>Ga0307515_10000021_pt1 | contig 406008 bp, 338 predicted proteins | sample 17_EM_MG_FD_194513 | JGI IMG/M metagenome (GOLD analysis project Ga0307515, IMG submission 194513) | Populus trichocarpa ectomycorrhiza microbial communities from riparian zone in the Pacific Northwest, United States - 17_EM | ecosystem: Host-associated > Plants > Roots > Unclassified...
GTAAAAACTTTCTGCATCTATATCAAAGCGGTTGCACCCTCGACGGCGTCATTGCGAGCCGCTTGCCGCATCTTGCATTGCGCAACAACTCATGAGGCGAAGCAACCTGCTCTTACACAACAGCGGGCTAAAAAAAATAATTACGATCCTACGGTAAAGCTCGCTGTGTTATTTAAAATTTGCTTTAATTACCAGGAGCAGTTTGCTTCGGCGCCACAGCTCACTGTAATTTTAAAAACTTTCTAGCGCCTCGCAATGACGGACCGGCGGGCTTTTGCGGCGTCATTGCAGGGAGTAGTGTAAAAACTTTCTGCGTCTATATCAAAGCGGTTGCACCCTCGACGGCGTCATTGCGAGCCGCTTGCCGCATCTTGCATTGCGCAACAACTCATGCGGCGAAGCAACCTGCTCTTACACAACAGCGGGCTAAAAAAAATAATTACGATCCTACGGTAAAGCTCGCTGTGTTATTCAAACCTGCTCTTACACAACAGCGGGTTAAAAAAATAATTACGATCCTACGGTAAAGTTCGCTGTGTTATTTCAAACTTGCTTTAATTACCAGGAGCAGTTTGCTTCGGCGCCACAACCCGCCGTAATTTAAAAACCTCCGCGCGCCTCGCAATGACGGACCGGCGGGCTTTTGCGGCGTCATTGCAGCGTCATTGCAGGGCGTTGATGGAACGCAGATGTTGATGATTTTTATGATGGGCAATGATAATAAGCCGTTTGCCGGTTAGATCCGGTAGTTGTTGGTGAAACACCAACAAGGGTAGCAGGTCGGTAATGGTGGTGAGGCGGTTCGGCGGCAGTCGCGGAGAAGCTTTGGATCGGAACAACCGAAGTCTTTTGGATAACCCTGTTATGGGCGTCTTCCGGACTTCGGTTGTTTAAGGCAATGCCGCCTTGTTTCAATATTAATATCTGAATATGTTATACGCTTACAAACTGGTGGTCTTTAATTTTTTTGGAATTTTTATTTCCACTTCCTGCGATTTACCATCGCGGGTTAGTTTTATTTTAAAATTTCCTTTATTGAAAGCCGCTTTTGCCAGTTCACCCAATGTTTCCACGTTGTTAACTTCTGTACCATCGAACGAAGTGATGATATCACCTTCTTTGATGCCTGCTTTTTCTGCAGTGGATTCTTCATCTACATCCAGCACTTTCAGACCTTTACCATCTTCGGTTTCCTGTGCTTTCAGTCCCAGCCTGGCTTTACCATTCCATGAATAGCTATAGTTAGAACCATTGTCGAAGTTAAAATTCTTCATACCATTGAATACATCGGGACTGTATGATAAGGTGGATGATTTTCTTTTGCCCAGTGTAGCCGTTGTTTTTTGTTCTTTTTTATCGCGTTTATATGTTATCGTTACTTTATCATCGGGATTATATTTTCCGATGGTCTTAGTTAGTTGATCGGGAGAAGTTATATTGGTCTCATCCAGTTTAGTAATGATATCATCTTCTTTCAATCCTGCTTTTTCGGCGCCGCTGCCTTTGGAAACGCTGGTGATGGTTGCGCCATCACTTGATTTTTCTGTTCCCACTCCAAGGAATGCTTTATTGGAATTACCGGAGTATAGCAAATCATTACCGTTGTAGTCAAAAAGTGTTGTACCGCCACTGCTCCTGAACCGCGAACCGGGAGCGCGCACACCTTCCAGCCTGTTTTCTATTGACAGGTCCATGTGTTTGCGTTTTGAAATACTTACATCATCACCTTTGTATTCCGACAGGGGTTTGCCGTTTATTTTTACATCATCCCCTTTTATTTCGATGGTGAATTTGGTATCTACATTGACCTTTGGCGTGATGATAATAACATCTTCGCTTTTTTTAGTGGTAACGGTTTCTTTTTTGTCGTCCTGGGCAAATGAAGCAGATGCAAAAAGCGATAGCAATACAATTGTGCCAGCCGCTTTCAAGAAGTATAGTTTCATACCATATTTGTTTTTAATGATAAAATAGGTCTACGTTTAATTTCGTACTTCAAATATAGGGGGAATTTATTAATTACGAAAACTTTCGGAAATGTTAAATTGGAATGGCTGCGCCTTCGGCGCGGAATGGAACACAGATATTGATGATTATTATGATGGGATGAATGTTGGGTATTTTTGCCGGTCAGATCCGGTAGTTGTTGGTGAAAACACCAACAACGGCGGCCCCGGCGGCCACACTCTTCCTTAGCTCGCCTTCGGCGCAGAATGGAACTCAGATGTTAATGATTTTTATGATGGGAAATGATGTTGGGCGGTTACGGTCAGATCCGGTAGTTGTTGGTGAAAACACCAACAACGGCGGCCCCGGCGGCCACGCTCTTCCTTAGCTCGCCTTCGGCGCGGAATGGAACACAGATGTTGATGATTTTTATGATGGGAAATGATTTTGCACCGGTTACCGGTCAGATCCGGTAGTTGTTGGTGAAAACACCAACAACGGCGACGCCGGCGGCCACGGCACACAAACGCGGCCTACCAATCAACCGATCAACCAATCAACTGATCAACTAACCAACTAACCAACCAACATCGCTTTTACTTTTTCAATAACCTGTTGCAGGTTTCCGGCTTCCTGGCCGCCAGCCGTAGCCAGTGTTTTTTGTCCGCCTCCGCCACCTTTTATTAAGGGTGCAATATGATCTTTGATGATTTTGCCTGCGTCCAGGTTTTTTGCAGCTGCCACTGTTTCAGACATACCAATGGCAACAAATGGTTTTCCTCCAATATTTGCGCAGAGTACTACCAGGTGATCGTGCAATTTATTTTTCAGGTCGAAGCAAAGTTTCTTCAGCGCATCGGCATTGCTGACTTCAATAATATCGCCAATGAAAGTAACACCGTTGATGATCTCGTCTTTGTGCAACAATTCATTGCGTATGCCTACCAGCATGCGGTCTTCCAGGTGTTCCAGCTTTTTCTTTAAAGCGTTGTTTTCTGTCAGCAAATTATCAATGGCCTTTGTGAGCGATGCAGGATTTTTCAGCTGGTCTTTCGATTGCTGCAGCTCCGTTAGTTCATTGTTGATATAAGCCTGTGCGGCTGCGCCGGAAACCGCTTCAATGCGCCTCACCCCGGCAGCTACAGCTGTTTCCTGTTTTATCTTAAATAGTCCCAGTTCACCGGTGTCACCAACATGGGTGCCGCCGCACAATTCCACGGAATAATTTGGATCGATGGTTACCACTCGTACCATAGCACCATATTTTTCGCCAAACAATGCCATAGCGCCCAGTTGCAGGGCTTCTTCCTTTGGTAGCTGCTGAATGATAACGGGTATGTTTTCACGGATTTTTTCATTGACTATTTCTTCCACCTGTGTTATTTCTTCATTGGTCATTTTAGAAAAATGAGAAAAATCAAAACGCAGGTGTTCTTCATTAACCAGCGAACCTTTCTGCGCTACATGTTTGCCCAGTACCTCCCTCAGCGCAGCATGCAACAGGTGCGTTGCGCTGTGGTGTACTGCAATAAATTTTCTGCGCCCGGCATCTACTTTGGCAATCACATTACCACCCAGGTCAGCCGGAATGGTATCTGTAAAATGGATAATCAGGTCATTTTCCTTACGGGTATTATTAATTTTTAATTCTTCATTATTAATTACCAATACACCGGTATCGCCTGTTTGTCCACCACTTTCTGCATAAAAAGGAGTGGTATCCAGCACCAGCTGGTACAATTCTTTTCCTTTCGTTTTTACTTTCCGGTATTTTACAATATTGCTTTTTGTTTCCAGCGCATCATAACCAACAAATTGGTTGGAAACATTTTCTTTGAGCGTTGTCCAGTCTTCCGTGTCCACGGCGGAAGCTGCCTTTGAACGGTTTTTTTGCTGCTGCATTTCTGTTTCAAAGCCCGGCTCATCTACACTCCATCCTTTTTCTCCCACAATCAGCTTCGTAAGATCCAATGGAAAACCAAAGGTGTCATACAGTTCAAATGCAATCTTACCAGGCAGCAGATTGTCATTGGGTTTGAATGTTTCAATTCTCACCAGTCCGCGTTCCAGGGTCTTCATAAAGGCTTCCTCTTCCTCCTTTACCACTTTGGTTACAAAATCCAGCTGGAAAGTCAATTCAAAAAACACTTCTTCAAATTGTTTTGCCAGAACGGGTACCAATTGATACAACAATGGCTGCTTGCAATCCAGGTAAGAATAATAATAACGCACGGCGCGGCGTAATATCCTGCGGATTACATAGCCTGCACCGGTATTGGACGGAAGCTGACCATCTGCAATGGTAAACGCAATGGCCCTTATATGATCTGCCAGCACACGAAATGCTATCGCCTGTTTGCCATCGCCATAATCATATTTCTTACCCACTATTTTTTCTATGGCTGCTATGGTGCCGGTAAAAACGTCCGTATCGTAATTGCTGGTTTTGCCCTGTATTACGCGCACCAGCCTTTCGAAACCCATACCGGTGTCTACATGCTTTGCCGGAAGTGGTTGCAGGCTGCCGTCTTTCAGCCGGTTAAACTGCATAAACACATTGTTCCAGATCTCTATCACCTGGGGATGGTCGTTATTAACCAATGTTTTTCCGTCTACCAGTTTTCGTTCAGCATCGGGCCGGCAGTCTACATGTATTTCGGTGCACGGACCACAAGGGCCGGTATCGCCCATTTCCCAGAAATTATCTTTTTTATTTCCCAAAAGGATGCGGTCGGTGGCGATTACTTTTTTCCATTCTACAAGGGCTTCCTCATCCTTTTCAAGTCCTTCTTTGGCATCACCTTCAAAAATGGTCACATACAGGCGGTCTTTTTCAAGCTGCAATACTTCTGTAAGCAGTTCCCAACTCCAGGCAATGGCCTCTTTCTTAAAATAATCGCCAAAACTCCAGTTGCCCAGCATTTCAAACATGGTATGGTGATAGGTGTCTACGCCCACTTCTTCCAGGTCGTTGTGTTTGCCGCTTACCCGCAAGCATTTCTGGGTGTCAGCCACTCTGTTGTGTTCCGGTTTTTTATTGCCCAGGAAATAATCCTTGAACTGGTTCATTCCGGCATTGGTAAACAATAAACTAGGGTCGTTTTTTATAAGAATAGGAGCCGATGGTACAATGGTATGCCCCTTGGACAAAAAGAAATCCAAAAACTTTTGACGAATGGCTGCGCTGGTTAACATACTGGAACAATCTTTGGTTGTTAGTTGCCCTTCTAAGGGCTATATTTGATAATAATAGTCGTTTAAAAAGAGTTGCAAAGGTAAGGATAAGGCTGCAGTAAGACAGGTGGGTGTGTGGAGCGTGCAGCGTTCTTTTTAGAAGAAGAGACCATCGGATTGCCGGAAATATTTAATTACAGACTGCTGAACATGTTTTCTGCCATTGATAGGGTATGAAAAAAATCAAGTACTATTATAATACCAATACGCTCCGTTATGAAAAGCTGGAGACCCCCCTGCGGGTTAAACTCCTGCGTGTACTGGGTTTTATTGCGGCATCGGTGGTTACAGCCATTATCATTGTTTCCATTGCCTTTAAATACGTTGATTCTCCCAAGGAAAAATTGCTGCGACAGCAATACGAGTCGGCTGCCGAGAACTATGATATCCTGGATGAACAGACAAAAAAACTACAGCAGCAGATGATCGACCTGGAAAAGCGGGACAATGATGTATACCGCGCTATTTTTGAAGCCAATCCCATACCCGACAGCGCCCGTGCCAAAGCCATGGAAAAACAAAAGGAAATGCAGCTCATACAGGCCATGAGCCAGAGCGATTTGTCTGGTTCCATTGCCACCACGCTCAACAACCTGACGCAGCGCATGGCTTTTCAAAACAAATCGTTTGATGAAATAGGAGGGTTTATAAAAAACAAGGAGGTATTGCTGGCTTGTACGCCTGCCATACAACCTGTTAGCAACAAAGACCTTAACCGCATTGCCTCAGGATTCGGATACCGGATAGATCCCGTTTATAAAACGGTGAAGATGCATGCCGGGCTCGATTTTGCAGCGCCACAGGGCACACCCATTTATGCTACCGCCAATGGTACCGTTACTACCGGCGGCAACTCGGGTAACGGCTATGGCAACCACGTAGTGATAAACCATGGCTATGGTTATGAGACCTTGTACGGACATATGGTGCGGGTAAAAGTACATGCAGGACAGAAAGTAAAACGGGGCGAAATCATTGGTTGGGTGGGCAGTACCGGAAAAAGTACGGGCCCTCATTGCCACTACGAAGTACACAAGAACGGCCAGCATTTAGACCCGGTATATTTCTTTTACAACGATCTTACACCCGAGCAGTTCGACCGCTTGCTGAAAATGGCGGCATCGCCCAACCAGAGCTTTGATTAGGAGAGAGCAGCCGTTAGCTGTTAGCTTTTAGCTGTTAGCCCGCTTGCCCTTAATCTGTTGTACGGGGTTTTAGCCGTTAGCGATTAGCTGTTAGCTTTTAGCAGGAGGGTCCTGCCGCGCAAATGAACTAATAGCTAACAGCTAATGACTAACAGCTTTTATTTATCTTTGACTAGCCTATGCCAGAGCTTAAACAAATAACGCTGTCGTTTGACGAAAACCCGGAACCTGTTGTTCCGGAAAAAGAAGCAGTTACTGAGCAGGTTGCCCAGGTAAAAAAACGCGGCCGTAAGCCAAAGCCCGCACCGCTGGTACCCAAGCAACCATCTAAAAGAGGCCGACTTTCATTAAAAGAAACAGACGCTGCGGCAGAGGCCATTGAAATACCCGATAATGACATCCTTTTCCAAAAAAGTTATTATTCCATCGGACAGGTAGCTGAGATGTTTCATGTAAACCACTCGCTGATACGCATGTGGGCAAATGAGTTTGATGATTACCTGCAAACCAAAAAAAATAAAAAAGGTGATCGCTATTTCCGCCCGGAAGATATCAAGACACTTGAAATGATTCACCACCTGCTGCGCAAACGAAAATTTACTACACAGGGTGCGCGCGACTTTCTTAAAAAAAATAAAAACGCCGACGAACGTTTTTCCATTATCCAGTCTATGCAGAAAGTAAAAACGTTTTTACTGGAAATTAAAGCCTCGTTGTAGAGAGAAGTTATTAGCTGTTAGCAGTTAGCCGTTTGCCATACTTCAACCAATTAACTTATCAATCAGTAAACTAACAGCTAAAGGCTTGTAGCTAACAGCTATTTCTCCAGGCTTCCGCTGAGTTTGATCTCGGTATTGAGTCCCGCCAATTCAATTTGCAATGCAGCCATGGTTTTGATGATGTTCAGATTCACCTGTTGTTTTGCTTCATTGAACTGAACCGCCGGTATGGCGCTGGTATAATATTCAACGGTTATAATGTAAGCATTGCTGACAATATCACTTAAAACAATAACCCGGTTTACGATTGGAGGGTTGCCGGTGATGCGTTGTAATTCGTTGAGCAATTGTTGTATCTGATCGGGTGTTGTACTCAGGCTTATTTCCAGCCGGAGGTCTGCCCTTCGCTGTGTACGCAGGGTGAGGTTATCCATTATACTGTCTACCATTTGTTTATTGGGAACGGTAACATAGGTTTTATAATCAGTACGGATGCGTGTACTGCGCAGCCCAATTTTTTCTACGGTGCCTGTATATTGCTGCACTTTTACCAGGTCGCCCACATTAAAGGGCTTATCAAAGAAAATAATAAAAGATGCAATGAGGTTTTCGAGACTTTCTTTGGCGGCAAGTGCCAGTGCTGCGCCAACGATGCCGAAGCCGGCAAGCAGAGCCCCAATGTCTTTGTTAAATGAAAACTGTATTATAAGCAGAATACCAATGATACCAATGATAACTTTGAAGAAATCGCGGAAGAAAACAATCAGCTGGTTATCCCTGACGGCCTGGTTGCGGGCGGTTTTTTCACCCAGCACCAACGCCACAAAATCAATGGTGCGCAGCAGCATCCAGATAAAAGTGGCAATGATGAAACCAGTGCCAATGCTGTCTATGATTTGTTTGGAAGTGATGCGGTGAATGTCGAATATCAGCGCTTTCGGATAATTCAGTTTATCCAGTGCAATGAATGTGATTAATATAAAAAGAAAGCTTTGCAATGGTGCAAGTATAAGATCTACAAAAGATTTCTTTTCAATATTCCAGGTCGTGCGTTGCAGGAAGCGGAAAAATAAACCGGCTATGAATTGAGAGAGGTATTTTTTTAGCAGCAATGCAATTAAAATGGTGCCAAAGCAAATAATATAACTCAAAACTGAATTATCAAGTATAACGGTATGCAACAATTTATTCATGTTCTGTATCCATTAAAGAAATCAAAAATAAACTAGTTGGGCCAACCGGTCATATTTTGAAGTTTATATTTTGAATTGGTTACTTCTGACCGTGCGGTATTCAGCCACAGCGTTACTGGAGGTATGGCACAAAGGAAAGGAAGGGGAGGTGTTGCCGGTTTTTAACTTTTTAATTTTAACTTTTTAATTTTTTCTTCCCTCACAACGCATAAATAAAAATGCTCCCTTTGCGAAGACAAAATAGTCTGTCGCCGGCAATGCGTATTTTATCGGTATTGGATAAAATGCCCGGCAGTCTTATTTCCTGCAATGACAGGCTGGATAGCTGGTAGCGTTCGAGCAGAACACCTTTTCTTCCAATAATATATTTACCTGCCAGCTGAAAATCCTGCCAGCCGGTAAATGCCAGCTTGTTTTTTAATGTACCAAAATAATCAAATACCAGTAAACCCCTTGAGCTATCGTACAGGTATACCAGGCGGTCATGATCTTCTATAAACGTGGGTGCAGGCGCTTCATCGAGCTGCAGGCGGAAGTCGCCGGTTTGATCTACAATAGTGCCATCATCTGCTATGCGTTTTAATTTGGCTTCGCCTTCATCGTATACCCATATGGCATTGTCGAACGACTGGCAGATAGCCCGGGCCTGGAAAATATTTTGTTTCCTGAGATCGATGGTGGTTCTCATGTTCAGCAGCCTGTCCAGTACTACAATGGTACCGAAATCGCGGTAATACAATAAAATCTTCAGCGGGTTGCCGGCATCAACCGAAAAGACCTTTCCGTATTTGCGCACATCATTGTAAATGGCGATGGAATCCCCCGCAGCGGAAATTTTTTTCAGCTGGTTGTTGCTGTCGAGTAAAATGATATTACCCAGGTTGTCTACAGAGAAATTGGTGTACCCGCCTTTTATCACCTTTACCAGCTGCAGCGAGCTGTCTGACTGTGCAAAACCGGCAGCGGCCAATGAAATGAACAGGTATAGAAGGCAGATTTTTTTCAAGTGGTATAATATTTTAGTTCCAGTCCGTTTTCGTCAAACACTGCGTATGAATTAAAATTTATCCAGTCTCCCAAATTAATGTACCGGCTATTACCGGGTAGCGTAAAATCAATAGGCAGGTGACGGTGTCCAAAAATAAAATAATCAAATTGCCAGTGTTGCAGTACTTCCTTGCAATAACTGATCAGCCATTCATTTTCTTCACCCAAAAAAGTTGCATCTGTTTGCCCGGTGGCAGCACGGCTGCTTCGACTGAAATAATTGGCCAGTCCAACCCCCACTGCCGGTGGCAGAACACCGAACAGCCATTGGCAAACCGGGTTGCGGAATATCTTTTTCAAAAATTTATATCCGTGATCGCCTGGTCCAAGACCATCTCCATGGCCTATGTAGAATTTTTTATGATTGAATTCGAAAGTTTGTGGTTCAAAATAAACGGGTATGTTCAATTCTTTTTCAAAGTAGCCTTTCATCCACATATCATGATTGCCTACAAAAAAGTGGATGGGTATTCCACTGTCGGTTATAGAAGCCATTTTGCCCAGTATGCGCACATAGCCTTTCGGAACCACGGTACGGTATTCGTACCAGAAATCAAACAGGTCGCCCACCATAAAAATGGTGGAGGCATCCCGGCTTGCGATATCCAGGAACTGCACGATTTTTTTTTCTCTTTCCAGGCTGGTAGTATAATCCGGCGCACCCAGGTGAAAATCTGAAAGAAAATATATTTTTTTGCCGGGTTGCAATTGCATGGGCTATTGTTTCTTTTGCTGCAGATATTCCAACACATCTCCCGAAGTAATCTGCGGCTTTCCGGAAACATCATTATTATACCAGTAAATCCAGGCGTTGGTGGTTTCGTCATTGATAAAAACCTGGGTTGTCTCGCGAATATAATGCGCGGATTCACCAGGTTCAGGATTTACTCCTTCATAATCGTCTATCTGTGCAATGGCCCATGAAAATTCCATCGCTTCCTTCAGGCGGTATAGTTCGCCCAGAATATAAAATTCATCTTCGGTTGGAAGTGCGGCGGGGTAACTGCCCAGGTCGTACAGCTTTCCTTTTACTTTTGCGCTGCCCACCAGTTCAAAATGGTTGCTGATATAGGCATAGGCCGGATGGTTAAAGCCACTGCGCAATGAACCGTACACAAATAGTTGATGATTGGCGGATTCCATAAGAACGTAAAGATAATTGCTGATTTCGCGATTTCGTGATTTTGGGATTTCTTTTTGCGCAACTATGTAAACAATTCTCAAATTCCCTCATTCTCAAAATCTCAAAATCAGCAATCTCAAAATCAGTACGCTGTTCAGCTTTGATCTATTAAAAAAAGGTAGACTTCTTTGGGTCCATGTACACCGGTTACCAGTGTTTTTTCAATATCAGCGGTACGGCTGGGGCCCGATGCAAAACTGATGAGTGAGGGCAGTTGTGCGCCATATTTCTCTTTTACCAGTTGTATGGCATCTTTTATATCATATACCAGCTGGTGAGTATAGGCAATACAAAGGTGCACCGGGGCATACACACTGACTGTCCGGCCGCTCTGGCTGGCGGTACTCAGCACAATGCTTCCTGTTCTTGCAACCAGGCTTTCGCATGTGGTAACAGAGGCGTCACAATCTGCCAGCGTAGTATCTGATAAACCGGTTAATGAATTTTCAGTAAATATTTTTTTCAAAGCGGGTTCATTGCAAAAAAGGTTTGTCCAGTTTTTTGCAGCTACCAGGGTGTTCAGCTGCATACAGAGTTCCGCGTGGTTCAGACAAAATGCAAACCTGCCCTGCAATTTGCTGAACTCTTCTGCAAACTGTATTTCAAGTTCTTTTTGAGGAGGGTGGTACAATGAATGTGTTCCTTCACTTTGCGGAAAAGGAAGAGGCGTTGATTCAGTCAACGCCTTTCTTATTTTTTTAAGGATCACTTCTTTGGAAGAAGAAATACTCATGGTATGATTTACCTGGTTAATTGTGTGCTTTATTGGTGATGCCGCTATCGTACGGAGGAACACCTTCGCTGATGGTCCCATCTGAAGCATGCGGTTCTTTGTGATCCACATCCAGCAATTTCTTCTCCTCGAAGGGTCTTTTACCTATCAGCGCTTCCACATCGCTCTGGAACAACACTTCTTTTTCGAGCAGGGCTTCCGCCAGCTTTCTTACTTCTTCTTTCTTTTCCAATAACAATTTTTTTGTTCTTTCAAAGGCAACGTCTATCAGTTTCCTTACTTCCTGGTCAATGATTTTTGATGTTTCTTCCGAATATGGTTTGGTGAATGCATTTTCCTGCTGGGGGTCGTAATAACTTACGTTGCCAACTTTATCGTTCATACCATATACTGTAACCATGGCGTAGGCGGTACGGGTAATTTGCTGCAGATCGTTCTGTGCGCCGGTAGAGATCTTATTGAAGAAGATATCTTCACTTGCACGGCCGCCCAGGGTCATACAAATCTGGTCGGTTAGCTGGTCTGTATTGTACAGGTATTGTTCTTTGGGTGTGTATTGCGCATAACCGAGTGCGGCAGTACCCCGGGGTACAATGGTTACTTTCAGCAAAGGATAAGCATGTTCCAGGAACCATCCGCAAATAGCGTGACCGGCTTCGTGGTAAGCGATTATTTTTTTCTCGTCGGGCGAAATGATCTTATTTTTCTTTTCCAGTCCGCCAATAACACGGTCAATGGCATCCTGGAAATCAGACATGTCTACGGCGTCTTTACCTTTCCTGGCGGCAATCAGGGCTGCTTCGTTGCACACGTTGGCAATATCTGCTCCTGCAAAACCCGGTGTTTGTTCGGCCAGTTTATAGATATCCAGCGTTTGCGAGATCTTGATGGGCTTCAGGTGCACTTTGAAAATATGTTCTCTTCCTTTCAGATCGGGTTTATCGATTTCAATTTGGCGGTCAAAACGACCCGGGCGCAACAAGGCAGTATCCAGTACATCGGGCCGGTTAGTGGCCGCCAGTACAATGATGCCGCTTTCGCCGCTGAATCCGTCCATTTCTACCAGCAACTGGTTTAAGGTGCTTTCTCTTTCATCATTGCTCATGACAGCATTCTTACCTCTTGCACGGCCAATGGCATCGATCTCATCAATAAAAATGATACAGGGGGCTTTTTCCCTGGCTTGTTTAAACAGGTCGCGTACGCGGCTTGCGCCCACACCCACAAACAGTTCTACAAAGTCTGAACCGCTCATGGAAAAGAAAGGCACCTGGGCCTCACCGGCCATGGCCTTGGCCAGCAACGTTTTACCAGTACCCGGGGGGCCTACCAATAATGCACCTTTGGGAATTTTGCCACCGAGGGCTGTATATTTTTTGGGATTTTTCAGGAAGTCGACTATTTCCATCACTTCCACCTTGGCTTCGTCCAGGCCGGCAACATCGTTAAAGGTGATGTTTACCCTGGTTCCTTTATCAAATAAGGTTGCTTTTGATTTGCCGATATTAAAGATACCGCCCGGACCACCGGCGCCACCACCGCCGCTGCCCATTTTGCGCATCAGCAGAATCCATATTAAGACAATGGCTACAATCGGCAATAGTATATTCAATGCAGGGGCCACCCAGTCGCCTTCTTTTGAAGGGTTTGGATAAATGGACGGCAGGTTGGGATATTTCTGGTAAAAAGCCCGCAGGTCATCAGAGAAAATTTTGGAATCGCTGATGGTAAACTGGAAATGCGGTCCTTTCTCGGCAACCGGTTCTGTTTTTTTCGCCAGTTTCGCCTTAATATAATCTTTGTTCAGGCTGTCTCTTTTGATATAAACCCTTACCAGGTCTTTATTGCTGATAACATCAAAATTTTCAACATCTCCCCTGGAAAGCATCTGGTAAAATTCCTGCTGTGTTGTTTCTACTGCGCTGGGAGTAAATTTTCCGTTGAATATGTTAAAGCCGATTAATATTACTGCAATGGCTGCCCATACCCAATATATATTAAACCTGGGTCCCTTTTTGGGCTCATCGCTGCTGCCCTGGGGACGCATCCTGTTTCCTTTTTCGTTCGGTTTCAAATCTTCCTGTGCCATATTGTTTTTATGTGACGTACTAAATAAATGCTTTTATAGCATGTTTGTTCGAAATAGGGGTTATAAACTTTTATTAAACCGTTTAATCGTGTTCAGATATGTTGGCGTCGCTCCACATTTCTTCCAGTTTGTAAAATTTCCTTGCCTCTTCATGCATTACATGCACTACAACATTGATATAATCTACCAATACCCACTGAGAACCGTGCTGGCCCTCGTGCCTGAAAGGAACTTCATTACATTCCTGTTTTACCATTGCTTCTACATGATCGGTGATAGCTTTTATCTGCGTGGTGTTGGAAGCATGGCATATCACAAAAAAATCAGTGACTGCCTCGGGTATCTTGTGCAGGTCCAATGATACAATGTTTTCCCCCTTTTTTTGCTGAATGGCGTGGATGATGGTTTTAAAAATTCTAGAGTTCCTTGTTAATCTGGTTACGCTATCCGGCTTCCGGCTAGCTAACATGCTCAGTTGTTCCAAATAATCAAAACATTTAAGTGAATAAAGTATAATCGTTTAAGTGAAGCCGTCTTATGTTGATTGCTCAATTGCCGTGTTTTACGCCCGGTAATAATGACAAAATAGTCATTTATATTTATCCATTAGCGTATCCTGTCTAAAATCTTATTTTCGCTGCTGCCAAAAGTACTAATGTTTAATCATTCAGCATACCATGATTTCCACCGGCGGGAACCTAACCATTTTAGAATCAGTTGACAGTACCAACAACTATGCCATGGCAATGGTTCGTACCGGATTGGCAAAACACGGAGATGGCTATTTTGCAAATGCCCAGTTGCAGGGCAAAGGCCAGCGTGGTAAGGTCTGGCAAACAGAACCCGGAACAAATATCATACTCTCGCTGGCAATGCGGCCTTTAAACCTGACCCTCAGCCGCCAGTTTCATTTTAGCGCCGCTATTGCATTGGCAGTACGCGATTTTTTTGACGCTTATTCGGGCGGAGATACCACAATAAAATGGCCCAATGATATTTACTGGCGTGACAGAAAGGCAGGGGGGATATTGATTGAAAACATCATTGTGGGCCGGGAGGCGACAGACGTGAGGCGTGAGGCGTCAGACGTGAGACGTGAGGCGCCAGTGCCACCCAAGCCTGACCCGCCTCCTGGTATGGATGCACCGGTACCCGGGACAAAGCACACGGCACACAGCACCCAACACCCAACACAAAACAACCAAGAACCAGCACCCAACACCCAACACCCAGCACCCAACACATCACCCTGGCAATGGGCGATTGTTGGAATGGGCATCAATATTAATCAAACCAGCTTTCCCGAAAATTTACGCAACGCTGTTTCATTAAAGCAAATCACCGGTAAAACACAGGATGTAATTGAACTGGCCAAAGAGCTTTGCCAGCACGTAGAAAAGCGGTACAGGCAATTACTGGCCGGAAATGATCTGGTGGCTGAATATAACCAGCATCTTTTTATGAGAGATCAGATAGTGACACTAAAAAAAGACAACCGTGTTTTCAGTGCAACGATAAAAGATGTAACCCCCACCGGCGAACTGGTAGTAATGACGGCAATGGAAGAGCATTTTGGTTTCGGTGAGATTGAGTGGATCCTTTGATTGATTTTGGGATTTTGAGAATTTGGGATTTTGAGATTTCTTTTGATGCATGTTTCAGCATTGGTCCCAGTATCGTTCAATCTCAAGTTCCGCCCCTGCATTCATATTTTATCATAACAATCCTGAAAATCTGTGTTCCATAAGTAGTCACCTGCGCCCGCTGCCCCACCTACACGCCGCGAGAAACAAAGACCGGCAAAAGAAATCCCTGCATCTCAAAATCCCAAAATCAGCAATTGCTGATTGCTGGAATTCGTAATCGCGTGAACCCGCCGCTCCGCCTACCCGCCGCGAGAAACAAAGACCGGCAAAAGAAAAAACCGGCAAATGAAATCCCTACATCTCAAAATCCCAAAAACAGCAATTGCTGATTGCTGGAATTCGTAATCGCGTGTACCCGCCGCTCCGCCTACCCGCCGCGAGAAACAAAGACCGGCAAAAGAAAAAACCGGCAAATGAAATCCCTACATCTCAAAATCCCAAAATCAGCAATTGCCCTTAATCCCGCAATCAGCAATTGCCTTAAACCCTGAAAGGCGGTATGAACTTATCCAGGCTTTCATCTTCTTCTGCAAGCCGGGCCTCTATTTCGTATTTATTGTTGTAATAACCATTCCTGATGCTTTCTGCAACGTATTTTATAAGAAATAACAGGTAGCCATGTTTTTTGAATTGTTGTATATGGGCCAGTTCATGTCTTATCCATTTACGGTTATTAATAAACTCCTGCGTAGTAGTGTCGTGCAATAAAATGGTTTTACCCAGCACCATCGCCATTTTATCCTGCTTCAGCCTGCGGGCTGCCATACGTGCAAGGAAGGAGTTTTCTTTAATATAATATTTCACGGTTCAAAATTAACACTGCGCAATAGTTCAAAACGCGGCAATAAAAATACAGTTGTGCAGGATTAAATAAAAAGGAATTTATTATTGACCGGTTATTTTGTTTTGCAGGAACATTCCCGCCACTATTTTACCTTTCTGAAAGCATTGTTTACCAGGTAAACCCCATAGAGTGTAATGGTTCCTCCAATGGCAATATACCAGGTCAGTTTTTCATCAAATAAAAGACTGCCCAGCAATACTGCTACAATGGGATTGATGTATGCATACAGTGAAGTTTGCGCTGCGCTAAGGTTTTGTAACGCATACAGGTAGGCGAGAAAGGAAATAACCGAACCGAATACTACCAGGTAACCAATAGCCGTCCAGGCCTGCCAGGGAATCTGGCTAACCGGAACCGCATTGCCGGAAACCTGCGATACAGTGTACAATACCAGGCCCGAAATAACCATTTGAAGCCCTATACCAAAATAAGGATTGAATGTCTTTGCGTGTTTTTTGGTATAGACGGTGCCCATTGCCCAGGTCCAGGTGGCGGCAAGGGAAATGATAATGCCCAGCGTAAAACCGGGATCCAGGAAATCATGCAGGTGTTCATAAAAAATAAAACAGATACCTGCAAAACCAAAGCTGAAACCAACCACTGCTTTAGATGGCAATGACTGGCCCTTGCTGAAAAAACTATTGATGACCAGCCAGAGCGGTACAATGGCATTGATGATGGCGGCCAGTCCGCCCGATATGAATTTCAATCCCCAGGTTGCCAGTCCATTGCTCAGAATGAAGTTAAAAAGCGCCAGGACAAAAATGGTTTTCCATTCCTGTTTTCCGGGCCAGCGGGCTTTACCCGTCACCACAAAATACAGTACATACAGCATACCGCCCAGGAACTGGCGTATGCCGGCCAGTTGAAAAACGGGCATGTGTTTTACCCCCTGTTTGCTGGCCAGCCAGGTAGTGCCCCAGAAAAAACAAACCATTGCCAGCGCCACATAAGCTTTGGTACGGGTGCTTCGCTGGCGCAGGTTTACCGGATTATAGGGAGATGATAAAAAAGTGGTTATGAAGTCCGGCATTGAACAAATGTCTGATGTCTGATGTGATAATGTCTGATTTCCTTCGTTCGAACATGCTGCAAGAATACTGGCATTATGTGTTTGCTATCTGCTTTACAAACTCCTGAGGCCTGTTATCTTTTATTCAAGAAATGCTGTACAATATCTGCATGTTACATGTCGGCTGCCATCAAACTAATTTTCACATATTCACATTATCATATTTTCACATTGGATTAGTGTTTAAAATGCCGCAAGCCGGTTATAACCATAGCGAGATTGTGTTCTTTGCAGTATTCAATGGAATCATTGTCGCGGATGGAACCTCCCGGCTGAATAAAAGCAGTAACACCGGCCTTATGCCCCAGCTGCACGCAGTCGTTGAAAGGAAAGAATGCATCACTGGCCATAACCGCGCCGGTGAGGTCAAAATTAAACTGCCTGGCTTTATCAACTGCATGACGCAATGCGTCTATACGGCTGGTTTGCCCGCAACCTTTTCCTATCAGCTGTTTGTTTTTTACCAGGGCAATGGCATTACTTTTTAAATGTTTGCACACAAGATTGGCGAAAATAAGATCCGCGTTTTCAGTGCTGGTGGCAGATCTGCCGCCGGTTTCTTTCCATTCTGTAAAATTGCCCTCATCTGTATGTTGCATCAGTACACCATTGAGCAGAGATTTGTATTGCTGTTTATTATGAGGCGCTTTTTTGAGCTGTAACAGAATGCGGTTCTTTTTTGATTTCAATACCGCCAGGGCATCTTCATCAAACGCAGGTGCAATGAGCACTTCAAAGAAAATTTCATTGATGGCTTCCGCAGTGGCTTTATCAATGGTACCGTTGGTGATCAGTACACCGCCAAAAGCGCTTTCATTGTCACCGGCAAGGGCGGCATCCCATGCTCCTTTAACCGAATCCCTTGCGGCAATACCGCAAACATTGGTATGTTTTATAATTGCAAATATGATTTCTTCATTGGCTACGCCATTGCTCAGCGGTTGCGGAAACTCGGTTATCAGCTGAACAGCAGCATCTGCATCTACCAGGTTATTGTAAGAAAGCTCTTTTCCGTTCAACTGGTCGAACAGCTCACTGGTGTTGCCATAAAAAACGCCGGGCTGGTGCGGGTTTTCTCCATAGCGCATGGCTTTTGGATTGTTTACTGATTCATGAAAATAACCTGCGCCTTCCGGGTTAAAATATTTGGTGATAGCCACATCATAGTGAGCCACTATTTCAAAGGCTTTGGCGGCAAAGGATTTTCGTTGCTCCAGGGTTGTTTCTCCCTTCTGATCCTGCAGCAATTGCGCCAGCGGAGCATAATCTTTTTTTGCAGCAATGACTACTACGTCTTTAAAGTTTTTTGCTGCGCCCCTGATCATGGACGGTCCACCGATATCAATTTTTTCAATGATCTGCTTTTCATCTGAGGTATTGGCCACTGTTTCTTCAAAAGGGTATAAATCAACAATGACCAGGTCCAGTTCTGGTATTTTATATTGCTTCATTTCAGCAATATCCGTTTCATTGTCTCTTCTGCCGAGTATACCGCCAAAAACGGAGGGGTGCAATGTCTTTACCCTTCCGCCTAAAATAGACGGGTAGGTGGTCAGGTTTTCTACGGGTATCACCGGTATATGTAGTTTTTCTATAAAAGACTGTGTACCGCCGGTGCTGTAAATGGTAATACCCAATTCATGTAATTGCTGCACAACAGGCTCCAGCCCGTCTTTATAGAAAACCGAGATCAATGCTGCCTGGATCTTTTTGTTCATGTAGTAAAGTTTGAAATACCGCTTTAGACAACTGCGGTGTATGTTTGTTAAGAGCCGCAAAACTAAATCAATCCATGTTCATCACAAAAGCCCCGTTATCCACTACGGAAAAGCAGTGCAGGCCAAGCTTTGCGGCCTCCTGCTTCCACTTATTCACTTTTGAAGGGCTATTGGAGGCATCCAGAACAACCTGGTTGCATTGAAATCGCTGTAACAGTCCAGCCAGTTGTACCGGCGCATTTTTTGAAATAATGATAAGGTCTGCTTTTATTTTTCCCTGGCTGTCATTTTTGTTAAACCCCCTGTCTGCCAGTACGATCGTTTTGTTGTTGAAGCAAAAGATAGGGCCCGTACAAAACAGGTTTTCGAATGAGCCGGCAACACTTGTTCTGTAAAGCGTTCGTGAGGGCGCCAGTGCAAGACGGAGCAATTCCCTGTCTTCGGGCAGTGCATCATCGCCTTTAAACAAACAATTCCTCCCGCAGATAAAATCAATGGCCTGGTGTTTGGAAGTATTGTACACAACCAGTTGATGCCGGCTGCCAGCGGTAATAAAACTGCTGCTCCTGATCGTCAAAAAAACAAGTATACCTGCAATGCCGGCCATCAATGCCTCTTTATTTTTCCAGGTCAGCCAGCAGGCCAGCGCAGTAATCACCGCATACAGCAGTATCACCTGCAGCAGGTTAACCTGCATACCAGTCCACAACGAAAACGGAAGTCGCTCCATGTATTCAATAAAATGATTCATAGCGGCAATCAGCCATTGTATTGTATTGCCGGTTGCATGGGCAACGGCAGGTATGAAAGTTACCGCGCATAACAATATTTCCAGCAGCACAATAAGACCAGACAACGGCACTGCCAGCAGGTTGGTAAAAAGAAAATAGACCGGGAACTGGTGAAAATGATACATACTCACCGGTGTAGTAAGTACCTGTGCAGCCAGTGTAACCGCCATCAGTTTCCAAATAGTATCCGCCAGTTTATTTTTAAAATAAAACCAGTTATAGATAGGTTTCATAAAAATAACAATACTCAGAACTGCTGTGTACGATAACTGGAAGCCGGCATCCCAGAGCCAGAAAGGATTTATACAAAGCAATATAAAAGCCGATGCTGCCAGCGAATTGTAAATAAATGTCTTTCTTTCCAGGCTTTCTCCAATCACAATGCAGGTAAACATAACGGCCGATCGCAGAATGGAAGGGCCGCCACCGGCAAGCAGGGCAAATAACCAAAGACCGCTAATAACGATTACAGGTACCGCCCGGCGCAAATGTTTTCGTTTTTTCAATGGACCGGTCGCCAGTGCCAGCAACCAGTAAATCAACCCCAGGTGCATACCGGAAATGGCAATTACATGCACCACCCCGGTATTGGAATATGATTGTACCATTGTTTTGTCGAGATCGTCTTTATAGCCCACCAGTAAGGCTTCCGCCATACCGGCCTCTTTTTTGCCCGCGATGTATGAAGTAATGGTATGCAATACTTTTTCCCTGCAGGCATACAAAAAACGGTAGAGCGGATGAAAGTTTTTAGCCGGCAATAAAACGAAATCGCCCGGTCTCAGAAAAATCTGCCCGCCGATACTCTGAAAAGCAGTATAACGTTCATAATTAAACGAACCGGGATTGCCGCTATTTTTTATTGGCTGCAAAGGTTTGCTGAACAGCAGTTGCGATCCGTAACCCAATTGATCAGCCGCAATGTCTTTGCTGAAATACAAAATGATATTTCCGCTAACCGGCAGACTGCTATCGCCCCGTACAAGCTGCTGCACAACCGCAGTTGCTTTCCATGAATTCGGTTTTTCCGATAACGGTTCCTTCAGGGTAACGGTTATTTTGTCTTTTGGCCGGTAGTTTTTGTTGATCCAAAATTGACCATGCAAAGAATATGCATACCAGCAAAGCAGCATGCCAACCGATATAAAGACGGTGTTTATAAAAATACCGTTGAGCCAGCCATATCTGAACTGGAAAAAGGTTACACGCAGGTTGAAAACGACCAGACCGGTTACAGCTGCCGCCAGTACCGGCCATGCCAGCGCCAATGGTATAGAACAATACCACTGTAATAGTATGCCCGCAATAAGGGGCAATACCAGGCGCAGGAAAGGCGCCTGTTTCCAGAGGTATAAGGTTTGCCGCAGCATATCCGGAAGGTAACAAACATTGTTTCTACAAATAAAAAGACGGTAAACAATAATTTAATTGCATCATAATTTATCAATTGCCGCCGGGTACTACCTTTACCACACAATTTTTTATCATGCGAAACCTGGTTTCCTTTTTTTTACTCTTCAGCAATGTTTATTGTTTCAGCCAGCCCACTGCAATTCAGGTAGCAGAAAGGGTACAGCTTCCCAATGGCTGGTCGCTCAGCCCGGCCGGTAAAAGTTTACCCCTGGGCGATCTGCCGCTTAATATAGCTGTTTCTGCAAACCGTAAATACATGGCGGTTACCAATAACGGGCAAAGTGTGCAGAGTATTCAGTTGATAGATCCCCAATCGGAAAAAATACTGGACAGTGTGGTCATTGCCAAAAGCTGGTTTGGACTAAAATTCAGTGCAGATGAAAAAAGACTCTATGCATCGGGCGGCAACGATAACTGGATACTTCAGTATGGTATCGTTAATAATAAACTGCGGTTGCAGGACAGTATTGCACTGGGAAAAAAATGGCCTGAAAAAATTTCGCCTGCCGGCATTGATATAGATGACAAACAACACCTCATGTACGTGGTCACAAAAGAAAACAATTCACTGTATATTGTTGACCTGCTCACAAAAAAAGTTATTAAGCAATTGCCTTTGGGCGGGGAAGGTTACAACTGCCTGCTATCGCCTGATAAAAAAGAATTGTATATCAGCTGTTGGGGATGCGATAAGATTTTAATTTTTAATACGGCGAGCGCTTCTATTACAAGTGAAATAGCTGTAGGCGATAACCCCAATGATTTGTGCCTTACAAAAAAAGGCAATTTTCTTTTTGCAGCCAATGCAAATGACAACAGTGTTTCGGTTATCAATCTTTTAACCAAACAGGTGATTGAAACATTCAATACGGCGCTGTATGCAGATGCTCCCAATGGCTCTACTACCAATGGACTGGCACTTAGCGCCGATGAAAAAAACCTGTACATCGCCAATGCAGATAACAATTGCCTGGCAGTTTATGATGTCAGCAAACCGGGTTTCAGTAAAAGCAAAGGCTTTATCCCTGTTGGATGGTACCCCACCAATGTAAAAGTTATTGGTAAAAAGATTTTTGTAAGCAATGGTAAAGGTTTTTCTTCTATGGCTAATCCGTATGGGCCCAATCCCGTACGCGCCAGGGAAGACGTAGTGTACCAGGGCGGAGACAAGTCCAAGCCGGTGGCAGTACAATACATCGGTGGCTTATTTAAAGGGACCATGAGCATTATTGAAACACCCAATGAAAAACAACTGGCGGTGTATTCACAACTGGTATATAAAAACACACCGTATACCAAAGAAAAAGAAAGCATGGCCGCAGGTGAACCGGGCAACCCCATTCCCATGAAAACCGGCGATCCCTCCCCTATAAAATATGTATTTTATATTATTAAAGAAAACCGTACGTACGACCAGGTGCTGGGCGACGTAAAAGAAGGAAATGGCGATCCCTCGCTGGTCTTGTTTGGCAAAGACATCACACCCAACCAGCACAAACTGGCAGCGGAATTTGTTTTGCTGGATAATTTTTATGTGGATGCCGAAGTAAGTATGGACGGACATAACTGGAGCATGGCGGCGTATGCCACTGATTATCTTGAAAAAACATGGCCAACCAGTTACGGTGGCAGGGGTGGTACCTACAGCGGCGAAGGCAACCGCGCTATTGCCAATAATAAAAAGGGCTTTATCTGGGATCATTGCCAGCGTGCGGGCGTTAGTTACAGAACCTATGGCGAGTTTGCTGACAATTCAAAACCCAATATCGCCATACTAACAGACCATGTTTGTCCTTACTATACAGGGTGGAATCTTGGGGTGCGCGATACCGTGAGGTTTTACCAATGGAGAAGGGAGTTTGACTCCCTGGAGACTGCCGGTAATATTCCCCGTTTTAACACGGTCCGTTTTGGGAACGACCATACCGAAGGACTTCGCAAAGGCCGGCCTACGCCCTATGCCCATGTAGCTGATAATGATCTGGCAGTGGGTATGTTCATTGAGCACCTTAGTAAAAGTTCCATCTGGAAAGAATCGGCCGTTTTTATTATTGAAGACGATGCGCAGAACGGCGCCGACCATGTAGATGCCCACCGGAGCACCGCATACGTGGCGGGCGGTTTTGTAAAAAGACATTTTGTGGATCATACTATGTATTCAACATCTTCTATGCTCAGAACAATCGAGCTGATACTGGGCATGCCACCCATGAGTCAGTACGATGCGGCCGCTACTCCCATGTGGAACTGTTTTACCCCGGGTGCCAACCCTGCCCCGTTTACGGCAGTAGCCGCTAACATTGACTTCAACGAAAAAAATACTGCCATGAACGAATGGCAACAACGCTCCGAAAAATTTAACCTGACCAAAGAAGATGCAGTGCCCGACCTTGAATTTAATATTGTTTTATGGCATGGACTAAAAGGCAGCGATATCGCTTTTCCGGCACCTAAAAGGGCCGCGTTCGTAAAATTAAAAGATAAAAAAGACGATGATGATGACGACGATTGACAGACAGTCATTGCAACGTCTAATGCAGTCAAAATAAAATCCAGCACGTCTTAAAACAAAGAAGCATCCGCTATTTTTACTGATTTAAATTACGGAAGCTGTAAATTCAACGCATAAAATATTTTTATGCGAACATTTTTATGCCTGCTTGCAGCAATTACCTGTGTAATATCCACCGCTTTGTCTCAGGAAACGCTCTTGCTGCGTTGTCCTTCTGTAAGCAATGATAAAATTGCTTTTGCTTATGCCAGTGATATCTGGACCGCCAACAAGGACGGCAGTAACCCCCTTCGGCTAACAGTAAACCAGGATGTGGAGTTTGAACCGGTATTGTCGCCAGATGGAAAATGGGTTGCTTTCAGCGGTAATTACGATGGTAATATAGATGTGTATGTTGTGGAAGTAACCGGTGGCACCCCCAGGCGGCTGACATTTCATCCGTCGCAGGAAATAGTAAGGGGCTGGCATGGCAATAAAATAGTGTATGCCTCTTCAAAAGCATCTTTTTCCGGCCGCTACCTGCGACTCTTTGAAGTGGATGCAGTAAATGGAAACGATGAAATGCTTTCATTACCCGAAGCACACCAGGGCAATTTTTCTTCAGATGGCAAATACATCGCCTATATAAAAAACCCCGATCCCGCAGAAAAAAGCGGTGTGTACCGTCCATTTAAATTATACCGCGGCGGCAATATGCCCAGAATATGGATATTCAATACCACCAATAATGAAACCGAAGAAATTCCAAACGGCGGCGCCAACAATACAAAACCCGTATGGGCTGGTAGTGCCATTTATTTTTTGTCTGACAGGGATAACAAAACCAGCAATATTTACAAATACGATGTTTCATCAAAGAAGGTCGGCAAAATAACCAACTATACTGACTATGGTGTAAGAACATTGTACAGCAACGGAAAGGAACTGGCTTTTGAGCAGGGCGGAAAAATATTCCTGCTGAATGTTGCCGGCGGCCAGCCAAAACAGGTGCCCATAAGCGTTAGTAATGATATTCCTGCAAACAGACCGCATTATGTAAATGCCGCTAACACCATCCGCAACTATAATGTATCGCCTACCGGTGTGCGGGCAGTTTTTGAAGCACGCGGTGAAATATTTACCGTACCTGCGGAAAAAGGTGATATACGCAATCTCACCAGCTCACCGGGTGCCAACGACAGGAGCCCGGCCTGGAGTCCCGATGGCAAATACATTGCCTGGTTCAGCGACGAAGGTGGCGAATACCAGTTAAAATTAAAAGACCAGAAAGGCCTGCAGGCCGCTACTTCAATAAAGCTGAACGGTGAAGATTTTTATTATAACCCGGTATGGAGCCCCGACAGCAAGAAAATTTTATTTAACAACAAACACCTGCAGCTGTTTTACATTGACCTGACAGACAAGAAGCCGGTTAAAATTGATGAAGATACCTACGACCGGCCGGACGCCACGTTTGATGCATCCTGGAGCCCCGACAGCAAATGGATAGTGTATAACAAAAAATTAAAGAATAACCTGAGGGCCATTCATGTTTTTGATGTAACCACCAATAAGCCCACGCAAATTACCGACGGTCGCAGCGAAGCCGCCAACCCCAGTTTCAGCCGCGATGGAAAATATATCTTTTTTACCGCCAGCACCAATTACGGCAGATCGGTGGGCTGGCTTGATATGAGCTCGTATGAAAACCCTGTTATAAATAATATTTATGCGGTGGTATTGTCTAAAACCGCTTCTTCGCTGCTGGCGCCGGAGAGCGATGAAGAAGCAATCAAGCCCGACACCGCTGCCAAAACACCCGCACCAGACCAGAAAGCCATTGCGGATAAACCAAAACCGGAGCCGGCTGTAAAACCGGTAGCCATCGACTTTGATGGTATCCAGCAACGCATAGTGGCACTTGCGCTGCCATCGGCCAATTATTATAACCTCAGCGGGCTGACAGAAGGAAAATTGTATTATATATCAGCAACCGCAGGCGGCGAAACTTCATTGAACAGTTATGATATTGCAAAACGAAAAGCCGAAAACGTTGCGGATAATATTGGAGATTACTCAATAACGGCCGATGGAAAAAAGCTATTGTATGTTTCTGCCGGTTCTTATTTCATTGCTGCCACCGGTGCAAAAATAGTTCCTGGTGCAGGTAAACTGAATACCGGTAATTTCCCGGTGCTGGTAGATCCTGCAAAGGAGCGCAGGCAAATATTTGACGAACTGTGGAGGATTGAGCGCGATTATTTTTATGTGGAAAATATGCATGGCGCAGACTGGAAAGCCATTAAAGCCAAATATGAAAAATTTCTTCCGTTTGTGGGTCACCGTGATGATCTGAATTACCTGTTTAATGAAATGCTGGGCGAGCTGGTCATCGGCCATAATTATGTGGGCGCCGGCGATTATCCCGAGCAAATAGCCGTAAACGTTGGCTTGCTGGGAGCCGACTATGAAATCAGCAATGGCATGTATCGCTTCAAAAAAATATATTCCGGTTTAAACTGGAATCCAACATTCCGTGCCCCGCTAACCCAACCGGGCGTAACCGTTAAAGAAGGCGAATACCTGGTGGCGGTAAATGGTGTTCCACTGGATGCAAAAGTGAATGTGTATAGTTTGTTTCAGAATACAGCAGGCAAACAGACCCGTTTGAGCGTGAACAACGAACCCGGTTTAAAGGGTTCGCGTGAGATAGTGGTAATACCGGTAGCAACCGAAGCCAACCTTCGTTTAATGGAATGGGTGGAAGGAAACCGTAAAAAAGTAGATGAGCTGAGCGGCGGCAGGGTAGCTTATGTGTATATGCCCAACACAGGCGGTGATGGTTATACGTTTTTTAACCGGTATTATTTTTCGCAGCTGGATAAGGATGCCGTTATCATAGACGACCGGTTCAACGGGGGAGGTTCTGCAGCCGATTATGTAATTGACCTGCTAAGCAGAACTGTAACCAATTACTGGAAAAACCGCGATGGTGAAATTATGAAAACACCGGAAGGCGTTATTGACGGACCAAAAGCTATGATCACCAATGAATATGCCGCGTCCGGCGGCGACCTGATGCCCTATATGTTTAGGTTGAAAAAATTGGGCACCCTGGTAGGAAAAAGAACATTGGGTATACTGGTGGGTATCTATAATTACCCCGTTTTGATGGATGGCGGTACCATGACCGCACCCAGGCTGGGTATTTTCAGCAAAGATGGTAAATGGGTGGTGGAGAATGAAGGTATTACACCCGATGTTGAAGTGGAAATGACGCCAAAAGAAGTTATTGCCGGCAAAGATCCGCAGTTGGAAAAAGCCGTTGATGTTTTAATGAAAGAACTGACCCCGCATAAAGAAATAAAAGCACCGAAGGACCCGGTACGGGTTTCCGGGAATTAGTTATTTGGAATTGGGAATTGGGAATTGGGAATTAGGGATTTGGAATTTGGGATTAGTTATTTGGAATTTAATGCCGACCCTTGCTTCGCTGAGCAGACGCCAAATTCCAAATCCCTAATTCCCAATTCCTGCTCTTAAAGTAGTTTGCTCAAAAAAGCCACCTGGCCCAGGTGATAAATATTATGTTGTATCAGTCCGTTTAACAGGAACCGGAAATTGTAATTACGGTATTCCACTTTTTCATCGAGAAAGTCATCGTCTTTTACATGCAATAATTCAATGATGGTCTCATGGCATTTTTTAAGATCTGCCAGGCCTTTCTGCCAGTAGTGTTCATCGGGGTCAATCTGCCGCCAGTCCAGTTCATTAAAGGCATCCATATCTGCTATGGGCTCTTTCTCTATTCTTTTCTGTGTAAACTCAGCCCAGGTAAGCATATGATACAGCAGGTCGGTCAATGAATGGCTTTTGCCGTTGGGCCGGATGTATTGTTTGTTCTTATCTGTTTCTTCCAGGATTTCGTACACACTTCGTCCGTACCAGGGATGACCTTTCAATGTATTTTCCAGGTTGCTGATAATAGCAGTGATTTCTTTGTTCATTCCATAAAAATAAAAAATTCGCGGTATTTGCGTATAATTTTGCCCCGAAGGCATACAACCAGGCAAAAAATGGCCGGCGAATAGCCGGCCATTTTACAATTATTTCAAAGCATCACCGTCCTGTCATCCTCTCATCCTGCAAATTGCAGCAGCGATAGCTTACTTACTCAAATACATACTCCTGTCTTTATACAACTGCCTGAAATACGGGTCGCGCAGATCTTTTATAAAACGGATGGCTTCACCGGTGCTTTTCATTTCTGGTCCAAGTTCTTTGTTTACGCCCGGAAATTTATTGAAGCTGAACACGGGTTCCTTGATGGCAAAACCAACCAGTTTCTTTTCAAAAGTAAAATCGGCTAGTTTATGTGCACCGATCATCACTTTGGTGGCAACATTCAGGTAAGGTATCTGGTAAGCTTTGGCAATAAACGGTGTGGTTCTCGATGCACGAGGATTGGCCTCAATCACAAAAACTTTTCCGTCTTTTATGGCAAACTGTATATTGATAAGTCCTTTTATATGCAGCGCCCGCGCAATTTTCTCTGCATATTCTTCCATGGTATGTACTACCAGCGGGGTAAGATTAAATTGTGGCAGTACCGCATTGCTGTCTCCGCTATGGATACCTGCCGGTTCAATATGCTCCATTACACCCATCACATGAAAGTCTTCGCCATCAAAAATGCCGTCAATTTCTGCTTCCTGGCAGCGGTCGAGGAAATGATCCACCAGAATTTTATTGCCGGGTAAATGTTTAAGCAGGCTTACCACTGCGCTTTCCACTTCATCATCATTGATAACGATGCGCATTCTTTGTCCACCAAGTACATAACTCGGGCGTACCAAAACGGGATAGCCCACACGGTTAGCAACTTCCACGGCTTCATCCACCGTTTCTGCGGTGCCGTAAGAAGGATACGGAATGTCGAGTTCTTTCAGCATATCGCTGAAGCGGCCGCGGTCTTCGGCTATATCCATGCTGTCGTATGAAGTGCCGATAATTTTAATTCCTTTTTTATGAAGACGTTCTGCCAGTTTTAGTGCTGTTTGTCCGCCCAGCTGTACTATTACGCCTTCCGGTTTTTCATGCTCAATGATCTCCCAGAGATGTTCCCAGTAAACGGGTTCAAAATAGAGTTTATCGGCCATGTCAAAATCGGTGGATACGGTTTCGGGGTTGCAGTTAACCATAATGGATTCATACCCGCATTCTTTGATTGCCAGCAATCCGTGCACACAGCAGTAATCAAATTCAATACCCTGACCAATGCGGTTGGGCCCCGAGCCTAGTACGATGATCTTTTTCTTATCGCTCACGCGGCTTTCGTTTACCGCCATCTTTACATTGCTACCCGGTGTGAGGGAAGATGCTTCAAAGGTGGAGTAGAAATAGGGGGTCTTTGCCTCAAACTCGGCGCTGCAGGTATCTACCATCTTAAACACGCGGCTAATGCCTGCGGCCTTTCTTTTTTCATAAACAGCATCTTCCGTACTATCGTTCATTATCTTGGTAATCTGTTCATCACCAAAACCATGGCGTTTTGCTTTTTCCAGCAAAGGCAGCGGAAGGGTATCTAATTTGTATTTGGCTATTTCTTTTTCTACTTCGCAGATAAGTTTTATCTGGTTCAGGAACCAGCGGTCGATACCATTGGTGGCTTTGGAAATGGTACTTACAGAAACGCCCAGCATGAGGGCGTCTTTGATTCGGAATATGCGATCCCACTTGGGAGTTTTCAGGTATTCAATCAATTCTTCGGCGTGCATCTGGCTTTTACCGTAATAGCCAAGTCCTACAGCATTGTTCTCCAGGCTCTGGCAGGCCTTCTGCATAGCTTCTGTAAAACTTCTGCCAATGGCCATTACCTCACCCACACTTTTCATCTGCAGGCCGAGTGTATCATTGGCGCCTTTAAATTTGTCGAAATTCCAACGTGGCATTTTAACGATGACATAGTCCAGCGCCGGTTCAAAATATGCCGATGTATTTTTCGTGATTTGATTTTCCAGTTCATCCAGGAAATACCCGATGGCCAGTTTAGCAGCAATTTTTGCGATGGGGTAACCGGTTGCTTTGGATGCCAGTGCAGAAGAACGGCTAACACGGGGGTTAATTTCAATGGCGATAATCTCTTCGGTATCGGGGTTTAATGCAAACTGTACGTTGCAACCACCGGCAAAATTGCCCAGGTCGCGCATCATTCGGATGGCGGTATTGCGCATCAGTTGAAAAGCGGTATCGCTCAGCGTCATAGCCGGTGCAACGGTAATAGAGTCGCCGGTATGTACACCCATGGGGTCAAAATTCTCTACCGTACAAATGATAACCACGTTGTCATTGGAATCCCTCAAAAGTTCCAGTTCAAATTCTTTCCAGCCCAGTATGGCTTTTTCTACCAGCACTTCGTGTATGGGCGATGCCTGCAGGCCCCTGTTCAATGCTTCATCCAGGTCGTCTTTATCGTGTACAAAGCCGCCACCCGTTCCGCCCAGTGTAAAGGAGGGGCGGATTACCAGCGGAAAGCCAATCTCCTGGGCAAATTCTTTTCCTTCCAAAAACGAATTGGCCGTTTTAGCAGTAGCCACGGGCACTTTCATTTCAATCATCCATTGGCGGAATTTCTCGCGGTCTTCCGCTTTATCTATTGCTTTTATATCCACCCCAATCAGGCGAACATTGTATTTCTGCCAGACGCCCAGGTCTTCGGCTTCTTTGGCCAGGTTGAGCGCGGTCTGGCCGCCCATGGTAGGCAATACTGCATCTATCTGGTTTTCTTCCAGTATTTGTTCGATGCTTTCAACGGTAAGTGGTAAAAGATACACCCTGTCCGCCATCATGGGGTCGGTCATAATGGTGGCCGGGTTGCTGTTTATCAGTATCACTTTAATTCCTTCTTCTCTCAGGCTGCGGGCAGCCTGGGTGCCGGAATAGTCAAATTCGCAAGCCTGGCCAATAATAATAGGTCCCGAACCAATAATAAGCACCGAATGTATAGAAGTATCTTTTGGCATTGTATGTAAGTATTATCCTAAAAACAAATTGCGCAAAAGTAAGGGAGTGAGAGAAAATATTATAGTTATTTTTTTCAAAGAGTTGTACACACCCTTTGGCTCACCGGCAGGGTGAGATAAACGCCCGGGAATGAATCATAGGTCGGTTGTTGCCGGTATTGCTTAACCCGTTCAACTTGAATGAATAATAAAGAAGAGCGCGGGCTGCCTGTTCTAAGAAATGCTGCCGGAGAGGCAGCTCATAAAAAAGCCTGGTTATAAAACCAGGCGCGTATATATCACAGAGGTCGCATTACATTAGCTGTTGTGAAAAGCTGCCCATTCAACATCATCCAGTACCACCTGGCCTTTACGTTGCGCCATGCGCTTTCGCGCCAGCTGGCGTTTTTCATCGTAACTGGTTTTCCATTTGTAAACCAATTTTTGTTTGGCTTCTGTTCCTTTAACCCATCCCACCACGGATGCAAATATCATAACGATACTAAGGAGAAGGTTTCTGTAAAAATTTTTCATGCCTGAAACTATTTGCGCTGTTCTTTTAGTAAGACAATATCTGTATGTCAAACGCTGTACCATAGTTGAAAAAAGTGTATACCATAAAGAGGGTATTTTTATAAAATGATTGTTAAAGAAGCCGGCTATTGCAAAAACCGGTATTTTTTTGTAACTGTAGCTAAGCTTCCAGCAATTAGCTTTGCCAGAGTTTAAAAAATTATTAAACAAATAATATTGATGCGTTTATTATTGCTGTCTTTCTTTGTATGTGCCGCTGTAACCGGCCACGGACAAGTGTTTGCGCCCGAAAACTATCCCAGGGCATATTTCCGTAACCCGCTGGATATACCCATTAGCCTGGCCGGTAATTTTGGAGAGCTGAGACCCAATCATTATCATATGGGTTTCGATCTTAAAACAAATCGCCGCGAGAACCTGCCGGTCTATGCTGCAGCCGATGGATATATTGCAAAGATTAAAATTGAACCGGCCGGTTTTGGAAGGGCTATTTACATTAACCATCCAAATGGTTTTACTACCGTATATGGACACCTCAACGCATTCATGCCGGCACTGGATGCATGGTTAAAAGAACAGCAATACCAGCAGCAAACATGGAGAATATTCCCAGATTTGCCGGCCGGTTTGTTCCCGGTTAAAAAAGGAGATTTCATAGCCTTCAGCGGTAATACCGGTGGCAGCCAGGGACCGCATGTACATTTCGAGATCAGGAAGACGGCAGATGATATAAACCGGAACCCCATGTTGTTTGGGCTTACGCTGGCAGACGATACCAGGCCCACCATCAGCCGGCTTGCATTGTACAACAGGATCCTTAGTATCTATGAACAATCGCCGCGCATGATACCTATTAAAAAAACACCCACCGGTTATACTAGTATTATTCCGGTGATAACAGTGGGTTCTCCAAAAATAAGTTTTGCTATTTCGGCATCAGATACCCACAGTGGTTCCACCAATCAGAATGGCATTTTTGAGGCGGATTTATTTGATAACGATCAGCCCGTAATCGGCTTCCAGATGGACAAAATAGGATATGACAATACCCGCAGCCTCAACGCACATATAGATTATAAGACAAAGGCAAACGGCGGCCCCTGGCTGCAACAGTTATTTGAATTACCCGGATACCAGAACAGCATTTACAAACGCGTGAGCGGAGATGGCGCCATTGATATTGGAGACGGCGCAATACACAATATAAAAATTTATGTAAAGGATGGTTATGGCAATACTTCGGTACTGCTAACCAAAGTAAAATTTGAAGGCATACCAGCAGCGCTGGCGGTACCAGCTGGCAAAATGTTTTATCCATTGATGATAGACGGTGTAGAAAACACGGATTGTGAATTCTATTTAAGGGAACGCAGCCTGTATGATTCGGTACATATTGGTTATAAAAGAATGGCTGCCGCCGCCCCGGAAATTGTATCTGCCGTGCATAGCATTGGCGCAGCATATATACCATTGCAGGATTCAATGATAGTACGAATAAGACCGCTTGTTTCGCTGGATGCCGGTAAACGAAGCCATACCGTTATGCAGCGTTTTGCAGGAACTAAAAAAGACGTACAGAAATGTGAATGGCAGAAAGGCTGGGCAATTGCAAAATTCCGGGATATGGGAAGTTTTCAGCTGGTGCTGGATGAAACCCCGCCCGGGATTGTACCTGTTGGATTTAAGGAAGGGGCCGATATGAGCAAAGCGCAACGTATTGTATTTATTGTAAAGGATAACCTGGATGCTTTCCGGAACTTCAGGGCAGAGTTGGATGGTAAATGGTTGCGGTTTACCAACGATAAAGGCAGGAGCTTTATTTATATTTTTGATGAGAAATGCGGACCGGGCAGCCATACCCTGAAAATAAGTGTGGAAGATGAAGCCGGAAATACAGCCGTTAAAGATTTTACTTTCAGCAGATAAAATAAATGTGCTAATGTGTAAATGAAGAACCATCCGGTAGTAGAATTTAATTATTAGCACATTAGCACATTAGCACATTTGTCACATTAATTAATTATGATAGTATTGAAAGAAGGCGATAAGGCGCCATTGTTTACAGCGACTGATCAAAACGGACAAAAAGTTTCGCTGGGCAGTTATAAAGGAAAAAAGCTGGTGCTGTATTTCTATCCCGAAGATGATACGCCCACCTGTACCGTGCAGGCCTGCAACCTGCGCGACAACTATTCATTATTGAAAAAAAAGGGTTTTGAAATATTGGGCGTAAGCCCCGATGAACCGGCCAAACACAAAAAATTTGAAACCAAATATTCATTGCCTTTCACATTGCTTGCCGACCCAGACCATGCCATAATAGATAAGTACGGGGTATGGGGAATGAAAAAATTATACGGCCGCGAGTACATGGGCATTCACCGGACAACATTCCTGATTGATGAAAAAGGGGTCATAAAAAAAATATTCCTGCGTCCCAAAAACAAGCAGCACGCAGAAGAAATCGTGGAATCAATGTTATGAATGTGCTGATGTGAGAAATATGCTAATTAATAACCATCCGGTAGCAGCATTTTCACATTTACCACATCTATCACATTACCACATTTATCACATTTTCACATTTATCAGTTTTTTTTTGTCCGGGCAACCTTCGGTCTTCCTGTTTCGTATGAATATACAACGCCCAACAGCATAGCTGTGCCGGCGGTATTTTTAGTCATCACCAAACAACCTCCTTTACTATGCGTGCAGGGAAACTGATTTGTATTCTTATTTATTTCGTCGTTTTTATTGCAGCAGCGGGCGGCTGTGCATATACAAAAAAAGATGTAGTGGAGATACCATGCGTGATTGCTGATAATATTTCTTATACGGCTAATGTTGCTCCTATTATTGAGGCCAATTGTTTCGACTGCCACAGCAGTTCTTCCAATGTATCCGGCATTTTGCTTGACAACTACGATGCCCTTAAGTTTTATGCGCAGAACGGGTATTTATATGGCGCCATCAGCCATGCTGCCGGGTACCGGCCTATGCCCGATGGCGGAAGCAAATTAAATAACTGTACCATCGCTACTATAAAGAAATGGATCGATAACGGCACTCCTCATTAATACATCAAACTTTTACCCAACCTAAAAAAAAGCTAGCATGAAGCCTGTATTTACTTTATTACTCTCCTTTTTATTATTGCAGGGCGCCCGGGCCCAGGATGATATTATGAAAGCATTGCCCGATTCTGCAGTAAAGAAAGAATATGTAACCGGTGCATTTAAATCTTCAAGGGTCATTAACGGACATTCCATTGAAATGATCGGGGCAGGTGTACTCGATTTCCGGATACTGCACCGTTTTGGACCCGTGAACCAGGGCATCAGCCAGTTTTTTGGACTGGACCAGGCAAGTATGCGCATGGGTTTTGATTATGGAATCAGCAACAATTTCACCATCGGCATAGGCCGCACCACAACAAAAAAAGAGCTTGACGGATTTTTAAAATACCGTCTCCTGCGGCAATCTGCCGGTTCCGGATCTCCATTTACGGTTGTGCTGGTGGCGGGTATGTCTATTCAAACATATAAAAACCTGGATCCTTCCAAAGAGATTTCATTTAACCTTAGGTCAGGTTACTATTACCAGGCCATCGTAGGCCGTAAATTTTCTTCGCGCTTTACTGTGCAGCTGAGTCCTACGCTGGTGCACAGGAACGAAGTAAGTTCCGGGGATCTCAATGATGTCTTTGCGGCAGGTATTGGTGCCCGTTACAAATTCAGCAAACGGATGGCATTTGTGGTAGACTATTTTTATGTTACCAACGGATTGCCGCATTCCGCCGGCAGCAACCCTTTGTCGGTGGGTATTGATATTGAAACCGGCGGTCACGTATTCCAGTTACATTTCTCCAATACCAGCGGCATGAACGAAAGGGCGTTTATCACCGAAACCACCAATAAATGGGGTAAAGGCGATATCCAGTTTGGTTTCAACCTGTCGAGGGTATTTAATTTAAAGAAGAAAAAATTGCCTGCGTAGGAAGCCCGGGATTTATAATAAAACGCAGCTTGTTGTAAGAATTTTGTGTTTAGGGGGTATAGGTAAATAACCCTGCTTATTCCTGGGCAGGGTTTCCCTTTTTATAAATTATAAGCATCCCAGTATATGCTTTCTTTCATAAAAAGTTCATAGGACGCTCTCCATCCGGCAAAGGTTTTATCAGTTCCTAAAAACTGGTTGTGCCAGATAATTACAAACAACCCATTTAGCTTTTTTATGGTATTATAATAATGCGTGAGTTCTTCATATGCCTGCTGTGGGGAAAGTTTTTGTTCGTAAAATGCATTGGCATCCATAAAACAAAATGGAAACAGCTGTAATGGAGTGGTTTCATTTTTTTCCAAATCGAACCAATAAAAAGAAGACGCCACAGATGCCCTGAAGCCATTGATGCTGCCGTAACCCATGGAGTAATCTTTCAATAAACCACACTCAATGTATTTTCTGAAACTTTGGGGCAGACTGAATTTTATATAATGCTGGCGGCTGTGTTCCAGCGGCCGGTCAATGATTACTTCCAGCCATTCCTTTTCTTCCATCAGCGTTTTATTGGTAGCCGCAACACTGCTTTGCCAGGAAGGGTGCAACCCTACCTTGTATACCACTGAAAAATAGGCAATCAACTCCTGTAAAGCTTTTGACGATGTAGGGGTATTTTTATCGTACCCCAGCGATTTTTGCGCTACTAGAAAAAAATAAATCGGTTTTATTTTGCAGTACAGGTGCAATGCATCCAGCCATTCGTACGAATCGTAAGGGTCAGACTGGTTGTTGTTGAGCACGTTCCATCTTTCTTTAATCTGATGCCAGTTGCCTTCCTTCACAGATCTCGCAAAACCCGCCAGGTTACGTATCCAGCCTTTGTGGCGGTAAGACCAGGCAATATCAATATCATAAGAAGGAATGAATTTAAACGGCCTTCTCCTGAATACCAGCGAAGGAAATTTTTTCCGGAGTTTTCTTTTCAGATCATCCAGCCATATGTTTACAAGCGGCAGGTGTAAAAAATGTTCTTTAAAGGCCAGCGAACTGGTATGTGCGTAGCGCCCATATTCGTCCTGCTGGTGTGGCAGGTATTCCTCGTACCTCGACATAAGATAGAACGATGCTGCCAGCACATCAAAGGGATAATCGCCGCTGGTTTGAAAAAAAGCTTTCTGGTAATCTACTTCAAAACACTCAATGGGTTGTGGTTGTATACCTGTTTCAAATAACAGTGAAGTAGCTTTGATGTAGAATTCCTGCTCAGAAAAATCATGTTCAGAATAATTGAGGCGCGGACCTTCAAATGATTTGAATTCATCCGGGCTGGTAGTAAAGCGGATGGGCTCGTCGAAAAATTCTTTACTGATAAAGTCAACAATGTACTGAAGGCGGGGGGTGATGGTATGAGCGTAAAATAGTAACATCCGTATATAATAATAGCCAGGCATAATGCTGACTATCTACAAATATATTCTCTAAATTCTTTTTTTATAAAATCATTCTTGCTTTCTGTCCTTCCACATCTCATTAAAGGTTTTTGCGGAAAAGTTGAGATCCGCCCGGTGGGCCGTCCAGCCTTTGAAAAGTTTATTCACCATCCAGTTTTTTATCTTCCGGTTTCCCTGGTTCATGAGGCTGCGGTGGAGGCTGGCTTTTTTCCAGATTTTCCAGGCAATTTTTTCTGTGGTGGATGCGGCCCCGGTGTTTACGGCTTCATGGCGGTTTTCCAGTAATAACTCATGCAAATTAATTTTTACTGCGCAAACCTCCGTACAGTTGCCACATAACGAAGATGCATAGCTTAAGTGTTTCCACTCATCCATTGGCCGCATGTGGGGAGTTATTACTGCGCCAATAGGCCCACTGTACGTGGTGCCATATGCGTGGCCGCCAATATTCTTATAAACGGGACAAGCATTTAAACACGCGCCGCAACGTATGCAGTAGAGGCTTTCTCTGGTTTTTGGGTTGGCCAGCAAGTTGGTGCGGCCATTGTCCAGCAGGATCACATACATTTCATCGGGTCCGTCTGTTTCTTCCGGTTGCCTTGGACCTGTAACGATGGTATTATAAACGGTTACCTGCTGGCCTGTGCCAAATGTGGAGAGTAGAGGCCAGAACAGCGCCAGGTCGGTTAAAGAAGGAATTATCTTTTCAATTCCAACAATGGCTATATGGGTTTTTGGAAATGCGCAGCTCAACCTTGCATTGCCTTCATTCTCCGAAATGGCAATGGCCCCGGCGTCGGCAATTAAAAAATTGGCGCCCGTAATACCTATTTCCGCTTCCGTATATTTTGTCCTTAATTTTTCCCTGGCTACCAGGGTAAGCGCTTCCGGCGACAGGTTGGGCGCCGTATGCAGTTTTTCGTAAAATAATTTGGCTACGTCTTCCTTGCTTTTGTGCATGGCGGGTGTAACAATATGATAGGGTGGTTCGCCGTCCAGTTGCTGTATGTATTCACCCAGGTCTGTCTCAACACTTTCAATACCCTGTTCATGTAAAAAGTCGTTCAGCTTCAGTTCTTCGGTAACCATGCTTTTGCTCTTTACAATGCTGCGGCATTTTTTTGCTTCGCAGATTTTTTTTATTTCCTGTAAAGCCTGTGCGGCATCTTCCGCCCAGATTACTTTACCACCACGTTTTGTAAAAGCTGCTTCAAAATTTTCCAGTTGCGTGTCCAGGCCTTCCATGGCGCGCCATTTTATGTTTTTAGCCCTTTCTCTGGCGCTGCCTATATCGGGGAATTGTTTTTTACCATTGGGTACTGCGGCATTGTACCGGCCAATATTAAAATTGATTTTGCGCCGGTGATCCAAATCGGCCGATTTAACGGAGCTTTTAGCAATAAAGGAAGAAGCTGATTCAGACATGCGCTATTTGTTTTTATTCGTGAGACGTGAGACGTGAGGCGTGAGACGGAAGACGGCAGACGTGAAGCGTCAAATGTAAGCAAGTGTTGGTTATATATCGTCAGCGGCCTACACCTCACACCCTATACCTTAAACCTTCTACCCTACGCCTTCTACCCTAAACCTCACACCTTATGCCTTATCCTTAAAATACTTCGCTGCTACCTGTTCCAGCAGGCCATAAAAATGTTCGCCATATTTTCTTATCAATGCATTTTTTAAAAAAACATAGACGGGCACTTTTAACTTTTTGCCCAAAGCGCATGCAGGACTGCACATGGTTTCCCTGGGTTCATAGTTCAGCATTTCATATTCTTTGCTTTTTTTTATTTTAATGGGGTAAAGATGGCAGCTGATGGGTTTTTGCCAACTGATCTTTCCTTCATTATAAGCCTGCTCAAAAGAACACATAATGACGCCATTTTTATCGCGGTAGCCATACGCGCAAAGCTTGCCGCCAATGGTGGGCGTTACCCATCCAAACTCCCGATCATACTGGTAGCGGCCTTCTTTTTCTGTTACTGCAATTCCTTCTTTGGTCATATAAGGTTTCACAATATCATACGCTTGGTTTACCTCGTCCAGCTCTGCCTTGGTTAGGGGTGCGCCTGCATCTCCGTCTTCGCAGCATCCGCCCTTGCATTTGGAGAGATCGCATACAAACTGGGCTTCTATCACATCATCACTAATCAGAATATTCTCTATCGCTATCACAATGAAACTATTTAAAATGCAAATTTATGCTAAAGAGGCTAGGAATTGGGTGTTAGGAATTGGAAATTTGGCCGGTACCGGCAATTAGGAATCATTACGGTGCATGGGTCGCCAATTTTTTGTTCAACCCCTTCAGGGTTGGAAAAACGTGTAATGACAGATACCCCGGGTTGCACCCGGGGCTATGTTGTTCAACCCCTGCAGGGTTGGATGCAATTCATCGTTCAATTTGTTAGCCTGCGCAATTTGTTAGCCTGCGCATTAAAATTGGATTTGCCTTATTTCACAAATCTCAACATCGAAAATCTTCAATCAGCAATTTTTATTGACCTGGCGGTCTTGGCTGCAAATATTTTGTTCAACCCCTTCAGGGTTGGAAAAACGTGTAATGACAGATACCCCGGGTTGCACCCGGGGCTATTTTGTTCAACCCCTGCAGGGTTGGATGCTCCGCAAACAAATTCACTGCAAAACCTAATTCCTGTTTCCGCAAACAATGCTGCCGCAAACAAGGTCGCCGCCAATCCGAATTCCGAATTCCGAATTCCCAATAACCAATTCCTAATTCCTACCTCCACAAACAAGGTCGTCGCAAAACCTAATTCCCAATTCCCAATAACTAATTCCTACTTCCAGGTGAGGCTGTTTATCAAATGCCGCATGTCCTGCTGTAAAAAATTATTTACGATACCCAAGGAATCGGCATTGGGTGTGGCATCAAAATAAAGGGCGCCGCGGAGAAAATGTTTTGTAGTATCGGTTACAAGGAACTGGTTGGCGGTAGCAGCATTTCCACCAATTTTAAAATAAATGCCTTCTATTTTATTGGGCGTAACAAATGCGCTGTCGTCTATAGACGATGCTTTGTAAGAATGTTTGTAAGTAAGTGCGTAAGAACTTTTAACCAGGTTGTCGAATGTATTGATACTGGTGGAATCTATATAATTCCCTTTTGCATCGCGTCTTTTAAAGCGGCTTTTGCCACCGATCTCAATATAGCTGATGTATATTTTACCATGAAACTGCGGAAAATCTATATTCAGCCAGTAGGGGTTATCTGGTTGTTCTTCAAAAAGACTGCTGTCCTGTACAATGGTGGCATAGGAAGGGTATTCAAAACGGAAAGGGAAACCTTCTTTATTAAAGGACTGGTAGCTATGTTCCGGAAAATCTATTTTATAATAGCCGCGTGGCCGTTGGGTATATGTGCTGTTGCACGATAGGAGGAAGATGCCAACCATAAATATACATACCAGGGCTCCGTTGCTTATTTTCATTTTCTTCGTATAAATTATGCTAATCTTTTATGACCGGCTTAACAGCTATTTTTACTTTTTTGATGCGGTTGCGGTCCAGTTCAAGGATGGTAAAATCAAAATCCCCGCTGGTAACTACATCATTAACGGCCGGAAAATGCCCGGCTATTTCCAGTATCAGTCCGGCCAGTGAGTCACTGTCGCCACGCACACGTTCAAAGGTATCTACCGGCAGGTCCATCATTTTACATACATCGTTTATCATGGTGCGGCCTTCAAATACATAGGTATAGTCGTCTATTTTGCTGTCTCCGCTTTCTTCGTCGTCGAACTCATCTTTTATATCGCCGGTAATTTCTTCCAGTATATCCTCCAGCGTTACTATACCGCTGGTGCCGCCAAATTCATCCACTACCACGGCAAAGTGTATGCGCTTTCCCTGGAATTCCTGCAGCAGGTCTTCAATCAGTTTTTGCTCATGTACAAAATAGGGCTGACGCATCACTTGCAGCCAGTTAAAGTCATTACTTTCATTCAGGTGTGGCAGGATGTCTTTGGTGTGGATGATACCTGTTACTTCATCCAGGTTTTCCTTATACACGGGCAGGCGGGAGTAATGCAGTTCGGCCGCTTTTTTTATAAGTTCATGAAAAGACAGCTGCTGGTTGATACCGCATACATCCAGCCGGGTGGTCATTACCTGTTTTACCGAGATATTGCCAAACTTAACAATGCCTTTCAGAATGCTTTTTTCTTTTTCAGTTGCATCGGTACTGGCTGTAATATCTATGGCGCTGTCCAGTTCTTCCAGGCTGTATGAAGATGCTTTTTTGCCCAGGAAATTTTCTACACCGTCCGATATGCTAACCATCCAGGCGCTGATGCGCCGGAACAGGTAATGTATGATCTCAACAATGTAAGAGGCGTTGTAGGCAAAACGCAGGTTATTCTGCGAAGCCCATACTTTTGGCAAAACCTTTCCAAACAGTACCAGGAAAAAACTGATAATGATGATCTTTATTACGGCTGCAATCCAGACACTGGCCTGCAGATCAAACATTTCATCAATCAGGAAATTGGAAAGAATAATGATGGCAATATTAATGAGTGTACTTGCAATCAGTAAAGAAGCCAGCAGTGTTTTAGGATCTTCCAGCAGGCTTACAATCCTTTTCCACCCCGCATCCTGTTTTGTCTTCAGCATGTTTACGTCTTTGTAGCTAAGTGAAAAGAAAGCTACTTCTGCACCGGAAACAAAAAATGAGATGAGCAGTAAAAACAAAATAAATATTACCAGCAACACGGTAATGCTTTGTGTGTTACCGGCCAGTAAAAGCTGCGATGGGTAATAAAAGTAAGCAGTAAAATCCGGGAGGTAATCCAAAGCCGCTATTTTTCGTTATTAATTTGCTTTTTTACAAAAAGCAGGTTCTGATAATCCGTGTTCAACGGATTTCCGCAAAGTTGCAATAAATATTTAACTAAAATGGCAAATCGCCGGAGTGTTCACCAGGAAGGGGTGCATCCGGGTTGCTTAAATTATCTAACGGATTATCGTGACCGGCACCGTGGTTACCATCATTTCTTTTATCCAGCATGATTAGGTTATCTCCTACAACCTCCGTGGCAAATTTCTTATTCCCCTCCTTGTCTTCCCAGCTGCGGGTACGCAATCTGCCTTCAATATATACTAGACTACCCTTATGCAAGTATTTCTCTGCCAAATCTGCCAATCCGCGCCATAAAACAACCGTATGCCATTCTGTTTGCGAAATAAGCTTTCCCGACCTGTCTTTATACGTTTCCGTGGTTGCCAGCGAAAATTTTGCAACCCCTATATTTCCTTCCAAATACTGAACATCCGGGTCTTTTCCAAGATTGCCTATAAGCATCACCCTGTTAACGCCTCGCATAATTGATAGTTTATTGTGAAATAATCATCGCCGGGTTTAAATCTCCTTTAAAGTTAGATTTTTTCAGGTAAACTATTGCATTTTTTTGGGTAGCATATTGGTTTCCGCAACGTTGGTAACGGCGTGCCGGGAAGCGTTCGCCAGGCTGTATAAACCAGTGGTATCAACCTTTTTGTGTAGCGCTGGCCCATCATAAAAATGCGGTTGGATTTTGCCGCTTGCTGTCTGTTTTGCAACCGTAGTATTGGTTAAAATAATTGCAGGGGATTGCTGTCTCTTTGCAGGTAAGATGTGATGAATTTTGGGAAAGGATAATTTTCGAGCAATGATTTTTTTACCCTTTCATAATTTTTTAATGCAGCCGGAACACGGTCTGTTTCCAATTCTATAAACTGGCCAATAATGGTTTGATGCGTGAGTTGTTGCCTGTAAACCGGGGAACTGTATTTGATGCGAAAATCCGGTCCTCCCAGTTTCTGTTCAATGTGAGCACGAATATTATTTTCACCGGGCGCAACCGGTGCCCCTGTTTCAATCAAAACAAATTCATACAGATTCTGCCAGATATCTTTTTCAGTCCGTTTTTTTACCAGTATGCTATCTTTTACATGCACTACCAGGTAATACAACCAGCGTGTTTTCTTTTTAAGTTGTTTTTCTTTCAGGGGTAAAATTTTTACCAGGTTATTTTTAAATGCCTGGCAGTCCCTTTTCTGCGGGCATTGATGGCAGAGCGGTAATTGTGGTTTGCATATGACTGCTCCAAAATCCATAATGGCCTGGTTATAAATACCGGGCTGTTGTTTATTAAGCAATTCGTTGGCAAGCAGGCCATATAATTTTTTGCCGGCTATACTGTCTATGGGGGTTGAAATACCAAAGTACCTGGATAATACGCGCAGCACATTACCGTCAATTACTGCATGCGGCAGGTTAAAAGCAAACGACCCAATGGCTGCAGCCGTATATGGGCCGATTCCCTTCAGTGATAAAATGGACTCGTAGGTATCGGGAAATTTTCCGTTGTTCTCTTTACAGATGTATGATGCGGTGGCAATCAGGTTTTTGCAACGGGTGTAATAGCCAAGGCCTTCCCATAATTTGAATACTTTTTTTTCGGATGCTGCAGCGAGTTGTTGTATGGTGGGGAATGCTGTTATAAACCTTTCGTAATAGGCCAAACCCTGTTCTACCCTTGTCTGCTGCAGAATAATTTCGCTCAGCCAAATCTTATAGGGGTCTTTTTCGCCCTTCCAGGGCATGGCCCGGGTGTTGAATTTCCGGTTCCATTGCAGCAATTTTTCCGTAAAATCTGCTTTCATAGCGGGCCTGAAGGGGTTAAATTATTCAAAAACGGGCAAAAATAGCCTGAATTTGCAGTTTTTTTGCGTTTATTCTTCAAAACCAATATTTTATCTTTTACTTGCACAAGTTCAAAAGTTCTTTTATATTAACTTCGTAATTGGTTATGAACCAGATATGAAATTCACAAAAATTTCGTTTTGTTAATGATAATATTATAAACCCCTTAAGTTTTCAACAAAATGAGAAAAGCCGACTTAATCAACCAGATTGCCGAAAAGACTGGCATCCCCAAGATTGATGTATTAGTAACCCTTGAAGCCATGTTTAAAGAGGTAAAAGATACACTGGCGCAGGGAGAGAATATTTACATCCGTGGGTTTGGCAGTTTTATTACAAAGAAACGGGCAGCAAAAATTGGTCGTAACATTAAAAAGAATGTGGCTGTTCACATTCCGGAGCATTTTATCCCTGCATTTAAACCCGCCAAGGAGTTTGTTCAGGAAGTTAAAAAGCTTGAAACAATTAAAGATGATCAGCCAAACCCCGATAATGAGATGTAAATTGCGTTCCTAATTTTTATTAAGTGAAGAAACAGCAATTTATTCTCGTTGGTTCTGGCCTTGTTTTGTTACTGCTGATTTATTTTTTTGCAAATACCACACCTCCGGCAAAACAACACGTTGCTGCTCAGGGGGGTGAAGCCACACCGCCTAAAAAAATCGATGCTGCGGTAATTGTTGCGGCTGCCAAACAAAAGCTATCTGCCGACCGCCAGGCCTACGTAAGTGGGCTTGAAAACGCGGTGGTCAGGGGCGATGTGAAAGAGCAGCAGATAAAAGTCTATTACCAGCTGGCTGGCTTCTGGCGCGATTCCGTCCATTACTTTGAACCTTACGCCTATTATACCGGAGCCGCAGCTAAATTGGAAAATTCTGAAAAAAGTCTCACCTTCGCAGCCCGCCAATTTTTAAATGAATTGAAAGGTACCAATGTACCTGCGGTAAAACAGTGGATGGCCGATGAGGCAAAAGACCTGTTTGAGAAAGCGCTGGCGTTAAATCCGGCCAATGATTCTTCCAGGATCGGTTTAGGAAGCTGCTATATTTTTGGCAGTACGGCAGGTGATCCGCAGGAAGTAATGATGGGTATACAGAAAATACTGGAAGTGGCCCGCAAAGACAGTACCAATATGTATGCGCAATTGATGCTGGGTATTGGCGGCGTAGTTTCGGGGCAGCTTGATAAAGCGGTGGAGCGGTTAAAAAAAGTAGTGAAACAGGAGCCTGCCAATGTAGAAGCCATCTTTATGCTGGCCGAAGCTTATGAGCGGCAGACAGATAATACCAATGCAGTGTATTGGTATGAACAGGGAAAGAAATACATCTCCAATCCGCGTATGGTAAAAGAGATTGACGATAAAATAAAGACATTAAAATAATTTTTAACTCTAATAATTTCAGCAATGCCTTGTGGTAAAAAGAGAAAGCGTCATAAAATAGCAACGCATAAACGTAAAAAAAGACTCAGAAAGAATCGTCATAAGAAGAGAAATAAATAACATTTTATAAGGCCTGTATGTGTGTAGCAGGCCTTATTTTTCTTTTTTTTGCTGAATCCCATTTACCTGCCTTCTACGTAGTGTGCCCAATTGCTTTATTCAGAGCCATGGATAGATGGCATTTAAAACCACTTCAGCGCTTTTCCTTTTAGTGTGTGATGGTTATACTTTTGTAAATGTGATTAAGATTGAACAAGGAACTTATTATTAACGCGGCTCCGCAAGGAGTAGAAATTGCCCTTCTTGAGGATAAGAAACTAGTAGAACTGCATAACGAAAAAACGGATGCCAGTTTTGCTGTGGGCGACTTATATCTTGGAAAAGTTAAAAAACTGATTCCGGGGTTAAATGCTGCATTTGTAGATGTTGGATTTGAAAAAGATGCATTTCTTCATTATACAGATCTGAGCCCCTATGCCCGGTCGTTACTGAAATTTACCCAGACAGCCATTAACGACCAGAATGAAAATGGTTTCGACTTTGGCCAGTTCCAGGTAGAACCCGAGATCATAAAGACAGGCAAGATCAATGAAGTACTGGGCGGCAAGCCAAATATACTGGTACAGATCCTGAAAGAGCCCATTGCCGCAAAAGGCCCCCGTCTCAGCTGCGAGATCTCATTACCCGGCCGTTTTGTAGTCATCACCCCATTCAATGATATCGTGGCGGTATCGCGGAAGATTCATTCTTCTGACGAAAGAAAGCGTCTGCAAAAAATTATTGAAGCTATAAAGCCAAAAAACTTTGGCGTAATTGTGCGCACGGCTGCAGAAGGAAAAAATACAGCCGAGCTGCATGAAGATTTGCTGGCGTTGGTAGAAACCTGGAAAATAATTCAGCGTAACCTGAAAAGCGCAGTAGCGCCTGCAAAGGTGCTGAGCGAGCAAACGAAGACTACCAGCATTCTGCGTGATTTACTGAACGAAGATTTTAACCGCATCGTAGTAAATGACAAGAATATCTTCAATGATGCCAAGAACTATATACAGCGCATAGCGCCCGAAAAAGCAGACATCGTTTCATTCTATCACAATGGCTCGCCCATCTTTGATCAGTATGGCGTAACCAAACAGGTAAAAGCTGCATTTGGTAAAACAGTAAACCTTCCCAGTGGCGCCTACCTTATTATAGAACATACAGAAGCACTGCATGTAATTGATATCAACAGCGGCTACAAAAGCGTAAGCAATAACCAGGAGCAGAATGCACTGGAAACAAATATGGAAGCGGCAGATGAAATAGCCCGGCAACTGAGGTTGCGCGATTTGGGCGGAATCATTGTAGCTGATTTTATAGATATGAAGTTGCCCGATAACAAACGCAAGCTGATGGAAGCCATGGAAGGGTTTATGCGTACAGACAGGGCCAAACATGCGGTATTGCCGATTTCAAAATTTGGGTTGATGCAGATTACGCGCCAGCGTATGAAACCGGAAGTAAATATCAATACCCAGGAAATATGTCCCAGTTGCAATGGCACAGGCAAAATATCAAGCGCGCTGATACTGGAAGACGAAATTGAAAAGAATTTAAATTACCTGCTCACACACAAACATACCGATCTTATACTGGTAGTGCACCCCATCATGTTTGCCTACCTTACAAAAGGCGGTATATTCAGATCGAAATTGTGGAAATGGCGCTGGAAACACAAACAGCGTATCAAGCTCAGGGAAAATACCAATTACCATCTCACCGAGTTTCATTTTTTTGACAAGCATGAAGATGAAATTAAATTATAAAAAACAACCCCGGATTTGCCGGGGTTTGTTATTGATGGATGATCATGAATGGAGCAATGTATTCAATTAAGAAATCCGGCCCTCCATCTGGCAGTGTTGAATGCCGATACCAGCCCGGAAGATTTTTTTAAAGTGAATTATAATAATTAACCAGCATGGTGATATCGCCGGTGTGTTTACAATTTATTTTATTGGCCTTGATGAACTGAGTTAATTCCGCTTTTTTATCTGCCAGTAATGCCAGTACAGCATCTTTATTTTTGGGTAGAATATTCATTTGATTGTTTAGAAAGAGGTAATCGGCGGTTGTTAATTTAAAACATCGTTCATTTCTTAGCGATGTGTCATTTATTTTTTCTGCCACCACCGTGCTCATTGATCTTATGAAACTGCAGCGTCCGCTGCACAATACCCGGTAAAAACTATGCTCATCCTGCTTGTCTGCCCGGGGAAATCCGGTTTTAAACGTATACTGTACTATTTCACCTGTTGAAGTATCTGCAAAAGAAATTTCCTTTACCATTCCCTGGTTAAAACTTGCTTCCATTTCATTGGAGGTTATAATCAATACTTCTTTGGAACAGAGGTCTATCCTCGATTTGATGCTGGTCAGTAATTTTCCATCTGCCAGTACCAGGTTGGCATACTTATATGTTTCGTCAAAAAAAGGGGAACCTGTAATGTCCTGGTATTTAATAGTAAAAGGACGCCCATCTACATCATAGATTACTACCTGGTTAGACCATTTGCCCAATGAGACACTGCCGGTATACTGGGCCTTCACCAGCACAGTGCATAAAGACATTAATACAATCAATGTTACCGGCAAACGCATAATTGTAAGTTACAAAAAAAAGGACAGTACCTGACAACGGTATAATAAACCAATATTAACATGACCGGCCCGCAAATTTGTATTTGATAACTTACTGCAAAAACATCCATAAAAAAACAATCCCGGCGGCCTAAGGCCGCCGGGATTGTTTTTAAAACTTACTTAAGAAAATTGAGCGTTTGTTATTGTTTTTGAATGGTAAATTTTTGTGCGGCATAAATGGCGCCGCCATAATTTACATCTACTGATAAGGTGATCAATCCTGTACAGGAGAAAACAAACCCGGTAGCCTTAACCCTTGCCACTACGGATCCGTAGTTACCCGCAAGCTGGTCTGCTACAGTAGCGCCGCCAGTAGCAGGATCTACTTTTACAATCCAGGGTTGCCTGTTTGTACCTCCTCCAAGCACTTCCGATGGATAGGCAAGGAATTGTATGGAATTAGCATCGGGACCGGCCGTTACTGTAATAATATCGCCGGTTTTGTAATCAACCCAATCTCCGTCATATACCACTTTATACGTACCAACAGAACTTGCCTGGGAAAAACTGCATACTGCTGTTGCTTTCCAGCTAAAAGCGATATTATAAGCAGGGAAGGAAGTGTAATTGGTGGGTGTATTGGCTGCAGAAAATTTTCTGCCATCTTTCGTTACAACTTCATTCTGCAACGTGTATTGATTACCAGGGGTAATCACGGCAGGGGCCAGTGCGGCAGAAATTTCAGCAGTGGTCACTACCAATGTTGCGCTGTCTGCGAATGGCACATTTTTTATTAGTTTCCATTTTTTTGTGTCCAGTTCACCGCCGGTAGCGAGGTAGATATTCACAGACGCTATCGGACTGCCATAAGCGCCCGTTATGATAGAGACCGTTGCCGTTGGTACACTGAAATTGAGGTTGGTATTTATTTTCTGTTTCAATGTAAGGTAAGAACCCTGTATAAGGTCTTTGCTGTCTCCGTTGATGACGCCTTTTTTGCACGAGGATAAACCCGATGCCAGTAAAATGGCGATACTTAAAAAAGCAATTATATTTTTTTGCATTGTTTAAATTTTAATGGATGAAATCTTTCGGGTTTGTATCCCAGAATACCTGAACGGAAGTAACCGTTTTTTGTATGGCGCTCTTATTAAAATCCACATAAATAGACGGGTAAAAGAAGGAGCGTATAAAATCGCCTTCGTTTGGCAGCAATGTGCGCTGCAGGTTTTCTGGTTTACCCGTTCTGCGGTAGTTGTTATAAGGCTCAAGACCATTGCCCCATGCAGCCAGGTAATATTCACGTATCAGTACATTCAACTTATCACTGGTGGTAGCAGCAGCCTGGTAAAGCGCCTGCACTTTGTTCACATACTGCTGTTGCTTGTACGTGGTAATCAGCTTGGCTGTATCAGTGGTAGGCAAAGTGTAGCTAATGGTGGTACCAAATCCTTTCACTTTATTAAAAGATTCATTAACACCTGCTAGCAGCAATGCCTGCGGGTCGCCCGTAGTACCCAGTGTAAGTGCAGCTTCTGCTTTCAGGAAATAAGTAAAGGCCGAAACCCATATAGGTGCTATACCCGCTCCTTTACCGCCTGACTGGCGGCCTGAACCCTGACCGGTTGATTTGTTCTGGTCGGCATCAAATTCGCCGCCTACAGGGTACAAACCCCAGGTTGATTTCAGCAATCCATCCGGACCGGTACCCTCATTGTTTCCATGATCCCTGCCCCAGTAACCTGTGCCTACTATGCAGTAAGGCGAGCCGGTTGGGTAGGGTGATGTGCGGTAGTAACATGCCAGTGCAAACTGCGTGGTTGTCTGGTCTGGCAGCCTGCTGTCATTGGTTATATTGTCTATCTGGCGGTAGATATAATACCTTGCCCGTGGGTCTACAATTCCTTTTTCCTGAACAAGGGCCCACATGAAATGATTACCCAGGTAATCTGCTGTACCTGTATTGGTACCGTAATTACTTACATAGTGAGGGGCTCTGCTGTCGGGCGCCTGATCTTTTGTGCCAAAATTGAAAACAAAATCTTCGGCAGGTGTGTCTATGAGATCATTTTCTGTGAGCAAAGCATTGATTTTCGCAGTAACATTTGCCTGGTCTACCAGTCTTGTTTGCACATAGGCCTTTAATTTGATTGTTTTGGCAAATGTGGCCCACTTTGTTTTGCTGCCAGCATAGTATAAATCACTGCCCGGCGTAGAAGAAGCGGTTTTTCCTAAATCAGCGATACCAGCATCAAGCAATGCAATGGCCGAGTCATATACCAGTCTTCCTTTGTCTATTTTCGGGTTGGTATTGTTAACGCCCTGGTTGGCTTCCGTATAAGGAATATCGCCAAAAAGGTCTACCAGTGTAATCATGGTATACGCTTTTAATACCTTAGCAATACCTGAATGGATATACTGATTTTTAGCCGCAGCCAGTGGTATCATGGTATTAGCGGTTTTAAAAACGGCTGTGTAAGCGTTGTTCCACAATCCATCAAAACTGTTGGCCGAATAGGCATTGTAGTATGTTGGCCCGAACATCGTTTCCATGCGCATAAGCGGGTCCGTTAGATCTGAAGCTGTCTGGTAAAATCCTATAAAATTTAATTCAAGGTTATTTAAATAAAGATCAATATCTGCCGCATCCGGCGTGGGAGAATTTGGATCGTTCAACTGCGACTCCAGCTTATCATTTAGTTTGTTACAGGCGCCCAATGAAATAATGGCGGCCAGGAGGAATATTTTTTTCATTTTCATAATTATTTTTTTAAAACTGAATCTTTAAACTTGCACCAATGCGGCGTGAAGAAGGGCCCGCAAATAAATCGATACCACGTGCGTTGCTTACACCCAGGCTATTGCTTTCAGGATCAAACCGGGTGTACTTTGGAAAATTAGGCGCCAGGTACCAGAGATTGTTGGCAGACACACTCAATGATGCTGAACCAAAGGGCGTTTTCTTTAATAATGCAGCGGGCAATGCATAAGCAATGGAAATCTCACGCAAGCGAATTACAGTTGCATCCCACACGGTTATTGAGTTTGGACCGAAACCATAAGCGTTAAAATAGATATTGTCTACACTTTGCTGAATGTCGTTGGGCGTTCCGTCTTGTTTTACGGTATTGGGAATAATAAATGGCAGCGCCCGGTCAAAATCAGTGTCTTTTGTTAATCCCCGTGATAACAGCGTGCGCACGGTGTTCGACCACATGTCACCACCACGGCTGTAATCCCATTGCATTCTAAATGATAAAGATTTATAGGTTACCGTGTTAACACCGGTTACTTTGTATAATGGGTTGGGATCTCCAATAAGGCCGATACCTGAAGATGCAAGAAAATAACCATTGGCATCTACAATGCCCAGACCGGTTTTGGGATCTCTTTGTACGTAGTTTCCCTGTAAGACGCCCAAGGGCTGATCGTTCATGGCATAGGTACCTACACCCCCACCATAACCTGCAGTCTGAATTTGCTTGACATCGTCTGGTAAATCATGCACTTTGCTTTTATTGATGCTGTAAATACCGTCTACTTGCCATGTCCAGTTTTTATTGCTGATGATTTTATAACCCAATGCAATTTCCACCCCTTTATTATCTACCGAGCCTGCATTAATGGTGGTAAGAGTATAACCGGTAGAAGCATCCAGGTTCCTGCCAAGGATCTGGTTGTTGGCTGTTCTATAGTAACCAGATATATCCATGGTAAGGCGCCTGTTGAAGAACGTTCCTTCTATACCCGCTTCCGTTTCTTTTATCAATTCTGGTTTAAGATCGGGGTTGGGCACCTGGTTGGGTATTGCACCAATATTAATAACATTTCCTGTTCTGTCTACAAAGACATTGGTGGCCAGGCCAAGTGAAGAACGGGTATTATAAGGCTCAGGAAAATGGGCACTTGTAGAATACCCTACACGTAACTTTAAATAGTTAATGGTTGCATTGCCTTTAAGCTGTGTAATCGCGGAAGTGGGAATGAAAGAAATGCTTGCACCGGGATAAAATAAGGTGCGGTGATCTTTTTCAAGCGTAGAAACCCAGTCGTTTCGGCCATTAAGGCTTAAAAACATGTATTCCTTATAGCCCAGTGTTGCCTGTGCAAATACACCTGCCCTGGTTTTATCTTTGTTATAATCAAGGTCTACGCCACCCTCGCTCCTGATATCATGGCTTATAAAATTACTATGGTCAAAGAGTCCGTATACTATTTGCTGGGTGCTTTTTAACCCGTTCTGCGAATAATTGTCCTGTCTTAAATCGGCGCCCGCATCTACTACCAGATTTAAATTGCTGCCGAAATCCTTTGCATAATTAATAAGGAGGGTATGATTTAAAATCTGGTTGGTAGAATTGATTGTTCTGTACAATCCGTTTACATAGCCGGCGCCACCGCTGATGCCACCTTTATTGATAGTAAGTTTTTGTGTTTCATTATAGATATCCAGGCCAAAACGATAGCTCACGCTCAGGCCTTTCATGAAATCATATTTTAGACCAAATGTGCCGAAACTACGGTAGGTAGCATCTTTCGACAATGCGTTGGCTGCAGTCCATCTTGGGTTTTCAATGTCATTACCGCCCCTGTAGTAAACACTACCATGCGTAAGGGGGTTCTCATACGGAAGGCCCATTAAGTTTACGCTGCGTGGTGTAAACATCAGGAAGCCAAACACGGAAGACACATCTGGTCCGCCGCCGCCACCATTCGCGCCCAAAACCGGTGTCTGAAAGTCTGTAATGGCGAAATTTAATACCGCATTCAATGTAAAGTTATTGCCCAGTTTGGCGGTGCCACCCATGCCGAAGTTATTTTTATATACACGGTTATTGGGCGTAAAGCCCTGATCGTCCATATAACTGTAATTGGCATTGAATGTAGAGTTAGCACCCGAAGCGGCAACGTTGATGGAGCTGGTGCTTACGACGCCTGTTCTGAAAAATTTAGGAACACTGTTGTAAGCCCTGTAGTCCTGTGTTTTGGTTGGACCGTACAAATCAGGGTAGGCAGCTTGCAGTGAAGGAGAATAAGCAACCTGTAATGGAGGGTTGGTAAATTTCGGTCCCCAATTACTGAAGGCCGCAGATGGCACCAGGTCGAAACCTCCACCGTAATGGTCCTGGTAATCGGGCAAATTGGCAACTTTATTTGTAAAGATGGACTGTGATGCCGTTATTTCCATTTTTTTGGCAATCTTGCGGCCGGATCCATTTTTGGTGGTAATTAATATTACGCCATTTCTGCCTGCTTCGCCATAAAGCGTGGCAGCGCTTAGACCTTTCAACACACTTACACTTTCTATATTGTTTGGATCCAGATCCAGGAATCGGCTGGAAGAAGAAGTACCGCCGCCATATTGAAAATTATCATTTCCATTGTTTCCACCATCGAACGGAACGCCATCTACAATAAAAAGTGGCGTTGAAGCACCTCCCGTAATGGTACTTACACCACGGATATTGATATTGGTACCGCTGCCGGAAATACCGCTGCTGTTTAACACGCTGAGGCCGGCTACTTTGCCATTCAGTACACGGCCAATATCGCCTTCGGGTCTCAATTCAAGGTCCTTGTTGGCAACAGTGGTTACGGCATAACCCAATGCCTTTTTTTCTCTTTTAATACCCTGCGCTGTTACGATTACTTCGTTTAATGCCTGGTTGGTAATCGTAAGAACAACCGAAAGGGAAGCAGATTTGTCGGCTACTATTTGTTGTTTGTCGAAGCCAACTCCTGTAAATACCAGGGTAGCACCTTGTTTCACCGATAATTTAAACTGTCCGTTTGCATCTGAAGTAGTACCGCGTCTGGAACGCAATTCCTGAATTGAAACGCCCGGTACCGGGTTGCCTTTATCGTCGGCAACCTTTCCTGAGATGTCAACATTTTGCGAGTAGGCTGATTGCATAAAAGCGACCATGCCTACTAAAAAAAATAGTAGTTTTCTCATGTTAGTTTTGTTGTTTATTTATGAAGGAAATAAATTTAAGTTAAATATGATGAATGGCCAAAATCTAGATAATTTGAGTAATGTTTATGACAATTTTTGTTAATTATATAAACCGGCTGCAGGCCATTTGCGCATAAATGGCGACGGTATTCCTAACAATCATGGCTGTAACAGGGCGTAATAGAAATTTTTTATAAAAAATAGCCGTATCTGGGTATTTTTTTAATGAATCACTCTATCTGTTATAAATTATATACTATTTTAATCATTTCTGCAAGTGTTAATTTTATCGGCTAACTAAAAAATAGATGACCGGTAATATCAAGATGAGTTTACGCAGCAAAAGGGTTTAACAAAATACCAGTGGAGAGCAATGGATAAGCCAGGTTATTGTGGATTTATGACGTTATGCTGGAAACCGGAGATGTAAGAACATATTTGTTGGGCCTGTAGCAGGATAATAGATTGCAAAAAAAGGCTGCCCGGTTAATGGACAGCCTTTTTAATAAATAACTAATGGAAGAGCGAAATTATTCTTTTATTATTTTCTTTTTTACGGAAATAATACCATCAGAAACTTCTACGATATACACCCCGCCCGAAAAATTAGCAATGTTGATATTTGTTGTATGAGAAACCGGCGTTGTTTTATTTAACAGTCTGCCCATCAGATCGTACAATTTAATTGTTGTTCTGGCTATAAGATCCGGAGGAATGGTAATAGAAACGGTGTTGCCAGCCGGATTAGGGTACACATTTATTTGTGTGGAGTTCGCAGTAGGTGAAGTTTCTGTTTCGGTTGACAAAACTTCGGAAACATTAGCTACCCTTTGTGTTACACTTCCACTTCCACTACAACTTGCAATGTAGCTACCATCTAGTCCGTTGGTGGAAACAGTACCGCATGGAGTCTGAGCAACAACTTTTAATCTGTGTGGCTTGTTGTCAGCCTTAAGGCCGTTAAGTATGACACTGCTTGGGCCAATTCTTGTAATAATTAATATATTATCTATATAATAGGCGTAAAAAGTTGCTCCTGGAATGGGGTTAGCATAGGTGCCAAGACTATAAATTGTGTTTGATACACACATTACAGATGGGCTTTTACTGAAGGTAACTGAACTAAACCCTGTTCCAAATGCGATAACTGTCTGAATATTTGAGCTGGATACATTGGTGGGATAATTTGCAGCAACACCTAATGCTACGGTGTATGGTACTGTTTGAGGAAACGTTATTGAAACAACCGTGTTAGAAGTTGTTAACGTTTGGAGCCCGTTAGATGTAAAAACGCATCCGGAATTTCCTGAAAGGGTATATGTATAGCTTGAAGCGCCGCAAACCCCATTAATCCTGATGGAGTTTTATATTCTACTTTAAAAAGCAACTTGCTGCAAGGTGCCTGAAATGAAAAGTACGAGGGCGAAGTAACATAATATTGGTTTCCATTCGATTCAGTGTAGACAGCAGATAGTGTTTCGTCTGCGCCAAATAAACCGTATGAAATAATATTTGTAATAAGAATTAGAAAAAGTTTCAGCTTCATAAATATTTTTTTGTTAATGAAATTTTCAAATAAAAAGATAAAAAGGCGTTTTATACAAATTGGTGACAATAGCAAATCCGATAAAAAAGCAATCTGTATTTGTAATGGATGGTATGAGGTAGTTAAGGTGACCTGAATATAAATGTCATTTCTTTTCTTGAAAGATGTGGTAAGAGATCGTTATTCAAAGATGCTCAAGCTTAAAGATACAGTGCGGTGACTTTCAAAAATCCAGATAGTAATTGAATGAATATATTTTTCGATTACGTATTTATAAGCTATTGTTTTAAAATGACAGATATATATAAAATTATTTTGCAAGCTTTTGTAAAATAGATAAACGCCTCAATGTATTTAAAAAAACTTTATACTGCCAGGTAAATACAGGGTCTGTAATAAAAAAAGCAGCAGCATCAACTTGTGATACTGCCGCCTTTTTTATGTTAGATTATTAAGACAAATTAATTATCCCAAAAAACTTTTGGAGAAAACAAAGTAGATGTAGCCACATTTGTTTTATTATAAGAATATTCTGTTTGCGGGTAAAGAAACCTCCGCGGTACATTGGCTCCTGTTATGGGCGTTAAGGCCGGGCTTCCGGTGCGGCGCCACAATGTAAAAGCTTCCGGGTTCAAATAAAGCGCGATGTATTCTTCTGAAGATATCTGGCTTACCGCACCCGCCGCAGTGCCGGGTAATGTTCCGTGTGCGGCCAGGTAGGCAGTGATATCTCCCGCTGAAATGCCCAGTTTTTCCATATTAGCGGTTATAGCACTCCGGTAGAAGCCCTGCGCAGCCGCAATACTTCCGCCGGAAGAGACGGTTGCTTCGGCTTTCATAAACAACAGTTCATCATATGTAATAAGTTCTACCGGGGAACTGATATCGCCATAATAATCGCCCATACCAACGCCGTTTACATCATTGAAGCCAGGGTCTGTAAAAATTTCAGCCCTGGGATCATTGGCTGCCTGCAGTTTTGTACCCAGCGGGCTGGCATCAAAAGAAATATCAGCTCTTTGCTGGTTAAATTGGTACCATGGGTTGGCAGATGTTTCGGTACTTCCAAAATGATAAACGGCATTGTCGGCGTTGGATGTAAATGACTGCGCTATTTCCGCCAGCGCGCTGGTGGCCATGGCGGCATTACCCTTGCTTTGATGTATAAATAACCGGGCTTTTATAGCGTGAGCAAATTTTATCCATTTGGCCAGATTGCCACTATAGATAACATCTTCTCCACCCGGCACATCGGGTCCTTTATTGGTATTACTAAGTTGGGCAATACCCGTATTCAGTAAATTTGTAATGGTGTCATACAGCGCTTTATCATTATCGTATTTCGGCTGCAGGTTGTCGGCGCCTTTAAACGCATCAGAATAAGGTAAGCTGCCCCACATGTCTACCCCCATCTGAAGGCTGTAAGCCAGCAATACCCGGCCTATACCACTGTATGCATTGTCTCCTTTGGAATCTGAAATTTGCACCAGTGTTTTGTTGTTTTCCAACACGGAAGTATACAAATTTCCCCAGGCGCCGTCAAAGTCTACCGATGTAAATGTATACTGGTAATAACCTTGTGCCTGGCGTGATATACCTTCTGTCTGTTGTGTGATCAGTGAGGTGAAACGCGAAAAATCACCGCCCTGCGAATAACCCAGTGTACCTTCTACTGTAGACAACATTACTGAAGGCACAATACTGGAAGGGTCGGGGGCATTGGTGTTGACATTTACATCCGAGAAAAATGTTTTCTTACAGGATGCTCCCAATACCGTACTTATGAGTACGGCATATATGATGATATTATTCTTAAAATTTTTCATACTGGTATTTTCAAATTTTCAATTGAATGAATTACAGTCCCACATTTAAACGGATACCATAACTTTTGGTGCCCGGGTTATTGAAATAATCAAGCCCCTGGCCATTAACCGGGCCGGCAAGACTTGTTTCCGGGTCAACACCTTTGTATTTGGTCCATATAAAAGCGTTATTTGCAAAAACTGTAACGGATAATCCGGAGAAGCGTGATTTATCGGTAGCCCTTATAATATTATAGGTCAGGCTCATTTGTCTGATCCTCACAAAAGAACTTTTTTCTACGCTCGGTTCGGCAGGTCCAATAAAACTGCTGCCGATAGTTTGCCAGTAATCCTGGCTATAGGTAGTGGCAACCGTATTTTCGCCTCCGGGTTTTGCAATTTCTGTAACGTTATCGGCTGCATAGTGAACAACGTTTCCGTCTACATCCAGGTGGCCGAGTACACCCTTAAACATGGCTGGCTGGTTGCGGTTGGCAGTTTCAGCGGAAGTACCAAAATAAGACATGGCACCTCTTGTTCCGTTCCAGATATCACCACCATGACGTACATCCAGCTGTACACCCAGCGAAAGCCGTTTGTAGGTAAACGTATTGATAACAGAACCTGTCCAGTCTGGGTTTACATCGCCAATGGCAGCATTTTGTGTGCTTACTATCGGCATTCCATAAAGAGTATTGGGCGATCCGTCGGCATTGAATTTTGCATCATTAATCAACAATGGACTATTCATGTCATTGGGATCGGAACGTTGATAAACGCTTCCGTAAATTTGTCCGAACGCTTTGCCGGCAATGGCATCAATCTCTCCATTCTGAAAACCAGCTATCAGCACTTTTGGAACGCCTGCTGCAAGTGATACTACCTTGTTTTTATTTTTAGACCAGTTAACGCTTACGTCCCACGTAAAGTCGTTCGATTTAAACGGTGTAGCAGCAACGGTTAGTTCAAGTCCTTTATTGGAAATGGTAGCTGCATTGAGCAACTGGGCACCAAAGCCGGTGGAGAATGCAATCGGCACAATCAATATGGCATCGGTTGTTTTGGAATAATAAGCTGTTGCATTTAAAGTAACCCTGTTGTTAAAGAAACCGAGATCAGTTCCCAGTTCATAAGAGTTTGTTTTTTCTGCTTTTAATTCGGGGTTGCCAATGGTAGTAATGGTAGAGCTTAGCTGGTAACCGGCATTTCCATCTATCGGAAATTGTATACCCGTAGTAAATCCGTCGGCAATGGTGGCCTGTGCAAAATAAGTTTGCAATGCCTGTATGGGCGCATCCTTACCTACCTGTGCTGCAGATACCCTTAACTTTCCATAGTTAAGTACTTTGCTGTTCGAAAAGGCATCCAGCTTTGTAAACTCAAACGCCAAACTTGCTGAAGGATAAAAGAAGCTGTTGTATTTTGGTGACAGCGTAGAAGTTGTTTCCCTGCGCCCTGATATGGTTAGGAACAACATATTTTTATAATCCAGGTGCGCTTCTCCATAAAAAGCCATGGTGCGTTTTCTTTGTTCTCCTTCGCTGGATGTATAGGAAGTAGCATTAGACATATCAAGAAATGCAGGCAATACAAAGCCCGAACCGTGTGCCAGCCTTGCCCTGTTCTGGTAGGTAAAATAATTATGACCCAATAACAGCGAACCCGAGAAATCGCTTGAAAAAGTCTTTTTCAAATTCACCGTAAAGTCGGAATTAAATACCTGGTTGGTATAATTCAGGAGGTGAATTGCACCGGCCGGAAATGCATTTGAAAAAATATCATACGCATTCTTTGCATTTTGCGAATACACATCGCCGCCCACCCTGTACGTAAATGATATCCAGTCGTACAATTGGTAGTTTGCCTGGCCGTAACCAAATACACGGTTTACATCTTCATGAAAAGGGTTTTTGTTTACGGTCCAGTATGGATTGTCGTAACCTGCACCGCCCCTGTAATCCCTTTGCTGACCGGTTCCGTTTTGCTGGATATAGGATGCAGGATTGTTGGCTGCATTGCTCAGGCCATATGAATTATCAAATGTAGTGGGTGTTCGCAAAAGCCCCAGCATAATACTGGAAGTATTGGAACCCTGCTGCACTTTATCATTGGCAGATTTTATATAAGTAACGCCGGCCGAAATATTCAGCTTGTCACTGATATTGGTTGAACCGCTGATACTGAAAGTTGACTTATCATATTTTGATTTGGGTATGATACCTGTCTGGCTGATATTACCTAAAGAAATACGGAAACCAGATTTGGCAGTTCCTCCAGACAAGGCAATATTGTTATTATAAGTAGTTCCTGTCTGAAAAAATTCATAGGGATCATATGCATACACCGGTGTTTTTTTGTTGGGATTTGATGCGCCTACAACGTTTCCATGTGGATCCCAGATATTGGTGTTGCCATCCCAAAAAAGCGTATCAAGCTTAGCACCCCATGTAAGCCTTCTGTCGCCACCACCTTTTGGTCCCTGGTATATACCGCTTCCACCTTGTGAGTATATTTTTTGGAAATCCGGTAAACGGCTTACCCGGTCGAAAGTCAGAGATGAATTAAAAGATATACTGGTTCCGCGTATGCCGCTGCTGCCTTTTTTAGTAGTTATTATTATGGCACCACTGGCAGCCTGTATACCGTATAATGCCGTTGCTGAAGGTCCCTTGAGCAGGGTGATGGATTCAATGTCGTTGGGATTTAAATCAACTCCACGGTTAGTTGGTTGTACGCCTCCGGTGAGATTACTATTGGATCCTGAAACGTTTGCAGTTGCAGATGTTGCATCATAATTATTTACAGAATTATCGATGGGTACACCGTCAACCACCATTAAGGGTTGGTTATTACCGGTTATGGAGGTTACGCCCCGCAAGCGCAGGTAAGTACCGCTGCCAGGTTCACCGCCACTATTAATAACGGTAAGGCCAGAAGCTTTTCCGTTTAGTTCACTCAGGGCGTTGCCCGAACCCGATTTGTTTAACTGGTCACTGTTGATGGTTTGCGTAGCGGTTGCCAGTTGTCTTTTTTCTCTTCTGATACCCAATGCCGTAACTACCACTTCGCTCAGCCCTCTTACGTCCTGGCCAAGCGAAACATTTATTTCACTGGTAGAAGCAGCCACTTCTTTTGCTTCAAAACCAATGGCGCTTACAACCAGCGTTGCACCGGATCTTGCCGATAGTTTGAAGGTGCCGTCGGCGCCTGCGCGTACACCGGTTTTAGTTCCTTTGATGCTCACAGATGCATCCGGAATTGCGGCGCCGGTAGCATCGGTAACTTTTCCATGCACATCAATGTTTTGTGCAAGCAATGTATGCATGGAAAAAATAAAAAACATAGAAAATAATCCATACAGTCTTTTCATAATTCACTTTTTTGGTTTCATTAATTAATCGATATCAGGAAGCGTGTACTCAACGTTGCAGGGAATTGGTATACAATGGGGTTAGTCTTATCATGTATGCTGACTAGTAAAATAAAATAATGATATGCCGGAGATGCATTCATACAGTTTTCCAAATTTGCTGCTAATAAAATCCTAAATTTTTGCGTAACTATTAGCATTGACAAACACTCATTAGAAAAAGCTGCTTTTTTTTAGTCACTAGATAAGCTTTGTGTTTAAAATATTTGTTATTGCCCTGTTAAGCGGTCGAAAATATTTTTAAACGGATTTTATTTTAGTACGCAAATACGCAGTGATGGTGTGTAATTCTGGGGAAAATAATACACATCATTAAATTCAAATTAATTTTTACTGCGACTTATTACTTTTTATAAATCAAAAAAAATAGCGGGATGCTATAAGTTTTTAAAAACGTTGGCTGGTTTATATTTAATTATTTCAAACAAATAAAAATGTTTGTAAAATATTTTAAAAAAAACAATAAAAAAAGAGGCTGTCCCGAAGGGCAGCCTCTTTTTTTATAAAAAATGGTATTTATTGTTTTTGAAGAATCAGTTTATTCGCACCGTAATTGCCACCACCATTATCGGTGTGGGTAATACTAAGTGTAATAAAACCAGTGCAGGAAAATACATAACCGGCATTGCCACCAGCTCCGGAACCTTCGCCGGAATACTGTGTAGAGGTGGCACCTCCGTAACGGCCATATACTACTTTAGGGATGGTAGCCGTACCGGTAGCAGGATCAATATTTACCAGCAATGGAGTAATCACTGTTCCGCCACCGGGATATACCTGGCTGAGGTTAATCTGGTTGGCGCCAGGTCCATCTGTAATCTGTACCATAGCACCGGCACCCCAGTCGGCCCAATCGTCGCGGACCACTTTATAGGTGCCTGTCATACCACCTGTAAACGGACAAACCACATATACAGTAAAAGAAAATCCGGAAGCGTAAGCGGGGCCGGTAATAAGTCCACCACCGCCATTATCTCCGGCATTGTTGATATCATATGGTTTACCGCTTTTGGTTACAGCCCTTGGGAAGAAAGTAAAAATAGACCCCGGCGCAAATGCAGACGCCGGAACCCCAAAGGCAGTTGCCAGTTCGCTGGTAGTTGCGGTAAGCTGTACTTTACTGCCTGCGGTATATGGAACAGATTTTACCATTTTCCATTGCGTGGTATCTGCTGAAGTACCCAGTGTAGCATATAACACAATATGATCAACTTCTTCGCCCAGTGGGTACTGGTGAACCACCACGCCAACTTTTGAAGTGCCGCTTAAGGCATTCAGGTTGGCGTTAATGGTGCTGTCGATTACCAGGTATGAACCAACAGCGAGGTTTTTAACATCTGTGAGGGGATTGATATTCCCGGTTGTTTTTTTGCACGAGTTCAGCGCAGCGATTGCGGCGGAGACCACGAGCATTATTATTAAGAATTTCTTCATAGCTTCTTTTTTTTTGGTTATTTAATGAACGTGTCCGGATTGTTATCCCAGAATACTTTTTGCACTGCATTACCCGGATCTTTCTGGGCGGGTGCATTGGAATTCCTGTTTACAAATACTGAGGGATAAAAGAAAGAACGCATAAAGAAACCAGGATTGGGTACGGCAACTGCCGGCTGAATGCCTGCGGGTTTACCGGTTCTCCTGAGGTTGTTATAAGTTTCATTACCATTTCCCCATAAAGCCAGGTAATATTCGCTCATTACAATATTGAGGCGCGAATCTGCCGTGGTAGCAGTATCATAATTACTCAGTACGAGGTTGATATAATTGGTCACCTGGGTAGTAGTGGGCACATAAGTAGGATCGGGTGTTACATTGGTAGTGGCAGGAAACGCCATTACCTTGCTGATAGAGGCTGTTACACCTTTCTGCAGCAATGAACGCGTTGTACCCGCGCTGGTGATACCCAGTGAAAGTGATGCCTCAGCTTCGAGGAATGAAGTAAATGAAGACAACCAGATAGGAAGTATACCAGAACCCTGTCCGCCCATACCCAGAGCAACCTGTGCAAACTGGTTTGCATCAAACTGTCCGCCTGCAGGATACACACCCCATGCAGTTGTATTGCTGTTATCGGGTGGACTACCACTGTTATCGCCATGGTCACGACCATGATATCCTTTGCTTACAGTACAGTACGGAGTCTGGTCCGGAACGGCAGGGTACCATGAAGGAAACTGGGAAGAACCCAATTGTGATTTTGCGCAACAGGGACAAGTAGCCGAAGTTGCCCATGAATAAGTGCCTACCTGGCGGTAGAAATAATAACGGGTTCTTGGGTCACCGGTAAGATTGGTTACACCGGCATATTTTTGTGTGGTCATCAGCCACATATAATAATTGGAAAGATATTCGCCGTTTCCGGTGTTCGTGTAATCAGTGCCATAATGCGGATGGCGGCTATCCGGAGAAGTTACATTGGTACCGAAACGGAAAACGAAATCCTGTGCAGGTGTATTGATAAGATTGTTTTCTGTTAACAACGCCTGTATTTTCGGTGTCACGGTATTGTCTACCAGGCGCACCTGCATGTACAATTTAAGTTTCAGCGTTTTTGCAAAGGTGGTCCAGTTTGCTTTGCTGCCGCCATAAAATAAATCGTTCCCGTTAAAAGTAGCTGCGTTGGGCTTGTTGAAATCGATCAGTGCGCTGTCAAGCATTGTTTGTGCTGCAGCGTAGATACTTGCTCCGCCATCTACTTTAGGAACAGTATTGTCATTGCCCAGCGTGGCTTCGGAATACGGCACGTCGCCAAAATTATCAACCAGCAATGTGAGTGTATAAGCTTTCAGAATGCGTGCAATACCAGACGCCAGGTATTTTCTTTGTGATTGTGCCAGTGGTATCAGCGCATTGGCATTGGTGAGCAAACCGGAATACGCAGTTTGCCACGTGTTATCGAAACTTGCAGGTGTATAACCATTGCGGTAGAAAGGTCCGTTCCAGTGCATCATACGGCTGAGCTGTCCGCCGGTCTCGGCGGTATTAGACCAAACAAAGGCAAAATCCAGTTGTACTTCATTGAGGTATAAATCAACGTCTGCAGTGGAAGGGCTGGGAAAGTTGGGGTTGGTCAGTAGCCGGTCGAATGTCTTCTTACAGGAAGAGAAACCCGTAAGCAACACAATCGCCAATATTGCAGTTAATATTTTTTTATAGTTCATAATTTGTATTTTAATGTTTTAGAAAGTAACCCTTATACTGGCTCCCATGCGACGGGCAGAGGGTCCGGAAAGAAATTCAAATCCGCGTCCGTTGCCAACACCAAGGCCGGAAGCTTCGGGATCGAAATGAACGAATTTCGGAAAGTTAGGAGCGTAGTACCACAGGTTTGATCCGGAAAGACTGATGGATACTGAGCCAAAAGGAAGTTTGGTCAGTAAGTTTGACGGAAGGCTGTATGATAATGACGCCTCTCTTAACCTAATACAGGTAGCATCAAAAATAGCAGATTCATCAGCTGCTCCATTGGTAATGCTGTTTCCATAATAAGCCTGCGATGAAGATATCTGGATGTTATTGGGCTTGCCATTTTCCAGTACACCTGGTAAAATATAAGAAGCTGCCCTGTCAAATTCAGTATCTTTTGTCACACCGCGGCCCAGCAGGGCGCCTGCAGTACCGGAGAACATGTCGCCACCCACAGTATAATCCCACTGCATTCTGAAACTAAAAGTTTTATAAGTCAGGGTACTGATGCCCGTTAGTTTGTACTTTGGATTGGGATCTCCAATTACGCCGATGTCATTTGAGTTGATATAGTTACCGTCTGTACCAACCAAACGCTGATTTGTTTTAGGATCGCGTTGGAAATAATTGGCCATTATAACACCCAGCGGATAACCATTCTTGGCAAAAGTTCCTTCATTGGAATAACCGGAAGTGTTTACCTGGGGCAGGTAATCCGGTATGTCAGACACCATACTCTTGTTCAGGCTGTACAGGGCATCCACTTGCCATTTCCAGTCTTTTGTCTGAATCACCGCGCCACCCAGCTGAACTTCTATTCCTTTGTTGGTTACAGTACCGGCATTGATCTGTTGTGCAGTGTAACCAGAGCTGGGGTCGAGGTCTCTTCTTAAGATCTGGTCGTTTGCAATTCTTTTATAAATTGTAAGGTCGAGCGATACTCTGTTGTTGATGAACTTTCCTTCTACGCCAGCTTCTATTTCTTTCAGCAACTCAGGTTTCAGGTTTGAGTTGGGTAGCAGGTTAGGTATTGAGTTTACGTTTATAGAGTTACCCGTTGCACTTACAAAACTCCGGGATGCAATAAACAGTGATGTTCTTGTTGCATACGGCGGAGGGAAGTTGGCGCTGGTGGAATATCCAACACGTAATTTCAGGTAGTTGATATTTTTATTATTCTGCAGGGCGGCAAATGCCTGTGTGGGTATAAATGAGATGGCCGCATTCGGATAAAAAATGCTCCTGTTATTCTCTTCTACTGTAGATTTCCAGCTATTGCGTCCTCCCAGTGTAAGATATGCAAGGCCTTTGTAATCAATTGTACCAAATCCAAATAGTCCGATGCCCAGTGTCTCCTGATTATAAACCAGTGACCGTCCGTTCTCGCTGGTTGTGGTATGGCTTATAAAATTAGCATGATTCATTAAGCCGTACACCAGTTGCTGTGTGCTGGTCATACCTGTTTGCTCGTAAATATCTTTCCGTACGTTGGCGCCTCCATCGAAATTAACGCTGAAGTCACTGCCCAATGTATGATTGTAGCTTAGCAGCAATGAATGATCCCAGATGGTGTTTGTTCCGGAAGACGTTCTCAATATACCGGTTGGAGTGGCAACGCCGCCTTTGTTCTGTGAATACTCCTGGTTCTCTGTATAATTATCGTAGCCTACGCGGTAAGTAAGATTCAGATTTTTGGTAAGATCATATTTAGTGCTCATCTGTCCATATACCCTGCTTACTTTGTCAACAGTAAACGCGTTGTACAATGTCCAGCGTGGATTCTGAATGCCATTGTCGTTGCGGTAATATACCTGTGAGTGATCGGATGGCTTTTCATAAGGAAGTTCCATTAAGTTAACAGCAGTGGGGGTATACAATACGTTGCCGAATACAGATGTATTGGTTGCGTTGTTTCCGTAGCTGTTACTCGTAGGGGGAGATTTTACATTGGTGCCAACATAGTTCATTGTTCCGCTGATGGTAAAACGGTTGCCCAGTTTGGCGGTACCACCTACGCCAAAATTGTTTTTGACGAGCTGATTGCCGGGCAGATAGCCGTTGTCTACATTGTGGCTGTAGTTCATATTATAATTAACACCGGCGGCAGAGCCACCCAGGTTAACTGCTGTAGTACTGGAAGTTCCTGTTCTAAAATAGTGGGGAACACTGTTGTAAAATTTATAATCGTATGGCACACCTTTATATTCAGGAAAATCTGCATTTAAAGATGCCTTGTCGTATGGGTGAGTAACGGTTTTAGGCGGGTTGGTAAATTTTGCACCCCAGTTACTAAAGAAAAGAAGGCCAAGGCTCAAATCGAAACCACCGCCATAGGAAGTGTTGTATTCCGGCAATATGGCTTTTGTGGCAAAAACGGACTGAGATACGGAGATCTCTGCTTTTTTCTTGCTGGTGCCTGTGGCGCCATTTTTTGTGGTGATAAGAATTACACCATTTCTGCCGGCCTCACCGTACAGGGTAACCGCACTTAATCCTTTCAGCACATTTACATTTTCAATGTTGTTGGGGTCAAGGTCAAGGAAGCGGCTGGAAGTCTGTGTACCGAAGGTAAAGTCTGACTGTGAGTTGGTAGAGCTGTTAAAAGGCACGCCATCCACAACAAACAAAGGGTCAGAAGAACCGGTGATGGTGCTGATACCCCTGATATTAATATTGGTACCGCTACCGCTCAATCCGCTGGTGCTCAGTACATTAAGACCTGGTGCTTTACCATTTAGAATTCTTCCAAGGTCTGCTTCAGGCCTTAATTCAAGGTCTTTTTTTCCAACGGTGGAAACGGCATAACCGAGTGCTTTTTTCTCTCTTTTAATACCCAGGGCGGTAACTACTACTTCATTCAGCGCCTGGTTGGCGGCTGTCATAACAATGGTAAGCGGGGCACTGCCTGCTGTTACCTGTTGTTTGTCGAAACCGATACTTGAAATTACCAGGGTAGTGCCTGGTTTGGCTGCGAATTTAAAAAGGCCATTGGCGTCGGTTGTGGTGCCTTTTCGTGAATTTTTCTCCTGAACTGAAGCTCCGCCAATGGGGTTTCCTTTATCGTCGGAAACCTTGCCCGAAACTTCAACATTTTGTGAGATCGCAGTATTGCACAGAAATACCAATCCCACTAAGCAGCTTAGCAGTTTTCTCATGTTGTTTTGATTTGGTTAAAAGAAGTACTTAAAACTAAGTTAAAATGGATAAACAGCAAAAAAGAGTTGTGAACGGTAAGCTGCGTTGGGCAGGCTCTAAATTATGCTCAATGTTGATAAAATTTGAGCCGGTTAGGCTTACAAAACTTCAAAGCTGACATATATTAATTATATTTATAATATATAATATTATCCAAATTATTGACACGAAAATATATGTTTTAGCTGCTTTTTTACACATGTATTTTATTATAATGTATTAAGGGTTTTAATAGGTGTAAACTCTTATGAAAGTTGGTTTTGCAGTCGCGATAATAAAAAATTACTTTTCCCATTTTTTAGATGGCTATTGCCATAACTCAGATTTTCAGCCAGTTGTGTTTTGTTAATCACGGCTATCTGCTGTTAGACACCGCTCCATATATGGATTATAATCAATTGATTTTCATTCATATGCACAACCAAAAATCATTGCCCGATTAAATTATGCCTAGCCGAAAAAGTTATTCACAGCCCTAAAAAATAATTTTGTAGTGTGGTGCATATTTGTAATTTAGTGCAAGAATTTAATGGGTTAGTAAGTAAAGGGCCGGTAGTGATACTGGCCCTTTTACTTTTTAAAAACCAGTATTTTGCGGTTTATATCCAAATATCTGCACGGTTATTTTTTTTCTCTTTAAAAAATAATTGATCAATTCAATGCAGTATGTTGTGTTGCAAAAAAAAAATTCCGGGTAAGTTTTTCACCACCGGGTTGTTCAACAATTATTTTCAGAACCGCCGTTTTCTTCTCTTCATTCAATTGCATTTTGTTTTTTTTACTGTATTTATCTGATTTCGGTGATGCTTATCTTTAACGCATGAGCAAAGTAAAAACGGCTTTTTTTTGCAGGAACTGTGGTTATGAAAGTGCAAAATGGTCGGGTAAATGTCCTTCATGCAATGAATGGAACACATTTATTGAAGAAGTCATTCAAAAAGAAAATTCAAAAACACCCAATAACAACAACTGGCAGGATTACACCGGTGAAAAAAGTGAACGCACCGTTTTACTGCACAATATAAAAAGCAGTGAAGAAAAACGGATCGCCACAGCCGATGCAGAACTCAACCGTGTACTGGGCGGTGGTATAGTTCCGGGTAGCATTGTACTGGTTGCAGGTGAACCGGGTATTGGCAAATCAACACTATTCTTACAGGTAGGTTTGCAGCTAAAAGACATTGTTACACTCTATATCAGTGGTGAAGAGAGTGTGCAACAAATAAAAATGCGTGCAGACCGGCTCGGCATAAAGAATGAAAATTTTTACCTGCTAACGGAAACCAATACCCAAACCATTTTCCAGGAAATAAAAAAACTGAAACCGCAGCTGGTCATTGTAGACTCTGTACAAACATTGCAAACGCCCTATATAGAATCATCGCCCGGAAGCGTTTCACAGATCCGTGAAAGCGCTGCAGAATTGCAGCGTTTTGCAAAAGAAACCAACACACCGGTATTTTTAATAGGGCATATTACCAAAGACGGAAGTATTGCCGGTCCTAAGATCCTTGAACATATGGTAGATACTGTATTACAGTTTGAAGGCGATCACCATTACGCTTACCGGATCTTACGAACATTAAAAAACAGGTTTGGCGGCACTGCAGAACTGGGCATTTACGAAATGAATGGCGATGGAATGCGTGGCGTAATCAACCCCAGTGAAATACTCATTACACAAAAGGAAGACCAGTTAAGCGGTATAGCCATAGCAGCGGCCATTGAAGGAATGCGCCCCCTGCTGATAGAAGTACAGGCGCTGGTTACACAATCGGTATATGGTACACCGCAACGAACGGTAAGCGGGTTCGACCTGAGGCGACTTCAACTCTTACTGGCAGTACTGGAGAAAAGAGGTGGTTTCCATTTTGGCGTAAAAGATGTTTTTTTAAATATCGCAGGCGGATTTAAAATAGAAGATCCGTCTATTGAACTGGCAGTACTTTGTGCATTGTTAAGTTCATACGATGATACCAACGTACCCATGAATATTTGTTTTGCAGGTGAAGTTGGTTTAAGTGGCGAAATCAGGGCCGTGAACCGAATTGAACAGCGTATTGCAGAAGCAGAAAAACTGGGATTCGAAAAAATCATCGTATCCAAATACAATCAGAAAAGTCTTTCCAAACAGAAATTCAATATTGAAATAGTTACCGTGGGTAAAGTAGAGGAAGTATATACGTTGTTATTCTGAAATGGAACAACTGCAAACGATATGGCAACATTTTTCTCATTTGTTTTTCCCCCATACCTGCGCAGGTTGCGGCACAGATAACCTGGCACTTCAATCGCCATTGTGTATTCATTGCCTGGACCAGTTACCGCTTACAAATTTTCACCTGCATGCAGGCAACCCTGCTGAAAAACATTTCTGGGGCCGTTTGCCGGTACAGGCAGTGTCAGCGTTCTGTCATTTCACCACCGGATCACTCATACAGCACCTGTTGCACCAGCTTAAATACAAGGGTCATAAAGAAGCCGGCTATTTTCTTGGTAGTTTAATGGGCCATGCGCTTCGGGCGTCCGTTCGTTTTAATACCATTGAAGCATTGGTGCCATTGCCGCTGTATGCCGCCAGGGAGCGCAAACGGGGCTACAATCAATCGCAGGTATTGTGTACAGGCATAGCAGACGTGCTGCAATTGCCCGTTCTGCAGGGTGTTGTTGCCCGGTTATCAGCTACCGAAACACAAACGCGGAAATCGCGCATGGAAAGATGGAAGAATATGGAAGGAAAATTTGAACTGATAAACCCGGCAGCTATTACCGGAAAACATATATTGCTGGTAGACGATGTAATTACAACAGGCGCCACACTGGAAGCCTGCGGCCATGAACTGTTAAAAGCCGGCAACATACAATTAAGTATTGCTGCACTGGCGTATACTGTTTAATAAAAAAAAGCGTTTAAAAGGGACTTAGTATTTTTGACAGCACATGAAACAGGCCTTTTTCTATACCAGTATCGTACTTCTTATTTTTACAGCAGGATGTAAAAAAGATACATTTATAACCAGCAAAGACGCACGTGTGCTGTTTAGCATAGACACCCTGCGCTTTGACACGGTATTTACCACTACAGGTTCCGTTACCCAATTGTTTAAAATCCGAAACGGCAATAACCAGAAACTGAAAATTGACAATATCTCGCTGCAGGGCGGTGCAAACTCGGTTTTTAGAATAAATGCAGACGGTATTACAGGCCCTGCTATAAAAAATATTGAGCTCGCTGCCAATGACAGCATTTTTGTATTTGTAACGGTTACCATCAATTCCACATCGGCACCGGTACCATTTATCCTGCGCGATAGCATCGGCATAGAATACAATGGCAATAAAAATTTTGTACAACTGGAGGCCTGGGGACAGAATGCACATTTCCTGCGCAATGTAAAACTGACTGCCAATACGGTCTGGACAAACGATCTTCCTTACGTCATCCTGGGCGGTTTACTGGTAGATACATTTGCAACGCTTACCATTCAAAAAGGGTGCAGGATATACCTGCATGCAGATGCACCATTGCTGGTAGACGGTTCTTTACGCGTTAAGGGCGAAAAGGAGGAAGGCAGCAGGGTATATTTTAACGGAGACAGACCCGATTACCCATACAATGAATACCCGGCAGCCTGGCCCGGCATTTATTTCAGGGGCAACAGCAAAGACAATGTATTGCAATACGCGGTTGTTCGCAATGCATACCAGGGACTGGTGGCACAGGAACCTTCTGTAAACGCCAATCCGAAACTTACCCTCAGCAATTGTATCATAGACAATATATATGATGCCGGGTTATATGCCATAGCAACCTCCGTAAACGCCACCAATTGCCTGATCAGCAATTGCGGCAAAAATGTGCAGTTGGTGTATGGGGGCAATTATACGTTTGTTCATTGCACCATGCCCACTGTCAGCAATAATTATATTACTCACAAAGACCCCGTACTGTATATCAGCAACTATGTGCAGGCTGGCGGAACAATTTTTACCGCTAATCTTTCTGCTATGTTTACCAACTGTATCATGTGGGCCGACAATGGAACGGCGGAAAATGAAGTGGTAACGGCAAAACAGGGTGCTACCACCTTCAGCGTTGGTTTTACCAATTGCCTGTGGAAAGTAAAAACCGCGCCATTAAACAGTACGGTTACCGCCATCATTAATAACCAGAACCCACAGTTCGACAGCATCAACGTTGCAAAAAACTTTTATGATTTCCGTTTAAAAACCGGCTCGCCTGCCATTAACACCGGCATTGCCACCGGCACAACCACCGATCTGGATGGTAACCCGCGTTCTACTGTTCAACCCGACCTGGGCGCTTACGAAAAGCAGTAAATATTTTAACTTTGATTTAAGCGGGTAAAAATAATTATTTTTACAGGCCAACTTTATTTGCACCAAATTTGTTGGTTGCTTTACATTCCAAAACAAAAAAAATAACTTACCATGTTACGTATTGCACTCATGGCATTAACATTTGCCGCATTTACCAGTATTTATGATTTTAAAGTTACCGGGCTGGACGGTAAAGCCATTGACCTTTCAAAATATAAAGGCAAAAAGGTTTTGATAGTAAATACCGCTTCCAAATGTGGCAATACACCCCAGTACGAAACCCTGGAAAAATTATACGAAGACCATAAAGATAAACTGGTAGTCATTGGTTTTCCTGCCAATAATTTTCATGAACAGGAACCTGGTTCCAACAAGGATATACAGGAGTTCTGCAAAAAAAATTATGGCGTAAGCTTTCCGATGTCAGAAAAAGTTTCCGTTAAAGGAGATGATATCAACCCATTGTTTAAATACCTGGTAGAAGAAGCAGATAAAATGGGTATAAAAGACCCGGTTAAATGGAATTTTACCAAGTTCCTGGTAGATGAAAACGGCAAGCTGGTTACCGTAATAGACAATAAAGTGAAAGGCCAGGAATTAACCGATGCAGTTACGAAATATTTGAACTAAAATTAGTCAGCCCGATAAAATAAATAGCCGCCCCGTTTGAGGCGGCTTTTTTAATGGCCCGAAACGGTTTATCTGCTAAAAAAGGTCATTCAGCCGGAATATCGGCGTTTTACACGAAATCATTAAAAAACCGGGTTTTTATTGCTGAGATTTGTCTTATCAAATTCAAACTGGACATTGAATTGTGAATGAGGTTGTAAATCTTCCGTCAATAAGGGCTCTGCCCGAATGGTACCCCTTTATAAAATACAAGCCGCTCCATTGGGCGGTTTTATTTTTTAGCCACCGCCTGCAGTTGGGTAGCGCCAACACGCCCCGTCGTCGCCGCCGCTATATTCAGTTCATAACTATACACAAGCTTGTTATCGGGCAAAATCAGGCTTTAAACGAAAGAAAGGCCCGTATGCCCGAAAAAATGCAGGGGAGGGATGAAAAATGAAGAGCTTTATGGTATCAAATTCAAACTGGACATTGAATTGAAAAGAGGTTGCCATTCACCCGTCATATAAGGTTCCATTGAAGCCGGATACCTTTTACTGATAGCCGCTCTCCCCCGGAGGCGGTTTTTTTTATTTGTGTATAGCCCGCAAAAATAAAAACGGGGTTATTGCCTGCTCCTTAAACATGATTTTGCCCCTTCTGTTTATTCTTTATATTTGAAACTTTAAAATTATACCCATGAAATGGCTGTTTGGGATTTGCCTGTTGATGCTTTTGCTGCCAGGTTCCGGCCAACTTTACGCGCAGGAGGGAGAAGACAGTTTTACGAAGAAGGAATTTTACGCGGTAATGGCCGGAAAGAACGAAGCAGCTATAGATAAACAGCTTCAATTGCTGAAGTCAGTATCAACATCAGACAAAACCGCTTATGAAGGCGCATTGCTGATGAAAAAAGCGGGACTGGTGAGTGGCGCAAAAAAGAAACTGGACCTGTTTAAACAGGGACATAAAAAACTTGAATCCGTTTTGCAAAAAGATAGTTCCAATGCCGAGTTTCGTTTTCTGCGGCTGATGATACAGGAACATGCACCCGGCATTGTGAAATACAAAGGAGAAATAGCGGCAGACAGCATGTATATTAAGAATAACTTTAAAAAATTGCAACCTGTAGTGCAGGAAGCGGTGCAGCGCTACAGTAAAACATCCAACATTTTAAAAACAGCAGATCTGTAACCCTGGCCCGGTATGAATAAAAAAGTATTAGCTATTTATTATTCCCAGTCCGGCCAGCTTGGTCAGATTGTCGACAATTTTACAGCTGTATTTACTGCAGCAGGCATACCGGTAGAAAAGGTATTGGTACAACCGCAGCCTTCATTTGAGTTCCCCTGGAATGCCAGGCGCTTTTTTGATGTCATGCCGGAATCAGTATTGGGCATCACTGCTCCTCTGGCGCCTTTTGAATTAAAAGAAGATTCTTATGATTTGATTATTTTTGCCTACCAGCCATGGTACCTGGCGCCCAGTATACCAGCGAATGCTCTTTTAAATCATCCAAAGTTAAAAGCTGCGTTAAAAAATACGCCGGTGGTAACAATTATTGGTGCCCGGAACATGTGGTTGAAAGCGCAGGAGCGCGTTAAAAAAATGCTCCATGATTTTGGTGCAAAATTAGTAGGCAATATAGCAATGGTAGACAGGAACAGCAACCTGGTAAGCGGAGTGACCATACTTTATTGGATGATGACAGGAAAGAAGGATAGTATGTGGGGAATATTTCCTAAACCGGGCGTTGCAGCAGAAGATATTGTACAGGTAAAAGAATTCGGTATTACCACATTGCAATACTTTAACAATGGCAACCTGGAAGCATTGCAGCCGGCGCTTATTAAACAAAAAGCGGTTGAAGTAAAATCCAACCTCATGTTTATTGAACCAAGAGCTACTAAATTGTTTTCAATATGGGCCAATTTTATTATCAAAAGAAAAAACAGAACGGCATGGCTGATAGTATTTAAATACTACCTGCTGATTGCTTTATTTATAATTGCACCCGTTGTACTGATTATTAATACCGTGTTATTCAAACCATTTTTACGTAAAAGCATAGATAAAAAGAAACAATATTACCTAGCAGTTAATTAACCATTGTTGCAGATGTCGTTTAAAGAAGTTTATATTACTAAGACAGCCAGTTATTTACCAAATGAACCTGTTTCAAATGAAGAGATGGAAGAGTACCTGGGTCTCATAAATGCCAGGCCCTCCAAATCACGAAGGATTGTGTTACGTAATAATGGTATCAAAAGAAGATTTTATGCTATCACCAAAGAAGGTAAGCCAACCCATACCAACGCAGAAATGACCGCTCTTGCAATAAGAGCACTGTTTGATAATAAAGCCGAAGGCCTCAAATCTTTTCAGTTGCTCAGTTGCGGTACTTCATCGCCCGACCAGATGATGCCCTCGCATGCCGTAATGGTTCATGGCTGGCTGCCCGAAACGAATGCCATTGAAGTAGTTTCTCCTTCGGGTGTTTGCTGTGCGGGTATGCATGCATTTAAATATGCGTTTATGGCCATCCGCACCGGCGATGTGGAAACGGCTGTTACATCTGGATCGGAAAGATTGTCGCGCGCTATGCGTTCAGAAGCATTTGAAGAAGAAGCACTGAAGCTGGCGCAGCTGGAAGAAAACCCGTATATCAGTTTTGAAAAAGAGTTTCTACGATGGATGCTGTCTGATGGCGCTGCCGCCTTTTTATTATCCAGCAAAAAAAACGAAGAGGGCCTCAACCTGCGGATTGAATGGCTGGAAGGCGTATCGTATGCCAATCATATGGACGTGTGCATGTATATGGCCAGCGAAAAACTGAAAGACGGCTCCCTGAAAAGTTATATGGATTATTCTCCGGAAGAAATTGCCGCCCAATCCGTTTTAAGCCTTAAACAGGATGTAAAACTACTGAGCGAAAACATTGTCAGGCTCGGTGGTATCCGGTTGAAATCACTGCTGGCAGAAAAAGGCGTACAATCTTCGGAGATAGACTATTTCCTGCCACATATGTCGAGCGAATTTTTCCGGAACAAAATTGCGGAAGAACTGGAGCTCAACGGCAATGGCATTCCCGCTGATAAATGGTTTACCAACCTCGACAGTATGGGTAATGTTGGTGCAGGTTCTGTTTACCTGATGATAGATGAACTGTTTAAAAGCGGCAAACTTAAAAAAGGACAAAAGATACTGTTGCTGGTACCGGAAAGTTCCAGGTTTTCTTATATGTATGCCTTGCTTACGGTGTGCTAGCGGAAGTTGGGCCTGCAAATAATTTAATACCATTAAAAATATTCCTTAACATCAATACAGGTAGTATGAAAAAAGAGAATATACCGCAGGACCCGAGTGCCCTTGATAAATTCACCAAAGAAGTTTGCTACGCAGTAGACAGTTCGGGTAAATATGTTACAGAACTGAGCCGCGGATGGGAAGTAAAAGCTACCGCATTGGATGTAGCCTGGCAGGATATTGAACAGCGCATTGTGGCAGCCAGGCAAAAAGTTCTTAACAAAGAAGCAAGCCCCCTGCTTTTTTTTATGGAGTTACGTTTAATGGATACCGGTATAGTGAGCGCTTATACCGGGTTTTGGAAATGGCAGATAAAAAGGCACCTGAAACCGGCCGTTTTTGAAAAACTGTCTGAAAAAAAATTACAACAGTACGCAACCGCATTTAATGTGAGCATAACGGAACTTAAAACAATGGAAGTGCATGAAGGTTAATTTTGAACACTTGCAGGCTGCGCATTGCGAAAACGGTGTTACCACCAACCTGCTGAAGACAATTGGTATCAGAAGCATGACAGAGCCCATGGTTTTTGGAATAGGATCCGGGCTCTTTTTCATTTATATACCCTTATTAAAAATAAATAATGGCCCGGCCATCGCTTTCCGTACACAACCCGGTCTCATCTTTAAAAGAACTTGTAAATCGCTGGGCATACCCGTTATAAGAAAAAAATTCAGTTCAAAACAGGAGGCGGAAAAATTTTTGATGGAATGCCTGGAGCAGGGTCACCCGGTGGGCTGCCAGGTAGGTGTTTATTACCTGTCGTACTTTCCCAAAGAATACCGGTTTCACTTCAATGCACATAATTTAATAGTGTATGGAAGGGAAGGTGATACCTTTCTTATCAGCGATCCGGTAATGGAAAACGTAACCACCCTGTCTGCCTATGAACTGGAACGTGTTCGCTTTGCAAAAGGAGCCCTGGCACCCAGGGGCCAGCTGTACTATCCAAAAGAACAACGGATTATTACAGACGACCAGGTTAGAAAGGCCATTGTAACCGGCATAAAAAAAAATGTGCGTGATATGCTGCGCATCCCGGGCGGTTTTGCCGGTGTAAAAGGTATTGCCTATACAGGCAGGAAAATAAAAAAATGGCGCGATAAACTGGGGCCGCATAAAGCCGGTCTCTACCTGGCGCAACTGGTACGCATGCAGGAAGAAATAGGCACGGGTGGTGGTGGATTCCGGTATATCTATGGCGCCTTTTTGCAGCAGGCGTATGCTTTTCATACCATCGATGCATTGCCCGATATATCATCCATATTTACCCAGGCAGGCGATCTGTGGCGTACCGCAGCTGTACAGGCAGCAGGTATTTATAAAGGAAGGATAGGCAGCCAGGAAGATTATAATACTATGGGCGATTACCTCATCGAAATTTCAGAAATAGAAAGAAAAGCATTTGAGGCCCTCTCTAAAATTAATTGGCGCTCATGAACCATGCAGCGGTAAGTATCCATCACCTGGCGTATCAGTATGCAGGGCAACCAAACCCTGTGTTTTCTTCTCTTGACCTGGACGTGATGACCGGCGAACGGTTCGGCCTGTTTGGACCCAATGGCGCAGGCAAAACAACACTGATGAACTGCATGACCGGACTGCTGTCTTTTCATGAAGGCAGTATCACATTATTGGGCAACCGGGTATTACCGCATCAAAAATCATTTAACCGGCTGTTTGGTTTTGTGCCACAGGATTTTTCTTTTTACCAGGAACTCACCCCGGTTGAAAACCTGCAATTTTTTGGCGCCTGGTATGGCCTTACAAAAATTCAAATCAGAAAAAGAACCACTGAACTGCTGGAAGTATTGGGACTGGCAGAGGCCGGTAAGAAACAGGTGCAAAAGTTTTCGGGTGGTATGAAACGCCGCGTAAACCTGGCTATTGGTGTAATGCATGAACCGCCCGTTTTATTTTTAGACGAGCCCACTGTTGGAGTAGATGTTCAAACACGCCATGCCGTCATAGAATACCTGAAGGAATTAAATAAAAACGGGACTACATTAATATATACATCTCACCAGTTAAAAGAAGCAGAGGATCTGTGTAATAAAATTGCATTGATTGATGAAGGAAAAATAATTGCGCTGGGTACGCCGAAACAGTTGCTGGCTGCCAATGGGGAAACAAACCTGGAAGGGCTGTTTATAAAATTAACCGGAAGGGCTTACCGGGATGCATAAAGACAGTAATTAATAGTTAATAGATAAAAATAGAAAATTTGGAAGTCAAAAGTCAAAAAATCTGAACGCACGGCGGCAAATGTTTTTGCATTTTAACTTTTGAATTTTGATTTTTTTTTACGCTGCAATAAAACCCAATTAACAGTTTGTTTAAACTTTGGTCTGCCATAGTAAAAGATGTTCGCATTTTAACCCGCGATAAAGTGGGCCTTACACTCATGTTTGTAATGCCGGTGGTGCTGGCTATTGTAATAACAGCGATACAAAACAGCACATTTGAACTCGTAAATGATAACAAAGTGCCCCTGTTGCTTTGTAATAAAGACACCGGCGATGCCAGCCGGCAACTGGTAAGCGCCATTGAAAAAATTGGCATGTTCGATGTAAAACAGGTAACCAGCGACGAGACAGAAAAACAGATTACCGATCGCATGCACGCCAAAGATGCACTGGTTGCTATTGTGGTGCCACCGCATTTTTCTGAAACCATCAGCGCAAAAGCCAAAAACGTTTCGGGGAAAGCATTGAATGAATTCGGCCTGCAAAATGATTCTGCAAAAACATCTGCAACAGCAATAGAACCTGTAACTCTGTATTATCACCCTGTGCTTCAACAATCTTTCAGGGCTTCCATTCAGGGGGCTTTGCGCAGTGCTTTGCAAATTGTAGAAAACAAACAAATTTTAAAAAGCCTTTATTTTTCATTGAATGAAAAGGAACTCCCACCCTCCTTTGAAAATGATATGATGAATAACCAGGCAGGGATTAACGAAATTCCTATTTCACGCAACGGCAGCAGGAATATTCCCAATGCCACGCAACACAATATACCGGCGTGGACCATCTTCGCCATGTTTTTTATTGTTATTTCGCTTGGCAGCAGTATTGTACGGGAGAAACTGAACGGTAGTTTTATCCGCTTAAAAACATTGCCTACCAGTTACCTGGTAGCGCTGTTGTCGAAGCAGCTTGCTTACCTGGCAGTTACCCTTGTTCAGACAGCGGCTATTTTTGCTATTGGCGTTTGGATTTTTCCGATCATCGGGTTACCGGCTTTAAATATGCCTGCAGATAAAATTGGTTTATTAATTGTAGCGGTTATTTGCGGCTGGTGTGCGGTCAGCTATGCTATTTGTATTGGAGTATTTGCACAAACCCAGGAGCAGGCCAATGGTTTTGGAGCAGTGTCCGTAGTATTGCTGGCGGCTATTGGCGGTATACTGGTGCCCAGTTTTGCCATGCCGGCATCTTTCCAGGGTATCATGAAACTCTCGCCCCTGCATTGGTGCCTGGAAGCATTCTACGGGTTATTTTTGGAAGGCGGAAAACTTAAAGATGTTTTACTGAATATTTTACCTTTATTAGGTATTACTTTGCTCATACAGGGAATAACCCTGTTTACTTTAAAACGGAAAAACCTGATCTGAAATACATACAATGGAAACAGCACAATTAAAACAGCAGTTAAAGAAACAAATAGTAGAATTTCTTAACCTCATTAATGTAAAGCCCGAAGACATTAAAGATGACGAGCCATTGTTTGGCTCAGGCCTTGGCCTGGATTCTATTGATTCTATTGAATTGATTGTTTTACTGAGCAGGGAATACGGCATTAATATCCAGGATCCGAAAGAAGGGCGCAAAGTGCTGGTGGATATTAATACAATGGCAGACTATATTGAAAAAAACAGGACGAAGTAAATTCTTTTCATTGAGCAGGATTTTTGTTACAGGCATGGGTTCCATCAGCGCTATTGGCAGTAGTGTAACAGAAAACCGTATGGCACTGATGGAAGGTAAGTGCGGTATCGGGCCGCTGGAACTCTTTTCAACCAGGTATGCGGATCTGCTGCCTTTTGGTGAAGTAAAAATCAGCAATGCTATATTACAGCAACGATTACACGCGGAGGAACCGGGTATCACCCGCACCACCCTGCTGGCACTGCATGCATTGGAAGAAGCCATTACCGATGCACAACTAACTTCCGCAACATTACATGGTTTTGATACGGCTTTGATCGGCGCCAGTACCGTGGGTGGCATGTGCCTCACCGATGAGTTGTACAGCGATGCCAATAAACATGAAAATGGTTCTGCTTACCTGTCGTCCTATGATTGCGCATCTGTAAACCTCTACCTGCAGAAACGATTTGGTATCAACGGCATCGTAAATACCATTAACACCGCCTGTTCCTCTTCCGCAAACGCAATAATATACGGGGCCAGGTTAATAAAAAACGGACTTGCAGAAAGGGCCATTGTGGGCGGTGTTGACAGTCTGGCTAAATTCACTATAAATGGATTCAATGCATTGCACATACTTTCTGATGATAAATGTGCGCCTTTTGATGAACAACGAAAAGGGTTGAACCTTGGCGAAGGCGCAGCATTCCTGGTTTTAGAAAAAGAAGAAGCTGTTAAGGACAAGAAATATTATGCAGAGTTGACCGGTTATTGCAATACCAATGATGCATTTCATGCTTCTTCACTTTCCGTGGAAGGAGAGGGGCCTTATCTGTCAATGAAAGGCGCGCTTGACATGGCAGGGATTGCAACGGGGGAAATTAATTTTATTAATGCACATGGCACCGGAACAGAAAACAATGATTTATCAGAAAGCAGGGCCATGATACGGTTATTTCAACACGTGCCGCCATTTGCGTCAACAAAATCCAATACCGGACATACCCTCGGGGCAGCGGGTGCAATAGAAGCTGTATACAGTATCCTGAACCTGATACACCAGGAAGTATATGCAGGACTTCATTTTGCACAACCCATTACCGGTACCGGTTTGCAACCGGTTCAGACGTTTGCAAAAATGCCATTGAAACACGTTATGTCTAACTCATTTGGGTTTGGCGGCAATTGTGCTTCCCTGGTTTTTAGCAGGTAGAAAACAGCATATACTGATTCAAATTTTTCATGGCCCGGGTTTTAGCGTGTTAATATTGATTTTTTACGATAGGGTTTAAAATTATGTTTTACATACATCAGGCATCCTGCGTATCGCCGCAGCAAACATTTACCGGTATTGATATTGATCACCTGCATGAAGCGGTGAATAATAAATTACAGGTAATAGAGCCATCGTATGAAGGCATACCAACCGGTATACTCCGAAGAATGGGCAAGGCTATAAGAATTGGTGTGGGCGCTGCAATGCCTTTGATAAAAGGAATGAAAACCAACCCGGATGGCATCATCATTGGCACAGCCAACGGAGGCATGGAAGACTGTATCCGGTTCCTGAACCAGATCATTGATTATGACGAAGGTTTGCTTACGCCCACCAATTTTGTACAAAGCACCACCAATGCCATTGCAGCACAAATTGGGCTATTGAGTACCAATAAAGCGTACAATACTACACATGTGCATCGTGGACTGGCATTTGAAAATGCATTGCTGGATGCCGGCATGCAGTTAAAAGAACAGGCAAATGCGAGTTTCCTGGCAGGAGGGGTAGACGAAATATCTGCCTATAATTTTAATATTGATTACCTGGACGGATGGTATAAAAAAGAATCCATTGCTGCTGCAAGCCTGTATGCTTCTCATACCCCGGCCAGTATTGCCGGCGAAGGCGCAGCCATGTTTCTGGTAAATAATTCCATGGAAAATGCAATGGCCAGGTTAGTGGCATTACAAACAATCCATACTGCAAGCGGTAATATTGTAACAGAACAACTGCAACTTTTTTTACAAAAGCAATTGGGTGCCGGCGAAAACATCGATATTTTATTAACAGGCGAAAATGGCGACAGCCGCATGCTTCCTTACTATCTTGCCGTTGAAGGGGTTTTAGATAAAGCCGTTGCAGTAGCGCGTTTTAAACACATGACGGGAGAGTATCCTACCTGCGCTGCAGCAGCACTCTGGTTAATGTGCAAAATTATTAAAGATCAAAAGATGCCCGGGCATATGATAAAATATGCATCCGCTCCAACGGCATTTAACCGCATATTACTTTACAACAATTACAAAGGCGTGCAACATAGTTTTATGCTGGTAGTGAAAGCGTAAATGTATAATGCAATATTTTCATGGCATGTCCGGCTGACTGCAACATCCTTCTGTAAAAATTTGTGTCTTTCATTCATTCGCCTGTATTAACCCTTTAGTCATTTTTTAATCATAACACAAATACAGTACTGTACACAGACGTCTTTGCAACGCCTTTTTTTGAGAAAAAAACATAAAAATCCGGTGTAAAAACAGGGTAGACTGTTATGTTTTCTTCCTTCGTTTATTTTACTTTCACCAATGCAGTGAGAGAATGATCGAAAAATTCAAATTAAACCACCAGCGTAAATTATGCAATGGCAAAAAGTTCAACTTTCGTTGTAAAAGGAAATGAGATAACATTCTTTTCTACCGGTGCAAATGATTACATATCACTCACGGATATTGCAAAATCCAGGGAGAATTCAGAATCTTTTTCTGTAATAAACAATTGGTTGCGTAATAAAAATACCATTCAATTTATTGGCCTTTGGGAAAAGCTTTGTAACCCAGACTTTGAACCTCTCGAATTTGAGAGGTTTAAAAATGAGGCAGGCAGCAATCATTTTGTCCTTTCGCCACAAAGGTGGATAGAAACTACCAATGCAATTGGAATTATTTCAAAATCGGGCAGGTATGGAGGAACGTTTGCACATAAGGACATTGCTTTTGAATTCGCCTCATGGTTGTCTTCAGAGTTCAAACTCTATCTCATTATCGAATTTCAACGCCTGAAAGAAGAAGAAAATGAGCGGTTGCAGCTCCACTGGAACCTGCAGCGTACCCTTGCCAAAATAAATTACAGCATACATACAGATGCAATTAAGGAGAATCTTATTCCGAAAGAATTAAGTAAGCAACAAATCAATTCAATCTATGCAAATGAAGCTGATTTACTCAATGTAGCCATGTTTGGAATCACTGCCAGGCAATGGCGTGAAAAATACCCTGCAACCGAAGGCAATGTAAGAGACGCTGCTACGCTTGAACAACTGGTTGTTTTATCGAACCTTGAAAGCATCAATGCCATGCTGATTCACCAGGGCAAAGCCCAATCGGACCGGCTGGCTCAGCTGAATATTATGCAATCACTCAAATGAAATCCTTGCTTGATTGTAAACAAATCAAGAAATTAAAAAAATAAAATATGTTGTAAACAAAAATATATACAAATGAACCGCAACGTTCCCCGGAGATCGTCGTTATTGCAGATGCAAGCCTTGGAAACAATGGGGGAAAAGGAGTAAATAAATAACTGTAGGGTATTGAGTTGTGGGTAGAAAAAATAAAAGTACGAACACATTCCTTAAGAACGTTTTGTGCAATGCCACGTATATTCCAGCCGGGCTTATAAAGTGCAGCGGTATTTAAAACCAGTTGCGGCTATGCCAACATATGCTAAAAGAGTACACAAAAAATCATACCTGGTCATAACAATCATAAAAATCTGCGTTCCATTAGCATCGCAGATGCCTGCTTAATACAATTTCAGCAGCAGGCCTTTTATTTGTTGGTACCTGGTCCATGGAATAAAATGATTGGCATCCGGAAAAATAAGTTCCTCAATACGTGAAGCGTGGGTGAGCATTTTTTTGTCGTATTCAATATTTGCCGGCGGCACCATATCATCTTTTAACCCGTGCACGATATACACCGGGCAGGTAATTTTTGGAAAATCATCTTTCAGGTACACCAGGTCCTTTTTTAAATACCAGAGTTCTTCATTGGAAGGCCGCAGGGCACCGGGCACCAGCCAGGTCAGTGGCGATTTATACAAAACCGGCCGCCACTTTTCCGGCTCTTCCAGCGAAGGATCATTGGAGCCTGCCAGTAATACCAGCGCGGCAATACGTCCTGGATTGTCTGCAGCCAGTTTAATGATCATTGGTCCGCCCAATGAATGGCCAACCAGGTACACGGGTTTGTGATTGTTTAAGTAATCAAACAGGGGACTGATAATAACTGATTGCTGCGCCAGGTTAAGCGGTTTGCCATAATCGCTGTGACCAAAGCCGGGTCTGTCAATAGAAACCATCCGGAATTTCTGCAGTAGTTCTTTATCTTCCAGGTACTGTTCAAACGCATCCCAGCTACCGGGTGTACCGTGTACAAAGACGATGGTGGAAAGGGTATCGCTCCCGGTTTTCAAATAATGCAGGTTGCGGTTATTAACCACAATACTGTTTATCACCACATCCACTCCCTTGTCCTTAAATTTTTTCCTTGCTTCCGTATCGCTCATCCTGAAAGTCATGCAACTCTGTGCCATTATCACCCATATTATCAGTATGATGCCTGTTATAACAAATGTCTTCATAAGAAAACGTTTCATCTTATATGATTACGATGGATGAGCTGTTAGTGGTTTCCTTGTCTAAAAATAAAACCGTTCTAAAGTTAGAACGGTTTTTGTTGTATGTTATGTTAACTAATGTTTTTATGGCTTCTTTTTGATGGGTGGACCGGGCCGCTGATCCCTGTTGCTGTCTCCCTTCGGCGGCTGGCCTCCACTGTTAGGTGGCGGTTGGTTGCCGCGTTGTTGCGGCGGGCGATTGCTTCCACCGCCCTGGCGTGGTGGTGGCTGGTTAGTGCCGCTACCTCTGGGTGACTGGTTGTTTCCACCACCCTGACGCGGCGGTTGATTGCTACCTCCGCCTCCCTGGCGTTGCTGCGAAGGGTTATTGTTCGGCCGTTGTTGCTGGGGTTGATTACCACCGCGTTGTTGCGGGTTATTACGCTGCTGTGGACTATTGCCACGCTGCCCCTGCTGGCCCCTGCCCCTGCGATCCGATTTCTCCAGCGTATTCAGGCTAATCTGTCCCACCAGTTCCACAAAGCCGCTTTCGGTTTCTTTGGGTTTGTTGGTGGTGATGTCTACTGCCTCCAGCTCTTCCGGAATAACACCCTGTGAATTGAGTTGTTTTATTTTACGAACGCGTTCAATGGCAACCGGGTATTGTTTATTACTGTCTGGCAGGGTATACCACATCAGGTTTTTAAAAATATCCTTTTTTACAAGGAAGGCGTTGCCCCTGGCTACCTGCAGCGTATCTGCATTGTCGGGAAAATGTTGCAACGCATCCAGGTAGGTATCCAGCTCATAATTAAGGCAACATTTTAACCTGCCACACTGGCCACTTAATTTGGTTTGATTAATAGACAGGTTTTGATATCGCGCGGCGGTTGTATTGACACTTTTAAAATCACTCAGCCAGGTACTGCAGCAAAGCTCTCTGCCACAGCTGCCAATACCACCTACTTTGGCGGCTTCCTGCCGGGCACCAATCTGCCGCATTTCTACTTTTACCTTAAACTCACTGGCAAACACGCGTATCAGTTCCCTGAAGTCTACGCGGTCATCTGCTATATAAAAAAAAGTGGCTTTACGGCCATCGGCCTGTATCTCCACTTCTGTGAGCTTCATGTTTAATTTGAGCTGTTTTGAAATAGCCCTGCTGCGGATAAGCGCATCTTTTTCACGTGCCTTGTTCTGTTTCCAGGTTTCAATATCGCGGTCGGTGGCACGGCGCAATATCTTTTTCATCTCGGGGTTGAATTCATCGCCCCCTTTTTTCTTTATCTGCAGACGTACCACTTCACCCGTTAAGGTTATTTCGCCCACATCAAAACCGCTTACCCCTTCAACACTCACCAGGTCGCCTTTTTCATAATACTGGAGCGAAGGGTTGCGAAAAAAATCTTTCCGGCTACCATTGTTGAAACTTATTTCAACCACCTTACAGGCGCTTTCGGGGTCTGCAAAGGGAAGGTTAGAGAGCCAGTCGTGAACATTTAATCGATTACAGCCACCCGTGCTGCAACCACCATTGCTTTTACAGCCATTGGGTTTGCCGGTACCACAGCTTCCACAGCCCATATAGATAATCAGTTAAAAATGAAGAAATGCTATTGCTGCAACCCGTTTACAGGAAGCGGTCAATAACTATGATTAAACGCTGCAGGAAGGAGATAGTATGCGCCGGATGATAATCCTGTGTTAGAATTTGTTGCAGGGGTGCATCCAAAAACCGGGCACCGGGTTAATAGGTCTTAAAACACATCATATATATAATTGCCCTGGAATTCATTACCTGGTTGTATAAGGCAATTGCAACAATGTTCAACAGCAATTTCATCACGCACAGCTTCACAGTTCATTCACACGTTATCCACCTTACAGCTCAATTAACCAAAAGTAGTGATTTATCGGCAATGATGTGCAGGAGTTTAATGGTGAGGGCATGAAACAGCATTTTGCCATGGGCGTTGCGTTCAATGTAATAAGAGGCCTTGTCGAGCTCCTCAATAATGGCCTGTTGCTGGCTGGTATCGGCCAGCTTATTAAGCCTGAGTGCAAAATCACGCTCTTTTTCGGGCATATTGAGGGCATGGTTGCTTTCAGTACCCAGGCTCCTCAGCCGCACACTCTGTTCCAGCAGGTGGTTAAAATAACGCAGGAATTGCTTCTGTTTTTCCCTTCCCAGCTTGCTTATTTCGTCAATCCATTTAACCTGGGCCACCGGGCCGCCTTTAAATGTGGCATTCAGCCACTCCCGCAGCAGGTCCTGCCAGTCTTCTTCGGCATGTTGTACCAGTTGTAATGCCTCCCGGTAGTTTCCCTCGCTGATACTGGCCGTCTGCCGTGCCTGCTCGGGTGCAATTTTAGCCCTGTTAACCAAGGCATCAGCCACCTGGGCTGTGGTCAGCGCGGGTATTTTAACCAGCTGGCAGCGCGATAAAATAGTAGGTAAAATCTGCGACTCACTTTCAGCAACCAGTATAAAAAGGGTATCGGGTGGCGGTTCCTCGATCAGTTTCAGCAATTTATTGCCCTCTTTGCCCAGGTATTCGGGCATCCACATCACCAGAATCTTATAGCCGCTTTCAAAACTTTTGAGGCTCAGTTTGTGAATGATATCGTTGCACTCGCTGGCCGAAATATTGCCCTGTTTGTTTTCTGCATTGATGAATTGCAACCAGTCGAATACATTGCCATAGGGGTTAAGTTGTAAAAACTCGCGCCATTCGCTGATGTAGTCGGTACTCAGTGGTTTGTCGCCCGGTTTTCTTGGAATAACCGGGTAAGAAAAATGTATATCGGGGTGAACAAATTTCCGGACCTTGCTACAGGAAGGGCAGTTGTTGCAGGAATCCATGCGGGGTAAACCAACTCCGGGCGCCGCTGGTTCTTCTCCAAACAGGGAAGCCCCGGCAGTGGTTTTGCCGTTGACGGTTTCGCAAACAACGTATTGGCCAAATGCGAGTGCCATAGATAAGGCGCCACTTCCTTCTTTTCCCAAAAATAATAATGCGTGGCTGAGCCGGTTGTGCTGTACCAGTTCTGCCAGTTGTTGTTTGGCCGGTGCCTGACCAATGATATCGTTGAATTGCATAGCAGCAAAGATAAGAAGGGTGAGAGGTAAAAGGTGTAAGTTATAAGGTATAAGGCGTAGGGTATAAGGAAAAAGGTAAGGTAAAAGGTGTAGGACCGAAGTATAGTGACTGTAGTAATGTGATTGCTCACTCTATAAGCCTGCCTGAATATTAAACCTTACGCCTTATACCTTTTGCCCTTCACCCTTTACTCTATACCCTGCATCTTTTCGCTGTTCCACACAATAATTTTTAACTACTTTCTACCGGAATCATTTTGTAATTTGCAGGTTCTAAAAACTTAATGACTATGGCCATTTTTAAATCTGGTAATCCTGCTTTAAATGAAAAAACATTTCAGCAAAGTGTAGTTGTAAATCAGTCAGATGTAATGACTGAAAGAGGAACCCTGAACAAATTTTTTCTATTATTCTTACTGGTAATGGGTACTGCTTCCGTTACCTGGAATGCCTTTAACCAGGGCAAAGACGTTACTTCCTGGTTGTGGATAGGCGTTATAGGCGGCCTGATAACCGCTATTGTGCTTATGTTTAAGCCAATGTGGGCCGGTTTCCTGGCGCCTGTATATGCTTTATTTGAAGGCGCTTTTATCGGCGGTATTTCGGCTATTTACAATTTTGCTTTTAAAGGCGCAGAAACGGGTACTACCGGCGGCATAGTGATGCAGGCGGTTGGTTTAACCTTTGCCGTGGTGATAGCTATGTTTGCATTGTATCGTTTCCGGGTTATAAAAGCTACTGAAAAATTCAAGTCGGTTATCATTACCGCAACCATTGGTATTGCAGTTTTCTACCTGCTGGCATTGGTATTGCGCATGTTTGGCATTGATATGCCATTGATTCATTCCAGCGGTACACTAGGCATAATATTCTCACTGGTAGTAGTAGGCATTGCCGCATTAAACCTCATACTGGATTTCGACAGAATAGAACAGGGAGCGGCTATGGGTGCACCCAAATACATGGAGTGGTACGGAGCTTTCGGACTGTTGGTAACCATTGTATGGCTATACCTGGAAATTTTGCGCCTGCTGGCCAAGCTGAATAGCAGGAATTAAAATATAATTGTATTTCAAAAACTAAAAAACCGGAGTCATAAGACTTCGGTTTTTTTATTGTGGAACGTGATTCATCAAAACTTATCTTCCGTCGCCATCCAGCAGATTGCCCAGTCCACCGAGTATACTGCCTTCTTCTTTGCGGTGACCAAACTGCGGACTGTAAGAAATTATTTTGCTGGCCAGCCTGCTGATGGGCAAAGATTGCAACCAAACTTTACCTGGACCTCGCAATACGGCAAAGAATAATCCTTCACCGCCAAAAATCCAATTGCGTACGCCACGCACCATTTCAATATCAAAATCAATATTGCCGGTATACGCCACTACGCAACCGGTGTCTACCCGTAAAAGCTCACCGGCCTGTAAATTCTTTTCCACAACAAAGCCACCTGCATGCACAAAGGCCATCCCATCGCCTTCCAGTTTTTCCATGATAAAACCTTCACCGCCAAAAATGCCTGTTCCCAGTTTGCGCTGAAAGGCAATGCCAATGCTTACGCCCTTGGCTGCACAGAGAAAGGCATCTTTTTGTGCAATGATGGTGCCGCCCAGTTGCTGAAGATCCAACGGAATAACCTTGCCTGTATAAGGTGCAGCAAAACTAACCCTGCGCTTGCCCGTACCGGTATTGGTAAACGCTGTCATAAACAGGCTTTCACCAACCAGTATGCGTTTTCCTGCAGAGAACAACTTATCCAGTAAGCCGCCGCTCTGCTGCCGCGAGCCATCACCAAAAATGCTCTGCATTACAATATTGTCATCCATCATCATAAATGCGCCGCTTTCTGCAATGGCTGTTTCGTTGGGATCCAATTCTATTTCTACAAATTGCAATTCTTCCCCGTAAATTTTGTAATCAATTTCATGATTGGTTCTCATGTTGAATAATTTTTTATGAAGATAAAATGTTTCCGGGTTGTAAGCACTGGTAAATGATAAATGGATGCCCTTATGCAGTCTTCTGATCAGCAATGGAAATTATCTGCTTTTCACCGGTAATATACCCAGGTTTTGCCGAAATTCACTCGCTGGTGCTGACCGGCTCAAAATGACAGGCGGTTGAAAGTTGAACCACCAAAATCCTTACCTTGTTCCCCACTTTCTAAAACTATATAGCATGACGAATTTAAAATATGGCCTGCTGGCCGTATGCCTCTGTAATGTATTTGCCGCAGTAAATGGCCAGGCAAAGATGGTAGAGACCATCAGCAAAAAGGGTGATGAACTGGTTATTCCCTACCAGAAGTATGTATTACCCAATGGGCTTACACTGGTAGTGCATGAAGATCACAGCGACCCCATAGTACATGTAGATGTTACCTACCACGTTGGTTCTGCCCGCGAAGAAATTGGTAAATCGGGCTTTGCCCATTTCTTTGAACATATGATGTTCCAGGGAAGTGATCATGTGGGAGATGAACAGCATTTTAAAATTGTAACCGCGGCAGGTGGCACGCTGAATGGTTCCACTAACCGCGATCGTACCAATTATTATGAAACCGTACCCAGCAACCAGTTGGAAAAAATGTTATGGCTGGAAGCAGATCGCATGGGCTTTTTACTGGATGCCGTAACACAGAAAAAATTTGAAATACAAAGGGCTACTGTAAAAAACGAAAGAGGTCAAAACTACGATAACAGGCCTTATGGACTGGTTAGCGAAGTAGTGGCAAAAAATCTGTATGATTATGGTCATCCTTATTCGTGGCTGACCATTGGCTATATTGAAGACCTGAACCGGGTGGAAGTAAACGATCTTAAAAACTTTTTCCTGCGCTGGTACGGTCCGAACAACGCAACCTTAACTGTAGGTGGCGATGTGAAAACAGCTGATGTGGTAAAAATGGTAGAAAAATATTACGGAAGTATTCCCCGTTGTCCGGATGTGCAAAAAGTAGCAGTGCCGGCTGCACACGCAGATAAAGATCGCTATGTTTCATATACAGATAATTATGCGCGTTTGCCATTGCTGGCCGTTGTATATGCATCGGTGCCTAATTACGACAAAGACATTGCGCCGCTAGCTTGCCTGGCACAAGTGCTGGGACAGGGTAAAAATTCTGTACTCTATCAGCAAATGGTAAAAAATCAACTGGCATTGCAGGCAAATGCCAATAACCAGCTGAGTGAACTGGCGGGTGAATTTTTTCTGACGGCTGTGCCTTTCCCCGGTAAATCATTGGCCGATATGGAAAAACTGGTAAGGGCATCGCTCGACAGCTTTGAAGTTCGCGGTGTAACAGATGAAGATATTGCCAAATTCAGAGGTAGTATTGAAGCACAGTATATTAATGGATTACAGAGCGTAGCAGGCAAGGTGAGCCAGCTGGCAGCCTTCCAGACATTTACCGGCAACCCCAACAAAATAGGAGAGCTGATAAAAATGTACACGGCCGTTACAAAAGAAGATGTAATGCGTGTATACAACCAGTATATTAAAACAAAACATGCAGTAATTGTAAGCGTATTACCGAAGGCCCAGGAAAAAATGATTGCTGCCTCAGATAATTACAAAATAGATTCCGGTCACTATACCGCGCCGGATTATGGTTATGCCAAATTAAAATATGCGAAGGCCACCGATAATTTCGACAGGCGCCAGCTTCCCGGAAATGGCGCCAACCCCGTTGTAAAAGTTCCGGCTTTCTGGAAAAAAGAATTGCCCAACGGAATAAAGATGATCGGTACGCAGAACAATGAATTGCCGTCTGTAAGTATCACCATTACAATTCCCGGCGGTCATCTGCTGGAAGCAAAAGACACGTCGAAACTGGGACTGGCGAGTTTCTTCTCCGATATGATGAATGAAGACACCAAAAATTACAGTGCAGAACAGCTTTCCATTGAATTACAAAAACTGGGAAGCAGCATCAATGTAAACAGCAGCAGGGATGGGATTGTGTTTACGGTGCAATGCCTGAAAAAAAATACCGACAAAACGATCGCTCTCTTACAGGAGCGGATGTTTAATCCCAATTTTACAGCAGACGCGTTTAAACGTAACCAGAAACAAAACCTGGAAGGCATTAAACAGGCAAAGACGCAACCCGCTGCAGTAGCATCAGATGTAGTAGCCCGGATTAACTATGGTAATAATATCCTGGGGTTGAGCGAAGATGGAACAGAAAGCTCATTGAATAGTATTACGCTGGACGATATCAAAAACTATTACAATAACTATATGACTTCGCAGGGTACCAGGGTAGTGGTAGTAGGTGATATTAAGCAGGAGGAAATACTGCCTAAACTTTCTTTTCTGGATAAGCTGCCTAATAAAAAAATTGATATTCCCTCTGTAAATGCAACACCTGCAACAATTGATAAGCCCATAATTTACGTGGTAGATATTCCCAAGGCAGCACAAACAGAATTTCGGGTTGGCTATGCCACCGGTTTAAAATATGATGCTACCGGCGAATTTTACCGGGCCGGGCTGATGAACTATATACTTGGCGGCGCCTTTAACAGCCGTTTGAATCTTAACCTGCGCGAAGATAAAGGTTGGACATATGGCGCAAGGTCTGTTTTTGATGGCGATAATTATTCCGGCGAATTTGGTTTCAGCTCCGGCATAAAAGCAGCCGCTACGGACAGTGCACTTGTTGAAGTAATGAAAGAATTAAATAAGTATGAGGCGGAGGGAATAACCGATGATGAATTGTCATTTACAAAAATGGCCATCGGACAGCGTGATGCACTCCGGTATGAGACAGGTATTCAGAAAGCTGGTTTTATATCGCGTATCCTGGAATACAACCTGCCTGCAGATTATGTGGAGAAACAAAATAAGATACTGGCCAATATTACAAAAGCAGAAATTGACGGCCTCGCAAAAAAATGGGTTAAGCCAGGAAAGGTTACCATACTGCTGGTGGGCGACAAAACAAAAATATTACCAGGCCTGCAGAAAATGGGCTATGAAATTGTGGAGCTGGATACCGATGGCAATGCTATTCAGCAGAAAAAAGGATTTTAAAAAGATGTTTTAATAAATTGTATTTATAGAAAAAAGCGCCGCAGTATTGCGGCGTTTTTTTGTTAGTGCCCGACCTGCCGCGTCGTCATTGCTAGCCGCCATCGTGCTCTGCGGATAACAACGATGAATGGCGGTGAAGCAACAAAAATAAAAATGCCCCTCTTGCGAAGGGCATTTTACTATTTCCGTGCTTTCACTCAATGGCTCATCTATATATTTAAAACCAACTTCCAATATAAGCTTCATTAACGCGCTGGTTTACCAGTTTCCTGCGCCTGCTTTTAACTTTTATATTATGGGCTACCCATACCACAATCATGAGTGGCATAAAGAGGAATATCAATGGCGGTATACCAAGGAATGAAATCCATTTACCACCAAACATCCGTCTCATGGGCCTTCTTAAGCGTTCTGCTATCAGGTACATACCCGGTACCATAAACAATGTCATAAAGAACGCAAATGCCAAACCGAAGATAATTGTCCAGCTCAATGGTTTCCAGAAGGCAACGTTATCGCCCCCGAAAAATATATGCGGGTTCAACTCAGAAAACAGGGTAACGAAATTAATATTGAACCCTACTGCAATCGGAATGAACGCGAGTATGGCTGCCACCGCGGTAAGCAATACCGGGATGATACGTGTTTTACCCGCCTGGATAACGGCTTCTCTTGTTTTCACGCCACGTGCGCGTAATTCATCTGTAAACTCAATTACCAGGATACCATTCTTCACCACAATTCCTGCCAGGCCAACGATTCCCAAACCGGTCATCAGCACAGACACTTCTATGCCGGTAATGGCAAAGCCAAGAAATACGCCAATGATACTGAAAACAATTTCCGTTAAGATAATGATCGGTTTGCTCAATGAATTAAACTGCAATACAAGCACCAGCAATATTAGCAACAATGCTATCACCAGCGCTTTCAGCAAAAATGCACCGGTTTCTGCCTGTTGTTCGCCTTCACCGGTTTGTTTAATGGTCACACCATCTGCCTTCTTTTTAAAGTTGGCGATGTCTTTGGCAATCTCAACATTTACAGCAGTGGCATTGTATCCCTGCGTTGTTAATACATTTGAGCGGAGAGTAATCACCCTTTTCTGGTTTTTCCGTTTTACACTTCCCAATGTGCTGGTAGGTTCTACTGTTACCAGTGAACTGATGGGTATATTTTTAATAGCACCACCGCTGGCTATATCACGAAACGATACGCGCATATTCAGCAGGTTGGTAAGGCTTTGCCGTTGCATTTCATTGTTGCGCAACTGAATCTTATATTCATCCTTCCCTTCTTTGATTTTAGACACCTCTCTTCCAAAGAGGGCCGTACGCACCTGCTGACCAATCTGGCTGCTGGAAACACCTTCTATCAACGCCCGCTCACGGTTAACAGTAAGCGTAATTTCGGGGTTGGTTAAATCCACATCCATTTTCAGCTCTTCCATACCCGGCACCTGTAAAGAGTCCAGGTAATTTTTCAGGTTGGAAGCGGTTTTAATAAGTGCATCAAAATCTTCACTGGCTATTTCAATGTTCACCGGGGGGTCGGTGGGCGGCCCACCGCTTTCCTGGTCCACACTGATTTCACTGCCGGGTATACCGGTCATTACAGCACGTATCTTATCCAGGTAAGGCCTGGTGGAAACGCCATCTCTTTTTTCATACTCCACAAATGATACCTGTACACGGCCCAGTTCGCTTCTTGTGCTGCGATCTCCGCTTGCAGGGTCACTGGCGCCAATGGCTACGTTGCTGATAACACTTTCAACCAGCGGGTTGTGTTTGCCGTTTTCAGTGCCCAGTACCTTATTCACCCTGGCTTCCAGCATGTGTGTAATGGAGTCGGTATATTCTACATTGGTACCCACGGGCAGTTTAAGGTAAACATATACCTGGTTGGGATCCGCTTTTGGAAAAAAGACCACGCCTACATGTCCAACATTGATGGATATTACAAATGCTAAAAACGAGAATATCAGCAAGCCGAATGTACTCAGCAACAAACCCACCGGTCTCCATCCTTTTAATGCCCATCTTAACAAACTTTCATAATGACCCATGATCCATGGCAATGCCCTGTGCTGGAATCCGTGAATAGCTGCATCCAGTACATAACGGTTCAGCAGTATCATCAGCATTAAAAAGATAAGGAGGTTGCCCATAAAAGTAGCGCCCGCCAAATCAAGCAGTATACCTGCGCCCAGCGGAATCCAGAAAGACGGCTTTCTAAAGATGGCGCTTTTGGGTTCTTTTTCGCCCTCGGGATGGTTCATGAAATCCACTGCAAACACAGGGTTCATGATAAACGCAACAATTAAAGAAGCCGCAAGTGTAAAAATAAGCATCGTGGGCAGGTAGATCATGAACTTACCAATGATACCCGGCCAGAACATCAACGGAAAGAATGGCGCCAGCATGGTTAAAGTACCTGCCAGTACCGGCACAAACACTTCACCTGCAGCCATCTTTGCAGCGTTATGGGTACTGATTGCACCCTTGCCCTCGGTAAATATGCGGTGCGTATTTTCAATAACCACAATGGCATCGTCTACTATAATACCCAATGCAAACAACAAGGCAAAGAGCACCATAAAGTTGAGGGTGACATGCGAACCGATGATCAAATCCGCAGCCGGCAAAAACAGAAACGCCACAAACATACTGAGCGGTACAGACAATGCCACAAAGAAGGCATTGGTGACGCCCATAAAAAACATCAGTACTATCAATACAAGTAAGAAACCGATAACAATAGAGTTTACCAGGTCTTTGAAAGATGCTTTTGTTTTTATGCTCTGGTCGCCGGTTACTACTGCTTTTAAATCTTTGGGAAATAAAACGCCCCTTGATTCTTCAACAGCTTTTTGCACCGCATCACTGGTTTCGATCAGGTTCTCACCACTTCGTTTAATAATATTTAATGTAACCACATTTTTACCGTCCAGCCGCGCATAGCTTTCGCGTTCCTTGGTGGTATCTATAATGGTTGCAATATCCTTCAGGTAAATAGGACCGCCACCGGTATTGCGCACCAGTATCTGTGAAATATCGCCCGCCGTTTTTAACTGCCCTTTCAATTGCAGGGTACGTTTCATATTTCCAACATCCAGCAAACCGCCGGAGATATCCAGGTTTTCGCTGGCCACTGCATTGCTGATATCATTAAAAGTTACCCCTGCCGTCTGCATCCGGAAATTGTCTACATTGATCTGGAATTCACGTTCCGGTGCACCAACTACATCTATTCGGTTAATCTGCGGTAAATCTTCCAGCCTGTCTTTTAAATCGTCTGAAAACTTTTTCAACTTTTGCAAATCATAATCACCACTCAGGTTCACATACATGATTGGTTGATCGCTCAGGTTAACTTCCAGTGCGGTTGGTTCCTGGGTAAGATCGGTAGGCAAATCCTGTTTGGCTTTATCGATAGCATCCTTTACTTTCTGCAATCCAATTTCTGTCTTTACATCTGTATCAAACTCAACTATGATGGCCGAATAATCCTGTTGGGATGTGCTGGTAAATTTTTTGATTTTGGCGCCCGTAATACCCTTGATTTGCTTTTCAATGGGTCTTGTAACCAGGTTCTCCATATCTTTTGGAGAGTTACCTACATAAATCGTTTGTACATAAATGGTAGGTATTACAATTTCGGGGAACTGTTCTTTGGGCAGTGTCACAAACTGGTAAATACCGATAAGGCTTACGATAACCATTATCAGGTAAATAGCCGTTTTGTTTCCAATTGCCCAATTGGTGATGGCAAAGCCTTTTATTTTTTGTTTTATATTTTCTATTGCACTCATTACAGTTGATTTAAATATTATACTTCGCCTGTTAGTTCTTGTAGTGTTGCTGGTCGTCGGTACAGACAGTCAATTCGCTTCCTTTTTTTAAAACAGTCCAATTACGGGCAATAAACTAATACTGAAAGCCTCACAGGCTACTTGGTCTCTGTTGTTATTGTCTGGCCATCATACAAACTCTGGTAGCCGTCTGTTACCACTATATCGCCGGGCTGCAGGCCACTTTTAATTTCCATTTTGTCGCCGTAAAACTGTCCAATCACCACGGTTTTTTTCCTGGCAACGGTTTTACCATTTTCTTTTACTGCCGTCATCACAAACTTTCCTTTTTCATCGCTCTGTACTGTGTTTACAGGCACAGTAATCGAATTTCCAATATTATAGTCCTGTATCCTTACCAGTGCAATCTGGTTGGGCCTCAAATCGGGGCTCTGTGGTAATTTTGCTTCAACAAAAAAGCTGCGGTTTACCGCGTCAATCGATTTGCCGGTAACGGTTACTGTGGCATCGATTGTTTTGTTAAGATCGGGCAGGGTTATTTTTACTTTGCTGCCAACATTTACTTTTCCCAGGTAATTTTCGGGGATATTAACAGTAGCTTTTAAATTGCTGTTGTTTACAACTGAGATCTGCGGTGCAGTACCCTGAACGCCGGTGAATACTTCACCCACTCGAATGTTTACAATTTCTGCCACGCCATCTACATCGCTTACCACATTGGTAAATGACAACTGCTCCCGGTTAATTTTCAATGATTCCTGCGCACTCTTCAACTGGTTCTCTGTATTCTGTACACTGTTCTTTGCATTTATCAGCTGAACTTCGGTACCAATCTTCTGATCCCATAAATTCTTTTGACGCTGGTAAAGATCCTGTGCATATGACAGCTGTGTTTTAATATTTTCTATGCCCTGTTGTGCGGCTACCAGGTTTTGCCTGGCTATTGCATCGTCCAGTCTTAACAACAGCTGGCCTTTTCTCACTTTGTCGCCCCTTTTAACAAGCACTTGTTTTACTACGCCGCCGGTACCGTTGCGTGGTGCTATATAAGAAATATTCTGCGACTCCACTTTGCCCTGCAAATCAATGTAGTGGGTAAAATTGGCGGGGGCAATAGTTTCAAGCGTTACCAGCTTGGGCTTTTCAGCTTTAGCTGCTGCCGTGTCTATTTTCGCAATCTCTGCTTCCAGTTTTTTTTGCTGGTCTTTCAGTTTTTCCAGTTGTGCTTTTTTATCTGTCAGGGAAGCATTGCTGTCTTTGGAGCTGCTGCCGCATGCCGCCATTGTTAAAACCAAAGCGGCAACAAGAGAAGCTGTTACTATACGTTGCATATAATTAAATTTTGTAGTCATGACTGGTTGTTTAAAGTTTTCCGGTGGCTTTTAAAAAGTCAATTTTTGCGATGATGGCATCGTATACCGCGTTTATATAATTGGTCTGCGCCTGTTTAAGATCTGTTTGCGCAGTAGTAATTTCTGTATTGGAACCTGTACCTATTTCATATTTCTTCTTGGTCTGTTCATACACGGTTTCGGCCAGTTCCATATTCTTCTTCTGATAATCCAGGGTATTTACTGCAACGGTAAAGTTGGCTTTTGCGGTTTCAGCTTCCTGGTCTATCTGGTTTTTCAGGTTGTCTATCTGGTTTTGCGTTTGCTGCAATTGTATTCTTGCCTGTGCAATTTTTGCTTTTGTTGCAAATCCTTTGAAAATGGGCACGGACATTCTTACGCTAATAGCCGAAACGTTGTACCAGTCGCCTTTTCCAAAAAAGTCAAACTTGTTGCGCTGGGCACTTTTATAATAATTGCCCGATAAGCTGAACGTGGGTATCTGGCTTAACTGGTAGCGTTTAATATTGAATTCGTTTAATTTTTTTCCGAGTTCTGCATACTGGTAATCTTTTCTGTCTTTATAGTTATAATCTCCCAGGGTAAGCGCACCATCTTTTATCTGCTGCTCATCCAGACTGTCTGTCAGTATCAGCGAGTCTTTAACCGGCATGCCCATCAGGAATTTTAAACCGAGGTAGCCATTGTAGATACTGTTCAGCGCTTTCAGTTTTTCTGTGTTAAGATTGGCCGACTGCACTTCCACTTTATTTACATCCAGCTGTTCTGCAAAACCATTTTTATAAAGTTCTTTGGTGTCGTGCGAAAGCTTTTGAATGCGCTCAATGTTTTCATCCAGTAATTCAATTTGTGTTTTGCCTACCAGTAACTGGTAATAAACTTTATAGATATTGGTCCTTACCGTTTCTTCGGTTACTTCTGAATATTTTGTTTGCCAGTCAATGGATGTACTGCGCGCTTTCAGGCCAATGAATACCTGGCCGTCGAACAATATCTGGCTGAGGTCTACACCTGCGCTGGCATTGAACTTGGTACCAAATTGCGCAGCGATATTGCCGAAGTCGCCCGGCATCGCAATAGGATTGCCATTACCGTCTTTTACATTTTGATCTATCAGCACCTGGTAGACAGACGGGGAAATAAAATTGGGCAGTACCTGGGTAGCTACATAAGGATTGTAAGTACTGCTTACAGAACCCGTGAGCTGCGGGTAAGCAGCTGCGGTGATTTCCTTGTTTTGCTGGCGCTGCAACTGTATGCCCAGCAGCGCATTTTTTACCTGCAGATTATTTTTCTTTGCGTACTCCAGCGCCTGCTGTATGGTAAATGCATGCTTTTCCTGAGCCAGCGTGGGCAATGCCAGTGCTGTTAAACCAATCCATGCTATAATTTTATTTAATCTTTGCATCACTTACTGTTTTTTTGATTCGTTCTTGTTTGTATTTTAATATCAGTTTATATCCTTTCATATTGACCAGGCCAAACAAATAATGCAGGATAATTTCTTCCTCAATTTCTGCCAGGTTGTGTTTTACCTTAGCCTGGAAAGCCGGGTTAAAAGGAAGCATTACAATTTCTACCCGAAACCGGGAAATGATATCGATGTTAATATCATCCCTGTAAAGGTCTTCTCTGATACCCCTCACCAGGTTTACACGGATAACATTGTAGAGGTAATCGTTTTTATGCTTAAGAAATTTCTGGTAAGCCCTTGGATGGTATTTTTCCATATCGTACAAAACCGAAGGGTTCATTGAACGGAACATCTCCAGCACCATGTCCATCGCCAGGAAAAGCTCATGTACCGCATTTTCCGACTCATTGATATCCGTCTGGCAGCACATTTCATTGTGTGCTATTTCTTCTTCAATCACGGAATCTACCAGTTCATCTTTATCTGCATAATACTGGTAAATGGTTTTCTTGCTCATTCCCAGGTTGTTGGCAATATCATCCATGCTTACACTGCGTATGCCATACCTCATAAAAAGATCTGTGGCCTGTAATTTGATACGCGCTTTGTTGTCTATTTCTGTCATAATTGGGGCACAAAACTATGGAAACTATTTTTGTTACCAAAGTTTCCGCGTCTCTTTTTTTTGCCATTCATCCAAAAACGGCTAACATCCATTAGTGACAGCAACCGTTTACAAATGCATAAAATATACTCCGCGGCCATGAATGCCAATAATATAGGTAGTGTGAAGTGATTTTTTTATGTGAACTTTGTCGCTCACCCTTTTATTATATAACCATATATGAGTTTATCGGCCCGCAACCAGTGGCGTTGGCGAAAAGTGTTGCAATATTTTATACAGGGTCTCCTGGTAACCGCACCTGTAGCCATTACCATTTACCTGATTTACTGGTTTGTATCTTCTGTAGACAGCTGGTTGCCCATCTTTAAGGTTAAGGATGTAGACGGCCGGATCATCAACCGCAACTACGGACTGGGTTTTGTGATCATTATTATGGCGCTGATTGTGATTGGTTTTCTGAGTTCCAACTTTTTAACAAGCCGAATTTTTAGTTTGTTCGACAGCTGGCTGGAGCGCACGCCCGGCGTAAAGTTTATTTATTCTTCTATCAAGGATTTTTTTGAAGCTTTTGCCGGCAACAAAAGGAAATTTAAAAAAGCGGTACTAGTAAGTATTTTTCAGCCCGATGTCTTTCAACTGGGGTTTATAACCGATGAAGACGCCAGCGAATTCGGACTAACAGATTATGTTTCTGTATATGTACCCAATTCTTACGCTGTAACCGGTCAATTGTATATGGTGCCAAAACACAAAGTAAGAATACTGGAAGACGTTAGTTCAGCCGATGTTTTGAAATACGCCATCAGCGGCGGTGTGGCGGAGGTGGAGGAAGAGAAACAGCATGAATGATTATTTTAGTTGTTGTGTTGGGTGTTGTGTGCTGAGTTTTGTGTGTTGAATAATAAATTTGCTGTTGATATCGCCAGGCTTCTGATGGTCGAATGATAAATTTTGATTTTGGAGATGCAGTTCGTTGCTTAGTAAATGCACACAACACCTAAAACTCAACATTCAAAACAATAATTAAACCTTATACCATGATAAAAAAGCCCCTCCTGGCTTTAGTGTTACTGCTATGCGCATACAAATCTTACTGCTGGGGCTTTTATGCGCACAAACAGATAAATTATTACGCTGTCTTTCTGTTGCCCCCCGAAATGCTGGTTTTGTACAAGCCCAATATTGAGTTTCTGTCAGCACATGCAGTTGACCCCGACAAACGGCGGTATATGATTGCCGCAGAAGCCCCCAGGCATTATATAGATGCAGACAGCTATGGTAAGGATGCATTCTCCCGTTTACCGCAAAAATGGGACAGTGCAATAGCCGTATTTTCTGCCGATACATTAAACAGCCATGGTATTGTGCCCTGGTGGATACAAACCATGCTGCAACGGTTGACAGCTGCTTTCAAAGAAAAAAACCAATCTAAGATTTTAAAACTGTCTGCCGACCTGGGGCATTATATCGCCGATTCACATGTGCCGCTGCATGCCAGCAGCAACCATAACGGACAGCTTACCAACCAAACCGGTATTCATGGTTTCTGGGAAAGCCGGCTGCCGGAATTGCTGGCAGAGAAGGAATGGGATTTTTTTATTGGCAAAGCCAGTTACCTGGAGCATCCCTCCGCATTTATTTGGAAAAAGGTTTTTGAAAGCGCAGCTGCGGCTGATACCGTACTCAGGTATGAGAAAAAGTTATCGGAAATAGCTGGCAGCGACCAGCGCTTTGCATTTGAAGAACGGAATGGACTGCTGGTTCGGCAATATGCTGCCGGGTATGCACGCGCCTATGATCGCATATTAAATGGTATGGTGGAACGCAGAATGCGCGAGTCTATTTATGCAGTAGCCTGTTTCTGGTACACCGCCTGGGTAAATGCCGGGCAACCCGATCTGAAAAATCTTTCCGGCAAAACATTTACGGAAGCCGATATTAAAGAATTTGCCGAAATGGATTTGCAATGGAAAAAAAGACCGGTTACGGCGGAACACGAGAAATAAAGTCAAAATTTAAAAGTAAAAAGTCTTAATACTGTCGGTAAACCGGTTGACAGGCGATTTGGTCTTTTTTGACTTTTAACTTTTGACTTTTGACTTTTAACTTTTGCCTTTTATTACCTTTGCGCATTATTTTAATTAATTCAGTTGTTGTAATGCACAATTTTAATTCTGGTCCCAGTGTTTTGCCTAAAGAAGTATTTGAACAAGCCAGCCAGGCCATTCTCAATTTCAACAATACCGGGTTATCCATTTTAGAAATCGGGCACCGCACCAGCTGGTTCCAGGAGGTTATGGATGAAGCAGTTGCGCTTGCAAAGGAACTAATGCACCTGGATAATGAACATGAAGTATTGTTCCTGCACGGGGGCGCTTCCACACAATTTTTCCAGGTGCCCATGAACTTGCTGGATGATAAGGCAACCGCCGCTTACCTCGATTGCGGCACATGGGGTACCAAAGCCGTTAAGGAAGCCAAATTGTTTGGCAATGCAGTCACAGTGGCTTCCTCAAAAGATAAAGATTACACCTATATTCCGAAAGGCTATGCCATTCCGGAGAACGCCAGCTATTTTCACTATACCACCAATAATACCATAGAGGGTACGCAAATGCATGAGATTCCTGCAACCAGCGTTCCATTGGTGGCAGACATGAGCAGCGATATCCTGAGCCGGCAGGTGGATTATAACCGTTTTGCCCTTATTTATGCAGGCGCGCAAAAGAATGCAGGCGCAGCAGGCGTAAATATGGTAATCGTACAAAAAGATGCACTGGGTAAGGTTAGCCGCAAGCTTCCTTCAATGATGGATTACCGTATTCATATACAAAACGGTTCTATGCTGAACACACCGCCCGTATTTGCGGTGTATGTTTGTATGCTCACGCTCCGGTGGTTAAAAAAACAGGGTGGCGTTACCGTTATAGAGAAATTAAATGATGCCAAAGCGAAATTATTGTACGATACACTGGATGCATTACCGCTTTTCATTCCAAAAGTGGCAAAAGAAGACAGGAGCCTCATGAATGTAGTATGGATTATGAAAGAGGAAGAACTGGAAAAACAATTCCTGGCAGAATGCAAGGCAGCGGGAATGGTAGGCATAAAAGGACACCGTACCGTGGGTGGTTTCAGGGCGTCGCTGTACAATGCGCTGACCATAGATAGTGTACAGGCACTGACCGGTTTAATGACAGATTTTGCAAAAAGAAAAGGCTAAAGAAAGATTTTGAGATTGCTGATTTTTCGATTTTGAGATTTGTTGTGGAGGTGAATGGTTGAGTAATAGCAAATTTCCGTTTTAAGAAATCCCAAAATCCCGAAATCGCAAAATCTCGAAATCCCGAAATCCCGAAATGCCGAAATCGCAAAATCTCGAAATCAGAAATCAGCAATTTATAAATTAATACATGGCAACAATTGTTCCGTTCAAAGCACTGAGACCAAAACCAGAACTGGCATCAAAACTTGCATCGCCGCCTTACGATGTCCTGAATACTGCAGAAGCAAGAGAGGAAGTAAAAGGAAATGCAGCATCATTTTTACATATTACCAAGGCAGAAGTTGATTTACCCGAAAATATTGATATCCATTCACCGGATGTATACCAGAAAGCAAAAGAAAACCTGGATGCATTTATAAGGAAGGAAATGTTATTCAGGGAACTGAAACCCTGCTATTATATCTACCGCCTCATTATGAATGGCCGCAGCCAGACAGGCCTCGTATGCGGCAGCACGGTAGATGATTACGAACATGATATTATAAAAAAGCACGAGTTTACCAGGCCCGAAAAAGAACAGGATCGCATCAATCATATAAAAACAAGCGGTGCACAAACCGGTAATGTTTTTATTGCCTACAGAAATGCAGCAGAAATAGATGAAGTGATAGAAAACTGGACAAGAATACATGAACCTGTGTACGATTTTGTGGCAGACGATAAAATTACACATACCATATGGGTTGTCAACGACAGTAAAGTGATTGACAGCATCACTTCTCTTTTCAAAACAAAAGTTCCTTTCACCTATATTGCAGACGGCCATCACCGCGCCGCATCCGCGGCTAAAGTACGCAAGGCACTGGGCAGTACCGCAACAGCAGGTGCCGATTACTTTCTTACCACGCTGTTCCCTTCCAACCAATTGTATATAATGGATTATAACAGGCTGGTAAAAGACCTGAATGGATGGTCATCCGCTGATTTTTTACAACAGCTGCAAAACGACTTCGAATGCGAACTCGTGGGCAAAACCATATACCAACCGGCGGCATTGCACAGCTTTGGAATGTACCTGGAGGGCAACTGGTATAAACTGACTGCAAAGAACGGCAGTTTTTCCAATGACCCCATCGGCGTGCTGGATGTAACCATCCTTTCGGAAAAAGTGCTGGATAAATTATTGGGTATTAAAGACCAGCGTACAGATAAACGCATCGATTTTGTAGGAGGTATCCGCGGACTGGCAGAGCTGGAAAAAAGAGTAAACAGCGGAGAAATGAAAGTGGCGTTCAGCCTTTACCCGGTAAGCATTACGCAATTATTTGATATTGCAGACAGTGGTAATGTAATGCCACCCAAAAGCACCTGGTTCGAGCCAAAACTGCGTGACGGGCTACTAACCCACCTCATTTATGAATAAACAGATACGAACAGGTTCACAAAAAGCTAATAAAACGCTAATAGCTTTCGGTAAACAGCCGGCGGCTAAACGCTAACAACTAACTTTGGTGCCATGAAAAAAATAACAGGGTTATTTATCATTTTTTTATTAGCTGGTTCAATGGGACTGTATGCCCAGGACGCAAAGGCGTTGCAGGAAACAGCCAGGAATTTTTCCAAAGAAGGCGATTTCAGCAATGCGGTACTGGTATTAAACAAAGCACATGACCTGGAACCGAATAACCTCTCTGTAAGCAAAGATCTGGCGCTGGTATATTACCAGAAACAAGATTACCCCAAAATGCAGGCTACCATAAAACCATTGCTGGAAAGACCCGATGCAGATGTGGAAGTATTTCAGCTGGGTGGCATGTTGTACAAGGCACTCGCAGACGGAAAGGAAAGCGAACGCGTTTATAAAAAAGCATTGAAGATTTTTCCCGACAGTGGTCCCCTCTTAAGCGATTACGGAGAACTGTTATGGGCTAAACAGGATTACAGCGCTATTAAACTCTGGGAACACGGCATCCAGGCCGATCCAACCTGTACCGGTAACTATTATAACGCTGCCCGTTATTATTATTTTACGCGCGATAAAGCATGGAGCCTTATCTACGGAGAAATGTTTGTAAACATGGAAAGTTATAGCCGGCGTACGGTAGAAATAAAAGGCCTGCTGGTGGAAGGGTATAAAAAATTGTATACAGACGCCGATATCATGAAAAACCAGGATGCCAAAAACGAATTTGTAGTGGCATTGCTAACCGCCCTGAACAAACAGGCTGAAATTGCAAAAAAAGGTATCACTGCAGAAACTTTAACCATGATACGCACCCGGTTCATTCTGGACTGGTTTGAAAAAAATGCCGCAAAATTTCCTTTTAAATTATTTGACTACCAACGCCAGTTGCTTAAAGAGGGCAGCTTCAACGCTTATAACCAATGGCTGTTTGGCAGCGTACAGAATGCAGCTGCCTTTGAAGCATGGACAAACACCCATAGCAGCGAATACAAACAATTTACCGCAGCGCAAAGCAACCGTATGTTTAAATCGGGCGCTGGTCAGTATTACCAGACCACTTCAAAATAAGATTTCCACGTTCCAGCAATCAATCAACCCGGTATAATATACCGGGCTTTTTTATTAGTGCTTTTTTGGTTAATTTGAGCAGGATGGTTCTGATACCGCGTTGCAGTAAAAGCATGGTTCAGAAAGCTGCCCGCAAATGAGTAACCCCGGGTAGCCCGGTTTAATAAAAACAATTAACGATTGCAACAACATGGAACCTAAAAGATTATTTGATTGCCTTCAGTATCACCTGGAAAAAAAATCATTGCCGGATATGCTGGCAGCAAAAGAAAGCGGCCAGTGGCGCACTTACAGCACACAGGATGTAAAAGACACTGCTGAAAAGCTGGCTGCCGGATTGTTGAATATGGGAGTAAGCTGTGGTGATATGACAGAAGAAGGACGGGACAAGGTTGCTATACTTTGTAAAAACCGGCCGGAATGGATAATGCTCGACCTTGCAGTACAACAGATTGGCGCTGTACTGATACCAGTTTATCCAACAATCAACGTAAATGAACTTGAATTTGTTTTTAACGATGCCCGGGTAAAAATGGTGTTTGTGAATGATGAAGACGGTTATCATAAAGTAATGAGCATTAAAGACCGGCTGCCTTCCGTACAGGAGGTTTTCTCGTTTGAACATGTAACCAATGCCCGCCACTGGAAGGAAGTAGTGAATGCCGCCACGCCGGATGCAATAGCCAGTATAGCTGGCATTGCCGCAAAAATAAAATATGAAGATCTCGCCACTATCATATATACATCCGGTACCACCGGTACGCCTAAGGGCGTAATGCTCAGCCATAAAAACATTCTTAGCAATGTTATGGACAGCATGCCGTGTTTTCCACCCGGGGAACATTTACGTGCACTGAGCTTTTTACCGCTCAATCATATTTTTGAAAGAATGGTTACCTACCTGTACCTGTACAGGGGCACCGCCGTATATTATGCCGAAAGCCTGGAAACCATTGGCGAAAACCTCAAAGAAGTAAAACCCCACCTGTTTACAACGGTTCCGCGTTTGCTGGAAAAAGTATACGACCGCATTATGCAGAAAGGCAATGAATTAACCGGCACAAAAAAGAAATTGTTTTTCTGGGCGCATGCGCTGGCAGAAAAATTTGAAATCAATAAAAGCCAGGGCCTATGGTATTCCATGCAGCTGGCACTTGCCAACAAACTTATATTCAGTAAATGGAGAGAAGGACTGGGTAATAACTTAATGTGCGTGGTAACGGGCGGAGCTGCTTGTCAGGTGAGACTGATACGGATTTTTACTGCTGCAAAAATTCCGGTGATGGAGGGCTACGGACTTACAGAAACATCGCCCGTTATCAGCGTTAACCGTTACCAGGAGACTGACAGAAAGTTTGGCACCGTAGGTCCATTAATAAATGATGTAACCGTGAAAATTGCGGAAGATGGTGAAATACTGGCAAATGGCCCCAATATTATGACGGGCTATTACAAACGGCCCGATCTCACAGCTGAAGCCATGGCCGATGGATGGTACCATACCGGCGATATTGGTATGATGGATGGAAGATTCCTGAAAATTACGGATCGCAAAAAAGAACTTTTTAAAACCAGTGGCGGTAAATATGTTGCACCCCTGCCCATAGAAAACAAACTGAAAGAGTCCATGTTTGTAGAACAGGTAATGGTAGTAGGTTCTGAGCAAAAATTTGTTGGCGCCCTGATTGTTCCCTCTTTTCCCAACCTGAAAGACTGGTGCAGGCAACAGAATATTGCCTATACCAACAATGAAAACATCATTCATAACCCGGCCGTGATAGCCATGTTTAAAGAACTGGTAGAAAGCTTTAATAAATTTTTTAACCATGTGGAACAAATCAAAAAATTTCAGTTGCTGGAACATGAATGGAGCATAGATACCGGTGAAATGACGCCCAAAATGAGTATTAAAAGGAAAGTGGTGCTGGAGAAATACCGCGATGCCATTGAACGGATCTATGCCTGATTGTTTTGAGTGTTGTGTTTTGAGTGTTAAGTTCGTTTGTGCGGCTTATTTACACTTTATTTTGAATATTTTTTGTTTGCCATAAAAAAAAGGCGCTAAGCAATTAGCGCCTTTTTATCCATATTTGAAATAATTTTAAAAAAATTCGTAACTACCAACCCAACACACAGCACACAGCACAATTACGAAGCTTCCTGTAAAGACTTATTCTCAATCAGATCCCGATCGGGAATAGAAATATCGGTGAGCTTTACTTTACCCCTTTCTTTTCGTATTACCCTCGAAAACAATGAAATCTCTTTGTCGAACAAAAAGCGGAAAAACAACTTGGTCCAGCTGGTATGATAAGCCAGGCTATTGTAAAAACTCCCCGCATTCTTTCTTATCTGTGGTAACCTGTTCCAGGGTACTGATGGAAAATCGTGGTGCTCATTGTGATAACCCACATTAAACGCCACTGTGTTCAGGATGCCGTAATAACTATGTGTTTCCTGTTCTTCACCGCTGGTGAGATAATGTTCCTGTATCCACCGGGCGCCCAGCGGATGCAGGCCGATAGAGAAAAAGAAACTGAAAAGCAGGTACAGAATGGCTTTCAATCCAAAGAAATAACAGATAGCGGTTATGAAAATGATCTGTAAAGCAAAGTTGGCGGCTACCCATTTATCGAATGGCTTGATTTCTTTTAAGCGGGAAATGCGGAAAATCTGGAAAACAGGATAAAATAAAAGCCAGATTACTTTACCAATAAAATAGTTGTTGATGAGTTTAGCCTCCCACTTGTTGGGCAAATCGGCATCCAGTTCATGAATACCCTGGAAAGAATGGTGTTTGATATGGTACCTTTCAAACGAAATAGAGCTTGGAAAAAGTTGTGGCATATTGGCAATCATACCTGCCCAGCGGTTGGCCGCCCGGTTCTTAAAAAGCAGGTGGTGTGCGCACTCATGTATCATCACAAATAAAGCGTGATCTGCAAATGCCCCCAATAAATAGGAGGCACCAACTATCAGCCACCACGACTGGTCTTTTAACAACCAGGCCATTACTACCTGAAAGGCAACGATGCCCAATATTACGAATATGGTAGTAGGGTTTTTGCCAATCAGTTTACGCATTTCAGGATGCTGTTGCAGGATTTGCTTGGTCCGGGCACGGTGTGGTTCCTGCTTTTCAGAATGCGTAAAATCTGTTTTTCTTGTCATTATAGTAATAGTATGATTTTGAAAAGTGGCTAAGATACCGATATAATTTCAAAATGAGGAATGGTGAATTTAATAGTTTGATTATTAACATTTTGTATTGAAACGAAGGAGGTGTTTTAATGCCGGATATGGCACAAAAAAACCACCGGTAGAAACCAGTGGTATGTAAAAACAGCTAAACTATACCTAATTAAAAAATAATTTAATGATATCTTTTTCATTGGTCTGCTGGTTTACCACCAGTAAATAGTACACACCGGTTGCAACAGACGAAGGTCTTTCTATTGTTTTGGCATCGCCGGGCCCTGCTGCATACGTATAATGCAGGATAATTTTACCGTCCGCACCCACCAGGCTAACGCCATAGCTGGTTACCGGTGCGGTCTGGAACCGGATGGTAAATGAGGAAGTTACCGGGTTGGGCATCACCGAAACGGCCACTTTACCCAGTTTGATTTCCATTTCCACATTGCTGTAAAAAATACCGCCATTGGCCTTTATAATTCGGAGACGATAGTAACTTTTGCCTGTTGCCGCATTGATATCAAAAAAGAAATACTGGCTGGCAGTAAGGCGGCTGTTGGATGATACTGCGATGCTGCCTATCTCTTTAAAGTTTACGCCATTGGTACTTCTTTCAATAATAAATGAGTTGGCGTCATACGCCCTTACCTTTGTCCATTTCAACTGTGCATTTTATTTATTCCGAAATAAATGCAACCTCTGTTTGGGATAAGTTCATTTTCGGAAAACCTGATAAATATTTTATTCAGGCCACTGTATTTTATGCAGTAATATTAGAACCAATACTGTTGAAACACAATGCCATTTAGACTAGTAAACCCATGTATAAGCGCATATTAATCTAAGTAACTGGTTGAGAAGTTTTTAATGGTAATTAACCAGTTATTATTTTCGACGAATGAACTGGTTTGTACGATCAGTAAAACTAAGTGAAAATCGGTTTTTTTTATAAGCGGTTTACCGCGCATTGGTTTATAAAATCCGGAAGACAATCAAATATAAATGATGGGTTTTTACCTTACCTTTTCACAGGCATAAATTGCACCTGAAAGGCGTCCGCTGACTTTCATGCCGGGTAAAGACAAAATGCACGCGGGCACTATTAACGGTGTGCTATAAGCGCTGTCCGCATCACACCGTCCGGTTTTACTATTAAACTGACCTCATGTTGAACGAACTTTTTTTACAAAGGATTAAAGAACATAACAAATATCGCAACCAGGAGGCCCTGGAGCTTAAATATGCGGCGATGGCCGAAGATCCTTTCCGTTTTTTCAGGGGTACATGCCCTTTGTTCTACGAAGAGTTGTCTGCCCGGTATCCGTTTATGGCCTCACCACCGGTTTGGATATGCGGCGATTTGCATATTGAGAATTTTGGCTGTTATAAAGGCCCCAACCGGTTGATATATTTTGATATCAATGATTTTGATGAAGGGGTACTGGCGCCTGCCTTATGGGATATAATCCGCCTTGCGGCATCTGTACAGCTGGCTGCCGAAACCATCGGTTTTTCAAAAGAACAGACGGCACATCTTGTAAACACCCTTTTGTACTATTACCGGTTTACGCTGGAAAAGGGAAAAGCAGTTCTTATTGAAAGAGATGCGGCCAGGGGAATTATAAAAAAACTGGTAAACAAAGTAGCTGAAAGAAAAGAGACTGATTTAATAAAAAAAAGAACCGAAGAGGATAATCCCGATAAACTGCTCATCACCGATCGTTTGTTTGCATTATCAAAACCAATTAAAAAAGATCTAATCCAGGGTTTTAATAAATGGCTGGAGGATAATTCCCACAAGGGTTTAAAAGCCATCGATGCCGGGTTCAGGATTGCGGGAACCGGCAGCATCGGAGTAACCCGTTACCTGGTATTGTTGAAGTATACCGGCGAAGGACAAAAGAAATTACTGCTGGATGTAAAACAAATAATGCCTTCTGCATTAAGCGGCCTCACAGGCGCCGTACAACCGCTATGGAAAAATGAAGCGGAAAGGGTAATGGCCGTTCAGGAAATGATGCAGCATGTATCGCCGGCATATTTATCGGTTTTTAAGTACCAGGCAAATTGGTTTGTAGTAAAAGAATTACAGATTACCACAGATAAAATAAACTTGTCGCAGGCCATCAAACAACCTGGTCAGCTGGAAGACTACCTGGCCAACCTGGGCATATTGTCGGCTTCCGGGCATTTGCGCAGCAGTGGAAGAAAAGGGTCTGCAACAGCCGACGACCTGCTGGCTTTTGCAACCACCGGTAACTGGGTTGCGGAAGTTGCTGAATGGTCTGTTTCTTATGCAGCCCTGGTACAACAGCAATTTGACGTGTACAGAAATGCCTGGGGGAAAGGCTATTTTAATGAGTGAAAAAATAAACCCGGATACGACCAGCGTTCCGGGTTTTCGGTTTATAATTATGAAATGCATCAGCGCTCGGTAAAATAGCCTACCAGGCCATTCATGGTACATTGTACTATTAATGTTTTATTGTCTTTCTGCAGCTCCACAAAATAATTGTCTTCACCGTTGAACTGGTTGCCATATAAAACCATATCGGTATCATTGCTTTCGTTATCATCGTAGAAAACAACGGCTTTAACGGTATAATCCTTATATTCTTTGTTGATCTGTTTCTGTCCGTCAACAGGCAAATCTGCAAAAGTCTTCATATTGGTGGTACCTACCAGCTTTCCATCAAAATCGTAATAAGCCGTTGTTGGAGTACCATTGTTCTCAAAAGTGGCTTCATCGAAAAACCTGGATTTGGTCCAGGCCACATCCTGCCTGTCGCCGAAATCCCTGTAAAAAGCCTGTTTCGACTGGTAACTGGCATCATTGTCTTCTTGTTTTCTCAGCGCAACGCGCTCTTCCTTTTTTTCTTTGCGTATTTCTTTTTTATCTGATTTTGTTATGGCGTCATTGCCTTGTGCCTGTACTGATGCAATAGCGAGTATAAAGGCGGCCGATGCAAAAATTAACTTTTTCATTGTTATACATATTTATGGTTAAAAATAGTTGCGGCGGTTTATGGGGGTCTGATTCCTGAGGTAAACGGGCAAACAAAGGAATTAATTTAAAATATTGTTTTTGCCGGGATGATTTACTGGCAGCCTGAACGCAATTTCGCAGTTGTCATGGCCATTGTCGTACAGGTAACAGCTGATATTCCATTTATTATCTCCGGTCTTGTTATCCGCGGTAGTTTTATCGAGCACCAATAAACCCGAGCAGATGCCTGTGCCATCTTTGTCTTTTATTATACCCTCAATCATGAACACAAGGCCATCATTATTTTCATCTGATAAATCGATGGCTACACCCGGAAAGATGGAGGCTTTGATGGTTACCTGTTGCTGGTGACAGTCAAACCATGTTTTTTCTGCGTACTTGTTTAACTGCATTATATATTGCCAGTCGGCTTCGAGCGCAAAATTTTCTTTTTCAAAATCAATGTCCAGCTTTACCAATGTTGTTTTTTCATCTGGATCCTGTGTATTGCCCGGCATAGATGCGGCAGGTAACACAGTGTAATTAAATGTTTTAAAAATGGTGCTTGTATTCATGGTGTCATTTTGATAGTGTAAAACTAAACTGCCGGTGAGTATCAAAAAATGACGGGTCGATGAACAGGCAAATGCAGTCGGTGAGCAACGAAGAATTATAGTGTAGTATAGAAAACGCGGGCTTCTTCCAGGGCAAGCTGGCAAACCTGGTTTACCATGGTAATGGCATCTGTATATTTTTTGTTGCCTGGTTCTTCATATTCCATTGTATCAAGGTATACGCCCAGGCGTTCTGTAAGGCCCATCACGGACACAGTCGTTTTTAATGTATGCGCCAGTTCGCGGATGCCGTTAAAATCATTGGTGGCCAGTGCGGTTTGCAGTTGCTGTAAATCTGCCGGTATCATTTCTATGAACTGCTCTGTTACCGTTTTTTCATAATCCGTATTGCCGTTGCTGATGTCATGCATGTATTGAAGGTTGATACATTTATATGCATCTGCCGCAGTGTTATTTTTTTCGCTGACTGCAACTGGTTGTAAAAATTGCCGGAGTGTGTTCATCAGTGTCACTTCATGTACTGGTTTTGATATATATGCATTCATGCCATATTCCATGCATTTTTCTTTTTCGCCATCGAGGGCATGAGCAGTCATGGCTATTATGGGGATAGTCAATCGCAGTTTTTGCCTTATGGTCTGTGTTGCAGTATATCCATCCATTTCCGGCATCTGGATATCCATGAGCACAATGCTGAAGATCTCTTTTTCCAGCAGGGCGATGGCATCAGCGCCGCTGCGGGCAATGGCAAATGACAGTTGCCATCTGCCGAGCAGGTGTTTCATCAGGGTTTGATTGATCTTATTGTCTTCAACTACCAGTATGCGCGCATCCGAAAACCCATTGCCGGAGCTGGAAACAGTATTTTGCCTTCCCTGAACCCGGTGTTGCTGGTCAGGAATTTTATAAGGAATTATAAAGCTGAATTCGCTGCCTGCACCCGGTTCGCTGGTTACGGTAATGGTGCCTTTTTGCAGTGTTACCAGGTCTTTTACAATGGAAAGGCCCAGCCCGGTACCACCGTACCTGCGGGTGATGGAAGCGTCTGCCTGTTTAAATCTTTCAAATATGCCTGGTAAATTTTCTTTTTCAATACCGATACCGGTATCGCGCACACGAAAGCAGGCTTGCAACATTCCATTGCTGGCGCCTAACCCAACTGCGTCAATCCTGATGCTTCCATGCGCTGTAAATTTCAAAGCATTGCCTGCAAGGTTTACTAAAATCTGCCTAAGCCGTCCCGCGTCTCCTTCTAATATTGCAGGTATGCTGTCATGTACGTTCACCCGCAATGCCAGGTTTTTTTCCTTTGCCTTTTCCATAAACATGACTTCAATGGATTGAAAAACTTCATGTATACTGAAGGGAGCGGTTTCAATGGTCAGCTTACCGGCTTCAAACTTTGAAAAATCAAGTATATCGTTTACAATGGCAAGCAGGTTTTCTCCTGATTGCTGAATGGAATGCACATATAATGCTGCATCTGCATCCAGTTCTTTTTTTTGCAGCAATCCGGTAAAACCAAGTATGGCATGCATGGGCGTTCTTATTTCATGACTCATATTGGCCATAAAATTTTCTTTTGCCCTCGAAGCATCCTTTACTTTTTTTTCCGATGCGTCCAGTTGCTGAATCAGCTGGTTTTGCCGCTTCACACGGTTAACGATAAACCAGAATAACAAGGCCCCGCTTGCTGCAACAATTATAAAAAGGAAATTACCCCAGCGGCGGGCATCCTGTCCGCTTTTATCTATTGAAGCGGCTATGCCGGTGAGCAGCTGGCGACGGGTGCTGTCTATTGTATGGGTGATGGCCGCAATAGAATCTGTGAGTTCTTTCTCTTTGGTATTATCAATAAATACGCGGCCGATATTTTCCTGGCGCCGGTTAAAATTCTCCAGTATATGATTATTGAAGGCTATTTTTTTACGGACCAGCATGTCCAGCTCGTCTATATATTTATCTACCAAATCATTGCCCGTAGTCTGCTGTAGTTTATTAAGGTTGCCTTCAATGGCATTTATTTCCTGTTGTAAATTGGTAATATGACTGGTATCCGTGGTATGTATGGCGTTGTTAATGCGTGTTTCAATGGAGACAATGTTTTTTCTTAAATCCCTCAACTCGGTTTCTACCTTGAACTCACTGATTACTTTTTCATTGCCTTCAATCAGCGCAGTTATATTTTTAGTGGCGTTGAACTGTATAAAAATTACAAGCAGATTGCCCGCTATAAATGCAGCAAGTATATAATAAATAAAGCGTTTGCTTGTCATTGCAATGAAATGAACCAGCTAATGTAAAATAAAATTACCGTTGGCGGTTGGCGGGTGGCAGATTTATATAAGCCGAAAGAAAATAAATAAGCAGCGCTATGCTGCAGGCAATGCCGGTTAACAAGGTTATTAACAACCAAAAATGATGGCCAGTGTCGAGTTTGGAGAGGAACAGGTATGAAAGCTTTATTAAAGCAATCATATCTGCAAAGAATAATATCGTATAGCCTGCTTTCATGGCATGACGTTATTGTAAATGGTTCGTTAACGGAATTAATTACATCTCCGGAAGACAGCACACTGCAGTTCGCCAGCGCTTTTACTTTAGTTGGTTTGCCTGCGTGGAACTGTTAATGCCTGAAGGCAAATTTTTTTCGATGGTAGCCGGGTTCATATATCGTTCATAGCGGGTATCACCTTTGTACACATAATCGGCGCCTCTCCAGAAAACCGTGTGCATTGTTTTTCTGATATAGCTGCTCCAGGCTTCCAGGTCTTTACCCAGCCCATGCTGTATACAAATCATATCGGTATGGTATTCAAACTGGTCGAGATAGCGTGGCGATAAATGCCCCACTGCAACAGCAAGACACTGCCAGTAACTCTTCTTTGAAAAATCCAGCACATGGCTCAGCTCATGACCGATAACGCCCGTGCGTGCAGCCGTGGCAAGGTTCTCAAACAGCAACGGCATCATTTTGGAAGTAGTTTTATTGCTGATGGTAACCACATATGACCGGTGGCCCCTGGGCATAAACACAGACAGCAGGCTGGGTTTTGTTTTGAGTGGCACAAACGATTTTTTTATCCTGAACCTGATGTATACATTTTTCAATTCCGGAAAATGCGAAAGCGCTTCCAGGGTTTCTTTTTCATAGCCGCGCGGCAGTTGTTTGTTAACAGCATACTGCAATAGGTTGGCGGTATCATTTGGCAATGAACTGCTTACAATTTCAACCGGCGTTATATTCTGCGAACGCGCGGTATTCATTAAACAGATACCTGCCAGTGCCAGTATCATCCATTTCCTGTTTTTCATTCATCCGTTTTAATACGAGTGTAAAAGTAAGTATTGGCGGTAAAATGGAGAGCTGTTAAAAGACCAATCGTGCAATTTAATCGGCGAATCGGGTTAGTATATAGGTGAAATTATAAGAGGAAAAAGAGAGAAATTGCCGGTGCCGGCTTGCGCTTCGCTTTCAAGATTGTTTTTTATACAAAGGTAACGGGCTAACAGGGGGCTAATGTGATTCTTCTTCCTGACCACTATTACCTTTTCCCATCTGCCGCTCCCTGTCTGTCATTAAACCTACAGTATATTCATCCGGCGGTTCAACGTATTGCGGTAAGCGTCTGCTACCGGAATGGGTTTTCCGTTTATGATAAGGGCGCCTTCCTGCAGGGTATCAATTTTGCCCACGGCTATAATATAAGATCGGTGTACGCGCAGGAATAGGTTAGATGGCAGCCGTTCTTCCACCGCTTTTAATGTAGTGTGGATGGCGTAGAACTTTTGCACTGTAAAAAGTTTTACATAATCCCCCATGGCTTCGGCAAATAAAATTTCGTCCAGTTTCAGTTTGCGTACAATATTTGAATCCCTGATAAAAATAAATTCATCTTCGCGGAATGTTACCTGCTCTGTCTGGCTCTGACAGATTTCCCTGGCTTTATCCATCGCCTGTAAAAAACGGGCAGGTGTTACCGGCTTCACTATATAATCTGCCACGTTTAATTCGAATGCTTCCGCCGCATATTCTTTTTTTGATGTGGTAAAAATAATGACCGGGCTTTTTTTGCCCAGATTTTTTGTGAGCTCCAGGCCGGTCATACCCGGCATTTCTATATCCAGCAAAATCACATCAACCTGGTCTTCCTGTAAAAGGTTGTACACTTCCATTGCTGTTGCGCATTCGCCAGTAATGACAACGTCTTTTACCTGGCTGGCCAATTGTTTCAATACAGTTCTTGCAATTTTATTATCGTCTACGATAAGGCAGTTCATGCCATAAAAGTAGCAATTATAGCAAAGCCGGCATATGAAAACTACAATACAATTGCTATAATAATGTGTGCCAAATACAATATGTTTGTATCCTATAAAAATCCATCATGAGACTTTACCATGTCATTGCGGGTATCAGCTGTATTATACTGGCCGGTTGTTCAGCACAAAAAAAAGCTCCCAAAGCAACCAGTTTGTTCAATGGAAAAGATCTGAACCAGTGGACAATAAAAATAAAAGATCACCCGCTGAATGAAAATTATGGCAATACATTCCGGGTGGCCGACGGGCTGATGAAAGTTAGTTACGACCAATACGATGATTTCAAGGAACAGTATGGTCATATATTTTACAAGAAAAAACTATCAGCCTACCTGCTGGTGGTTGAATACCGTTTCACCGACGAACAGGTAAAAAATGGTCCCAACTGGGCGATTCGCAACAGCGGGGCCATGTTGCATTGCCAGGCCCCGGAGACAATGGAATTGCACCAGGATTTTCCCATTTCGCTGGAGGAACAATACCTGGGCGGCAACGGAAAAGATGAAAGATCAACCGCTAACCTGTGCACACCAGGAACCAATGTGGTATTAAACCATGCGCTGTACACACAGCATTGCGTTAATTCAAGTTCTAAAACTTTTCATGGCGACCAATGGGTTCATATTGAGGCATTGGTGCTCGGCGATTCCGTTATCAAACACATTGCAGGCACGGATACTGTTCTGGTCTACGAAAAACCACAGTATGATGGCCGCGACAAATGGGTAAAACAGGCCGGGTATAAAGATGGCGACCTTATTAAAGAAGGCTATATTTCACTGCAAAGCGAAAGTCATCCCATTGAATTCAGGAAAGTGGAGATCTATAACCTGGAGCGTTACCTGCACCAGCCGGAAAAATTGTGCAGGGCCATAGCACAATTACAAACCCGCAAGAATAAATAAGGAGCCGGAAGTTTGCAGCTCATATTTGTCTCTGTACTTTAATACCGGTCATAAAACCGCCACTGCGCAAAGCCATTAACCGGTAAAAATTATTTACCTTCCGCCATATGGATGCGGTAACCCTGAAAAATAAATCTCCCCGTCAATTAAGACTGGTCACCAGTGTCTTTTTTTTTATTTCAGGGTTTAGTTATTCTACCTGGGCGTCGAGGATTCCTTCCATACAACAACATTTGCACCTGAACGAAGCGCAGCTGGGTGCCGTTTTGCTGGCCATGCCGGTTGGACTTATCGTAACACTTCCCATAACAGGCAAATTACTGGGTCATTTTGAAAGCCGGCTGATCATGTTTACGGGCGCACTGATCTTTAATTTTTTGCTGTCTCTGCCGGGGATTGTTGTAAACACTTTGCAACTGATACTGGTATTGTTTTGTTTTGGCTCGGCGCGTAACCTTATGAACCTTTCACTGAATACACAGGCCGTAGATGTACAGGCACTGTATTCCCGGTCTATACTTACCACCATGCATGGCATCTGGAGCCTGGCCGGTTTTGCGGGTGCAGGACTTGGGTATTTAATGGTGCTGTTTTCTGTATCAACGGCATGGCACCTGCTTTCCGTAAGTCTGGCCATGATGATTGCAGCTTCTGTATGTTTTCCGTATACCCTTGAAAAAAAGCCGCAGCCACAGGCAAAGAAACCAGTCTTCTCCTTGCCAGATAAACAAATGATGAAATTTGCACTGATCTGTTTTGGCGTAATGGCCTGTGAAAATATAATGTACGACTGGAGCGGCATTTACTTTTTAAAAGTGATACATTCTTCAAAAGCGGCATCCATCGGCGCCTATGTTATTTATATGGTTACCATGACCATCGGTCGTTTTGCCGGTGACAAACTGGTAGATATCATCGGTATAAAAAAACTGCTTACGTACAGCGGCTGGTTTATTTTCTGCGGGCTCATGATAGCTGTTTTATTTCCTTTTCAGGCAATCGCGTCCGTTGGTTTTGCACTGGTGGGTCTGGGAGTATCATGCATTGTACCATTGGTATTCAGTATTGCCGGAAAAGTAAAGGGCGCCAATACCGGGCAGTCGCTGGCCGCTGTATCCACCATCGGTTACCTGGGGTTTCTGCTGGTACCGCCCATGGTAGGCTTTATTGCGCAGGTAACCAATTTACAATGGTCCTTTGCCGTTATAGCGCTTATGTCGCTGATTATAATTTACAATGTGGCCAAACTGCCCGATGTAACTGCCAGCGGTAAAGACATTGTACAGGTAGAGGAAATGTAGGAGGCTAGTGGGGAGTGGCTAGTGGCTAGTGGCTAGTGGGCGTTTGCCCGGTATAATGCAAAAGTCAAAATGCAAAATGCAAAAAATGGCGAGCATCGGTCTGACGTCCCCGTCTGACCGACATCTCCGATAAGTTAGAAGTCAATAGAAATAGGCGATTGAAATCAGATTATATTTACTAATCAAAAGTCAATCTTATTCAGGCAATTACAGTTTGCCAGGCCAGATAACTGCCATGAGCAGGCGTTCATTGTTGTTGCTCATTTCCCGGACAGCGGTGGCAAAAATTATTAATTCTTAATTTTCAATTGTTAATTACTTCACGCATTCATCAATGGCCCTGCTTATATGCTCCAGGCCGGTTTGAAAAGTGACAGCGTCTGTCCAGCCAAAACCAATACGCATATAGCTATCCGGCATGGCAAACCAATGGCCGGGCCCCACCACGGTCTTGTATTTATTCAGCAGAAGCCCATAGAATTTATCAGTATCAACCGCTTCACTGTTTACAAACCTCGGAAAACAAACTACGCCGCCTTCGGGCAATACTGCTTCCAGCCTTTTTTCCTGTTGCAACCAGCTTCGCAGCAGCGAAAAGTTATGCATTGCTTTTGCATTGATGGCAACGGCAAATTTTTCTTTTTGCAGGTAAAACTGGTGAGCACATTCTTCGTCAATGGCGGAATTGCTTATGTAAATCATTTCTTTGGCAGCCAGAAATTGTTCCATCAGTTGTTCATCCTGCGTTAGCAGCCAACCTATTCTTAAACCGGGCAAACCGTATGCTTTTGATAATGACGATACGCTGATAATTTTTTTGCTTTTGGATGCCATCACCGGGTAGGGCGTTTTAAAACAGGCATCGCGGTAGGTCTCATCTGCCAGCACCCAGGTATCGTGTTGCTCTGCAATGGCTGTAAGAGCATGCAGTTCTCCATCTGTCATTAGCATGCCTGTAGGATTGTGCGGTGTGGTGATACTAATAAGTTTTGTATTGGGTTGCAGGGCGGCTTCTATTGCTGAAACAGGTACGCGCCAGCCATCTTCCATTTGCAGATTTATATAGGTGATGGCACAGCCTATGGTTACCGGAACCTCAATATTGGTGGCATAGTTGGGCTTTACCACAATTAAATGATCGGCTGCCGTTAGTAGCGAGCTATTGATGATAAAAAGCGCACCGGCTGCGCCATTGGTAAGCAATACCTGGTCTGCATGCAAAAGGCCGGCATCTGATGCAAGCAGTTTCCGGAGACCCGTATGTCCGCGATGAGCAATGTATTCAAGTTTTAGCTGATCAAGCTGTACATCCAGTTCATGAAAACGGAGATCGGTAACTGAACTTTCGGCCAGGTTATAAAGAATATTATCGTAACCCGTCTCTTCAGGCGATTCTTTTTCGATGGGCATTCGTTTGTACAGCATACAAAGCAGGTGTTTTCAGTTCCGGGTGAACAAAGGCAGGTAAAGCTTTTAAAGACAATATACCAACATTCGGCACCGTAAACTATAAAACTTTTTATACTTTTTATACAGACAACGCCCGGCTGTATTTATTGCGGTATTGTACAGGCGATAACCCGGTAACTTTTTTGAAGGTAGTCCGGAAAGCTTTTGTATCGGTGTATCCTACATTGTACATTACCTCCGTTACATTATCGCGCGATGACTCAAGCCCTTTTTTTGCGGCTTCCATTTTCACGCGTTGTATGTATTCGACTACGGTATTGGCAGTTGCTTTTTTAAACCTCCGTTCCAGGTTACGTCGGCCCAGCGCCAGCATAGATGCCAGCTGGTCTACCGTAATTTTTTCTTCGAAATTGTTTTCAATAAATTCCTGTGCTTTTTTTACGGGCTCATCAGTATGCGATTTCTGTCCCTGGAAAATTAGAAAGGGCGACTGGCTGATGCGATCAATATCAATCATAAATGCTTTGGCGGTGAGCACTGCAATATCACGGCCTGCATACCTTTCTACCAGGTACAGCAAGAGGTTCAGGTAGGCATATGCACCCCCACTGGTATAAATTCCATCTTCCTCTGTGATTATTTTATCGTCTACCAGGTTTACATCGGGAAACATAGCCCTGAATTCGTTTACAGAAGTCCAGTGGGTGGCGCATTGTTTTCCTTTTAAAAGACCGGTAGCCGCCAGGAAAAATGCACCTATACAAAAACTAACCAGTTCGGCGCCGCTGTTATATTGTTCGGTAATCCAGGGCAGAAATGCGGCATTTTCTTCGAGTGCTTTTTTAAAATCGCCATGAATGGCAGGTATCACAATCAAATCCGTTTTTGATACTTCATGGATAAGCAAATCCGGATTTACAGTAAACAAACCATTTGTTTGTTTCGCTTCTTTTGCAATTCCTACCAAATGCACGTCAAACAATGGCGGCCGTTCCATCACTGCCAGGAATTTATTTACCTCCAGTAAAATCTGGTGGGTGCCCTCAATATTACTAATACTGGTATGGCCAAGCGGGATTATGATTGAAACATGTTTCATTTCGTAAATATAAAAAAAATAGTTGTCGCAATTACCCCGGTTATTGCCGGAATTACACCCGCGCTTATAAAGTCGGCCGGAGTAGGTTTGCAACGTATTAAAACCACGTTTATGGATACATACACACTCCGGCACAACCTGGAAGTTTTCGGTTTCCGGGTTACTACATTTCCCGGCGGGGTAGAACAAGCTTTTACAAAAATCATGCAAAGTCTCGGCGATTCCCCCCCGCGCTCTTATTACGGCCTCAGCAATATGGATGAAAAAGGGAATATATTGTATTATGCAGCCGCCGAAGAAAAATTTGCAAGGGAAGCGGAACTTTCAGGCTTTGAGCGATATACCATCCCAAAAGGACAATACCTGGCTGTAACATTACATGACTGGCTAACAAAAACGGATTGTATCAAAGATATTTTTCATGAGATGATGCAGGATAGCCGTGCGGATCTTACCAAACAATGTATAGAATGGTACAAAGACGATCATGAAATGGTATGCATGCTTCAGAAAGACCCGGTAAAAGAATTGTTTACAGACGCAGATGCGGCGGCAAAAGAACTACTGGCTTTATTGCAACCGCTCACAGAAGAAGAAATCAACAGCATTCCCTTTGAAGGAAGCTGGACGCCTGCCCAACTGGCCACCCATGTTACCAAATCAAACAACGCCATTGTGCAGGCTATGGATATGGAGGGCCATGTAACTGACAGAAAACCCACCGAACGGGTAGGGGAATTAAAAAAGATATTCCTTGATTTTAACCACCGGTTGAAATCGCCCGGGTTTATAGTTCCAAAACCAGGTCTTTACGAAAAGGGAAAGCTGGTGACGGCATTAAAGAAATCAAATGAATTGTTGCAGCAAAAACGGGCGGAGGTAAACCTGGCAGAAGTAATTGAATTTTCTGCATTCGGGCAAATCAGCCGGCTTGAACTGTTTCATTTTGTGTTGTATCACACGCAAAGGCATGTTCACCAGCTGAAAAATATACTCAATCATTTGAAATAAAGCTTTACAAAAAAATAATGCTACTTAAAAATAAAAATGCGGTAATCTATGGTGGCGGCGGATCGCTGGGCGGCGCAATCGCACGCGCATTTGCGAAGGAAGGGGCCAGGGTATTCCTTGCGGGCCGCCATATGGAGCCGCTCGGCATAGTAGTTGCGGATATACGCAATGCCGGTGGCTTTGCAGAAGCTGCTATTGTTGACGCGCTCAATGAAAAAGCGGTTAGAGAGTATATAAGCAACATTGCTGTAAAACATGGCAGCCTGGATATATCTTTTAACGCCATATCTGTAGAGGATACACAGGGTATTCCACTTTATGAAATGCAGTTGGAAGATTTTTTGCGGCCTTTGCATATTGGTATGAGATCGCAATTTATTACTACCAGCGCTGCTACCTTAGAAATGATACGCCAAGGCGCAGGTGTTATATTGTCGCTCACAGCCACCCCGGCCGGTATGGCTTACCCGCTGACCGGTGGGTTTGGTCCGCTTTGCAGTGCTGTAGAAGGTTTTTCAAGAAACCTGGCTGCTGAACTCGGACCAAAAGGCATACGTGTTTTGTGTATGCGCTCTGCCGGCTCGCCCGATTCAGCTGTTTTTAAAAAGATGATGGCAAATGAAAAGAACCTGGCTAAGTCAACCGTTGCGGCACTGGCAAATGATACCATGCTGAAACGTCTTCCCCTCATGCACGAAATTGCCGGGGTAGCCGTTTTTCTTGCATCTGATTTGTCTAGCGGCATGACAGGCACCACCGCCAATATTACCTGTGGCACGGCCATGGATTAATCATATTTTGTTGGCGTATAGTGGCGTATTTTGCAGCCGAAAAGTTATAAGCAATATGATTAGCACAACAAACAGGAACAAACGGGAGGATTTTTTTCTGATACTTATGCTGGGTGCGCTGAATACCATTACCCCATTTTCAATTGATATGTACTTGCCGGGTTTTCCGGAGATAGCCAATGATTTGCATACCAGTATTGGCAAGGTGGCCTTATCAGTGTCTACATATTTTCTCGGTTTTGCAGCGGGACAATTATTATACGGGCCCTTGCTGGATCGTTTCGGTAGAAAGCGGCCATTGTATATTGGTCTCAGTTTATATGTAGTGGCAACATTTGGCTGTATTGCTTTTGATTCAATTGACGCATTGCTGATGTTCCGTTTTTTACAGGCGCTGGCCGGTTGTGTGGGCGCGGTAGCCGCCATGGCTATGGTGCGTGATTTTTTCCCTGTAAAGGAAAGCACACGGATCATTTCACTGCTGGTACTAATATTGGGCGTATCTCCATTGCTGGCACCTACCATTGGTAGTTTTGTTATTACTTCGCTGGGCTGGCACTGGGTATTTGTAATGCTTGCCCTTATTACTACCATTATATTGCTGATAATAATTTTCTTTTTACCTGAAGGCCATCAACCGGATCGTTCCGTATCGCTGAAACCGGAACCCATTATAAAAGGGTTTAAAGAAATACTGCAGAAGAAACAATTCTATGTGTATGCACTGGCCGGAACATTTTCTTTTGCAGGGCTTTTTGCTTATGTGGCGGGCTCGCCGGCAATATTTATGGATGAGTTTCATGTAAGTCCTACACTTTATGGTGGAATATTTGCTTTGTTATCCGTTGGTTTTATAGGCGGAAGTCAGTTGAATCATATATTATCGCGCTACTGGACCGGTGAAGAGGTTTTTAAAGCTACCTTAGTCGTACAGGTTTGTGGCGCCATTGTATTTTTTACCGGCGCATACTATGGATGGTTTGGACTAACGGCAACCATAGCCTGCCTTTTTGTGGTGCTTTCCTGTGCGGGTCTTACGTACCCCAATGCCGCAGCAATTGCCCTGGCACCATTCTCAAGAAATGCCGGCAGCGCATCGGCACTGCTCGGTTTTTTACAGTTGGGTATTGGCGGACTAATTTCTTCCGGTGCAGGAATTTTGCAATTAAAAGGAAGCCTTGCAACGTCAGTAACCATGCTAGTGTCAACAATAATTGCATGTATTATATTGTTTATTGGCCGAACTGGTATTGACAAAGCCGCTATCAAAGAAATCAAAATGTCAAAAGAAGACGTGGCGGAGGAGGAATTGTGTTGAGTGTTATGTGTTGTGTGCTGGGTTGTATGTCCTGGGTTATGTTTTGTAATCTGCGGTTAAATTACCGCGTGGTGTTTGGTAATATTTTACCGGCTGCAGCCTGCTTGTTGTTAAAGTAAATTTTCTCTTTATTCAGTTGCTTTCAATTACAATTTTTTCGAAATATATTCTGTATAAATAATTTTTGAGGATTCTGTTATTGCTGACGGTTTATTATGCTGTTGCAATAAAGAATGTCGCAATTCCCCCACAATATGTCGCATCCGCAACCCAGGCAACCAAAACGTTTCATATATTTTTGCAACAGAAAGGTTGCATATATTTTTTTGATATGAGAAGAGACGCATTCCAGGCAATAGCAGACCCAACGAGGCGGGAAATTTTAGGAATACTCGCCGTCAGGTCGCTGAATATAAATGCGCTGACAGAAAATTTTGTAGTAAGCCGGACCGCTATTTACAAGCATATTAAAATTTTAACAGAATGCGGTTTGATCATTATAAAGCAACAGGGCCGGGAACGCTTTTGTAAAGCAAAGATGGAAAAATTGCAGGAAGTATCCAGCTGGGTACAGCAGTATAGTCAGCGCTGGGATTATCAATTGAATTCCCTGGAGCATTATATCAGCAAACTGCAAAGAGATAAAAAGAAAAAAAGCAAAGGCAGAAAAACAGGACTTGCAATAAAAAAGGGTTTGGCGAAAAGCAGGTAACAAGATTGCAGTATGATTACCGGGAGCCGGCAGTAAACAGGCGGACCTGAGGTCCGGAGCATAAACAGGGTTGTCATCAACTAAACCACCTATATATGAGTATTTTACTGGGTATCCTCGGCGGCATAGCCATACTGGTCATTTTGTTTCTCGTCATTGCATTGTTTGTTAAAAAAGATTATGCATTGGAAAGGGAGATTGTTATCAACCAGCCTCTGCAAAGAGTTTTTAGTTATATAAAGTACCTGAAGAACCAGGATAATTACAGTGTCTGGAACCAGATAGACCCTTCCATGAAAAAAACATATACCGGTACAGATGGTACCGTTGGCTTTATGTATGCGTGGGACAGTAACAATAAAAAGGCGGGTAAGGGCGAACAGGAAATTACCCGCGTACAGGAAAATGAGATGCTGGGTATGCGCATCCATTTTATAAAACCATTTGAAGGCCTTGCCGATGCCTATATGAAAACAACCGGTGTTGCCGGCAACCAGACTAAAGTAAGCTGGGGACTCAGCAGCAAAATGAATTACCCCATGAATATAATGTTGCTGTTCATGAATATGGATAACCTGATGGGTAAAGATCTAGCCGCCGGCCTGGATAATCTGAAAGGCATTCTTGAAAAATAATAACGGATTACAGTAACCGCAGGCGTAATGAATAATTAATTGACTAATTAAAACCATATACAATGACTATCAATCCTTATTTAAATTTCCCAGGTACCACCGAGGCGGCATTTAATTTTTACAAATCCGTATTTGGTGGAGAATTTGCCGTGCTTCAGCGATTTAAAGACTCGCCGGGTTCGGAAAAGATGAGCCCCGAATTGAAGGAGCAAATTATGCATGTTTCGTTGCCGGTTGCGCCGGGGTATATTCTTATGGCTACCGATGCTCCTGCAGAAATGGGATTTTCGTTAAAGGAGGGCAATAATTATTATATCGCTATCAGTCCCGATAGTAAAGAAGAGGCCACAAGGTTGTACAATGGATTATCTGCCGGTGGAAAAATTGAAATGGAACTACAGGATACTTTTTGGGGAGCTTATTACGGTTCATTCACCGATAAATTTGGTATTGGATGGATGGTCAATTATGCCAAACCACAATAATAAAGGCAAAAAAAAAATTTCAAACACTAAAATATAAAATATAAAATATGAAAAAGCTGACTATTCTTTATTGGGTTTTTACCGCGCTGTATGCGGTTTTTATATTGGTCTCTTCAATACCCAATGTAATGTCAAATGCAGATTCGGTTAACCTGATTGTAAAGCAATTGGGCTACCCCCATTATTTTGTTCCGTTTATCGGGATTGCCAAATGTTTAGGCGCCATTGCGCTGGTGGTTCCAGGTATTCCAAGACTAAAAGAATGGGCTTACGCGGGACTGACATTTGATTTGGTGGGTGCAGTTTATTCGTTTATTTCCATTGGTGTTCCCGTGCCGCAATGGTTGCCCATGTTGCTTTTCTTTCTTGTACTTGGCCTGTCTTATTTTTTCTATCACAAAAGACTGAAAGCAAAAGCGCTGCAAGCTGGTACTATAAAATAGCAGTATGATAGAAGTTTTTAAAACAAATATTGAGGAAAGATCGCAGGCGGAAAAATTGATAGCCCTGTTACTGGATCATTTCCCCGGTCACCGTATCAATGTAGATTTGCACGACTGCGATAGAGTATTGCGGATTGAAGGCTGTAATTTTCTGTCTGCCCGTATAATGACACTGGTAAAAGAGAACGGCTTTATGTGCAGTGTGCTTGAATAGCGTCTACAGGTAATTTAAAAGAGAAAGGAAGCCTGGAAAGGCTTCTTTTTTGTTTTAACAGTGCTTACCTACAAATGGAGACTGACCGTTTTCAATGATTCGCTGCCCGGCTTAAACAATTCATAATACCAGGAATCACCCACGTTCTCAATACTGTAATAAAAGCCTGTACTCAGTTCTGCCGGGTTGTTGCCGGGTACTTTCTTTTCAAAAATCAGTTTATTGGATGGGCCGGGTATATTCTTCAATTGCATGGGCGCCAGTACAGAATCCCAGATAGGCGTGTTGCCAGCCAGCATACGCAGTTTTATAGTCACATACGTATTGTTGTTGGAATAATCTTGAGAAGTATACACAAAATATTGAACGCTTCTTTCTGGCGGTACATGCTGTGGGGGTTTTTCTGTATTTTTTTTGCAGGCAGGTAATGCAATTGCCAGGCATACCAAAGCAACCAGTGTATTTAATTTCATAATATAGTGATTGATGATGTAATACATCAAAAGTATAAACGGCCGGCGTAGGAAAAGCCTGGAAATGGTATGAACTGATGTGTTTGTGCGATGGGCTGACAAATCATCTGCCGCAGGGACAAAAAAAACACCATCGCTTTTGGAGGCGATGGTGTTTTAAGAAAAAGGACAGGGTAAAATGGTAATTATTTATACTGACTCGTGGAAGGATGAAAGTTCTTCCATGAATGCCAGAATTCCTGGTAAGATTGTACGGTTGTTAAATGGCTGTCTTTTAAAATACCTTCGGTACAAAGACCATTCATATTCCAGGTTGATCCGGTATTGGAATCAGTAAGTGTGTTCTGCAATTTATTTTTTTGAAATTGAATTGACTGACCGTTTACCTGCCGGCTCCAGACATGAAAAGACGCAGAATCATTTTCAAGTGCTATCACAATGGGCAGCCCCGGCAGTGAATCTGTTATCAATTCTTTTTTTACCAGGTCATTCCAGTCGTATGCTTTGGAAGTGTTGTTATGAACTACGCCTACTACCCATGATTTCAACTGCCAGGAGGCGGAATCTCTTTTTTCGAGTGATCCTTTTATGGTGCCTTTGTTGTAACCCGCCAGCCCCTTGTACCTTTTGTTATATATTGTATCCGGCTCAAGAACAGCAGATGCCGGATATAACCGCAACCAGGAAGCCAGCGTGAGTTGTTGTGATGGAATTTCCGTAAGCGATTGTCCTTTTAACGGACCCGCAATGGCTATACCGGTAGCCTGTTGCCACCAGCTTTTGGTAGTTGCATCCTCAAACATGGCATTGAAATGGTCCATACCCACCAGCCGGAATGTTTCGGGCCTGCCGTTTACTACCGGACTAAAGACACGGCCCGTTCTGCAAACTGTACAGTAGGTAATGATTGCAGGCGTATTACCAATGGTATCGCTCACCTGGTGATGGTACCCAATAATCTGTATGGGATATGCTTTGGCTTCACCGTTGACAGCTACCCCAATGACCAGCACGGTATCTGCACCCGAATTACTGGCGGCAGCAAAATTTTTATGTTTGGGCTGGTAAAACATTTTATCAGCTTCAAACCGGAAATTGACATAGTAGAATATAACGCTAAACAATATCAGCACCACTGCAAGTACAATTTTTTTCCACCATTTTCCTTTTCGGAACGTGTGTACCAGCGGCAATGCAATCAGCGCCAGCAAGACAATTCTCAGCCAGATAATATTTCTTCCCAGCCAATAGGCAAAGCCAATGGTTTCGGCCTTTTGGCTGCCGGGGAAAGGCATAATAAAATATACCCTTGCAATTTCAGTCGCAAACAAAAGCAACAAACCGGCAATTAAAATAAAACGTTTCATGATTGTTTTTTTATTTGTTGGGCATTTGCCCAACGGCTTATTTTTCAAACCAATATTTATTGTTCGGTTACCGGTAATGGAAACTTGTCCCAGACATCATCGCCCGTTCTATCCAGCGGCAACTGCGTAAGCAAATTATACCTTCGCATGTCAATCCACCGGTGGCCTTCATAAAAGAGCGAATACCTTCTTTGTTTCAGCATCTCGGTTATCAAAGCCGCTTGAGATACAACGCCGCTGTAGGGTTGCAACCCATGGCCGGTTCTAACCTTATCAATGGCCTTCACTGCTTCCGGCAGATTATTTTTTTGCAGGTTGGCTTCCGCATAAATGAGTATCAGTTCTTCGTTCCTGATTATAGAAAGCGGCCCGGTGGAGGAAGTATACACCCATACATCCCTGTTAGATGACAAACCACTCAGCGACGCGGCAGACGTGCGCAGCGTAGCTTTATTGATCCGGTCATCGGCCGGTTCAATATCGGTAGCAAATGAAGGATGGGCTACCCTGATTTCTCCCGACTGGTTTTGCGGAATAAACATTGAATTCAATTGATCACCCGATCCTGTTCCAAATAAATGATTAATACCGAGGTTAAAACTTTTATCTAATCCAAAGAAAGAACCGCTCAGCGCTGTTAACGCGGCATCCCAGTTTTTTTGATATATCGCTACCCGCGCAGCCAATGCACGGTTAACACTCAACAAACCTGCCGCGTCGCCGAACCCTGCAAAACCTGCGAGTGGAAATGAGATGGTGGCGCCGGTAAGATCAGTTTTTGCAGAATCGAGTAACGAGGCAATAGCAGTTAGCCCGTCTGTATAATTTACAAATGCGCCCAGGTGGTCAGGATCATTAACATCGACCCTGATGCCATTTGTGTAAGTAAGATTAAGGTTTAACAAAAGCTGGTAGGCTTTAATGGTTCTTGCAAAACCCTTGTAACCGTTTTTTTGTGCAGCCGCAATGGTAGTGGCATTGTCTGCAGCCTTTATCAGTACATTGCAGTTTTTAACGGCCCGGTACCGCGCTGCCCATGGTTGTGTAATATAAAAGTTACTGCTGCTCAATGTGCCGTTGTTGGCGCCCAGCAAATCAGTTACATATCTTGGCTCTGAACCGGAAAAGCGATACCCTTCTCTCCCGATGGTACTTACATCGTCTAAGTACATGGAAAGTACATTGCGCATACCGGATTCAGTACCGCTTACTAAATTGTTCAGTTCGTCTTTGGTTGCATCTTTTAAAAAGTCTTCTACCGTTGGACTGTTCAGGTTACCGTAATCTTTTTTGCATGAGCTGAAAAGAACGCCTGTTGCAATAAAAAAAAGAATATGCAGAATGGTATTTTTTTTCATGTAATTTTTTTTAATCGGTCATTTCAATAGTCTGTCACCCTTAAGTATTTTAGAAATCAATGGTTATATGGAAATCAGCGCGTTTTACAGCAGGGTAGGGGTCAACGTCCACGCCTGTAGAAAAGCCAGTGCCGAAATTGGAAACTTCCGGGTCATATGATTTGTATTTTGTGATGGTGAGGTAATTATTGAGCGACACCCCCGTGCGGATGCCTTTTATAAATTTCACCGGCAATTTTGTGAATGAATAATACAACCCGATTTCGCGTAACCGCAGGTAACCCGAATTTTGTACAAACTCTTCCGCGGTGCTTCCCACCTTGGTAATCCGGTAAACGCCATCCGGCAAACCGGCTTTATTGGTAACCTTATCAAAATCGGCGCTGGTGCCACCAAAGTCATTTTGAAGTGTGGTGAGGTTCACATTCTGCCCCCCGGCTTTCAGGTGTAATAGAAAACGAAAACTTAGTTTACTCTTAAACGTTACTTCATTGTAAGTATTCATCTGGAACCGTGGTTCGGCATCGCCCAGCCTGCCAACACCCTGTCCATTGAGGCCCAGGATCTGCGTGGCTGATTTTCCTTCCTGGATCTGGAAAGAACCCAATACATAACCAAATGACCCCTGCGGCACAGACGGTATCGTGAGTTTTGTTACAAGCGAGCGGTTAAACCAGAAATTGACAGATGTATACCAGCTTATGTTTTTGGAGGCAACCGGCCTTGCATTGAGGCTAAGCTCCACTCCGCGGTTACGGAGGTTGCCGGCATTTACCCATTTGCTGGTAAAGCCCGACGATGAAGGCAGGTTGCTTTGCATTAAAAAGTCATACACGTTTTTATTGTAGTAAGTCAGCTGAAATGAAATACGTCCTTTCAACAAACTGAAATCAATACCTGCTTCCAGTTCGGTTTGCCTTTCTGGTTTAATAATCGATTGTCCTTCCTGTGTTCCAATAATTACACCGGGGTTACCGGCAATATTGGATACCACCAAGGAAGTAAACTTACTTCCATAAGCAGGAACGTTATTGGCCTGACCGTAGGCGGCGCGCAATTTAACGTTGTCAAAAAAACCTTCTTTTACAATACCCATTCTTGTCAGGTTCCAGGAAACGCCCGCTTTTGGATATACATAATATTTGCCGGGATCGCCATTGTTGGAAGATCTGTCTAAACGGGCGCCGGCCGTCAATAGGATGGCATCTGCAATGATGGCTTCCTCCTGCAGGAAAATTCCATTGTTCTGGTATTTAGACCTGAATTGAGTGGGGCTGAGTGCGCCTGCCTGGTCAACATTCGACTGACCGGAAATTACCTGCGTGGCTACGTTCAGTAAATTATTATAGTCGCCTGTTTCCTGTGTTATACCCGCAGAAGTGTTGAATGATAATTTATCGGAAGCAGTAAACAGGTTTACCAGAGAAAGGATATAGTTGGTGCTTAGGTTTTTTGTAAAACCCTGTATGGAAGTGCCTTTTGCAACTGCCTGAAACTGCAGGGTGCCGGGAAACAGTACATTGGTTTCCAGGTTATAGAAATCGAATCCGCCCCTGGCAATAAAACGGGTGGTGCTGGTAGCGCTTTTTTGAAGAACGGCATCCAGGTTAAGTCCGCCGATGAAACGGTTTACGGACTCATTGTTTTTCATGAGTGCAATGGTCTGAAGCGGGTTGGAAGCGGCAAACCTGTTATTCGGATAATTTCCAAAGGCATCCGGATGCAGTTCCGCAAAAGACGGTGTAGAAGAAAGTGCAATTCCAAATGTAACACCGGCATTGTCATTGCCGGTTAATCCCCTGTCTGCTGAAGAGTTGATATAGTTGGTGCTGATACCTATTTTAATATTATCATTGATACGGTGGTCCATATTAAAACGAAGGCTGCTGTTTCGGTAGCCGGTGTTTTTAACAATGCCACCCTCATCTTTTTGTGCGGCAGAAAGATAAAAGGCCGTCTTTTCTCCGCCGCCGCTCATGCTGAGTACCGTGTTTCTTGCAAAGCCTGTATTGCCGAACACTTCCTTTTCATAGTTGTAAATTTTTCCGGCTGCTTTGGCATCGGTGTATTGCTGCGCATAGGCGGCGCCGGTAGCTGGATCGCTGGAAAGACTGGCAGCTGTCTGGGCGGTAAAATCCCTTACACCCAGTAATTTTCTAACTTTAATAAAGCCAAGATCCTGTGCAACACTCACCTGTGTTCTGCCGCTTTTTCCTTTTTTTGTGGTGATAATGATAACACCGGCTGCTGCCTTTGAACCATAGATGGCAGCTGCTGATGCACCTTTCAGAATCTCTATGTTTTCTACGTCCTCTGCACGGATATCTGCAACACGGCTGGAGGGGTTGTCCTGCGCGGAAGCCGGTGCCCCGCCTGCTGTAGAACCGGTAATGGCATTGATCCCGGCCGATGTGGCCGTGTTATCAATAAATACACCGTCCAGCACATACAGCGGTTGCGTGTTGCCGTATACAGAAGTGACACCGCGTAGTTTTATAGAAATTCCTCCGCCGGGCGCGCCGGTATTTGCATTGATATAAGCCCCGGGAATTTTTCCGTTCAGCGCTGCATCAAATGTCTGTGCAGGTGCTACACCGTTTAATTCGCGCGATGAGATGGTGGCTACCGCATTGGCAAGGTTTCTTCTTTTAACACTGGTAGCTAAACCGGTTACCACTACTTCATCCAGCCGCGCAACGTCCTCCGTCATTTTTACCTGCAATTGATTAGCGGATGGGCTTGTGGTAATGGTTTGCGTTGTAAACCCAATTGAACTGATGATGAGATCGGTATTTTCGGTGACCGTTATACTGAACCTGCCTTCAGCATCCGTAACAGTTGATTGTGCTGTTTTTTTTATGATGATGGTGGCATTGGGTATAGGTGCATTTTTGTTATCGGTAATTTTTCCAATAACGGTTTTTTGCTGCGCGAACAGAATGACGGGGAGAAGAGTTATAATAAAAAGCCCGGCTATTCCGGAAATTAATTTTTTCATTTGAGCAATTTAGATGTTGGTTAAAACGGGTTTTTAAAAAGCAGTTGTCCGGTCCTGTTATACTGGTTGACTGGCGGCAAAAACATGATTGCCATATCCATGTTCTGCTACCTGGCTTGCCCTGGGCGGATAAGTGGCCAAGTCGGGTGGGGTAGTGGCTGCAAGCCCGTCTACATAGCGGTTAAACATGCAGAATGCCGCAGCAATCAATACCGTGTCATGAATTTCCTTATCTGTGGCGCCCAGTGCTCTGGCCTGTTCAACCTGTTGCGGCATTACATTTTTACCACCCTGTTGTACACTGGCTGCAATGGCAAGAAGTGATTTTAATTTATCTGGGACAGGTGCATTTGAGTAATCTTTTTTTACCTGTTCTACCAGTTGACGGTCACCGTTTAAATAACAAACGGCAATTTCTCCGTGCGACTGGTGGCAGTAAAAACAATCATTAAGATAAGAAACATGGGCGGCTATCAATTCGCGCTCAGCCATACTGAGCCCGTCATTGCTGCGTAGCAACAGGTTGGTCAGCACGCCCAGGGGTTCTGCTGTTTCCGGGCTGAAAGCGAGTAAAGCCCGGATGCCGGGTAAATTTTCATCTACTTTTATATAAGGCATGTTGGCAATTTGAAAGATTAAAAAAGTTGTTTATTTAAATGCATTGAGGTTTGCGTATCCGTCTGCTGCGCGCATGGCGGCGCGGTCTGCGTATACCTGGGGGTCTTGCGGAGCCCAGGTATTCAGTCCGTCTACATAGCGGTTAAACATGCAAAAGGCAGCTGCAATCAACACGGTGTCATGTATATCCCGGTCTGTTGCATCCATTTTTTTTGCATGCTCTACCTGGCGGGGTGTTACATATTGTCCTCCTTTCTGTACGCTGCCTGCTATTGCCAGTAATGCTTTGAGTTTATCGGAGATGGGGGCCGACTGGTAATCATGTTTTATACTATCGATCAAACTGGCATCACATTCAAAATAATGCCCCGCCATGGCGCCGTGTACGTTCTGACAAAAGAAACAATCGTTTAATGATGATACATAAGCGCCTATCATTTCCCGCTCTCCGCAGGAAAGTGAATCATGCTGCTGGTGCAACAGTATTTCTGCCAGTTCATTGAGTGGCTTTGCTGTTTCCGGCCGGAAGGCCATGGGGCCCCGGATGCCGGGCAGGTCGTTTTGTAAGTCGATATATGCCATGTTGGTTATTTGTTGTTGGTTGGTAACTGGTATCCGTTTTTCATTCGTTCGCCCATAGCCGCATAGATGGCCGGGTCTGTTGGGGTAAAACTTGCCAGGCCATCTACATAGCGGTTAAACATGCAGAATGCGGCAGCAATCAGTACCGTATCGTGAATCTCGCGGTCGCTGGCGCCCAGATCCCTGGCCGCGGCAATATCGGCCGGCATTACTTCTTTGCCCAGTACCTGCACTTTGCCGGCAATATGCAACAGTGCCTTTAGTTTATCGGTTATACCTGCCTGTTGCATATTGTTCAAGACATCATCCACCTGTTGCTTATCATTTCCATATAGACACCTGGCAGCAGCAGCATGACTGTTGCAACAAAAAATGCAGTTGTTACGGTAAGAAACATAGGCTGCTATTAATTCGCGGTCGGCTGCCGGTAAAGGAGATTCGCCCCGGAGCAATACCTGCGCCAGTTCATATAATGGCTTGCCTGTTTCCGGCCTGAACAATACCAGGCTGCGGATACCCGGAACACCTTCTTCTACTTGTATGTGTGCCATGTTTTAATTTGTTAATGATGTATGCTTCAGCGTGAGACGGCAGAGCACGGGCCTGGTTGACAATTATACCAATCAACTGATCAACCAATCAACTGATCAACCGTCAACGCACTTACTTCAACCTCTTCTTTAGCTACTTTATCTTTTGCAAAAAATGTGACTACCCATCCAATTACAAACACCAGTGAAAAGATGAACAGTGAATTGCTGTAGCCTCCCAGTTCTTTTACCAGTACACCCACAAACAATACTGCTGCGGCGGTAAACAGCCTGCCGATGTTAAAACAGAAACCAGTGGCGGTGCCCCTGATGCTAACCGGAAATAAATTAGGGATGTATACAGACAGCACGCCCTGGCTGGCACCAAAAAACAAAGCCAGTACCAGTACTTCTGCGTAAATGATCGGTGAGATGACGGTGTTTATCTTGAATAGCACGAAGGACATCCCTGCTGATACTCCAAAACAAAGCAGCATTGATTTGCGCAGACCCAGTGTGTTGATAAGCAAACCAGAAAAAAAGCCACCGGCCAGTCCTCCTATACCCATCATCATCATACTTATTCCCCGCGGCTTTTGTGCATCACCGTCTGTAACCAGGCTTTGTATCCACGTGGGTAACCAGGAAAAAATAGCCCACAAACCAATCAGCATGGTGCCAAAAATGATTGAGCCCATAATTATATTTGTGCGGTGCGCTTCAGAAAAAATATTGTTTTCTTTCAATGGTTGCCGGCTGGAGCGGATTTGGCTGTTTTGCCATTTCTTCGATTCTTTTAGTAACCAGGAAGCAACCAGTGCAATGATCAACGGGAGTATGCCCACCATAAAAGCTTGGTGCCAGGAAGAAACGAAATAGTCAATCAACCCGGCTGAAAAAATACCCACTGGCATGGAGATAGACAAAAACCCCAGAAAAAGCGCCCTGGTTTTTCCGGGCCATTCTTCCATCATGATGGTAGTAGTGGCCACCAACACGGCGCCCAGTCCAAAGCCCGTAAAAAAGCGGCAGATCACAACTGCCCACCAATTGGGCATATATCCCGTAAGCAGCGTAAACACACCCAGCCCCGCGATAGCAAATACAAGGGCTTTTTTTCTACCGGCCTTGTCGCAAAGAATGCCTGCCAGGAATCCGCCCACCGCACCGCCTAAAATAAAAACGGCGTTGATATAGGCGCTGATATTATTCAGCTCCCCGTCATTTTTATTACCCAGCAAATCTGCAACCGCTACAGGCAGGTAAACAGACATCAGCGTAGAAACAATACCGGCGAATGCCGTAGACAAAAAACAAATAATAAATAGTAACCAGTGATAAGGGGTTGTTTTTTCTTGCGTGTTCATGATGTAGTTTTTAGGTGGTCATATCCCTGGGGCAGCCGGTTGTATCCGTGGTTCTTTAATCGCTCACCCAGACCTTCATAAAAAGCGGGATCGGAAGGTGTAATGGTTGCCAGTCCGTCTACATAGCGGTTATACAGGCAAAAAAGGGCAGCAATTAATACGGTATCGTGAATTTCAATATCAGTGGCGCCTGCATCTTTTGCAAGTAGTATTGCTTCTTCCGTTACCGCTTTTCCACTTTGCTGTACTTGCCCGGCTATTGTAAGCAATGCTTTCATCTTATTACTTACCGGCGCGGTTTGAATGTCTTCTTTAACCTTCTGCGATGTCCCGGTTTCTTCAAGTAAAATATTCGCGGCTGCAGTATGGGCAGCAGCACAGAATGTGCATTGATTGCGGTGAGATACAAGAGTAGCTATCAATTCTCTTTCGCCTTCTGTGAGTGACGACGGACCGCGCAGCAAAATTTGTGTTAGTTCACGGATAGGCGCCGCGCTGTCTTTGCGGTATTCAAGCAGACCGGTAATGCCCGGCAAATGCGCTTCCAGTGGAATATGCGGCATATGGTATCATTGAATTAAGCTGTAAATAACAGGCAGTTTACGCACCGATTTTTATTGGGTGTATTATCCGGGCAATGCATAACCCCATTTACCGGTATGGCAAATAAGTGACGCGTGCAGTAAACTGTTCTGATGAATAGTGATGCAGGAAATGTTGTTAGCAGGCCTTCTGCGGAGGGTGGCCCGGGGTTTCTATATAAGTGGTATTCAGACGAAAAGACAGGCTGGCATTTTTTTGTGCGATGATAATACCGGGTATTTCAAAACTATACTGGGTGATGCCGTTGTTGTACTCTGTAGTAAAGTTTATTTTTTTTGCAACCGGTTCCTTTTCTTTCTTGCCGGCAGCAAAATCATTTACAGCTCCGGCAAAATCTGCCCGGTCTTTTACCAGCTGTGTTTTTTGCCGGTTGGCCATCACCTTTATGTATAAGGTATCGTTTTGAACCATCCTTTTTACATAATTATAGTGAATACCATTGTATTCCACGGATCCGTCAACCCGCTCAAAGTCACCGCTGTTCTGTATATATGGTATGTGAAGAGGAATGCTGATGGTAGAAAGCTCGGCTTCCTGGTAATTATTCCGGTCCAGCTGCTCAACAAATCGGCGCTCTGACTGCTGCATAAAATAGCCAAAAACAAATGCATACCCCACCAGGTTAAACACGTAGATAGCAAGCAGCAGTATGGCAATTGGCTTTTTCAACTAAATAAAAGTAGGGAAAAAAATGATAAAAGAAATGTTTTCTTGCGGGCACGGCATGCCATAAAAACCGGTAAAGACGGGTGCGGACGGGAAACCCGGTATGCCATGTCATAGTTGCGGGGGCGGCCCTGTCTTTGAGCATGCAGCTTGTGTGTAATTCCGGTTATATGTTACCGGTATGTACATGACTTTATTGGTGGATATGCGGCAGGCGAAAAATCAGATGGGCAATAGGTCAATATTTGTTCATTTCAGAAATTGCAGTACGTCAGCTATACTGATAGCGCTGTTAACAGGCCTGGTACTTGCGTTGTAGCCACCCTTGATTGCAATCAACAGGTTTTTAAATCCCATTGCCCCGGTGTAGTACCAGCGATGCGCTGTTATAAGGGTGTGGTTTCCGTTATCTAAGGATAAATACTTAATCAGCAGTATCACTTAGAAAACCTGCAATAAACTTTTATTTAAGTCCGTTTGCCTTTAAGGCAAAGATGCCTGAAAAGACAAATTACATGATTTGTTTTTCGGGCAATGCCAGCTATCAACCGTATCTATTAAATTTTTAACAATTAAAATCAAATCCAAACAAATGAAAAAAGGAACAAAACTGATTCTGGCTGCACTTGTCATGATGGTGTCTGCTTCAAGTTCGTTCGGCCAGTCAACAGCTACTGCAACCGCAACCGCTACTATTGTAACGCCTATCAGCATTACAAAAGATGTAGACATGAACTTTGGTAATGTGGCCGTACAGACAAGTACCGGTGGTACAGTAGTACTTACCCCTGCCGGTGCGCGTTCTGTTACAGGTGGCGTTACACTGCCTGCCGTTAACGGTACAGTTACTGCCGCATCATTTACAGTTGATGGTCAGGGTACTTATACCTATGCCATTACGCTGCCTTCTACCAATCTTACCATCAGCAGCGGTGCCAACACAATGGTAGTGAATACCTTTACCAGCACGCCTTCTGCAACCGGCGCACTGACTGCAGGTACACAAACACTGAATGTTGGAGCAACACTTACAGTAGCTGCCGCACAGGCTGCAGGTGTATACGTTTCAGGTACGCCTTTTAACGTAACGGTAAATTATAATTAGTATGCCGCTCATTTGAAGAAAGCGTTGTACACCTGCAACGTTTTCTTTACTATCCAAACCATGCAGAACCAACCAAAATTGTTTATGAAATCTACCTCATTATCCAGATTTAACTGCTGCAACTTTTTTCTAAGCGTTTTAATGGCATTCCAGTTTCTATTTCCCGTAAGAGGCGCGGCGCAGGGAAATCTTTTGCTGATGCCAAGAAGGGTTGTCTTTGAAGGAGCAAAAAGATATGAAGAACTGAATCTTGCCAATACCGGCAAGGATACGGCGCGTTATGCCATCTCAATGATGCATGTGAGAATGAAAGAAGATGGCAGTTTCCAGGAGATTACCGAGCCGGGCGAAGGGGAACAGTTTGCCGATAAATACATCCGCTTTTTTCCACGCAGTGTTACACTGGGACCGGGAGAATCGCAGGTGGTAAAAATACAACTCAACCGCTCAAACGAACTTACCGCCGGCGAATACCGTTCGCATATTTACTTCAGGGCCATTCCCAATCAGCCGCCGCTGGGCGAAACAAAAGCCACCGCAGATTCTTCAATTTCCATACGTCTTGTACCGGTGTTTGGTATTTCCATTCCTGTAATTATCAGGGTAGGCGAATACAATACCGAAATAAAACTGACCGGCAATTCACTTGAAATGGCCGAGGATACCCTGCCGGTACTGAACTTGACTTTTGAACGCAAGGGCAATATGTCGGTATATGGCGATCTTTCGGTGGATTATATTTCTGCACAGGGCAAAACTATTCCCGCAGGCGCAATCCGTGGAATAGCCGTTTACTCGCCCAATACAGCCCGCCGCATTAAATTCATTCTCGATAAAGACCATGGTATCAATTATCACAGCGGCAAACTTCATATCACTTATACAGCACCGTTTGAATCTGGTGCAGCCAAAATAGCGGAGACCGAACTACTGTTGCATTGACATTGAAAAAACCAATATCTTATGAAGAAGAAATACGGCATTTTGTTGTTTGTGCTGGTTGCTGCTGCAGCAAAACTCACTGCACAAACCGTTGTTGTTACCGACGATAATACGTATACTACCGGTCAGGCATCGTCTGTACTGGATGTAAAATCAACTTCCAAAGGTTTTCTTGCACCGCGCATGACAACCGCACAGCGCATTGCCATTGCAAGTCCTGCCGAAGGCCTGCTGGTATACCAGACAGATGGTATCAGGGGTTTCTATTTTTATACGTCGGGTGCATGGACCATGCTTTCAACTGGCGGCGTAAGCAGCCAGTGGACAACAACCGGCAATAATATTTATTACAGTACCGGTTATGCTGGCATTGGCGTTACCAACCCCACAGCACCCTTAACGGTAAAAGATACACTGGAAATAAGGCGTACCGGAACCATGTCGGAACTCCTGTTTTCCAATACAGCCGGCGCGGGAGATTTCCGTATAGGGGGAGATGGCGGAGACCTTTACTGGCAGGGCGGTGGCGGAAGAAATCTGCAGATGGGCGCTTACTGGGGAATCGTATTATCGGGCGACCGGCAATCCAGCGCATTCCCTGCTTTCGCTAACGGTGTGGCAAATACGAATGTACTGGTGCTATCGCAGCGCGACGCCAGTATTCCACTAGCCATACAGGCCAATTCTGCCACCCAGACAGCCAATCTTACAGAATGGAGATCTTCTTCGGCAACCATCAGCGTAGTAGATAAGAATGGCAATTTTGGAATTGGTATAACAACACCCGCTTCAAAATTGCACGTACTAGGCACCAATCCATTGTCATTAAATGGTGTACAGACCGGCCTGGTATCAGACAGCCTGCTTACCATTGCTTCCGGCATTGTAAGAAAACTTCCTTTCTCAACAGTTACCAGCGGCTCATCCTGGTCGCTCACAGGTAATACAGGTACCGCATCCGGCAGCCATTACCTCGGCACTACAGACAATACCAGCTTTAAATTCAGAACAAACGGCACACAGCGCATGGTGCTTGACAGCCTTGGCAACGCAGGCATTGGTACAGCCCCCGCTTTTACTACAGGCACATACCAGGAGAAATTACTGGTAGACGCAGGAACCACCAACTCATATAATGCCATCGTGGCACGGGGTTCAATCAATAATTACCTGCAGCTGAATATCCAGAACCAGTCGGCCGGTGTAAACGCCTCTGCAGATATCGTTGCCACTTCAGACAATGGCAATGAAAGCGCCAACTATGTGGACATGGGAATCAACAGCAGCACCAACACGCAAAATATTATGGGCGCCGCCAATGATGCCTATCTGTATACAACCGGTAATAATTTACTGGTAGGTACTGCCACGGCTGCAAAGTCGCTGGTATTCATGACAGGTGGCACCACCCAATCTTCCAATGAACGCATGCGTATTGACGGAAACGGAAGAGTGGGTATCGGCACCACAGCGCCCGCATCTGCTTTGCATGTACTGGGCACCAACCCGCTTTCCTTAAGCGGAGTACAAACCGGTTCACTGTCAGACAGTATGTTAACCATTGGCGCTGGCATCGTAAGAAAGCTTTCTTTTTCTTCACTTATTAACACAGTATGGACCGTAACGGGCAATAGTGGTACTGTGTCCGGTACAAATTTTTTGGGTACCACAGATAACACCAGCCTTAAATTCCGTACCAACAACGTACAGGGATTGATGCTGGACAGCCTTGGCAATGTAGGCATCGGAACAGCGCCTGCATTTACAACCGGTACTTACCAGGAACAATTGCTGGTAGATGCAGGCACCACATCGTCTTACAACGCTATCGTGGCACGCGGCACCATCAACAACTATTTTCAACTCAATATCCAGAATAAATCTGCCGGTACCAGTGCGTCGGCAGATATTGTAGCTACTGCAGACAATGGAACGGAGAGTGTAAATTTTATTGACATGGGTATCAACAGCAGCACCAATACACAGGGAATCATGGGAGGTGCAAATGACGCCTACCTCTATTCAACAGGAAATAACCTGCTGATTGGTACGGGCACGGCGGCAAAATCGCTGGTGTTTATGACCGGTGGTACCACGCAATCTACCAATGAACGCATGCGCATAGACGGAAACGGTGATATAGGTGTCGGTGTTACCAGCCCTGCCGCCGTATTGCACCTGAAAGCAGGTACGGCCACCGCTACCAGCGCACCATTAAAGTTTACTGCGGGCACCAATTTAACCACCGCTGAGAATGGTGCGGTAGAGTATGATGGAACCAATTATTTTGCCACATCGGGCGGTGTACGTTACACGCTTGCAAAAACACTAACGGCCACGGCTACCCTTAATTTTCCGTCTACCGGTGCAGGATCTTCCAACACGTTGACAATTACGATTACGGGCGCCGCAGATGGCGATATCGTGGAAATAGGTATCCCCAACGGATCAATGATAGCAACGGGTACCTATACGGCCTATGTGTCTTCCGCCAATACGATTACAATCAGGTTTACCAATAACAATGCGTTTTCTTCCCTGGACCCGGCTTCCGGAACATTCAGGGCAGCCATCATAAAATATTAATATCATCGGGCAGCAACCTCAATAAAACAAGTTCAACAGGTGTCACTAAAATATTACATACCGGCTATCGTCTTTTTGCTGCAATCATATGGGTTGATGGCACAAGGACTGATCATTCCATCGGGTGCGTATGTAGTTTCCGGCAATGGAAATATTGTTGTCAGTAAAAATTTTACCAACAACGGCAGCTTTACGCATAACAGCGGTGCCGTTGTATTTGCTGGTACCACCCAAACCATTGCGGGAAGTTCGGGTACCAGTTTTAACAATCTTACTATTGAAACCGGCAGCACTACTACCATTACTGCCAGCACACAATCGCTCAAAAATATCCTGCTGAGCAATGGCACGCTCAATGCCAACGGAAATCTTACCCTGCTTTCCACAGCTGCGCAAACAGCTTCAATAGATGGCAGTGGCAGTGGTGAAGTGCTGGGCAACCTCACCATACAACGTTATATTGCTTCGGGTTTCGGATATAAATATTTCAGCTCACCCTTTCAATCAGATACAGTGGGTGATTTTTCCAATGATATGAACCTGGCTGCCAGCTTCCCTGCATTTTACAGGCATGATGAAAACCAGTCTTCCAACGGATGGATAAATTATACCACTGGTTCAGGTACACTATCTCCCATGCGTGGCTATGCCGCCAACCTGGGCGCTTCCAGCGCAGCCAAAACAGTAGATTTGAAAGGAGTAGTCAACAACCATAATTACTCGCTCACGCTTTACAACCACAATATGGCGTACACACAGGGTTTTAACCTGGTGGGGAATCCATATCCGTCTCCGGTAGACTGGGATGCGGCAGGTGGCTGGACTAAAACAAATATCGACAACGCGGTTTATTTTTTTAATGCAGGCAGTACAGATCAATACACAGGTGTGTATAGCAGTTATATCAATGGCGTTTCAAGCGACGGCATTGCGGGAAACACCATTGCCGCCATGCAGGGTTTTTTTGTACATGCGTCAAACGGCTCATTTCCTGTTACAGCGCTACTGGGTATTAATAATAATGCAAGGATAATTAACGGCAGCGCTTCTTTTTTCAGGGTGGGCGGGGTGCAGGCCAGCCAGCCCCTGGTAAGACTCAGTGCAGGACTGGCAGATCAGCCCGCAATGACGGATCCGTTGGTAGTATATTTTGATGATGCCGCCAGCGGCAAATTTGACAAAGAACTCGACGCGCTTAAATTAATGAATACCGATTCACTGTTTCCCAATCTCTATGCTGTAGCGGCCGATACAAAGAAACTCTCCATCCGTGCTTTACCGGTTACTGCCGATACCATAACCGTGGTGCCACTCGGACTTACCACAAAAAAGGATGGTTGGGTAAATTTTAAAGCGGCAGACCTGGTTAATATTCCACCGGCCCTGTACATCTACCTAACTGACCAGTTGACCGGCATTAACCATGATCTTAGAAAAGATCCTGTGTACAGTTTGCACCTGGCGCACGGGGACTATGAGAACCGTTTCTTCCTGAAATTGAGTAAAAAAGAATTGGATGCAGCAGCAGGCAGCGCCCTTTCTGATTTTAAAACCTATAACAGCGGCGGAAAACTTTTTGTAAATCCTCAACTCACCGGAGGGGAAAAAGCAAGTGTAACCGTGGTGAATATGCTGGGACAAATTGTCTGCCGCCAGGAAATTGCCGGCAATGGATTTACGCCTTTGCAGCCTGTCTTTGCAAACGGAACGTATGTGGTAAACCTGGGCGGCACAAAAACATTGTCTAAGAAAATATTAATAGCACCACGGTGATAAAGCAATCCAACATACAAAAAAAGCGGCTGGTACTTCGTATAGTCTTGTACGTGAGTATACTGGCCGGCTGTCATTTGTCTGTGAATGCGCAACCACCACCTCCCCGGCCCATCAGTATTTATGTAAACCCCGCGCAGGGATTAATCTTTGGCGCTTTTTTCCAGGGCGTTTCAGGCGGCACCGTGGTAGTATATCCGGATGGTTCACGTGCTGTTACCGGTAGTCTTGTACAGGCTAACCTCGGTTATCCATATTCACCTGCCATTTTTGAAGTGGATGCCAACCAGGGAACCGTAGTATCTATCATGAATGGCCCCGATGTTACACTTACCGGAAGCAACGGGGGCACATTGGGTTTGCATATTGGCGCAGCAAGTACGGGCGCTGTTTTTATTACTACGGCTGCACCGCCGTCGCGTACACAGGTTAGAATTGGCGGAACACTTACGGTGGGTAATGCATTGGCAAATCCTTCCGGAAATTACAGCGGAACCTTTTCAGTAACATTTATTCAGCAATAAAATAACAGCGTTATTTCAACAACGGGATGTCAGTCAGCAATCCATATCCTAATCCGGCAAAGCGGCACGCGCCCGCCGCTGCATTGTTGCTGCTGGTTTATCTGTTGCTGTTGTTTTTGCCCGTACGCAGTATGGCCGGCGAAAGGGAACCAGACCCCATGCTTCCTTATGATGAGATACTGGTATTTATGACTGTGCAGGGTGTGGGCAATGTACAGATACCCGCTGCCATCCGCAACGAATCTGCTTATCTTGCCATCACCGAAGTATTTGATTATTTAAAAATCCGCAATACACCTTCTTCCGGATTAGACTCGGTCTCTGGTTTTTTTATAAATCCACAGGCGCAATTTGTAATTGATAAAGTACATAACCGGATAGAATACCAGGGAAAAAAAATTGATTTACCAGCGGATGCATTCATCAGCACATCCACGGGTCTGTACCTGCGGACTGATTTTTTTGGAGAGGTATTCGGCCTGCAATGCAAGTTTAATTTCCGGAGCCTCTCCGTTATTCTCAGTTCAGCAATTGAATTGCCCGTGGTGCGCGAATTACGGCAGGAAGCCATGCGCAGCAACCTCGGCAGATTAAAAGGAGAAATTAAAGCAGATACAATTATAGAGCGCAGTTACCCCCTTTTTAAATTGGGTATGGCAGACTGGGCCATTGTGCATACACGAGATTTACAGCTGCCCCTGCGCGATACCAGGGTTAGCCTTGGGCTGGGTGGTGTGCTGGCAGGCGGAGAAACCAATGTAAGGCTGAACTATCAAAACAATATTCCTTTTAAAGAACGCGAGCAGTTTTATCAGTGGCGTTTTGTAGACGATGATCAAACTGCATTGCGACAGGTGATAGCCGGAAAAATATTTACGCCTACCATTTCTTCTATCTATTCACCGGTGGTGGGTGTGCAGTTTACCAATGCACCTTCCATTTACCGCCGTTCCTTTGGTACCTATACACTCACCTACTATACGGAAGCAGGATGGATAGCCGAACTCTATGTAAACAATACACTGGTTGATTATTCAAAAGCAGATGCAACCGGCCTCGCACATTTTCAGGTGCCACTGGTGTACGGTAATTCGCAGGTAAAAATAAGATTTTACAGTCCCTGGGGAGAAGAGCGCACCAGCGAACAGAATATACAGATACCGTTCAACTTCCTTCCTTACCAGGAGTTTGAATATACAGCCAGCGCCGGTGTGGTAGAAGACAGCGTAAACAGCAGGTTTGCCCGCGTAAATGCCAATTATGGCTTCAGCAAGCGGATGACCATTGGCGCAGGAGCTGAATACCTGTCTTCCGTATCCAAAGGCGGGGCCATGCCGTTTGTGAATGCCTCGCTCAGGCTGAGTTCCAACCTGCTTCTGGCGGGAGAATATACCCTTGGCATAAGAACCCGGTTTATTGGCAGCTATCATCTTCCCTCAGACCTGCAGATAGAATTTAATTATACCCGTTACAAAAGGGGACAGAAAGCTATTAACAACAGTTTTACGGAAGAAAGAAAGGCCATTGTTTCTTATCCCTTCCGCGGACGGAAGTTTACCCTTTTTTCCCGATTGTCATTGTACCAGGTAGTTTTGCCGCATACAAAATATACCAATGCAGAAGGGCTGTTATCGGGAGTATTGCTGGGCATCAATACCAATCTGACTACCTACGCTTTGCTGAATGAACAGGCAAGCCCTTATGTCTATAGCAATCTCTCCATGGCATTCCGGTTGCCAGCCAAGATTATTTTTACGCCCCAGCTGCAATATGCATACAGCCAGCACAAAGTTATTTCAATACGCACTGAAATGGGAAAGTACATGGGCTCACGGGGTTATATCAACGCTTTTTATGAGGATAATTTCAAGATGGGTTTTCGAAGCGCCGGTATATCGTTCCGCTATGATCTGTCTTTTGCCATTACAGGTTTGTCTGTAACCAAAACCAACCGCGGTTCAACTGCAATGGTACAGTCGGCCAGCGGCAGCATTTTATACAATGACCAGTTAAACCAGGTAAGCGCAAGCAACCGCAGCAGTGCAGGCAAAGGGGCTATTTTTATACAACCCTATCTTGATCTGAATGGAAACGGGGTGCGTGATGCCGGCGAGAACAGCGTAGCAGGACTAAAAGTGAGTATCAATGGCGGCCGTATTAAATACAACAGAGTGTTCAATAATATACAGGTGACCGACCTGGAATCTTATTCTACTTACACATTAAAGATCACGGAAGCATTTGAAAATGTGGCCTGGCATATCCGTAACAAGAACATCAGTGTGGTGGTAGACCCCAACCAGTTTAAATTAATAGAAATACCAGTATCTGTTACAGGAGAAGCATCGGGTATGGTATTCCTTCAAACAGACAGCACAAAACAACCCTTGTCCAGGATCATTGTAGATTTCTATCGGAGCGATTTTACATTGGCTGCCCAGGTTACAACGGAAGCCGATGGATCTTTTGATTACAGCGGCCTGCTGCCGGGCTCATATACGGTACAGATCAATGCCGGGCAAATGGAAAAACTGCATATGAAATCAATTCCATGGTCGCTGCCATTTACCATTACGGCCAGTAAGGAGGGCGATTTTGTGGAAGGACTGCAGTTTATTGTCAGGAAATTGTGATATAACTCAAATGCATGTTCGCAAATGTGTTTATTGGGAATTTACCTGGTTTACCAGCAAGATGCCGCCAATGATAACAAGTGTAATAACAAAGGTGGTTCCCACGTAACTGTTGATTTCGCCCAGCTCCGGAATACGCAACCTGCGGTTCAGCATTCTGAGGATCAGCGTGGCCGCACCGCTTATAATGCAGGTAATCAGTAATACTTTTGGAATCGTTGCTTTCTTTTGTTTTTTCTTTGCCATCTTTCAAATTCGTTGGGGAACAGGTGATAAACCGGTGCAATTAAAAACAAAAACCGCCAAAATGATAAAAATAGTTGTTGAATGTGTTTTGTGAAGTGTTTGGTAGGGTGGCTTTGTTACCAGAATCATTTAGCCTTGGTCCAGACCAATTAAAGTTATCATGATGGATGTATTGACCGCCTGAAATGTGGTGGTTTTGTTAATAGACGTTAGTTTAATCCAGATTTTTTGTAACCGTATGCCGGGTTCTGGCATTTTTTTCATTTTTTGCAGAGCCGATTGTAACATAAGCCCGTTCTGCTGCGTCTCTAACCTTACAAAACCTGTGTTAATGAAAATAAGACTCCACGAAATTGAATTTGGCGCCGGTAATACTGATAAAAGCAAAGGCTTTTACCAGGCTATTTTAGGACTCGATCCTATCATTGACCAGGACCAATTGAAAGTATTTAATTCGGGAGTTGCCGGGGTAGACTTTAATGTATCGGAACACCAGCCTGCAAAAACGGTAACCACCAGCTTCCTGACAGATGATCTGCAGAAACTTATTGACCGCCTGCTGCTCACCGGTGTATTATTTGAAGGTCCTTCTACCTCACAATTTGGTATGTTGTCTATTTCGTTACAGGATCCGGATGGTAATTTTATAAAGATCAACCAGCCAACAAAAGAATCGCCCAGCTGGCTGAAAGTGTGAATTGCAGCCGCCGGACGAAACCGTTTTCAAAAGCCTTTTATTATTTAGTAGTTGTTTGTAAACGATCACACCAGATCGAATATAATATTTTGTCTTTTTCTTATAATCAGAAGTCATCAGACTGTTGTATGATCCGGCTTATCCAGCATTTCCCGGATACTGTCTTTTTCTTTGCCGGCATTTGTTTGCAACAGCGCTTTTTCAAGAAATTGTTTTGCCAGTTGCGGTTGACCTTGCAGTTTATACAATTTGCCCGCTGTGTAATTTAAAAGATAGTAGCCGGCCATAAATGGATTGCGCAATAATTCATTCAGTATAGAAAAGCATGCTTGCGGTTGTTTTGCATGATACAGGGCAATGGCATAGTTGAGTGATGCAAACGGGTTGGGTTGTTGCTGCAGCAATCTGGCATACAGGTCCGCTATCATTTTCCAGTCGGTAGCCGCAAAGCTGGTGGCCGTGCAATGCAAACACGCAATGGCTGCTTCCAGGTGATAAGAAGAAAGCCTGGCATCTTGTGATTGCCGGAGAAATTGGCAACCGAGTTGTATCAGATCAGTGTTCCATGTGGAGCGGTCCTGCTTTTCAAGTTCCAGCAACTCGCCGGAAGATCCGAATCTTGAGACAAAGCGGGCGCTGTTAAATAACATCAGTGCATGCAACGCGGTGGTATCTTTATTTGCAAGCCCTGCATCCATAAGTGACTGGTTCAGCAGCAACGCTTCTTCGCAGAGTTCTTCACGTATAAGCTCTTTTCCCCAGGAAGTCTTGTAGCCTTCATTAAAAACCAGGTATATTATTTTGTGTACAATGGGCAATCTTGGTTGTAAGGCCGAAGGATGCGGCGCTTCAAATAAAATTTTCCCGGTTTTTATTTTTTGCCTGGCCCGCACCAGTAATTTATCAGCGCCGTCAATTGTCATACCCAGCACTTTCGCAATGGCTGCTACTTTCAGGTTGATAACATATTTCAGGGTGATTACCAGTTGTTCTTTGGGCGACAGATCCGGGTGTGCACACGAGAATAATAAAATTAATTGCGGATCTCCGGGCAATCTTTCAGAAAAAGCAGGCCCGGTTGTTTCATGATTCACGGTAACATCAAATGGTTGGATCCGCTTATTTTTTTTAAGCTGATTCAGCGCCTTGTTCCTGCAAACGGTATATATCCAGCCGCTTGCATTGTCCGGAATTCCTTGCAGTCTCCAGTTGGTGAGGGCCGCTGAAAAAGCATCCTGCACAAAATCCTCTGCGTTTCCCGGATCCATATCGCGGAAATTATACAACAACAAAGCAACCAATTTGCCAAAATGTTCTTTATAAAGCTTGTCAATATGCTGTTGTACTGCATCCATATAATAAAACGGTAATTATATTGTCAATTAAGAATGCTTGTATGCTAAACCGATTGAAGGGGTAATGTTATAATTGGCCTTACTTCTCTTGCAGCAAGTCCACGCAATACCAACGGGCAGGTTTGTGCAATGGCAATCGCCTGGTGTATGTTTTCTGCAAGAATGATATCATAACCGGCAATGCCTTCTTTTGCTTCAATAAACGGACCGTCAGACACCACGCCGTTTTGACTAACCCAGCTGCCGCTAACTGCTAGTGGTTCTCCGCCAACATAATTGCCCGATTCGGCAATCGACTTTATCCATTCCAGCATCATCGGAATATTGGAAAACCTTTCCTCATCGGTAAGCTGGCGCAATCTTTTGAGATCTTCCCGCACAATCAGCATAAATTTTTCCATAATAATTGTATTTAAAATCGTTTAAAAAATAAAAACAAGTCCGGTGTTCCATTTAAAGCTGTTCCCGGTAAAGCGCGTCCAGACTGGCATTACCCCCTGGAAATAAATAGAGAATGGCAGCGTACAGTGTTCAATACTGGCATGTATAGCCGAAAAAAGACCATCCACATTTCCCTCAAAATCAAAATAAAAAATTTCCGGTTTAAGTACAAGCGATATTGCAGGTGCTATACCTGCAACGCTGTAAGAACCAACCAGGTCAAAAAAATTCCCCGGCAATGCGCCTTCATCGAATGTGTGAATGTGCAGGTATGTTACCTGTAAATAACCCTGGCTGCACAACTGGTACCGCGCCGAAAGTTCTGTTGTCAGGTTCCTGAGCGCATGGAGGGTATTTTTACCAGCAGTATATTCTTCGGTTTTGAAAAAAAGGGAAGGGTTGATACCGGCATTGATGGCAACCTTTTTGCTATCAATGAAGGTAAGCCGAAACCAATTATTCGCCATCCATGGCTTGCCATTCAATCCCAGTGAAAAATCGGGTTCATAGCTGAATCTTTTCTTTTTTATTGATAAAAAACCTATGACAAGGGGGCTGTTAAACGAGAATGCCGGGATGGGCGCAAAACCTTTATTGCCAATCATTAACTTGCCACTTACCCGCGCAATAGTTGCACTGTCGGCATGTATTGTTCCGGTGTGTTCCTGCGTAACAGCAGGGCTTGTACAAAGAACGGCAACCAGGCAAAGCATGCTTTTCATAACTGAAAGACAAACACCGCCCTGCTTTCCGTACAAATGGCCGGAATATTTTTTAACATGGATTAGTCAGTGAAAATGTCACGTATCCGGGCAAACGTTTAGTGTTACGGTCCGTATGCTGTGTTGCGGATAATATTTGATTAACCGGTAGACAAAATATATTTTTTATACAGCACTGTAACGAACAAGGAATATTAGTTGTCACTATGCAGAACGGAGTTATGCCGGCGAATTGAGCTTGCCAGGAAAAAGTTTTCAACCGGTTTCTTGGCCGGCTGCCTTAATTTTGCGGCGTCGAAACCTTACTGTTGATCAACACAAATCCTATGCTGGAAGACAAAAGAAATGCTATAAAAAGCCGGCTTATCCGGATGTATAAGGCGGCCAATGCCGGTCATGTAGGGTCATCTTTATCCTGCCTTGAAATGCTGGTGTTTATTAAGTTTCACCTGATGAAGGAGGGCGATGAATTTATATTGTCTAAGGGACATGCCGCCGCATTGTTATACAGCACACTTGCCGAAGAAGGCGTTATTTCAGAAAATGATATTTCACTTTTTTATAAGAATGCTACCAGCCTGCCGGCCCATCCGCCCGTAAATAAAATCAAGGGTATTCCATTTGCTACCGGTAGCCTGGGGCACGGTCTGTCACTGGCAGCGGGGTTTGGCCTTGCCAATAAATTAAAAAAGCTGTCCAGGAAAATATACTGTATCACATCTGACGGAGAATTAAATGAAGGAAGCACCTGGGAAGCTGCTATGTTTATAGCGCATCATTGTTTAAAAGAAGTTGTGTGGTTCATAGACCGGAACCAGCTGCAGGGTTTTGGAAGAACAGAAGATACGCTGAAACTAGAACCGCTCGACAAAAAACTGGAGAGTTTTGGGTTCCAGGTGGTGACCGCTGCAGGACATGATTTTAACGACTTGAAAAATGCGCTGTCACTTTTCAAAAACGAGCAACCACTGGCTGTTATCTGCAATACAATAAAAGGAAAAGACTTAACGCTTCAAAACACGGTTGACTGTCATTACCTGCCGCTGACAGATGCGGATTTTAATAAATTAACACAGCAATAGCATGCGAAAAGAATTTGCGCAGGCAATTACAGCAATGGCCGTCAGCAACGAAAGGATTGTATTTCTCACGGGCGACCTCGGATTTATGGCGCTGGAAGGTGTAAAAGAAGCAATGGGTGAGCGTTTTATCAATGCCGGCGTGGCAGAACAAAATATGACCGCCATGGCTGCTTCACTGGCTTACGAAGGTTTCATACCCTTTATATACAGTATATCACCTTTTATTACGCTGCGACCTTACGAACAAATACGGAATGATATATGCCTGCACAACCTGCCGGTTAAGATCATTGCCAACGGAGGTGGTTACGGGTATGGTATTATGGGCAGCACCCATCATAATATTGAGGATATCGGCGCCATGCGCATATTGCCCAATATGAAAGTCTTTGTGCCATTTACCGGCGAAGATGTACAATCGGCTTTGCAGGAAATGGTGACCGACAAATCTCCCAACTATCTGCGGTTAAACCTTGCATCCGTGCAACCGGATATTGCCAGTTTTGCCCAATGGAGAAAAATAAAACCCGCAGCGGGCAAAGCCAAAGCCGTTGTTATAGCCACCGGAACAGTGGCTGATAATTTATTTACACTGCCCGGTGATTTGCTCAATAGCCTGGAAGTATGGCTGGTCAGCAAATTTCCTGTTACCACCATTCCGGCTGAACTGCTGGCGCTCATTAAAGAAACAAGGCATGTAATTACGCTGGAGGAGCACCAGGGGCAGTGCGGCATGCATGAAACACTGGCCAGTCTCTTATTAAAACAGCTGGGTGTTGCTATACAATACGATACACTGTTTGCAAGCGGTTATCCCAGTGGTGGCTATGGTTCGCAGCAATGGCACCAGGAAGAGAATAATCTGGCTGGCAAAAATTTAGAAAACAGGATAACAGAATTTATAAGTAAACCATATGCTGGAAGATAAAATAAAAGAAGAAGTCCAAAAGCTGGAAGGCCCCATCGTTGTATTTGGGGCCGGCGGTTTTATTGGCAGCAACTTATTCCGGTATATACTGCAATACAGGGATGACGTGTATGCAATTACCTCCACATCATTTGTTCCCTGGCGAATTGACGACTTAAGGGAAGACAGGATCATCAGGACAGATATTACCAACCGGAACGATCTGGAAAATTTGTTCCGGCAGCACCGGTTTAAAACCATTTTTGATTTGGCGGCCTATGGGGCTTATTCAAAACAAACAGATGTAAAATTAATTTACAAGACCAATGTGATAGGGTTGCTCAATCTGCTTGAACTTACCGTGAACCTGAAAATAAAAGCATTTGTGCATGCAGGCAGCTCATCAGAATACGGATTAAATTGCAAGGCCCCACTGGAAGATGCCGAACTGCAACCCAATAGCCACTATGCAGTTACCAAAGCATCTGCTTCCGCCATGATAAAATATTACGGCACCATTTTACAATATCCCATCGTTAATTTACGGTATTACTCCATTTATGGTGAGTATGAAGAGCCCGACCGGCTCATACCAAGAATCATTGAAAAAGGAATGCAAAAAGAATATCCCCCGCTGGTACAGCCGGATATTTCACGCGATTTTGTATACATAGACGACGCCGTGTATGCAACCCTGCTGGCGGCAAATGCAGATTTTGATGTCATTGGCGGACAATCCATCAATATTGCATCCAATATCAAGACTACCATTCGCGACCTGGCGGCACTGGCCAAAGAAATATTTGACATTCCGCTTGCGCCCGCCTGGGGAGATTTTGCAAATCGCAAATGGGATCTGAAAGAATGGTATGGAAATGCGTCGCTGGCCCAACAGCTCCTGAACTGGCAATCGGTAACGCCGCTGAAAGAAGGACTTGTAAAAACATACAAATGGCAGGCAGCTTATTCAAAGCCGTTGTATGAAAAGAAAATATACCAGGACCAGATACTGCACAAAATTACGGCTGTTATTGCCTGTTATAAAGATGCCCAGGCAATGCCGTTTATGTATGAACGGCTGGTTAAAACATTTTACCGTATCAATGCAGACTATGAGATCATATTTGTAAATGATTGCAGTCCCGACAACACGTCAGAAGTGCTGATGGTATTGGCGCAACAGGACAGCCGGGTGACGGGCATAGAGCACTCACGCAATTTTGGATCGCAAAGCGCCTTCATGAGCGGAATGGAAATTGCTACCGGCGACGCTGTGGTATTGCTGGACGGCGATCTGCAGGATCCGCCTGAACTGATAGAAGACTTTTATGCCAAATGGAAAGAAGGCAATGACGTGGTATACGGGCAACGGGTGAAAAGAGATGGCAACCAGTTTTTGATCCGCCTCTACAAAATGTTTTACCGCGTTTTCAGGAACCTTTCTTATGTACCTATGCCACTGGATGCCGGTGATTTTTCTTTGATGGACAGAAAAGTGGTGGATGAACTGGTAAAACTTCCGGAAACAGATCAGTTTCTGCGTGGCCTTCGCGCATGGGTAGGGTTTAAACAGGTGGCTGTTCCCTATGTAAGACCGGAAAGAATGTTTGGCGTAACAACCAACAACTGGCGAAGAAATATTGGCTGGGCAAGAAAGGCCATTTTTTCTTTCAGCTATGTTCCGCTTGAATTACTCACCTATCTCGGCTGGATACTTACCCTGTTTTCATTCGTGGCAATTATTGTACAGGTGGTTTTATATTTTACCGGTGTGCCCGTTCCGCATGGTATTACATCCATCATTGTACTTATTCTATTTTTTGGTGGTCTTAACATGCTGGCCGTCTCCATACTGGGTGAATACCAGGCAAAAATATTGGAGGAAGTAAAAAAACGGCCCAAATTTATCAGGCGAAAAATAATTCAATCTCCCAATGATAAAATATGAGTGAAAAATTTCAACCTGTTTCTAATACGCCGCCGGTGGGTTTTGCCGGAACACTTAAATTTTATGGGCGGATGCTGCTCGATCTGCAGATACTAACCATTTACAGGGATATAAAAAAAGTTTTGCCGGCTTACACAGGAAAGGTACTGGATATCGGTTGCGGGCAGTCGCCCTACCGGTTTCTTTTAAACAAAGAAAAAACACAGTATTTCGGAATTGATATTGCAGAAGCAGGGGCGTTCGGTTACCATAACCCGGATATTACTGCATTTGACGGCAGGAATATACCGTTTGCAGACGAAACATTTGAAGGGGTTATTTGTACTGAAGTACTGGAACATGTACAGGATTACCAATACCTGGTAAACGAAATGTACAGGACCACCAAAAAAAATGGCGCCCTCATTATAACCGTTCCATGGTCTGCGCGGTACCATTATATTCCGTACGATTATTTCAGGTATACGCCCAGCAGCCTGGCTACTATGTTTTCCAGGTTTGCAGAAGTAACCATACTGCCGAGAGGAACGGATATGGCGGTCATAGGATCAAAAATGATTGTGTTGTTTGTTGCAGGCTTTCTTCCGGCAAAAACCTGGAAATATATTTTTCTACCGCTTTATATCATTGGGTTGCCGTTTTTGCTGCTGGCCGTAATGATGGCCCATATAGCCATTGCATTTAATATTGGTTCAAAGGAAGATCCGCTGGGATATACCATAGTAATAAAAAAATAATCATTAATACAACCGGATATGTCTGCTATAAAAGACGACAGGGGTTTTAACCAGATATTTGAGCAAAGCGAAGGCAACCTGGTGCGACTGAAACGAAGGGCTGAATGGATGATAGCCGAAATGGAAGTGCAGCCGGAAAAAAAAATTATGGAGATTGGTTGTGGAACCGGTTATGTTGCTTACAATATTGCATTGCAATCTGGTATGCAGGTATTGGGTTCAGATTTGTGCCTGCCATTTATTGAGGAGGCCAGGAGTAAATACCCGCTTCCGAATTTGCGCTTTGAGGTGCTCGATTTCAATAAAGCAGCCGAAAGCGTGCACAATAAATTCGACTACCTGATTGGCAACGGTATCCTGCACCACCTGTATTATAATCTGGACGATGTATTCCGTACATTCAGAGAAATACTGCAGCCGGGTGGTAAAATAATATTTATGGAACCCAACCTGTACAATCCCTATGTAGCAGCCATTTTCAAAAATAAGTTTTTAAGAAAAAAAGCAAGCCTGGAACCCGACGAAATGGCTTTTTCAAAACAGTTCATCAGGCAAAAATTGATAAAAGCACAGTTTGATGATATAAAAGTCAGTTACAAAGACTTCCTGTTGCCCGGCGTTCCGGACTGGTTAATCAAACCATCTATCTCCATTGGAAATGTGCTGGAGAAAACACCGCTGCGCATTATAAGCCAGTCCATACTGATAAGTGCTGTAAAAAAGAAATAATGCAGGCAGCTATTCACTTCACGCCAATGCCCAATTTTATTGCTGAAAATAAAGGATAATGAGTGCAGACAACAAACCGAAGGCCAATGCCCGTTTTTATTATTATCATATGCTTCTGGCAGTGCTGGTGCCGTTGATCATTTATGTATATTTTTTAAGATGGAGAACCGGTACGGTGTACGGCGATGATCTGTATATATTTCAATACCATGAAAGTTTGCAGCGGTTGTATGAAAAGATAAACATGCCGGTGTCTTTTGGTAAATACCGGCCTGTACATGGTTTAAACATGCATTTGCTCATTGAACTGTTTCAGAAAAATATCGGTGCTTACTATGTGTTTAATATAGCCATTCAAACCGTCAATGCGTTGCTCTTTGCGTTTACAGCAAATATTTTTTTACGATCTTTTTCATTGTCTCTTTTATTTGGATTAGCCATTGGATTATCCAGGTTTAGCCTGTTCAATGTGGTACAATTATTAAATGGAGGTGCTTTGGAAGGTATGGCCATGAGTTTTTTTCTGGCCGCCCTGTTTTTTTTGGTGCGTGCACTGGCGGGCAATGGCCGGTTGCCGGTACAGCAAAAAAGGGATATTTACCTGGGAATTGTATTTGCCAACTTGTCTATGTATACGCATGAGCGCTACATCGTATTGCTGCCTTTTATTATTTTGCTGGTGTTGCTGTACCCGGCTTTGCGGCAAATATCCGTGAAGCAAAGAGCCTGGATCATTGCCTGGTGCCTGGGTTCAATTGTATTGAATGTTGTGCTGAAAAAACAATTGTTCAATATGTCTTTCTTTATGGGCACGGCCAGTACAGGTATGGAATTTTCATTGCCATCGGCCATGCATTTTCTTACCGAAGGTATTTTGTCCATTTTTCAATTTAATACCGGCCCTGAATTTTTAACAGGCATAACATTTACAGCGTTGCCGGTACTGGAAAAATTGCTTGTATTGCTGGTTTTTGCCGGCGTTATAACCACGTTATTTTTTTATATAAGAAGTATTCAGCGATCAGGTATTATAATGCAGGGCCGGCCAGCGGGTAGTGGCTGGCTCATTGTTTCTTTGATAGTATTGTTTGGTTTTTTTTTGGTGCCGGCGGTGCTTACCATCCGGCTGGAGCAAAGATGGCTGCAGGCTTCCTGGAGTATATTCATGTTGCTGTTTATTATTGCGTTTACCGGTATACCGTTCAGGAGTGTATCTGCAAAGAATGGATTATCGGTGTTGTTTTGCCTGCTGGTGCTTTGGGTGGATGGCAATTATCTAAAAAGAGGTGGTGATTATATTTACCTTAACTATTCAGAGAAAGCCGCGAGGCAATTTGAAACTGCTATTCAGCAGGGAATTATAAAACCAGCTACCAGCAAAATATATATCTGGGAAAAGCACCGCGATTCAAATACGGAGAATGCCATCCGTTGGGATTTGGGCGATGGATATTTTTTCAATTTCTATCAGCAGCATCCCAAAAAATTAGTTTTTGTGGATTCTGTATACAAAGGGGCACATCTTTTAAGTGATACCTCATTTGCACATTTTAACAGGCAGACAGACCAGGTACTCTACCTGGATAGCAATATAACTGATATTACGCACGAATTTGCAGAAGACTCATTAGAGGAATTCAGCAGGCGTATGTATAATTCCGGTTCGGGTGGAAAGGAATATTTTTCACTCCCTTTACTTATTACCGCCGCTAACCTTGAAAAATTTGGGGCAACAGGTTTCTACGAAAATGAAAACGGTATACGGTGGACCAATGGAAATGCAGTCATTGCATTTGCCGGCAGTCAGCAGGTAAAAGATTCGTTGCAGTTGATATTAACCACCTATATGCCCGGGGTTTGTAAAAATATTGTGCCGAAGGTAATGTTCACCGGCAGGGATCAAAAAAAGCATATGGCTATCAGTTCCGGGAGGGTAGGGGATGTATTTACTTTTATGTTTTATTTTGATACGGGTACAAAAATTGAATCGCTGGAGATTATGTCTGAAAAAATTCCCGCAGATGCAAAAGATCAGCGTGTATTGTCTTTTCCTTTTAAGAGTATTGAAGTTAAATAGGGGTATTTTCCATTTGCCGGTCTGGGTTTCTCGCGGCGGGCGCGGAGAAGCGGCGGGCGCAGTTACTATTTAAATCGTCGCAACGCTTAATATTCGTTGTGCCCGCTGCCCCGCTGTGTCCGCCGCGAGAAACCAGCCCCGCAAACGCAATCTCAAAATCTCTACATCAGCAATCTCAAAATCCTACTCCGCTGTTATGTGCTGGCAGTTTTACTTAATCCAGCTAAATATATTGGCAATATACGCTAAAAATATTAGTAAAATAGCTAACTTAGCCCTATAATGCAAACGGCTAAAAACAATATTATAGAACAGTTGCAAAAGGAAATATTATGCCTGCAGGGTTTTAAGCCATTGCCGGCAGGTAAAAATATTTCTTTTGGACTGGAAGCTATGGAACGTTCTTTTCCGCAAGGTGTTTTTCCATTGGCGGCTGTTCATGAATTTATCAGTACCAGTTTAGAAACGTCGGCAGCCACCGGTGGTTTTGTAGCCGGTTTAATTTCATCACTTATGCAGCTTACTGGTGGCGCATGCGTATGGATAAGTGTATCGGGCAGGATATTTCCACCTGCATTAAAAATATTTGGTATTGAACCGGAACGCATCATTTTCATAAATCTTAAAAATGAAAAAGAGATGTGCTGGGTTATGGAAGAAGCTTTAAAATGCAATGGACTTGCAGCGGTTGTATGCGAAATGCAACATCTTTCATTTACTGCTTCGCGCCGGCTGCAACTGGCAGTAGAACAAAGTCGCGTAACTGGTTTTGTTCTGCGCAACCAAAAGGCCAACACCAATACAACGGCCTGTGTATCGCGCTGGAAAATTACACCTGCCAAAAGTGTTTTCGATGGCGATTTAGCAGTTGTTGGTTTTCCCCGCTGGCAGGTGGAATTATTAAAAATCCGCAATGGCCGGCCCGGTGCCTGGCAAGTGGAATGGGCATCAGGCAGATTCCGCCCTGTATTGCTTCCTGTTGTCATTCCTTCCCTGCAAAAACCATTGCAAAGAAAAACCGGGTAATATGCAAAAGCGTTTTACCTGTATATGGTTCCGTTACCTGCTTACGGACTGGCTCAGCATCCGCCAACCCGCGCTTCGTACACTTCCCGTTGTGCTGGTAACGCAAGACCATAACCGCGAAGTGATTACAAATGTAAATGCAATAGCCCGCGGGCAGGGAATACACAGCGGTATGGTTTTGGCCGATGCAAGGGCTATATTACCCGGTTTGCATGTGGTGAATCATAAAGAAGGGCTTGATGCCCGGTTATTAACAAAGTTGGCAGAATGGAGCATCCGGTTTACGCCTGTTGCTGCCATTGCAGAACCCGATTGCCTGTTGCTGGATGTTTCCGGCTGTACCCATCTCTGGGGCGGTGATCAGCCATATATAACGGATATCAATAACCGGTTTAAACAGTTTGGCTATGAAGTGCGTACCGGTATGGCCGATACCATTGGAGCTGCATGGGCCATTGCGCATTTTGGACAGACTTCGCTCATTATTAAAACTGGTTGCCAGTTAAACGCATTGCTTCCCATGCCCCCAGCCGCGCTGCGGTTAGACAACCATTTATTGGAACAGATGCAAAAACTGGGTCTGCAACAAGTAGACCAGTTTGTGAATATGCCGCGTACAGCATTGCGCAGGCGTTTCGGTGTTGAATTTATACAACGATTGCAACAGGCATTGGGCCAGGAAGAAGAAACACTTGAACCTGTTCATCCTGTCCGCCCATTTTATGAACACCTGCCCTGCCTGGAGCCTGTTTCTTCATGTACAGGAATAGAGATTGCGCTGCAACAATTACTCGGTGGCCTGTGCAAGCGGTTGCAACAGGAACAAAAGGGTTTGCGTACCGCCCTTTTTAAAGGATATCGTGTTGATGGAAAGATTGAAACAATAGAAATAGGCACCAGCCGTCCCTCTTTTAACCAGCATCACCTGTTTAAATTATTTGAACCAAAGATCGCCGGCATTGAACCGGCTTTGGGTATTGAATTGTTTACGCTGGAAGCACCAAAAACAGAACCTGCAATTCCACTGCAGGAGAAGTTATGGGAAGGGGCCTGTGCATTACATGATATCGCTTTGGCAGAACTGGTAGACCGTATTGAAAATAAAATAGGGTCACATCGTATCCAAAGGTATTTACCTGATGAACACCATTGGCCGGAAAGATCTTTCAAAACTGCGCTTTCACTGCAGGAAGCGCCGGCTATTGTTTGGAATACACACCGTCCACGCCCGGTACACCTGCTGCCGGAACCGGAAAAAATTGATGTTACAGCACCCGTTCCGGATTATCCGCCCTTGTTGTTCCGCTATAAAGGAAAACTGCATACCATAAAAAAAGCGGATGGCCCCGAACGAATAGAAAGGGAATGGTGGATAGAAGAAGGACAGCACCGGGATTATTATATGGTGGAAGATGAAGAAGGACAGCGCTACTGGTTATTCAGGCTGGGCCATTATGAAGACCAGGAATATCAATGGTTCATTCATGGCTTTTTTGCATAACTAATAATCATGATACACCATGAGCTATACAGAATTACAGGTGACCACCAATTTTAGTTTTTTGCGCGGTTCTTCGCACCCCGAAGAACTGGCAGAAACGGCGGTTGCTTACGGCTATCGTGAAATAGCCATCACCGACCGCAACAGCCTTGCAGGTATTGTACGCGCACATACAGCAGCAAAATCTAAAGGCATACGCATTTTACCCGGTTGCCGGCTGGATTTAATGGATGCCCCTTCCCTGCTGGCTTACCCTGCTAACAAAGATGGATATGCGCAGTTGTCTGCATTGCTTACCACAGGCAACCTGCGTGCAGAGAAAGGAAAATGTCATCTGTACAAAGCAGATGTATACGCCCATGCCGGCGATATAAAATTTATAGCCGTTCCACCTGTTTCCCTGAACGAAGATTTTTATTTCGATCGTTCTTTTGAAAAATCGCTCGGCGAATACAGTGATATACTGAATGGCGATCTGTATCTGGCCGCCAGCCGTCAGTATCATGGAGATGATGCAAAACAGCTGTACCGGCTTTCTCAATTATCGGGGCGTTTGCAAATACCAATGATAGCCACCAATGATGTGTATTATCACCATCCGCAAAGACGGCAGCTGCAGGATGTATTAACCTGCGTACGTGAAAAATGCAATATTTACAATGCCGGTTTTAAATTACAGCAGAATGCAGAAAGGCATCTCAAAACCATCACTGAAATGCAGCGCCTTTTCAGGAATTACCCAGATGCCATCCGGCGTACGCAAGAATTGGCGGAAGCCTGCCGTTTTTCATTGGATGAATTGAAATATGAATACCCGCGCGAACTGACTACCGGCGGCCGTACACCGCTGGAAGAACTTGAAATGCTTGCATGGCAGGGCGCCCACGAAAAGTTTGGTGATAACATTCCCGAAAAAACAACTGCCGCCATCCACCATGAATTGTCGTTTATCAGTGAAATGAATTATGCATCTTATTTTCTTACCGTACATGATATTGTCCGTTTTGCCAGAACACAGGGGATTTTATGCCAGGGCAGGGGTTCTGCAGCCAATTCCACCGTTTGTTATTGCCTGGGAATTACCTCAGTGAACCCGTCTAAATTTGATTTGTTATTTGAACGCTTTATTTCTTCCGCCCGCAATGAACCCCCTGATATTGACGTAGATTTTGAACATGAACGGCGTGAAGAAGTTATTCAGTACATCTATCAAAAATACGGAAGGCGCCGGGCTGCAATTGTTGCTACGGTTACACAGGAACGTCAGAAAGGCGCTCTGCGCGATGTTGGTAAGGCCATGGGGCTTTCTGCAGATGTAGTTAATCTGTTATCGGGGGCTGTATGGGAATTTACAGAAGACATGTTCCTGGGTAAGCACCTGGCTGAACAGGGTTTAAATCCGGAAGATAAACACCTTAAAAAAGTATTGCAGCTTACCAGGCAACTCATGGGCTTTCCCCGCCAGCTGGGCCAGCATACCGGCGGTTTTGTAATTACGCAGGGCAACCTGGCAGATTTGTGCCCTATCATGAATGCACGCATGGAAGACCGCACCTGTATAGAATGGAATAAAGATGATATTGATGCACTCGGTTTTTTAAAAGTGGATGTACTGGCACTGGGCATGCTTACCTGCATCCGTAAATGTTTTGAAACCGCCAAAATACATTATCAGCTTGATCTTACATTGGCCAATATTCCCGAAGATGATTCGGCCGTATATGATATGATCTGTAAAGCAGATACCATTGGCGTATTCCAGATTGAAAGCCGGGCGCAGCAGGCAATGTTGCCCAGGTTGAAACCCCGCAATTTTTATGACCTTGTAATTGAAGTGGCCATTGTAAGACCAGGCCCCATACAGGGAGATATGGTGCATCCGTATCTGCGCAGACGCGATAAAATAGAACCCACAGAATATCCGTCAAAAGAACTGGAAGACATTTTAAAACGCACATTGGGTGTTCCGTTATTTCAGGAACAAGCTATGAAAATTGCCATTGTAGCCGCAGGTTTTACTCCAACAGAGGCCGATGAACTGCGCAGGAGCATGGCTACTTTCAAATTGCCGGGTATGGTATCCAAATTTGAAGAAAAACTGGTTAACGGCATGCTGAAAAACGGGTATACCCGCGAATATGCACAGCGTGTGTTTAAACAACTGGAAGGATTTGGCAGTTATGGTTTTCCGGAAAGTCATGCCGCCAGTTTTGCATTGCTGGTATATGTTTCTGCATGGATAAAATGTTATTACCCTGATGTTTTTGCCTGTGGTTTACTTAACAGTATGCCCATGGGTTTTTACCAGCCATCCCAGATTGTGATTGATGCCCAAAAACACGGTGTGACTGTGCGGCCGGTAGATATCAATTACTCTTTATGGAATAACCTGCTGGAAGAAAAAGAAGGGAATTATTGTGCATTGCGGCTCGGCTTCCGGCAAGTAAAAGGTTTGCGGGAAGATGATATGAATATACTGATAGGTGCAAGGAATAAAGGGTATACAAATATTAATGCGCTGCGCGATACGGGTTTATCTGCCGCAGCACTTGCAAAACTTGCGGATGCGGATGCATTCCGTTCACTGGGACTTGACAGGCGCCAGGCCTTGTGGGAAATTTCCACCAACGACCGGCCCATTGCCCTGTTTAAAGAACAACAGGCAATTGATCCGGAAGAAGAAAATATATCATTGCCGCAAATGAGTATACCCGAACATGTAGTGCATGATTTTGCAGCAACGGCATTATCGTTAAAAGCCCACCCGGTAAGTTTTGTAAGGGAAAAATTATCCCAGCTGCACATAATACCCGCCATCGATTTATTAAAGATGCAGGATGGCGATTGGGTAAAATGCGCAGGGCTGGTACTTGTTCGTCAACGGCCGGGTACTGCCGCAGGTGTTTGTTTTATTACTATTGAAGATGAAACCTCGGTAGCCAACCTGGTTATTTTCAAACATTTATTTGAAAAGTACCAGAAAGAAATATTGCAATCAAAACTTTTAATGGTGGAAGGAAAACTGCAGCGCGAAGGCGATGTGATTCACATTATTGTACAGCATTGTTATAACCTCTCACCATTTTTGCGCATACTCACATCGCCCGCCAACCAGCAATCTCCTTTACTTACATTGGCCAGGGCCGATGAAACCAGTGCGCCCCCTTATTCTTCATACCCTGGCGCCAGTAAAAAAACAGCCTTACAGGATGATGCCCGGGAGAAAATTTTCCCGAAAGGCCGTGATTTTAAATAAGCACCGGTAATGGAGAATCACCGCGTCCGCCGTTGTTGGTGTTATCACCAACAACCCGAAGCAAAAGGGAGATACCGGAATAAAGAATTCAAGTTTTGCTTCTTGGGTACTTGAACCCCTCCGCGTCCGCCGTTGTTGGTGTTATCACCAACAACCTGAATCAAACGCACGCCGGGTTAAACAACCGGAATTATTTCGTAATTAAATATAAGAGCTTACATGTTTCACACCATTTGATTCGACGTCCATTGCCAGCAATTTGCACAACCCGTTCCTCCGGAACGGTAAAAAATATACAAATCATATCTACCCACAATGCCCCCCGCTGGGGTGCCGTTTGTCCCGCGAATGATAATACACAGTATCTCGCACGTTCAATTTATTGCAAGCATCGCGGTCTGACCTGCGGTACCGACCGTGTCGCTGCATCGCCACCGCGTCCGCCATTGTTGGTGTTATCACCAACAACCCGAAGCAAAGGGAGATACCGGAATAAAGAATTCAAGTTTTGCTTCTTGAGGATCTGAACCCCACCGCGTCCGCCGTTGTTGGTGTTATCACCAACAACCCGAAGCAAAGGGAGATACCGGAATAAAGAATTCAAGTTTTGCTTCTTGAGGATCTGAACCCCACCGCGTCCGCCATTGTTGGTGTTATCACCGACAACCCGAAGCAAAGGGAGATACCGGAATAAAGAATTCAAGTTTTGCTTCTTGAGGATCTAAACCCCACCGCATCCGCCATTATTGGTGTTATCACCAACAACCCGAAGCAAAAGGGAGATACCGGACTAAAGAATTCAAGTTTTGCTTCTTGGATACTTGAACCCCGCCCCATCCGCCGTTGTTGGTGTTATCACCAACAACCCGAAGCAAAAGGGAGATACCGGAATAAAGAATTCAAGTTTAGCTTCTTGAGGATCTAAACCCCGCCTCATCCGCCGTTGTTGGTGTTATCACCAACAACTATAGCAGGGAAAACGCTTCCATAAATTTCCCCAACTATTACGGTGCTATAATGCTGGTGAATGCATTGTGAAAAATAATAAGCTGTTCAAATTGTTATAAATCAATACAAAAATGTTAATCAACCATTTTTTAACAGCTCTGGCCCGGTTGATGCAATTATAATTCATAATATTTCCGTTAATTCATTGATATGAAAAATCGCTTATTACTGGTTTTTTGCATCGCTGCCATGTCGTTCACCGGCTGGCAACCAAGTTTCGAAAAAGCGAAGCAGATAGCCAAAGACGAACACCGGCTTATTCTATTGAATTTCTCCGGGTCGGACTGGTGCGGCCCATGTATACGCATGCGCAAAGAAATTTTTGAAAATGAAGCATTTACAGGATTTGCCGACAGTTCATTGGTTTTGGTAAACGCAGACTTTCCCAGGAATAAAAAAAATCAACCCGGCAAAACCGTGCAGGCGCAGAATGATCAACTGGCCGATAATTACAACGCATCCGGTAAATTTCCCTTTACATTATTGCTGGATGAAAACGGAAAAATAATTAGAACCTGGGATGGGTTGCCTAACATGTCTGCGCAACAGTTTGCAGTTGAAATAAAAGCCATCGCTGATGCCAGAAAATAAAGAAGTAGCTGAAGCAGCCATTGTTAGTGAATACAAAAGAACAGAGCGGCTGATGGGTAATCGGTTCGAATTGACCGTAGTTGCCGCAGACGAACAATGGGCAAATGAAAAAATTGACCTGGCCATTGCGGAAATTAAACGTATCGAAAGACTGCTGACTACATTCAATGAAAACAGCCAGACCAACCAGGTTAACCAGCAGGCTGGTATCAGTGCCGTACGCGTGGATCGCGAAGTGTATGATTTGATTGAGCGCTCCATCAGAATTTCAAACCTCACGGATGGCGCGTTCGATATTAGCTATGGTTCCATAGACAAACGTTTCTGGAATTTCGACAAGACAATGACCGCCCTGCCGGATCAGGCCACAGCCAGGTCGATGGTAAGTCTTATTAACTACCGAAATATTATCCTCGACGAAAAGAATTGCACAGTAATGCTGAAAGAAAAAGGTATGCGCATCGGTTTTGGTGGTATAGGTAAAGGATATGCAGCGGAAATGGCCAGGGCATTGCTGAAAAAAGAGGGGGTTGAAAGCGGAATTGTAAATGCCTCGGGCGATCTAACTACCTGGGGCTTGCAGGCCAACAAAAAGCCCTGGACAATCGGCATCGCCAATCCAGACAATGCGCACCTGCCATTTTCGTATATGAATGTAACAGATATGGCTGTTGCAACTTCAGGAAATTATGAAAAGTTTGTAACCATCAACGGAAAAAAATACTCGCATACCATCAATCCAAAAACAGGATATCCGGTAACAGGCATCAAAAGCGTTACCGTTATCAGTCCCAATGCAGAAATAGCCGATGCCATGGCAACGCCGGTAACCATTATGGGCGTAAAGGCCGGTATCAATTTAATTAACCAGGTGCATCACATGGGCTGTATTATTATAGACGACCATAACAAAATTTATTGTTCAAAAAACATCCATCTTCAATGAAACATGCAACACCATTATCGCTTACCTGCCTGCTGACAGGAATCATTATTGTATCGCTGGTTTCCTGCCAGCCTGTAAAGGAGTACCAGAAGAATAAACTAAACGATGCTGAAATGAACCTGGGCAATCGTAAAGTGGAGAAAACTGAATTGAGTTTCCAGGGATACCGGGAAGGTGCATCCGGCGCAAATGCAGGAAAAAACGGCGGCGGATGCGGATGCAATTAGTTTTTGAGAAATACCTGGTAAACTTTTATACCGGGCAATCACAACAGGAAATCAATGAAAAGAATTTTTTTAACAGCGGCAGGACTTATGGCTTTACTGCAATCGTTTTCCCAAAAGACCGAAGATTCAACCGGCTTTAAAAGCAGGAAGCTGAAGATGGAAGAGATCAATATTGTATCCAGTTACTATACGCAGAATGGAAACAACTCATCGGTAACCGGCGGTATAGGTTCCGAAAAACTCACTGATATTGCCAACGTGTTCGATATAAAACTTACCAGGTACGATAAGAAATTGCGTAAACACAGTTTTGATTTTGAATTGGGGCTTGACCACTACACGTCAGCATCGTCTGACCAGATAGATCTGAAAGCGAATTCATCTGCTTCACATGCAGACAACCGTATTTATCCATCGCTGGCCTGGAGCATTGAAAACGAAACAAAAGGACGATCATTGGGCGTGGGTGTATCTGTTTCTACTGAGTTTGATTACAAATCTTTTGGGGCAAATGCTTTTTTTTCTCAAAAGACAAAGAACCGGAACGGGGAGTTTATAGCAAAGTTTCAAACATATTTAGACAGGGTAAGTTTAATACTGCCGGTTGAATTAAGGGCAAACCCCAACGAGAAAGAAAAAGATAATGGCAGCACGGCAAGGAATACTTTCGCCGGATCGTTGTCATGGTCGCAGATCATCAACCAGCGTTTGCAAATTATGTTTCTTGCAGACATTGTTCAGCAGTCCGGTTACCTCAGCCTGCCCTTTCACCGCGTTTATTTTAACGACGCATCGGTACACCAGGAAAATTTACCTGACGCGCGTTTCAAACTGCCATTGGGATTCAGGGCGAATTATTTTTTGGGCGACAGGTTTATCATAAAAGCCTACTACCGTTTTTATACAGATAACTGGGGTATCAATTCTCATACTGCGGAAATAGAATTGCCTGTGAAAATTACACCGTTTCTCTCCGTCAGTCCGTTTTACCGGTTTTACAGCCAAACAGCCACAACATATTTTGCCGCTTACCAGCAGCATACTGCACAGGATCAGTATTATACCAGCAATTACGATTATTCAAAATTCAACAGCAATTTTTTAGGAGCAGGAATACGCATCGCACCACCCAAAGGCATTTTTGGTTCAGCACATTTCAGTATGATTGAATTGCGCTATGGCCATTATTCCAAAAACATTGGCATGCAGTCCAATATCATTTCCATGAATTTAAAATTCAAATAACGGGTTAACCTGGTTGCTGGCTATTGCAAGTGTTCTCTTAGCCAGATTTTACCTGTTATCGCTGGTAATTGTTTTAAAGCATCTTCAATAATAAACGAAATTTCTCTTCTACCATACGCCTTAAACCATCTACTTTAAACCTTTTGCCTTAAACCTTATACCTTTTCTTTATTTTTTCGAATAGGTTTTACTAAATAGTTTTAAATTTTGTTGCTGCACAGCTCCAGCCCCAATAAGTATCTAAATCAATAATCCGCTGAAATAGTAGTGGATTTCCATTCTTCGAGTTCCGCCGTCATCGCTTCCAATTTTGCCGATGCGCGGTTATATGCATCGCGTCCCAAATACAGGTGAATGGGCGGATAGTCCTTTTCAGCAAGTCCGATTAATATCTCTGAAGCTTTTTCCGGGTCACCCGGCTGCTGGCCGTTATTTGCCAAATAACGATCCTGCGTGTCTTTGACGGCCTGGTAGCCATCAAGCTTACTACCGGTGTAAGCCAGTGAGTTTTTGCTCAAAAAACCGGTTCGGAATCCCCATGGCTCGGCTACAGTAACTTTTATTCCAAATTCTTTGACATCAAGTGCGATCACTTCGGAAAAAGCAGCCACCGCGGCTTTGGTTGCAGAATATACAGACCATCCCGGAGCACCCACGAAACCGGCCACCGAACCGATATTTATAATGTATCCCGATTTTTGTCTGCGCATAACCGGTAGTACACTCTTTACCACATCTATTATTGCGAGTATGTTGACGTTAAAAATCTTCCGGATATCCTGTTCTGCTATTTCTTCTACAGTTCCCGCCATTCCGTAACCCGCGTTGTTAACCACCACATCTATCCGTCCGAATGCTGCCAGCGTTTGTTGTACAGATTCATCAATGCAATCCAGGTTGTTCAGATCGACCGCCAGCGGAAGAAACCGATCCCTGTCTATCAGGCCTACAGCCTGGCTCAGCGTATGAGCATCGCGGGAGGTTGCGACAACCCTGTAGCCTTTTTCAAGCAGTTTTTTCACAAGGGTTAGTCCCAGCCCCTGCGATGCGCCAGTTACGTACCATACTTTTGACGTGTTCATGATATCATGTATTTATAGCGTTTTATTCAGGCAGGCTGTCTCATTTCTGCTCATTCCATTTTTTACCAGGCAGTTGCAATTGTTACTGCCTGGTAAATTATTTCCAGTGAGCCCACCATTTTTCCCAAACAATATCCATCTACTTAAACCTCTTATTATTGGTAAGAGACGCTTAAAGTAATAGGCACATTCAGTGCTTTGGATACAATACAATTCGCTTTAGCGCCTTCTGCAATTTGCCGGAATGTTTCGGCGGATACACCGTCGATCAAAGATGCTTTCAAATCCAGATGAATGCCGGTGATCTTTAGGTTAACCAAATCCACGTCGAGAATGGCTTCGGTGTCCAAGTCGCCCGCTATGAACCCTGCGCGCTCAAGGGTTGCACTTAATGCCATGGTAAAACAGCCTGCGTGTGCGGATGCTATCAATTCTTCGGGATTGGTACCGGTACCAGACTCGAATCGTGTTTTAAACGAATAGGGTGTTTGATTAAGGATGGTGCTTTGAGAAGATATTTCTCCTTTACCGTCTTTAAGGTTACCGTTCCAATGAGCTCTTGCTGTACGTTTCATTTGTTTGTTTTTATTTACTAAAAAATATATGCTTTTAAAAAAGCAGTTAGCCGTTGTAAGGTTATGATAACAGTTCCCGCGGATGAATGTTATTGATTACTTTTTTTGCTGTCTTAGCTTTTTAAATGATCAAAATATGCAGTTGTTTCTTTGAGCAGGGACTTCATCAGGTCAGCAGCTTTGGTATGTTTCAGTGCCGGCGCAATCTGGCCGCTCCAGAATAAGATCATGTCCCATTTTTCCTGCTCTATGGCCGCCTTTCTTAGACGCGACATAAACTGCGACTGCAGGGGGAATGGCAGAAAGCTATTTTCTTTATGAATAAGATCCTTTGCAATACGACTGGCTATTCCCCTGCCCAGTCTGCCGGTGAACGCACGTGATAACATGGTATACTTAGCTGCATCAGAAAACAACATTTGTCTGTGAATTGTTGTGGCATTGGATTCATCGGTTGCCAAAAATGCGGTACCGATCTGTGCAGCGTCAGCACCAAGTGCCAGTGCTGCAGCAACTCCATTTCCGTCTGCAATACCACCTGCGGCGATAACCGGTATTTTTACTTTTTCTTTGATCAGTCTGACCAATACAAACGTTCCTGTTTTAGATAACTCTGCTGCTGCAAGGAATGATGGGCGATGCCCGCCAGCTTCAAAACCGGAAGCGATGATCATATCTACGCCGGCTGCCTCCAGGGCCAGTGCCTCATCAAGCGTAGTAGCCGCACCAGCTGTTAGAATACCAGTCTTACGGCATTGTTCCAGTATATCGGCCGGGGGTATCCCAAAAACAAAACTGAATAGTTTCGGCCGGATATCCAGTATCACCTGTACCTGATTTTCAAATCTCGACTTAAAAGGGGCTGGTTTTTCGGGTAAGCCAATTCCCAACTCATCAAAATAAGGCTTGAATAAAGACTGTGATTTTTTGAACTGCTGGTCTGAAACAGAGCCGTCACCAGCATCGGTGTCGGAAACCCACAGGTTAATATTATAGGGTTTATTGGTCGCGGCTTTGATCTGCTGATCTACTTCGGCAATCTCCTGCGGACTTAACGTATAGGCTCCATAGCCACCCAGTCCCCCCATATTGGAAACGCACGCCACCAACTCAACTGATGAAAAATTACCACCAAAAGGACCCTGCAGAATAGGGTAATCGATGGTTAATAACGCTGCTGCCTTCGTGTTATACCACATAACCTGAAAATTTAATCGTTTATATCACTGATCATTTTATTAACGATCAGCCAGCGTTTACCGATCTTATGAAAAGAAAGGAACTCATCATAATTAAACTCATACATTTTAACATGTACCTTGGCAACCGCTATGGAACCCGTCACATCAACCGAAACAATCGTTCCTTTAAATGGTTTACCGGAATCTTTGGGGCTTTGACGGTGAGCAACACCATCAAGATACTGATCGAGTGTTTTGGCATAAAGCTGCCCCTTTACATCCCCGAACAATAATGTGCCCGGATTAAAGATATTTCCCAGGGTGTTAATATTTCCTTCGTAAATTCCTTTGAAATAGTAATCTTCCAGTGCCTGACTAATTGCCAGTGAATCTTTATTCGTTTCCATTTTCTTTTCATTTTGTGCTTTTAATACCAGCAAGCTTAATACCAATAAACTGCAGGAGAAGAGTGTGGTCAATAAAAGCGTTTTCATATTAATGCATTTTAATTCAGATTGTGTCCGGCTCCCAAACCACCATCCACATTTATAATGGCACCGTTAATAAAGGTGCTCCGGGCAACTGTAAATACCATTTCTGCAATATCTTCCACTTCGCCCACACGGTTCAACAGATGTAAACCTTTTGTTTGATCGGCGTTGCCACCATGCATAGGTGTGCGGATAGTGCCGGGCGCAATAGTATTCACCCTGATATTATATTTACCGAACTCAGCTGCCAGCTGTATGGTAAGCGCGTGTATTGCGCCCTTTGACGCCATTTGTGCGGTAATGGGTACTCCGCCAAGGCCGTGGTTGACCAGGGGTGTACCGATATTGATCACCACACCATCATGCTGTTTGAGCATTTGCGGAATAATGGCCTGGGTAGTGAAATAGGTGCCTTTCAGATTTGTATTCAGAAAGCGGTCGAGGTAAGCTTCATCCACTTCAAGGAAAGGCTTGGTTTCAAATATACCGGCGTTGTTCACCAGGACGTCTGCTGATCCAAATTTTTCGATGGCAGTGGCTAAAAGCCGGTCACCGGTTTTTTTATCGTACACATTACCTACCACCATAGCCAGGTTTTCGCCTGCGCTCAATTCCTGGAAAACTTGTTCCAGCTTTTCAGCGGTGGAAGAATTAATCACCACGTTATCGCCATTTGCTAAAAAATGACGGGCTACTTCTTTACCGATACCGGACGAGGCGCCTGTAACTATTATCGTTTGCTTTTTCATTTTATTTTTTTTTATTTTTTTCTTTCAGCAGTGATACCCTTTTCTCTCAGCACAGATACCTGTTCTCCGGCATGGCCCCAGTCATCCAGGTTATATTCCTGTATGACCACAAAAGTTAATTGCGGGTCTTTATTTAATACATCGCTTATCAGGTCGGTTACCCCTTTGATCAGGGCTTGTTTTTGTTCTCTGGTAACACCTTCACGGGTTACTTCAATTTTTACGTATGGCATAATAGTAGTTATTAAGCTAAATCCGATTTAAGCAGCTTTAGCAGTGATGTTTACATTCAATTCAAAATCATTGTAGATCAGGTTGTCGCCCAAATCTTTGAAGAAATTGCCGGAGCGGAATTTCATTTCATACCTGGTGCGGTCTATGACCAGCTTGCCTGCTGCGGTTAAGTGATCTCCCTTAACCTGCACAGCAACATCAAAACCAACAGGGCGGGTAATGCCTTTGATGGTGAGATTACCATCTATATGATTGCCGGTAACTGCGTTAATCTCCAAAATAGCTTCGGGGTATTTTTCGGCAGAGAAGAAATCATCAGAAGCGAGGTGGCCGGCAAACTGGGCATTGGTTGCAGGGTCGGTTATATCCTGTATTTTGATAGAGGCAATGTCGGCAATGATTTTACCGCCGGTGAGTTTACCGTTGTTCAGCGTCAGCTCACCATCTTTAACGGCAATGGTACCATTGTGTGCGCCGGTTACCTTTCTGCCTACCCAGTCAATATTGCTTTGGGTGTTTACGATCTTAAATTTTTGAGTTTCCATTTTCATTTGTGTTTTTAATTGTAACACAAAGTTGAAAAGGAAAATCCGCGAAGCTGTGTGACCTGGATCACTTTTAAGAAGAGGGGGAATTTATGTGATCTACATCACTTTGCGCCCTGATAAAGGCGGCTCAATGTTTCTCTTGATACACCCAAATAAGCAGCAATCAGGTTTTTGGGAACGATATTATAGAGTTCGGGGTAAAGTTTTAGCAATTCTTCATACCGGTATTTCACATTGTTGTTCATAAACGAAAGCAGTCTTTTATTCGCCGCCACATAACCTTTATTGGTTCGCCACCGGAAAAAATGTTCGGCCTTGTGAAGTTCGTTGCATAGTTTTTCTCTATCGTTGTTGGTAAGACAAAGTACTTCGGTATCAGTAATGCAGTCAATGCTGATGGTGGCCCTGGTATGACTATACAGGGCATTGTAATCGGATGCCCACCAGCCAGGCATGGCAAACTGCAGGATAAACATTTTCAGGTCGTCGTTTATAAAGAAAGATTTCAGGCAGCCGGAAATCACGAAATATTCACAGTCAACTGCATCGCCTTCGCTGATGATGGCCTGTCCCTTTTTAAAACGCTGGTTTGTAAAAAATGAAAAGAAATAATCAAATTGCTCATCCGTTAGTGAAGCCAGTTTAGCTATATGAACCTTTAATGTTTCTTTGGCATCCATTGTATACTAAGTTAAGAATAAAACTTATATGCTATTGTGGCACAAAAATGCCTTATTTCGTACCACACAGTGTACCACGCGCCGAAATAAGGTAATTAAAACATTGTAAAACAAGTAAAACAATTAAACTAAGTAACCCCGACAGGCGTTGCGATAAAATTTGATTTTCAAATTGTTACAAAAAACCGCAGATAATTTCCAAGGCCTTACTCTTTTTTACTTTGCCTTACTATTCGGGTTTACAAATTCTGACCTACCGTATTTTGCATAAATTGCCTTTATGAAAAGCGCGAAAATTCCGGAATCAAAACTACCTGCTCCTACCAAAGCTATACTGGAACAGGAAAGAAAGGTGTTACTGGATCTGGGAAATGATATTACCCGGGTCAGGGATAAGAATGATCTTATCATACTTTTTAAAAATCGAATCAAAGGATTATTTTACTTTACCCATACAATTGTTACACTGATTGACTATAAAGACGAAACCTATATTCCCTTCCTGCTCGATAATGATGGTTCTCCTATCCGGTCGCATGCAAGGTACCAGGAAATGGTGCAGGCACGGTTTTCGCTAAACGAACCTTTTATCCAGGCGGTATTGGAGGCAGATGGGCCTATATCTTTTTTACTTGAAGATATAATGGACCAACCAAAAAGCCCCGCTTTTCTCCGCGTCAACTTCGAAAAAGGCGTAAGAGAAATTCTAATGACCCGGCTTATGAAAGAGGGAAAGCCAATGGGCTTTATTCATATTTATTCCGATAAACCCAGCAGCTTTAGCAACGAATTCCGAAATGTTATTAAGGGTATTGCACCCCTGTTATCGGGCGCCGTCTCCAATATTATCAAGAATGAGGAGTTGCTTAATAAGGAAAAAGAAAAATCATTCCTGCTTGATTTTAGCAATGACATTGCAACGGTGAGAACGAAAGAGGACCTTGCGCGTGCCGTGCGCGCCGCGTTAAGCAAGTTAAATCCAACAGGTGGTTTTGTCATTCGAAGGATAAATGAAGACAACGCTACAATGAGTCCTTTTGTTTATGATCTTAGTAAGACACACGACCCGGAGATACTGAGTGCGCTGGAAAAAGCCAGGTACCCCATCAATGACGGACTGCAGAACCGCGTACTAAATAGTTCCATTCCTCTATTGTTTAACGTAGACAGGGAAATACAACGTGGCATCACATCAGCCTATTTACAGTCCTGGAAGCAGATGGGATTTAAAGATGTAGTAGGCATCCGGTTGCGTAACGGAGAAACGAATCATGGAATTCTGTTCCTGGACATCGAAGAGATCAATGTCCAGTTGTTGCAGGGTATATGTGCGCAAATATCCATTGCCCTGGCCAATATTATGGCCAATGAGCAAATCGGTAAAAAACAAGAGGAACAATCCTTTCTGCTCGATTTCAGTAATGATATTACACAAGTAAGAACGAAGCAAGATCTTCAATCTGCTATTGCCAGGGTACTGGATAAAACCATGCATACAAAACTCGCCATGATCCGGGTGATAGATGATGATGATCTGCACATGAATCCGTTTATGTATGACACCGCGTTGTTTGAAAAAGCAAAAGTGGATTTTGATAAAATGTCCGCCAACCGGATCACCATCGAAGAAACATATACAGCGCAGGTGTTCGCCAGTAAAGAGGGATTGGTATTTAATGTGGAGGAAGAATTAAAAAGTGGCAATGCATACGCCAAACTATGGAAAACAACCGGGCTAAAAAATATGTACGGCCTGCCCTTGCGGGTGGGCAATAAAAATATCGGCACCATCTGGTTGCTGGCAAACCGGCTGAGCCCATTACTGTTGAAAGGAATATGCGCCCAGATATCTATTGCAATTGCCAATATACAAATCAATGAAAAACTACTGGCCTATAAAAAGCGACTGGAAGTTGAAAACGACTACCTGAAAGAGCAGATCAAAACCATTTATAATTTTTCAGAAATTATTGGAAACGGCGAACCAATGCAAAAAGTATATCACCTGATGTCACTGGTAGCAGATTCCAGTACCACTGTAATGATATTGGGCGAAACAGGTACAGGCAAGGAACTGATTGCCAGAGCTATTCATAATGCATCGCCGCGTAAAGACAAACTCATGGTGAAAGTTAACTGCGCAGCGCTACCGGCAAATCTTATCGAAAGCGAATTATTTGGTCATGAGCGCGGTGCATTTACCGGTGCCATCGACAAACGCATCGGTAAATTTGAACTGGCCAATCATAGCAGTCTGTTCCTTGACGAAGTGGGTGAACTGCCGCCCGAAGCACAGTCAAAACTGTTGCGTGTAATACAGGAACGTGAGTTGGAACGCGTGGGAGGTAAACAAACTATAAAGATCGATGTGCGGTTAATAGCAGCCACCAACCGCAACCTTGAAGAAGAAGTAAAAGCTGGCCGCTTTCGTGCAGATCTGTATTTCCGGCTGAATGTATTTCCTATCCATCTGCCTCCGTTACGTGAACGGCAGGAAGATATTGAAACGCTCACACATTTTTTTGTACAGAAGTACAGCAGGAATACCGGTCGCAGGATCAAAAAGGTTACACCGAAAGTAATACAGCAATTATGCAGCTATACCTGGCCGGGCAATGTACGTGAATTGGAACACATCATAGAACGCAGTATACTATTGGCCACTGACGACATATTGCGCGATGTACACATACCCCAAAATACTTCAGCAGACAAACAGGAGCAGGCGCATCTTTTAAACCGGTCGCTGGATGAAGTTGAACGCGGTTATATTATTGAAACATTGAAGCGTTGTGCCGGCAAAATTTCAGGGACCGGTAGCGCTGCTGAAATATTAAAGTTGCCCGGCAATACATTGCACTCCAAAATGAAAAAGCTAGGCATCAGCAAGAGTGACTATTACTCCCTCTAATAATCTCTGCAATGATTTGCATTGTTCCCTTTATACAGTGAAACAAATCGTGATTCCACGAAATACAGTGAAAAATAGCAAGCCAGTGAGGAACCATCTAACTGATTCTCAATAATTTGATTAATTGGCATTTCGTTGGCCTGTTATGGCAAATACAATCACCATTAAAAAATCAAATTATGAAGATCGTAGTCATCGGAGGTTCCGGCCTCATCGGAACAAAAGTAGTTAACCGGCTTCGTCAAAAAGGACACGAGGTTATAGCAGCCTCTCCCGCCACCGGTATTAACACTATTACCGGAGAAGGATTGGCAGAAGTCATGAAAGATACTGATATCGTTATTGACCTCGCTAATTCTCCCTCATTTGAAGACAAAGCAGTGATGGAATTTTTTCAGACATCAGGCCGCAATTTACTGGCAGCGGAGATCAATGCCGGCGTAAAACATCACGTGGCGCTTTCCATTGTTGGGGTTGACATCATGCAAAATGTAGGTTATATGCGGGCCAAGAAAGTTCAGGAAGACCTGATCAAACAATCAGGAGTGCCTTATACCATTATCCGGAGCACCCAGTTTTTAGAATTCCTGGCAGGCATCGCCAATCAGGCAACGGATGGAAACGAAGTACATCTTTCTGATGTACAGTTTCAGCCCATTGCTTCAGATGATGTAGCCTCTTTTGTAGCTAAATATGCGCTAGCGGCCCCAATCAATGGCAAGGTAGAGATAGCCGGCCCCGAACGGTTTGAGATGTATAAAGTGGTTGAACGATACCTGCAGCATTTGAATGATCCGCGTAAAGTGATGCCCAACGGCAAACCGGCGTATTTCGGCGGAGAAATTACACATACAGCATTGGTACCGGCCGGACAAGCAGAGGTAGGATCCATCAACTTTGAAAAATGGTGGGATAGTCAATTACAAAAGGCTTAACAGCAAATGATCTGCCACCTGTTGAAACGAAGATGACGGGTGACAGCTTGCCGGGGCGGTTGTAACGGGAATGCACTTTCCACCTGTTCGTGCACCAGGATATCCCTACGCCGGCGTATGATCCTTACGAAAACCGGTCAACAACACGGCAAGTCAACAGGCAGCAGATCATTCAGCGTTTAAAAAACAAATCATTCATCAATCAATTCAAACATCATGCATCTTTCCTTCATACATCATCCAACAAAAAATCCGGAAGACAAACCGGGTGAACATACACTGGTTCCACTCCAAAACCAAGAGTTTAATACGAATGAAGGCAGCGAGTTTCTTGATGATGCCATCCGCATGAAAGATCAGCCATTAATGTACACAGAAGAAAGCATTACTGCCGGAAGCCCCAAAGAGTTATGGTAGTGCTCAGCATAATAATCAAAACGAATCAAAACGAATAAAAACAGTAAAACTAAATAATATGAAAAATTATAAATCACTCACCGATGCTTTGTCAGACCTCAGGACAAAAGGTTATGAAGATGATTTTTCAACAGAATCTTTCGGCCTTTATGGTGGCGATTTGGACATGAGACTCGATCCGGAGGATTTTCATGTAGATGAGATCGACCGGGTTGAGGGGAATTCCAATCCTGATGATAACGTTATGCTATATGCTATTTCTTCATCTGTTGGAGTAAAAGGGACTTTAGTGGTGGATGAAGAAAATAAAAAGGTATGAAACCAGAGCTCATTTATTAAAACTTCAGATACTAGCGTAGACCGCCATGTATTCAATGGTACGACCATAAAAAAATAAATAGCACTTAATAGCAGGTATTCTTCCGTCAACGTCTTTACAATTCATCCACTATTAATTTGTTATCGAGTTGTTCTGCCAACCCAATGAGCAGACCTTCAACTCCGCGAATGTAGCAGAGCCGATAGAAGTTCTCGTACTGAACCACTTCGCCAACGAGCTGAGCGCCATGCTTGCTGAGCCTGGATACCATCTCGTCAAGGTCTTCAACAGTAAACATGACGCGCAGGTAGCCGAGCGCATTCACAGGGGCAGTACGGTGATCTGAGATAGTAGGCGGGGTGAGAAATCGGGAAAGCTCGAGCCTGCTGTGGCCATCTGGTGTTACCATCATAGCAATTTCTACGCGCTGAGTTCCAAGTCCGGTAATGCGGCCAGCCCATTCACCTTCCACTATGGCCCGCCCTTCGAGCGTCAAACCTACCTCCATGAAAAAAGAAATGGCGTCGTCGAGGGATTCTACAACGATGCCGATATTGTCCATTCTTAGCAATTTGCTTTTTGCCATAGTTTTATCTCTTTATGTATACAAAGTTATTAATTTTCTTATAAAATTTTATTGAATTAAGTTACATATAACGATCGGGGATTTGCGCTGATGGGAAAAAAAAATCTTCTTTTGCTATACCAAAAGAAGAAAACGCTACCATTTTGTTGCCTAATGTTTATTGTAAACTATGATTTATTTGCTGTTCTCCTGAAAGGTCATTGTATCAAAAAATATGGTCAGTTCTGAGAGTTTAGCATCTTCTATTTTCCAAATTTCTGCTACGTCGCCATTGATGCTTTTGCCATTGGGGAATACATAATCATAATTTCCAATTACACATGCTTTGTCATCATCTATTATCATTGCTTTCACCCGCATATTTTGAAAAAGATGTGAAAAACGTTTGATGATCTCAATATATGCTTGCTTGCCTATTATTGGATCTGTCTTTGTCATGTCTCCGCCTACAAATTTGAAATCATCTGAAATGACTGATTCCCATCCTTGCTTTTGAGCAAACCCTTTGTAATAGGTGTCGAGCAGTTCTTTCGTTGTCATAAAATTTAATATATGGTTGTAACAAATCTGGCAAAAATTGTTCCGGTAATTGACGTTAGCGCTGTCATGAAAACATGAAGCACAAGGGTAGTGCAGACCGAGTCAAAATTTAGCAAAATCGCACAATCACTGTTGCAAAACCGAACACTGCATAAAGTAGATCCGGGTATATTTAGTTGATTGCCAAAGGCGTATAATCTGGTATCATATTGGGGTACTAAAAACCAAACAGCCTATCCATGCACAAGAACTACTTCAAAACCGCTTTGAGAAACCTGTTGCGCAATAAAATTTATTCTTTTATCAATATTACCGGACTAAGCCTTGGCCTTGCCTGTGCAATGCTCATCATGTTATATGTAAAAGACGAAGTGAGCTACGACCGCTTTCATAAAAATGAAAAACACATTTATCGGATAGATAAACAAAATACCAGGAATGATGGAACTGTCCATAATGGTAGTTATACCGGTTATTTTCCAGGTCCGCGTTTTGCAGCCAAAATACCGGAAATACAAAATTTTGTTCGCTTTCAGCCAACCTGGGTTGATATTAAGATAGGGGCAAACATTCAATCGCAGGCAGTGAGTCTTGTCGATCCCAATTTTTTCTCCGTATTCACTTTTCCATTGATTAGCGGCGATCCCAAAACAGTATTGACGCAACCCAATTCAATCGTTATTACGGAAGAAATGGCTAAGAAATATTTTGGAAACACAAATGCTATCGGCAAAATAGTTTCTACAAATATAAAAGGCAACTTTATACCGTATATTGTAACCGGCGTTGCGAAAAATTGCCCGCAAAATTCGTCGATAAAATTTCAATGTCTTCTGCAACTAAAAGTTTCGGCTGAGGATGAAAACAATAATGAAAATTGGTTTAATTCTTTTCTGACAACGTTTGTTGTACTATCCCGGGAGGCCAACCTGAAATCTGTGCAAACCAAGATGGATAAGGTTTTTATGTCTGATGCCAGTGTGTCAATTAAAGGATTAAGAAGTAAATATGGCGTTCAGGACATTGGTATTTCATATGCTCTTGAACCCCTTGCTTCAATTCACCTTGGCAAGATGGTGCCGGATGCCGACGAAATACTTTCCGACAGAAGCAACCCGGTGTTTTCTTATATTCTGTCAGCGATTGCACTTTTTATTTTAATAATTGCCTGCATAAATTTTGTAAACCTCACGGTGGCCCGCTCAGTAAAACGTGCAAAAGAAATTGGTATCCGCAAAGTGATTGGTGGCACACGTAAACAATTAATGTTTCAATTTCTCAGCGAATCATTTGTTCTCTGCCTGATAGCTTTCAGTTTTGCAATCGTTATTGTAGCAACGGTATTGCCGGTATTCAATCAATTGTCCAATAAAGCACTTTCGCTTTCTTATCTTGCCGATGTAAAATTGATAATTGATTATGGAGTACTTTTTATGCTCACCGGTTTGATGGCAGGATTTTATCCCGCTGCTGTACTATCCAATTATAATCCTGTGCAGACATTGTACAGCCGCTTTACTATTGCAGGCAAAAACTATTTACAAAAATCGCTGGTCGTTTTCCAATTTGCGTTGGCATCGTTTTTAATTATTGCTACCCTCGCTATATTTTTACAGTTTAATTACCTCACCACGCAAAGCATGGGATATGATGATACCAACCTGGTGACAGTTGGAAAACCGGATATGACGCGCAATGAAGCTGACTTATTTAAGCGGGCATTAATGAATAACCCTGATATAATTGATGTGGCACCAAAGAACAGGGGGGAGAACAATAATACAGTAAAAGTAAGTTCTGACAGGCAGGTGAATATATCCATTCAAACCATTGACGCATCCTTTTTACCGCTGCTTAAAATCCCGGTTGTTGCAGGCAGGAATTTTTCTCCCGATTATCCATCAGATTCGGCACATACCGTTTTGGTAAACGAGGCTTTAGTACAACAAGCTGGCTGGAAAGAAGCGATCGGTCGGCAAATCACCAGTTTTGAGAACAACGAAACATATACAGTTGCAGGCGTCGTAAAGGATTATCATTACAAACCGCTGACTGTAAAGATAGAGCCGCAGTTATTTACGATGAGCTCGGTGCGTCAATACGGAATGGTTTATATAAAGATTAAACCAGGTACTGAAACGTCGAGCTTGCGGTATATAGCAGGCATTTATGCCAATTTATTTCCTCTTAATGCGTTTGCCTATAATTTTAAAGACCAGCAAAATGCAGAGAGTTACCGGGCAGAAGCAAAGTGGAAGCAAATTCTCTTATTGAGCGCCATACTTACCATTTTTATTTCCTGTATCGGGCTGTTTGGATTATCTGTTTTATCTGCTGAAAAAAGAACAAAAGAAATTGGTGTGCGTAAAGTATTGGGAGCTTCTGTTAGCAGTATAGTTTCTATTCTTTCAACGGATTTTTTAAAGCTGATTATTATTTCATTGGTCATATCAATGCCTCTTGCCTGGATGGCAATAAACAAATGGCTGCAGAATTATCCTTATCGTATAACGCCAGCCTGGTGGCTATTTGCATCAGCGGCAGTATTGGTAATACTGGTTGCGCTGACTACAATAAGTTTTCAATCCGTGAAGACAGCAATGGCAAACCCGGTAAAGAGTTTGCGAACAGAGTAAGGAAATTTGTGTCAAAGTAGATTTCTTGTCCGGATACAGTTCAGAGAAAAACTGCCGCAGTATTCGGTTTTTTGCTGGCTGGTTTATTGCTATGATCTTTGCATCGTTATTTTTGCTGATCGTTTCGGCTGGCTGTCTGCCCGTTCGAAGATATTCCATCGTTTTTAGCTCTAAATACCAATGATGCAATGATGCTTATAATTAGAATAGAAACAATCACCAGCAGCGCAATGAGTATCGGCATTTTATAGAAATCAACTATCACCATTTTGCACCCGACAAAGATTAATATCAGCGCAAGTCCCTTCGGTAAATACTTAAACTTATCAATCATCCCTGCAAGTGCAAAATACAAAGAGCGTAAGCCGAGTATGGCAAACACATTTGAAGTGTAAACAATAAACTGGTCTTGCGTAATAGCCAATATTGCGGGAATGCTGTCCACTGCAAAAATTAAATCAGTCGATTCAACTAATATCAATACTAAAAACAGTGGTGTGGCAAATCGTTTTCCGGTTTGTTTTATAAAAAAATTTCCGTCATGCAATTCGTGCGTAACTGGCATGATGCGTCTGAATAATTTTATCAGGGGGTTTTTTTCAGGTTCAATCTTTGTTTCCTTTTTCACAAGCATTTTGTATCCTGTGTAAATAAGTATCGCTCCAAATAAATAAATTGTCCAATGAAATTTTTCGAGCATTGCCACACCCGCAAAAATAAAAGCTGCCCGCATAATCAAAGCCCCGATGATTCCCCAAAATAAAATTTTATGCTGATAGATAGAAGGAATTTTGAAATAGGAGAAGATTAAAACGAACACAAAAATATTGTCCAGACTTAATGATTTTTCAATCACATAGCCTGTAAAAAATTCCAATGCCTTTACCTGACCCTGCCAATAATAAATAAGCGCATTGAAGCACATTGCTAATGCAATCCAAACGCCTGTCCAAATCAAAGCTTCTTTAATACTAACCTCATGCGCCTTGCGGTTAAATATACCCAAATCCAATGCTAGCATCAAAAGCACAAAGACATTAAAGTAAATCCAAAAACTTACATCTGTCTGCATATTATAATCTTATTAAAAAGCCTTGTAAGTGTTAGCGAGCCAGCCCCGCCACTAACGATAGCCATTTCTTTATTTTGTATCATGGTAATAATTCTTGTCAAACTACTGAATGTTTGCAGGCAGCCTGTCAGGGTTGCCGATACCGTTGACAACCCGGCGATGTAACGGTATTTGAAAAACGCCCACCCAGGAACAATGCCCAATTGAAAAACCAGTGTTGACATTACAACTAAATCTCAATAGCAAAAGTCAGGCCCGGACTGCAGATGAGTAGCTGATATGTAGAAGAGAAGATGTTGTTCGGCCAGTAAAGCAGAAAGTCCATCTTGTACTAAACCTTCGGTAGTTTTCTTTTATGGCTACACTTTTATGCTGACTAAACAATAAAGTGTGCTTCATAGTGTAGAACGTTTTCGTCATATTTTATCATAATGTCCTGAACAAGCTTTGGAACTACTGCTGAATCAATGTTTGCCCCCGCAAATTGTTTAATCGAATCTAACGTCTTCCATTCAGTTATTATTAGAAACTCAATCCCTTCTTTCACCTCCCTCTTCAGAATTCGTGCAGATATAAAACCATTGATAGTTTTAATTTTTTTGAAGGTGTCGTTTTGCAGATGTGTAGTGTATTCGTTTGCTCTTTCTTTTTTTGCTAATCCGGTCCAATGTCTTGAAATCATATTGTATTTTATTTTTGTAATAGTTATTAATGTCGTGTGATAAATCAGCCCGCCAGGTAATTTACCAATAGATTAGATATTTTAATTGACTCACTTGTGACATTTATTAATGTACATTTATTGCTTACCGGTTATGCACCCCCACATCATATGAATAAACATTTTTGTACAACAATATTTGTTTTGACTGTCCTGGCCTGCGCGGGCCAGTCGAAAACCTATTTTATTTCTACTGCCGGGCAGGATACTAATTCGGGCCTTTCCATTCAGAGCGCATGGAAAACGCTTAATAAGGTGAACCAGGTAGTATTTCAACCCGGGGATCAGGTACTATTTGAAACAGGCAGCACCTGGTACGGCCAGTTAAAGCCACAAGGTTCCGGTGAATCAGGGAAACCTATAATAATGAGTAGCTATGGTGACAATGCCAGACCGGTGATTAATCTTGGAAAATCCGAAGGCGCCGGCATACGCCTCACCAATCAATCCTGGTGGGAAATCAGTCATATCGAAGTAACGAGCGGGGCTGCCCCGGAGCTGGGTATCGGGCGCCAGGGTATTGTGGCAATTGCAAAAGGGGATGACGAGCATGTCAGACATATCGTTGTAAGAGATTGTTATATCCACGATATCTGGGGACAACTGGGCGGCAATACCGAATATACCGGGTATTACAGCTGCGCTATTCTCATCAATATTCAGCGGGATCGGGGCCGGGACAGGACAAAACCGGTGACAACGACCATTGATGACGTGTTGATTGAGAACAACTGGATCGAACGCTTTGATAAATGCGGGATCATCAGCTGGGGTGCCAGGAATAATGTCATTGTCAGGAACAATACAATGGATAATCTTGGAGGGGACGGGATTTTTGTAAACGGTCCTTACCGGGGGCTGATAGAACGCAATATCGTAAAACGTTCCTGTATGCGCGCGGGCGGCCTTGATATACCTGGAGGAGCATCCTGGTGGCCACATGTGGCTGCTGTATGGATCCAGAACACCGTTGAAACCGTTATGCAGTTCAATGAAGTGTACAATACCGGCAGGGAAAAAAAGAATGGCGACGGCACAGCCTATGACTTCGATTTTAATTGCAAAAACAGCATCCTCCAATATAATTACAGCCAGAACAACCATGGGTTCCTTCTCATCATGAATGAGACCTTTGGCAATATTGCCCGGTATAATATCAGCGAAAATGACAAAACCCACCTGATCCAGTTTCAGTGTGATACTACCGACAGGAACATCATTCACAATAATGTTTTCTATATCGATTACGGTACGGCCGACCTGGATTATCATTCCGGGCGGTCAGACAAGAGTAAGCTGGGCGCGAATATGAACAATAATATTTTTTATGCTACCGGACAGGGTCGTTTCAGAACAGTGTATACGCAGGGCGAGGTGTTGGTGAGACAATACAATGACTCCCTGGTAATACCCCATCTACCGAAGACACAGTTGTACCATAATTTGTATTTCGGGCCCTGGAAAAACGGGCTGCCCGATGATCCCCGGAAAATAGTCATCGACCCATTGTTTGTTGCCCCAGGTACAGGGGGCGAAGGACTTTCAACATTGGGAGGCTATAAACTGAGAAACGGGTCACCTGCTGTTAATACCGGTATGATGATTCCATGGAACAGCAGGCGCGATTTTTTCGGTAACCAGGTTAGTGACGGCTCCAATGATATTGGCGCGTATGAGCAGCCCGGTTCGGGCGTTTTTGCTGACAGTACGTTGGAGCAGGAGTTGAATCGGGTTGAAACGGCTAAACGAAACCTGACCTGGGCCAAACGGATATTTCCATCAGCCGTCCGGCAGCCGGGCGGTCTGTCTACCATTTCCATTGATTTAAAAGAGCCGCTGGACAAAGGGATTACAGGGTCTATTACACTGGTGCACGACCAGGTAAAATCCAGGCCAGTCATGATTGCGACAGGTAAACAAGCAACTAGTTTTGTGTTACAACCAGACAAGCTGTTGCCGTCAAATGCTTTGGTTCATGTGTTATTGAAGGACCAGGAGTACAGGGAAGAATGGGATATCCCGGTTGCGGTAGTAGTAAAATAAAGGGTGAAACAATCGCACTACGATGTTTTTAAGATTTGTGCAACCTTATAAGATCTACAGTTGTCACCACCGCTATTCAAAACCGAACGGCCCAATGTCCGGTCTTGTAACAATACATCTTTAAAATATTGTACAATTTTTTATATATCAATATGTTATCAATTTGGAACAACGATTGAGGCTTTAGTTTGCATGAATCCTTATTTATCCCTTATTAACTTATATGACCTGGCCGCCATGGCAACCCTGTTTTCAGGGTTGACGCTTGCACTGCTTTTAGGATTCGCAAAACGGGTTGAACAAACAGCCAACTTGTTTTTAAGTTCGGCATTAGCCGTGATTGTATTGAAGACTGGTGGCATTACAGTGGTTTTTTTGCCGGCGCTTGGTCCCCTGTTGTATTTTTATACACGACAGCTATCATGCCCTGATCGGCGGTTCCATCGGAAGGATATACTCCATTTTTGCCCTTTGTTGGTTGGATTTTTGATGCCAACCTGGTTGGTTTTAATTTCAGTCATAATCTATTTGTACCTATCGCACCGGCTGATAGAAGATTTCTATCGCCGGCTGCAGCCGGTACTGATGGACAGACCGCGTTATGCTTTCCGGCGCCTGGACAGGGCGTTGCTTCTACTCGGCCTGTTTTGCATATTACTGCTGTTTAGTGATACTTTCTATTTGGCTGTTGCTTTCGTACTGATAGGAATGGCGGTGGAAGTAATACTGAAACCGGATAGCAATTTTCAACTGACCATGCCAATAACTGACAGGGCAAATGTAAAGGAGAAAGGCCGGAGGCTAAAGGAAGCAGTGGCGGCCAACCGGCTTTATGAGGATGCCGAACTAACATTGGCCACATTGGCGGAGAAACTGAAGATCCATCCGCATGATTTGTCGCGGATTATTAATATGGGGTTGGAAAAAAACTTCAACGATTTTATTAATGAATTTCGGGTTCGTGAAATTGCCGGAAAGATGCGGGATCCGGCTTTCGATCGGCTTACACTGCTCGGTATCGCCTGCGAGTCAGGGTTTAATTCCAAAACGACTTTCAACCGGGTTTTCAAAGAAATGACTGGCAAAACCCCAACGGAATACAAAAACAGCTTGACAAAGGATGTACCAATTCATAAGATGGCACTCCGGTCACAAATACAGCCGGTAATATTGCGTTCGGAAGCCCCGCAAAACTGGGCTTACGAAAAATTAAACAGCCATTATATGTTTAAAAGTCATTTTAAAACCGCACTCAGAAATCTTGCAAGAAACAAGGTTTATTCTTTCATCAACATTGCTGGTTTAAGCATTGGGCTTGCATGCACTATGTTTATTATGCTGTATGTAAAAGATGAAGTGAGCTTCGACAGGTTTCATAAAAACGTAAACCACATTTACCGAATTGCCAGAAAAGCAAACGGCATCAATCTAAATGGCACCACAGGTTTTTTACAGGGACCGAGGTTTTCGCAAAATGTTCCAGGAATAAAATCTTTTGTACGTGTGCAGGGCGGAACTGAAGACATAAAAAAAGGAACCGAAGTGCTGGAGCAGGATGGAATATTACATGTTGACTCCAATTTCTTTTCGGTATTTACATTCCCCTTATTATCAGGGAGCCCCAAAAATTGTTTAACAGAACCACATTCAATTGTATTGAGCGAAGATGCTGCAAGAAAATATTTTGCTACAACTGATGCTGCCGGCAAAGTAATGTTGGTAAAAGAAGATACCTCTTTTGTTCCTTACAAAGTAACGGCTGTTGCAAAACGCTGCCCGCAAAATTCTTCCCTGCAATTTGAAGCGCTGCTGCCTTTCAAAGTATCTGATGCTGATGCAAAAGACACCCATAACTGGTTTAATTCTTTCCTAACCACATTTGTAGTACTGGATGATAACGTAAACCAGCAAGCAACGGAAAGACAAATGCAAAGCTTTTATATAGCAGATGCAAAACAGACTTTTTATGAAATGCTGAAAAATGATGGAGGGAACCCAGATGATATTCCTATGGGCACCTATTTTTTACAACCCTATCTCAACATGCATTTGAACTCACAACTGCCTGCAAGCGACGGTATAACCAACGCCAGCAACCCGATGTATTCTTATTTGCTTTCGGGTATTGCATTGTTTGTGTTGCTGATTGCCTGCATCAATTTTGTGAACCTCACTATTGCACGGTCTATTAAGCGTGCAAAAGAAATCGGCATTCGCAAAGTGATGGGCAGTGACAGAAAGCAATTGATATTTCAGTTTCTCGGCGAATCGTTTTTTCTCTGCACTGTTGCTTTTGTATTAGCTTTTGCATGGGTGCAATTGTTATTGCCGTTGTTTAATGAGCTTGCCAATAAGGCATTGGCCATTTCATATTTGTTTGATGCAAAATTAATTGCAGGTTATATTGCTTTGTATATCATTACAGGCTTGCTGGCAGGCTTTTATCCTGCATTGGTATTATCCGGTTACAATCCTGTGCAAACTTTGTATAGCCGTTTTCAAATTGCAGGGAAAAATTATCTGCAGAAATCGTTGGTGGTGTTGCAGTTTACGCTGGCGTCATTTTTAATCATTGCCACCTATACAATTTATGCACAGTTTAATTTATTAACTAAAACGGATTTGGGATATGATGACAGTAATCTTGTTATTGTAAATAAAAACGGGCTGAAAAATACCGATGCTACTGCTTTTAAAAATGAATTGCTCAGGAACCCGAACATTGCTGGCGTTAGTGTAAAGAATGCCGGTGAATGGAGCACTGGTACAAAAAATGCGATTGGTTCTGCCGTATACTTTGCTGGTGAAACTGTTGATGAAAATTATTTGCCGTTATTAAAAATCCCATTAATAGCAGGAAGAAATTTTTCAACAGCATTTCCCGCCGATTCTGCACAATCTGTTATCGTGAATGAAAGTTTTGTAAAAGCGGCAAAATGGAAAAACCCGGTGGGTGAAACGGTACAAATTTTGGGAAGCAGTAATGAAGCGTATCATGTAATCGGCGTGGTAAAAGATTATCACTTTGCCTCCTTAACCAAAAAAATAACACCGCAGTTATTTAACATGAATGGTTCGTATGGATCTTATTACATCAGGATAAAACCCAATACAGCGGCTTCAAGTTTAAAATGGATACAAAAAACATATCAGCGGTTTTACCCGATGAACCCCTATGCTTATGTGTTCAAAAACGATGAAAACAGAAAACGATATGCTGATGTTGAAAAATGGAAACAGATTATTTTGTTCGGCGCCATATTAACCATCTTTATTTCCTGCATCGGTTTGTTTGGATTATCTGTTTTATCGGCAGAAAAAAGAACAAAAGAAATCGGCATCCGCAAAGTGCTGGGTGCATCGGTGCAACAAATTGTTACGACGCTTTCAACAGATTTTATAAAGCTGGTTGCAATTGCGTTGATAATCGCAACGCCGTTAGTCTATATGGCCGCAAATAAATGGTTACAGAACTATCCATATCGCATTAAAATGAGTTGGTGGTTGTTTGCTTCTGCAGGAATATTAGTGATGCTGATTGCGTTGTTTACAGTAAGTTTTCAATCCATCAAAGCAGCCATAGCAAATCCGGTGAAGAGTTTAACCACGGAGTAATTAAAAAGACTGCCTTTGATTTTCGGGGGCTTTTTCGTGGGTAGTTGAGGGGCATTAACTTCACAGATGTGGTTACTATCTTCAATTTATGAGTTGCTCATTTTGGTGTTTAGATTTAAATAATGCATTGATTTCTCCCATCAATTTTGCCATTAAAATGTGATTTTTGCTTGGTAGAGCAAATAATTTAAAGAAAACTTATAAAAATCACATTTTAGTGTGATAATTAGTATTTTTCAATGAAATTTAATTAATATTGTATAGAAAATCACACTATAATGTTAATTCAGGAAATAGGAAAAAGCATAAAGCTTAGGCGCAAGGCACTAAAGATAACACAGCCTGACCTTGCACAATTGGCAAAAGTTGCCACCAATACTTTGTATAAAATAGAAAGGGGACAGGCCAACCCAACCATGGATATTATTGAAAGGATAACAGATGTATTGGGAATGGAAGTAAAGCTGGAAGTAAAGAAAATCATCCAATAAATCTGCTTTATGAGAAAACTGGCGATTTACAGAAATAAGGAATATGCTGGTATACTTACCGAAGAAACTAGGGATGAATACATATTCAGGTACGATAATACATACTATGCAGATTCCAAAAGTCCCGCGGTTAGTCTTACCCTTCCGAAATCTCAGCAGGAATATCGTTCACCAGTGTTATTCCCGTTTTTCTTTAATATGCTTTCCGAAGGGGTAAACAGACAATTGCAAAGCAGGCTGCTTAAGATAGATGAAGAGGATCATTTCGGATTGCTTTCTGCTACCGCACAGTATGATACGATAGGAGCAATAACAGTTAAACCCATTGAATGATAATGAGTGTACCCGTAATAAAATATTGCCCCGGAAGCCTTGCTGAAGGATTTACTGCTTACAGTCCCGCTTTTTTGCGGAGGATGTTTGATGGCAAACAGGTAAGCCATATACTGCCTTATGATGCACCTCAGGTAAATGAAGCGGATACAGAAAAGTTTTTGGAAAACAGGAAGCGAATATCCATATCCGGTGTGCAGGAAAAAATGTCTCTTTTATTAAGTAAAAATAAATTAAGGCTTACGGACGAAGGAGAGCAGGGTACCTATATATTAAAACCTATTCCAAGAGACCTTAAAAAAGTAGACCAGGTTCCTGCTAATGAACATGTAACCATGCAGATTGCAGCACAGGTATATGGTATTAATACTGCTGAAAATGGAATGATATTTTTTAAAAATGGATCACTTGCCTATATAACCCGGCGCTTTGATGTAAAATCTGATGGATCAAAATTGGGGAAGGAAGATTTTGCTACACTGGCTGGTCGAACTAGGGAGAATGCCGGTGCTGATTTTAAATACACTTATTCTTATGAAGAAGCTGCTGCTTTAATCCGGCAGTTTGTTCCGGCATGGCGTATAGAGATAGAAAAATATTTTGTGCTAGTTGTTTTCAATTATCTTTTTTTGAATGGCGATGCTCATTTAAAAAATTTCTCTTTGCTGGAAAGTGACAGCGGCGATTATTTTTTAAGTCCGGCTTATGATTTAATAAATACAAGATTGCATGTAGACGATACTGATTTTGCATTGGACCGGGGTTTGTTTGCTGATGATTTTGCATCCGAGACTTTTAAGAAAACACTTCACCGGGGAAAGCAGGATTTTACGGAGTTTGCTAAAAGAATAGGAGTAAGAGAAGATCGCCTGGAAAAATTACTGGAACTATTTTTATTAAAGCAGGATAAAGTTGACATGCTGGTGAGTCGCTCGTTTCTTAATGAGCCTAATAAAAGAGGGTATTTAATGGAATATGGAACAGGAAGGAAAAGGCTTATTAAATAGGCTTCAGTTTTCATCTTATCATAAATACGAATTTTATTACACTCATTCAGTAAAACGATGATAAGCTTTTTAATTCTTTCACAAGGAAATTTGCCATGTTGTATTGGTGCTGCTAAATTGAATAAAAAATGATTCTGCAAAAATTATCTCAAATAGTACAATGTTAAACTTAAAAAATTTTGAAAAGGAAATAGTTCCCGTTATTCTTAAAAGGGGAGAACAATACTTTCGTAATGGAAATGTAACAAGCATTGAAGAAGAAGGTAATGGGGTTTGGTCTGCTGAAGTGGAAGGTTCAGAAACATATACTGTGGAAGTAACCATAAAAAGCAATGATAAAATAAGTGATTATTTCTGCGATTGCCCACATGAGGGCGGCATTTGTAAACATGTGGTGGCAGTATTATTTACGTTGCAAAATGAAATAGTAAAGGCAAACGGTAAGCCTGTAATAAACACAAAGAAAGATGTGTTTGAAACGCTGCTTAAATCTGTAACCCATAACGATTATCAAAAATTTGTGCAGCAATATGCCCAAAAAAATAAAAACTTTAAAACTGAGTTTGAATTGTTTTTTGCAGATAAAGACAACAGAATCGATGTGGCAAAAAAGTATTCGGAACTGGTTAACAAACTGATAAAAAAATACTCAACCGGTGGCTATATTGATTACCGGTCTTCATTTGGTTTGTCCAGGGAAATAGACAAGCTTTTGGCCATAGGCCAGGGATATATTGCAAAAAATAATTTCAGGGATGCTTTTGCTTTATTCAAAGCTGTTTTAAAGCCTATGATAGAAGTAATCACCTATTGTGATGATTCCGACGGTAATATTGGTGATAGCATCGATAGCGCCGTGGAGCTTTTGCAAATAATAATCTCAGCAATGGCCGCTGCCATCAGTATAAAAGAAGAGGTCTTTGAATTTTTACAAAATGAATTGGAGAATAAAGATTATTTCGACTATGGTGATTTTGGGTATAGCCTGTTTTCAATTTTTCAAAGCCTTGCGGTGCAGCTTGATAAAGGGGCCATTTTTCTTTCATTTACAAATGCTCAAATTGCAAGGCTTACAGGACAGTATGACGATTACAGAAAAGAATTTTATAAAAAGGGAATAATTGTGTTTTTGCAGCAAACGGGTAAAGCTGCTGAAGCAGAAAAATTATTGGAGCAAAACATGGATATTGTAGAAGTGCGTATGGAAGTGATGAATAAGGTGATTGAAAAAAAAGATTACCATGCTGCTAAAAAAATAATTGCAGAAGGAATTAAAATTGCTGGAAGCAAATCTCATGCCGGCACAGTGGACCAATGGAAAAAAGAATTGTTGCGGATTGCGAACCTTGAAAATGATATAACGGCTATCAGGAATTATACAAAGTATTTTGCATTTGACCAGGGCGTATCTGCTGAATATTATGAAAAATGGAAGAAAACATTTACACCTGTTGAATGGAAGCAAACAATCGAGAAATATATTGCAGAAATGATACAAAAAGTAACAGGTGAATGGGAACGGAGTAAAAGTAAAAATAAATTTTGGCAGGCACCGCCTTATCCTCCATTATTGCAAAGTCTTGGTCCCGTATATATCCTGGAAAAATTTTGGGATGGATTGCTTATTTTGGTACAACAGGCAAATAATCTCAATACAACACTTGAGTATCATCAGTATTTGGTAAAAGATTATTCGTCAGCATTGCTTGCCATTTATATACCTGCACTGGAAGAGTATGGAGTAAAGGCAAATAGTCGCGGCGAATATGCGGATTTGGTAAGTAAGATGAAAAGAATTATAAAGGATATTCCCGAAGGAAAAAAAGATGTATTAGCTGTAGCAAAACACCTCCGGGAGAGATTTTCTGTAAAGCCCCGCCGCCCGGCCATGATAGAAGAGCTTGACGAAATACTGAAATAATTTCTTCTATAATACCAGATTGAAAAGAACACCAACATCCCAATATTATAAAGCAAGGAGAATATTACTATGCCTTTTTACAACTCTTTATAAACGACAACAACTGTAGCAAGGGTTCAATCGTAATCCCCTCTGCTCCACAATATATCTTTTTCAGCCTTTTAGGCGGCCGTAACTTAGTGTATTAAAAAAAAGCAAATCATTTGCTAAAATCAAGAGCGTTTTTACCACTCAATGTACCATTATAAAAAAACCAGCAATAATTTGCTGGTTTTAATGTGTGTTTGTAGCCCCGACAGGAATCGAACCTGTATCTAAAGTTTAGGAAACTTCTATTCTATCCATTGAACTACGGGGCCGAAGAAAATGTGAAAATGTGATAATTGTTTAAACCAACATTATTTCTGCATTTGCGCAAATCCCAACATCTAAAAATCCCAAAAACAGCAATCTCAAGATCAGTAATCCCAAATCAGCAATCTCAAACAAAATCTTCCGCCGTCACGCAATGTCCGCTGCGTGAAACCAGTCCAGCAAAGGCAATCCCAAAATCTCAAAATCAGCAATCTCAAAATCCCTTCGCGGGCGCAAAAATAAGCGTTTCCGGCTAAATAGCACAGGGTAAATTGCTGCTGTTTAATACTTACCTTCCAATTCTTAAATCAGCATTTGTCATGAAAAGAAGTTTGTCCTTTTGTATTGCCATTCTTGTGATAATGGGTTGTTTTTCAACCGGTAGTTTACACGCGCAATCGTCCGGAGCACGGCTCAATCATATTGCCCAGTATGTGCTCGACCTGAAAATCAGTACCGATTTTTATATGAAAGTGGTTGGACTGGATACCATTCCTGAACCATTTCACGATGGTCGCCATACCTGGTTCCTGATAGGCCCCAAAAGCCATCTCCACATCATTTCCGGTGTGAAAACGCCGCTTCCCAAAGAAAAAAATACCCATCTCTGCTTTACAGTGGCCTCTGTAGAAGAATTTATTCCGAGACTCACCAAAAACAATGTGCCTTTTGAAAGCTGGACCGGCGAAAAACAAACCTTCACCAAACGCGTAGACGGCGTAAAACAAATCTATTTCCAGGACCCGGATGGCTATTGGATAGAGATTAATGACGCGAGAGAGTAATATTGTGTTAGGTGTTATGTTTTGTGTTTTGTGTAATGCGGGTTTTATTTTTTAGGTTTATATGCTGATTGCAACTGGCAGGAATTAGAGGCTGGCAGCCTGTTTCCCGTGATTATGGCACACAACACATAACACACAAAACAACCTTCAAAAACTAAAGTGTTTTGTGTTTTGTGTAATGCGGGTATTATTTTTTAGGTTTATATGCTGATTGTAACTGGCAGGAATTAGAGACAGGCAGCCAGTTTCCCAGGGTAACGGCACGCAACACATAACACTCAACACACACACAACAAAGGCGCACATGCCGGTAACGGCAAACAACACATAACACTCAACACACAAAACAACCTTCAAAAACCTATATTTGCTGACCTTTTTAAAGGCTATAACTATGAAGTTTTATAATATTATTATCAGGTACCGGCTGCAGATCGGTATTGGTTTGATAGTGCTGGGATTGGTCGTGAATTTCTGGGGCAACAGCTTCTGGGCAGCTTTTCCGCTATACCTGGTGGGCGTAGTGCTCATCTTCGGGCATTTCTTTTTTGGCCCCCTCCGGTTAATCCAGGAATACATGGAAAATGGTGATATGGAAGGCGCCCAGCGGGTACTGAACTCCATTAAGTTTCCGGGCCTGATGTACAAACCCATCCGCTCTGTTTATTATACCCTCAAAGGCAATATCGCCATGATGAACCAGGACTTTGACAGCGCAGAAAAAAACATGCAGAAAGGGCTCGACCTGGGAATGCCCATGAAAGAAGCAGAAGGCGCCAGTCTGTTGCAGATGGGTATGCTGTCCATGCAAAAAAATGATATCAGAAAAGCAGAAGGATTTATCCGCTCCGCCATCCGCAAAGGACTGCCCGATAAAGAAAATGAAGCGGCTGCATACCTGCAATTGTGCAGTATCATGATGACCAAAAGAGAATTCCGCGCAGCCAAAGAATATTTTCGTAAAGCAAAAGGCTTAAGACCCACTACGCCACAGATTGTTGACCAGATAAAACAAGTGGAGAAATACATCAGCCGGATACCGGGGTAGAGAGAGAATTGCTGATTTTTTGATTTTGAGATTTTGGGATTTCTTATGCCGGTATTTTCTTATGCCGGTATTTGTTTCACGCAGCGTACTGGCGAAGCAGCGGGCATAGCCAATTACAAATACCGCAATATTAATGTATGAAAGTGTTCGCCGCCCCGCTTACCCGCCGCGTGAAACAAGCCAGGTAAACGCAGTCTCAGAGCAGCGGGCATAGCCGATTACAAATACCGCAATATTAATGTATGCAAGTGCGCGCCTCCCCGCTTACCCGCCGCGTGAAACAAACCACGCAAACGCAGTCTCAAAATCTCAAAATCGATCCGGTCTTTGCCCTGCATTCATATTTTATCGTAACAATCATGAAAATCTGCGCTCCATCAATAATCGGCTGTGTCCGCCGCCCCGCTTACCCGCCGCGTGAAACAAACCAGGCAAACGCAATCTCAAAATCCCAAAATCAGCAATGCCTGCTTCGCTTAGGCCGATGCGCGCAAACCCATAGAACTTTCCAACACACGGGTAATGGTGTTCTTTAACCGCGGCAGGGTAAATATCGTTTTCTCAATATATTCCACTACACCCAGCTTAAGAATGGAAGAGGTAACTGCAATTTCAAGATTGCTGGAGAAAAAAATGACGGGAGAAGAAAGACTGCGTTTTTTAAGTTCTTTTAATACATCATAACCAGTAATAGACCCATCCAGGTTATAATCGAGTATAATAATATCCGGCCGGCGATCCAACGCTGCAAGGAAAGTTTCCCCGGTACTGAATACGTGTATATCCTGGCTGATGTTTTCCAGCTGCTTTAATACAAGCGTCTGGAAAACCGGGTTATCTTCTACTACAAAGATTGTAGGCTGGGCTTTTTGCATGGTTGTCATCTTGTGCAGTACTTTATTCAACAATACTGCCAATCGGATTTTTCAGCCAAAGAGCTGGTAATCAACCGTCATTGCATTTTCTGCCCGGTTATTTTTCCCATTGGTGGAATTTCCCCTTCGTTGCGGGAATATCAGGCTGGGAAATCTGCCTTTAATTGTACTATGCATTCGTTGATGGTAGCCGTTACTTTATCTACCAGCGGCCCCAGATCCGCGGTTTCCTGTTCATGCTTGCCATTGTTTTCAACAAGCCGGATATCGTCTTTTAAAACCCCGATGCCCATAGAGTCGATGGTAGATTTTAATTTATGGGCTATTTTACCCATGCGCTGCCATTCTTTTTTGTGAAGGGCGTCCTGCAAATCAACCAGGCCGGGCGGTACCGTCTCAATAAATAACTGCACCATTTTTTTTATAAAAGCTTCATCGCCCCCGGAAACGGATCTCACCATGGTAAGGTCGTACAACCTGGCGCCAGGATTTTCGTTTATGGGTGCAGGTGATTGCGCTGCGGAGTCACCAGCAGGCGAATCAAAAGCAGCCGGTGAAAGGTTTCGTTTAATCACGTCAAATAGATTTGCTTCAGTAAATGGTTTTGATAAATAGTCATTCATACCGGCGTTGATATACGTTTCGCTGTCTCCTTTCAGTGCATTGGCGGTAAGCGCAATAATTGGTATGCCGGCTTTTTTGGGATCCTGTAACTGCCGTATATTTTTCGTGGCAGTGATTCCATCCATTTCAGGCATTTGTATATCCATCAGTATAAAATCATAATCGTTTTGTTGCAGCGCATCAACGGCTTTGCGTCCATTGTCTGCAATGGTTACATCAAACCCCCAGCCCTGCATGATGTGCTTTGCCAAAAACTGGTTCAATTCCACATCTTCTGCTACCAGCACACGGCGCTTGCCCAGCACCTCATAATTTGTAATGCCTGGCAATGCTGTTTCTATAATGGGTGCCTCATGCTTTTTATAAGGTAAGATAAACCGGAACGTGGTGCCTTCGTTGATGCGACTTTCTACCCATATCTCGCCTCCCTGCATTTCAATCAGGTTTTTACAAATAGAAAGGCCCAGCCCGGTTCCGCCATATTCTCTGGTGGTAGTGGCGCTTGCTTGCTCAAAAGGCGTGAAGATGGTTTTTAATTTATCATCCGGGATGCCAATGCCGGTATCCTGTATCAGAAATTCTATGGCCATCCAGTCTTCCTTGTCAAACTTTATATGGCTTTCGAGTGTGATGCTTCCGCGTGCGGTAAACTTAACCGCATTGCTTAAAAAATTATTGAGTATCTGCACCAGGCGGTACGGATCGCCTTTTACCTGCAAGCTTTTGGGAAGCCCGTTTTTATGCGAGAGCCGGATGCCTTTTTCTTCGGCCTTAAAACTAAATGATTGAATGATGACATTTATCTTGTCGGGTACATTAAACGGTATTTCCTCCAGTTGCATTTTTCCCGCTTCTATTTTTTCAAGGTCGAGAATATCATTCACAATGGCAACCAGGTTGCTGGCAGAATCCTGGATAATGGCCAGGTAGTTCTGCTGATCTTTATCTAGCGGGGTTTTTGCCAGCAGTGCGGCAATACCCAGTATACCGTTCATGGGTGTACGTATTTCATGGCTCATATTGGCCAGGAAAGCTTTTTTGGCGGCTGCAGAGTTTTCGGTTGTTTTTTTTGCATGCATCAATTCTTGTTCTGCCAGGATGCGCTGCGTAATATCCTGCGAAAACCCAATGATATAAGCATCGGCACCGGGTTCTTCCACCTTATAGTTCTGGTAGAGCAGGTATATTTTTTTGCCGGACTTGTTTACCACGCTGAATACGCCCTGCGATCGGCCGTTTTTATTGATCACGTCCAGGTAGTTGGTCTCAAACTGTCCCTGTTGCTCCAGCGGAATAAAATCTTTGATGCTTTTTCCGATCATTTCAGGTTCCGAATACTGCATGGCATGCAGTATGGCCGGGTTGGTAGTTAGAATTTTACCATTCAGTTCATGTGTACAGATAAGCGCCTGGCTATAATTGAAAATATCGCGGTAGCGTTTTTCGCTTACTATCACCTGCTCTTCTATATTCTTTCTTTCGGTGATATTCAGTCCGTAACCAATCACCATTTTTATAGTGCCCTGTTCATCGGGTACCGGAAACATTTTGCGCAGCAGTATCTCTTTTTCGCCATTCCCGTCAGTCATCTCTTCTTCCCATTCTACCTGCTGTTTTGTTTCCATCAGTTGGGTAAACAAGGCTTTTCTCCGGTCGGCAATGGCTTTGTCTTTGCCACGCTTCGTAATATATTCTTCATCTGTTTTTCCTATCAGCCAGCTGCGCATATCAGGATCTTTCACTGCCACAGGGTTCAGAAAAAGATAACGGCCGTCTGTATCCAGTACGGCAATATCTGAAGGGATAAAATTGAGTATCTCTTCATAGAAATTGCGCTGCAGTAACTGAAATTCGTGATCCGTTGTCATAGTTATACAATTGGTATGAACATCTGCTTGCCTTAGTTAATCACCAACTCTTTGCTTTGAATCATCCGGTAAATGGTGGATTTCCCAATATCCAGCAGTTTGGCTACCAGCAATACATCGCCCTTGTTATTGTCCAGGTAATGCTGAATAATAAAATTGGTATGCTCCCGCAAAGTTTTACCATTGGCAAAGATGTCTGTTACTTTAGCAGTGGTATTCAGCGTTATGTTTTCTGGTTCAATCAACGGCCCGTCGCTCATTACCACAGACAGGTCCATCACCGATTTCAGTTCGCGTACATTACCGGGAAAGCGGTAGTTCATCAGCTTTTGTTGCGACTCGTTGGAAAGCGTTTTCTTTTCGGTTTTATTCTCTGTGCAAAACAGGTCTATAAAATATTTGGCCAGCAGTATTACATCACCGCTGCGCTCCCTGAGTGGTGGCAGGTTAATGGGCAGACCATATAAACGGTAGTAAAGGTCTTCGCGAAATGTTTTTGCCTGCACAGATTCCAGCAGGTTTTTGTGAGTGGCCGTAATGATACGGGCGTTTACGGGTATCACCTGGTTATCGCCCACGCGTGTAATTTCTTTTTCCTGCAATACCCTTAATAATTTTGTTTGCAGGTTAATATCCATCTCGCCTATTTCGTCAAGGAAGAGTGTGCCACCATCGGCTTCTTCAAATTTGCCGATACGCCTGGTAACCGCGCCGGTAAAAGCGCCTTTCTCATGTCCGAATAATTCACTTTCAATCAGGTCTTTTGGAATTGCGGTTACGTTGACTGCTACAAAGGGTTTCTTCTGTCGTTCAGAATTATAATGAATGGCTTTCGCTACCATCTCTTTACCAGAGCCAGTTTCGCCATAGATAGAAACGCTGATATTGGTTTGCACCGCTTTTTCAATCATGCTGAAAACTTTCTGCATGCTGTCGCTGTTGCCAATCATCGTTTTTGAAAAATCATATTTGCGGCCTACTTCCTTTCTCAGTTGCTCCACTTCCTGTTTCAGTCCGTTGATTTCCTGTAAATGCTGGATGGTATTCCAGAGGCGGTCCTTGGTGTCATCGTCTTTTACAATATAATCAAACGCACCATTCTTAAGCAGGTTTATTGCGGTTGCAATGTCTTCCTGCCCGGAAATGATGACTACCTGTATATTATTATTGTGTTCCTTGATCTTTTTAAGGGCCTCGCCACCATCGCAATCAGGAAGTGAATAGTCGAGCGTTACCACCTGCGGATTTTCGTGCAGGGCGCTAAAAAAGGCGGAAGAATTTTCAAATCGCCGTACTTCGTAATCTGGATTGAGGGAGAGATAATGCTGCAGCATGGAGCCGTACCAGGCATCATCTTCAAGTATGAAGATCTTAAAGGCAGACCGGTTTTTCATAATTTGGATTTTCTACACCTATAACGCAGATTTTTGAAAATTATTCCCAAATGAGGAAAGCTTCCTGTTTTAATTATGGATATAAATTTTGACGTTCAAGTTATTCATTATCAGTACATAAATATTTCCACTTATAAGACTGAGCCAGTCCAAATTGCCTAATACTTATCTTTGAGCTATGCAGGAACCCAGAAATAAACAGTCCGAAAGATATACCCATGAATTCAATCAGCTTAACCCACAACAGCAAAAAGCAGTCAGCACCATAGAAGGTCCGGTAATGGTAAATGCCGGTCCGGGTACGGGTAAAACGCAGATCCTTGCGTTGCGCATAGGCAGCATCCTGCAGCAAACAGATACCCAGCCCAATAATATTCTTTGTCTTACTTATACAGACAACGGTGCGGTGGAAATGCGCAACCGCCTGCTAAAAATAATCGGGGCCGCCGCCTATAATGTAAGCATACATACCTTCCATTCATTTTGCAATGAAGTAATTCAGGACAACCTCACTTATTTTGGCAAACTGAACCTGGCGCCCATCGGCGACCTGGAAGAAGTGGAACTTTTTTACAAGCTGATAGACAGTATTGAAAAAGACAATCCATTGAAACGCTTCCGCGGAGATGTGTATTATGAAAAAGACCGGCTTAAATCGCTCTACAGCCTCATGAAAAAAGAAGCCTGGGATCCGGCTTTTCTCAATACACGCATCGATGCCTATATCAGTGAACTGCCCGTGAAAGAAGGTTTTTTTTATAAAAGGAAACAAAAGGAATTCAATGCAGGCGACCCCAAACCCGCCGCCATTGCCAAAGAAACAGAAGACATGGAACTGCTGCGCGCTGCAGTAAACCTGTATCCGCGGTATAACAAGATGATGACAGACCTGGGCCGCTATGATTTCGATGATATGATCTTATGGGTGCTGGATGCATTTAATAAAAACAAAAACATGTTGCTGGACTACCAGGAAAGGTTCCTGTATTTTTTGGTGGATGAATTCCAGGATACCAGCCGCTCGCAAAACCTGTTAATGCAATACCTTACCAGTTATTGGGAAACACCCAATCTCTTTGTGGTAGGAGATGCAGACCAGAGTATATTTTCTTTCCAGGATGCCAACGTGGAAAATATCGTTGAAGTTGAAAATAAATATGTTCACAGCCTTACAAAAATTGACCTTGTCAGCAATTACCGCTCCACGCAAAATATACTGGACGCCGCCCACCAGTTAATTCAGCATAACCAGCTGCGCATGGTGCAGCATGATCAGCCGCTGAGGGCATCCAACCTGCATCTGGCAGGTATTTCCATAACACCAGTCATTGCAGAATATGCCAATCCAACACAGGAAGCCGTAGACGTGGCCATGCAAATAGAGGCATTGATACAACAGGGCATCAGCGGTAAAGAGATTGCCGTTATATACCGCAATCACGCACAGGTTGCCGGTATTGTTTCTATACTGGGAGAAAAAAAGATTGCTATAAATACCCGCAAAAAGGAAGATATACTGCAATTGCCTTTTATACAGAACATCCTTTCTATACTGAGCTGGATAAACCGCGAAAAATACATACCCTACAGCGGAGATGATTTACTTTTCCAACTGCTGCACAGTGATTTTTTTTCAATTTCCCCGCTGGAGATAGCGAAACTGAGCATTACCGCAGACGCCAGGAACAGGGTTGGCAAAGGAGATGTTTTTTCATTGCGCCGTCTAATGGCGGAATCTGCCTTACCCAAAGCCGATCTGTTTCATCAACCCAACGGGCAGTCAGTAAAAGAAGTCAGCAATATGCTGGAAGATCTGGTGAAGGCATCCGCCAACACTACTTTACAACAATTGCTGGAACGTATAACACAAAGGGCAGGCGTGCTCTCTTATATAATGGATAGTACGGAAAAGCCGTGGCTGATGCAGGTATTGAATGCATTTTTCAATCACCTCAAAGAGGAAAATAAGCGGAATCCCGATCTTACACTGGAAGCATGGCTGGCCAATATGGAAACCATGAAAAAAAACCGGCTTCCGGTACCACTGTATAAATTAACCGCCAGCGATGAAGGCGTGAATATGGTAACCGCACACGGCGCCAAAGGCTCCGAATTTGCGTACGTATTTGTTATTGGCTGTTATAAAAATATATGGGACGATAAAAACAATTCCGGCAGATACAACTACAGAATGCCCGATAACCTGGTAAGTATTAATAGAACGGCCACCGACCTGGAAGAAAGCAGGCGGCTTTTTTATGTTGCCATTACCCGCGCCAAAACACACCTGCAATTATCTTATCCATTAAAAGATGATAAGGACAAGGAACTCACAAAAAGCACTTTCATCACTGAACTGTTGGAAGCAAGCGATTTGAAAGCGGAATCAAGGCAGGTGTCTGATGCATTACTGGCAGATTACCTATTGCTGCAATTCAAAGAAAAAGCAAGACCGGAAATAGAACTGGTGGAAGATGAATACATTGACCAGTTGCTGAAAAAATATACCCTCAGTGTTACCCACCTCAATAACTTCCTGGATTGCCCCCTGAAATTTTATTACCAGAACCTCATCAGGGTGCCGGCCGCCAAAAATGAAAGCATGGCATTTGGAAGCGCCATTCACTGGGCGCTGGAAAGGTTGTTTGTAAAAATGAAGGCCAATGGCAATGTGTTTCCGTTAAACGAAGAACTGGTGGAAGATTTTAACTGGCATATGAAAAACAACCGCGAAGCATTTACACCCGAAAGTTTTCAGCTAAAAACGGATTATGGCGAAAAGATATTACCGGCTTATTATAATTACCACATAAACCGCTGGAATAAAATTGTTATTGTTGAAAAAGCCGTACGCAATGTGGCGGTACAAAATATTCCCATCAATGGCAAACTCGATAAACTGGAATTCGATGGCAAACAGGTAAACGTGGTTGATTATAAAACCGGTAAATATGCCAATGCCAAAAAGAAACTGGTTACACCCAACGATAAAGAACCCAATGGCGGCGACTACTGGCGGCAGGCCGTTTTTTATAAGATTCTACTGAACAATGACAAGACCAGCGACTGGCAGGTGATAAGCACCGAATTTGATTTTATAGAACCGGTGAACGAGGAATATAAAACGGAAATCATCCAGATTACGGATGCAGATATTACCACCGTTACGCAACAGATAAAAGATACCTGGCAAAAAATACAGGCAAAAGAATTTAAAACAGGTTGCGGTAAACCGGATTGCGAGTGGTGCAATTTTGTAAAATCAAATAAACTGGCGGTCGTGCTGCATCCGCAAGAAGAAGAGGAGAGTACTGTATAAAGCCTGCGTACACAGGTGAAGATGTAAGAAAAAAAAGATTTCGGGATTGTGTTTTTCTGCCCGGTGGCAGGTCAATGAAATGTGTTCAACCCGTGCAAAGCCTTTCATTCCTGGCTATCCGTGTGCAAAAAACCCGCGGAACACGGATGCAATTTTATACCATTATTAGCAATACCAACTGTCCAAAACAACCGAAACAACTTAAGTTTGCAGCCGTATGAACCGGAAAGCCTGTACTTCATTCCTGGCAATTGTTATCATTGGGTTTTTTATTGCGGCAACCGGCCACGGTTGCGCAAACCCCATAGCACCCTCCGGCGGTCCCAGGGATTCATTGCCCCCGGTACTGGTAAACGTAAACCCCAAAGATTCCTCAGAAAATTTCAACGCCAAAAGGGTCACGTTTTCATTCAATGAATTTGTGGAAGTGGCCAATGTGCATGATAACCTCATTGTATCACCGGTACCCAAGGCGGAGCCTATCGTAGAATCCAAATTAAGGACGGTAACCGTTAAGATCAAAGACACGCTGGAAGCCAATACCACTTATTCTTATAACTTTGGCGATGCCATAAAAGATATCAATGAAGGAAATGTACTCAGGAATTTTACCTATGTATTTTCTACCGGTGATCATATAGACAGCCTTGAACTGACCGGCCGCGTACAGCTGGCAGAAACCGGCCTGGCAGACAGTACCCTCATTGTAATGCTGCACCGTAACGGAGATGACTCAGCGCTTATTAAAGAAAAGCCCAGGTTTATTGCTAAACTGGATAGCCTTGGGAGATTTCATTTCCGGCACCTGCCGGCTGGTATATTCTATTTATACGCATTGAAAGATGAAGGAGGTCAGAAGAAATATCTTTCCAAAAGACAGCTGTTTGCTTTTACTGATAAACCAGTAACCATTGCCGGCGACAACCAGCCGGTAACCATGTATGCCTATCTTGAAAAAGATACTTCAAAACCTTTTACCAGTACAATTGCCAAACCTGCCGCCGGTAAACCAGACAAAGAAAAGGAAAAAGACAAACGGCTTAAATTTACTATTAACCTCGAAAGCGGGCAGCAGGATTTATTGGGCAACCTGCAACTGACTTTTCCCGACCCGTTAAAGAATTTTGACAGTTCTAAAGTACAATTTACAGATGAAGCCTTTAAGCCGGTTACCAATTACCGACTGGTAGAAGATACTGCCCACAAAAAGATTACGTTGTTGTACAAATGGCCCGAAAACACTGCCTTCAATTTAATTGTCGACCGTGATTTTGCAGAAGATTCCAGCGGTCGTAAAATTCCCCGGACCGATACGTTGAAATTCAAAACCTTCAAGGAGTCCGACTATGGAAATATCAATATCCGGTTCAATAACCTTGACCTGTCGAAGAAACCGGTACTACAGATTTTACAATCGGGTAATATAAAAGATTCGGCCAAACTTGTCTCCAGAGACTTCCGCATAAGGTTGTACAAGCCGGGTGAGTACGAGATGCGTATTTTATTTGACGCCAATGACAACGGCACCTGGGATGCCGGAGAATTTTTTAAGACACGGCGCCAGCCGGAAATGGTACAGGCCATCAAACGCAAACTGGTGGTAAAGGCCAACTGGGACAATGAAAATACCATTGATTTGTAGGCATTGAAAGTTCTGCATGTTTGCCGGCTGGCGTATGCTCCACCGCGTTATCATTCAAATAATATCTGCTTTTTCACGTTAAAGGGGCCATACCCGTACTCTTCCAACATTCAATAACCCCAAAGAACCAACATGAAAAAGCTTTATTTGCTTTGCGCAGGTATCCTGTATGCCTGCATATTGCCTGCCCAGCCTTCTTTTCAAACATCATTACAGGCGGGTGTCTCGCTTCCCTTAAACAGCAGTGAGATCGATGGTACCCATACCGGCAAGGCCATCCATTTTGGCAATCACCTTGATTATACTTTCGGAAATGAAACAGTAAGCGTTGGCCTTGGTGCATATATAGGCTTTATTAATGCCATCTCCACGGATAATAAATATAAAGAAGTGGGTGCAGCCATTGCTGACAAATACCGGCTTTCCACATCACAACTCACTTTTAATGCGTCATCCTTTAAAAGCACGCATTTTCTTTTGGGGCCGGTGGCATCATTTGGATCCGCCAGGTTCAATGTAAATATTTGGGCAAAGGGCGGTTACGGTTTAAATGAACCTTCGCGTTATGCTGTAATATATAAAGAAGGCAATATCGTAAACAATATTTATGTAAACCAGGGCGGAGAAAACAAAAACGGGCTGGCATACAGCGCAGGAGCAGGTATCAGGCTTGCTATCTCTCCGTTTGCAGGATTGCAACTGGCAGCAGGATATTTTAGTACGCAAACTGACCAGGTCAGTTATAATTTCGATCGTGAAAAAGGAACAAAGGCAGTATATTATACAGATGCCAACCAGTTTGTACAGCTTTCGGCAGGCCTGCAGTTTGCCATTGGAAATACCGGAAGAAAAAATACAGGTGCTGCACAAAAAGATACCGGCAACCCGGTAACTGCCAGAATGGATCAGAAAATAAAAACAAAAAGCAATATCAAGAATGATCGTGTTATAGCTTCCGGCGGTGAAGCGCCTGTTCAGGCAAAAATGGATCAAAAGATCAAAACAAAAAGCAATATTAAAAATGACAGGATGGCCGGCAACACCGGAAATGATGAAAATCCAGATAGCGATTCATTGTATTTCTCGCCCGAAAAAATTGAACTGCGTTCAATGGTGGCAGGTAGCCAGCCCGGCCAAACCACCCTGCAATCAGTAGATAATTTTCTGACGGGGTTTGTTTACCAGACAGAACGCGGCGCAGTCATCAGCCAGTGCGGCAGCAATGCAATGCCCGGTGATCCCATTCCCGGGCTGAATGTAAAAATGAAAAGGCTGAATACCGGTGGCAATGATATACTGTCTGCACGCACCAATAAAGACGGCAGTTTTTCTTTTACCAATATCGCACCGGGCAAATATGCTGCGGAAGCCGGTAAACTCTTCACCACCCTTACCGTTAATGGCAGCAACGGCAACGCTGTCAGAACACTCGATCTAATGGGTGGCAGCTGTGGCAATACCAAGGAAAATTATATTATCAGCACAGGTGATAAAACATATGTGGAAGTTATTAGTGCACGGGAAGCAGGCAGCGGAATGGCTACTGGTAAACACATTGGCAATGTAAAATACGAAGACATAAAAGCGCTGGCACCACGCGATGCCGCATCCGGACAGGCTACAGGAAGACGCATGCACAAACCTTACCGCGTGGCAGATACAGATTTTGATATCAGTCCCGATAATATTGTGAGCAACGATGGTAAATTCTATGCGGAAGTATTGAGTTCAAGAGAAGCAGGCAGCGGTATGGCTACCGGGAGGCGCAGCACTATTGTTACCGGCGATGTTGACGGCGACGGCCTGGATGACAATGCGGTGGTTGCGCCACGTGATGCAGCCAGCGGACTGGCAACGGGCAGAAGAATGCACAAACCCTATTTGATGACAAAAGAACTGGATGCAAATGGCTATGAAGTTGTAGCGCCGCGCGATGCAGCATCAGGACTGGCAACAGGCAGGCGCATGCACAAGCCAATGGTAATTACCAAAGAGCTGGATCTGATAAATGAAGAAACGGTAACACAGCGTGAAGCGGGCAGCGGTATGGCAACAGGCAAAAGAATGCATAAGCCATTTATTGTAATGATCGATGATGAGGAGGATGCCGATGCCATCGTTTCGCCGCGCGATGCGGCCAGCGGACAATCAACCGGCAGGCGCCAGTACCAGCCAGTGATAATTAGAATATATCCCGATGAAGACAGTTACGAAATTGTTGCACCTCGCGATGCCGCATCCGGAATGGCTACAGGTAAACGCATGCACAAACCGTTTGTAATTACCAAAGAACTGAACATAACAGAAGAGGGCGACGAAATGGTTGCTTACAGAATTGTACACCGCGACATTGCCGCACGCAATACGGAATTAGAAATAATGGCCATTACAGAGAATGGCATACCCCGCAACAAAGAGCAGAAAAAAGACATCATAACCGGTAAAGACAATGATACGGGTATGTTCGATACCGGAGATGAAGAAGAAAATGTGGTAAGCAATCCATTATACGAACAAAGCGGCGCACAGGGGGTAAATCCTTTGTTTGAATCTAAAAGCGATCTGAGGCTTGCCGGCAGTAACGGTAAGGAACATGCTATTTTCATTCCTTCTACTATTATTATACAGCCTGCCGGTGGCACCGCAGGTATTACATCGTTTACATCGTACGGGGTGGGGCCAATAAAATGGATGGCACCGGAAAGCCTGCCCAATAGAACAGCAGGTAAAAGCATCAATGAAAAAGGTATTAAAAGAATCGCAAATGGTAACCAGGAAGATGCGGCGCGTAAAGGCTGGGATGGCACCGTAAAGGGCGGCAGCAGGAATATAAACACCAGCGAAGACAACCTGGAAACAGCACGCAAAGGCTGGGATGGCGTAGTAAAAGGTGGCGCCATTGTACAACGCATAGACAGGGTGCGCTGCGCAGATGGCAGCTGTGCTGTTGAAGTGCTCGTGGAAATGGACGGCATTGTTTATGAGGCAGTTATTACCGGTGTGTTAAAAACCAAACATGATACCGTGAAGAATAGTATCAATAACGTAAGATAATATGTCTGATGTCTGATGTGATCATGTCTGATTTCTTTCACCGCCGTTGTTTTGTCTTTTTGACCAACAAACATGCGGGGCTGGTGTCTGATGTTTTATTCCGGTATTTTCATGTCTGATGTCTGATGTGATCATGTCTGATTTCTTTCACCGCCGTTGTTGTGTCTTTTGACCAACAACATGCGGGGCTGGGCGACTGATGTCTTATTCCGGTATTTTCATGTCTGATGTCTGATGTGAATCATGTCTGAATTCTTTCACCGCCGTTGTTGTGTCTTTTGACCAACAACATGCCGGGCTGGGTGTCTGATGTCTTATTCCGGTATTTTCATGTCTGATGTCTGATGTGGTCATGTCTGAATTTTTTCACCGCCGTTGTTTTGTCTTTTTGACCAACAACATGCGGGGCTGGGTGTCTGATGTCTTATTCCGGTATTTTCATGTCTGATGTCTGATGTGATCATGTCTGAATTCTTTCACCGCCGTTGTTTTGTCTTTTTGACCAACAACATGCGGGGCTGGTGTCTGATGTTTTATTCCGGTATTTTCATGTCTGATGCCTGATGTGAATCATGTCTGATTTCTTTCACCGCCGTTGTTGTGTTTTTTGACCAACAACATGCGGGGCAGGGTGTCTGATGTCTTATTCCGGTATTTTCATGTCTGATGTCTGATTTCAAGATGTCTGATGTTTGATGCCTTATATAACTTATCGGAGAAGCCGGCAGACTGGGACCCCAGCGCGACGTCTCACCATTTTTTGCATTTTAACTTTTGCATTATAACAGGCAAAGGCCCACTAGCCACTTACCATTAACCACTAGCCACTTCCCCATCCGGTAAAAGCACTTAACACTTACAACTTACGACTTAGTACTATCTTTGCTGCATGCAATTCTCATCTTCTTTGCTGGAAAATGCGGTCAATGAATTTGCCAGGTTACCGGGCATCGGAAAAAAAACGGCCCTGCGCCTGGTATTGCAATTGCTGAAGACATCCCCCGAAAAAGTGACGGCATTTGGCGAGGCCATCATAAAAATGCGCGAACAGATAAAATACTGCCAGCGTTGTTGCAATATTGCCGATGCCGATATCTGTTCAATCTGTGCAAATAGCATGCGCCAGCAACAGATTATCTGTGTAGTGGAAAACATCCGCGATGTAATTGCCATCGAAAGCACCCAGCAGTTTAACGGCGTCTACCATGTGCTGGGCGGCATCATCTCGCCGCTGGATGGCATCGGCCCGGATCAACTAAATATTGAGTCGCTGGTTGGCCGTGTGCAGAAGGAAAACACCGAAGAGCTCATTTTTGCCCTGAATCCCAACATACAGGGCGATACCACTATTTATTACGTACAAAAGAAATTGCAGGGGCTTTCGCTGCGCATAACCACCATTTCGCGCGGAATTGCCTTTGGCGGCGAACTGGAATATGCCGATGAAATGACCCTGGCACGCAGCCTGCAAAGCCGCTTACCTGTTGAAAATTACGTATCTGGCCGCTAGCCCGCCCGCCGGCGCAGTTAATATCAACAGGTCTTTGTTATTACGCTTACTTGTCGTAATTTTGCCCCGCAAATACAGGCCGATTTGTTTATTGTTCAGCCTGTTTAAAAACTGAACTAATAAACGATGATTATTCTGGACAGGTCCTCCAAAATTTCCTCGTTAATAGTTTAGAAAGGTTTGTATAATCTGGCGATTGCCGGCATTGTAAATATGCCTGTAACAACAGTGTTATATTTTTTGGCAACGCGTTTCCCGGTAATGCCCTTTGGGTTACCGCAACGCAAAAACTTCAGGCTATGACAGATATAAGAAACGAGTTAAAAAAACGCATTCTCATTATTGATGGCGCCATGGGCACCATGATACAGCGCCACAAGCTGCAGGAAAATGACTACCGCGGCAAACGATTTAAAGACTGGCATACCGATGTAAAAGGAAACAATGATCTGCTCAGTATCACCCAGCCAGATATCATCACTGATATTCACAAACAATACCTGGAAGCGGGCGCTGATATTATTGAAACCAATACCTTCAGCAGCACCGTCATTGCACAGGCAGATTATGATATGCAGTCCATTGCATTTGAGATGAATACTGCATCGGCAAAATGTGCAAGGGCCGCAGCAGATGAATACACCGCCAGAAACCCCGATAAACCCCGTTTTGTGGCAGGCGCCATCGGGCCACTCAATAAAACATTGTCGTTATCGCCCGACGTAAACAATCCGGGTTACCGCGCTGTAACGTTTGATGAAGTAGTAGCCGCTTATTTAGAACAGATTAAAGGTTTGGCAGAAGGCGGCGTGGATATACTGCTGATAGAAACCATTTTTGATACCCTCAATGCAAAAGCTGCTATCTATGCTGCAAAAAAATATTTCCGCGAAAATAAATTACCATCGTTGCCCATCATGATATCCGGTACTATTACGGATGCCAGTGGAAGAACACTGAGCGGACAAACGCTGGAGGCATTTTATGTTTCAGTAATGCATGCCAAACCACTGAGCATTGGTTTAAACTGCGCATTGGGCGCCCGTGAAATGAGACCGCATATTGAAGAGTTGAGCCAGATAGCAGGTTGTTTTACATCTGCCTATCCCAATGCCGGATTGCCCAATGCATTTGGTGAATACGATGAACAACCGCATGAAACCGCGCATATCATTGAAGAATGGGCGGCCAACGGATGGTTGAATATTGTAGGCGGATGCTGTGGAACAACGCCCGACCATATCAAACACATTGCAGACGAAGTAGCAAAGTTTGCACCAAGGGAGTTACCAGTTTATGAAACCATTTTGTGATTTTGAGATTTCGCGATTTTGAGATTTTGAGATTTGTTTACGAAGCCACACCAAAAGAAATCTCAAGATCTCAAAATCACAAAATCAGCAATTATTTTGAATTATGTCAACTAGCAATACAATAAAACCTTACCTCCGTTTAAGCGGACTGGAACCCTTAATCGTTCGCCCCGAAACAAATTTTGTCAATGTGGGTGAAAGAACCAATGTAACCGGTTCAAAGAAATTTGCGCGCCTGATCAAGGAAAACAAATACGAAGAGGCGCTAAGCGTTGCCCGGCAACAGGTAGAGAATGGCGCACAGGTACTGGATGTAAACATGGATGATGCCATGCTGGATGGCGTTGAAGCAATGACCACCTTCATCAACCTGGTGCAGAGCGAGCCGGATATTGCCAAAATACCCATCATGCTCGACAGCTCAAAGTTTCCAATCATAGAAGCCGGGCTGAAATGCGTACAGGGCCGTTGTATCGTAAACTCCATTTCCATGAAGGAAGGAGAAGAAAAATTTATTGAGCAGGCCGTTATCTGCCAGTCATACGGCGCTTCCGTAATTGTAATGGCCTTTGATGAAAAAGGACAGGCCGATACAAAAGACCGCAAAATAGAAATATGCCACCGCGCTTATAAAATATTGACAGAACAGGTTGGGTTTGATCCGCAGGATATTATTTTCGACCCCAATATTTTTGCCATTGCAACCGGTATTGAAGAACACAACAATTATGCGGTAGATTTTATTGAAGCTACACGCGAAATAAAAAAATTAATGCCGCTGGCTAAAATAAGCGGTGGTGTGAGCAACGTATCATTCTCATTTCGCGGAAACGACCATGTGCGCGAAGCTATTCACAGCGTATTCCTGTTCTATGCTATCAAAGCCGGCATGGATATGGGCATTGTAAATGCCGGTCAGCTGGTTATCTATGATGAAATTGAGCCGCAGCTGAGAGAGATGTGCGAAGATGTAATCCTCAACCGCAACAACGATAACAATGAAGCAACCGAACGCCTGATCAACTTTGCAGAAACGGTAAAAGCCAAAGGAAAAGAAACGGTTAAAGACGATAGCTGGCGTAATACCAGTGTGGAAGAAAGATTAAAACATTCACTGGTTAATGGCATCACCGATTATATTGATGCCGATACCGAAGAAGCAAGGTTAAAATACCCCAAACCGCTGGAGGTAATTGAAGGTCCGCTGATGGCAGGTATGAATGTAGTGGGAGACCTGTTTGGCAGCGGTAAAATGTTTTTGCCACAAGTGGTAAAGAGTGCCCGTGTAATGAAAAAATCGGTGGCGGTGCTTACCCCGTTTATTGAAGCGGAAAAAGAATTGCGCAGGCAGGCGCATGCAGCAGCAGGCACCGTAAATGAAGAAGGCGCAGGCGCCGCTAAAATTTTACTGGCCACCGTTAAAGGCGATGTTCATGATATTGGAAAAAACATTGTAGGCGTGGTACTGGGTTGCAACGGTTATGATATTATTGACCTGGGTGTAATGGTGGCTACCGAAAAAATACTGGACACCGCGGTAAAAGAAAAGGTAGACATCATTGGGTTAAGCGGACTCATTACACCATCGCTCGATGAAATGGTGCATGTTGCACATGAAATGAAACGCCGCGGTATGAACCAACCCCTGCTGATAGGCGGTGCAACCACCTCGCGTATGCACACCGCCGTAAAAATTGCACCGCAGTACGATGAAGGCGTGGTACATGTACTGGATGCGTCCAGGAGCGTAACGGTAGCCGGTTCATTGTTAAATGATCAGAAGCCTGCTTTCCTGGGCAATCTGAAAGTTGAATACAATAAACTGAAAGAAGACTTTGCCAATAAAAAATCAGTAAAACAGTTTTTATCGCTGGAGGATGCACAGAAAAACAAAGTGAAAATTGACTGGAATAATTTTACACCGGTTGCACCTTCCTTTACCGGAATAAAAATATTTGCTGATCTTCCGCTGCAGGAAATCGCAAAGTATATTGACTGGCAACCATTTTTTATTGCCTGGGAACTGCATGGTAAATTTCCACAGATACTAAGCGATGAAAAAGTTGGAAAGGAAGCTACCAAATTGTACAACGATGCGCAAAAACTGCTGCAGCAAATAATAAAAGAGAAATGGCTGCAACCCAGGGGTGTTATTGGTTTCTGGCCGGCAAACAGCAATGAAAAAGATACCATCACTGTTAACAATGGCGGTGAAAAAATTAACCTCGAATCGCTTCGCCAGCAAATAAAAAAAGCAGACGGACAGCCGAACCTGTCGCTCACCGATTTTATTGCACCTGCTTCAACCGGCAAACAGGATTATATCGGCGCATTTACAGTGACCATCGAGGGCATCGAACCACATATAAAACGTTTTGAAACAGCGCTCGACGATTACAGCAAAATTACATTGCAGGCACTGGCCGACCGCCTTGCAGAAGCGTTTGCGGAACTGCTGCATGAAAAAGTGCGCAAGGAGTACTGGGGTTATGCAACAGACGAACATCTTTCCAATGAAGAACTGATAAAAGAATCGTACCTGGGTATACGCCCGGCCCCTGGATATCCGGCTTGCCCCGATCATACAGAAAAATACAAGCTGTTTAACCTGCTGGGTGGTAAAGAAACAACGGGCATCACGTTAACCGAATCGCTTGCTATGTACCCCGCATCTTCTGTATCCGGATGGTATTTTGCCCACCCGGAAAGCAAATATTTTGGGGTAGGCAAGATTGACAAGAACCAGGTTGCGGATTATGCAAAAAGAAAAAACATGCCGCTGGCCGAAGTAGAAAGATGGTTAAGACCGGTGCTTGATTACGATGCATAGGCCGGTGACTGGTTTAGACGATATGCCCTTAACAAACCGGTTATACCCACGGTAAAAAAAACAAAATATCTTTACACTGCAGGCTGGCCTGTTATGTTAAATAACAAAAGCATCCCGGCGTTACGGTTATTGATGAACTATAAGCTGAAACTATGACGCAGACGCGGACTTTATTTACTGGTATTGCACTATTTTTTGTATGCAGTACAACTGCATACGCACAAAAAAAACCTCACGGCCGTGGTGAATTTTATTTTTCATGGGGCTATAATACTGAGTGGTATACCCACAGTAATTTGAAAATAAAACAGCCGGAGCTGGGCAACGACTATTCGTTCAGGAATATCAAAGGCCATGATCACCGCGGGTGGGATGAAGGCCTTTTTTCAAAACCGCTGACCATACCACAATACAATTACCGCATCGGGTATTTCTTTGGCAATAAAAAAGACTGGGGCATCGAGATCAATTTCGATCATACCAAATTCATTTTTGCAGATGATCAGGAAGTGCATATCAGGGGCACCATGAACAATAAACCGGTGGACGAATATGCCCGGTTCAGGCAGAATGATGCCGTTGGCTCCGACAGCAGCTCCTATTATTTCCTGAACAATGGCGCCAATTTTCTTTTATTCAATATCATGAAGCGGTGGCACCTCGCCGCCAATAAAAAAGAGACCATCATGATTGATGGTATATCCAAGTTTGGTATTGGCCCGCTTATTCCGCATGTGCAAAATAAATTTTTTGATCAGCCGGAAAACAATCCCGATTTCCAGCTGGGCGGTTGGAATACAGGAATTGAAGGAGCCGTTCGCTCTACTTTCTACAAACATATTTACCTGGAATTGTCGGGCAAACTCGATTATGCACGGTATTCGAACCTGCATATTTATAAAGGTTCCGCCAGTCAGGCATTTGGTACTGCAGAAGTAATACTCAGCCTGGGCATCACTTTTAATACAGGGAAGAAGCAATAACCCGGCAACAATGGCCGTACCGGTGTCTGCTTTGTTAGATCAAAACAAATTCAATTCAAAAAACTCAAAAAAGCAGGCGGTGGTATTAAAACAGAAGTGGATGACAACACCATACCAGATGGTATTTTCTTTCATTCTTATATAACCAAGCCAGAGCGCAAAGGGCATCAACCAGAAAAATGAGATAAAGCTCATGTGCAGGATGGAAAATAAAAAGGCGGATATAAAAATAGCCTGCCTGCTGTCTGTAACCTTATTCAATCCCTGTTGCATAACGCCACGGAAAGCCAGCTCTTCAAATATAGCCGGTTGCAGCGCCACGGTAAGAATGGTTACCAGTTTGGCATACTTCAAATGACTGAAGGCATAATAATAGAATGAGTCTGAATCAAAGATGGTCTTGTTAAGCCATTTAACCAGGTAGTTTACAACAATGGCGGCAATGATTGCTGTAGAAGCATAGGAAGCTATTTTTGCAATGGAAAAACTTTTCCAGCCAAAAAGCGATTTCAGATCTTTCCAGAAAAGTACCGCATAGAACAGGGTAAACAGGGAAAGCGCTCCATCTACAATCAGTAATGGTATCAGTCCGCGCGTATATTTTGTAAAATTTGAAAAAAGACAGATGGCCAGGTGTACGCCAAAAAAAATAGAAAGGCTTACCAGCATCCGCTGTTTTTGCTCAGCCTCTTCAATATCGGGTATGGCCGTCTGTAATACGCCACAATGATTGCAGTAACGCGCTTCCAGCGCAATAGGTTGATTGCAATGGATACATTCATTTACCACAGTTATTGAATCCCCGCCTGTTTCCATTAAATATTATATTGCTTTCTTATTTTTTCTGCTTCCAGGGCAGACATCAGCCCTTTTACAAGATAGCTGATAATAATTATTTTTAAAATTATACCCTTAATTATGTTGGTAGGGTCTTGAAAAATGGACATCAATATGACTAATATGTATAAAACCATACCTGAAATAATGGATGCAACCGGCTTTTTATCAGCCCAAATACCCAACGCAAGAAAAATGACCGCTACAACCGCATTTGAGATCAGCATACCGGCAGCAGAATCATCTGACTTGTTCATAGCAAATAGCACCAAACCTGCCAGCAGAAAATAACCTGCCAGCACATACAAAGTAGTTCTGGCACTTTGCACTTTCTTTTTTAAACCGTCCATCTCCATATGCTGGTAATTACGGTTATAAAAGAACTGCGATTGTTCTTCATCGGAACCCTTCAGCGGAAAGCCGCAGGCCTGGCAAAACTGGTCGGCTTCATTTATTTTTCCGAAACAACATTTGCATTCTGGTGTAAATGCGGCAACAGGCAGGGGTTGTAATTCTTCCATAGATGTTATTTCGCCCAAAATATTCATTTTTAGCGGATAATAAAAGGTATACAAGGTTGAATTTATACATCAACCTGTAATTCTTTCAGTGCGCCGGCCAGTTGCACGGGAGACTGAAAATGGATGCTTTTTATACCTACCGCCTCACCGCCAGCAACATTGCGCAGGTTGTCATCAATAAAAATGGCAGTAGCAGGGTCAATAGAAAATCGACTGAGCAGCAGCTGATAAAATTCAGGGAATGGCTTTCTTGTTTTTTCAACACCGCTTACCAGTCTTCCATCGAACCAATACAAAAATGCGTGGCGCACCAGTGCAATCTGGAAAAGCTCTGCCTGCCAGTTGGTAAGCGCATACAATTTATATTTACCGCTTTGTTTCAGTTTGCGCAACATCTCCACCGTTTCAGGAATGTCACCACGCAACATATCTGTCCAGCGTCCGTAATAATCCCTGATGGCCGGCTCCCAGTCGGGAAATTTTTTTACCAGTTCTTCTGTGCCTTCGCTGATGGGCCGTCCTGCATCCTGTTCTTCGTTCCATTCGGCAGTGCAAATCCTTGCAAAAAAATAATCTCTTTTTTCCTGGTTTTCAAAATAGGTGTCGTTGTAAACAAAGAGCGGGTTCCAGTCCAATAACACGCCGCCCAAATCAAATATGATCGTTTTAATGGTTTCAGCCATACTGTTTTTATATTTTTACTGAATGGTAAAGATAATGACTGAAATTAAACCAGGGTTGGCTTCACCAAGAGAGAATAAAGAATTGCTTACATACAATAATGGCAGGGTAGAGTACCTGCACCGTGCAGTTACTAAAGCTCAACAAAGGGTACATTGGTATCCGATGCAAGGAATTTATTGCGGGTTGCCACAAACGATGCCACCAGGTTTAAAACCAGTACAAAAGACAAGCCTGCGGCCAGGTTTATTTTTTCGGCTACCAGACCAATTACGGATGGTCCAAACAGGAAGCCAATCAATCCGCCGCTTGCAATAGATGAAATGCCCACTGCCGGACTGATGCCGGGTACATTGGCTGCTGCACTGAAAAGAATGGGCACCACGCATGCGTAACCGATACCCACCAGGCTAAACCCGGCAATAGCGGTTATTTTATTTTGAAAAGCAACTGCCAGCAGGAAGCCACTGGCTGCAATCAGTGTACCGCCAATCACAATTTTTTTGGCGCCGGTTTTAGGTATAAGCGCATCGCCGTTAAATCTGCCAACAGCCATCATGATAGAAAATCCGCCATAGCCAAGTCCGGCAACTGCCACCGTACTGTGCAATGATTCTTTCATGTAGATAGCACTCCAGTCTGCGATGCTGCCTTCGCCCATAAAACTTACAAAGCAAATAAAAGCGAGACCAATTATGGAAATGGGTGGTGCGGACAGCGAAGAACCCGAATGAATATACAGCTGGTGTACCAGCAGGTGCTGCCTGATGGCCAGTAGTATCAGTATGATAGCAGCTGCTACAAAAAGGATTTGCCACAGCGGCGCAATATGAAGACTATAAAATATAGCTGCCAGCCCAATGCTCACACCGCCGCCGAGGCTGTACATACCGTGGCAGCTGCTCATGATGCGCTTCTGGTATTTTTTTTCAATCATGTCAATGACCGCATTGATGGATACGCCATTAAAAAAACCTATCAGCCCGGTTGCAAACAATACCAGCCAGAAAACCAGCCTGTACTGCACTGTTACCATAACAATAAACAGCAGGCATTGCAATGCAGGACCAGCCAGCAGCCATTTGCCCACTTTAATTCTGCTGAAAAGCCAGGAAGAAAGAACAACACCGGTAAGCGAGCCTGCCGGCGAAAGCAGTAAAGACAAACCCAGTGTGCCATCTGTAAGTGCAAGCCGTTGTTTTATATCTGGTAAGGCTGCCACCCAAATACCCAATAGCAGGCTGCTTACGGAGAGTAAGAAACCCATGGTAAAACCAGGTTTGTGTTTTATGAAAGCTATGATATTCCTGAGCATAAGCCTTACTTATACTTAAGTTTGAAATATAACATGATACACGATAAAAAAAGCACGGTACTGTTGGTATAAATAATCGAGCCATTTTTTATAATGATTCCGTATGCCAGCCACATGACCACGCTGGCGGTAGCAAACAGGAACATCACCAGTGATATATCATGGGCAGATTTTGTTTTCCATGTTTTTATGACCTGGGGTAAAAATACGAGTGAAGACATGGTGCCTGCTGTATAACCGAGAATTTCTATTGCCTGCATAGTTGATTGATTTAGGGGAAGGGTGTAGGGTGTGGGGTGTAGGGTATAAGGTAATAGGGTGGAAGTCTATAAGGTTATATGCGGTGGTACATTTTATTTTTTACATTCTTTTCAGATGGTTATTTCTATGCGGTTGTTATCCGGGTCCAGGATTACACTTTCATAGTAACCGTCGCCTGTCCACCGGGGTTCTCCTGCAACGGTGAATCCCGCTTCCCTTATTTCAGCTGTGAGTGCATCCACTTTTTCTTTGCTTCCGGTGCTTACCGCAAAATGGATAAGGCCTGTATATTGTTTCATTGCATCATTGGCATTTGCCGGTATGCCCGGCATTTCCATCAGTTCCAACCGCGCGCCATCATCAAAAGAAAGAAAATAAGAACTGAACTGTTTTTTGGTATTGTTGTATTTTTCATTGGGAATAGCAGCAAAAAACTTCACATAAAAGGCTTTTAATGCCTCCAGCTGATTGGTCCATACCGCCAGGTGTTCTATTTTCATGAACAGGAAGATAAGGTAAAAGTCAGGAGTAAAAAAGGCAAATGGGGCTTTGCTGACTGTTTCCATTAGCCGTTCAGAAACAGTTGAGATAATTTCAACCAGTTTTCCTAATCTTTGCAACATAAAAACTATCTGTTATGAATTTACCGGAAAACCTGCGATACACCAAGGACCACGAATGGATTAGCCTGGAAGGCAATACCGCAACCATTGGCATAACCGATTTTGCCCAGGGAGAATTGGGAGACATTGTTTATGTGGAGATTGAAACGGTAGGCAAACCGCTGGAAGCAGAAGCAGTTTTTGGAACGGTAGAAGCAGTGAAAACAGTGAGTGATTTGTTTTTGCCGGTTTCAGGTACAATTAGTGAAGTGAACCCGGCATTGGCCAATCAGCCCGAACTGGTAAATTCAGATCCATATGGCCAGGGCTGGATGGTTAAGATGACTGTAAACAATCCCGCAGACGTTGCTAAATTATTAGATGCTGCTGCTTACCAGGATGTTATTGGTTAAATCCGCAATAATCAATCTTTCGTACATGGAGTGGCGCTTTAGAATGCTGAATTTTTCTGCTGCCATCCACAAACACTAACCCTGATTGAACAATACTGTTACATATAATGAACAGGAACTGGTGATGTCATTGAAAGCGAGGGATCAACATTCCTTTAGCTATCTGTATGACAATTACGCTGGTGCCCTGTACAGTATCGTACTGCAGGTAGTTCCGGATAAGGAACTGGCCAGCGATGTATTGCAGGAGGTGTTTGTTAATATCTGGCGCAAAATTGAAAGCTATGATCCTTCCAAAGGACGGCTGTTTACCTGGATGTTGAATGTTGCCCGTAATTTAGCCATCGACATGGTGAGGTCTAAGGCCTACCAGAACAGCCAGAAAAACCAGGGGATGCCGGAATCAGCATTTTTTGATAAAGCCGGCAGTACTACGCAACAAAGTGTAGACAACATAGGACTTAAAAAAGTAGTCGGTAAATTAAAAACAGAACACCGGGTGCTGATAGACCTGGCTTACTTTAAAGGGTATACACATGAGGAAATTGCGGAAATTGAAAACCTGCCACTGGGCACGGTAAAAACAAGAATAAGAAGTGCATTAATACAATTGAGAGATTATCTAAAGTGAATATAAAGGAATACATATCAAGCGGCATTATTGAAAGCTACGTGCTGGGGTTAGCCAGTAACGAAGAGCGCGCTGAGTTTGAACAACTCTCGTCAATGCATGCTGAACTAAGGCAGGCAAGGGAGGCTTTTGAAATAAGTCTCGAACAGCATGCACTTGATAATGCTGTAAACCCGCCGGTTGCACTTAAACAAAAAATCTGGAACGATATAGACTGGCGTGCAACAGGTGCAGCAACTACCGTCGGCCAACCAATACAACAGCCATTAACGCCTGTGCGTTCCATGAGCTTTGCAAAATTTCTGGCTGCTGCTTCTGTTATTTTGTTAGCCGGCAGCACATTGCTCAACTTCTATTTTTACAACCAGTATAAATCTACTTCCACACAACTGCAGGATCTGATTGCGCAAAACCAGCAGATGGCCAGCAATAACATTATCATGCAAACGAAGTTGCAGCAGTATGAAAAAAGTTTTGTGATATTCAGCGATACCAATATGTATGTGGTAGCTATGAAGGGTCAGCCCGTGGCACCTCAAAGCATTACTACCGTTTACTGGAACAGGCAAACCAAGGATGTCTACCTGCTTATAAACGATCTTCAGCAACCCGTTTCCGGCAAACAGTACCAGTTATGGGCAATCGTAGACGGTGTACCGGTAGATGCCGGCATGCTGGATATGAGCCTGGTGGGTGGATTGGTGAAAATGAAAAATATTCCCAAAGCACAGGCTTTTGCCATTACGCTGGAAAATGCCGGGGGAAGTAAAACACCTACGATGCCTATCTATGTGATGGGTAAAACCTGATACACAGCACGCTTCCTTTTTCATGGTAAATGTTTTAGTTTAGCGGAAACTTTACCGCGTGATCAAGCGAATAGCAAGCAATATTTTTTATCCCATTGCCTGGACTGTTTTAATCCAGGTTTTATTATGTCTGCCGGGCTCTGCAATACCTTCTGAGGGCTTTTTTTTTAATATTCCTCAACTTGATAAAATAGTACACGTTTTTCTGTTTGGCGGATTCACCGGTATATGGTGTTATTACTTTTTTTTAAAAGGAAGATCACCGGGAAAGCTGAAAACGATTTTTTTCCTGGTTTACCTGTTTGCAGCATTCAATGGAATTATACTTGAGTTTATTCAGCGTGACTATATTCCCAACAGGAGTTTCGACCAGGGAGATATCATTGCGGATTTACTGGCCAGTAGTATTGCCTATGGTATCTGCACTATAAAATTAATCAGGACAGCAAAGTAAAAAAATAGGCCCCTGTTGAAACAGGGGCCGTAACCAAAACTAACTGCTTATGAGAAAATTGACTGCTTATGAGAGAGAGCGTTTAATTAATATCTTCTTTAATAAATTCTGAATCTATAACGCAAAACAGGTGCCATTAGTATGATGGATTTGGTTAAAAAAGGTTTAAAGCTCATTAATAAATCCGGCACATTTACTTACGGATATCCCGGCTTCCAGGATTCCATTTTGTCTATAACCCGGTACCAGCACAGTTTTGCGCAGAAAAAAGTCTTTTTTTAAGAAAACCCCTGCGGGAAAAATAAAAAAATCAGCTTTCTGAGATTGCTTTTTGTTTGTGGAGAATGTTCTACGTAAATGCTGGAAATCATTTTCCCATCAAGCCTTTCAGCGTGTCCATAATTCCTCCCCCGCCGGCACTCGCACCGGCCCCGCCGCCTGTAAATTGTCTTAAAATACCCTGAATATCCAGGCCGCCGCCACCAGCCGCTTGTTGTCCGCCGCCTGTCAGGCTGCCAATAATGCTACTAATATCAAAGCTGCTGTCATTGGCATCGTTGGTTTTGTGAACCAGTTTCTGCAACACCATGGGTATCAGGCTGGCGGCAATACCGCTGGCGGCGCCTTCACCCAATCCAAATTTATTCATCAGGTTTTGTATAAAGCCACCCGATATCTGTTGCGCAGCGGGAGTATTCGCAATATCGCCGCCCTGGTGATTGAAAAGATTTACTACATCCTGTGTATTGCCGCTTGCAATCATATTTTTTAATCCATCCATGATTGAACTGCTGGCCATTGAAACAGCTGCTTCATTGTGTTCATTCGGGATGGCAGGATTATCAATGATAGCGCTGCCGGCATTTTGTTTTATCAGGTCTAATAAATTGTCTAACATAATAAGAAGTTTAGACTTAGTAAGTTAGAATTAAAATGCAGAAGGTTGCAGGTTTATTAATTTTTTTTATATTAACATTTGAGGTGAGTGGTGAGTGGTGAGTGGTGAGTGGTGAGTGGCGAGTGGCGAGTGGCGAGTGGGCGTTCGCGGAACCTTCGGTTTTTGCAGTTTACATTGCCAGGTCTTGTAATTGCCTTAATAAGGTTGACTTTTGGTTAGTTAATTAATTTAATCTTATTTCAATCGCTTATTTCTTTTGACTTCTAACTTATCGGAGAAGTCGGTCAGACGCGGACTCCAGACCGGAGCCTCGCCATTTTTTGCATTTTCATTTTGACTTTTGCATTATACCCGGCAAATGCCCACTAGCCACTAGCCACTAGCCACTAACCACTGGCCACTTCCCGCGGAACCTTCGGTTTTTGCAGTTTATACTGCCAGGTCTTGTAATAGCCTTAATAAAGTTGACTTTTGGCTAGTTAATTAATTTAATCTTATTTCAATCGCTTATTTCTTTTGACTTCTAACTTATCGGAGATGTCGGTCAGACGCGGACTCCAGACCGGAGCCTCGCCATTTTTTGCATTTTCATTTTGACTTTTGCATTATACCCGGCAAATGCCCACTAGCCACTAGCCACTAACCACTGGCCACTTCCCGCGGAAACTTCGGTTTTCGTAGTTTAGTCCGCGACGTCTTATTACTTAATACTAAATACTTATTACTCTAATTCTGTTTGGTCATTTTTTCTGCATTTTCTGCAAACTGCAGTTTATCTATCAGCTCCTTTATTTCACCATTCAGTACTGCATCCAGGTTGTACAATGTAAGCCCGATGCGATGATCGGTTACACGGCCCTGTGGAAAATTATAGGTGCGTATTTTGGCACTTCTATCGCCGGTACTGACAAGACTTTTACGCTGGCGCGATATTTCATCTTCCTGTTTGCGCACCTGCTCTTCATATAATTTGGTCCGGAGCATGGTCATGGCTTTCTCACGGTTGCCCAACTGGCTGCGTTCCGTCTGGCAAACCACTACCACGCCGGTGGGTATATGTGTTAGAAATACCTTTGTTTCTACTTTGTTTACGTTTTGTCCGCCTGCGCCGCCGCTACGGGCAGTTTCCATTTTTACATCGCTTTCTTTCAATTCAAAATCCACTTCTTCCGCTTCCGGCATTACAGCAACTGTTGCGGCGCTGGTATGCACACGGCCGCTGCCTTCGGTATCCGGTACCCTTTGCACCCGGTGTACGCCGCTTTCGAATTTTAATGTGCCATACACATCATCACCCACTACTTCCACCTGTATTTCTTTATAACCTCCTACAGTACCTTCACTTTCAGAAAGTACAGCCGTTTTCCATCCTCTTTTTTCGCAATACTTGATGTACATACGCAATAGATCGCCGGCAAATAAACTCGCTTCATCGCCACCGGTACCGGCACGAATTTCAAGGATGGCATTTTTTTCATCCTGCGGGTCTTTGGGTATCAGCATCTGGCGAATGGAGGCTTCCATTTGTTCTTTTCTTTCTTCAAGTCCATATACTTCAGCTTTTGCCAGGTCGCGCAATTCTTCATCATCGCCATTTAATGCCTCTTTGTTGAAATCAATATCGCTGAGCAGGCGTTTATAATCTTCATAGGCGTTTACAATTTTCTCCAGGCTGCGGTATTCCTTGCTCATTGCGCCAAACCGCTGGTTATTGTTTACAATTTCCGGGTTGCTGAGGGCTACACCCATGTCTGTAAACTTCGCTTTTATGGCCTCTAACTTATCTAACATGTCTGTATTTTTAACCACCGGGTAGTCTGTACCGCGGTATGGTTGTTATTCCGGGTTTTATGAAGCGGCAAAATTAACCCATCGGAAGCATTTTAACCAAACAACCTCACAATGGGGTGGCGGTGTTGTTAATGGCCTGTTAGCGCGTACGCATTATCAAATCTGATTACCTTCGCGGCTTATCATGTATGGTGTATATGGCATTCAGAAAATTCAGGGCAGCACAATTGTTTAACGGGTATTCGCTGGCAGGCAATGACCAGGTTTTGATTACGCAGGCAGATGGCACAATTGAAGACATTGTTAAAAACGAAGATGCGGGTGATGATATACTTGAACTGGATGGTATTTTAACTCCCGGTTTTATAAACTGCCATTGCCATCTTGAACTGAGCCATCTCAAAAATGTAATTCCACCGCATACCGGCTTGGTGGAATTTTTGTGCAGTGTGGTTACCAAAAGAGGATTTGATGCCGCCGTGGTACAACAGGAAATTGAAAAAGCAGAAGCGGAAATGTATAAAAACGGCATTGTAGCGGTGGGCGATATTTGCAATACCTCCGATGCTGTTAATGTAAAGAACGGCAGCCCTATACGTTGGCAGAGTTTTATTGAAGTATTGAGTTTTACCGATGCAAAGGCAGCTGAACAAATGGCGCATTATACAGACGTGCTCAATACACACCTGGATGCGCTGCCATTGCCAAACCGGAATGTACTAACACCGCATGCGCCCTATAGCATCAGCCCACTTAGTTTTGAAATGCTGAATGATGCTACAGCGGAAAAAATTTTTTCCATTCACAACCAGGAACATCCTGCCGAAGATGAATTGTATAAAACCGGTGGCGGTGATTATTTAAAGCTGTTCAGCATATTTGGTGTAAACGCATCGCCCTTTCCGGTTACCGGCAAAAGCAGCCTGCAATCTTACCTGCCGCATTTCAGTAACCGTCAAACCATTTTCCTTATTCACAATACTTATATGCCCCCGGAGGATATCGTATTTGCGAACAACTACGCAAATGAAAATGCGTTGAAGCTGGTATATTGTTTCTGTCCCAATGCCAACCTGTACATTGAAAACAAACTGCCCGCGGTTGACCAGTTTATAAACAATGCCTGCCACATTGTATTGGGAACAGACAGTTACAGCAGCAACTGGCAGCTGAGTATGGCAAAAGAAATACAGGCTATCCATCATCATTTTCCTTCGCTGCCCCTGGCCACTGTTTTACAATGGGCTACCAGCAATGGCGCCCGGGCATTGCAATGGGATAAGGATCTGGGTAGTTTTGAAAAAGGAAAAAAGCCGGGAGTTGTATTGTTGTCGAATGATTTGGGCAGTTCTGCCAGGATTTTATAATCTTTAATTGTTCTCTCATTATAGCCAACGGTATTCAACACCTGCCTGGGTTGGCCATTACACAAGGGCCTGTGCAAATTAAAGGCCTCCGGATTTTTGTTTTCGTCTTATACATTTAAGCCAGAAGACTATTAGCAAATTAACTCAGGACCTCCTGCAGAACCGGCAGGGTTTTCATGGTGCCGAAATCATGAATGTGCAAAGCATAAAATTGCTGGTAGGCCGTCATCAATACCCTGCGTGCATCCTGGTTAAGCTGTATATCGGCCAGTTCGTGTGGTTGCTGTGTCTTTAAAAATTGCGAAGTGATAAAACTGTATGGTTCGGGAAGAAAATACGGATGTACAGGTTGCTCATGCACAAATTCTCCTTCCTGTAAATCGAGGTAACTGTTTTGCGGCGTATATTCATCAGAAAGCCTGAAGCCGTATATCGTTGCCAGGTGAAGCGAAAAGAAAAGCGGGAAATTGCCTGTAATATTGGGCCCGCTTTTATCGAGGTGCACAAAAGAGTCTTCAATAAAATAGAACAAGCCGGTATTTTGTTCTGGCTGTTTGATGGTCTTTGCCAGCAATTCAACCATAAACAACGCTACCGCATTTTTAAAAATATCGGAAAAGATGTGCTGGTAAAGGTATCCCCATTTAAATTCTTTGATGCGCTGCAGGTTTTTCAGTTCATTGTGATAAACAACCAGGTCAAGCATAGCGCCGGGTTGAAACAAACTGGCTTTGCCCGGTCCTTTTTTTGATGATGTTCTTACACCGTTTACCAGGTATGACTGTAATCCAAACAATTCCGTATAAATGGCTGCAATAACACTTGTTTCGCCGTATTTAACCGTGCGTAGAACAATGCCTTTTGTTTTGTGTACACTTGCCATTAAAAAAATGAATTCTTTTTGTTTCCTGATTTTAAATTCATCATTTACCAATGAAAACAATTTTTGTAACCAGCTTCTGCGTCCTGCTGTCATCACTTGCCAATACCAGGTAAACACCGGTTGACACTTTGCCGCCTTTGTAATTTTTCCCATTCCAGATCGCCTGGCCACCCAGGGATCGTGTCTGGTAAACCAACCTGCCATCCAATTCGGTAATTTTTACAATGGCATTCTCTGCCAGTCCGCGTATGGCTATTGTGCCTCTATAATCCGGAGGCACAGGATTGGGAAATACCAGTACAACCGTGTTTTCGGCACCAGCTTCTGTTGCTGTACTTCTGAACGAACAAATACCTTTTGCAGTAGCCATGAATACTTCGCCCGTTTTACCATCAATGGCAATTCTCTTTACATCATTGCTAAGCAGGGGGCTGTTTTCTTCTGTAAAACGATAAATAATTTTATCGCCTTCCGGGTTGATTAACCATACGCCGTTTTTTGTACCGGCCCATTTGCGGTCGGCCCCGTCTACGGCAATGGTTTGTACCTGCTCGCCTGCAAAAAGATAACCGGCAAAATTATCCTGCTGCACAATGGGCAATACCGCCTCACATCCGGGTGCGTTGAATGCATCCTGCGGACATTGAATAACACCAACTCCTTTGTTGGTACCCACCCAAATAAAACTGTTTTTGTCTTTTGCAATACACAATACATTGTTGTCCGGAAGATTGCCTGCACCACGGCCGGCTGTATACAATTTCCATTTATCGTCGCCGGTGTTTTCTATTGTTTGCCCTGTATTAAAACAAATGAGCCCATTGCCCGGCGATACAATCCATTTTTGATTAAAATTATCTATCACAAGCTGGCCAACGGCATAATTGGGCTGCGGGAAGGGGGTAAAAAATTTATTCCAGCTGCCATCTGCTTTTTTTACAGCAATATTCTGCACGGCACCATAAGAGGATATCCATAAATTCCTGGCGTTGTCGAAAGCAAGGCCGGCTACATTGTAATTGCTGGGGTTACTGAGTGAAGGCGAAAGTGGCGACGCCTGCTTAAATACCTGGATGGTATTGTTTGCCTGTATATGTAAAAGACCTCCTCCAAAAGAACCCGCCCAGGCGGTTTTATCTGTTGGGTCAACCGCCACCGTTATGATATCATAGAGGCTGTCCATGGCGGGCACTGTCTGTTTTGTAAAATTCGTCCATTCATCATTGCCGAACCGGTAAACACCGTTTTTTGAAAATGTATTACTCCATCCCGCCGTAATGCCGCCTGATGCAGCCCATAAAATGTTTTCATTGACCGTCATTTCGCCGGTGGCCGGTGCAAACGGAGAGCCGGGCTGGTAGCGTTGCGCCGCAGCGCCGTTGTATGCCAGCAGGCCGGAAATACTATCCGCCACCCAAACCGTATTTTGCAGAGAAATAGCCTGCGCGGGTGAAAGCAACACATTGTTTTCAGTAATGGTTTTTTCAATAACGGCTATATTGTTCATAACCAGCACCCTGGCAGCACCTGCTTTTTGCTGGCTTAGCAATAAGCGGTTCTCCGTTGCAGTTATATTGCGTATACGCCACCCATCTGCATAGAATACGTTCCAGTTGCTCCCGTTTAATACAAACAACGAATCATTTTTTTGAACAATCATTTTATCCTGAACCGCCAGTACATTGCTGCAGGCGCCTGCTGGCAATCCGTTGCTGTTGCTCAGTAATTGCCAGTTGCGGTAATCAGACAGGTTAACGCCGGTCAGGGGTGCCCGTTTCAAACCTTCGTCGGTAGCGGCATAAAAGAACCCGCCTCCGGTAGTAAGTCCGTTTACTTTTACGGTGGCGCCGCCGGCACCTATGGTATAGGTGTCTTTTACTTCATACCGGGTTTCATCTATTGCAATAATGCCCAGCCCGCTGCAGAGATAGGCTATGTTCTGGTAGCAGAAAATATTGTAAATGGTTTTATCGCCCGCAATATTTTTTTGTTTGATGGCATCAATATTAAATACTTTGCCCTGCTGCAGTATATCAATATTGCTGTTGAAATAGGCTACCACCAATTTTTCGGCAACAGCATCCCATTGCATGCACTGCACGCCTGTTTCATGCAGACCGGTTATTTTGCTGTACCGTTCAATGGTATTGTCGGCCGGGTCAACGCTGAACAAAGCATAAGGAGTAGCCGCATAAACAAGTTCCCTGGCTGCAGCCACCTGTATGGTCTGGTGATAAGAAAGTTGTTCCCTCCATTGGCCGATTGGTGGTAATTGCGCCTTTGCAGTAAGGCTGCCGGCCAACAGAAAATAAAAAAATACCCAGCATTTTTGCATCGGCTTCAAAGTTACAGGTATTCAAGTCAACCGGTATAAAACCGGGTTTGCAGTAGAAACCAACCGGTTTTTTTGACACCTGCTTTTGAATCAATTAATTGTTAACAGCTCATTCTGCAGGCAGCCTCATTAAACCCGGCGTATATATTGCAGTCTTACCTTTTTTCAACTCAAACAAAGTGCATGGCTGTAACCAATCAACAGAAAAACCTTCATTTGTTATGGCGCGCAGGTTTTGGTCCCTCCCCTGAAGATCTTTCCCGTATAGATAGTGCCCAGCCGGAGTGGTATTTCAAAAACCTGGTTTTAGCATCAGCAAAAACACCGGCTTATATAGATGTGGCGGACAATGAGCTGAAGCAGCTGATGATGGGAACGGGAGAAATGGGTGCCATGCAAAAACAGCAACTTTCTGATGATCAAAAGAAAACGCTCCGTGTCAAATCCAGGGATGGATTAAAAGATTTGAACCTGGCCTGGCTGGAACAAATGATAAACAGCCCGCAGCAATTGCGTGAAAAAATGAGCCTTTTCTGGCATGGACATTTTGCTACCCGTACCGTAAATATCATTTACCAGCAAAAGCTGCTCGATATTATCCGCACCAATGCGCTGGGGAAGTTTGGGGATATGCTAAAAGAAGTGAGTAAAAGCGCTTCCATGATCAATTTCCTGAACAATAACCAGAACCGCAAAGACCATCCCAACGAAAATTTTGCCCGTGAAGTAATGGAATTGTTTACCCTGGGCCGCGGCAACTATACCGAAAACGATATCAAAGAAAGCGCAAGGGCTTTTACCGGGTGGGGCGCCGCTATAGACGGAACCTTTATTTTCAGGGAACGGCAACACGACAATGGCGAAAAAACATTCCTGGGCAGGAGCGGCAATTTTAATGGCGATGATATTTTACAGATTTTGCTGGAGCAAAAACAGACTGCCCGGTTTATAACGCAGAAGATCTACCGGTACTTTGTAAACGCACACGCCGATCCCGGTAAAATTGAGTGGCTCTCCGCCCGCTTTTACCAAAACAATTACGATATACAGCAGCTGATGACGGATATCTTTACCAGCGATTGGTTTTACAGCGAAAAAAATACCGGTACAAAAATAAAATCACCCATAGAATTGATAGCCGGTATCCGCCGGATATTGCCCATGCAAATAGGCAACGAAGCTTCGCAATTGCTGTTGCAACGTTTGCTGGGGCAGATTCTTTTCTATCCACCCAATGTAGCCGGCTGGCCGGGCGGAAAAAACTGGATAGACAGTTCAACACTTATGATGCGCCTTCGTATACCGCAACTGATATATGCAGGCGATGTGTTTAGCATGAAACCCAAAGATGATGACGACCAGCAAATGGGTATGAAAGACAAAGACGCTTCCCAAAACGATGAAAACAACACAGTGCCCAATGCAGGTAAAAGAAACAATGGAAAGGGACAACAAATCATGGCTTCCATTGACTGGGCGAAGTATATAAAACAGTATGAACAGGTAACAAGGGAAAACCTGCTGTCATCCATTTCAAAAAATATATTGCTGACAAAAAACAGCATCAATGCGGCTACCCTTACCAGGTATACAGATGATACCAGCAGGGAAAATTTTATAAAAACCGCTACCATACAGTTAATGAGTACGCCGGAGTACCAATTGTGTTAAAACAGCTAAATGTTATTGTATGATCAAACGCAAACAGTTTATACAGCTTGGTTCACTGGCCACCGCTTCTTTGTTTTTGCCAAAATTCATGAAGGCATTTGAAGCGCCAGGGGTGGTGCCGCCGGGTAATAAAATACTGGTGGTATTGCAGTTGAGCGGCGGTAATGACGGCCTTAATACGGTGATCCCGGTCAGCAACGATATGTATTACAAAGCCAGGCCCGGTCTGGGCATCAAAAAAGAAAATGCTTTGCTGATAAATGATGATGCCGGCCTGAATCCTGCTTTAACGGCCTTTAAAGAGTTGTACGATGACGGTAGCCTGGCCATTTTGAACAATGTGGGCTATCCTAACCCTGACCGTTCTCATTTCAGGAGCATGGATATATGGCAAAGCGCCAGCAATAGCAATGAATATGTAAACAATGGCTGGCTGGGCCGTTACCTGGATGCACAATGCAGCGGTTGCGACAAACCGGTGCAGGCACTGGAGATTGATGATGTGCTAAGCCTGTCTCTAAAAGGTGAAAAAATGAATGGTATCGCCATGCGTGATCCAAAAAGATTGTATAATACCAGTCATGAAAAATATTTTAAAGACGTACTGGCGCAACATACCACGGCGGCAGGAGAGCAGCCGGTAGACTATCTCTATAAAACCATGGCTGGTACACTGAGCAGTGCAGATTATATTTTTGAACAAAGCAAATTGCGACCTACAGGGGCAACTTATCCGGCAACCGGTTTGGGCCAGAGCCTTAAAACCATTGCATCGCTGGTTTTTTCTGATATCAACACCAAAGTGTATTATGTGTCGCTGGGCAGTTTTGATACGCATGTAGGACAGGGCGCGCAGCAGAAAAGATTATTTACTGAAATGAATGACGCTATAAAGGCATTTGTAGCCGACCTGAAACTGAACAACCGTTTTCAGGATGTGTTACTGATGACGTTTTCCGAATTTGGAAGGCGGGTAACACAGAATGCCAGTGGCGGTACAGATCATGGTACTGCCAACAATATGTTTTTTGCTGGCGGCGCGTTACAGCAAAAGGGCATGTTGAATGCAATGCCCGATCTGGCGGACCTGCAGGAGGGTGATTTAAAACACAGCGTGGATTTTAAGGATGTCTACGCCACCGTTTTAAACAAATGGCTGAAGGCGGACGACCAGCTGATCCTGGGCAAAAAAACAGCTCATCTCAATTTTATTTAATGAGTTTTTGCCGGTAAAGCTGACAGCTGAAGTTGAGTTAGCAGTCAAACGGGAATGTTAGACCAGTTTCGAAAGATATGCAGTCACACAAAGGCGTCAGCCCGGTAGCCGCTGCTGTTCGCGCATCATTCGCTCATATTCGCCCTTATTCGCCCTTCTTCGTTCTTATTCGCGCCCAATTCGCGTTCCTATTCGCGTCAAAAAAAAAGAAACCCCGCTATCAATAACGGGGTTATAAACTATTTGTGGGGCAACCAATCTATTTTTATCCAAAACAACCGGGATAAATAATATGCGGTCATGATATTTGGGGCAATTTATTCCCAGCCCTGCTTTGCAATACCTGCTTTAATTGCGGCCATTGCCTTTTCTGCTCCCAATAAGGTAGTGAGCTTATTTCCTTTTCCATCATTTCCCTGGGCCATATAAGCACCTTTGGCTGTTTTTGTAATAACGGCATCCAGGATTTTTACACCCTTTTCCTTTGTTTTTACGTTGTAGGCGGTCAAGGTAACTTCTTCAGACATAATTTAATTATTTTAAATGTTTAGTAAATCCGGTAGGGAGTAAGCGGCGGCTTACCCGCAAACTGCGTTTAAAGGTAATCAGAATATTCCAAATAGCCTGCCAAGCTGCCGGAACAGGCTGGTTTCAGGTTCCAACTATTGCATAACTCGTTAAGCATCAATCCTTGCGTATTTTGCATGGGATTCTATAAATTCCCGGCGAGGGGCTACCTCATCGCCCATCAGCATGCTGAAAACCATGTCGGCTTCGGTGGCACTTTCAATGGTTACCCGTTTAAGCGTCCTTGTATCGGGGTTCATGGTGGTTTCCCATAATTGCTCGGCATTCATTTCTCCCAATCCTTTGTAGCGCTGAATATTCACGCTGTCTTCTTTTCCATTGCCAAATTTTTCAATCAGCAGTTTGCGCTGCTCGTCGTTCCAGGCATAGGCTTGTTCTTTTCCTTTTTTAACCAGGTAAAGCGGGGGCTGGGCTATAAAAACATATCCCTGTTCTACCAGTTCTTTCATATAGCGATAGATAAAGGTGAGTATGAGTGTGGCGATATGGCTGCCGTCCACATCGGCATCGGTCATGATGATGAGTTTGTGGTAACGGAGTTTTTGTATGTTCAGTGCCTTGGGATCATCGGGCGTGCCTACTGTTACACCCAGTGCCGTGTACATATTTCGGATTTCCTCGTTCTCATAAATACGGTGCTCCATGGCTTTCTCTACGTTCAGGATTTTACCACGGAGGGGCAAAATAGCCTGGAAGCTGCGATCGCGGCCCTGTTTGGCTGTACCGCCCGCAGAATCACCTTCTACCAGGTATATCTCGCAACGCTCGGGGTCGCGCTCAGAGCAATCGGCCAGTTTACCCGGCAGTCCACCGCCACTCAGCACGCTTTTGCGCTGTATCAGTTCCCTGGCTTTTTTGGCAGCCGCCCTTGCTTGTGCCGCAAGGATTACTTTGTTGATGATGTTTTTTGCTTCTTTGGGATTTTCTTCCAGGAAGGCTATCAGAACTTTTGAAACAGTAGCATCTACCACACCACTCACATCGCTGTTGCCCAGTTTTGTTTTGGTCTGACCTTCAAACTGTGGTTCGGGCACCTTTACGGAGATGATGGTGCTAAGGCCTTCCCTGAAATCATCGCCTTCAATTTCTACTTTGGCCTTTTCAAACATATTCTGCTCATCGCCATATTTTTTAAATACACGGGTGAGCGCCCGGCGGAAGCCTGCCACATGGGTACCACCTTCTATGGTATTGATATTATTTACGTAAGAATAAATATGCTCGCTGTAACTATCGTTGTACGTAAGCGCAACTTCTACCGCCACATTGCTGACTGCATCGTGGCCCTCCACAAAAATTACCCGGGGGATTAGCGGACTACGACCGGCATTTTTATCCAGCATTTCAACAAATTCGGTAATGCCGCCTTCGCTGTAAAAATCTTTTGAGTAGGTGCTGCCATCTTCGTTTATCTCGCGGAGATCATTTAATTTAATGCGTATACCCCTGTTGAGGTAAGACAGTTCACGCAGCCTGCTTTCTAAAATATCTTTTTTATAAACCGTTACATTGAAGATAGAATGGTCGGGCCAGAAATGAGTAGTGGTGCCCGTTGAATCACTCACACCAATTTCCCTTACGGGATATTGCGGCACACCAATTTTATATTCCTGCTCAAATATTTTTCCTTCTCTTCTAACAGTAACATGCAAATCTGTGCTCAATGCATTTACGCAACTTACACCCACGCCATGCAAACCGCCGGAAACTTTATAGGTATCCTTGTCAAACTTACCGCCTGCGTGCAGCACCGTCATAACAATTTCCAGCGCTGATTTTTTTTCTTTTGTAGTGAGGCCGGTAGGGATGCCACGTCCATCATCTTCCACCGAAATGGAATTGTCTGCATGTATGGTAACAAGGATATTTTTGCAATAGCCGGCAAGCGCTTCATCTATTGAGTTGTCTACCACTTCATATACCAGGTGGTGCAAACCCTTTTCGCTTACATCCCCGATATACATGGCCGGGCGTTTACGCACCGCCTCAAGACCCTCCAAAACCTGTATATTATCCGCCTCGTAACTATTGTTTTTTGGAACTATTTTTTCTGAAGTTGCTATGCTCATTTGAGGGTATTAAAAAGCCGTTTAACAATCTAAAAATAAAGTGAGCGAAGTTACGGAAAAATAAGGGGTTTAGGGCTAATAAAACCAATGATTTTAATACTCTTTTTTGGCCGTTTTTCCCCCTGTAAAAAGGGGTTGGCACCTGATAGTAAATACACCCGGTTCTCCAGGCCCCGTATGGGCAGATTTTTTAACAGTTTAAGAGGGTTTAGGTAAATTAATGTTTGAACAGTACATTTGCATCCGGTATATGATTCAACCACAGGACATATTAGCACTGGCGCACAAGCAACCCATCATGCAGGAACAACTGGTGATGCTGCACGAAAAAGAGCAGCAAATGCCGGGTTCCGTGCAATATTCCATCCGGCGCTACAACAAACAGCCTTTATGGAATATGGAAGACGTGGGCATGCTGGTGTATCATTATAAAAAAGACCAGCCGGCAGAAAACCACCTGGAGCTGCGTTTTTGCGTTGCCGGCAATGTGTACTGTCGTAAAAATGAAACTTCCTGCGATAACTGCAGGCTCAATACTTCCAAAGCCTGCGAGGAAAGAATGGAAAGCGTGGATGTGCTGAGTTTCCGGTTTTCACCGGTTCACCTGTCGCAGTTTGTAAAACCTGCCAAACTCAATAACAAGCTAACCGAAAATATCCTCGGTTTCAGCCATATTTCTTCTTTTTCAAAGACACTGTCGCTGTGCAGCCGTACACGCATGGTACTTGAAAGCCTGCTCAACCATAGTTATTCCGGCGCGCTGGAAAATATCTACATTAATGCGCAGACGCAGATGCTGTTACTGTACAGCCTGGAATGTATGCTGGGCGATAAAGATGTAGACGCTTTTCAGTGTAAGTTCCTGGCCAACGATCTCGACAGGGAAAAGATCATCAAATCGAGGGAGATATTGTTGCAGCATATTGGCGAACCGCTCACCATTAAGGAACTGAGCCGTAAAGTAGCCATCAATGAATGTTACCTGAAAAAAGGATTTAAAGAATTATTCGGTACCACCATATTCGATTTCTACCAAAGCCAGCGCATGGAACATGCCCGTTATCTTTTATATGAGAAAGGCCTGAGCGTTACCGAAGTTTCCATGATGCTGGGTTATTCATCCATCTCTCATTTCTCTACCGCGTTTAAAAAGCATACCGGACTGAAACCCTGTGAGCTTTTGCTCCACTAGTTGCAATTGCTGATTTCGGGATTTTGTGATATTGAGATTTCCATTTGCTTCGAAGGTTTCACGCGGCGCGCCCGGAGAGGCAGCGGGCACAGCGGCAGATATTGAGATTGCACGACGTTGAGATTTTGTGATTACGTCGCTGGCGGTTCACATGCGCAAGCAAATCCCAAAATCCCGCAATTGTCTTAGCGTTCTTTACCGCCACCGCGCCTGGCCATAATATCACGATCGAATAAATACAAACCACTTTTGTCTTCACCAATCAATTCCAGTTTGTCGTTTAAGATGCGGGCTGTCTTTTCTTCTTCTATCTGTTCACTAACATACCACTGTAAAAAATTATGGGTAGCATAATCCCTTTCCTTGAGTGCCAGGTCAACCATATCATTGATACTGTTGGATACCGTTATCTCGTGGTTTAAAAATTCTTCGAACAGGCTCTTAAGACTTTTAAAAGTAATAATGGGTTGCTCCAGTGCAGGTATCAGCGCAAAGCCGCCACGTTCATTTATAAAACGTATCAGCTTCAGCATATGTATCCGCTCTTCATTGCTTTGCTGGAAAAAAAAATCGCTGACGCCATCCAGTCCCGGTTGTATTTCACTCCAGCTGGCCATGGCAAGGTATGCCTGCGAAGAAGCAGCTTCCAGTTTAACCTGGTTATTGAGCGCTTCCTGGATATTCTTAAGTAGCATAATGGTTCTTTTTAGGATTTAAAAGTAATCGTTTCCCCTGTATTTGAAAATTTAGATTGCACCATCCGCCAGGTTTCCGTTTTGCGTAAACAGTGTTTCCAAATCCGTAAGCCGGATCCGGGGCTGCTACAGATATTTGATAATCCATTAATAAAAACGTATCATATGTGCACTTACCATACCTGTTACCAGAATGAATCAAAAGGATATATTGTTCAATGTACCGAATGCCGTCGCCTGCAAATGGGTTATGGTAATATGATGATTGTCTTTTTCCCGGATGAATTCAATTCTTTCCGCCGCCTGGTCAGCGGCCTGCAAAGCGAGCAGCCACTAGAAGAACGCCGCCAGCTGAAGCATATCGTTATACCTACACCTGCTGACAGCGTACGGTTATTGCTGAGCCGTGATGATCTTGCCGAACTGCACGAAATGCTGGAAGAAGCCGATTCCGAAATAAAAGCAAGACAGCTGCTGGAATTATTTGCACTAAAGTAATGACCGCAGACAGTGAGCCAACGATTATAATTATAATAAAGTTACACCGAGACCGGGTTTATCATTCGGATACATATAGCCATCCCTGATAACAAACCCACCTGTTACCGCGTCTTCCGCCAGATCGAAACTGCCGTCCAGATCAAGGTATTTGGTATGCGGACAGGAAAATGCAGCATGCAGTGCTGCTGTTATGCTAACAATGCTTTCATCATTGCATCCCCAGAAAAGATCGATACCCGCCGGTTTGGCAATGGTCGCTATTTCCAGCGCGCCGCTAATGCCGCCGCATTTCATCAGTTTGATATTAAAAATACCATACTGCAGTTCCTGCGAAAGTGTTAATGCCGATACGGCATTCTTCAATGATTCGTCTGCAGCAAGTATGGCACGTACCGATAATGGCAATTGCAATAAATCAATATCAATGGCAGGTGCCAACGGTTGTTCTATCAGTTCCACACCGCCGGTTTTTGTTTTTTCAAGAAAAACTTTTAGCTGGTTGAGATCATATCCCGTGTTGGCGTCTACGCGAACGGTGAACCAGCTGCCAAATTTTTCTTTTATCTTAATAACCCGTTCGGCGTCCTGCTCAGCATCCAACCCTGTTTTTACTTTTAGTACACGGAACCCCTTTGCGTGGTAATCACTGGCTTCTTCCAGGGTGGCGGCCACTTCTTTTATACCAATTGTAACAGAGGTCAGCATTTTTTCATGCTGTCTTCCATAAAAATCCACTACCGGGATGCCAATAAACTGGCAAAACGCATCGTGCAGCGCAATATCAATACAAGCCTGTGTTCCGGGCAGGTTGCCAAAATGCTGGCTGCAACTGTATATATGGTGCAGGAAATGGCGGATGTCTTTTCCTACCAGGTACTGAATAAAATCCGACTCCAGGTTTTGAAAAGTTTGTGCAGGCGTTTCGCCCACTACTTCCGGATCCGGATTGGCAGCGCCAATGCCCCGGATGCCATTTTCCAATTCAATTTCAAAAAAAATATTTTCAACATCCGATATCGTTTCCCGCGCAATTACATATGGTTTCTGCAATGCAAGATTTTTCCGGTATGCCTTTATCGATTTTATTTTCATTGGGTGGATGACTTTTTGGAATGGATGAGCTGTTGTACAACAGGGATGATTTTTTTGCAGCCTTCCTGCAGGGGAAGCATAACTGGTATACCCAGTTTTTCTTCGTACGCCGCCTGGAACGCATATGCCTCTTCGTTGCTGCAATGTTCTGTATTCAGAGCCAGCGCAATAACCGCCGAACCAAACTGGTTAATCAGGGCTATCTCTGATTCGGCTGTATGAATTTCTCCCCATGCGGGATCGTGTTCATAGTATTTTCTTTTGGGTGCATGCACCAGTATAACCGATTTTGCATTGCCCGAAACAAGCATCTCCGAACCACAGGGGCCGCTTGGATTGCGCAGCGCTGACTGTCCTTCGATAAAAATAATATCAGGCGCTGTGGCTTCATTGCAGCTGAGAATGGCGTGCTCCAGTTCTCCGGAAACAAAATCATTGAGTGTGCTGTCGAATATAAATCCAAATTGTCCGCCCTGTAACCAGCCGGTCTGGCCGGTATAAATAAGCTGTGCATGGATGCCTGCGCTATTGCATTCATTCATAACAAAACGTGCCGTGGTGCGTTTGCCCAAAGCACAATCGGTACCAATAACCGCGACAACAGGCGTTGCCATTTTTAAAATTTTGCCAGTCCAGAAATGCAGATCTTTTCTTTTTTTGGGAAGCCGGATATCAGTTAATTGTACCCCGTTTTCTTCAGCCAGCAATTGTATATCCGGCCTTTCAGACAAATGATCATGCAACCCGTTGATGATGGAAAGTTTGTTGCGGATGGCGGTTTTTACTTCTTCTATCAGGCTGCCCGGAAAAACACCTCCTACGGTAGCCACACCAACGATGCAATACGATGGCTTCACCACCAGGGCATCATCTATAGTGGCAAAAACAGGGATACCTCTTTTTTTGCCATCCAGTACTTCGCCTGCATCTTTACCCGCATGCAAATGATCTACTACACCCACTATCTGGAAACGCCTGCTTTCACGTAACAGGCCATGGGCTGTTTTGGCATCCTCCGTGGCAAGAATGCCGTTGGTAATAATTATTGCTTTCTCCATAGTTCTACCGGTGCTGTATACTGATAAAAATAGATTTAATTCCTTAGTTTTAAACGAATATATCACCGAACAGCCCCAATAAACAACTGCATGAGAAAAATTACCGTTCTGCTGATTATCATTTGCCCGTTGTTGTCTGTCGCACAATGGCGCAGTAAAATCCAAACAGTTGATTCTGTGCTTACCAGCCTGTATGAAAAACAGCAATTTAACGGAACCGTACTCATAGCGGAAAAAGGAAAAGTTTTGTATAAAAAGGCATTTGGTATTGCGGGCGCCACTGGCAAACCACTTACCACAGATGCCGCGTTTAACCTGGCATCTGTTTCCAAACAATTTTTTGCGATGATGGTAATGATGCTGAAAGAGCAGGGTAAACTGCAATATGATGATCCCGTACAGCAATACCTTCCTTCATTTCCATACCCCGGTATCAGCATTCGTCACTTAATGAACCATGTATCGGGCTTACCGGAATACTTTGAAATTGCAGAGAGATACCGCAGCCTGCTGGATACGCTCACCAATGAATCGATGCTGGCATTGCTGGCAGAAAAAAAACCGGCATTGGTGTTTCAACCCGGCGAAAGGTTTAAATATTGTAATACCAATTACACCACACTCGCCTCCGTTATTGCAAAAGTATCCGGAGTTGCCTGCGATTCATTCTTTGCACAAAAGATTGTACGGCCCTTACACCTTCAGCAAACCTATATCTATAATCTTACCATGAAAACTTATCCGGCATCGCGCGTGTTCGGTTTTCAGCACGCTCATGGAAAACCGGTACCCAATGATTTGTTGTGGCTGGATGGTATAGTGGGCGACGGCAACATTTATTCTTCCGTGGAAGATTTGTACAGGTGGGACCAGGCATTGTATACAGAGAAGCTGGTGAAGCAATCAACTTTTAAAGAAGCGCTCAGGCCGGCAAAATTGAACAATGGAACATTAACAGGTTATGGTTTTGGATGGAGTATAGAAAAACAGGATACAGAAGTGGCGCATTCGGGCGGATGGGTGGGCTTTAGTACGTATATCGACAGGTTTATTGCCAGCAATCAAACCTTGATTGTACTTAGTAATTCGGGCGATGGCCGAACCAGCCGAATCGTGAAAAACATATTACTGGATAAACCATATACGCTGCCGCAAACACAACTGATTACCAACGTACAGTTAATAGATGGTACCGGAGCGCCGGCAAAGAAATCCGCTGTGCGCATCGTAGACAACCGGATAAGCGATATTGGTTTGCTTACGCCATTTAAAAATGAAACCGTAATTGATGGAAAAGGGTATGTACTGGCTCCCGGATTTATTGACAGTCATAGCCATCATGAAAGAGGAATTCAGAAAGACCCTTCCGGTACGGCAGCCATCAGCCAGGGAATTACAACCATTGTTATCGGCCAGGATGGCGGTTCCTATCCCGTAGATACATTGAAACAACGTATAAAGGATCACCCGGTAAGTATCAATATTGCCACCTATACCGGCCATGCATCACTCCGTGAAAAAACTATGAAAGATAATTTGATGCGCCCCGCCAGTGCACCGGAAATTGCCGCCATGCAGCAATTGCTGGCAGATGATATAAAAAAAGGCTCACTGGGTTTATCGACCGGACTTGAATATGAAGAAGGTTTTTATTCAACCACGGACGAAGTGATAGCCCTTGCCAAAACCGCAGCAGCTGCTGGTGGTCGTTATATCAGTCATATCAGGAGCGAAGACATTCACCTGGAAAGTTCCATCGATGAAATTATACAGATTGGCCGTGAAGCCGGACTGCCGGTACAGATTTCCCATTTTAAAATAGCCATGCGCAGCAAATGGGGCAGCGCTGCGGAAATACTGGAGAAACTGCAAAAAGCCCGCGCAGAAGGAATAAATATTACAGCAGATTGTTATCCCTATACCATGTGGTCTTCCACCCCCAGGGTATTGTTTCCAAAAAAAGATTTTGATAATGAAGCCAGTGCTATGTATGCCGTACAGGAATTGTTCGACCCCGCAGCTTCTGTTATGACATATTTTCCCGCCAATAAAAACTATGAGGGTAAGACTGTGCATGAAATCGCCCTCATGAACAATGAATCAGATGCAAGGGCCTTGATGCGGATTGTTAAAGAAGCCGGAGACCAGGGCGCAGCCATAGCCGGAGCGTCTATGCTGGATGAAGATGTTATTAATTTTTTGAAATGGAATTACACAAATATTTGTTCAGACGGAGCCGATGGTGGCCATCCGCGCGGTTATGGCGCATTCACCCGCGTATTGGGCAGGTATGTAAGAGATAAAAAAATAATGCCGCTGGAAACCGCTGTTTATAAAATGACAGCGCTAAGCGCAGAACACCTGGGTATACAACACCGGGGCCTGGTAATGCCTTCTTACTATGCAGACCTTGTATTGTTTGACCCCGAAACCGTAGTGGATAATTCAACCATGAATAATTCAAGGGCTATATCATCCGGAATTGAAATGGTATGGGTAAATGGAAAAATTGTTTACAACAATAAAAAAGCTACCAATATATTTCCTGGTGTATTCATAAGCCGGCAATAAAATATTGTCCCTGCCTGGTTTGCTGCAGCAAACTATTTTTATAAGCGATCCGCATTGGCATGGTATCCCGTTATCGTTTTATAGTAATCTCATCCTCCAACTGCCGGCATTGTCATGCTTCAGTCAGTTTCCTTATTGCGTAAAACTGTTTCCCGATTTTGATAGTGCCGGCCGTAACGGCTGATTAATTTCGCCACTGTAATAAAAAAATAAATAAGGGCCATTGCTGGTTTTCTTTTTAGCCGATTTATGTTCTGAAAAGTTTTTCCATGATGCGCCCGCCAAAGCAAACTTCTAATTATATAACCATGAGAATTTTTCTGTTCTGTATTTTATTACTGGTATTGGTCATTACTGGCGCGTTAGCCCAGCCATCTGGCAATGGTATGATTGCAGGGAAAATAACCACCGCCGATAACAAACCGGCAGAAGGCGTAACCGTTTTATTAAAAAATAAAAACCGCAATGTTATTGCAGACAATAATGGTTCCTTCATTTTAAAAAATGTTCCGGCCGGCAACCAGGCCATTGTAATAAGCCTGGTAGGGTATAAAGACGTGGAACAGGAAGTACAGGTAACGACCGGGCTAACAAGCCAGCTAGAAATTAAACTGGTGTTGTCAGACAAACAATTGAATGAAGTGGTGGTAGTGGGTAATAAAAACAGTTTTAAAACCAACCGCACTTCGAATTCATTGCGTTTACAAACGCCTATATTGGATATTCCACAGAATATACAGGTGATAACGGGTAAACTGATAAACGACCAGCAGATTTTTGATATGCTGGAAGGCGTTACCCGCAATGTAAGCGGCGCATCGCGGGTAGAGCACTGGGATAATTATGCGCGTATCACTATGCGGGGAAGCAATGTAGGCGCTTTCAGAAACGGTATGAATGTATCTACAGACTGGGGTCCGCTTACAGAAGATATGAGCATGGTAGAACGCATCGAATTTGTAAAAGGACCGGCAGGGTTTATGCTCGCCAACGGAGATCCCAGTGGATTTTATAATGTGGTTACCAAAAAACCAAGCGGCAGAACCAGGGGAGAAGCCAGTATTTCATTGGGTAGTTTTGATTTGTACAGGGCTACTGCAGACCTGGATGGCAAACTGTCCGGCGATGGTAAATTATTGTACCGCCTTAATGTAATGGGCCAGCTGAAAGGATCGCAACGCGAATTTGATTTCAATAACCGCTATACCATAGCACCGGTTATAAAATACCTGGCTGATGATAATACCAGTCTTACCCTGGAATATACACAGCAGTTCTCACAGGTGAATATTATAGGATCCAATTATCTTTTTTCTAAAAAAGGGTATGCCGATCTGCCCCGGAACTTTACCAATGCAGAAGCGGCATTGCCGGCAACCAATATGAATGACAGAAGCATACTGGCCATTGTGGAACATAAAATAAATCCCGTCTGGAAGTTTACCGCGCAGGCCGCATATTTTAATTACCAGCAGGAAGGCATGAGCATGTGGCCGCAATGGCCCGCAGGTTTTGTGGAAGGCAATGACAGTTTATTAAACAGGGGCGTGAGTAACTGGGATGTTTTGGGAATGAGTAAAATGGGCCAGCTGTTCCTGAACGGTGAATTCGTTACCGGAAAAATAGTGCACAAAATATTGTCCGGGGTTGATATGAGCAATAAAGATTATTACCACGACTGGAACCAGTCCGCTACCCTGGGAACACAACCATTCAATATTTACAAACCTGTATACGGCATATCGCCGCTGTCGAACGGATTCGACAGAACCAAATCCTTAAGAGAAAGAGGCGTACACTATTACAATGCATACACCGGTCTGTACCTGCAGGAGGAGCTCAATTTTTTTGACAGTAAATTGCGGTTGACCATTGCCGGCAGGTACACCACATTGAAAACCGGCGATGTATACTCCGGCTCCTACAAGAAAAGCCGGCTTACACCGCGGCTGGGATTGAGTTATTCCATTGACAAGAATACCGCCGTTTATTTTGTATCTGACCAGTCTTTTATCGAAAATTATGGTGCAGACTGGCAGGGTAAAAGCTTTGACCCCATTGTAGGCGCCAACCTTGAATTCGGAATAAAAAGAGACTGGATGAATGGAAAATGGAATTCCGGCATATCAGTATACCAGATTACAAGGAACAATGTACTTACTACCGATTACGCACATACCAATCCAAATACCGGGCAGTATTACAGCCGTGAATCGGGCCAGCAACGAACAAAGGGTGTTGAAGTTGATATCAAGGGGCAAATAATGAATGGTCTTGATGTAATTATAAATTATGCTTTCACGGAAGCAAAAGTCACCAAAGATGAAGATCCGAAAGTTGTGGGCAACCAGGTAGCCGGCTCTACCCGGCATATACAAAATGCCTGGTTGAATTACCGGTTCGACAATGGCCTGCTCAATGGCTTCGGCATTTCTTTGGGATACCAGTACCAGGCAAAACGTTCTCCCTGGTACGTGTTTGATAATTCAAAGAACAGCTTGCCGGATTATTTCAGGATGGATGGCAGCCTTTCTTACCGTAAAGAAAAAATGTCTTTTAACCTGGTCGTAAATAATATCTTAAATAAATACCTGTTCTCCGGCGCCCCTTACAATTCCGGCGCGCCCGGTGATCAATATTATTACTGGCAGGCGGAACCCGGTACCAATATCAGGTTTACAGTTGGATATAAATTTTAACCAGTATGCGGATTAAAAAAATTGTTGGAAAAATACATTTGTGGCTGGGCCTTTCGTCCGGATTGATCGTGGTTTTCCTGGGCATCACCGGTTGCATACTGGCATTTGAACATGAAATCAGGGCGCTCACCCAGCCATACTGGTTTGCAAAGGCAATGGAAAAACCTTTGCAACCGCCCGGCGCACTGGCAGGCAATGCAGAAAAATTCCTGGATGATAAAAAGGCAAACAGTGTAGAATATACAGAAACCGGCCGTTCGGCATTGGTGTACTATTATGATGCAGATACCTACAAACTTATTTTTCTGAATCCGTACACCGGTCATGTGATAAAGGTGAAAAATATGAACCGCGATTTTTTCCGGGTGGTGCTGGACGGGCATTTCTATCTGTGGTTGCCGCCCGGCATAGGTCAGCCAATTGTTGCCAGCGCCACACTGGTTTTTTTAATCATGCTGATTACCGGTATCATATTATGGTGGCCAAAAAATAAAGCTGCCCGCAAACAGCGATTTAGCGTAAAGTGGAACGCTAGGTGGAAAAGGACCAATTACGACTTGCACAATGTACTGGGATTTTATATGACATGGGCAGTGATTTTTATAACCATTACCGGTTTGGTATGGGGCTTTGAATGGTTTGCCAAATCTGTGTATTGGGTAAGTTCCGGCGGTAAAACCATGCCCGCCTTTTATACGCCTGCTTCTGATACGTCGTTGTCTGCCAAAAGCAAAGGAAATATTACTGATTGGGTCTGGCAAAACATGATGCAAAAAAAGAAACCAAATGAAAGCCTGAGCCTTTCTTTCGCCCAATTGACAACAGGAACGATATCGGTCAGCATAAATCACCGTCCGGGTACCTATTACAATACAGACAACTATTTTTTTGATCAGTACAGCGGAAGGGAAATAGCTGGTAAAGGAACCTATGGCGGTATGTATAAACAGTCACCGGTGGCAGATAAGATCAAACGGATGAATTATGATATTCACGTAGGTGCTGTGCTGGGGTTGCCCGGAAAAATAATGGCGTTTTTTGCCAGCCTCATTGCGGCCAGTCTGCCGGTCACCGGTTTTTATATATGGTGGGGTAGGAGAAGAAAAAAACCAGCTGGTTCCCCTGCTAAAAAAACCATGGATTCCAGTTTGAAATTGTCATAGTTCACTCCCTTGTTTCCTGTAAATCAGCACTGAATAATTTTTAATAGAATGCTAATTACAATGAAACAATTTTGCCGCCAGACCTGCGTTACCAGACCATGTACAGAAAACCATTATGCTGCTTTATTATCTGCTTTATTTCATGTATTAACCTTGCAATTGCACAGGACACCACACACCGCGATACCATCCGCCCAGACAGCATCCGGCGCGATACCACCCGCCGGGGCCCCGACAGTACCAGGCGCCGGTTTTTCGACAGCACCCTGTTTGCCGATAACAATGTGCTTACCAGCAGCGATTACTTGCTGCGCATGCAAAAAGTGCATCAGACACTGAATAAAGTTCCGGTTGTTACCGGTTCATTTGATAAACTGGATGATATTGCCGGAGATCTCAATGAAAGCGATACGGCACTGGGTGTTATAAGGGAACGTTTATCTGTAAACGACCGCACACTGAATCTTCGCAACCTGCAAATGTTTTATACCTTGCTGGAAGCCATACAGGAAAGCGATAAGAAGTATGCAGGCCAGTTAAAAGAATATGACGATGAACTGGATTCATTAAAAAAAGAGGTATACGATCTGCGGAAAGACACTACCCTTCGTCAACTGTTTCGGGATTCTGTACTAAGAAAAAGTTTTTCCAGCCAGCTAAAAGGCCTGCGTATAAAATGGGGTAATACGGATACATTGGTGAGAACGGCCACCAATACCATTAACAGCCTCAAAGCACATGCATCATCCAATGCCATTGCTGTTACTGAAATGCTGAACCAAACCAATAATTTGCTGGCCAGGGTCGGCCCGCGCGCCTTTACCAAAGAACGAAATTATTTATGGGAGCCCAGGGCGGCAAGGGCGCCGGGTTTTTCGGGAGCCACCAATTTCAGGAAATCAATCAATAATGAAAATAAGGCGGTAAAATATTATTTTCAAAATACCCGGTCAAAAAGATTCTGGCTGCTGTTGGCCGGTATCGTGTTTTTTTATTGGGTATTTAATAATTACCGAATCCTTAAAAAGAAAGAAAAATTACAGTTGGCAGATGCGTTTCATTTTAAATACATCAATCCGATACCCATTGCAGCCTGCCTGGTATGGATGTTAACACTGGCGCCCCTGTTTGATTTGCATGCGCCTGCCATCTATATTGAAACCACCCAGTTTTTACTGATGCTGGTTTTAACCGGCCTTTTCTGGAAGCGCTGGCCGCAAAAAATGTTCTATTACTGGTGCGGAATCGTACTCTTGTTTGTTTTGTTATCGGCCACTCGTATTGTAGGTCTTCCTTTTTCACTGCAACGCTGGTGGGTATTGTGTATAAACGGCGCTGCTATTTTTCTTGGCTTTCTTTTCCGCCAGCGTTTACAAAAAGCCAAAGAAAGCAAGGTCTTATTTTTTGCCACAGCTACTTATATACTTTTAAATTTCCTGGCTGTGGTCTGCAATATATTCGGCCGCTCAACACTTACGCAAATATTTGGGTATACCTCCATTTATACATTCTCTCAAATTATTACACTGACCGTTTTTGTAAAAATGCTTGAAGAAGCTTTTCTGTTGCAGATACAAACCAGCAGGGTAAAGAAAAATTACCCGGATTATTTTGATCCGGCACCGATTGTTAAAGGTGTAAACCGTCTGGTGACTATTATTGCTGTTGTTATTTGTTTAATAGCCGTTACCACCAATCTTAATATTTACAATTTTGTATTCGAACAGTTGCAAACGTTTTTGGTTACACCGCAGGAAATAGGCAGTATTACTTTTACTTTCGGCGGCGTGGTTTTGTTCCTGGGTATTATCTGGCTGGCCAATTTTCTTCAGAAATACATTGCCTATTTTTTTGGCGATATAGGAGATGATGCGGCATTTGATAACAAAGGCGAACGCTCCAGGCTAATGATTACACGGTTGGTATTATTGATTGCCGGTTTCCTGCTGGCGGTGGCAGCTTCTGGTTTGCCCATGGATAAAATAACCGTTATACTGGGTGCATTGGGTGTAGGTATTGGATTGGGACTGCAGGGTATCGTAAATAATTTTGTATCGGGCATTATATTAATATTCGACCGACCCCTGCGTATTGGCGACACAGTGGAGGTGGGCGATAAAAAAGGAAGGGTCAAAGAAATCAGCATCCGCTCCAGCACCTTGTTAACTCCCGATGGCGCCGAAGTAATTATACCCAATGGAGATCTGCTGGCGCATAATATTGTAAACTGGACGCTGAGCAATAATCATGTGAGGGTAGAACTGCCGGTGGTGGCAGACAGCTTGCCCAACCCGGAAGAAATCAGGAAAGGTTTTGCAGAAATACTCAAAGACAACCCCTATGTTTTAACACAGCGGCAGCCGGAAGTATTGTTTACTTACCTGAAAGGCAAATCCGTTCAAATGATTTTTTCATTCTGGTGCCGCGATATTTCTAAACTGGATATTGCAAAAAGCGATGTCAGCAAAGCGGTATACGGGTTGTTGCATGAAAAAGGCATCGAAATCCAGTAAAACGGTGCTGGTTAAATAGTGAAATATTTATCCGATTTCCTGGAGGCTGGCTTTTGCTGCGGCAATTGTTTTATCCAGATCTTCTTTGGTTAATGCATTGTTGAGGAACCAGCTTTCGAAAGCAGAAGGCGGCAGGTAAATACCCCTTTGCAGCATGGCATGAAAGAATTGGCTGAATTTTTTATTATCGGCAGCTGCTGCATCCGCAAAATTATTTACGGGTTGGGCGCTGAAGTGTATGCTTATCATGGAGCCAAGCTGGTTAATAACAAAAGGCTTTCCCCAGGCAGTCAATACTTTGTTCAGTCCATCGCGCAGGTAAATGGTTTTTTCTTCGAGTTCGCTGTAAATGGATGGATTGTTTTTCAATTCAGAAAGCATGGTATAGCCGGCAATCATGGCTATGGGGTTTCCGCTCAGCGTGCCCGCCTGGTACACATTGCCCAGCGGTGCTATATGCTCCATGATGGCCTTTTTTCCACCAAAAGCACCCACCGGCATACCACCGCCAATTACTTTTCCATAAGTGACCAGGTCCGCGTCTGTCTGCAATACTGCCTGCGCACCACCCGCGGCCAGCCTGAAACCTGTCATTACTTCGTCGAATATTAAAACAATGTTTTCCTGCGTACACAATTTTCTGAGGCCACTTAAAAACCCGGTCGCGGGTAAAATACAACCCATATTGCCGGCCACCGGTTCAATGATGATGGCGGCAATTTCATTTTTATATTCGGTTACCAGTTTTTGTACCGCTTCCAGATCATTATACGCACAGGTTAGCGTATCATTGGAAACACCTGCTGTTACACCGGGCACGGTTTGTATGTTAAAGGTGGCCAGTCCGCTGCCCGCTTTTACTAAAAACGGGTCTGCATGACCGTGATAGCAACCTTCAAACTTGATAAATTTATTTTTGCCGGTATAACCCCTTGCAAGCCGCAATGCACTCATACAGGCTTCGGTGCCGCTGCTTACCATACGCACCAGGTCTGTGTTGGGCGCCATGCTGATAATGAGCTCGGCCATTTTTATTTCCAGTTCGGTCGGTGCGCCATATGAAGTGGAATACAAAGCCTGTTCCTGTATGGCCTTCACAACAGGCGCGTACGCATGACCGAGAATCATTGGCCCCCAGGAAGCGATATAGTCGATGTATTGATTGCCATCTGCATCAAACAGGTAAGCTCCGCGGGCATTTTTTATAAATAAGGGGGTGCCGCCCACGCTTTTGAATGCACGAACGGGAGAATTTACACCACCTGGAATAACTTTTTGCGCGCGTTCAAAAAGAGATTTGCTTTCCTGTATGTTCATTATAATATTGTTTAATTTGCAGGCGGTAAAATTAATTCATTTCTATATTGCTTGCATAGTAATAAGGGTACAGCAACTATTTATATTATAGATGCCATTGTTGTTAACCTGGCAGATCATACAAAAAAAATTATTTTATGGAATACAGGCAATTGGGCGCATCCGGTTTATATGTACCGGTGCTGAGTTTTGGAACCGCCACTTTTGGCGGAGGCAATACATTTTTTAAGGCATGGGGCAATACACAGACGGAGGAAGCGACACGAATGGTTAATCTTTGCCTGGATGCAGGTGTCAATTTATTTGATACCGCCAATGTATATTCCAACGGTGCATCGGAAGAAATACTGGGAAAGGCCATTACCGGGCTGCGCGATAAAGTACTCATCTCCACCAAGGCCAGTTTTAAAATGAGCGAAGCACCCAATGATTACGGTTCATCGCGCCTGCATTTAATAAAATCATGCGAAGAAAGTTTAAAACGTTTGAAAACGGATTACATTGATATCTACCACATGCATGGTTTTGATGGTGTAACGCCTGTAGAAGAAACACTTCAAACCCTGGATAATCTTATACGGAGCGGTAAAGTGCGTTATATAGCCTGCTCCAATTTTTCCGGCTGGCATTTAATGAAATCATTGTCTGTATCAGAAAGATATGGATGGAGCAAATACATCGCCCACCAAGCCTATTATTCTTTGCTTGACCGTGAGTTTGAATGGGAGCTGATGCCGCTGGCTATAGATCAGAAAATTGGTACCATAGTATGGAGCCCGCTTTCTTCGGGCCGGCTGGCAGGCAAATTCCGCCGCAATCAACCGGCGCCACCAGATAACCGCATTCAGCAGGGGGGCGGTCAGGGTCCGGCAGTAAATGAAGAAAGATTGTATACCATAGTGGATGCATTGGATATGGCTGCAGCCGAAACGGGTAAAACGGTGGCACAGGTTGCACTTAACTGGCTGTTGCAAAGACCCACCATTGCAAACATAGTAATAGGGGCCCGCAACGAAGAACAATTGAAACAAAACCTGGGCGCAGTTGGCTGGAAGCTTTCTGTGGATCAGCTGAAGAAGCTGGATGCAGCCAGTGCTGCAGATAGCATCTATCCTTACTGGCACCAGCGGCAGAATACAACACTGAATCCTCTGCCAGATTTTTATCGTTCATAATCAGCCCGGCTGTTCCGGAAACTGTTGTAAAATTTATCTCACAATGCCAGTCTTTATTACAAGAGAAATACTTGACCGTGGTTTGCAGGTATTGCAAAATGCACAGATTGCCTATACCCAGTTTACTGAAAAAAGAGTGATGCATACAGATGAACTGATATCAATTTGTAAAGACTATGATGCGGTGCTGAATGCCGGCGGCAATAAGATGGATGCGCATTTTTTAGAGGCGTGCAGTCACCTCAAGGTAATTGCCCTGCATTCTGTTGGGTATGATAATGTAGACATTGCAGCAGCTACGCGTTTAAGAATTCCCATCGGCAATACGCCCGGGGTATTAAGCAATGCAACAGCCGATACCGCTTTTCTTCTGATGCTGGCTACCAGCCGAAAAGCGTTTTATATGCACAAGACCATTGAAAGGGAAGCCTGGAAATATTTTGAACCGGCGGTGAATCTCGGAATGGAATTGTACGGAAAAACACTCGGTATTTTTGGCCTCGGCAATATTGGATATGAAATGGCCAAACGTTGCAAAAGCGCGTATGAAATGAAAATAATTTACCACAACCGGCATAATAATACAAAAGCCGAAGCTGAACTGGGTGCAACAAAAGTTTCTTTTGATGAATTACTGGCGCAATCAGATGTATTGTCTGTGCATACCACCCTTACACCGGAAACCAGGGAAATATTTAATGCCACGGCATTTAAGAAAATGAAAACTTCGGCTATTTTTATCAATACGTCCCGCGGAGGCGTTCACCAGGAACATGATCTCACTGCAGCGCTGCAGCAGGGTGTAATATGGGGTGCAGGACTGGATGTTACCAACCCCGAACCAATGAGCCCGGGAAATCCATTGCTCAACATGCCCAACGTGTGCGTATTGCCGCATATCGGTTCCGCTACCTTTGAAGCCCGGAGTGAGATGAGCCGGCTGGCTGCAGAAAATATTGTAGCCGGTTTGCGCGGATTGCCATTGCCGAACCAGGTCAATCCATTTTAAACCCGCTCAGACATTACATAGCTCTCAAAAGCGCCGGATTGGCATGGTAGGTTTTTAATACCAGCTCGCCAAACAGGGTATTGGCCCAGGCAAACCATTTGCGTGTAAATTTCTTTGCATCGTCTTTGTGATACGATTCATGCATAAAACCCGTGCCTGCATGGGTGGCTACCAGCATCTGCAGACATTTTTTTATTTCCATTTCATTGGTGCTGGTAAGCGCCCGCATGGTAATACCCAATGGCCAGATCATCTGCATACCTGCGTGCGGACCGCCGATGCCTTCTGCGGTAATGCCTTTAAAGAAAAATGGATTGTATTCAGATAGTACCAGTTTCCTTGTATTCTGGTAGATGGGATCTGCTGCGGGCTTTGCATCCAGGTAGGGAAGCGATAATAAGCTGGGTACATTGGCATCATCCATTAAATTATAACTGCCAAAGCCATTTACTTCATAGGCATATACCCTGCCCATTTGCAGATGCTGAACAATTGCGTATTGCTGCAGTGCTTTTTCTACTTCGGTTGCCAGTTGCGTACATTCATTGGCCAGGGCGGCATCGCTGTGAATTTTGCTGACCATTTCTGCAGCCTGTTTCAATGATACCACTGCAAAAAAATTGGAAGGAACAAGATACGGGAATATGGTAGCGTCATCGCTGGGCCTGAACATGGAACAGATAAGACCCACCGGTTTTACAGGGTAACCATAACCGCCCAGGGGCACACCGTCTGTTGCCCATGCCGTATTGCGCTGAAAAGTATATGGTCCATTGCCGGTTTTGCGTTGCTGTTCTTTAAATGTTTTTACTATCAGTGCAATGGTTTCTTTCCAGCCAGCGTCGAACGGGGTGGTATCGCCGGTGAGCTGCCAGTATTTGTGCGACAGGCGGATGGGGTAACACAATGAATCAATTTCCCATTTCCGTTCATGCGTGCCGGGTTTCATATCGGTGATATCGGTATGCTTCCACTCGCTTACCTTGGTTTCATCTTTATAAAATGCATTGGCATAGGGATCTTTCCGGATGCATTTTGATTGCCGGTTAATGACACCTGCAATGAGCTGCTGTAATTTATCATCTCCTTTTATCAGCGACAGGTAGGGCCAAACCTGGGCGGTACTATCGCGCAGCCACATGGCGTCAATATCTCCTGTAATTACATAGGTATCAGGTTTGCCGTCCAGCATTTCAAAATCAACGGTGGTATCGAGTGTATTGGGAAAACAATTTTCAAACAGCCAGGCAATTTCTTTACCCGGTAATGCTTTTTTTATTTCGTCAATGGCTGCCTCCACATGCACACTGGTAAATTTCCGGTCTGCAAGGGGCGGCCTTTTGCTTTCAAAACCTGCGCTGCCCTGCGCAAACAAGTTCGTTTTTTGCAAAAGCATGCCGGCGCCCAGTACACTGCCTGTCTTTAGAAATTGTCTTCTGTCAGTCATGGATAATTTATTTTGGTGTGGGGGGTGAAGATAACAAAACCCCGCCGGCCATAAAGTATCACCCCAGTAATTTTACCGCGTCGCGGGCAAAGTAGGTAGCAATAAGATCTGCGCCGGCCCTTTTCATGGAAGTGAGTGTTTCCAGGATGGCTTTGTTTTCATCTATCCAGCCCATCTTTGCCGCAGCTTTTATCATGGCGTATTCTCCGCTGATATTGTACGCGCTTACAGGCACCTGAACCGCATTTTTTACCTCACGTATGATATCAAGGTAAGAGAGTGCCGGTTTTACCATAACAATGTCTGCACCTTCTTCAACATCCAGCACCGTTTCTTTTATGGCTTCAATGCGATTGGCATAATTCATCTGGTATGTTTTTTTATCGCCAAAACCCGGTGCGCTGTCCAGCGCATCTCGGAATGGTCCATAGAAACAGGAAGCATATTTGGCGCTGTATGCCATGATTCCGGTTTTTGTATAATTGTTTTCTTCCAGTGATTTGCGGATTGCGCCAATGCGCCCATCCATCATATCGCTGGGTGCCACAAAATCGGCGCCTGCTTCCGCGTGACTGAGGCTCATTTTTACCAGGGCCTCCACGGTTTCATCGTTTATGATTTCGCCGTCTTTTACAATGCCATCGTGACCGTATATGGAGTAAGGGTCAAGTGCCACATCGGTCATTATCACCATTTCCGGTACTGCATCTTTTATAGCGCGGATACTGCGCTGCATGAGCCCTGTTTTGTTCCATGCTTCTTTTCCTGTATTGTCTTTTGTATCGTCTTTTGCTTTTACAAATAACAAGATGCATTTGATGCCCATGCTCCAGAGGTCTTTTACTTCCTTAACGGTGATGTCCAGACTGTTGCGGTAGTAACCGGGCATGGAAGCAATTTCCGTTTTTATATTCTCTCCTTCGTCAATAAACAAGGGTGCAATAAAATCACTGGGTGTAAGGCTGGTCTCCGCTACCAGGCTTCTGATGGAGGCGCTTACACGGAGAATACGATTTCGTTTGTGCAAAAACATAATATAAATGTCTGATGTCTGATGTGATGATGTCTGATGTCTTTTATCCGGTGTCGCTGTTTTTTACTTAGCGGTCCGTTGTTACTTTTATTTGTTATTTTTTTTGGCAGATTTGTCTGTTGCTGCAAAGATAGCTGTCAGTTCAGACGCTTCTCTGATTAGTTTATCTATTTCAGGACCAGTTTTCAAGTTCGAATCTCTCACAATTTCAAGCCAATAATGAGACTCATCTGCTTCTTCGAGAACAATTTCAATTTTATAAATAAAATCAGCAGTTGATTTTGCACGTTTCGTTGCCCGGTAGTTAGAGCCAACCGAACTTGCAGAGCGAATCAATTGTTTTGCGATTTCATAACCTGCGGCATTCCTGGGGAAACACTCACAAAGTTTTATCACTTCAATATTAAATTTTTTTGTTCTTTCCTCCAGTATAATTCTATTCATCTACCCAGTTTTGATGTTTGATAAGCTCAATTGAAATTAAAGCAAATCAAAAACCTAACCCGGTGAAATACATCATTAAAAAATGAGGTTTTCACAGTTCATGTATTATTTTTATATTATTCGGATTATAGTATCAACTCAATTCCCATAATCTTCAATTTTGTCAATTACACGCGATTCCCAACAAAAGACATCAGACATTATTACATCAGACATCAGACATTTCTTAAACCCAATTGCGCGGTTTTAAACAAACCTGGTACAATGCATCTTCTTCACTGCCGGGTGCGGGTTGGTAATTGTATTCAAAACGTACGGTAGGGGGCAGGCTCATTAAAATGCTCTCTGTTCTGCCTTGTGTTTTTAAGCCAAACAGGGTACCCCGGTCGTGCAGCAGGTTAAATTCAACATAGCGCCCCCTTCTTATTTCCTGCCAGTGTTTCTGCGGCTGACCATAGACGGTATCCTTTCTTTTTTCAACGATGGGCAAATAGCCCGTTAGAAATGCCCGGCCGTTGGCTTCCTGGAACCTGCGCAGCCTTTCTGCATCTTCATTGTTTACCGGGCGGAGATGGTCATAAAATACACCGCCAATGCCGCGCGTTTCATTATTACGGTGACTGTTTACAAAATATTCATCGCAACGTTTTTTATAGGCGGGGTACAATTCCTCCCCAAAATCCTGCATGGTGTTTTTAATGGTCTGGTGAAAATGCCTTGCATCTTCTTCAAAAAGATAGTAGGGAGTGAGATCGGTGCCGCCACCAAACCAGCGGTCACATACATTGTCGGCTTCATCATACAATTCAAAGTAGCGCCAGTTTGCATGCACCGTTGGTACATATGGATTGATGGGATGTAATACCAGCGAAAGGCCCGCAGCAAACCATTTGGCTGCGCCTTCTACCTGAAGCTGCTGTTTCATTTTATCATGTACATGGCCATATACCACCGAAGTATTTACACCACCTTTTTCAAAGATATGGCCATTGCTGATCACCCTCGTTTTGCCACCGCCACCGCGGCCTTCTGCCCGGGTCCAGTCATCTTCATTGAACTGCGCTTTACCATCCATTTTTTCAAGCGCCTTGCAAATATCATCCTGCAGGTTATAAATGAATTCAATCCATTGTTGCCTGAATGCAGCTGTACTTGTTTTATAGTTGGACGCTGTTTCCATAATTAAATTTTATTGCTTGCACCAGCGGTGCTGATGGAACGCAGATTGTTATGGTTTTTATGATAAGATAAGATCTTTCTGTGCGTTTTCCGGTTGCTTCGATTCACAAGGAAGACGGGGATAAAAAGCCAGGTCCTACATAATAAATCATAATAATCATAACAATCTGCGTTCTATCCTAAGCGAAGCGCCGCACCAGTGGTGCTGATAGAACGCAGATTGTTATGGTTTTTATGATAAGGTAAGATTTTTCTGTGCGCTTTTCCGTTCTTCGATTCACAAGGAAGACAGGATAAGAAAAAGAAGCGTCGCATAACAAATCATCCCAAGCAAAGCGCCACATAATAAATCATAATAATCATAACAATCTGCGTTCTATCCCAAGCGAAGCGCCGAAACGCCGGAACGCCTGTATTCCTTTACGGTATCTACAAATGCTTTTGCATGGTCTACCGGTACATTGGGTAATATACCATGGCCCAGGTTTGCAATGTATTGCCCATGCCCGAACGCATCCAGCATTTCTTTTACTTCTTTTTGTATTACCGGAACAGGTGATAGCAATTTAGCCGGATCAAAATTACCCTGTAAAGTAATTTTATTTCCAGCAAACTTCCGGGCCAGCGGTGCGGTAATACACCAGTCTATACCCAATCCGTGCGCACCGGTAGCAGCCATCCTGTCCAGTGAATGCCAGGCGCCTTTGGCAAAAATAATAACAGGTACTTCATCTTTTAATGCAGTAACGATCTGGCGTATGTATTTTAGTGAAATATTTTCAAAATCATCCGGACCCAGCAATCCGCCCCAGCTATCAAAAATTTGCACGGTGTCTGCGCCTGCGGCTACTTGTCCCTTCAAATAGGCGATGGTGGTGTCGGTAATCATTTGTAAGAGCCGGTGCGCCAGTTCCGGTTGGGTATAGCAAAATGCTTTGGCTTCATCAAATGTTTTGGAGCCTTTGCCCTGCACCATATAACAAAGCAGCGTCCAGGGGGCACCCGCAAAACCGATCAGCGGCACCCGGCCGTTCAATTCGCGTTTGATTAACGCAATGGCGTCAAAAACATATTGCAGTGTTTCATTTACATCGGGCACGCGTATGCGCTGTAAATCTGCTGCAGTTTGTATGGGATTGGGTAATACGGGACCGCGGCTTTCTATCAGTTGTACTTCCAGCCCCATTGCCTGTGGCACTACCAGGATATCTGAAAATAATATAGCGGCATCCACACCAATGATGTCTACCGGTTGCAAGGTTATCTGGCAGGCCAGTTCCGGGGTTTGGCAGCGTTCAAAAAAACCATATTTTTCTCTCAGCACCATGTATTCGGGAAGATAACGCCCGGCCTGCCGCATCATCCATACCGGTATTCGTTCAGTTACTTCCCCGCGCAGGGTTCTTAAAAGGAGGTCGTTTTTTATTGTACTCATAACATTGTATTGCCCCGTATGTTTCAAACAGGCCGGGGACTTTATTATTTACTATCTTTCGCTGTATATAAAATAGTTAATTGCTTTCTCCACTAAATTTTCTTTGCCGGGTTTATCGCCTATGATAATACTATTTGAACTGTGTTTGCTGATAGCAGCCGCGGTAGTATTACCGATGGCAAAAAAAATGGTTTCCCGTCCGGGTTTATTTTTCATGAAAAAACTATCAACGGCACTGGGACTGTAAAACAATATACCGTTGTATTGCCGCTTAATGGTATGTGGCGTGGCAATGGTATGATAAACCGTGATTTCAGTTACCCCGATATGGTTGTTGTGCAAAATTTCCGGTAGTTCATCGCGGCGCTGATCACCGCAGAAAAAGATGATTTCATCCGCATCGCCTTCTGCAGCTATCAGTGCTGCAAGACCGGCAGCATCTCCGGCGGTGCCTGCAATACTGTTTGCACCAAAATATTTTTTTACCAGTTCAAGCGTAGCCTCGCCAATGCAATAGATATGCCAGTCGGGCATACCGTCACTCATATATTCTGCCACGGCTTCTGCGGCGTTCATACTGGTAAATACAACGGTAGCGGATTGCTGCAGTGCCTGTTCAATCTCCTGCTGCACTTCCACAGACTGAATGGCGACGGTTTCTATAAAGGACTGTACGTTTATTTCAATTCCCTGCAATGCAGCGTCATCAATGATGGAAGCGGAGAGTGGCCTCGTGGATAGTATCGTTACCTTACTTTGCTGCATGGTGAATGCTGTCTGTGATTTCACGGCCGCCTTTCTCCAGTATTTCGCGGGCTGCAAGAATACCGGTATCGGCGGCATTGTGCAATGGTACGGTGGCACTCGTGTCGATTTTTTTTACGCCATCCGGGGAAACAATATTGCCATTAAATACAATGGTGTTATCAAAAACCTCTGCCAGTGCACTGATGGGTGTAGAACAACCACCCAGCAATGTTTTCAGGAAATCGCGTTCTATTTGCACGCAAAGGGCGGTGCCGGCATCATTAAATGCTGTGCAGGCGCCGGTAATAAATGCGTCCTGCTCCCTGCACACAACCATAATGGCACCCTGCGCCGGGGCGGGCAGCATCCATTCTAATTCAATGCAATTGGCTGGCCGCAACTGTATTCTTTCAAGACCTGCAGCCGCAAAGATGGCGCCATGCCAGGAGTTGTCTTTTACTTTCTGCAACCGCGTGTTTATATTGCCGCGTAAATTTTCAATGGAATGATGCGGATAACGGTGCAGCCATTGCGCTTTCCTGCGTATGCTGCTGGTGGCTATAACGGCGCTACCCTGGAGGTCATCTAAAAAGGAAGCCGATTCTTTGTAAACCAGCAGATCTTTGTAAGAAGCTCTTTTTAAAACTGCAGCCTGAACAATACCTCTAGCCAGTTGTACCGGCACATCTTTCATGGAGTGTACGGCAATATCAATTTTATTATTCAGCAGTGCAATATCAAGGCTGCGGGTAAAGATGCCCTGCACGCCGATTTCATACAAAGGTGTTTGCAGATCTATATCACCTTCACTTTTTATATAAACCAGTTCACTTTCATAGCCTTCCCCGCCGAGCAGCTGCTGCACGGTACGGGCCTGCCACACTGCCAGCTGACTTTCCCTGGTGCCGATTCGAATGATATTTTTCATTAAAAGATTAGTTTGTACCAGTAGCCATAAAATCGTTGATGGCTTCAATGTACTGGCAACCGCGCTGGTTCTGGTGGCGCATTTTAACAGCCATGCTGGTGATCACTTTCTGTATCCTGGCTTCAGGCTTTTCTGTAAAGTTAAGCAGTGGGGTAGTAGAATAAGCGCCTGTATCCAGCCTGCAATAATGAATTTGTTCCAGTTTGTCTTTTACCGCCTTCAGAACGGGCACATGTTTTCTCATATCGTACCATTCTGTAAATTCGGCGGCATGGGCGGCGATAATGGCCTTTGCCTTGGGTACTTCTGCTTTTCTTTTCTGGAGGGTTTTATCTTTTAACTTAGACAGGTCGTCTACGTTTACCAGCGTAATATTTTCCAGTTGCTGCGCTGCTGCTTCAACGTTATATGGAATGGATAAATCAATAATCAGTTTGTTGCCATGGCCGCTGAGCTGGCCAGCTGTAATGGTTGGTTCTGCTGCATTGGTGGCTACCAGAATAATGTCTGCCTGTGCAATTTGTTCACCCAGATCGGCTACCGGTGCATGGTGCAAACCCAGTTCTTTTGCCAGGCCGGCTGCTTTTTCCGGTGAGCGGTTAATGAGGGTAATATTGGTAGTCCCCAGGTAGTCTACCAGGTTTTTGCAGGTATTGCGCCCAATTTTACCGGTGCCCAGCAGTACAATTTTTTTGTTGGCCGGTACGGTAATCTTCTCTTTTATATACTGCACGGCGGCAAATGAAACAGATACTGTTCCACCGCTTAAGGCAGTCTGGTTTTTAATTGCTTTGGAAGACTGCAATACCGCATTGACCATCCTGTCTATCGTAGCGCCGATAAACCCTTTTTCCCTGGCTAATTTTACGGATTGTTTTATTTGTCCAATGATCTCATAATCGCCGAGTATCTGGGAGTCAAGCCCTGCCGCCACATTGAATAAATGCTCCACTGCTTCAGCACCGCGTTTTATATAGGCCAGCTCATTAAAAGTGGATGCACTGCCCGCTGTCTGTGTGCAGATAGCCTGCACCAGTTGCTGTACATTGTCTGTGATACCGTATACTTCTGTGCGGTTGCAGGTAGAAAGAATAAAAATTTCATGAAGACCGAAAGAAGGAGCAGCTTCCAGCACTGCGTTATATTGTTCGGCACCAATAGCAAACTGGCCGCGCATGGATGCGTCTGTTTTTTTGTAATTTATGCCGGCGATGCAGAAATTCATTATATCACTGTGGTCATTTCCTTTCATGTAAACAGTTTCTCTTTTCAGTACGGCGAAATTAACTTAGCGGCTACCAAAAAACGAAATTCAATGTCACCAGACTGTCATTTTTTTAGATGAATTGTGTTATTCGGCTATTGAGGTGGCAACGGGCTTATTTGCAAGGCAACTACGGCGTTTTCAACGGGGAGTAATTACATTTGCAAACATTTCATCAAATATGGCAGAGGCAATAAAAAGAGGCGTTATCTTAATGAACCTGGGTTCACCCGATTCTACGGAGGTAAAGGATGTAACCAGGTACCTGAAACAATTTTTGATGGATGAGCGGGTCATCGATTATCCTTACCTGCTAAGAACCATACTGGTAAAGGGTTTGATAGTCCCTTTCCGGGCCCCCAAATCTGCCGCGGCTTACCAGACCATCTGGACAAAGGAAGGCTCTCCGCTGGTGGTACTCACCAAACAGCTGCAACAGGCCGTAGCAGCCGGATTAGAGGAAAAAGTGGCCATCGGCATGCGCTATGGCAACCCTTCGCCGGAAGCCGCTTTCGACGAACTGCTGGCCAGGGAACCGGGGCTTCAGGAAGTGGTGCTTATTCCGCTATATCCACATTATGCGATGTCTAGCTACGAAACAGCCGTAGCATACGCCCGGGAGATCTTTAAAAAGAAGAACTATCCCTTTAAAATAGTTACGGTAAAGCCCTTTTATAAAGAGCAACACTACCTGGAGGCAATGGTTGCCAATATGCGTCCCTATTTGCAAGAGCCTCATGATCATATATTGTTCAGCTACCACGGCATACCTGAAAGGCATATCAGAAAGAGCGATACTACCGGCAACCATTGCCTGCAAACGCCTGATTGCTGCAATGTTCCTTCCGCCGCACATGCCACCTGCTACCGGCACCAGGTATTTACCACCACTCAAAAACTAATGGAACAATTGAACATTCCAACCGGAAAATACAGCATCTCTTTTCAATCGCGGCTGGGCAAGGGATGGTTGCAGCCTTTTACCGATATGCGGTTTGAAGAAATGCCAAAAGAAGGCATCAAAAAATTGCTGGTTGTATGTCCTGCTTTTGTAAGCGATTGCCTTGAAACGCTGGAGGAAATTGATGAGCGCGGAAAAGAATCGTTTTTAAAAGCCGGTGGTGAGTCATTCACCATGATTCCCTGCCTGAACACGCATCCATTATGGGTAAAAGCTATTACAGGCTGGATTAAAGATTATGCGGCAGGCGATACAACAATGATAGAATAATAAAATCAGCCCCCTATAAAAACTTTTTACCAATCAACGAATCAACCGATCAACTGATCAACCAATATGTATTTCTATATAAAAGCGCTGCATATTATTTTTATTGTAACCTGGTTTGCGGGCCTGTTTTATATGCCGCGCCTGCTTATTTACAATACAGAAGCGCAGGAACAACCGGAGCCGGTAAAAACGGCGCTGCACGGGCAGTTCATCATCATGATAAAAAGATTGTGGTGGGTAATTACATGGCCATCTGCCATACTTACATTAATTTTTGGTGGCAGTACCTGGTGGCTCATGGGTAACCTGCCCAACTGGTTATTGGTAAAATTGTTTTTTGTACTGGCACTCTACCTGTATCATTTCAGCCTGCATGTAATTATCATGCAGCAGGTAAAAGGCATTTTTAAATATACTTCACAGCAATTAAGGATATGGAATGAAATGGCTACCATTTTTCTGGTGGCAATAGTAATGCTGGCTGTTGTAAAACAGGCAATGAGTTTTTTATGGGGTCTCGCCGGCCTGGTGGTATTTATAATTTTGCTGATGAGCGCAGTGAAGCTTTACAGGAAAGTGCGGATGAAAAAGTAAGTCCTGCCCGGGCTTTAAAAAAATGAAGCCACCCGCTAAGAATAGCAGGCGGCTGTTGGTTGTTTATGAAATCAAAAGTTGGATTAGTGTTTTAATGTAGCAACCAGGTGATTGCCTGATGAGGCGTCATCATAAGCTACAACAAGATTGGTATCGTTCAGTGAAAGAATGGTTGCATCGCCATTGGTAAAACTAAAAGTACCGCTTAGAATGGTTTCAGTATTTTTGAAGGTCCAGGTAAAGGCCTGGGTTTGCGCATCAGCAACATTGCATTTGGCAACCGATTCATCCATTGTGCCGGTGGCATCGGTTTTGAATGTATAGGCATTGTCTAATTTGCACGCTTGTACCAATACTGTTACATCGCTTTCGGCAACGCCATCTTTATTGGCATCAATACCCACTGTTTGCAGTTTCCAGGTATTTTGTGTTAGTAATATTGTATTTGATTTGGGAACCACCGGTGCAGGAGCATCGCTCTTGGAGCAGGAGACCGCGGTAATAAGTAGAAAACTAAATGTCAGTATTTTCAGTACTGCTGGCTTCATGGGTGGATTTTTAATACTTTCTATAAACTCATTATATCAGTGTTTTATTGTATTGCCTGGCCGGTTTTCGCTTAACAAAATTTTATATAATGAGTTATATTGGCAAAGGAATTGCAAGTTGGTTGTTCGTATTTTTACCAGCAATTGCAGGCATTTGACTGATAATAAGTTAAAACCGCCCAATGCCTTTTCTAGTAGTAATACGAAAATGCACCAAAATAATTTTTAATTACACATTTTATGCTTCAAACCGCAGATGACATCAGGCAATTAAATGAAAAAATACAATACCAGGCTGTTTTTACAGACCGGCTGAGGGATGAAGTGGGAAGGATAATTGTAGGTCAGCAATATATGCTTGACAGGCTGCTGATAGGGCTGCTCAGCAACGGGCATGTATTACTGGAAGGCGTTCCGGGACTAGCAAAAACACTGGCCATTAAATCGCTTGCGCAGGCCATCCATGCAAAGTTCAGCCGCATCCAGTTTACACCCGATTTACTGCCCGCCGATGTAACCGGAACAATGATCTACCAGCAGCAGCGCAATGAATTTGTGGTGAGAAAAGGCCCCATATTTACCAACTTTTTGCTGGCCGATGAAATAAACCGCGCCCCGGCCAAAGTTCAAAGCGCACTGCTGGAAGCCATGCAGGAAAGACAGGTAACCATTGGTGATACTACTTATCGCCTCGAAGATCCCTTTTTGGTCCTGGCAACGCAAAACCCGCTGGAACAGGAAGGTACCTATGCATTGCCCGAAGCGCAGGCCGACCGGTTTATCATGAAAGTGGTGGTTGACTACCCCACAAAAAGTGAAGAACAGCTTATCATACGACAAAATGTGCAGGGCGCAAAACCCCCGGAAGTTAGCCAGGTAGTATCTGTTCAGGAGATCTTGCAGGCAAAAGACCTGGTGAGAAGCATTTATATGGATGAAAAAGTAGAAAATTATATCCTGGATATTGTTTTTGCTACCCGTTTCCCTGACCGCTACAATCTTGCGAAATTAAAACCACTGATTTCATATGGCGGCTCGCCGCGTGCCAGCATTAACCTGGCGCTGGCGGCTAAAGCAAATGCATTTCTTAATAAACGCGGTTATGTGATACCGGAAGATGTACGCGCTATTTCAAAAGATGTATTACGCCACCGCGTAGGCCTTACTTATGAAGCAGAAGCCGAAAACGTAAATGTAGAAAATGTTATAGATGATATACTGAGGGCCATCAGTGTACCTTAGAAGACGCAATATTAATAATTAGACAGTACGCATATCAGTAAAAAAAAATCGTGGTACTTACAACAGCCGAAATATTAAAAAAGGTAAAGGAGCTTGAAATTAAAAGCAAGAAAATTACCCAGCACCTTTTTACTGGCGAATACCATTCTGCATTTAAAGGGCGTGGTATGAGTTTCCGGGAGGTAAGGGAATACTATCCCGGTGATGATATAAGGTTTATCGACTGGAATGTAAGTGCCCGCTTTTCCACGCCTTTTACAAAATTATTTGAAGAAGAGCGTGAACTGACCGTTATGCTGCTGGTAGATGTAAGCGCCAGCTCATTGTTTGGTACGGTACATGCCCGTAAAAAAGACCTGGTAACCGAAATAGGCGCTGTGCTTACCTTTTCGGCCATCAGCAACAACGATAAAGTAGGTGTCATCTTTTTCAGCGATAAGGTTGAAAAATACATCCCCCCAAAAAAAGGCAAGCAGCATGCCCTGTACATTGTTCGTGAACTGCTTACAGCAGAACCAAAAAGAAAAGGTACCAACCTGGGCGATGCATTGCGCTTTTTCAGTAATTCAACCCGGCAGAAAAGTATTTCGTTTATACTAAGCGACTTTCTGGACGACAGCTTTACTGAATCTATCAAAGTGGCCGGAAAAAAACATGATATCATCGGCATCAAAGTATATGATAAAATGGATGTGCAATTGCCCGATGCAGGGTTATTGCAGGTAATGGATGCCGAGACAGGGTCCAATACATGGATAGACAGCAGCGATTACTGGGTAAGGCAGCAATACGAAAAACGTTTTTTTGAACATACGGAATGGTGTAAAAACCTTTTCCTGAAAAGCGGCAGCGATTTATTACATGTACGCACGGATGATGACTATGTAAAAATTCTGCAGAAATTTTTTATCGCAAGATCATAAATGAACCAGCAGCACCGCTATTTTTGAATGAGCAGAGTAACCCCACATATCATAGCATACATCGTTGTCCTTTTTTCCTGCTCCTTTTGTTTTGCACAAACAGGCGTGTCGGTAAAAGCGTCCATTAACCGCGAAAAGATAATGATCGGAGAACCGATAGAATTAAAACTGGAAGCAAGCATGCCATCCGGCAACAGCGGACAATGGTTTCCGATCGATTCTATCACTCATTTTGAATTTATTGAAAAAGGAAAAATAGATACCAGCGGTACAGCTGATACCAGGACTTACCGGCAGACACTAATCATTACCAGCTTTGATTCGGGTCGCTGGGCGCTGCCTTCGCTGGCTTTTACGGTGGGTAACCGGGAATACCTTACCGATTCATTGCCTGTTTCAGTTGCTTATTCAAACTTTGATCCCAACCAGGAATACCACGATATCAAAGAGATTATCGAAGTAGAGAATACGGCTACCCGTTATATCAACTGGGTATTACTGGCATTGGCGGTTTTGTCTTTAGGGGCCATTGTGTGGTTCATGCGCAGGAAAACAACCGTTCCGCAGGTACCCGTTGTAAAAAAAGCGGTTTCAACATTATCTCCGCTGGATGAAGCATTGCAGGCGCTCGAAATGATCCGGCAACGCGGGTATGATACGCCTGCCGGAATCAAAAGTTTTCATACGGGGTTGAATGATACCCTGCGGGAATACCTGTTTCGTAAAACTGCCGTTGCCACCATGGAAAAGACCAGTGGCGAACTGATGCTGCAGCTACAGCGGTTTAATTTACCGGCAGCCGATTTTACCAGGCTGGCGCAGGTACTGAGATTGAATGACGCGGTTAAGTTTGCGAAATTTCAGCCTGCCGCCGCAGAGAATGAAACATCGCTGGAGATCATAAAGAATGCCGTTCAGCAACTGGAAAGCACTATTTCAAAACAAACCAATTAATAATAAACGTTTGGCGCTCGACTTCTTTAAAAATATCACCTTTGCGCAACCGCTGATGCTGATGCTGCTGGGCTTATTGCCACTGCTGGCATTCTGGCATTTTACCTATCAGTCGCAAAAGCAGGCCAGCGTGCTGATATCTTCCATCTCCAAAGTAAAGGGAATGCGTTCCTGGAAAACCACTTTACGGCACCTGCCTTTCTTTTGCAGGCTGCTTTGCCTGGCCTGTATTATACTGGCGCTTGCACGGCCGCAGACAAGGAATGATGAAGAACTTGTAAGCGGCGAGGGTGTAGACATTGTACTGGACATAGATGTGAGCGGCAGTATGCTGGCGCAGGATTTTTCTCCCAACCGCATGGAAGCCGCCAAAGAAGTAGCTGCCAACTTTGTAGCCAGCCGGCCAACGGACCGGATTGGTGTAGTAATTTTTTCCGGTGAAAGTTTTACGCTTTGTCCGCTCACTACCGATCAGCAGGTATTGAAAACACAAATTTACAATATTCAAAGCGGGCTGCTGGAAGATGGCACTGCCATTGGTTCGGGGCTTGCTACCAGCGTGGACAGGCTGCGTTCTTCCAAATCAAAAAGCAAGGTGGTTATCCTTTTAACAGATGGAGAAAATAATGGCGGGCAGATACCGCCGCTCACCGCAAAGGAGCTGGCCAAGGCAACAGGTGTAAAAGTGTATACCATTGGTGTGGGTACCGATGGTTTTGCGCAAACGCCCATGCAAACACAAACCGGTGCCGTGGTGATGCAACGTGAAAAAGTAAACATAGATGAGAAGCTGTTAACGCAGATTGCTGATGAAACGGGCGGCAAATATTTCAGGGCAAAAGATAATGAAAGCCTGAAAAATATCTATTCGGAAATTGATAAACTGGAAAAATCGAGAATAGAAGTGACTGCATTAAAACGGTATTCAGAAAAATTCTTTCCTTTTGCTATACTGGCCCTCGCATTTTTAATGACAGAGCTCGTGCTCCGTTTTACATTGTTTAAAAAATTCCCGTAGGTTTCACGCAGCGGGCGAGCGGGGCAGCGGGCGCAATGTTGTTTATATGCAGGATACGTTTTCGTGATAAAATTAGCCGCAGATCCGCAGATTGATACGATGAGAACCCAATGCTACTGCTTCGTCAAAATTAGCCGCAGATTCGCAGATTACATAAAACACAACACACAACACTCAACACAATTTCTTCCGCCGCAGGGTCGCAGATTAATGTTGTGTAGTGCCTCTGTTACCTCTGTGAAAAACCTTTTTTACTCTGTGAAAACCTCCTTTACCTCCGCGGCAAAATTAGCCGCAGATTCGCAGATTACATAAAACACGACACGCAACACACAACACAATTTCTTCCGCCGCAGATCCGCAGATTGATACGATGAGAACCCAATGCTACAGCTTCGTCAAAATTAGCCGCAGACTCGCAGATTATATAAAACACAACACGCAACACACAACACAATTTCTTCCGCCGCAGATTCGCAGATTAATGTTGTGTAGTGCCTCTGTTATCTCTGTGAAAAACCTTTTTTACTCTGTGAAAACCTCCTTTACCTCCGTGGCAAAATTGGCCGCAGATTCGCAGATTACATAAAACACAACACGCAACACTCAACACAATTTCTTCCGCCGCAGATACGCAGATTGATACGATGAGAACCCAATGCTACAGCTTCGTCAAAATTAGCCGCAGATTCGCAGACTACATAAAACACAACACACAACACTCAACACAATTTCTTCCGCCGCAGATTCGAAGATTAATATTGTGTAGTGCCTCTGTTACCTCTGTGAAAACCTCCTTTACCTCCGTTGCAAAATTTTGTGAGCGAAGCGAACAACAGACTGGCAAAACCAGCCGCATTAGCTTAATTTAGCGCCTTTATGAAAGCATTGGTATACAAATCAACCGGCAGCTGGTATATTACCAAAACCGAAGACGGGCAGGTATTTAATGCACGTATAAAGGGCATTTTTAAAATGGATGATGCCATCACGTCTACCAACCCCATTGCGGTAGGAGATGAAGTTGAAATGGAAATGGAAAATGAGCTGGAAAATACCGCCACCATTACCCGCATTTATGAACGCCGCAATTACATCAACCGGCAATCGCCATCGCATAAAATGCAGCATCATATAGTGGCATCTAACTTAAGCCAGTCTCTTTTATTTGCCACCCTTAAGGAACCGCGTACCTCGCAGGGGTTTATTGATCGCTTCCTGGTTACATCAGAAGCATATCATGTGCCCGCCATCATTGTTTTTAATAAGACGGATGTTTACAAAAAAAAGGAACAGGAAAAACTCCTGGCACTGCAACAGATGTATACCGGTATTGGTTATAAGGTTGTAGCCATGAGCGTGAAAGAAAATACAGGTGTGGACGAAGTAAAACAGTTACTGAAAGACAATACAACACTGATGAGCGGTCACTCGGGTGTAGGCAAATCGTCTTTTATCAATGCTGTCTTTCCGGAGATGCTGTTGCGTACCCAGGAAGTTAGTGGCTGGAGCGGCAAAGGATTGCACACCACCACATTTGCCGAAATGTTTGACCTGCCATTTAACGGAAAAATCATTGATACACCCGGCATACGCGAATTTGGATTGGTAAATATAGACAAACAGGAGCTTTCGCATTATTTTGTGGAGATGCGTCCGTTGCTAAACAACTGCCAGTTTAATAATTGCCTCCATACAAACGAACCGGGTTGCGCAGTTAAGCAGGCAGTTGCAGATGGAACCATTACCGAAGACCGTTACGTAAGCTATTACAATATCCTGGAATCAATAAAGGAGAAAGGTTATTAAATGCGCACAAGCGTTTAACGGTGATTGCTCAATAAAAAAACCGCCCAATTAAGTTGGGCGGTCTGCAATGAAAAACCAAGAGTACGGATTAAAAGAGAGCGTTTATGATAAATATCTTTTAGCGGTATTGATCATCAGTTTTGTTTCCAGGAACTGCGCAACTTCTACTACAGCGTCATTATCGCGGCGCGGTGCTTCCCTGAATTTGTGCGGATAAATTGAAATACCAGTGTAAATATTGTAGTGGAGCGTTAAGGTTCTGCCTTTGTAACTGAAGTCCCATACCAGTGAATCAAAATCATCCAGCTTACTTAAAAATTGAATGTCAAGATCATCACATAAAATATCGGCTACTTCGTAAAAACGTTTAAGGCCGCAATCGTCGTCAATGACCGCTTCGGTGCAACCGAAATCGGTGCGTAAGGTAAGGCTCATATGTACGGATTTAGGGTATATAAATAGTCCCGGTTATTGAGGACAATTTCAACTAAGCTTTAAACTTTTTCGCCTTCGGCACTTTTTCTCCGGTCAACACTCTTTCGGCTCCTGCGTTCTTACCATTTGCCGGGCACCCGTATTTGGGTCCGAATACCTTGTTCCAGACACTGCAGGAAGACATGGTACAAACAATGGTCAGTAAAAAAACCGCCTTAATAAATGAACTGGTTTTCATAACAGGAACTTCATTTTCTCTACAACGGTATAAACTTATAAATATTATTCAGACAATACAAGTAAACAGCGGCTGTTTCGATGAACAGACATATTTATTCGCTGATTGCCAGTGAAGTAGTAAAAAAGGGCAGTAAATTAATTCAGCGCGGCACCTGGTCTTTAAACCAGCCGGCATACTTTATGTAATTATTTGCAATGCGGTCTATTTCGCCGCTTACCAGTTCTGCAGAAATATCTTTTACTTTTTTTGCGGGTACACCAGCGTAAATACTACCCGCTTCGCAAATGGTTCCTTCCAATACTACAGCGCCGGCTGCAATGATGGTATTGCTGTTAACTACCACATTATCCATTACAATAGAACCCATACCTATCAATACATTATCATGCAGCGTACAGCCATGTACAATAGCATTGTGACCAATAGAAACATTATTACCAATAATGGCTTTTGTTTTTTCAAAGGTAGCATGTATCACTGCACCGTCCTGTACGTTTACTTTATTACCCAGGCGTATACTGTTTACGTCTCCGCGCACTACAGCATTGAACCAGATGCTGCACTCATTGCCGGTTATCACATCGCCCACAACAGTGGCATTGGGCGCAATAAAATTATCATTGCCAAACTTTGGATAAACACCTTTTACATGCATGATCAACGCCATAAAAAATATTTTTTAATTGTTACACCGGCCGCGCAAAGCAATTAATCTTTCAACTGTTTGCATTCAATTTTTCATTGCAAACAAACCGGCCCGGTGCAAATATCAAAATTCTTTGTGTCTTTGCCGCCGCTTTGCGTTCTTTGCCATAAATATTTATCTGTTCATGAACCAGCGCGCCATTTTTTTACAGCATATTGCCCAAACTTCCCCGGCGCCACTGGCGCTGGAGATAACAAAAGCAACAGGTTGTTTTTTGTATGATGTCGCCGGCAAAGAATACCTGGATATAATCGGCGGCATCAGTGTTTGCAATATAGGACATTGCCACCCGGCAGTGATAGCAGCCATTAAAGAACAGGCAGACAAATACCTGCACGTACTGGTTTATGGAGAGTTTATACAATCGCCGCAGGTGCAGTATGCAAAACTACTGGCGGATAACCTGCCTGCATCGCTCAATTCTATTTTCTTTACCAACTCAGGCGCAGAAGCAACGGAAGGCGCTATGAAACTTGCAAAAAAGGTTACGGGCCGCACGCAAATCATTGCATTTAAAAACGCTTATCATGGTTCCACCCAGGGAGCGCTGAGTGTAATGGGAGATGAATACTGGCGCAATGCGTTCCGGCCACTATTGCCAGACACCTGGCACCTGGATTACAATGATATGGCATCGCTCCAATTCATCAGCAGCAAAACGGCCTGTGTTATTGCTGAAACCGTTCAGGCCGAAAGCGGGATTGTGCCGCCATCGCGCGAATGGCTGCAGGCACTCAGGAAGAAATGCAGCGAACACAGTGTACTGTTGGTGCTGGATGAAATACAAGCCGGTTTTGGCAGAACAGGCAGTTATTGGGCATTTGAACAATATGATATTGTGCCGGATATTTTGTTACTGGGCAAAGCACTGGGTGCGGGTATGCCACTGGGCGCCTTTATTGCAGACCGGCAGTTGATGAGCACGCTCACTGAAAATCCGGTACTGGGCCATATCACCACTTTTGGAGGTCACCCGGTGAGCTGCGCCGCAGGACTGGCCGGGTTTAAAGCGCTTATGGAAGAACGTTATACCGAAACTGTCAGGCAAAAAGAAGAACTTTTCAGGAAATTACTGGTACACGATAAGATAAAAGCCGTTCGTTCGGTGGGGTTATGGATGGCACTCGACTTCGGCAGCTTTGATACCAATAAGAAAATAATTGACAAATGCCTGGAAAACGGGCTGCTCACCGATTGGTTTTTATTTGCCCCGCACTGCCTGCGTATTGCCCCGCCATTAACCATTACTACAGATCAAATTGAAACAGCCTGCAGAATAATAATAGCGGCATGTGGAGAGATAAATGGCTAAATTTTAAAGTCAAAAGTCAAAAAAGGCCGGAAATCTGAAGTTGAATTTTCCGGGGTTCACTAATATACATGCCCGCCGCATAGAAGAAATCAGACATGACAACATCAGACATCAGACATTTTTTATACCGCCATGATTTCTTTTTCTTTTGCGCCAAGGGTTTTTTCAATGGCGGAGATGTATTTGTCGGTAGTATGCTGTATTTCTTTTTCCGCGTCTTTACCGGCATCTTCGCTCAGCCCGTCTTTCTGCAATTTCTTAATGCCTTCAATGGCTTCACGGCGAATGCTGCGTATGGCCACTCTCGAATGTTCGCCTTCGGCATTGGCTCTTTTTACCAGTTCCTTTCTTCTTTCTTCTGTGAGGGGAGGCAGGTACAGGCGGATATTCATACCGTCGTTCTGCGGTGTAATTCCAATATTAGAGGCCATGATGGCTTTTTCCATCGGTTGCAGCATATTCTTTTCCCAAGGCTGAATAGAAAGTGTTCTGGCATCAAGCACAGAAATATTGCCAACCTGGCCAATGGGCATAGGGCTCCCGTAATAATCAACCACTATTCCATCCAGCATATTTGGATTTGCTTTTCCTGCTCTTACTTTTACCAGTTCGGCTTCCAGGTGATTAACGGCTTTTCTCATGGCATCTTCCGTACCCGATAATATTGTTTCAATTGTTTCTGGCATAACTGTATGGTATTAAACGGTTGCAAATCTAAGCAACCCCGGCGTAAATGATATGGGTAATTGCTGTAAATAGTTTGTTATATTGGCTAAAATGCCAGCAGCGCAGAAAAGAAATTTACTACCGGCACGGCGCAGGTTAAACAGGCATAACCGGTGGCCCATTTATTTCTGCTCGTACATAGCATCCTTTGTAATAGACACAATTTTTGAAGACCCCTGTAAATTATTATTCATAGTCTTTGCCACAAAAAGGCGTTTGCGCCGGCGACTGTAATACAACATACCAATAGCGGAAAAAAATATGGCAAATATACCCAGAATCAGTACGGTGCAATCCAGCGAACGGAGCATGTATACGAGAATAATAAAAATAAGGTTTACACCCACCAGGGAAATGGTAATGGTGCGGTGCGACAAACCCCTGTCCAATAACAGGTGATGAATATGGTTGCGGTCCGGGCTGAAAGGGGAGCGGCGGTGGCCGATGCGTATGCCAAAGACACGGAGTGTATCGAGCAATGGAATCATAAGAATGGCAAAGCCTACCGCAGGGGCAGATGAAACCGGCACTGTAACGTCGGGCAAATTGGCTATATTGATAAATTTTATAACCAGTATCGCATTTATAAGCCCCAGCAGCAACGAGCCTGTATCGCCCATAAAAATTTTTGCTGGCTGAAAATTAAAAATGAGAAATGCCACCAGGCTGCCCGCAGTGGCAAAAGCCAGCACAGCAAAAGGCATCATATTTACTTTGTAAAAATAGATGCCGAAAATCGTAACGGCCATCAAAGCCAGACTGCCGGCAAGACCGTCTACACCGTCTATCAGGTTAAAAGAATTAATGATTACTATCACCGTGAGATAAGTAAAAATAAGGCTGAACAGGGGGGGCAGTTGATCAATGCCCAGGAAACCATGCATACTCTGAATCTGGATATTGCCCTTGTAGATGATAAGAAATGCCGCGCCTACCTGGCCTATAAATTTTTTAATGGGGGTAATATCGAGAATATCATCTTTTAATCCCAGGAAAAAGATTACAAAAAAAGCAGCAAAAAAATACTGGAAATCTATCGCTTCGGCAAAGTTCACGATGGTAAGTGCCGCCATGATAAAACCTGCAAAAATACCCAGCCCGCCAAGTGAGGGAATCGGTGCGTCATGAATTTTACGTGCATCCGGAACGTCGTATAGCTTTTTACTGTTGGCTACAAAAATAATAACGGGTATGGAAAGGTAGGTTATTGTAAAAGCAATCGATATACAAAGTAAAATATCAAACATTAAAAAGGATTAGTGGTTCTGAATAAAGATCATTCGCCTGGCATCAACCTCAATTTAACCCCAACCGGCGTGCAAGATACCGCATCTTTTTGAAATTCAATATTTCACTGCAAGGCCATTTAAGCATTCATCTGCCTGCCTTTTAAGGGCAGAAAAGTTTGGGCAAAATTCAATTTTCTTTTTAAAATTCAGTTAGCTTTGCCGCCATTCAAGAAATATTTATTTTATGGCAGAGCTGAAAGATATTGCTACCCAGATTCGCAGAGACATTGTTCGTATGGTTCATGGAGCTGCCAGCGGGCATCCGGGCGGATCATTGGGTTGCACAGACTATTTTACCGCTTTGTATTTTAATGTCTTGAAACACAACCCGGATTTTAATATGAACGCCACCAATGAAGATGTTTTCTTCTTGTCGAATGGCCATATTTCACCTGTTTTTTACGCTACGCTGGCGCGTTCCGGCTATTTCGACGTAAAAGAACTGGCCACTTTCCGGAAACTCAACAGCCGTTTACAGGGCCACCCGGCCACCCATGAGCATTTGCCCGGTATCAGGGTAGCTTCCGGCTCACTGGGGCAGGGTATGAGCGTGGCCATTGGCGCCGCCCTGGCCAAGAAGCTCAATAATGAAAAAAATGTGGTGTTTTCGCTTCATGGTGACGGTGAGCTGGACGAGGGTCAGAACTGGGAAGCCATTATGTTTGCCGCACACCACAAAGTAGACAACCTTATTTCTACGGTTGACTGGAACGGCCAGCAAATAGATGGTACTACGGCACATGTTATGAACCTGGGCAACCTGGATATCAAATTTGCGGCCTTTGGCTGGGAAGTCATTCACCTGGAAAACGGCAATGATATCAATGCCGTTCTGGATGCACTCGAAAAAGCAAAAACATTTGTAGGCAAAGGCAAACCGATTGTTATATTAATGAAAACAGTAATGGGTAGTGGTGTTGATTTCATGGAAGGCCACCACGAATGGCATGGTGTAGCGCCCAACGACGAACAGCTGGCCAAAGCCTTGTCGCAATTGCCCGAAACCTTGGGTGATTACTGAGAAGAAATGTAATGAATGTAGTAAATGTGATGAAGTGAGCATACTTTGTATGATAAATATTGCAGCCCGTCTTTTGACGGGTTTTTTTATACCAGGAAAAATAGGTAATTATTAAATTAGTCAGTCCGGGAAATCTGAACTATTTCGCCCAAAGCAAATCAGACATGATCACATCAGACATCAGACATCTCTTTAGCTCTTCAGCGCTATCGCCTGCACGGCAGCTTTGCGCGATGGAAACCAGGAGGCTATCAAAGCAATCAGTACCACCGTAATAAAAACAAGCAATACATCGGCCGGCAAAAATTTTACCGGGTAGTGGTCTATTAAAAATGTGCTGCCCTGCAATTTAATAAGCTTAAATTTTACCTGCAGCCAGCCAATAATAAACGCCAGCAATACGCCACCTGCACCACCAATTACTGCCAGCAACAACCCCTCGCTTAAAAATATTTTTTGTATCTGTGCGCTGCTGCTGCCCATGGCCTTTAATATCTGTATGTCTTTTTGTTTTTCCAGCACCAGCATCGTTAATGCGCCAATCATGGTAAATGCAGCTACCACCAGTATAAACGAAAGCAATAAAAAAATAAACCATTTCTCGTTGCGCATGGTTGTATACAGGCTGCGGTTTTGTTCATACATGGTTAGCACCGTATAGTTTTTACCCAATGCCTGCTGCAGACCGGTTTTAATGGTTTCAGCCTGTTCTTTGTCGGCAATGGCTATTTCCGCAGCACCGTATTCATCCGGCTGGTAACCCAGCATACGTTTTACAAATCCAAGATTGGTGATAACATAGTTGTTGTCGAAATCCTGCTGAATGGCAAAGGAGCCGGCACTGACAATATTATCTGAACTGAGCGATTGCAAAGGATCTGCATATTCTATGCTATTCATGCCCCTGCGCGGCAGGTAAACCGTAAATGGAAGTATGGCCCGGTCGCTCTCCGTACCTAAAGAATTTTCTACGCCAACACCCAATACCACTGCCGGTTTCTCCGCATCGCCCAATAAAAATTTTCCACGCACCATGCGTCCGGCCACATTGGCTACCTGCTGGTATTTTTCATCTACACCTTTTACCAATACCAGTGCCGGGTAATCGCCATTTTGCAGCAACGCTTTTTCTTCAATGGTCATAGAAACAGCACGCACGCCCGGCCATGTACTGATTTGCTGCTGCTGTTGCGCCGTAAATTGTAAGACTTTGCCCGATGCGGGTATTACTTTAAGGTCTGTATAAAAATCTGCATACAATGATTTCACCAGATCTTCAAATCCATTGAATACACTCAGTAAAATAATCAGTGCGGCAGTGCCCGTACCCATAGCAAGCACGCTTACCCATGCAATGATATTAATGGCATTGGTAGATTTTTTTGCATTGAAATACCTCCAGGCAAATAAGAAATTCATGTTTGAGCTTTAGCTGTTCGCTACTAGCTATAAACTATTAGCCGAAAACAGATTTTTTTTGAGTGGCAACAGGAGCAATTATTTACTGAGCAGATTATTATCTTTCTTAAATACCGGAAGCAAGCGCTCTAAAAGCTAAAAGCTAATAGCTAATAGCTGCCTTACTCACCTTTTTTCTCTTCCTTTATCTTCTTAAGCAGTTCTTCCATCTTGAACACATTGTCCAGCGTATCATCTGTAAAATACCTTATTTCCGGGATGCGTCGCAACTGGTGTTTTACGCGCGTGACCAGTTCCTTTTTAATTTCCCAGGTCCGGTCATCAATTTTTTTCATGGCTGTTTCAATATCCTTTACCTGGAAAAAACTGAGGTATACCCTTGCTTCCAGCAGATCCGGTGTTATTTTAACAGATGAAATGGATACCATGCCGCCATTGAGCATGTTTAATCCAAGGCGCTGAAAAATATCAGTAATGTATTCATGCAATAACCCGGCTACCTGTTTTTGACGTTTTCCTTCTTCCATAGTACAGTGCTATAAGCGGTAAATTTACGGCTTATTTAGGCGCTTCGCTTAGGATGGAACGCAGATTTTCATGATTTTTATGATTGCTATGTGACGCTCCGCTTATAAGAGGGAACACGGATGACACGGATTGGATGGATTAAAAGGATTTTTTCCCTTTTAAATTCCATAGCATCTTGTACGCGCTCCGTCCGTGTAAATCCGTTTAATCCGTATTGTTCGTTTGCTGGTGCAATTCCGTTTTATCAGTGACATCCGTGTTCCAATCGAAGCAAAGGGAACACGGATGACACGGATTGGATGGATTAAAAGGATTTTTTTCCTTTTAAATTCCACAGCATCTTGTACGCGCTCCGTCCGTATAAATCCGCTTAATCCGTATTGTTCGTTTGCTGGTGCAATTCCGTTTTATCAGTGACATCCGTGTTCCAATCAAAGCAAAGGGAACACGGATGACACGGATTGGATGGATTAAAAGGATTTTTTTCCTTTTAAATTCCACAGCATCTTGTACGCGCTCCGTCCGTGTAAATCCGTTTAATCCGTATTATCCGTGTGCTGGTGCAAGCAAAGGGATGGTACATAATTTAAATCCGTTTAAATCCCTTCGATCAGTGTCATCCGTGTTCCCAACCTTCGTATTTTCAGCGCCCGAAATATATAGTTACCATGAGAAAATTCGTATTGCTGTCGGCAACATGGTGTACCCTTGTTACCGTACATGCGCAAAAAAAATCAATCAGCTATGACCAGGCCTTTAAAGGAGTTGCAACCGGAATATTGCAGCCCCTGCCGGCAGTTACCGGTTGGGCAGACGACAGTCATTACATCCTTTCAAAAAAAGACGAGACAGACGGCCAGGTAAAAAATTTTTTGGCAGACGTGGGCACCGGAAAGGCCATTGCGTACACGGCGCCACCCGAAGCAAACAACGGTGCGGGCTTGCCGATGATCTACGATGCTGTAAATGTTACGGTATCGCCCAGCAAACAATGGGCGGCTTACACAAAAAAAGATCACAACCTGTACGTGATGGAACTGTCTTCAAAAAAAGAAACAAAGATTACCACAGATGGCAGCGACACCATTCTGAACGGTTATGCATCCTGGGTATATTATGAAGAAATATTAGGCAGGGCCAGCCGTTACCGTGCTTTTTGGTGGAGCGCAGACAGCCGGTATATTTCATTTATGCGATTCAATGAATCACAGGTACCCATTTTTCCCATTTACTGGCCCAACAACCAGCATGGGTTCGTGGAAAACCAGCGTTACCCTAAAGCAGGCGATAAAAATCCGGAAGTAAAAATGGGTATTGTGTCTATAACAGAAAACAAAACAGTCTGGGCCGGTTTCAATGCTGCGGATGACCAGTATTTTGGTATGCCTTTCTGGACGCCCAATGGCCAGTTCTGGGTGCAATGGATGAACCGCGGTCAGGATCAGCTCACCATTTACAATATTAACCTTGCTGATGGTAGCAAAAAACCCGTGTATGAAGAAAAGCAATCCACCTGGATTGATCTGGATGAAAATGAGCGGGTTAAATTTTTAGAAAGCGGCAAAGGGTTTATCATAAAAAGTGATAAAACAGGGTGGCAGCATTTATACCTGCATGATATGAATGGCAAACTACTGAATGCCATTACTACCGGCGACTATACCACCGGTGAGATTTTCAGGATTGATGAAAAAGCAAAACTGGTGTATTTTTCCGCGCGGCGTGAAAACAGTGCCCGCTGGGATCTGTACAGCGCTTCACTGGATGGCAAAAAGCTCACCCGTCTTTCTTCCGGTAATTATTCATACAGCGGCATGAATTTTTCGCCTGGTGAAAAATATTTTATTACCACTTACTCAAACACAGGTACACCTAATATTGCTGTTCTCATGGATGCAAAGGGAAAGATCCTGAGAGAAACCGGCAATGCAAAAGGTCCCGGCTTTGAAACCTATACCCTGCCAAAAAAAGAATTGACCACCGTAAAATCTTCTGATAGTTTGTTTGATTTGCCGGTACTGATTACCTACCCGGTAAATTTTGACCCGCAGAAAAAATATCCTGTGCTGGTAAGTGTATATGGCGGTCCCAATGCTGGCACCGTTTATGATCAGTGGCGTATGTTACCCGCAGAAGTGTGGTGGGCGCAGGAAGGATTGGTGCAGGTGGCCTTTGATAACCGGAGCAGCGGACATTTTGGAAAAAAAGGAATGAATTATGTACACCGCCAGCTGGGAAAATATGAAATTGAAGATTATATGGCTTGCGGCCGGTGGCTGAAACAACAACCATGGGTAGCCGAAAATAAGCTTTGTATTACTGGCGGCAGTTTTGGTGGTTATATGACCTGTATGGCACTTACTTACGGCGCCGGTGTGTTTGATTATGGTATTGCCAATTCTTCGGTTACCGACTGGCAGCTGTACGACTCACATTATACAGAACGATTTATGGATACGCCGCAGGAAAATCCGGAAGGATATAAAAATACGTCGGTGCTCAGCTATGCCGCCAATTACAAAGGCCTGCTCAGAATAACCCATGGGGCGGCAGACGACAATGTGCACCTGCAAAATACCCTGCAGTTGATTAACCTGCTGGAAGACCAGAAAAAGCATTTTGAACTGATGATTTACCCGGGCGAGCGCCATGGATTTGCCAATGCAAAAGCTGTGCACAGCAGAACAGAGGCCGCCGCCTTTTATTACAAATACCTCCTGGAAAAAGAAATGCCCGACAATTTCTGGAAATGACCATTGTGCACTATTTTGAGGCATCATTTCTGTGTACGGATAAAAGAAAGGTTCAGGCACTATCGTAAGTTCTTAAAACAGCAATATGAAAAAAGTAGTAATTGCGCTGGATTATAATCCCAGTGCGCAAACAGTAGCAGAAAAAGGATATACACTCGCAAAAGGTATGCAGGCAACCGTTGTTTTATTGCATGTGATGGCAGACCCCGCTTACTATGCAGCCTATGAATATTCACCCATAATGGGTTTCAACAGTAATTTTATTGGACCGGAAACATTGCCGCCCGACGAATCGGATGAGTTAAGAAAAGGAGCGGAAGAATTTCTTTCCAAATCAAGGGAATATCTGGGCGATGCCGCTATTCAGACAGTTGTGAAAGAAGGTGGTGTGGCAGAGACCATTGTAAAAACAGCCAATGAAATGGAGGCTGATATTATTGTGATGGGTTCTCACAGCCGCAGGGGGCTCGACAAAATACTGATGGGCAGTGTAGCCGAAAAAGTATTGCACCATAGTTCCATTCCGTTATTTATTATTCCTACAAAGGGATAAATGCTGAGGGATAAATGCGATTAACAGTATCGATAATAAAAGAAAAGCCGGACAAAATGCCCGGCTTCTTTATGATATATCCAATACAATTATTTATTCATCATTTGTTTGGCCTCAATGCTTAAAGTGGCATGGGGTACTGCACGCAAACGTGCTTTGTCTATGAGTTTACCGGTTACACGGCAAATGCCATAGGTTTTATTTTCAATGCGCATCATGGCTTTTTCCAGGTGGTCAATAAATGAAATCTGACGGCTGGCCATCTGGCTCAGTTGCTCGCGCTCCATGCTCATACCACCATCTTCCATGGTCATATAACGGCCGTCGTCATTGTCGCCACCCATTTCGTCTTTACGGGTAATTAAACCCTGCAGGTAAGTCAGCTCTTTTTTAGCGGCATCGAGCTTCTTGGTGATGATTTCTCTGAATTCTGTTAATTCTGCATCGCTGTATCTCATGGTCGGTCCGGATGTTTGTTCTGAAGGTTGATCTAATACTGATTTTGTAAAATCTGGCTGGTATTTGCGAACTGTTTTCGTCTTTATTTCCGGCATCACTACTTTTGCCGGTTTGTCCGTTATCACCTGTTTCTTGGGAACCGGTGGCGGTGTATTAGTAACCGGTTTAAATGTTGGCTTTGGCGGCACATATGGCTTGGCCGGCACGTTTGAAACTGGTTCCGGTTTCTTTACTTCAGGTTTCTTTACAGGGGCTGAATCTGCTTTTGGTTTAATTACAGATTTTGCCGTTGGCGGTGGAACAGATTTTTTGGTCACAGGCTTGGTTGCTGGCTTAGCCGTAGGGGCAGCCTTTGCAGGGGCTGGCTTAGCGGCAGGCTTTACAGCTTTTTTAGGTACAGGTACAGGTACAGGTTTGGGCGCTGGTTTTTTTGCCACTGGCTTTTTGGCCGGGGCTGGCTTACCCGCTTTGTGCGGGGCAGGTTTAGCAGGGGCTTTTTTTGCCGGTTTGGCTGCTTTCTTCTTAACTGCCATACTTGTTATACTTTTTTTGTGACAAACACTTTCAGCGGAATGTCGTTCACTTCAATTTCGGTGCCATTGCTGATTTCAGGCACAAATTCCAGTTTATCTGCCAGAATTTCGGCGCAAATATAGGTATTATACTTATTGACAGATGCAGTCAGTTCTTTATGCTGCGTTAATTGAACCAATATCCTGTCAGTAAGCTCATAACCATTGTCTTTGCGTATCTTTTGAATGCGATTTACTATTTCTCTTGCGTTCCCTTCTTCCACCAGGTCCGGGGTTACGGTAACGTCTAATGCCACTGTAAGGCTGCCTTTATTGGCCACCATCCAGCCCGGAATATCTTCGCTGGTGATGTCTGTATCAGTAACCTGTAATATTACGGGTTCGTTTTCAATCAGCAATGAATAAGAACCCTCTTTTTCTAATTTGCTGATATCTGCCTGTGTAAAACCCGATAAAGCCGTTGCCACCGCCTTCATTTTTGCTCCAAGACGTTTGCCCAGCGCAACGTAGTTGGGCTTTATTTTTTTACTGATAAAACCATTGTCGTCCCCTTCCAGGTAGGTAATGTCTTTTACGTTAACCTCTGATTTAATCAGGTCTTCAATGTTTTCAAACTGCTGCTTCATGGCACTACCAGAGACAGGCACCAGTATTTTCTGTAATGGCTGGCGTACTTTAATGTTTATCTTCTTTCTTAAAGAAAGTACCAGGGAAGAGGTATCCTGGGCCAGTTGCATCCTTTCTTCCAGCAACTGATCTATCACAGTTTCGCTGGCTAACGGAAAATCTGCATGATGCACAGACGCAATGCTGAAGCGGCCGGTAACAGCATTCAGGTTCCGGAAAATAGCATCGCTGAAAAAAGGCGACACGGGCGCCATCAGGCGCAAAACAGTTTCCAGGCATTCGTACAATGTCTGGTATGCCGCTATTTTATCCTGCTCATATTCCCCTTTCCAGAAACGGCGGCGACATAAACGCACATACCAGTTGCTAAGATGCGCATCCACGAAATCTTCTATCAGCCTGCCCGCTGCAGTGGGTTCATAATCATCGAAGCTTGCTGTTACTTTTTTTATGAGCGTATTGAGCGATGACAAAATCCATCGGTCAATTTCAGGTCTTTTCTCCAGCGGTATATAGGCTTCTTTAAATGCAAACCCGTCCACATTTGCATAGAGTGCAAAAAACTGGTAAGTATTGTACAGGGTGCCAAAGAATTTGCGTTGTATTTCTTTTATTCCCTCCAGGTCAAATTTTAAATTATCCCAGGGAGACGCATTGGTGATCAGGTACCAGCGGGTAGCATCTGCCCCAAACTGCTCAATGGTGGCAAATGGGTCCACTACATTGCCAAGGCGCTTGCTCATCTTATTGCCATTCTTGTCCAGCACCAGGCCATTCGATACACAGGTCTTATAAGCCACTTCATCATATAGCAAAACAGAAATAGCATGCAATGTATAAAACCATCCTCTTGTCTGGTCTACGCCTTCTGCTATAAAATCTGCCGGGTAGTTCTGATCAAATGGTTGTTTGAAAGGTTTTTTATCGCCTGCTTTCAGTTTATCATGATCCAGCCCCCATTGCGCATAGGGCATGGCGCCACTATCGAACCAGACATCAATCAGATCAGGCACACGTTTCATGGGCCGTCCGTCTTTACTTACCAGGATGATCTCGTCTACATACGGTTTATGCAAATCGAGTATACCGTCATGGAAATAATTTTTGTTGGTATCGCCTCCCAGTATTTCTGTTGCTTTTCTTATTTCGGCATTCAGTTCCGCCACATTGCCGATACATTTTTCTTCGGAGCCGTCATCCGTTTTCCAGATGGGCAACGGCGTACCCCAGAAACGGCTGCGGCTCAGGTTCCAGTCAACCATATTTTCCAGCCAGTTGCCAAAGCGGCCCTCGCCGGTAGATGCTGGTTTCCAGTTGATGGTTTTATTCAGTGCAACCATCCTGTCTTTTACCGCAGTTGTTTTTATAAACCATGCATCCAGCGGGTAATACAAAACCGGTTTATCGGTACGCCAGCAATGCGGGTAATTATGTTCGTACTTTTCTATTTTAAATGCCCTGTTCTCTAATTTTAATTTTACACTGATGTCTACATTTACATCAGTATAATTGGGGTCGTCTTTATAATTCTTTACATAGCGGTTACTGAATTCGCCGAGTCCATCCACAAATTTCCCCTGGCGGTCTACCAGGGTTAATATACCGATATTGTTTTTTTTACCCACCTTATAGTCATCGGCTCCAAACGCCGGTGCCGTATGTACAATGCCGGTACCGTCTTCAGTAGTAACAAAGCTGTCGAGCATTACACGGAATGGCGATGCGCCGGGTGTAATTTCGTTTATCCGTGCAGGTGAGTTGGCTTCAAAGGGAAGCAGTTGTTCATACACCAGTCCTTCCAGTTCTGTGCCCTTCAGATGACGGAGAATTTTCCATGGAAGTAATTTCGTTGCTGCTGAATAATTATCAAAATCCCCATCTTCAGCTTCCGGTTTAAAGTATTTGCCCAGCAACGCTTTTGCCAGAATAACATTAACGGGCAAATGTGTATAGGGATTGAATGTTTTTACCAGTACGTAATCAATATTGTTACCCACAGTAAGGCCCAGGTTGGAAGGCAGTGTCCATGGGGTAGTGGTCCATGCCATGAAGAAGACTTCGTGAGTAGTGAAACGTGAGTCGTGAGTCGTTTGCCCGGCATTCTCCACAGCATCAAATAAGAATGTAGATTTTTCATCTTTCACTGCCCTGAACATGGCCACGGCGCTGGTATCTTTTACCAATTTATAGGTGCCGGGCTGGTTCAGTTCGTGCGAACTTAAACCCGTGCCTGCTGCAGGAGAATAAGGCTGTATGCTTACGCTTTCATACAGGTATCCTTTTTTATACAGTTCACTCAATATCCACCAGAGCGTTTCAATATAGTCGTTCTGAAATGTTACATAAGGCGCATTGAGGTCTACCCAATAGCCCATTTTTTTGGTAACATCATCCCATTTGTCTTTATAACGCATTACCGCTTCCCGGCATTTGCGGTTGTATTCTTCTACAGATATTTTTTTGCCGATGTCTTCTTTGGTAATACCCAATTCTTTTTCAACACCCAATTCAATTGGAAGGCCATGGGTATCCCAACCACCTTTGCGTTTTACCTGGAAGCCTTTCATGGTTTTATAGCGGCATACCAGGTCTTTCAGTGTTCTGGAAATAACATGGTGAATACCGGGCAGGCCATTGGCGCTGGGAGGACCTTCATAAAATACAAATGGAGTTGCACCTCCTCTCAATGAAATACTTTTTTCAAAAGCCTGGTGCTGATCCCAGGAAGTTAGTATCTCCTGTTCAATGGAGGGTAAATGTAAACCCTTATATTCTTTGTATCTGGATGCCATATTAATATAGTCTGTAAGTCAGTAAGGAGTCGCGACAGCCAATTTTTTTAATGGTGTGCAAAGGTACGATAAATATAAAGTGAAAAGGAAGCGGCAAAATATTCATTTTATGGTTGATAAAGCCGGTTTTTTAAAATCTGGCATTAAAACTGTAGACAAACCATGGTTTTAAAACAGTGCTAAATCAAACAAATAGAGGGTCTTTATAATTTGTTAAAGAAAACCTTAAATATTTATTTGATTAGCCTGAACAGCCCGGACAATTATCCACATTTTAACGCTTTGGCATAGTTTCTGAAAGTCTATGCGAAGAAATAAAATGACCGGGAGGTGTGAGAATCAAGCTGTTGATAATACGATACCGGGCTTAGTAAATTAACGAAATACAAATTTTTACTTAGCGATAAATAATGTTAATTATAAATTTTTCTACGGTTTAGGGTTTAGGGGTTAAAAGGGGGGTATTCCTACTCCCCTTCCTTTTTTTTATTAAGAACACTTTTAAATGCTTTTTACATCCCGTTTTTAATTTCCGATTACCTTCTTTGTAAAAACCGTTTAACTGGTTTTCCAATATATCATCCAATGCTTCCGACAAACCAGGTTCAGACAAAGGCTCTGGAACCATATTAAAAAGCCTTTCATTTTTTGATGAAAGGCTTTCGTGTGTCGGAGCAGCTGTTAGCTATTAGCTGTTAGCTGTTAGCTACGGGTAAGCAGCTTTTAATTCTTAATTCATAACACCTAATGCTTAGCTATTATCGTTTGCGACATCAGGATGATTGCAGACAACTGTTAGCTAAGAGCAGGAAGCTAATAACTAATAGCTAACAGCTAATAGCTATTTTAAGAAAGGTATTTTCCAACAATAGGCATTCTCCTGCCCACGCCAAATGCTTTACAGCTTACTCTTATAATAGGACAAAACTGGTTGCGTTTGTATTCATTGGTGTTGACCAGCTTCAGGATGCGTTTTACCAGCGATTCATCAATACCCATGGCAATAATTTCGTTGGGCCCCTGCCGGCGTTCAATATACTGGTACAATACCTTATCCAGAATATCATACTCAGGCAGGCTGTCGCTGTCTTTCTGGTTGGGCCTCAGTTCTGCAGAAGGGGCTTTGTTGATAATATGAGCAGGAATTATTTCTTTTGAATTATTTATATACCCTGCGAGCGCATACACCTGCAGTTTATATACATCTCCCAGTACACTTAGTCCACCGGCCATATCTCCGTATAAAGTACCATAACCGGTTGCCAGTTCACTTTTGTTGGATGTATTGAGTAATATATAACCAAACTTGTTGGCGATGGCCATCAGCAGGTTGCCACGGGTACGGCTTTGTATATTTTCTTCTGCTATGTTAAAAGGCAGGTCTTTAAAAATGGGCTTTAGTTCGTCTGTAAAAGCAGTGTAGATGTTTTTGATGGGTATGATATCATAGGGGTTGCCAAGGTTTTTACTCAGTTGTTCCGCATCGCTTACAGAATGGCCCGTTGAATATTGAGAAGGCATCAGTACGGCACGCACATTTTGTGCACCCAGCGCTTCGCAGGCCAGGGCGAGCACCACGGCGCTGTCTATACCGCCACTGCTGCCCAGGATGGCTTTTGTAAAACCCATTTTATTGAAATAGTCCCTGATACCCAAAATCAGCGCCTGGTGTATTTCCTGTATATTCTTTTGAGCAGTGAGGTAAGCTACAATGGCATCGGGGTTGCTGATTTTTGACACCCGCATGTCTTTATCGAACTGGCTGGTAGTGGTAACTGGTTTTACAATGCTTTCATCTTCTTTTGGAAGTTTTGTTTCCGGCAGCTCCACCACTGCAAAATCTTCTTCAAAATATTTCATTTCTTTCAGCAGATGGCCACTGGCATCCATTACAAGGCTGCCGCCATCAAACACAATTTCAGTCTGCGAGCCAACGGTATTGCAATAAAACATTGGCAGCCCGTATTTCATAACGTTTACGCGCATTACTTCTTTGCGGTCGTCATCGTGGTCGTAGTCGAAAGGTGAAGCTGAAATATTAACCATCAGATCCGGCTGCTGTTTTATTAATTCATCCATGGGGCAGGTTCGGTACAACGGGTTATCGCCCAGGTTCCAGATGTCTTCGCAAATGGTGAGTGCAATTTTTTTTCCTTTAAAAGGGATCACCTGCCAATCGTAAGCCGGTTCAAAATACCGGTATTCGTCGAACACATCATAGGTGGGAAGACATGTTTTTTGTACGGTTGCCTTTACTTCTTTGTTGTACAGGAACCAGGCGGCGTTGAATAGATCTTTGCCCTGCGGATTGGTGTTACGTTGCGGGCATCCCACTATTATGGCAATGGTATCGGCATGTTCTTTTATAATATCAATGGCTGCGTAACACCTGTTCATGAAATCATTGAACTCAACAAAGTCGCGGGGCGGGTAACCGCATACGCAGAGTTCTGTAAACATGATCAAATCGGCTCCCTGCTTTTTTGCTTCGTTTACTGCGCTGATGATCTTTGCTGTATTGCTTTCAAAATTACCGATATGATAATTTTGCTGTGCCAGGGCTATTTTCATGCACCAAATTTACTATTTCTGATTTTGCGATTGCTGATTTTGTGATTTCGCCGGATGCCGCATAAAAATCAATCTCAAAATCTACAAAATCCCCAATTCCTTAGTCATATTTTATCATAACAATCATAAGAATCCGCGTTCCATCAATATCGGCTGCGTCCGCTGCCCCGCCTGCACGCCGCGTGAAACAAATACCCGTAAACCCACATCTCAAATCACCGAAATCTCAAAATCAGCAATATTCCCTTTGTGTTTTACATTTATATTTACAACATTCTTCACGCAGCATCGTTTTCTATGGTATGAATAAACTGACGGTAACCTTGTTGACGCTTATTTTTCTGACCAGTTGCGGCAACAAAAATGCTCCGGATGTATCCGGCATCAAAGTAAATCTCTCCATCGGGCGGTTCGACAAAGACTTTTTTAACGCAGACACCAATCATATAAACGAGGGCCTCGATGCGGTACAAAAAAAGTACCCATATTTTTTTACCGATTTTATCCGGCATATTGTGCTTGAAGGCAGCATGGACACGGTAAGCGAGATACCGGTCATCGTTAAATCATATATCAGTAATAGCCGGCCTTTGTACGATTCTGCACAACTGAAGTTCGGTAACCTCAATAACCTTACAGGAGAACTGAAAAAAGGCTTCCAGTATGTAAAACATTATTACCCGGATTACAGCATTCCGAATGTAGTTACTTATTCGGGACTTATTGGCGATCCTTCGGTAGCGCTCACCAAAGAAACCATGGCAATCGGCCTGCAAATGTACCTGGGCAAAAACTTCAGCGCCTACAACACGCTGGAAGCCATCGATAAATTTCCGCAATACATCAGCCGTCGTTTTGAACCGGTATATATTCCTGTCAATTGCTTCCAGAATATAGCGCTCGACGTGTACCCTGAAAAATTGCAGGGCCTTTCGCTGATAGAACAAATGATAGAAAAAGGAAAGCAATGGTGGCTGACAAATAAATTTTTGCCTGGGGCAACAGACAGTTTAATAACCGGTTTTAAAGAATCGCAGTTAGTCTGGTGCCGAAAAAACGAGGGCCTTGTATGGAATAATATTATCCAGAACAATGACTTGTATACGACCGACCCTACTTCCATACAGAATTTTATTGGTGAAGCACCTAAAACCGATGGCATGCCCGATGCATCTCCTGGTAATATAGGTCAGTGGATTGGATGGCAGATTGTACAGAAGTTTGCAGACAATACCGGCCTGGGCGTACAACAGGTATTGCAGACAGATGCAAAGAAAATATTTGAAACGGCTAAATACAAACCAAAATAATGCTGCCGGGTCAATTACATCAAGCCTGGTAACACAAAACTATTATAGCAAGGGCAAAAGGCAAGGCTTTTCAAAACTGTTTCTGTCTTCTTCAATCAAAAAAAAATGCCCGGCATGACCGGGCGATTATTTTATTTTAATGTACGATGTTTTTAAGCTGCCTGCATACCGGTGGGTTTTCTGCCCAGTTGGTACATCATTTTAAAATGAGAGGCCAGTGAACCGGTGAATGTAGAGAAACTGTTATAGGGAAGATTAAATTCTTCGCAGGTTTTCTTTACAATGCCACTGATTGCCGGGTAGTGCACATGGCTGATGCGTGGAAATAAATGGTGTTCTACCTGGTAGTTTAAACCGCCCACATACCAGTTGATGAATTTATTCCTGGGGGCAAAATTGGCCGTTGTTTTTATCTGGTGAATGGCCCACTCATTCTCTACCATTTTATGTTCCATACCGGCCGCTGCCACAAACTCAACATGCTCTACAACGTGCGCCAGCTGAAAAACAAGTGCAAGTGTAAGACCCATGGCTATCTGCATGATTCCAAAGCCCAGTGCCCATGGTCCCCAGCCAAGAAAATATACCGGAATAGCTACATAAAAGATGCCGTACAATACTTTGCTGGCCCAGAAAATGATGTGTTCTTTAACGCTCATTTTTTGCAGGGGCGTAGTAAATACTTTCTGTTGAAAATATTTATTAAAATCCATCAGCGCTACCCAGGCAACTGATGATATTGCATAAACCAAAATCACATAGATATGCTGAAACCGGTGCGCAGGTACCCATTTTTGAGACGCGCAATGACGCATCAGCGGGCTTTTGGCAATATCATCATCTACACCGTCTACATTGGTATAGGTATGGTGTACAATATTGTGTTTGAACTTCCAGATAAAGGCATTGCCGCCCAGCGCATTTAAACTAAGGCCCATCAAATCATTCAGCCATTTCTTGCTGGAATAACTGCCATGGCATGCATCGTGCATTACATTAAAGCCGATGCTGGCCAGTGTAAAACCCAGCACTAAACTCAATGACAAAGCCAGCCAGGCTGGCATAATCACGAGCAATAGTGAAATATACAGTGTAATGGCCAATGGAACCAATACCATGGTCTTGGAATAAAGGGCCCAATTGCCGGTAGGCTTGATATTCTTTGTTTGGAAATATTGATCTACATTAACCTTAAGCGCGTTGTAGAAAACTTTGTTTTTATTGTTAAAGGTAACTTTAGGCATTTTAAATGAATTTACCTGCTTAGTCTGATTTAAATATACAGGTTTCTTTGCGGGATTTGTTTGTTACTAATACGAAAAATACTGTCTGAATATTGTATGCATGTTTTAATAGGGATGAAGGGCTGCAAGATACGTCTTTTAAAGCTGATTTTGTGCAGAAACAGGCCATATTGGCTATTTCTTATGAGTGTACAAAAAAGGCGGTTTTAACGGGCTATTTTTTCCTTTATTAATTGTCTGACCGCCTGCAATTGGGTTACATCATTAAATGCGTCTTTTGGCACCAGGAAAAAGGATCTTGCATCGAAATACAGGTGAAAAAAATAGGGGCTTTCCAGGAAGCTGCTGAAAGCGCTCCAGGGCCAGGCTTTTGAACCATTCTGATTGGTTAGTTCCACGCCTTCTTCCTCGAACCGGATGGAGAAATTATCCTGGAATGTAGCGGCCCTTTTGTAAATGCTGGAAGGCAATACCTTCCAGATAACCAGCATAAGTGTAAACCATAAGAAGGAGAATATTACAAAAGATAAGCCCTGTATTTTTTTGAAAGCAAATAGTACAGCGGAAGCAATGGCAAAGATATTTACAAGTATGATCAGTGTTTTAATCTCGGGTCTGGACAGAAAATGATACCGCAGCGCCTGCAGTACCTGCTTTTTGTCGTAACCGAACTGGATGGTCATAGCAGGTGGAATTGTTGAAGCTATAAAGCTAATAACTGCGGGGCAATTTTGTTATTTAATTTCCCGCCATAACTGGTAGTTTTTATAGAGGCAATGCCCGCAGGGCCGGTAGCCTTTACTGGTGGCTTCCTTTTCATTTGTAAAGAATAACCTGTTGGTGGTCTTCATTCTTTTACCCGAAGCACAGGATAAACTACCATATATTTTCAATTTACGGTTACCTGCCAAACCAATAACACCTTTGCGGATTAGCAGAGCCAGCTGCCGCCTGCCCGCAAATCCCGCCGGTAAACTGCTGTGTAATATCATACTCCCAAATTACCGCCTGCCGTACATCCGGCAAACCCGGTACTTGCTGTTTAAGAATAGATATGCCCGTAGAGCGTAGTTAAATAAAAAAACCGCCCGTAGTTATACGGCCGGGTATATAATTTTTAACAAAAACATTATACGTTTACCGGATATCCCTGCATTTCCTGTAATGATGATTGGCAGCTTCGCCGGGAGTGAGTGCACGGCTGCAGGAAGTAAAGGCAATTGCTATTATTACAAAAATCAGCAAGGTTTTCATAATGAAGGGTTTTATTTAGTAAGTGAAAACGTATAAATGTGGATAATATTACATTCGAATGTACTATAAAATTGTTTTCATTATAATACAATGAAAACAAAAGAAAAACGTTAGGCTATACTTTGTTGTTTTACAGGTGATTTAACTTGTACATATCACGTATTTGCGCTTACTTCATCCTTTTTAAAAACCTAAACCATTTTTTAAACCCTGTTTTTTTATGAAATTATTTTTACTGTCAGGCTTTGCCCTGCTCTCTTCTTTTTTTGCCGTTGCCCAGGTTCAGTATACTGCAGGCCCAGCGCTCGATAACGACCGGGACGTAAAGGTAAACCGTATGCTGGCTGCTGATGACAATAGTTTTTACTGTTTTCGCATTCGCACCAGGGGAAAAGGCACTTCCTACATCGTGGAAAAATATGACACAAAAAAACTGCAGCCCATATTTTCAAAAGAAGTAGTGCTGGATGATGACGACGCAAAGGCCCGGATTGAGGATGTTTTATACGCGCAGGGCAACGTGTATATTTTCCGGCGCAAATACGATAAGAATGCCGATAAGCTGACCCTGTATTACCAGCAGGTATCTGCAAGCGGCCAGGTAACCGATAAACTGATGCCCGTTACCAGCGTAAATACCGACCATTATGAATTTGCAGATTTTGATATTTTTCAAAATCCTTCCAAAACAAAGTTCCTGGTAAAGTCGTCGCACAAAGCCAGCAAAGAAGCGGATTATTCCACGGAATTTATAGCGCTGGACGGAAAAGCCGGTTTAAATAAAATATGGACAAAAACGGTTGATCAACGTTTATCCAACCGCGATGTTTTCTCTTTTAATTTTATGGGCTTTGGCTACCAGAGCAAAAAGAATTTTGAATTTATCGGACTTGATTTTGATGACCAGGACAATATTTACTATTGTTATGCAAAGGAAGCCGACAACTCCACTAAAAAAGAAAAGTATTACGAGCTTTATATGAATACGCTGACCGCGGGTGAAACAAAGCCCAAATCGGTAGAATTAAAATTTGATGATAATTACCGTGTAAGCGATATCAAATTTTTGAAAACATCCACTAATGAAATGGTAGTGGCCGGCTATGTAAAAGATGTAATAGAACGCCGCGGCCGCGACCTGGTTAAAGTTGGATTTTTCAGTTATAAAGTCAACCTGGGCGCCAATGCAGTTTCTGCAAAAGCCATGTATTTCTTCGATGATAAAATGCTGAAAGCGTTGGAATCGAACCCCAGGCGGTCACGTTATTTTAAATATAAGCTGGATTATATTCTGCCTATTGGCGATGCAGTTTATTATGTGGGCGAACAATACAATGAAGAAATAGTTACCACCTCCAGCACCGTGGGTTATTCTTCTTCCACTTACTGGAAGTACGAATACATGGATGTTATAGTGGCCAAACTAAACGCCAACGGCCAGTTCGACTGGGTAAAGAATGTTCCGTTGAGAAATGAAATGAAGATGAATCTGCCGCATGTGTTCAAACAATACATAGCCGTGCCTACAGAAAAAAGCCTGTATATTTTATGTGATGATCATCCTAAAAATATGGCCCGGTATGAAAAGGATGATTATGAACCTTCCGATCTGAAATCGGTACAGGGTATACATGGTTCAAATTTTGTAAGCAATCAGCTGAGCCTTGCAAACGGCAGCATTAAACGCACCGTTGTTTTTGAAAACGAAGACTATTGTTTTGCACCCATACAGGAAAGGGACCCCGCTTTTATACCACCGTCTTCCTGCGAAATATTTGTACCAGGTAAAACAGACCAGGTATATATTTATACAGAAGACAGGGGGCGCGACCAGTTCGGTACGCTGAAATTTAAACCCTGATTATTATACAATGCCGCATAATTGCTGAAATATTTTATCTTTTTAATATTTTTACACAATTTAAAAATCAATTAAAAAAACCTTTGTATGAAACGTTTTGCAATCTGCACATTGACTGCTTCGATGCTTTTTTTATTTTCAGGCCTGTATGCACAGAAAATTAATATTATTGAAGGCGATCTTGCCCCGCTTGGCAGTGAGAAAAATATCAATACTGAATTTACCTACGACAATATGAGCGTGGGAAAATTTAAAACAGAAGCCGAATATGTGGCCAAAAAAAAGGAAGATTACAACAAAAAGGAAGCCGGCAAGGGCGACCAGTGGGCAAAGGATTGGGTAAGCGACCGTACCGGTAACTTCGACCGTAAATTCAACGAATTGTTTGAGAAATATAGTGATCTGGTAGTAACCGGTTCAAATAAAAACGCCAGGTATACTTTGATCTACAAGACCATTTTTACAGAGCCGGGGTACAATGCCTACGTAACGCGAAAAAATGCGGAAACAGATGCTGAAGTATGGATTGTTGAATCCGCCAATCCTTCCAAAGTAATTTGCAAGCTGGAAGTGAAAAATGCCAAGGGCCGTACCTTTGGTGGAAGTGATTATGCTACTGGTGAAAGGATTGCGGAATGTTATGCAGATGCCGGAAAAGCATTGGGTAAATTCGTGAAAAATAAGACCAAATAACCGGTTTCAAATAACAGCCGGTATTGAAAGATAACCGTAAATAAAAGACCCGCTCAATGAAATGAGCGGGTCTGATTTTATAATAACCGTCCTTGTTATTCTTCTTTATTTCTTAACTGCAACCCATGCTGTTGCCGCAATTCAGGCATTTGTAACAAGTTCCGCTGCGTATGGTTATATGTCCGCATGTATTACAGGCAGGCGCATCGCTCTGCATGCTTTTAGCGGCCGCATTCACCGCATCCAGGCCATTGCCGTCCATTCTGGAAGCATTGGCAGATTTACTGGCAGCCCTTGCGGGTTGTGTATCGGCGCTTTTGCCCGCAACAGAAGCCACAATCCGCACATCGCTTAATTCGGGTAGCTTTTTATCATACTCAAGTGAAGTAGGTATTTCATCCCAGTCGTCTGTACCTGTGTTCATTAGTTCGGGTTTGTCCAGTACATGTACCAGGTCTGTTCTGCCCAGGTACTCATAGGCCAGTGCGCGGAAAATAAAATCTACGATAGAAGTAGTGGTTTTAATATTGGGATGGTCTACCATTCCGGAAGGTTCAAAACGGGTAAACACAAATTTCTCTACAAATTCTTCCAACGGAACGCCGTACTGCAGGCCGATAGAAATGGAAATAGCAAAACAGTTCAGCATACTGCGCATGGTGGCGCCTTCCTTGGCCATGTCAATAAAGATTTCACCCACGGTACCGTCGTTGTATTCACCGGTACGCAGGAACAATGCCTGTCCGTTGATTTTGGCTTTTTGTGTAAAACCGCGGCGTTTGGCGGGCAATGTTCTTCTCTCCACAATCATGGCCAGCTGGCGCTTGAGTTTTGTATCGGGCGATGACTGTACCCGTTTCTGCACTTCTTCCAGTAATTCTTCTACTGTCAGCTTGCTCATGTCAACAATATTGGAAGCGCCTTGTTTCTCTTCGCTTGTGGTTGTTTCTTTTTCGGTAACCTCCTGCTCTTTTTTCTTTTTGTCTGATTTATTGCTCAGCGGCTGGCTCAGTTTGGAGCCATCACGGTAAAGCGCATTCGCTTTCAGACCCAGCTGCCAGCTGAGTAAATAGCAATCTGCAATTTCTTCTACATTGGCTTCATTGGGCAGGTTAATGGTCTTTGAAATAGCCCCGCTGAGAAAAGGTTGTGCCGCACCCATCATACGGATATGCCCGTATGCATGGATATAGCGTACGCCTTTTTTACCGCATTTGTTGGCACAATCAAAAACTGGCAGATGCTCATTTTTCAGATATGGAGCGCCTTCCACTGTGCCGGTACCACATACATAGTCATTGGCTGCTTCTATCTGCTCATCTGTAAAGCCCAGTGCTTCCAGCAGGTTCCATTCAAAATTGAAATATTGTTCTGCTTTAAAGCCGAGTCTTTGTAAACAGGCTTCACCCAAAGTATATACATTGAATACAAAACCTATTTCGAAAGCAGCAATGGCGGCGGCATCGAGTTTTTTTATTTCGTCAGACAAAAACCCTTTTTCACTCAGTGACTGGTGGTTGATATGCGGTGCGCCGGAAAAGCTTCCCGAACCAACAGCGTATTTAATAATGGCATCAACCTGTTTGGCATCGTACTGCAGGTTTTTTAACGCCTGTGGTACCGACTGGTTGATGATCTTGAAATATCCGCCACCACTTAATTTTTTAAATTTCACCAGAGCAAAATCAGGTTCAACGCCGGTAGTATCGCAATCCATTACCAGGCCAATGGTGCCTGTTGGTGCAATTACAGTTACCTGTGCATTGCGGTAGCCGTGTTTTTCACCCAGTTGTACAGCATCGTCCCATGCTTTGGTAGCGGCTTTCAATAAATTATCGGGACAATATTTTGCTTTGATGCCCTGTGGTTTCAGGCTCAGGTTTTCATACTCATCAGCATCATAGGCTGCCAGGCGGTGATTGCGCATTACCCGCAGCATATGGGCTTTATTCTCTTCGTATTTGGCAAACGGCCCCAGTATGGATGCCAGTTCTGCAGAAGTTTTGTAAGCAATTCCGGTCATAATAGCGGTAACTGCACCGGCAATGCCACGCGCTTCTTCACTGTCGTACGGAATACCGCTTACCATAAGCATAGAACCCAGGTTGGCGTAACCGAGGCCCAGTGTTCTGTAATCATAAGAAAGCTGTGCTACTTCTTTAGATGGAAACTGTGCCATCAGTACAGAGATTTCCAGTACTACTGTCCAGAGGCGGCAAGTATCCTGGAAACCTTCCACATCAAACACATTTTTGTCTTCATCAAAAAACCGGCGGAGGTTTACTGATGCCAGGTTACAGGCTGTATTGTCGAGGAACATGTATTCACTGCAGGGGTTGGAAGCCCGGATGGGGCCGCCTTCGGGACAGGTATGCCATTCATTGATGGTAGTATCGTATTGGGCGCCGGGGTCTGCACAACGCCAGGCGGCGTAAGCAATTTTATTCCATAGTTCACGGGCGGGAATTTTCTTCATGACCCTGCCGTCTGTTCTTGCCTTTAATTCCCAGTCTTCATTTTTTTCGAGTTTGTCGAAAAACGAATTGGGTATACGAACCGAGTTGTTAGAATTCTGACCGCTCACTGTTTTATAAGCTTCACCTTCATAATCGCTGGCATAACCGGCATCAATCAAAGCCCCGACTTTCTTTTCTTCTTCAACTTTCCAATCAATAAAATCGAGCACTTCCGGATGGTCGAGATCCAGGCATACCATTTTAGCCGCCCGGCGTGTGGTGCCACCACTTTTTATGGCGCCGGCCGCGCGGTCACCAATTTTTAAAAAACTCATCAGGCCGGAAGATGTGCCACCGCCGCTTAATTTCTCGCCTTCTCCGCGAATATTGGAATAGTTGGTGCCAACACCGCTTCCATATTTGAAGATCCGTGCTTCACGTACCCAGAGATCCATGATGCCGCCATCATTTACCAGGTCGTCATTTACGCTCAGGATAAAACAGGCATGCGGCTGGGGGCGCTCGTAAGCAGACGTTGATTTTTTTAACGTTGCATCTACCGGGTCTACAAAGTAATGTCCCTGCGGTTTTCCTTTGATACCATAGCTTTCATACAAACCTGTATTGAACCATTGCGGACTATTGGGTACGCAGGCCTGGTTCAGGATGCTGTATACCATTTCATCGTAGAAAATGGCCGCATCCTGTTCGGAAGCAAAATAATTATAACGTTCGCCCCATACCTTCCAGCAATTGGCCATACGGTGGGCTACCTGTTTGGCAGAAGTCTCGCGGCCCATGGTTCCATCGGGTTGCGGTACGCCGGCCTTGCGGAAATATTTTTGTGCAAGAATATCCGTTGCTATCTGGCTCCACTGCCTGGGCACCTCCACATTGGTCATTTCAAATACCACTTCTCCACTGGGATTGCGTATAACAGAGGTACGGTAATCGTAATCAAACTGATCAAATACAGGCACTGTATCTTTTGTGAAACGGCGGCTGAATGAAAGGCCGTTTACGGATTTCTTTTTATTTGACATGGAGCGTTAATTTTTCGGGTTAGCGAAATAAATGAAGGAAGACGAAAGTATCTTTTGCAACCGAAAATTTGGACGGTAGATATCCCCATTTTGTGGATAATAGAATGAAGTGCCCGCCCGTAGTGACTTTCGGATTTTTCCACAATTTCAGACCGATAATTAAGAAGTTTTTTTGGCAAATATTAAAAAAAAAACTAAATGATAATACAATGTAAATTCAAAATTAAAAAGTCAAAAATTGGCTAAGGGGCGAAAGAGAAAAAGAGCTTTATTATTCAGTATCGGTTCCATGGTAATAAATAACAGTGAAATTCGCCTGCGCAAATGCGGCAAACGCGATGCGGCACAAAATACCGGATCAAAGGAATTCAAGGCCGTTGTTGGTGTTTTCACCAACAACTCAAAGCAAATGATATACGACGCAAAATAGGCAGCATGCATAATAGCGCAAATCAGACATCAAAAAATCAGACATCAGACATCACCCCAAACCTTCGGCTATATTTATCCGTAACCAGTATGAATGTTTGTTTTACGCAGGATTATGCAATTATTACTATCAGATACTACGCAGTTGAAGCAGAAAAAGCCCTTAAATCCAACATTGTTTAAAAGTTAAGCCCTTTTGGAAAAGTTTTTGCATTTTTGCAATACAAGGAACAATAGCCTGATGAAGACTCGTTTGTATCAGCAATTACAGGAAAAGAAGACCAGGGGGCAAAAGTCCTTTGCCGTACTCATTGACCCCGATAAGGTAGATGAAGCAAAGATTGATCAGCTTACCAGGCTGGCTACGGAAGCAAAAGCCGATTACCTGTTTGTAGGCGGCAGCCTGGTTATTTCGAATCACCTTGATATGGTAGTGCAGCGTATCAAACAGCATTGCGCCATACCTGTCATACTGTTTCCGGGAAGTCCATCGCAGATTTCGGTGCATGCAGACGGGTTATTGTATTTATCGCTTATTTCGGGCCGCAACCCGGAACTGCTGATTGGCCAGCATGTGATATCAGCTGCGGCGGTAAAACAGAGTGGGCTGGAAATCATTTCTACCGGTTATATGGTTATTGACGGTGGCGCTCCTACCACTGTCTCGTACATCAGCAATGCGGCCCCGGTTCCGGCTGACAAGAACGAAATTGCAATGTGCACCGCCATGGCCGGCGAAATGCTGGGTATGAAAGTTATTTATATGGATGCCGGCAGCGGCGCCAAAAGGCCTGTTTCTGAAGGAATGATAGAAAAAGTTGCGCGCAGTATCGAAATACCGCTGATAGTGGGCGGTGGCATCACAGACCCCGAAAAGGCTTATATCAATTGCAAAGCCGGTGCAGATGTGCTGGTTATTGGCAATGCCATAGAAAAAGATATTTCGCTGATCAAAGAAATGAGTGCAGCTATACATTCGGTTCCCGTTCGATCCATTTAGCAATTGCTGATTTTGAGATTTCGGGGATTTTGGGATGTGGGTTGCCGGTATCGGTTTCACGCAGCGTGCAGGCGGAGCAGCGGGCGCAGCTGATGGAACGCGGATTTTCATGATTGTTATGATAAAATATGAACGTGTGGCCAGCGCTTGTCCCTATCCGATATATTAGGCGGACAGAAATGATGAGATGTGGGTTTGCCGGTATCTGTTTCACGCAGCGTGCAGGCGGGGCAGCGGGCGCATCTGATAGAACGCGGATTTTCATGATTGTTATGATAATATGAATGCAGGTATTCATCAAATTGCGTAAAAAGAAATCCCAAAATCCCACAATCAGCAATCAGCAATTTTTTATGCGGTTCTTTTTACTGGTCATAATTATTCCTTTTTTTTGTTCCGGCTGCTTCCGTCGTTTTGTGCAGACGGAAAAACAATTGAAAGCGTACTACAAAGACAAAAACAAACCCGTATATTTTACTGTGCAGAATGATTCTGTGGAATTGTTCTGCGCTACAGCGGGCGCAGATACGTTGCCGCCCCTGCTGGTTATACATGGCGCACCCGGGGCGTGGTATGGAAGCCGCAACCTGCTGGATGATTCAATAATAACAAAACGGTTTCATGTTATTTCGGTTGACCGCCCCGGTTATAATAAGTCCAGGTTTAAAGGAAGAAAAAAAGCAATGACCAGTATCAGTGTACAGGCAACGGCCATTTATGAAGCCCTGCGTTTAAACCGCTCGCGAAAAAAAGGGATTGTCATGGGCAGTTCTTATGGCGGCCCCATTGCGGTAAGGATGGCCATTGACCACCCGGATGCATTTTATCATGTATTGCTGCTGGCAGCAGCCATAGACCCTGAACATGAAAAATTCTGGTGGTTCAATAAATACGTTCACCATGGTCCGTTAAAATGGTTATTGCCGCGGTTTTTCAGAACAGCTACCGATGAAAAATACAGCCATGTAAAAGAATTACAAAAACTGTTGCCACTGTGGCATTCATTGTCGGTGCCTGTAACAGCCGTGCAGGGCGACGCAGACCAAACTGTTTCGCCGGTAAACCTCAGCTTTGCAAAAAAAATGCTGACCGGAAAAGATGCTGTATTTATTTCATTGCCGGGTGTTGGCCACCTCATTCGCTGGCAGCGGGCAGATTTAGTAAGGGAGTTGTTATTAGAGGCCAGGTAAATTGTTTTGTGTGTTGTGTGCTGTGTGTTATGTGCTTAAACGTACAATTCGGCATTGAAACTCAACATCAAAAACAGAGCACGGTTAGCCAACTTTTATTTGTTATAAAACGCTGCAAACAACACAACACACAACACTTAACACTTAACACAATTTTGAGGTATTGTTTTGTGTGTTGTGTGCCGTGTGTTATGTAACTAAACGTACAATTCGGCATCGAAACTCAACATTAAAAATAGAACACGGTTAGCCAACTTTTATTTGTAATAAAACACTGCAAACAACACAACACACATCACTCAACACTTAACACAATTTTGAGGTATTGTTTTGTGTGTTGTGTGATAGGTGTTATGTACTTAAACGTACAATTCGGCATTGAAAAACTGAAATACTGTTAACGGATATCTATTTGTAACGGAAAGCTGCAAACAACACAACACACATCACTCAACACTTAACACAACATATCACACATCACTCAACACTTAACACAACCTTATCTCAGTTCGGCGGTGTTTACACGTGTGGGACTGTCTTTACCGCTGACAATAGTGCCGGAGCTTTTTGCAATGGCTTTTATAACCATGGCCATGTTTTCCATATCCAGCGTTTGTATTTCATCGCTTAGTTTGTGGTAATTGGGTTCGCTGTCCATCTTGGAAGTAGAAATGGTATGGGCAGGCACACCCTGCCGGGCCAGTGTTGCATTATCGCTGCGGTAAAACAATTCTTCCGCGGTATACGGATCGGGGTAGAATTTGAAAGGCGTTCCCTGCAGGTTTTTCTCCAGTATTTGACCCATATCTGTTTTCTCATAACCTGTTATATAAGCAGAGTTTTTACCCCATTTGCTTTCGGTGCCAATCATTTCAATATTAAACATGGCCATTACTTTTGCGGGGTCAAACTGTTTTGAAAAATACTGCGAACCAAAACCACCTTCTTCTTCCGCGGTAAATGCGGCAAAGACCAATGTTCTTTCATTGTTGCCCATTGCTTTAAAATATTTTGCCAGCATGATGACCGCGGTTGTGCCGGCGGCATCATCATTGGCGCCATTAAAGATGGAATCACCATTTTGCGGCTTGCCAATACCCAGGTGGTCATAATGGCCCGAAAAAACCACCAGCTCTGCTGCTTTCGATTTACCCGGCAATACACCCACCACATTGGCCAGTTTTGCTTCTGCAATTTCATGCGTGGCATCTACCTGGAATTTTGCCGGGTCCGTGGCCGTTAGTATAAAAACCGTACTGAAAGGCGTTAAAAAAAGATTTCGTTTAAAACCACTCAGCCGTATAAAATTTTTTGAAAAACTGGTATCCACCAGTACCAGGTAGTTTTTTTCTTTTCCAACATATTTATAGGCTTCCTGGAAAAGGTTCGCACCCGGTTTGATAAGGACTTTTTCAAAACCAGATTGCTCATTGATTTTAACAACCGCTTGTGAAGAAACCACTATTACACTTTTATTATCAGCGGGAGCGCCATCCAGTACAGCTGTTGTGCTGATAAATTTGGGTGTTACCATGGTAAACTCCTGGCGGTAGCTGTTGCTGTTACCCAGGGTTTGCAAACCGATGGCTTTGAATTCAGCGGCAATAAAATCCGCCGCTTTGTTGATAGCGGGCGAAAATGCATTGCGTCCTTCCATTTCATTGGACGATAATGTTTTTTCTACTCTTTCAACTTCTTTGGCAGTAATAATACTATTGATGTCCTGTGCAAAAGAAAAAAAGGTTACTGTTATCAATAACCCTGTTACCAATGTTTTTTTCATGCAATGATTTTGATTTTTGGATGGAAAGATTGTGCGATTTCGGGATTTTGAAATTGAGTAATTTTAAGATTTATTGTGAGCGTATCATCAAAAGCAATCTCAAAATCACGCAATCCAAAAATCAGCAATGGCAATTTTAGTAATTGTATATTAAAGGCTCATCATTTCTTTGAACTTAACGGTTTGCCGGCGGCTTACTTCAATTTTTTCGCCGCCTTTCATTTCAAGCAGCAGGCCTCCATTAAAGTATGGCTCAATTTTGTCTATTAAACGGAGGTTCACAATATGTTTGCGGTTGGCCCTGAAGAAAGTTTTTTCATCCAGTCTCTCTTCCAGTGCGTTCAGCGATTTCAGGATAAGCGGTTTATTGGGCCCAAAAAATACCTTGGCATAATTGCCCACACTTTCAAAAAGACGAATTTCGCTCAGTTTAACAAACCAGCAGCGCTCTCCATCTTTCACAAAAACCTGGTCGTCTTCATGCAGCATTTCTCGGTTAACAGACACTTCTCCATTGATGGTTTGTTCTTTTTCTTCCTGTATGTGTAATTTTTGAATGGCATCTGCCAATCGCCCGGGTTCTACTGGTTTCAGGAGGTAGTCCAGCGCGTTTACTTCAAACGCCTTTAGTGCATATTCATCGTAGGCAGTGGTAAAAATTACATGTGGCGCTTTATCAAGCTCTGCCAGCATATCAAAACCGGTTTTACCGGGCATCTGGATGTCGAGAAATACAAGATCCGGGTTGATGGTTTCAATTTTTTCGAGACCCTCATTGGCATTGGCGCCTTCCGCCACTACTTCAATCTCAGGAAAATCGATCAACAATTTTCTCAGTTCATTCCTTGCCAGGCGTTCGTCGTCAATAATAATAGCTCTGATCATATCTGGTATGTTTATGCAACAGCAGCAACCGGTAAAATTACTTTTGCTTCTACTGTATTGTTATTTATTTCTTTGATGGTAAAGTTCGCTTTTTCGCCAAACAAAAGTTGCAGCCTGTTTTGGGTGCTGGTAAGTCCGAACCCGTCAGAATTATAAGAGCCGTTGAGGTGGCCGGTATTTTGAACCACCAGTTCATGGTGGTCGAATTTAAAGTCGGAAATTATTTTTACTGTACCGCCGCTCAGCTGCTTGCTGATACCATGCTTGATGGCATTTTCTACCAGTGTCTGCAGCATCATGGGAGGCACGGGCTGGTCGAGTGTATCTTCATCAATTTCAAATTCTATGCGCAGCCGGTCTTCAAAACGGATGTACTCCAGCGCCAGGTAATCTTTCACAATATTCAATTCCTTTTCAAATGGAACGGTTTCCAGCTTGTCTGCCTGCATGCTGCTGCGCAGGATATTGCTTAGCTCGGTAATAGCGCCTCTTGCACGCATGGGATTTTCATCAATAAGGGCGCGGATGCTGTTTAGTGCATTAAAAATAAAATGCGGGTTGATATGCGATTTGATGGTCTTTAATTCCAGTTCTTTAACCAGGGCTTCCAGTTTTAGGGTGTCTACCTGCTGGTGCCTGCTTTTTTGTACATAATGATAAATATAGTAGATGCAGTTCCAGATAAACAGGTAAGAGAAAGACGCGAAGAAGTTGTAGAATGTGAGTCTTGAGAAATTCATCACCGTTCTTTCGGATGCGTTTTTACGCAACAGGTCGAGGTAGATAAGTAAAACAGATTCCGATACCCCTAAAGCCAGTGAAAAAATAAATGTGATAAAAACAAACCCGAATATCTGCTGTTCGATGGGTTTTATCAGGATATTAAACCGGTAGATGACCCAGCGCATGATATGAGAAAGTGCAAGACCCAGTCCAAGATACAGCAGCAACCGGTAGATGAACTTTATGTCAACCTGGTCCCAGGTATAAGCAAAAAAAACATTTACCACAATAAACATTCCCCAGCCAAACAGCTGGAAAAGCCAATAGGTCGGAATCCTCTTTAATATGCTCATAAGCAAAGCTATTATTAAACCCGGGCTCTAATATAGGTAATTGTATGAATGGTTAAATAAGTAAATAGCAGAATTTCCGGGCGTAGCTGCCCCCGGAATGCGGCCTGGCACTACTGCGGGGCAAATACCAGCCGTCCTAATTTTACGTTATAACCGGCAGGGTTCTGTATCTTTGCCCTTTCATATTTTCACTATGGAAATAACACCCGGACCGTTGTTGAAGACAATCAATTCTCCTGCAGACCTTAAGAAAGTAAGCAAGGAACAGTTGCACCAGGTGTGCAATGAGTTACGACAGTACATAATTGACGTGGTAAGCGTGTACGGCGGGCATTTTGGCGCCAGCCTGGGGGTGGTAGAACTCACTGTGGCACTGCATTATATTTACAATACACCGTTCGACCAGTTGGTCTGGGATGTCGGACACCAGGCATATGGTCATAAAATACTGACCGGCCGTCGCGATAACTTTTATACCAACCGGAAATACAATGGTTTAAGTGGGTTTCCCAAAAGAAGCGAGAGCGAATACGACACCTTTGGCGTAGGCCATTCTTCCACTTCCATTTCCGCTGCCCTGGGCATGGCCATGGCATCCAAATATAAAAAAGAAGACCGTAAAGCGGTGGCTATCATTGGAGACGGCGCCATGACCGCTGGCCTGGCATTTGAAGGTATGAACCACGCCGGCGTGGCAGACGCAGACATGCTAATTATCTTAAACGACAATTGCATGAGCATCGACCCCAATGTTGGCGCCCTGAAAGAATACCTCACAGATATTACCACTTCCCAGACATATAATAAGTTAAAAGATGATATCTGGAAAGCACTCGGCAAATTACCCATCGGCAAAACCTTTACCCGCGAAATGGCCAGCAAGCTGGAACATAGCATTAAGGGATTTGTAAGCCGCAGCAGCAATTTGTTTGAGGCGCTGAACCTGCGTTATTTTGGCCCCATCGACGGCCACAATATCACCAAACTGGTAGACACCATTCAGGATCTTAAAAATATACCTGGTCCAAAACTGCTGCACATAGTTACAGTAAAAGGAAAAGGCTATTCACTGGCCGAAAAAGATCAAACCAAATGGCATGCGCCCGGTTTATTCGATAAAATAACGGGCGAGATTTACAAGAAGAAATTTGATATTCCCCAGCCTCCCAAATACCAGGATGTATTTGGGTATACTATCATTGAGCTGGCGGAAAAAAATGATAAAATTTTCGGTATCACCCCGGCAATGCCCAGTGGTTCGTCATTGAAATATATGATGGACAAAATGCCCGATCGCGCATTTGATGTGGGTATTACCGAACAGCATGCGGTTACCCTGAGCGCCGGTATGGCCACCCAGGGCATGAAAGTGTTTTGCAATATTTATTCGTCTTTTATGCAGCGTGCCTACGACCAGGTGCTGCACGATGTGGCCATTCAAAAACTGCCGGTTATTTTTTGTTTGGACAGGGCAGGACTGGTAGGCGAAGACGGACCTACCCATCATGGCGCCTATGATATTGCCTATATGCGCTGCATTCCGGGTATGATCATAAGTGCACCTATGAATGAAAGTGAATTGCGCAACCTCATGTATACAGCACAGCTGGACGAAACTGTGAGCCCTTTTGTTATCCGGTATCCGCGTGGCGAAGGGGTTATGCCCGAATGGAAAACGCCCATGAAAGCAATCACCACTGGTACAGGCAGAAAGTTAAAAGATGGAAAAGACATTGCGATCCTGTCGCTGGGCCATCCCGGAAATTTTGCCGCTGCTGCCATACGTGATTTGAAAAACGACGGACTGAACCCTGCTCATTATGATATGCGCTTTGCCAAACCACTGGATGAGCAAATGCTGCACGAGGTATTTGGTAAATACAGCAGGGTGATTACCGTGGAAGACGGCACCATTACTGGTGGATTTGGAAGTGCGGTAGCTGAATTTATGGTAGCCCACCACTACACTGCACAATTGAAAATGCTGGGTATACCCGATCATTATATTGAACATGGCAGCTTGAAGGAACTGCACAAAGAATGCGGATTTGACGCCAACGGTATTGCAGATGCAGTAGGGGAAATGATGAAAGAAAGGCTAAGAGACCGGCAAATTGAAGAAAGAGAAAAAGAGGGACTAAAAGAATAAAGAAACTTTTATATAATTGTAACGGAGGCCTGCAAAGACCTCCGTTATTTTTTTATTTGGAAAATACACGGAATTTGCCGGCATGGGCCTGCATACCGGCCAAGGTTCGCCGGTTCCTCCATTGCCGGAGTTATCACCAATAACACTACCTGGCAGTGACGGATTGTTAAAGAACCCCTAATACGTCTTTTTTTACGGGGCGTTTGTATGGAAGGAAATCTGGTTTGCATCTGCTGGATAACCAACTCCTTTTTATGAAGCGCTTATTAATATTGGCTGTAGCTACCGTTCTGGTTCTTACAGCAGCCGGTGCCGTTTGGTATGCAGCCCGGCATTTCAACGGTAAAGCAATGGCGTACAAAACCGCTCCTGGCGTTCCATATGACAGCCTGCAGGAGAAACTAAAACGAATAGGAGCCGCTGCAAAACAATATGCCGGCAATAGAAAATTCAATACACAGTTTTGTTTTTTAGCCGATATCAGCATCGCCTCCGGTAAACAACGGTTCTTTGTATACGATCTTAAAAATAATAACGTGGTCACCGCCGGACTTGTAACGCACGGCCGATGCAACCAGGATTGGCTTAACGGCAGGAAATATGGAAACAGCGTCGGATGCGGTTGCACATCGCTGGGCAGGTACAAAGTAGGCAACGCTTATAAAGGAAGGTTTGGCCTGGCCTATAAATTATACGGACTGGATACAACTAACAGTAATGCATATGGCCGTTTTGTGGTGCTGCATTCACATCAATGCGTACCCGAAAACCAGGTAGATCCCAATGCTATCTGCCAAAGCGATGGATGCCCCACTGTATCCCCCGTATTTCTGCAATCGTTGTCTTCGTTCATAAACAGCAGCAAGCAACCGGTGTTATTATGGATGTTTGATTAACCGGTTTTGATTAAATGGGTGGTGTTTCAACACATTGGAAGCCCTACACCTTCTGCCCTACACCCTAAACCCTACGCCGGCTATTTAATATTTTTTTAATGTTGTTTTAAACCCTGCGTATGGTTGCGGGTCTATGATATGTAAATATTTTATAAATTAAAACATCAACTTTATGAAAAAGAATTTCCTTGCTGCCGGTTTAGTACTGGCTTTTGTATCAATAACTTCAGCAGGTTTTGCACAAACAACACCCGTAGTTAAAGAAAGACAGGAGAATCAACAGAAACGAATTGCGGGCGGCGTTAAAAGCGGCGAATTAACTGCAAAAGAAACCAGGCACCTGGAAGCACGTGAAGTAAAAATTCAGCACGATAAAAGGGAAGCAAAATCAGATGGGGTTGTTACGGCAAGAGAAAGGGTAAAATTACACAGGGAACAGAACCGCGCCAGCCGTGCTATTTACCGCCAGAAACACGATACACAGACAAGACATTAATAATTAAACAGATATATTTTTACAAAACCCGGCATATCGCCGGGTTTTGTTGTTTTTACCAGATAAATCTTACTTTTTTAGTAAATCTACTATTGCACTATTTACGATTTTTTTTAATTTTTGTGAAGCGAACCATTTTCCTTCAGAAGTTTCTAAGAAGATACATCCTGGCAATTGGTAAAGCACTTATCCTAATCCGGCTAAACCATTTTTGGTATTATTTTTTTTGATCTAACCTTTCGTACCCATGCAACGCAATTACCTGAGCGCCTTAGCCGGCATCTGTCTCATCCTGTTTACTGCCTGCACTGCAAGCCAGCCCATCAGCAACAGCATCAACTATTCTTCAACATCAGCTTCTGTTACTAACCGGCAAATACATACACCTGCAAAAAAGAATACAATTACCGGTCCGCCCGAATACATCCGTGATACGATAGCCGCTGTTAAAAAGCCTGTCATTATTGAAAAAGGTGGTAAATATGTTTTTATTCCGCCTTCTTACACCATGCTTAAACCAGAGAAGGGTGCTGAGAAATATTCTTTATCAACCCTTCAGCAGAAAATGAAGAAAATAAAAAAATTTGCAGCCGCCAATAACTACGATACAACGGTTGCTTTTTTTATTGATATGCAGGTGAAATCTGGTAAAGAACGTTTTTTTGTTGCAGACCTCGCCAACAACAGTATTATAAAAAAAGGATTGGTGGCGCATGGCAAGGGAAATGAAAAATTTACATTCGATCGTAAATTTTCAAATGATGAAGGAAGCAATTGTACATCGCTGGGTGTATATAAAATTGGAAAGGCTTATAATGGCGCCTTTGGTTTGTCTTATAAGTTATACGGGCTTAACAAAACAAATAACAATGCATTAAAGCGGTACGTAGTATTGCATGCCATGGGCAGTATACCCTATGCAGAAAGCAAATACCCGATTACGCAAACGGAAGGATGCCCTGCAGTATCACCGGCATTTCTGGATGAACTGTCTGCCATACTGGACAACACGCCGAAGAAAGTATTGCTCTGTGTTTATTACGGAAACAATTAATACCATTCAGAATTTTCTTTTAATCTCAAAAAAAAGACCGGGCTATACCCGGTCGATTGTTTTCATAGATTTATGATCTGCGAAAGTTGGTGGTAGCTTAATATTCCAAAACACCCATTTTCCCTTTTTCATAATCTGAAATGACCTGCTGTATCTCTTCAAAACTGTTCATTACAAACGGTCCGTAGCTGACCACTTTTTGTTTGATGGGTTCGCCGCCCAGTACCAGTATGGAACTGCCGGCTGTTGCGGTAAATACCAACTGGTTGCCATCTGTATTAAAATTTACCAGTTCACCGGCTATTGGTTCTTTATTAAGCACTTTTATTTTTCCTTCCATTATATATACTGCGGCACTGTCGGTTTCTTTAATGGGAATATTCAGTAAAACGTCTTTTTTTATTTTTATATGGTATAAGAACATGGGTGTTTGCGTAGTAATAGGAGAGGATTTGCCATCGTAACTGCCTATTACTACTTTTACCCGTGTGGCATCATTTTCAACCACCGGCAACGTATCGCCATTATAATGTACAAAAGCGGGTGACTGGTGTTTCTTTTCTGCCGGCAGGTTAATCCACAATTGCAGCAGCTGCACTGTACCGCCTTCTTTCAGCAGTTTGTCGGTGGGCCCCTCTGAGTGAAGTATGCCTGCACCGGATGTCATCCAGTTTACATCACCGGCTTTGGCAACCTGGTTATGGCCCTGGCTGTCGCGGTGAAAGAATTCACCATCCAGCAAATAAGTGACTACTTCAAAACCCGCATGCGGGTGCGGTGGTAAACGTGTTTCAGAACCGGGCTGTAAATCAAATGGGGTCATATGGTGTATCAGCAGAAACGGATCTACCTGTTTCAGGTTGCGGGTGGGCAACACATTTTTTATTTTAAAGCTGCCCACACTTTCATTGGTTGCGCTTTCAATATGCGCTATTGTTCTAGTGGTCATAACAACTCCTTTTTTTGATAAATACTTATAAAGTCATTGGCACTTCGATGGCCAGTATGAATGCATTTTTTATTGCGGTAACAGCCGTACGGTTTGCTTCGGATACACCGAGCGCATCACGTTTCCCCAATTGGTGGCCGGCAATATCAACGGAGCCGTCTATCACAAAAAAATAAACCCCGTTGCCATTGAATTGGGTGGTATAATCAATTTGTTTTTCTGCATCAAGCTGCACCAGCGAAAAAACGGCATCCTGGTTAATCCACATAGCGCCGTCTGTTTCATCTGGTCTAACCACGGCCTGCCATTTATTATTGCGTGTTGCCGTATCAAAACTGCGTTGATCATACCGGGGTTCAATATTTCTTTTCTTTGGAAATACCCATACCTGCAACAAATTCAGTTCATCTGATTTGGATGCATTAAACTCCGAATGCTCTACGCCGGTACCGGCGCTCATAACCTGTACATCTCCGGCCTTAATGATGCCATTGCCACCGGTGCTGTCTTTGTGCGCCAATGCCCCGGATAGCGGAATGGTTACAATTTCCATATTGTCGTGCGGGTGCGGAGGGAAGCCACCGCCACCCATTATAATATCGTCGTTTAGAACGCGTAAAGCGCCAAAATGAATTTTTTGAGGGTCCTGCCATTGCCCGAAACTGAATGAATGCCGGGCATTTAACCATCCTATGTTTACATGGCCGCGATCTGCTGCCGGGTAGTATTGGGTATTCATATGCTTAATTTTGGTGTTTAAACATCAATTAGCATACCAAGAGGAAAAAGGGTGCGAGCGGAGGCTCATCCGGTCTATTCGTCAGTAGATTATGCTGGATTGGCGGGTAATTCAAACGGTATGTCTTCTTCCCGGTTTTCGTTGAATTCAATGATAAAATTGTTCCTGCCTTCGCCAGTAATGATAGTCATGTATTTTGCCTGGGTTAGTTCCAGTAATGACAGGAATAGAAACAGCGCGTGAATGCGGTTTTCGCAGATATCAAATATTTTCTCAAAAGAAGTCGTCTTTTCGGATTTGACTTTGTTAAGTAAAAAATCACGGCTTTCTTCCATGGTATAATTATAGCGTACCACTGTATGCACTGGCCGGTGATTGCGATCATACATACGCTGCATGGCCTTTTCAAAGGCTTTCATGAGCTTATAGAGGGTAATATTCTGAATTTCTGTTCCTTCGCCGGCTTCTTCACCAATACTGGAGATCTCTTTCTGCAGGTTTCCTCTTTTTACCATCAGCATGCGGATGGCTTCCATATCTGCCATACGGGCAGCAGCTTCCTTGTATTTTTTGTATTCCAGCAGTTTATCAATCAGTTCCTGCCTGGGGTCTATTTCGTTGCCCTGTGCATCTATCTCTTTACGGGGCAGTAGCATTTTTGCCTTGATGCGCATGAGGGTAGATACAAAAAGAATAAACTCGCTGGACAGTTCAATGTTCAGGCTATCCTGTGAGTGTACAAAATCAAGAAAATCTTTAATGATTTTTGTAATGGGTATATTGTAAATATCAAGCTCATCACGCTCAATGAAAAACAATAACAGGTCGAACGGACCTTCAAACTGCGCTAGTTTAATCTGGTAACTGGGTGCACTCACGTTTAATCATTTACGGCTTTAAAAACAAAGGGCTCCGGTACAAACCGGAACCCAACAAATGTAAGGAATAATAGGTTAGAATTTAGCTGTAAATCCCACAGCCAGTAAAGATCTTAGCTGGATACCAGGAGCATTTTTATTGGGACCGAACTGACGCACATCATCATCATAAATCAGGTCGAAATTATAGTTTACGTTCAGCCATTTATTCACTTTCATGGCAAATGCGTTTGTCCAGTATACATCTACGTTTCCGGGACGCGCCTTACCATCGCCCGTATCATCCACCCGTTTTGTTTTTAAATAATTGGAATACAGTTCCAGTTTGCTGATATAGACTACGTTTTTTACCACTTCTTTGTTGAAATTTGCCGATACAAAAGCACCCAGTTCTTTTTTTACTTTCTTTACCGGGTCTACCCCATAGTTGAGTGATAAAGGTGTTTCAATTTCACCGGTTGGCGCTACGCCGCCCGGGTAAACATAACTGTAAGGGTTATTGGAGACAATTACCCAGCGGCCTGCAACAGGCGAAATAAAAACACTGAAATAAGCAGCGGGTTTCCAGGTTATACCGGGTGCCACTGTAAGATAGGCGGGCGCAAACAAACCGGATATCCGGTGCTGGATGCCTTTATTAAGGTAGTTGTATTCAAAACCATCTGCAAACTGTGTCCTGAAACTCACTATTCCAGAGACATCCCATTTAGGCGCCAATGCGTAACCGAGCCTGCTCAGTAAATCTATCTTGTCATCATTTTTTCTTACTCCGAGCGAAGTAGTATTTACCAGCGCATAGGCAAGATCCAGGTTGTTATTCCAACTCCATTTTCCATGAATATTATTGGCAAACAAATTCAGGAATGCAGCCGTTGAAAAAGAAAATTTCTCAGCACCGGCTGCCCAGTTGCGACTTCCGCCCTGGCCGATGTTTATTGATATCAACCCGCCTTTTTTCCATCCGTCTTTATGGGCGGTGTCTTTGGGTAGTTCTTTCTGGGCTTCTTTCTGTATGCCCTTTATTGTTGCATCCTGGGCCGAAGCAATTGCATAGCATGCTGTAAAAAACAGCATCAAAGGTAGTTTTTTCATTTTTGTGTAAGCTTTGATTAATAAAAACGGCATTCCCCAGAGGTTGGAATGCCGGCAAATATCGTTTAAAAAATTATTTTCACTGACACGCACGCTGGCAATGTATACAGCTCAACGGGTGGCTGACTTGCTGAAGTAAAGATGAAAAGCCTATTTATTCTTCAACGTGTCACGGATTTCCATTAATAGCTTATCTGTAGAAGAAGCTTCCACTGCAGGTGGAACCGACTTTCTTTCGATGCTCTTCATTGCCTTTACAATTAAAAAGAGAATAAATGCAATGATGATGAATTTAATGATCGCTGCCAGGAAGCTGCCATATTTTACAGCACCCCATGCCAGTTTATCTATATCCTGCAGGTTGGCTGCTTTAAGCGCCGGGGTCAGCAACAGCGGCGTAATTACATTATCAACCAAGGAGGAAACAATGGCATTGAATGCAGCTCCAATAACTACTGCAACCGCAAGATCAACTACATTGCCGCGCAGTACAAAGTCTTTGAATTCTTTAATCATTCCCATAATTAGTCAATTTTAAATTGTAAAGTAATTGGTTATATATGTATGAATTTACAACTTAGTTGTAAAACGGTCGGGAAAGGTTGCATTAAATAACAAAAAAGAATTATTTCTTTAACCCGGGGTATTGCATTTTTAAATCAACCAGGGCATCGCGCAGCTGTTTTGCAATGATGTATTCTTTATACCAGTTTTGATCGGCGGGTACTATTGTCCAGGGTATTTCATTGCAATTTTCAAAACAATCTTCGTACATGGCCATGTATTCTTTCCAGAGTTTGGCTTCCGTGAAATCTTTTTCGTTGTATTTCCATTGCTTGGTAGCGTCTTTGATCCTTTCCTGCAGTCTATCCAGTTGTTCTTCGGGAGAAATATGGAGATAGTATTTTAAAATTATGGTGCTGTTGTGATCGGTCAGTAATTTTTCAAAATTATTGATGGCCTTCATTCTTTTTACTGCAGTCTCATCATCGCACCACTTATGCACCCTGGTAATCAGTATATCTTCATAATGCGACCGGTTAAAGATCTGTATCATTCCTTTTGCGGGCGCGTGGCTATGAATACGCCATAAAAAATCGTGCGCCAGTTCTTCGGGACTTGGCGCTTTAAAAGATTTTACGGTAACGCCCTGGGGGTTCAACTTGCCAAAAACATTCCTGATTACACCGTCTTTGCCACTTGCATCCATGCCCTGGATAACTACCAGTATCGCATGTTTGCCTTCTGCATACAGCAGGTTTTGCAACTCATTGAGCTCTTCCAGCAGCTTCATGGTTTTTTCTTTGGTGTCTTGTTTGTCCAGGTTTTTTGGCGCTCTCGTATCTGTATCGTTCAGTTTTATTTTTGCCATGTTCAACAATTTATTTGAAGGTAGAATTTATTTTGCGCAGTTTTATTATCACCCCTTTACTACGCAAATGTTAATAACGTTTATGCGCAAGTGCAATAGTTAAAGCAACTTAAACAGTACACCTGCAATCATTCCACCAACAATGGGGCCAACTACAGGTATCCAGGCATAACTCCAGTCGCTGTCTCTTTTACCTGGTATCGGTAATACAGCATGCATGATACGGGGACCCAGATCACGGGCGGGGTTGATGGCATAACCGGTGGGTCCACCCAGCGATAAGCCAATACCCAGTACAACCAGTGCAACGGGCAATGCATCCAGCGAACCCAGCGTACTGGCCGGGGCGGCAATATAGAGCGCCGCAAATACCAGTATAAAAGTGGCAATCATTTCTGTTATTAAATTATTGGGGGTACTGCGTATGGCGGGACTGGTACAAAAAACGGCGAGTTTCATATCTGCATCCGGTGTAGCAAAGAAGTGTAATTTATAAGCGAGCCAAACAATTAATGCGCCGGCCATGGCGCCGAACATCTGTCCACCAATATAAACCGGCACATCGGCCCAGCTAAAACCTTTTCCAATATAAGCTGCTGCCAGTGTAAATGCGGGGTTAAGGTGCGCCTTACTAAAATGCGAAGCCACAAAAATGCCGGTAAATACGGCAATGGCCCAACCAAAAGCAATTACTATCAGGCCGCTGTTATTGCCCTTGGTTTTATTTAGAACCACGTTGGCTACAACGCCCTCACCTAAAATAATAAGTATGGCGGTGCCGATAAACTCTCCCAGGAATGGATGCATAATCGTTGATTTTAATTATTGGTTTGCAAGCGGAATATAATTAAGCGCAATTTTTTTAAATGCGTTGATCTGTTCAGTTTCCCATTTCTTATCCTTGTTCATCAGCCGGGCCATCAATGCAGCTACACCCGGTGCTGCTTCCAAAGCTGCTTTTGCATCTAACAGTATGGCCCTGGTTCTTCTTGCCAGTGCATCGTCTACCGTAATGCACATTTCTTCCTGTACGGCCCATACAATGGCGGCTTTTGTATAGGGCAACCGTTCATGTATTTTTTCACGCAGCGATGCATCCTGCAGCGCAAGTGCTTCAATGGCCGGCTGGTCGCTTCCGTAATAATAATAATCGTTGTTGTAATCTTCTGCCAGCTGCGCGCCGTGTATTGAAAGTGACTCCGTAATACAATCTTTGTGCGGCAGCATGTTGTTGATGGCGGCGGTGTTTACCACATCTTCGGCCATCTTGCGGTAGGTGGTCCATTTGCCGCCCAGTATGCTGATGAGGCCGGAGGCCGCAATGGTAATTACATGATCCCTGGAAAGTTCGGCTGTTTTTTTACTTTCCGCTTTTACCAACGGTCTCAGCCCGGCGAAAATACTTCTTACATCGGCAATGCCCGGGTCTTTGGTGAGATAACGGCCGATGTGCTGGATAATAAAACTGATTTCATCCGGCTGTGCCACGGGTTCTTCCCCAATTTTTTTTACAGGTGTATCGGTAGTGCCTACAATTATTTTTTTATGCCATGGCACCGCAAATAAAACCCTTCCATCGTCTGTATGCGGAATCATGATAGCGCTGTTACCCGGTAAAAACTCAGCATCCAGTACAATATGAATGCCCTGGCTGGGAGAAATGGTTTTTGTTTTGGCAGCATCATCCAGATGTTGTACGGCATCGCTGAAAACACCGGTGGCATTAATAACAGCTTTGCATTTTATCTCATATTCTTTTCCGCCGAGCTGGTCTTTTACCTGTACACCGGTTATTTTATTGCCTGTTTTTAAAAAGCCTTTTACACCGCAGTAATTAACCAGGCAGCCACCATATGCAGCGGCGGTCTGGGCCATATTAATGGCCAGCCTTGCATCGTCAAACTGACCATCGTGGTATAATACACCACCCCGCAAATCTGTGGGGTCCAGGGTTGGCGCACGCTCCAGTACTTCATCTTTGCTAAGCCATTGTGATGGACCCAGTCCGAGGTTGCCGCTCATCCAATCGTATACTTTTAATCCGAGCCCATAGTAAGGGCCTTCCCACCATTTATAATTGGGAACAATAAAGGATTGATTTTTTACCAGGTGCGGCGCATTTTTTTTCATTGTACCTCTTTCTTTCAGCGCATCCATCACCAGTTTAATATTACCCTGCTGCAGGTAACGCACACCGCCATGTACCAGTTTGGTGGAGCGGGAAGAGGTGCCCTTTGCAAAATCTGCCTGTTCAAATAATATGGTACTGTATCCCCTTGAAGCTGCATCAATGGCAGCGCCCAAGCCGGTAGCACCTCCGCCTATTATACAGATATCCCATTCTTCCGGATGGGATTCCAATTGCTGAATCATGTTTGATCGTTTCATAGATGGTATTTTGTCGTGAATCGTCAGGCGTCAGACGTGAGACGTCAATCGTCAGACGTCAGACGTCAGCCAGCTGTTTGTGTTTCATCCGAAATATTATTTAATTGCTGCATTAGGCGCTCGCGCTTCACGTCTCACGTCTGACGTTTCACGCCTCACGCCTCACGACCCCGCCCAGGCAATGCTTGCATTAACAGCCCGTTGCCAGCCCTGCAGCAAAGCAGCAATTTTTTCTTTTTCCATTACCGGTTTAAATGTTTTATCTGCCTGCCATTGTTTTTGCAGCTCTGCCATATCTTTCCAGTAACCTACAGCAAGTCCTGCCAGGTAGGCTGCGCCCAAAGCCGTTGTTTCATATACCTTGGGTCTTACCACGGGCACTTCTAAAATATCACTTTGGAACTGCATCAGTAAATTATTGATGGTGGCGCCGCCATCTACCCGTAATTCTTTTATGCTGATGCCGGCATCAGATTCCATTGCCTTTAATACATCGGTGGTCTGGTAGCAGATGCTTTCCAGTGCCGCCCTTGCAATATGTTCTTTGCTGGTACCGCGGGTGATACCAAATATACTTCCGCGCGCATACTGGTTCCAGTGAGGAGCGCCAAGCCCGGCAAAAGCAGGCACAATGTAAACATTACCGGTATCTGCGGCTTGTTCTGCCAGTGCTTCCACTTCTGCGGCACTGCGTATCAGTTGCAAACCGTCGCGCAGCCATTGCACAACGGCGCCTGCAATAAATATGCTTCCTTCCAGCGCATAAGATGTTTTGCCGTTTATTTTCCAGGCAACGGTGGTGAGCAGGTTGTTGGCGGAGCTGACTGCTTTATCGCCTGTATTCATTAGCATGAAGCAACCGGTGCCATAGGTATTTTTTACCATACCGGGCACGGTACACATTTGTCCGAACAATGCCGATTGCTGATCGCCCGCAATGCCTGCAATGGGTATACTTCCATGGTCGGTATGACCATATAGTTCGCTGGATTGTTTTACTTCGGGTAAAATGGCGCGGGGTATATCAAATAATTGCAGCAGCTCATCATCCCACTGGCAGGTATGAATATTCAGTAGCATAGTACGCGATGCGTTTGACACATCGGTGATATGCAGTTTACCGCCCGACAGCTTCCAGGCCAGCCAGGTATCTACGGTACCTGCCGCCAGTTCGCCTTTAATGGCTTTCTCCCTTGAACCGGGTGTATTGTCCAGTATCCATTTCAATTTTGTAGCGGAGAAATAAGCGTCTATGATCAACCCGGTTTTTTGCTGAATGGTGGCAGCCATGCCCCTCGCTTTTAGTTCATCACAGAAACCGGCCGTGCGCCTGTCCTGCCAAACAATGGCGTTGTATACAGGTTTGCCTGTGGTTCTGTCCCAAACAATGGTTGTCTCACGCTGGTTGGTTATGCCAATAGCGGCAATTTGTTTGGCCGCAATATTTTGCTTGGCTATCACTTCGGCCATTACACCAAACTGCGAACTCCATATTTCTTCCGCATCGTGTTCTACCCAGGCCGGTTGCGGGTAAAACTGTGTAAATTCTTTTTGGGCTGTAGTTACAATATCACCATCGTGGTTAAATAATATCGCCCTTGAACTGGTAGTGCCCTGGTCCAATGCAAGGATGTAAGAATTATTCATATTCAATCGTTGATTATACGGGTAAGATAGGAAAAATCGGGGACTGGGAATTAGGAATTAGGAATTGGGAATTGGGAATTGGGATCGTTTGCCAGCGATTGCAACGATGTTTGCGATAATCAAGCTATCGATCTATATGTTACATTGTTCGTTGAATGTAAAATAGAAAACAATAATAATCGCGGATTGGGATTAGGAATTGGGATCGCTTATCCGGGATTGTAATGATGTTTGAGGTAATCAAGCCATCGGTCCACACATAACATTGTTCGTTGCTGTTAACGGCATGCCTAATTCGCAATACCCAATTCTTGGACTCCTCCGGCCCCCAATTCCTAATTCCTAATTCCCAATTCCAGTTAACAATTCCAGTTCTCAAAACACCAGTCTGAAGCTAAAAAATATTCCAAAGCGTTTCACTCCTTCGGGAGGTAGTGGGCGGGGCAGTACACGCCATACAAAATCGAGACGGAATACTTTCAGGATATTATCGATACCGGTTCCTACTTCAAGGTAGGTTTTACCATCCAGCGAATTGAATGTGTATCCGGGTGTGGTGTTATACAATTTGTTGGCGTCGCTTAAACTGCCCCACAAACCTTTGGCTGTCCAGAACTGCCGGAATTTTAATTTCCTGGTAAATGGAATAAATCTGAAAAGGCCCAGCCCAAAATTATGTTCAACGCCAAAGCCCATGTACTTGTCATGCACATATTCCCAACGGTTCATTAAACTATAGGCATACCTGTTATAATAGTATATTTCATTGCCGGGCGCAACATCAAGCAGCATAAAAGGGAGTGTGCCGGTGGTTTTGCCGGCAAATACATTATAGTAAAACGTACCATAAGGCGGTATCTGCATAAAATCTGATATACTGCCCGATATTTTTGTATAGTTATAACTGCTGTTCAATATGCCGCTGATGCCTTTCGAAAATTTTACTTCGCCAATGGGGTAGGGGCTGCCCAGGCTATAGCGGTAAAAGGTTGTCTCCAGGAATTTTTCAAGGTAGGCAAACCGCAATTTTACGCTGGCCTCAAAATTATTGAATACTTCTCCACTGACTGCCGGGTATACTGTTTTTGAGGGAAGGTTGCGCAACGGGTCGTATTTTTTGTCGGTTGCATTTAGCGTTACAGAAAGCCCGGAATGCCATTCTTTGAAAAGATCAATCCTTTTTTCTTCGGTAAATAAAAATTTGATGGGCACGCCGCCTTTCCGGATGGCGAGTGCAAATATATTGTCCTGGCTTACCTCATCCAGGTATTGCTGACCATAGTCGATGTCTTTTGAATACTGTGCAAAAATATAAGAACGCGGGTTTTTAGAAAACAGGTAAAGTGCATCCGCTTCATATTTAAATCTTTTGTCGCTGAAACCATATGCCAGGTAGCCATGGAGTATCAGTTTTTTATTAAAGCCCTTATTGGTGCCCAGGTCAAAACGTGTACGGAAGCCTTCCAGTACGTTGGAGTAGATCCAATTTTGCCAGGGGCCGATCTGGTAGTTGCCCACGTTTAAATAACCGGTGCCTAAAAAATTAATGATATTGGTGTATTTTTTAAAAAGCGGCATTTTCTGCAGCGTGTCAATCATGGCGTAGACCGACTGCTCATTTTTAGTGAGCTCTTCGTGGCGTTGTTCCTGCCAGTAATCAATGGTTTTATCGCGGGCGCCGGCTGCAAAAGCAACTTCCTGCATGATCTTGTTTTTTTTCAGCGAGTCTTCAATATAAGGCTGGTCTTTTACAATGTTGCGGTAGGTGGTTGTTTTCCGGGCAATAATGCCGGTCTTGGTTTTGCCGACGGGGGCAATGTCTGCAACAAATTTGTCTTTTACCAGGAACCAGGTGCTGTCGTCAATCATTTTGTATTCCTGGATAAGGCTCAGCTTGTCAATAAAATTGATATTGGCGTCGGCCGACAGGTACATGGTCATTTTTTGAATGGCCCATGTGGTATCGTGTACCCAGCAATCTCCCTGGAAAGTGCTTTCTCCTTTCCGTTTGGGCGTAAAGCTCATATGAATCAGGCGCTGGCCGTTTACAAACTGCGAATCTAGTACGGTATAGCGGTAGTAATTGTCGCCATTATCGCTGATGGGACTCACAAACTGTTTATCGAATACTGGGATAAAATTAGAATATACATCTACGTTAGCGTCTGTACCACCCAGCAGCCTGCTCACGCTTTCATTGTCTACACCCTCAGATTTGCTACCCTTTATGATTTCCCTGGTTTTGAATGGTTTTTTCTGGAAATAATAATCCGAGATGGTTTCTGTCAGAAAAAAAGGAAGAAAAGGCGGGCCTTCGGTGGTATCAACATTGTCGAAAATAAAGCCGAATGGGCGCAGCAGTTTTTTTTGTTTCAGTTTTTCTTTATTGATCCGGTTTAGATCAAGCTCCATTTTATTATAGAGTTCGTAGGCAAAATTATTAAACCGGTAGCGGTCGTTTTCCGGTTTGCGTTTTACAATGCGCTTCCACATTAAATAGCCCCGGTCTATTTTTCTTTTTACCACCACTTCGGCAACGGTTTTGCCACGGTCCATATTTATTACGAGAGCCAGTTGGTTATTAACCGCCCTTTTCACCAGGTCGGATCCAATAAAAATCTTATAATCCTTGTACCCCACGTAGGTAACCACCAGCGTATCCGCAGGCCACTCATCGAAACGGAATATAAAATTGCCTGCAGAATCGCTGAGTTTGCCATTGCCGCTTTTTACAAAACTGATGGAAGCGAACGGAACACGTTCATTGCTCAGACCGTCTTTTATATAACCCCTGATGAATTTGTTTTGAGATTGTGCCAGTAGCGGCAGTAAAAAGCCGCAAAGCATTAAAAGTTTGCCGTAGCTGCACCGTTTCAGAAGGTTCATACGGTTTCAAAAATAAGATTTACCGCCCATAAACTGCTGTTAATGCGGCAAACTATCTGTTTACAACGGTAAAGCAGGTTAACTGTATTTCAAGCTATACCGTTGCCGGCCAACCGCATGCACAACCATTTATACCCTGAAAAAGGATTTTCAATAATTTTAGTGAAATTCATTTGGAATACCGGGTATTTTATTTTTACTTTGTTTTTCAAAGTACTTTTTTTATGGACAATCCCCTTGCAGACATACAGGATATAAAACGTATAATGGAGCGTAGCAGCCGGTTTATCAGTTTGAGTGGTTTGAGTGGTATAGCTGCGGGGTTCTTTGGATTGCTGGGGTCGGCTATTGCATATAAATGGATAAATGAATATTATAAAAGTTATAATATACGTGGCCAGTGGGATCTGAATGATTTTGCCAGGCTGGAATGGAAACTTTTTTTGCTGGGTATTGCCACCATGTGCCTGGCATTGCTTTCCGGTTTCTATTTTACCTGGAAAAAAGCGACGCGCAATAAAATGGTGGTATGGAATGCCAGCAGCAGGCGCCTGGTAATAAACCTATCCATTCCATTGCTGACCGGCGGTGTTTTTATATTTGCCATGCTGCTTAACAACGACTGGAAATTTATCGGGCCCGCCTGCCTATTGTTTTATGGACTTGCTTTGATAAACGGCAGCAAGTATACGCTCGATGAAATACGCTACCTCGGCATGCTGGAAATTGCGCTTGGATGCATAAATCTTTTTTTACCGGGTTATGGGCTTTATTTTTGGGCAGCGGGCTTTGGCATATTGCATATTATATACGGAGCGCTGATGTGGAACAAATACGAAAGGGCGGAAACAGCATAACACAGATTTGTAATGAAGAATCCGATAGAAAATCTCAATAAAATTTTCGACAGCCGAATACGACTGGGCATCATGAGTGCGCTGATGGTAAATGCGGAAATAAATTTTAATGAACTGAAAGAACTGATAGATGTAACAGACGGTAACCTGGCTTCTCATTTAAAAACGCTGGAAGAAAATGGATATATTAAAGTACAAAAGGGGTTTATTGGCAGAAAAACCAATACTACATATTCGGTTACCAAGGCGGGCGAAAAAGCATTTAAACACCACCTGGATGCATTGGAGCAAATGATAAAATCTATAAACTAATTTTTTTTGTATGAACACTTTGAATTACAAAGCACTTTTCGTTAGGACTGGTCTGCTGGTATTTATCCGTGCCATTGGCATTTATTTACTAATGACCATTCCGGCCCTGGGCGTGCCGGTGATGTACCTGATCTCCGGTTCATATGTCATCAGCTTCGGTTGGATTGCCGCCGCCATATTCCTGCTGGTATTGTTATTCCTGCAACGCATACAAACTGCGGGACCGGTAAAAACAGTTTTGCTGTATGCCGCTGTTCCCGCAGCCGTAGCAGTTGCTTTCCAGATGATGGAAGTATTGGGTGTGGAGCACAATATCTGGCAATCGGGCCTTTTCCTGATATTCCCAGGTGCAGCAGTGGTATCTGGCTGGTTAAGCCTTGTAATTTCTAAACGCTCCATTAAAAAATTGTTTGGTCCTGTTAATTCCGGCTACTATACGACAACCGGCAACCAGGATATTTTCTCAGACAACACACCAGTAAACAACGCCTCTTAAAAAGATTTCATGTTACAGTATATAAAAAGTATAATCAGGCCGGTACGGGTAGCAGTACGCATATGGATTGTAACCTCTATGGTTTTTAGCACGGGCTGGTTGCTGTACAGTATTTTCTTCAGCGCCGAAATGGATATGTGGTGGCTCGGCATACTGGCAGGTGTTGGCGCAGCCATCGTCAGTTTGCCCGTATTGCTGGTATTAACCATTGCATTGATCCGGATTGAAAAATTACCACGTCAGCGCACTGATAAGATTGGCTGGCTGGTATTCATAGCATTTGATTGCACACTTCCTTATGGCCTGTTCGGCGGCCTGGTTTGGGGCAATATTTACAACCGTAACAATGACTGGGCAGATTATCTGCAATACGCGCTGGGGGTAACGGGCATCTTATTCGCCTGCAGCATTGTGTCGATGCTGTTAAACAGCAATACAATCAAGAATTTTTTTTCCTCCTTTCATCAACCAACTTATTCATTCAATCAAATAAAACAACAAATGGAAACAGAACATGCACCTTACCCAACGGCTGAAGAAAAAGCGCCATCCAATAAAACCGTTTTTAAAGCAGTCATAACCGGCGTACTCATACTGGTAATGATGATTCCGGCACTGTTTGTAAACAACCTGGTAACGGAAAGGCAACAACGCCAGCAGGAAGTAGTAAAAGAAGTAAGCAGCAAATGGGCGTCAGAACAAACCATTGCCGGCCCGTATATCTATATACCCTATACGGTAAATGAAACCGGCACCGACAACAAAGTGCAGACCATAACCAGGCATTTATTGTTGTTGCCCGAAAACATGAGCATCACCGGAGATATCATACCGGAAATACGTCCACGTTCTATTTATAAAGTATTGCTGTATAAAAGCAGCCTCAAAAACAACGGCAATTTTATTCTCCGCATCCCCAAAGGAATAGACCAGGCGTCACTGCAACTGGCCGATGCAAAGATCTGTTTCGGAATCACCGATTTCAAAGGAATTGAAGAAAGAATAGCCGTGAATTTTAATGATACCAGCTACGAGCTGTCTCCCGGCCTTCCCGTAAGCGATATTGATGCCAATGGTTTATCAGCTCCTGTAAACCTGTCACTGGCCGACTTTGACAAAAGCATCGGCTATACTATGCAATTAAAAATAAAGGGAAGCGAGCAACTGCATTTTGTACCCATGAGCGGCAACAGCAGCGTTGAAATAAAATCCACCTGGAGCGATCCTTCTTTTGATGGCAATAACCTTCCGGGCGAAAGGAGAGTAGACGATAGCGGATTTGCAGCAAAATGGACCATCAACAAAGCCAATCTTCCTTTTGGAACCGTATTACAGGGCCACGACCTGAACACGGCAACATTGAATAAAACAGCTTTCGATAAAAATAATTTTGCTTTTGGCGTAAGCATGCTGCAACCCGCCGACCAATACGCCAAAACCATGCGCAGTGTAAAATATGCAATACTTTTTATTGGACTTACATTCTCGCTTTTCTTCATTGTGGAAGTAATGCAGAAAAAACCACTCCACCCCGTGCAGTATGTACTGGTAGGTCTGGCACTGGTTATCTTTTACACGCTGTTACTTTCATTCAGTGAATTTATCCTTTTTGACCAGGCTTATTTTATTGCATCTGCGGCCACCATACTGCTGATTACACTCTATGCCAAAAGCCATTTTGAAAGCTGGAAGACAGCTGCATTGTTTGGCGGGGTGCTGAGTGGCCTGTACGGATTCATATTCATACTCATTCGCCTGGAAGACACAGCATTGCTGGTAGGAAGCATTGGTTTATTCCTGGTACTGGCCCTGGTAATGTATGGTAGCCGGAAAATTAACTGGTACAATACTACAACACCAGAAAACACAGCATCTGCCTGAATGGTGAACCGTAATTAAATCATTATACCCAGCCCGTCTCGTAGCACACAACTTATAAGTCTTTCCCTTTCCAGGGAAGGGCAGAGGCGGGCAATAAAAATAAGACCATGGAAGCACAAAAATTTTCAGTTAAGAAACGGGCAAAAAGTCTGGGGTTTGCCTTTAACGGGCTGCATCATTTTTTCGGCACGCAACACAATGCCCTTTTACATGCTGCTGCAACCGTTTTGGTTATAGCACTGGCTATAATTATTCAACTGCCGCTGAGCAAATTACTGTTTGTAGTTATTGCCATAGGCCTTGTATGGATGGCTGAACTGTTTAACACGGCTATTGAGCAACTATGTGATATGGTTTGCCCGCAACAGCATCCCACCATAAAATTTATAAAAGATGTATCTGCTGCCGCGGTACTGGTAACTGCAATAACAGCACTGGTAACTGCCTGTATCATTTTTATACCCGCATTATTATGACAAAAAACAGTATCGTTCAATACCGGCCTTTACAAGCCTACCTCCTGAAAACAGAAATACAGCGCCTGTTGCTGACCTCTGTGGCCTTTGGCCTTTTATTATTGCTGGCAAGGACAATCCATACAGGCAAGCTTACTTTTGTTTTTCTTGTTTGGAATTTATTCCTTGCCTTCGTACCCTATTTTTTATCTTTCTCACTTTCGCGACGCCCCGCATGGATTGAAAGCAAATGGAAGTTTACCCTTCTGTTCACGGTATGGCTGCTGTTTGTGCCCAATTCTTTTTACATGCTCACCGATCTGTTTCATTTGTACGACAGCACTTCTGTTCCGGCCTGGTTTGACCTGATGCTTATTTTTTGTTTTGCGTGGAATGCACTGCTGATGGGCATCCTGTCTGTGCGCCATATGGAAAAAATAATACAGGCAGTGTGGTTGTACCGTACAGACTGGTTGTTTGTATACCCGGTAATGCTGCTCAATGCAATGGGTATTTATATAGGCCGGTACCTGCGCTACAACAGCTGGGATATTATCAGCAATCCATTTCATTTGCTGGCAGATACCTGCGATATTATTCTGCACCCCGTGCATTACAGGGACGCATGGGCAATGGTGCTGATCTTTTCTTTTTTTCTCAGCATCCTGTATACAACACTCAAAAAACTGAGCAGGGCATTATAGTATCAAATCAATCATAACCATTAAAACTTACCCTTATGCAAACTTCCCGGCAATGGATTAACCATTTCAGGCTAAACCTTCAGAAAAAAAGAATTGACTGGCAGCAGCACCCACAGATTACTGACGCAGAAAGAAAAAATATTTTAAAATCCGTTCAGGCATGGCAGTTAGGCGAGACATCCGATGGCGCGCACCTGCTGGCTGCAGCAAAAAAGTATGCTGATGCCATTGCCGACACCAGCTATTGTGAAGCAATACAATTGTTCATTAAAGAGGAGCAGAAGCACGGCAATAATCTTGGCCGCTACCTGGATGCCATTGGTGAAAAAAGAATTGGCCACAACTGGGGCGATACCCTATTCCGTAAGGCCCGGTATTTTGCTACCAGCATGGAGTTGTGGACCATTACGGTAATTACCGTGGAAAGTACCGCGCAGCTTTTTTACCAGTCTTTGAAAGATGCCACCAAATGCAATTTATTAAAACAGGTTTGTACTGATATCCTTATTGACGAGGCTTTTCATATTGATTTCCAGATGCAGCGGCTGGCCATCATTTTTTCGGGCAAAACCACTATGCAAAGGATAGCCAGTTTTCAATTTTACCGCCTTTTGTATTTCTCTACCATCCTGGTGGTTTGGATGGCGCACCGCAAAGTATTCAAAGCCGGACACAATACCATTTGGACATACTTCCGCAAGATGAATTTGAAATACTATAAAACCATCAACAGGTTGCAGGCAGCAGAAAGACCAGCTTCTTTGCAACCACAGGTATCAACCATTAACCCTCCTTTGTAATAAAAAATCCCGCCTGCAAATGGCGGGATTTTTTATTAGCTGATTATTTAAATTAAAAGTCGATGCCCATTCCAAAATACCAGATGGGTTTGCCACGGAAAAACCGATCCATTGACCATGCAGCATCCAGTTTTAAAAAGTAGCCCAGCAGCGTACTCCTGGCGCCAAAACCATAGCCGCCAACAAACGGGCCAATACCACCCGCTTTTATGTTTATACTAACAGGGTTGAGCGGATCGCTGTTATCGGTGTAAACAATATGCGGGCGCTCTATTTTATTGTAAGCACCGTTCCAGGCAGAACCAAGGTCTATGAATTGGGTAAGCTGAAAATTTCGCAGAAAAGCGTTGTTGATGGGTTTATTAAAGAAGGTGGTAAATACAGGTAAACGGAATTCACTGTTCATAACCACTGCATTGTTTCCATTGGCTACATTCTGGTTAAACCCGCGCATGTTAACAGCCAGTGACTGGTAAGCATAATCAGGATCCTGCGGCGTTATACCGGTATTGGCTTTCGGAAAAAGCCAGCCATCTGCGCCACCAAGGTAGTACAAGGTCTTCTGGTTGCCCCAGCTGAAATCTGCACCCAAACGCCCTGCCCAGATAAAATTGCGGTATATAGGATAATAATAGCGCACATCTGTACCAAAATTAAAATTACCCCTGCCACCGTTATTGGTGTCTTTTTTCAGGTTGTTGTTAAAATCTAAATATATTTTATACCGCAGGCCTTTGTAAATATTGGTGGTTGGTATAATGGTGTTGTCGTAAACATATTCAAGATGGGTGAGCAGGAAGGACTGCTTGTCGTTTGGTCTCTTTAAAGAAACATCATCCGTGCCGCGTGTAACATAATTGTCTGTACGAACGCCAACGGCCAAACGAATACTCTTGAGTTTATCAAACGGATATTTTACAATACCCTGGTACAGGTTGGTATACAATTTAACATCAAAATTGCTGATGCTGCCCACCTGCGTCTGCCGGTAATACACAGCCGAATAATCAAGGCGTTTTTTAAGGTAATCGAACCGTGCAAACCACTCGCCGCCGGCATCGAACAACGAACTATTGGTACCGATAAAGGGTGAATTATCGCCCGTGCCATTGCTAATGCCAACACCGGTTCCTACGGTATTGATAAGCGGAATGCGTATGGCGCCGGTAAAACGCAGGTCTTCCATAACATCAAACACGCTGGCCTTCAGCAGGCCGTTAAAGCCACCGGTACTGTTCATTACAATCGGCAGGCTTCCGGTATAAGGCTGGTAGCGGTTTGCCAGAACATCATTGCTGAAACCAGCGGAGACATTGTCGCCGAAAAATTTCAGTTTATAATCGTAATGTTTCGCTTTGTTTAATACTGAAGGAGGCAGGCTGCTGAAACGATCATCGGTTACACCGTTGGCAGCACGTGATGTGGAGTCTTTCTTTTCATTTTCAAATTCATTTTCGAACGCATCTTTCTTTCTGGCGGTATCTGCAATGGCAGACTGTATGAGTTTGGCTGCCTGCATATTTGCAATGCGGTCTGCTTCTATCGATTTTCTCCTGAAATCGGTTGGCCTCGGATTGATATTCCTTTTCTTCAGGTTATTGTCGTCTACCTTCAGTTTGTACATGAATAACAGGTCGCCTTCCTGTCTTACTTCACTCACCACGCCATTATCGCCGGCAATTTTTGTTTCTTTCAGGCTGCTCTGGTAATTGGTGAGCGGAAATACATAAGCCGAATCATTGGTAAGTGAAAATGTAAATACTGAATCGGGCTCGTTTTTCTTGTTTACATTCAATACAGAATCCAGGTCATGCGCATCCGGGTTGTGCAATATATCATCTCCAATTTTATATACAGTGTCAACGCCAGCCCTGCGGGTAGTAAAGAAACCAGCCCAGCGGTTACCGATACCATTTTCATCGCTTACATAGGTAAAATGCGCGGTATTGTACTGAACCGGGTAACGGGCATTGCCGTATTTCAGGCGGCTTAGCTGGGAAATTTGTTTGAATTCGCTTTTGTTCCAGTTGTCAACTAAAAATATATTATAATGATTGTCTGAAGGCAAAATGGTATCTCCTGTTTTTGCCTGCGCAGTCGGCCTGTTGGAGGAATACAGGATACCTGTTTTACCGGGGAAAGCCACAAAACTGGCATCCAGGTCGTCATACACATCGTTTGTAATCTGCTCAACGGACTGGTTGTCTATTTTATAAGAAAAGATATCCGACTGGCCGTTGCGTACGGCGCTGAACAGCAGGGTATTTTTATCTAGCATGTATTTCACATCCTGTACCTGGTCAAAATCGGGTATATCCTGTTTGATGGTTTTGTATTTTTTCAACAGGTCATACACAAACAATTTTACCTTGCCTTCTGCATTATACACTACGGCTAAATTATTGCCTTTGCCATCCCAGGCAATCAGCGGATAGTTGGGGTTTACCTCACTTTCTTCCATCAGCACCCCGGTTTTCAGTAAGACTTTACGGTTGATAAAGTTTTCATGCAGTACCACGCAATACTTTCCATTTTTGTATTCGGTAATGGCGTAGGTCTGGCTGCGTGGTGCCGGATTGGGTGAGTAACGGAAAAAGTTTTTATGGGCATTAATTTCTTCTGTGGTCTGCACGGAACCCTTTGGCTGATTACGCCGGCCCCTGATATCTTTATCGTACCGGTCTTGCTGGTAAGCCATAAAATCTTTCAGTACTTCCCTGAACTTCTTTTTGGCGATGCGGTTGGAAGCGCTGTTGAGGTTACGGTATACCCTGGCCAGGTACAGGAAATAAGTAACATTTTCTTTTTTATATTTTTCTGATACATAATACCAGAAAGCATGGCCTGCCAGCAATGGTTTGTCGAAGGCCAGCTGGTAAAAATTGCGGTAGGTTCCGGAGAGGATGGCCGATTTTAATTTATCATCCAGATCGGGACTCCAGTTTTCTGCTGCATAATCCACATAGCCATCGGTCAGCCATTTGGGCAAATCGAGCAGGGCCTGATTAGCGGCAAACTCGCCCAGGTCATCTCCAAACAAAATATTATCCAGTAAAATTTTAGCAAGTCCGCTGCGTACCTGCCTGCGCAGGTTGGCATGGTCTCCATTGTAATAAACCAGCATTTTATTGTTTACCAGTTTGGTAATGCCACCCGATGTTTGCCAGTCGAGGCTGAGCCCTATATTCGATTGCTGCATTTCATCGTAACTGTTGTAAATAACAATATTGGCGCGGCGTTGCAGGCCATACTCAACAAAGCTTTCAATATCGGGCAGTTCTTTTTCTGCCAGCTGGGCCACATATTTGGCTAATGGCTCACCATTTTGCGAATAATAAGAGTTGAAATTATCAGTCTGGTAATATGCCCATTTAAATTTTTTATATTGAACCCTGTTCTTGCCAAACTCAGTGGTGCTTAACTGTGCAAAAATGAGCGAATAAAAAAAGAGGCCAGATGTAAGCAATGTTATTTTCTTCATGCTAAAAAATTGCTGTGTCAAACTATTCTTCTGAAATTGCATACCGGATATTTAGTAATTAAAATTATGCTATTTGACTGATATGAATACATAGACAGACATTCAAAAATATGCGGTCCGGTTTGCCGTGATTCGGGCCAAACTGCCGTTTTCAATGGAACCGGCATCAGGATAACCAAACTGAATATTTTTGACACGGATATGCATAAAAAAACAACAGATTATGTTTACAATTACGTCTTTCACGTTTAGCCCGATTGCGGAAAATACTTATGTATTATACAACGAAACAGGCGAATGCATCATTATAGACCCGGGTTGTTATTTTGGTAATGAACGCCGCGAACTGGCTGAATATATCTCCGAAAACGGATTGCAACCCAAATATTTGTTAAATACCCATTGCCACCTGGACCATATTTTTGGCAATAAGTTTATTCATGAAACCTGGCAACTGGAACTGTATATCCACCCAAATGAACAAATCATGCTGGAAAATGCGCCGGCAGCCGGTTTGAGCTGGGGTATGCCGTTTGACAATTACCGCGGTCCCCTTCATTTTTTACGTGAGGGGGAACGGATCGGGTTGGGTAAGGACGCGTTAAAAGTTTTGTTTGCACCGGGCCATAGTCCGGGCCACATCTGCTTTTATTGCCAGGAACAGGATTTTGTGATAGGGGGTGATGTATTGTTTAAAATGAGCGTGGGCCGCACCGATTTGCCCGGCGGCGATACTGATACACTTATCAGCAGCATCCGTAAAGTATTGTTTACGTTGCCAGGCAATACCATTGTCTACCCCGGCCATGGGGAACCCACCACCATTGAATTTGAGAAAGCCAATAACCCTTATGTGAAGGAGGTATAACAGGATGGGTCAGGGTTTTAACCCAGGTATTTGCCAATCAGCGGCATTCGTTGAAATTCCTTTTTCTCAATTTTAAGGATAAACAGCAGGAAGGCAGCCAGCAGCACCAGGCCCAGGGCAATACTGAAGACAAACGGCGAATACAGGTGAGTGAGGCCTTTGTGCACAAAATACAACAGCACCACTATGACCATATAGGCCAGCAGTTTTTTCCAGGCGTAGGGCACTGGATAATATTTTTGTCCCATTGTAAAAGACATGAGCATCATGCTGCCGTAACACGTAAAAGTAGCCCAGGCACAGGCCATATAGCCGAAATATGGAATGAAAAAATAGTTAATAATAAGGGTAATGGCTGCCCCGGCTATGGTTATCCAGGCGCCGATCAGGGTTTTATTGGTGAGCTTGTACCAGATGGAAAGATTGTAGTAGATGCCCAGGAACATATTGGCCAGCAGCAATATGGGGACTACTTTCAATCCGACCCACATGGCCTTATTGGTGATAAAATACTTCCATATATCAATAAATAATGCCACTGCCAGGAACATGGTGCAAATGGTAATCACAAAAAACTTCATTACCCGGGCATATATTTTTTGCGGGTTTTCGCCGGTCGACTGCCGGAAGAAAAAAGGTTCCGCGCCCATGCGGAAGGCCTGTATGAAAAGGGTAATGAGGATAGACAATTTATAACAGGCGCTGTACGTGCCCACATCTGCATGCCTGGCCGATTCTGTAACGGCCGGCGACCACCAGCCCAGCATGATCCGGTCGAACGTTTCATTGATTACGCCGCCAAAATTTACAATCACCAATGGCAGTGAATAAATGATCATCTCTTTCCAGAATATTTTATCGAACTGCCAACGGAATGCCGCCAGCTCCTTCCATAATAGCAATAACGTAAAGGCAGCCTGCATTACATTGGCTATAATAATATAGCTCACCCCGTAGTCTTTGTTGTAAAACAATTGTACAATGCTGTTAGAATCGGCTGCAATGAGCCGGGGGCAAACGGATATCAGGAAATAGGTAACGCCGATATTTACCAAAACACTGCCCACACGTATTGCCGCAAATTTTACCGGTCTTCCATCCTGCCGCAGTTTGGCCAGCGGAACCAGTGCCAGGGTGTCCAGTGCAATAATCAGGGCACCCCAGGTAATATATTCAGGATGTTCTTTTACAGATATTAACTTTGCAATGGCATTGTTGCAGAAAATCAGGATAGTAGTAAGCACCAGTGTACTGCAGATAAGAGAAACGCCGGCGGTATTGTATAGTATTTTTTTATTGTCTTCTTTCTGCACAAAACGGAAATAAGCCGTTTCCATGCCATAGGTAAAAAAAACGGTGAAGAAAGGTATAACAGAGTAAACAAGACTATATTCGCCAAACTCGGAGATGCTGAGCTTCAGGGTGAGATAAGGCAGCATCAGGTAATTGAGAAACCTGGAAAATATGGTGCTAACGCCATACCAGAGTGTTTGCCCCGCCAAATTTTTAATGCCGCTCAAGTAGTAAATGATTTTGGCAAATGTAGTTTTTTTGTATTGCGGATGTCTCTTTTTTAACTTTCTTTATTGTGCAACGAAAAGCGCCCGGCCCTCATCTTATAATAAATTAAACACAGGTATGAAAAAGCTATTTACATTCATTGTCTTTTTAACGGTGACCGGTTTGGCCTATGCGCAACCGAAAGCTTCAGAAGGAAAAACAGATTTTCAGAAAACACAGCAGCCCGCGGCTATGATTACCGTACCCTACCCGGATGGTGTTGTAGACGGTGCTATTGGTGACTATATGACTAAAAAAGGTATTAAAAGCAGCAGCAACGGCGGTTATAAAGTGTACCGGAATTACAACCTGGCCGGACTGGACCATAACAGCGACCTGTATTTTAAAGTGGACCGGAAAAGCCGGTCTGAAAAAGACGTATCTGTAGTATACCTGCTGGTTGCAAAAACGGCAGAAGACATCAAATCGAGAAAACTAACCGATAGTACCGGCAGTGGGCTGGAAGGTGCAAAAGAATTGCTGGATGAAATGGCCCCCAGTATTGAAGCCTATAGCCTGGAATTGCAGATAAAGGATCAGGAAGCAGTTGTAAAAAAAGCCCAGAAAAAATATGATGAACTGGTGTCTGATCAAAAAGACGGCGAGAAAAAAATGCGGAACCTGGAAGATAAACTGGCTCAAAATAAAAAAGACCAGGTTAAACAAAGCGAATCCATCAAAAGTAATATTAATGGCGATGATAAATCGATGGCCAAAGCACAGAAGAAACTCCGCAGTCTTACAGATGATGAATCGGATTACGATAAATCACTGAGATCTACCATGGATAAAATTGAACAAAGCAAAAGAGACCAGCAAAAACAGCAGGAAGAAATCAGTAAACAACAGGACATTTTAAGTACACTGATTGCCAGGCGCAAAGGATAAGAAACAACAATCAAAATAATTCAACATAAAATTTGATCCCGGTTGCAACATGTAACCGGGATTTTTTATTTAATCACCCGTAACCCATTGGGGTAAAAGAGTATTTTCTGCTGATTTAACCGGCTGGGTGGAATACCTGCCTGTATTTTTAATAAATTACAATTAAATCTATAATATTCCCCGGTATTAATATGGCAATCGCTATCCGTCAAAAGAAATGGTTCAAAGTGCTGCTGTCAATCATCATTCTACTGACGTTGATTGCAGGTGTATTGTTTTACCTTTTAAACTACAGGGTAAGAGATATCTTACAGGCGGTAGTCAACAAAGAATCAAATGGAGTTTATGGATTTGATGCCACTGCCGTAGAAGTGTCGTTTGTAAACAAAAGCATTGTTATAAAAAATGCCCTGCTTTTTTGCCGTGATACCGTGCATACAAGTCCGCATTACGAAGTAAAAATCCCGGCACTGTACTTTGCCATTCAATCCTGGAAAGAAGTGCTGTTTCAAAAAAAAGTATCTGTAGACAGCCTTTGCGTGCTGGATCCTGAAATAAAATTGCATGACCACCTTACCCAAAAAGCACATGCGGCCAGTTTTCATGTCTCCGGCATTACTGAAAAACTGGCGAAATTGCTAACGCAGTTGCAGGTGCGCAGTTTTCATTTAGAGAACGGCTCCTTTGTTTTCAGCCAGGCAGGTAACCCGGTGCCGCTTGCAGGTAATCACATCAATTTTTCAGTCAGTAATTTTTCAAAAAAGGCAAATGGAACAGACCGCCTGTTTTCTTCAGATGATATCGATCTCTCTATGAACGCCCAGCATTGGGTTTTGCCGGATGGTAAACATGATATTAGTTTTAAACACCTGCATTTCTCCGGCAGGAATCAATTCTTTGAGCTGGATTCCTGCACATTTAATGCCGTTGCCGCTGCAGACAAAGGAAAGATGGCGCTGAGTGCCGAAAAACTTTTTTTTAATTCGAAACAACTGGCGGCCATGTACCAGAAAGATGAGCTGCTGATAGATACGCTTATATGTTATCACCCGGTTTTGAAACTGGAAACTGCCAATAAAGACATTAAACAGGCGGACAGTTCAGCTTCAGTAAGCAAAGCCATTTCGCAGGTTTTTACCAATATCCGTTTCAATTACATTGATGTAAAAGATGGTGAACTTTCTATCATCAATAAATACCGGCCCAATTATACAACGCAGAAAGCAAATTTCCAGGCGTACAATCTGCATATCGGCCGCAACAATGATCCTGCTATCAGTACAGACAGCATATTGCTGAATTTAAAAAACCTGCAGTTTCTGACAACGGACAGTTTATTCCAGTTGACTGTAGCAGATTTTACGCTTAAAAACAATGATGTGCTGTTCAGCAATGCGGTGTATGAACCCACGGCGCGTAACCAGGCGGAAAAGGGGTTCACTTTTAAAGCGCCATTGCTTCACCTGAAAAATATTGACCTGGCTGCTCTCATGAATAAGAAAATAACAGCCGGCAAGGCAGAATTACGGAGACCGGTTATAACGGTGTACGACCACACCAAAACGCATGGCGGGGCAGTTGCGCAGTCGCCATCCGTGAAAAAGAAAAGTTTTTACCAGACACTCCACGGCCTCAATGAACTGATATCGGTAAAACATTTTAATATCATCCATGGAAGTCTTGGCTACCAGAGTTCCGGCTCATCGCAGATGAAATTGAGCATGAATAACCTGAATGCCGGTATTTTGCTGAATAAACTTTTTTTGAGTGATTCACTGATTGATATAAAGCGGTCACTGCCTGAACTAACCACAGGGGAGGTGTTTGTACAATCGCCCAAACTGAGCCTCCGTGTCAGTAACTATAATTTTAAAGGAGAAAGGAGGCATAACAGTGCAGAAAAATTTCAGCTCCAACTGGCAAATGGAATTTCCATACTGGGCAAACAGTTGTATTGGGAGATCTTCGACTGGGACATGTATGCCAATCATAAAATTATACAGGTGGAGTACCTGAAACTGCAGAACCTGGCCATCAGCATTATAAAGAAAGTAGCTACCGGCGCCGCATCAACGCAAAACAACAGGGATCTGCCCGCGCTGCATATTGCCAGGTTTAACCTCGATAATTTGCAGTTCTCTGATTCTTCTGCAAAAAACACGATGCGTTTTGATGCAAGTGATATTTGCTTTGACAATATCGGTTCCAGTAAAAAATTTTTTACATGGAATAATGCGGAAGTACTGGTGCGCAATTTTTTATTTAAAAACAGCCATGCAGCAACCGTTTCTGCCGGCAATATCAATATTAATACACAGAATGGTACGGAGGTTCAGCATATAAAAATTGATATTAAAAAAGAAAACGGGTATACAAAAGTGTATCTGCCGTTAACAAAGATCGCAACGGATATTCACTCCACCGATTTTTCATCTATCAGCCTGCCTTTGCTGGAAGCAGACAATGCAGACATCGAAATATTAAAAAAACAGTCCGTCGCCAACGGGACGCTGCCTTCAAAACCAATAGTTGTTCCGCTGGCAGTAAAAACCGGGCGCCTGGTTATTAATAAAGCAATTATTAAGTATACCAGTGAAACTACGAGGGACACGCTGACACTTACGGCCCGCATTGGGATAGATGCCACGGGTATCAATGGTTTTAAAAAACAGCAGCAGTTGTTTAATTATGATAAGATGATGGTTGCCCTGTCTGATCTGAAAGCAGATAAAGGAAGGCTAAACGTCTGCATTCCCCAATCTGCGCTGGTGTTTACCGCTGGAATGGCCGCAAAGAATAATACCGGCAGCGTAACACTTACTTCAGGCATTGAAGCAGTATGGAACCGGGCAGCCATACAGTTACAGCAAACGGATACTACCGGCTTTGATGCCAGTCTCAGTGGTTCCTTCAACGATGCTGATTTCCGGTTCAGCCAGGGAACGAAGCTGAACTGGCAATCATTGATAAGCAAAACAACCATCAGCAAAGGATCGGGTCAGTACAAAGGAAAAAATATTACAGCCAACGCGGGTTCTATTGCCTGGCATCCAAAAGAAAGTAAATTAAGTGTCCGATCATTTTTCCTGGTGCCCAACTTAAACATGCAACAAACCTTTACAAAAGCCGGGGCATGGCAGGGAGATTATATGACCATCAATGGAGAGGCAATGGATATCAGTGGTATCCGGTATCAACGGCATGAGGGCGACTCGTTGCTCAGCGTTAAAAAGCTGCTGCTGGACAGTATCTCATTAACCACAACACGCGATAAACGCATGCCCTTCCGGCACGGCATAGAAAAAGCCATGCCGGTGGCGCTTATTAATTCATTGAAAATGCCACTGCGGATAGATTCAGTGCTGGTGACACGCAGTAAAGTAACGGTAAATGAAATAGCCATTAAATCTGAAAAGCAGGGCACCATTCCTTTGAGCGATATCAATGCAGTAATTACCAATTTTAAAAACAGGAACAATGCAAACGACAGCCTTACCATGGTTGCCAATGCCCGTTTGCTGAATTATAAGATCAGCGATTTTTTTTACAAGGAAGCCTATGGTGATTCGCTGTCTTATTTTTTGGCCGATGTGCATGTTTCGCAAATGGCACTGCCGGCATTCAGCGCCGTAACCATACCGCTTGCATCGGTGAGCGTTGCTAATGGCAATGCAGATACCTTGTTTGCCAGGTGGACAGGTAACAAGTATGCAGCAGTGGGCCGGATGGATTTTTATTACCAGGGACTTAAAATACGTTTGCTGGATGCAAAGGACAATACCAAAAAGAAGTTCCTGTTATCGCTCGGCAATATGGTAGCCGGACTTATTCTGAACAAAAACAATGATGAAACATCGCGCATGTTTTTTGTGCGCGATCGCGAGAAATTTATCTTCAACTACTGGGTAAAAACCATGCTGGCCGGGTTGTCTACCAGCGCAGGCATCAAACGGAATAAAAAAATGATTAAAAAATACCAAAGTTTAAAAACCCGGTATTCAATGCCGGTACTGTATGATTAACCAGGGGGGGCAATGTATTTTATGTTGTAAAACTGCAATCCAAATAAAAGATGGAAACCTTTGCACATATAAAAACGGTCATAGGAATTATTCTGGGTCTCAGCATTACACACCTGCTGAAAGGCGTTGTAAAAATTATTGAGCATCCCAAAAAGAATAAACCATACTGGGTACACCTGCTCTGGGCGCTTTATATTTTCCTGGTGGTAATTCATTACTGGTGGTGGGAAGTACATTTAAATGATATCAGGAACTGGGATTTTGCCCTTTACTTCTTCCTGATTGTGTATATCATGCTTTATTATTTTGTATGTACGCTGTTGTTTCCCGACCAGCTGGATGAATATGCAGGTTATGAGGATTATTTTTATTCGCGCAGGAAATGGTTTTTTTCTGTACTGGCTATAATTTTTGCGGCGGATATTATAGATACCGTTATCAAGGGCAGGGAATACATGAAACATCTTTACTGGGAGTTCCCGGTGCGCAATATCATACATATATTGCTTTGCATGGTTGCCTTAAAAGTAAAAAGCAGGAAATTTCACGCAGCATTGGTAATACTGTTTATCCTGTACGAACTTTCATTTATTGTAAGAAAGTATTACATCGAATAATGAGTCTTAGTTGTTGATGACGGCTGTTACATTAAACATATTGGAGTAGTTTTCCGAGATATCTTTAGCCATGAGTCCGGGTGAAGTGCAGGCCGGCATAGCGGCAATCTTTACCTGGTGCGGGTTGAAGAACCATGCGTTGATATTGGCATCTATATTCATGGTGCTTTTACTACCGGGGGTAGATGATATCACTAAAAATTCATTAAAAGGAAACAGGAGGGTGGGTTTGCGCAGTACATTTTCCGGTCCGGTAAATCCGCCAATCTGGTAATTGAACGCATTGCCGCTCGTAGCTTTTCCCTGCAGCGTAGCCATGATATAGCCGGCGCTGGCCGACCAGTACATGCCTTTGGCGGGGTCAAACGCATCTTTTTTATTATTATTTACATTGTGCGCGCTGTCGATTCCAATTAAAAATGAAATCCGGTTGTATACAAATGGCTTTGCCAGCAGTTTAACAGACCATGTGGTTGAATCGGCTGCATCAATCAAAAAATATTTAGCTGTATCCATATGATAGGTACGCCCCGAATCTGAATTAATGAGATCAAAATTGCTAACGTAGAATTTAAACACGGTTACTTTATACTCCTCTCTCCAGAAATTGCGGTAAGAAGAATCAAACCGCATGCGCACAGTATCCACCATAGGCGTAAAATTGATGGTGAGGTTGAAACTGTCTTCTTTGGGAGTGATATTGGTGAAACCACTTGCGCTGTACTCTTTGGAGCAACTGCTGCAAGCAGCAAAAATGAGGATCAGTAAAAAGGGTAGTATCGGGTGGTTTTTCATAGTTACGTTTTTCAGGAATCACGGTTCATTGGTCATGCCGGATTTTTTGTCGTTGCTGTTTGGTATCGCTTTTTCGCTTCTTATTTTCTATTCTGTTCTCTTTCGCTTTTTTCGATGGACCGGTAGCAATTCTCGCTTTCTTCTTTTTCAATGCTTCTGCCAGCAGGGCGTTCATTTTTTTTATAACCTCCGCTTTGTTGGCCAGCTGGGTTCTGTGCGCCTGGCTCCTCACCTGCAAAAACCCTTCCGAATTGATGCGGTTTTCCAGTTTTTTAAGCAATAATTCTTTTTGAGCGTCGGATAATAAACCAGACGCGCGTACGTTGAAACTGCCTTCTGCCGCAGTTTCTACCTTGTTTACATTTTGTCCGCCTTTTCCCCCGCTTCTGAAAGTCTTAAATGTAATTTCTATAGAAACGTTTATCATAACCATTAATATTGTGTGGATTAGTAAATTTACGGACAATATTTACAAACCATGAGAGCGGTCATACAAAGGGTGTCGTCGGCGGGTGTTGCTATAGACAATAAAATACGGTCATCCATTGCCGGGGGCTTGCTGGTGCTGCTGGGTATTGAAGAAGCAGATAACCATGAAGACATAGAATGGCTAAGCGCTAAAATGGTGAACCTGCGTATTTTTGATGATGAGCAGGGAGTAATGAACCTGGATATAAAACAAACCGGGGGCGATATATTAATTATCAGCCAGTTTACTTTACATGCAGCAACCAAAAAAGGAAACCGTCCATCGTATATAAAAGCAGCCAAACCGGAAACCGCACTGCCATTGTATGAAAAGATGATACAGCAGCTGCAAAATGATTTGGGCAAAACCATTGCCACAGGTGAATTTGGGGCAGACATGCGTGTGAGCCTTGTAAATGAAGGACCCGTAACCATTATCATTGATTCTAAAAACAGGGTTTAGTTGATTGGTTGATTGGTTGATCAGTTGATCGGTTGATCAGTTGATCGGTAAATCAAGAAAAATAGTTTATTTGATTCGAGTCGATATTACTTACGGAGACGCTCCCCTCTCTATTGGAGAGGGGCCGGGGGAGAGGCCGGAGACGCCCCCCTCTCTATTGGAGAGGGGCTGGGGGAGAGGCCTCGGGGCCGGGGGTGAGGTCTGGGTAACCATATTTTTTAAAAACTTGCATTATGACAATAGAGGAAGCGCAGCAACAGGTAGACGGCTGGATAAAAACAGTTGGTGTACGATATTTTAATGAGCTTACCAACCTGGGTATACTAATGGAAGAAGTGGGCGAACTTTCGCGGCTGATGGTACGCATCTATGGCGAACAATCGTTTAAAAAAACGGATACCGGTAAAGACCTGGCCGATGAGATGGCCGATGTATTATGGGTGCTGATTTGCCTGGCCAACCAAACCGGTGTGAACCTGACAGAAGCCCTGCAACAGAATTTTGAAAAGAAGAATATACGTGATGCCGACCGGCATAAAGGAAATGAAAAGCTGAATGGGTGATCAGTTGATCAGTTGATTAGTTGATCGGTTGATCAGTCGGCTGGTTGTCGCGACTGAATGGCGTTATCGGCCTCACCAATCAACTACCCGGCCTCACCCCAGACCCCGGCCTCACCCCCAACCCCTCTCCAACAGAGAGGGGAGCGACTCCGTAAATAATATCAACTTTTATTAAACAAATTATTTTTCTTGATTTACCAATCAACCAATCAACCGATCAACTGATCAACCAACCAACCAATCAACTTATATTTGCAGCCATTATGGCAAACGATACAAACAGGTTCCAGGCAATTATTTCACATTGTAAAGAATATGGTTTTATTTTTCCCAGCAGCGAAATTTATGATGGTCTGAGCGCCGTGTACGATTATGGCCAGTACGGCAGCGAACTAAAAAAGAACATCAAAGATTTTTGGTGGAAAAGCATGACCCAGTTGCAGGAAAATATCGTGGGTGTGGATGCTGCCATATTTATGCACCCCACTACCTGGAAGGCCAGCGGACACGTTGATAATTTCAGCGACCCCATGATCGACAATAAAGAAAGCAAAAAACGCTACCGCGTAGATCACCTGATAGAGGGTTTCAGCGATGAATTAAGGGCAAAAGGAGAAAAGGAGGCGCAACAGGCAGATGCCCTGCTGGCCGAAATGGATGCCCTGCTGGCAAAAGATGATTTTGCCGGTCTGAAAAAGCTGATAGAAGACAACAAGATAAAATGCAGTGTCAGCGGTACCTCTAACTGGACGGATATCCGCCAGTTCAACCTCATGTTTTCTACGGAATTTGGTGCAACGGCCTCCTCTGAAGATGCAGACAGCAAAGTATACCTGCGACCCGAAACCGCACAGGGTATTTTTGTGAATTTCCTGAATGTACAAAAGACCGGGCGCATGAAAATCCCTTTTGGCATTGCGCAGGTGGGCAAGGCTTTCAGGAATGAAATTGTGGCCAGGCAGTTTATTTTTCGCATGCGCGAATTTGAACAAATGGAAATGCAGTTTTTTGTAAGACCGGGCACGCAGAAAGAATGGTATGAGCACTGGAAACAGGAACGCTTAAAATGGCATACCAGCCTGGGTATTCCGGCAGAAAAATACCGCTTTCACGATCATGTGAAACTGGCTTTTTATGCAGATGCCGCCTGTGATATCGAATATGATTTTCCCTTCGGTTTTAAAGAAGTGGAAGGCATTCATTCACGGACTGATTATGATTTAAGCCAGCACCAGCAATACAGCCGGAAAAAATTACAGTATTTTGACAATGATTTAGACGCCAATGGCAAACCGTTTGGTAACTATATCCCGTATGTAATTGAAACATCTATTGGGCTCGACAGGATGTTCCTGCTCATCATGAGCAATGCGTATACAGAAGAAGACCTGGGTACACCGGAAAAGCCCGATAGCAGGGTGGTGTTGAAGTTTCCACCCAAACTGGCGCCAATAAAACTGGCCGTTCTGCCCTTATTAAAAAAGGACGGGCTGCCGGAAATAGCAAGAGCGATAATGAATGAATGCAAACCGCATTTCAGGTGTTTTTATGAGGAGAAAGATGCCATTGGCAAACGATACAGGCGTATGGATGCAATTGGAACACCGTTTTGTGTAACGGTCGACCACCAGACAAAGGAAGACAATACGGTTACCCTTCGTTACAGGGATAATATGGTACAAGAAAGGATAGCAATATCTGGCTTGAGGGAACTAGTGGAAACCCTTATTTCGTAAAATATCTGGATTTTATCAATTTATTTGCGTAAAATTACCTTTTAGAATAAAGCTTCACATTGTACTTTAGTACTCATAAACGTATCCAATCCTTTTGAAAATAACCAAACACGAATTACTATGCTTGCATCCATTGAGATTTCCATCAACATACTAGCCCTGGCAGCCATCATAGGCGCAGCAGTGACTCTTGGGTTATTTATTAACCTGGCAAGAATAAAGAAACAAAAAGCATCTATTCTGAAACTGGAAGCAGAGATGCTGCATAACCATGCAGAAATCCTGCACCTCCAGAAAGAATTATCAGATAAAGAAAACCTGCAATCAAAAACGCCTATCTTTTCTATTGCAGACAATGCCTCGGAATCTCTGAAAGAACAGGTTGCCGGCGCAAGATTGTCTAAGAAAATTTCTGGCGGAGGTAAATCTACTTCCTAATAGTCTTCCGGATTTATTTTAATAGTAAACTATTAATTGCTACAATTATTATTGCCGGCATATAATATATTTTATTTTGCTGCGTAATAATAGAAATCCGATAAACCCTGTAGAAATGATTTATACCAACCCATACTTATTTAACGCAATCGTAGTATTCTTTATAGCCTTTACAGCCGGATGGATGGTGTATGTTCTTACCGGCAGGCGGGCAATGCACCTTAAAAATAAATTGCTGAAGCTGGAGCAGGAAAAAGAGCAATTGCGTGTACAGGCTGAAGAGCTGGAAAGTCAGTTGCATATGCGGAGCGGTGGTTCAATGAAAAGCACACCGGTTATTTCTCTTTCTTCCACACCCAAGACGGGTAAAATAAATGAAGCAGGCTTGTAGCCATCAATGGCGATATTCGTGCGTATATTTCACAAGATCTTTTTTACCTGCCAAACTATCCATACAGTTCAAGATGGATCGCTTTTTTATCGAATCCGAGAGCCGTTATCCGTTGCCTGGCTTCATCAATCATATTTTTCCAGCCACATAAATAGAAGGAAGCCGGTAAAGGCACCATTAACCCGTTTTCATTTACCTGCGTGCCAGCCCCGTTTACAATCTCTTCATACAAAGAATGCACATAACCGCTTTTGCCCGTCCACTGCTCTCTCGATAAACTGGGTATGTATTTAAAACCAGGCAGTTTATTTTGCAGTTCATTTAACTCATCAAAGTACAACAGATCTTTTTGCGTACGGCATCCAAAAAGCAGGTAAATATTTTTATGACTGGTATTGTGGAGGTGAATATATTGTACCATACTGCGGAAAGGCGCTATACCGGTGCCCGTGCAAACAAGAAATAAATCTTTTTCAATTTTTTCGGGAAGGGTAAATATGCCCTGTGCACCTCTGAAAACAAGCTCGCTGCCTTCTTTTATTTCATTGAATAAATAAGTAGTACCAGCTCCATTTTCGAGCAATACAATCACCAGCTCAAATACATTGGTGCCATCGGGCCAGGAAGCAATGGAATAACTGCGCCAACGTTTGCTGGGCTTTTCATGAATCGGTAAATCGAGTGTTACAAACTGGCCGGGCATGAAATCAAACTGCGTCAGTTCGGGTACCTGTATCCAGAAGCGCCTGGTGAAGGGAATTTCTTCTTTAACAGCTATTACTTTTCCTGTTCTCCATGGTTGTAACGCCATAAATAAGATTTATAAGACAAACAATATTGGTTGGTGATTAGCAGTTAATCCCGGTTTCATCAAAAAACTTTTTGTAGCCATAAACCAGTACCACTAACCCATTTCCATCATCTTTTGCAATTTTTTTGTAAGCAGGAACAATACAATGGCGGCAATTCCTGCCATAAAAACAAACAACATAAAAAATTCATGCAGGTTGTGCATATGATATCCCAGAAAGGTGGTGACTTTACCTTCATTGGGATACAATGAACTAAGTACCCCCGCCAGCTTATTGCCAAATGCGTTAGCCGTAAACCAGATAGCCATTAGCAGGGAAGAAAACTTCAGGGGAGACAGCTTATTAACAAGCGACATACCGATGGGAGATAAACACAATTCGCCTGCCGTATGTAAGGCATACATGCCCGTTAACCAAATCATACTCACTTTAACACCCGGAGAAACATTGTTAACACCTTTTGCTATCCAGAGATAACCTAATGCCAGCAGGAATAGCCCCAACGCCATCTTGGTGGGTGAAGACGGTTCTTTTTTGCCCATGGTTAACCATAACCACGCAAAGAAAGGCGCAAACAAAACCACAAATGTTGAATTGAGTGATTGAAACCAGCTCGCGGGAATTTCATCCAGCGTGATATGCGAAAGGCCTTTGGAAAACAGGTAAATATTGGCAATAGCAATACCAGCGGCAAACAATATAAGTAGCCCGTAAACGGCCATGCGCAATGCCTTATCAGATACACTTGCAAGATTTTTTGAAGCCTTTTTGAACAATGTTACAATGAGGTAGAGAAAACCGGCCGACAAAACACCTATCAGCCACACCGGAATTTTCAAACCTATCTGGCGCTCAGTTTGTGCATCTGCAAAAATGGTTAGCGACGCGCCTGCCTGTTCAAATGCGCTCCAGAAAAAAATTACAAAAAAGCAGACCACAAAAATCACTATCACCTTATTCTTTTCTATTGCTGTCAGTGTTTTGTCGAGAAAAATGATGGTGGGAATGATGACAATACAGGCTACCAGCAGATAAAAAAGATAATTGTATATCGTATCCAGGTACAATAGCCCGATACAGGCGCTTGCCAGTACGGCAAGACCCAGTATGGTGACAATGGGAGATAAAATTGTTTTAGGACTGTTTTCAGGTACCTGTCCCAGAATTTTGCCATCGGGTCCGGTAACATATTTGTGAAAGAACTTTTGTACCAATACGCTGATAATCATGCCCGCTCCCCCAATTAAAAAAGCCCACCTGAAATCAGCCGGATCACCGGTATCGCCAAAAAGGCCACATATAAAGGGACCCAGGGCGCCTCCGGTATTGATGCCCATATAAAATATTGTATAGGCAGCATCTTTACGGTGATCATGTGTTGGATACAACTGGCCTACCAACGATGAAATATTTGGTTTAAAAAATCCATTGCCGGCAATCATGAGTCCAAGTCCCGAAAAAAACAAAAACGTTGATACATCGGGCGCGCTTTTGTAAAGCGTTCCACAGGCAAATAAAATAACCTCCCCAATTGCCATTACAATGCCGCCTGCTATGATGGAACGTTTGTTGCCCCAGTACCGATCCGCCATAAAGCCACCTAATAAAGGAGTAAGATAGATGAGGCTCAGGTAGCTGCCATAAAGATTAGAAGCAAAAGCCTGGTCGAATAACAACGCCTTTGTCATGAACAGAACAAGCATAGCCCGCATCCCATAGAAATTAAACCTTTCCCACATCTCGGTAGCAAACAAAATATACAAACCCTTTGGATGTCCTTTTGGTGCAATGGCTTGGTCTGACATAAAGATTTTTTGTTTCGGTGACTGGTTTATTGACCAATGTACAGAGAATTAGTGAATGCGGTGCAAGACACTTCATAAAATTGACCGTAGTTTACGATATTTGCCACAGGTATATTTCTTTACATATAGTAGCAAATCATTTTTTAAATTAAGGCTGAAAAAATCCATTCATGAAAATTCTTTTGTTAGGCGCTGGCGGGCGGGAGCATGCACTGGCATGGAAGCTCACCCAAAGCAGCAAATGCAGCAAGCTTTTTATTGCGCCGGGCAACGGTGGAACTTCCCAATGCGGGCAGAATGTCTCGCTGGTAATTACAGATTTTGACGCTATTGCACAATTTTGCCAGCAGGAGCAGGTGGAAATGGTGATTGTAGGTCCGGAAGAGCCATTGGTAAAAGGTATTGTTGATTATTTCAGGGCTGATCCAAAACTCAGCGATATCATGATTATCGGCCCCTCGCAACATGCAGCCCAGCTGGAAGGCAGTAAAACATTTGCCAAGTCATTTATGGAGAAATACCAGATACCCACAGCCGGTTACCGCGAATTTGATTTAAACAACTATGAAGAAGGCGTACGATATATTAACCAGCATAGCCTGCCGGTTGTGCTGAAGGCAGACGGGCTTGCAGCAGGCAAAGGCGTGTTGATTTGCCAGAACCACATTGAGGCAGGAGCTGAGTTTGAACTGATGATACACCGGAACAAGTTTGGGGAAGCAGGCCGTAAAGTGGTAGTAGAAGAATTTCTGGAGGGCATTGAACTGAGTATGTTTGTACTGACAGACGGAAAAAATTATGTGATATTGCCGGAAGCCAAAGACTACAAACGCATCGGCGAAGGCGATAAAGGTTTAAATACCGGTGGTATGGGTGCCATCAGCCCCGTGCCTTTTGCTGATGATCTTTTTATGCGTACAATTGAAGACACCATTGTGCGCCCCACCATTGAGGGGTTGCAGAAAGAAAACATGGACTATAAAGGGTTTGTTTTTATTGGAATAATAAAAGTAGGCGAAGAACCTTTTGTTATTGAATACAACTGCCGCCTGGGAGATCCTGAAACAGAAGTGGTGATTCCGCGGTTGAAAAATGACCTGGTAGACCTTTTTGTAAGTACAGCCACAGAAAAACTGGATGAAGTGACCATTGACTGCGACGACCGCTATGCCTGCACGGTAATGACCGTAAGTGGCGGCTACCCGGGCGAATTTGAAAAAGGGTTTGAAATAGAGGGTCTCGACACGGATACCGGCCCCGACAGTTTAATTTTTCATGCCGGCACCCTGAGTGCCTACGGTTCGGTGCTCACCAACGGAGGAAGGGTTTTTTGTGTTACTTCTTACGGCGATACTGTAATGGAAGCCGTAGAAAAATCGATGGAAGTGCTGGCGCATGTTCGTTTTGAAGACATGTATTTCAGGAAAGATATTGGATATGAATTTGCGTAATAGTTTATAGCTTTTAGTTTATAGTTCGCGGGTTCGGAAGTTCCGGCGTTCGGCGCATGCACAACTGCAAACTCCGGAACTTCCGAACTTTACATTAAGGTAACTGTAAACTATAAACTAAAAAATAAGAAGAATGCATTACAGCGATTACCTGCAAACAGACAAAATCCTCAATGCACAGTTCCCTGAAAGTGAAAAGCTGCAAATGCCCGCGCACGATGAAATGCTTTTCATCATTATACACCAGGTATATGAATTGTGGTTTAAACAATTGCTGTATGAAATAAATTCTGTTAACAGCATTATGCTGAAACCGGCGCTGAACGATAATTCGCCCGAACTGCAGACCGTGGTGCACCGCCTGTCACGATGCGTTACAATATTAAAAGTACTGGTACAACAGATAGACATTATGGAAACCATGACACCCATGGATTTTCTGGACTTCCGCGATATGCTGCGACCTGCTTCCGGCTTCCAGAGCATTCAGTTTAAAATACTGGAGGCAAGACTGGGTCTTCGTTTCGAAGACCGGCACGGACAGGATTATTATACATCGCAATTACGCATCAGTGAGAGGGATGCGGTAAAAGAATCCGAACAACAAACGCCTCTTTTGCAACTTGTAAACAGCTGGCTGGAAAGAATGCCTTTTTTTGATGAACCGGAAAACTGGAAAATTTTTACAGGCGATATTGACTATACCGTAAACGGGTACACGCAAATACATCCTTACTGGCAGGCCTACCGCGAATGTTACAAAAACAGCCTTGCCAGCAAGGAGGCAGATAACCTGCAGGTATTCGATACAGTGTTTTTTCCGGCAAGCAATACCACGCAGTTATCTGCTAAAGCCAGTCGCGCCGCACTCTTTATTATGCTATACCGCGGTTACCCGGTATTGCAGCTTCCGTTTCAGCTGCTCAGCAACCTGCTGGAAATTGATGAACAGCTGAGCACCTGGCGTTACCGGCATATGAGTATGGTGCATCGTATGATTGGAATGCGCATAGGCACCGGCGGTAGTACCGGAAAGGAATATCTTTCGGCGGCTTTAAACAAGCATTATATTTTCAAAGAAATTGCAGCCCTTACCAGTTTCCTGGTAGAAAGAAGAAAGCTGCCGCAGTTAAGTGATAAGATGGAAACCAGGCTGGGTTTCATACATTGAAGCCGGCATAGAACGGACTGACTAACGTTAATGCACAACGCTGACTTTTTATGACCGCGGAAATGGTGTTCCAGCAGGCAGCCGGCTCACTCCGGCAAGCCCGCGATGGCAAACGAAAACCCGTTTTTGGCACTTCGCCGCAACTTGCTGGAAACCCAGCTTAACCCTGTGCCGGCAAAATACAGCAAGCCATTTCCACAATATTGACCTTTTAAGCCACGTTTAACAATGTGCAGATGTGAAAAAAAACCTTGATTGGCAAGCACTTGGCTTTGTTTATTCGAATTATTTCCTTCAATTTTGCACCCATTATAGCCTGTTCAAAATCTGACACTGAAAAACATGGGACTTTTTAATTTTTTTACGCAAGAGATAGCCATTGACCTGGGTACAGCCAATACGCTGATAATATATAACGACGAGGTAGTTGTAAACGAGCCTTCTATTGTGGCCCTTAACAGGAATAACCCCAAAGACGTGCTGGCAGTGGGTAAGAAGGCATTGATGATGCACGAAAAAACCCATGAAAGCATCCGCACCGTTCGTCCGCTGAAGGATGGCGTAATTGCAGACTTCAACGCGGCAGAGCTTATGATTAGGGAGATGATCAAGATGATCCACCCCAAAAAGCCCCTGTTTCCACCCAGCTGGCGCATGATGATATGTATTCCATCTTCTATAACAGAAGTAGAAAAACGTGCAGTACGGGACAGCGCCGAGCAGGCAGGCGCAAAAGAAGTGTATTTGTTGCACGAACCCATGGCAGCAGCACTGGGTATAGGTATTGACGTAGAAGAACCCGTGGGCAATATGATTATCGATATTGGCGGTGGTACCACCGGCATTACCGTAATAGCACTGGCAGGTATTGTGTGCGACCAGTCAATCCGAATAGCAGGAGATGAATTTACTGCCGATATCATGGAGGCATTGCGCCGCTACCACAGCTTGCTGATAGGAGAACGTACTGCCGAACAAATAAAAATCAACATTGGTGCGGCCATGAAAGACCTGGAAAATCCGCCGGAAGACATCCCGGTAAATGGCCGTGACCTGGTTACCGGTATTCCCAAACAGATTATGGTAAGCTTCCAGGAAATTGCGGAAGCACTTGACAAAAGCATTTTCAAAATTGAAGAAGCCATCCTGAAAGCGCTGGAGACCACACCGCCGGAACTTGCGGGCGATATATACCGCCGCGGATTATACCTCACCGGTGGCGGCGCATTGCTGCGCGGGCTCGACAAACGCCTGAGCCAGAAAATAAAGCTGCCGGTACATATTGCAGACGATCCGCTGAAAAGCGTGGTTCGTGGTACGGGGCTTGCTTTGAAACATTATGACAGGTATCCTTTTGTTATGAGATAAAAAATTAAGCACAATGCCGGAACATATTCGCCGGCTTTGTGCTTTAACTTCAAACTTTCCCTTGTGCGAAATATATTTCTCTTCATCAGAAAGTTTTCCAATTTTCTTTTCTTCCTGGTGTTGCAGATAATCGCCCTGTACTTTCTTTTTACCTACAATAAGTTTCACGAAGCTGCATTTATGGATGTAGCCGGCGAATTTACAGGTCGCATCAGTCAGCGCTACAATAATGTGCAGTATTACTTTCAGCTGAGGCATACCAATGATTCGCTGGTAAAACAGAATACCCACCTGCTCAACCTGTTGCGACAGGATTATGAAAAGGCCGATACCGCCATTAAATTCTTTACAGACAGCCTGCGGGTAGATTCACTGCTGACCATTCAGCGGTTTAAATACTATGATGCTAAAATTGTAGGCAGTTTTGTTAGCACCCAAAACAACTACCTCACCATTCATCGCGGAAGCAACCAGGGCCTTCCCAAAAACAAGGAATGGGGCGTTATCAGTCCGGATGGCATCGCCGGTAGAGTTGTATCCGTAGGTGAAAATTTTTCGGTGGTAATGAGCGTCCTTAACCGCCAGTTCAAAGTGAATTCCATGCTTAAGAAAGGTGGTGAAACAGGACCTGTTTCCTGGGATGGCGACAACCCGCTTTACCTTCGGCTTATCAATATTCCTAAAAGCGCCCAGGTGGCCAAAGGCGATACAGTAATAACCAGCAACGTGTCCGATATTTACCCGCCCGGGATCATGGTGGGTACTGTAGCCGAGATTGTAGATGATAAAAGCAGTAATTTTTATATTCTGAAATTAAAAACAGCTACTAACTTCTCTAATCTTCAGTTTGTATATGTGCTGGAAGATCTGCAGCGGGAAGAACGCCAAAAAATAGAAGATCCCTATAAGAAAGGTAAATGAGCACACTTGTAAAAAATATAATCCGTTTTGCTTTATTTATACTGATACAGGTATTTGTGCTGCACCAGGTGCCGCCATTGCACAAATTCATAACACCGTATCTGTATTTTCTGTTTGTTATCTGGCTTCCCTTTGGCATGGGCAGATCACTGCTCATGTTTATAGCCTTTTTGTTTGGTTTAACACTCGATTACTTTCTTAAATGTCCGGGACTGCACGCCGCCGCCTGTGTACTGGTGGCATATGTAAGGCCATTTTTAATAAACCTGCTCATCCGCCAGGAAGGCGATCAGCAGAATTATGCATCGCCCTCGATAGTAAGCATGGGATGGGCGCCCTATTTTATGATGGTGTTTATTCTTACGTTGCTGCACAACGGTTATGTGGTATTCCTGGAATGGCTCAATGCAGGCACCTTCCTGTACCTTTTGGGAAAAGTACTGGCAACTACCGGTGTCAGTATGCTGCTTATCCTGATAACTGAATTGCTTTTCTTCAGAAAAGAAAAATTCCGCACTAACACGGTGTAGGGGGAGGGGAGTGGGGAGTGGCTAGTGGCTAGTGGCTAGTGGGCTTTTGCTAAGTAATCTTTTGCTTGCGGCGGGCATTTGCCGGGTTGTATATTCTTTTATTCATTGCATATGTCGAAAAAAATATTATTCTGCTAATGCTCAGGAATGAGTAGTGAGCGGTGAGTGGTAAGTGGGGAATGGCTAGTGGGCTTTTGCTAAGTAATCTTTTGCTTTCAGGTGGCGAATTTTTTTTCGAAGCAAACATCTAATAATAAGACGAAAGGGCTATAGCCAGGCAAGCGCCCACTAGCCACTCGCCACTAACCACTTGCTTCTAAAATAAATGTTTATACTTCCACAATAAAATATATCATTTCTTCATTCGTATTTTGCACTCCGTAATTCCTCTTTTCCACTATGTCCGTTTTCAATCAGTCGCGCAGCAATATTATCAGGCTAATTTTCCTGGGTGTGTTTCTCATCATTCTTGGTCAGCTTGTCAACCTGCAGCTTATTTCTGGCAAATACAAACAACTGGCCATGAGCAATGCGCTGTTTGCAAAGGTGGTGTATCCAGACAGGGGCATCATATATGACAGGCATGGCAGCGCTATTCTAAATAATACCATTATGTACGACCTGGTAGTTACACCCAACCAGGTAAAAAACATCGATACTGCAGCACTTTGTACTTTGTTGTCCATTGACACTGCAGAATTTAAAAAGCGGATGGTGGAAGCCATATTTAAGAACACGAAATTTCGCCCATCTGTTTTTGAAGACCTGCTGCCACCCGGTTTATATGCGAGACTGGATGAAAACATTTGGAAATTTCCCGGTTTCGACCTGGTGGAAAGGCCTGTAAGAAAATATCCCTTCAATGCAGCTGCCCATATCATGGGTTATGTGGGCGAAGCAGATTCTTCCGTTATAAAACGTTCCAATGGATTTTACCGCCTGGGCGATTATGTGGGCAGAAGCGGGCTTGAACAATATTATGAAGGTGTGCTGATGGGCAGGCGGGGTGTTAAGTACATTATTAAAGACAATAAAAACCGTTTGCAGGGCAGTTACGAAAAAGGGATATATGATACAGCGGCAATTGCCGGCCGGGGCCTGCGCACTTATATGGATATAGAAGTACAACAGCTCGCAGAAAAATTAATGACCAATAAAGTAGGGGCTGTAGTGGCCATTGAGCCAAAAACCGGTGGTATCATTGCCATGGTTTCGGGCCCCAACTTCGACCCCAACCTGTTAACCGGACCGGAAAAACAGGAAAATTTCAACCGCTTGTTCCGCGATGTGAGCAGTCCGTTGCTAAACAGGGCCATAAACGGGCAATACCCGCCTGGCTCTACTTATAAACCACTCGGTGCACTGGTGGCGCTGGACGAAGGCGTTATCACTCCCGCCTATGGCATTGGTTGCAGTGGCGCCTATCATGGGTGCAACCGACCGGTAAGGTGTACCGAAACCATGCCCGGCCATGCCCGGGATCTCCGGATTGGACTATCGTGGTCCTGTAACTCTTATTTCAGCAGTATTTTCAGAATGACGGTAGACAATCCCAAATACCGCAATCCCCGCAAGGGACTGCAGGAATGGAGCAAATACATGAATGCATTTGGTTATGGACACCGGCTGGGAGTGGATCTGCCCAGTGAAAACGGCGGAAATATTCCGGATACCGTTGACTACGACAAAGAATACCGTGGCCAATGGAATTCCTGTACCATGGTTACACTGGGTATTGGCCAGGATAAAATGACCGCAACACCCATGCAGATTGCAAATGCTATTTCAATTGTGGCCAACAAAGGATACTATTATATACCGCATTTCGTAGAAAAAATTGATGGCGAAACAAGTGCTGATACCGCAGTTCTGAACCGTTACAGGCATAAACAACAGGTACTCACGCATATTTCGGACGATGCATTTGAAGATGTAATTGATGGAATGGAAGGGGTTATGACAGTGGGTACGGGACGCTTGTTGCCAAAAATTCCCGGCATCAATGTATGCGGAAAAACAGGTACTGCCGAAAATTTTCATAAAGGGGTAAAACAAAAAGATCACTCTGTATTTGTACTGTTTGCACCCCGTGAAGACCCCAAGATTGTAATTGCCGTAGTAGTACAGAATGGTGGCTTTGGCGCGGCTGCTGCCGGTCCCATTGCAAACCTGCTGCTGGAAAAATACCTGACAGACAGTCTCCGCGAAACAAGCAGGAAGGAAGTGGAGCGCGTAACCGCCATCAACCTTATACCTAAATATTTTGCCAGCGAACAATTTACGGCCGATTCACTCAGGGCGTTTAATTATTTTAAACTAACAAAAGATACCAGTGTTATAAAAAGGTTTATGAACAGGCAGCGGCCCGATACGCCAACACCGCCAGCAGATGGAAGATCACCTGTCATCATCAATAACCCGGCTATAAAAACTAAAACTGTTTGGAATGTCCGTAAACCTGTTGTAACAACCTGATAAATGAATCAAAAGAATCCCGCCATATCTAAAGGTATAGACTGGATGCTGGTATGGTTGTATATCATACTGGCAAGCATTGGCGTACTAAGTATATTTGCGGCTACTTATAAAGAAGGGGATGACGTAGTAAAAACATTCCTTTCGCTAAAAACAGATTACAGCAGGCAGGCATTTTACTTTGTATTCTCCGGTATTATTGCCACTTTTATTTTGCTTACAGACAGTAAGTTTTTTACCGCTACCGCCAATCTGCTGTACGCGGCGGGTATTGTGCTGATGCTGCTAGTGTTTCCTTTTCACAGCGATGTAAAGGGAACGAAATCCATTATCCGTTTTGGGTCCGCCTTCCAGCTGCAACCCGCGGAGCTGTGTAAGTTGTTTGTAAACCTGGCGCTGGCCAAATATTTATCCAGGGTAGAAACCGATTTTAAAAAGACTACTTCGCAATTAATAGCCGCAGCCATTGCAGTAACGCCCGCTATTCTCAGTATTGCACAAAGCGAAACCGGACTTGCCCTTGTTTACTTTTCTTTTTTCCTGGTAATGTTCCGCGAAGGATTACCGGCTGCCGTACTCGTTGTTGGATTCTCGTTGGGTATACTGGTAGTAGCCACACTTACGGCACCTCCCAATATACTGGCGATTGCTTTAACGGTTGTGGCTGCTGCGACCATTTATTTTATGCGGCGACAGATTAAAAGAAGCCGGGAAACACTGGTAGTTATCCTGGCAATCTGGATAGCCTGTGTAACCATTCAACGTATTGCGGTGCCCTTTGCCTTCAAACACGCCCTTAAAGGCTACCAGGTTGAAAGAATTTACAGTATGCTGGGTAAGGACGTACCGGAAGAATACATAAAAGCAGGTGCAGAACAGGAAGACCCCGAAAAAGCTTTGAAGAAAAAAGAAGCCGGCGACTATAATGTAAAACAAAGCAAGATTGCTATCGGCAGCGGCGGCTTTTTGGGCAAAGGCCTTTTGAAAGGCACACAAACTAGAAATGGTTTTGTACCGGAACAAAGAACCGATTTTATCTTTTGCACCATTGGCGAAGGGTTTGGTTTCATTGGCAGTTTTATACTGCTTTCTATTTACCTGTTATTGCTCTTGCGTATTGTAACCATTGCCGAAAGACAGCGAAGTGTATTCAGCCGTTGTTATGCTTATGGCGTTGCCTCCGTTATTTTCTTTCATATTGCCATCAATCTTTGTATGACTATTGGACTGGCGCCTGTAATTGGTATTCCATTGCCATTTATCAGTTACGGTGGAACGGCCCTGCTTACGTTTACCATGCTGCTTTTTATTCTGGTGCGACTGGATGCCGACCGCCAGATGGTACTGCGTTAGAGTACTTAGTACAAAGTATTTAGTAGTTAGACCACATATATAAAGTACTTAGTACAAAGTATTTAGTAGTTAGACCCCACATATAAAGTACTTAGTACAAAGTATTTAGTAGTCAGACTACACAAATAAAGTACTTAGTACAAAGTATTTAGTAGTCAGACCACACAAATTCCGGGTCTTAATACTCTGTACTAAATACCAGATACTGTTCTATCCGAGGGTCTTAATACTTTGTACTAAATACCAGATACTATTCTATCCGAGGGTCTTAATACTTTGTACTAAATACCAGATACTATTCAATCCGAGGGTCTTAATACTTTGTACTAAATACCAGATACTATTCTATCCGCGGGTCTTAATACTCTGTACTAAATACCAGGTACTATTCAATCCACGGGTCTTAATACGCTGTACTTTGTACTAAATACTACATTTGCGTCATGAAAATTATTCCGCTCAGCGAGGGTGCTTTTACAATAGACAAGACAAAACTTTTTGTACCCTTCGATACCAGTAAGGATGATCTGCAGCAGCGGTCAACCGGCAGTTTGCTGGTAGAAGTTCAGCCATTTGCAATTGTTACTCCGGAAGATGTTTTGTTGCTCGATACCGGCCTCGGGTTTGAGAAAGACGGCGTTTTACAGGTTCACCAGAATCTCATGAATGCCGGCATAAACCCCTCGGAAGTAACCAAAGTGCTGATGAGCCACCTGCACAAAGACCATGCGGGCGGTGTTAGTAAAGAAAATAAACAAACCGGAAAATATGAAATCGCTTTTCCACAGGCTACCTATTATGTGCAGCAGGAAGAGCTGGCATTTGCGTTGCAAAAAGGGCTGCCTTCTTATATACCCGGCGAACTGGAATGCCTGCAAACAGCACCCAATGTTCGTTTTTTAAAAGGAAATGGTGTTATCGGTGGCTATATCAAATACGAGGTTACAGCGGGCCATAGTCCTTACCACCAGGTATTCTGGATTGCTGATGGCGGTGAAAAGATTTTTTTTGGAGCAGATGATGCGCCGCAACTGGGACAAATGAAAAACAAGTTTATAGCTAAATATGATTTTGATGGTAAGAAATGCATGGAACTGCGGCAGCAATGGTGGAAGCAGGGCGAAGCTGAAGGCTGGACATTTCTTTTTTATCATGATATTAAGACGCCAATAATGCACCAATAGGGCACGAATAAGCTGCTAATTTACAGAAAATTGGTACTAACCTAATTTTAATAGGTGCATATGATTCTGTGAAATTCTAATTTTTGAGTTCCGAAATTGACAAGAATCCCCAACTGGATATTCGAAGCTTTAAGATAATTGAGTGTTTGACTAAATGCATCCGGATGCGTAAACGATGTAGCTTTTACTTCAATTACAATGCTTGCAAAAACAAGAAAATCTGCATCGAAGGTATGTTTCAACAAAACGTTTTCATACAAAATTGAAAATGACTTCTCTCTTTCATACACAATACCAGCTGCTTTTAATTCTAATGCCAATGCATCTTTATAAACAATTTCTTTAAATCCCCTGCCAAGTTTTGAATGCACTTTCATGCAAAGTCCGATAAGCTGGTAACATTCTTCTTTAAATATTAAAGCAGTTGTCATTCGTTGAAAATAGATTCTTACCGTTAAACAGGCAACGTTTTCTCACCATAAAAAAGCGTTTTTTTTCTCGTATGCAAATAGTTTTTCAACTTAAATAAGCATTATTAAACCTTCTCCTGACGTCTCCATTAGTCCATATTCGCGTCCCATTCGCGTCCCATTCGCGCCCCATTCGCGTCTTATTCGTGCTCTATTCGCGTCCTATTCGCGTCTAAACAAAAAGGCCAGCTCAAAAAAGCCGGCCTGCTAACCTATGAAAAACACCTGAGTAAACATTTAATTGCGCAATCCGCGTTTATTTAACTGGTTGTTCAACCGCCGCTCCTGCAGCACGCGCTGTATCTCTATCTTAAAATCTCTTTCTGAGCGGAAGAAAGTATTTACTTTTTCTGCAGAAAGCGCTTTCGAAAATTCTCCATTGTATTTTTTACGCACACCCAATATTTTTTCTTCTACATCTATCTCAGACAGATTTTTATCTTTCTGTTCCTGGCGTACGCTGCGGATATCTTCTGTGTACTTATTATAGATAGGCCAAAAACGTTGTGCTTCTTCGGGCGACAGGTTTAATTTTTTGGTGAGGTAGGCAATCTTATACGCTTCCAGTCGCTGACCATCCTGCGCCTTTACATTCGCCATCAAACCAACAGCCATTAATAATATAAGTAAATATGTTTTCATTTCACTCCATTTAGTTGGTAATAGAATTAGGGTTTGAGCCATGCTGTTCCAAATATTGCTGGAGTTCTTCATCAGATATATCGGCCAGTAAATCTTTCAGGTCATTTTCATTAACGGAATTATCATCGCTTACATCTGCCAGTGAAATAGTATTGGTATTTAAAAAACTTTCTATTTCCTGGTCGGGTATTTTGGCAACGTTGGCCGAATCCCAATTGTTAACTTTATTGGCCAGCGTGTTTTCAATGGCTGCGGGTTTACTGGAAATTATATAACCTGCTGCCACAACAATACCTGCAACCACAGCTGCGGCGGCATACCGCATTATTTTTTTGCCAAAACCAATAGATACTACTTTAGCCGCCGGTTGTTTTTTTATTTTATCAAGGATAGCTGTTGCGGAGGTATCAAAATAACCATCGGGCACTTCATATACCTGCCTGCTTTTAAGTCCGGCCATCAGCGGCGATAAATTCTCCAGCTCTTCATTTACAAAATCGATGGCTTTAACTCCGGCCACAATATTTTCAGAGAAATCATTAAAATAACCTTCGGGTGATGTAAAAGGATTTTTCTTTCCTAACTGACCCAGCAGGGGTGATAATAATTCCAGTTCTTCTTTGGCACTGTTTGTTTCCTGCGCTTTAATGCGGTTCAATATTTTACCGGCAAGACCATCAAAATATTCTTCCGGAACGGAATAAACATTGTTTTTTTCTGCACCGGCCAGCAACGGAGACACCGTTTCCGGTCCGTTGGCACTGGTATTCGTTGTTTCCTGCGCCTTAACCCGGTTTAGTATGGTAGCGGCAAGGCCATCAAAATAGCCAGCCGGAACCTGGTAAGGCGCATCTTTTTTAATATTCAGTACAGGATCAACCCCCGCTTTTTCTTCCATAGCAATTCTGAGCATCAGCTGTACAGCAAAAGCATCAAAATACCCTGCCGGCGCAGTATAAGGCGAATGATTGCCAATATTGGCAACCAGCGGACTTATACTATTCAATTCTACCGATATGGGGTTACTATTTTCCATTACACAGAGCTAAGACGAAGACAGGTTAACAAAGTTTAATGATTTAAGATAAAATCCTCAATTTTTTTCACTGCATGATGATAACTGGCTTTTAGCGCGCCTTCGCTGGTTTCCAGTACTTTACTCATTTCTTCGTAGGGCATTTCATCGTAATACCGGAGATTAAAAACGATGCGTTGTTTCTCCGGCAACTGCTGCATAGCCAGTTGTAATTTCCATTCCAGTTTATTGGCATCGAAGCCCTTATCGGCTTTTATGGTGTTGCTCAGCCCGGTTTCCACATCGCCCAGCGATACGGTTGATTTCCTTTTTTTCTGTTCCAGGAAGGTAAGGCACTCATTGGTGCCGATTCGGTACAGCCATGTGTACAGCTGGCTGTCTTCCCTGAAGTTCTCCAGCCCGTTCCATACACGGATAAAAACGTTCTGTAAAACATCATTGGCATCTTCATGTTCTACCACCATACGGCGGATATGCCAATACAGTTTTTCCTGATATTTTTTTATGATAGCAGTAAACGCCTTTTCCTTTGTAGAAGGGTTCCGGAATTCCATTAGTAATTCCGCATCCTGCATAACAACTGCCATAGGTTAGCTATTTTGTTTCGCAATATTGTTAGACCGCAATAGGCGGCAACCGTTTAACGCTTCAAAAGAAAAAATATTGATATTCATGCTTCTATTATCTGGAGCCGCACTAGCCGCCACGTGCACAATTTCCTTGTATATGCTTTGGCTCCGGTGAATCAGACGTTAAAAAAGCCCCCGGCACTGCAGGGGGCTATCAAATTTTTATATTTATTTATTTTGAGGGGATAAAATACGTCTCTTATCCATCCTCTTATCCCGAATTTGAAATTGCAATGCTTTGGCAATCCGTTTTTTATGCTTTTTTCCGGGCTATTACCTTTTCAACTGCGCCGATGATATGCGGCGCGGTAAGTCCGTACTTTTCAAGCAACTGGGTAGGCGTACCGCTTTCTCCAAATGTATCATTGGTACCCACATATTCTATAGGAATGGGCAGGTTGCGGGCTGCGGTCTGCGCAATGCTGTCTCCCAGTCCCCCGATAATATTATGTTCTTCTACTGTAACCGCACATTTCGTTTTAGAAATGGATTTAATTATGGCCGCAGTATCGAGTGGTTTAATAGTATGAATGTTTATTACTTCCACGCTGATTCCTTTTTCCTGGAGTGCCACGCCGGCTTCTATGGCTTTCCATACCATATGGCCGCAGGCAAAGATGCTAACATCGGTACCTTCAGAAAAAACCTGTGCCTTGCCAATTTCAAAAGGCAGATCAGCCGTAAAAATGGGCCATACCGGTCTGCCAAAACGCAGGTATACCGGGCCTTCATAATCTGCGATGGCCTTGGTAGCCGCTTTGGTTTGTGCATAATCGCAGGGTACAATAACCGTCATGCCGGGCAGCATTTTCATCATTCCAATATCTTCCAGGATTTGGTGGGTGGCGCCATCCTCACCCAGGGTAAGACCGGCATGCGAAGCACATATTTTTACATTTTTACCGGAATAAGCTACTGACTGGCGTATCTGATCATATACACGGCCGGTAGAAAAATTGGCAAACGTGGTTGTATACGGAATTTTGCCTCCTATGGTTAAACCTGCAGCTATACTAATCATATTGGCTTCGGCAATACCACACTGAACGAAACGATCCGGGAATTCCTTGATAAACTGGTTGAGTTTCATAGAACCCAGCAAATCGGCCGTCAGCGCCACAATATTTGAATTGCTTCTTGCCGCCTCTGCAATACCGTCTCCAAAACCACTGCGTGTATCTTTCTGACCGGTAGCTGTAATATCTTTTAATGCCATTGTGCTTTTTATTTAATGCCGCAAAGTAAAGAAGAAAATGCGGCATTTCTGGATTTCGGGATTTTGAGATTTTGAGATTTTGAAAATTTGCCATTGCTGAGTGATTGGGCAAAAATGAAATCTCAAAAATCCGAACGCAGCATCGAAATAATGATTTCTGGATGTTGAGATTTCTGGATTTTGAGAATTAGGGAATTTGCCATTGCTCAGTGACTGTGCAAAAATGAAATCTCAAAATCCCTCCATCTCAAAATCAGCAATAGCTGTTAATTCAGGCCCGCATTGTGTTTGTTGTAGAGTTTGGCATCTACGGTTAACCGCTGCTCCCATTTCCAGGCGGTAAGCATCATGTCTTCCAGCGAATATTTTATTTGCCAGTTTAACTGTTTAACAGCCAGTTCATTATTGGCGTATATGGCAACCACATCGCCCGGGCGGCGGGGTGCAATTATATAATTTAGTTTAACACCACTTACTTTTTCAAATGTATTGATGGCCTCCAGTACTGTAACGCCATTGCCGGTACCCAGGTTGAATACCTCGCATTTTTTATCACTCCGTGCTTCTATCAGGTAAAGCAAAGACAGCGTATGGGCATGGGCGATATCACAAACATGAATAAAATCGCGCAGGCAGGAGCCGTCGCGGGTGGGATAATCGTCTCCAAATACTTTCATCTGCGGCAGTTTACCCACAGCAGTCTGTGTAATGGCAGGTACCAGGTTGGCTGGTTTGCCTACGGGCAGCTCACCAATCTGGATGGTGGGATGGGCGCCCACAGGGTTAAAATACCGCAGTAATATGGATTGTACTTCGTTGACCTTAGAAAATTCATTGATGATTTGTTCGCCCATTTGTTTGGTATAACCATAAGGCGATTCAGCGGGTTTGGGGGGCGTTTTTTCGGTTACCGGTATCGTATCCGGATTGCCATAGACGGTACAGGAAGATGAAAATACGAAATAAGGTATTTTGAATTCGTGTACACATTTCAACAGGTTAATGAGCGATACCACGTTGTTTTCAAAATACATCAGCGGTTCTTCCACCGATTCACCCACTGCCTTATAAGCCGCAAAATGGATAATACCTGCAATGTCATCATTCTCCTGGAAGATGGCAAAGGTATCGTCGTAATTGCAAAGGTCTACTTTATAGTTTTTAACTTTATGACCAGTTATCTTTTCAACGCCTTCCAGTATGCGTGCTGATGAACGTGAGTTATTATCAACAGAAATAACATCGAATCCATTTTCTATTAAATCAACGATTGTGTGCGAACCAATATAACCGCATCCGCCTGTTACGAGTATTTTTTTCATCTTTTGATTATTGAAACTAGGTGCAAGATGTGAACAATTTAGGCTATTTCCAAATTAACCGCTTCGCGGTAAGTTAGTACACGGATTGAATGGATTTAATGGATTTGCACGGATAGCGCGGCATCTTCGATGCAAATAGAACGCGGATTTTCATGATTTTTATGATCAAATAAGATTTTTTTTCATCCCTTATCCATGTTACATTTTACATAGCAGTCATCATGTTGCGTCAACTCAATAGATCATAACACATCATGAAAATCATGATAATCTGCGTTCTATCAACCCCACAGGTCAGACCGCATTAACGGGTGGCATCTTCGATGCAAATGGACGCGGATTTTGATGATTTTTATGATCCGATAAGATGTCTTTTTCATCGTTAACCGCTTCGCGGTAAGACAGCACACGGATTGAACGGATTAAATGGATTTGCACGGATAGCGCGGCATCTTCGATGCAAATGGAACGCGGATTTTCATGAGTTTTATGATCAAATAAGATTTCTTTTCATCCCGTAACCATTTTACATTTTACAGACCAGTCATCATGTTGCGTCAACTCAATAGATCATAACACATCATGAAAATCATGACAATCTGCGTTCTATCAGCCCCGCAGGTCAGACCGCCTAGCCGGCGGTGGCATCTTCGATGCAAATGGAACGCGGATTTTCATGAGTTTTATGATCAAATAAGATTTTTTTTAAGCCCTTAACTATTTTACATTTTACAGACCAGTCATCATGTTGCGTCAACTCAATAGATCATAACACATCATGAAAATCATGATAATCTGCGTTCTATCAACCCCGTTCAGTCTAAGTTGATGAGGTACTGGCCATAACCACTTTTAAGCAGTGGTTTTGCTAGGGTCAGCAATTGTTCTTTTGATATAAAACCTTTTCTCCAGGCTATTTCCTCTATGCAGGCTATTTTGATTCCCTGTCTTTGCTCTATCACCTGTACAAACATGGATGCCTGCATGAGCGAATCGAATGTGCCGGTATCCAGCCAGGCTGTTCCACGGTCAAGAATGGATACTTTTAGTTTGCCCATCTGCAGGTATTCTTTGTTTACATCCGTTATTTCATATTCGCCACGCGGACTGGGTTTAAGGTCGCGTGCAATTTTCACAACGTCATTATCATAAAAATACAATCCCGGTACAGCATAACTGCTTTTTGGATGCGCCGGTTTTTCTTCAATGGAGATCGCCTTCATATCCTTGTCGAATTCTACCACACCATATCTTTCCGGATCGCTTACATGGTAGGCGTATACAATGCCCCCATCGGGATTGTTGTTGGTCTGCAGGGTCTTGCCCAGACCGGCGCCATAAAAAATATTATCGCCCAGCACCAGCGCCACACTGTCGTTTCCAATAAATTTTTCACCAATAACAAACGCCTGTGCCAGGCCGTTGGGCAAGGGTTGCTCTGCATAAGAGAAATTGAGGCCAAGGGCTTTGCCATCGCCAAAAAGTTTTTTGAACAAAGGCAGGTCGTGCGGGGTGGAAATAATAAGAATATCGCTGATACCCGCCAGCATTAACGTTGACAACGGGTAATAAATCATGGGTTTATCATACACCGGCATGATCTGTTTACTGATTGCATAGGTAATGGGGTGTAAACGAGTACCGGATCCGCCAGCGAGTATGATTCCCTTCATTTATTGTAAGATTTAGGCCGCAAGATATTAAGACAAATCAAAATTAAAAATGCAAAATTCAAAATAGTACCGTTGACCCGAAAAGGGAATTCAAAATAACAAGATTTGCTGCAGACTCACGGTGGAAGGGAATTCAAACTTCAAAACAGGATTTGTCGCAGATTCGCAGAATAGAGGGAACACAGCACCCAACACCCAACACCCAACACATCATAAAAAGCTAGATGAATATTTTAAGGATATAATAAACAACGGCAGCCAGCACTGCACTAACGGGAATGGTGAGGATCCATGCCCATAATAAATTGATGGTCACACCCCAGCGAACAGCCGACAAACGTTTGGTGGCGCCTACACCGATAATGGAACCGGTAATGGTATGTGTTGTACTAACAGGTATGCCAAAGTGTTCTGTCATATACAGGGTAATGGCGCCGGCAGTTTCGGCGGCAACGCCTTCCAGTGGAGTAACCTTGGTAATGCGCGTACCCATTGTCTTTATGATTTTCCATCCACCACTCAGCGTACCCAGGCCAATGGCTGTAAAACTGGTCAGTGGCACCCACCAGTATTCCGTTACGAATTCGGTAAAGCTCATATCGCGCCCCTGCGTTTTCTGGTAAAAGATCATGGCAGCGCCAATAATGCCCATTACTTTTTGTGCATCGTTGCCACCATGGCCGAGGCTGAACAAACCGGATGAAACCAGCTGCAGCCGCCTGAACCAACTGTCTGCCTTATATGGGTTTGCACGCCTGCAAATATTTACTATCAGCAGGGTAAGAACAAAAGCGATTACCATTCCTATGAGCGGTGCGGCAAAAATGAAAAGAAAAGTAGGGATAACCTTGCCATAGTTTACCACGGAATGGCCGGCATCGGACAAGCCTTTGGCATGTGCAATGGCGGCACCTATAAAGCCGCCCATTAAAGTATGCGATGAAGAGGAAGGAATACCGAACCACCAGGTTAGCAGGTTCCAGATAATGGCGGCCACAATACCAGAAAAAATTACTTCAAGGGTTACAAATTCCGGGTTCACCCATTTTGCAACGGTATTGCCAATGGCAAATTCTCCATAAATATATTTTGATACAAAGAATGCGGCGAAGTTGAATACCGCAGCCCATAAAACTGCCTGGAATGGTGTGAGTACCTTTGTAGAAACTATGGTTGCAATGGAATTGGCAGCATCATGAAAACCGTTTATATAATCAAAAACCAGCGCAAGGATAATAATAACTACAAGAAAAACCATAAAGAAGAATGTGTAAATTTGTAAATGTGCTAATATGTAAATGTGGTAGGCGCAGATGGCTGTTTAATTAGCACATTTACACATTCATCACATTTACACATTTTTGATTACGCGTATTTAATGATGATGGATTCAATCACATTGGCTGCATCTTCACATTTATCGGTCACAATTTCCATTACCTGGTAAATTTCTCTTTTTTTGATTACTTCTTTTGCATCGGGTTCTGTTTCAAACAACCGGTCGATGCTCAGATCGAAAATATCATCTGCCTGGTTTTCGATGCTGTTTACTTTTACCAGAGCATCAGTAATCTGGCGCATGTTTTTCATATCGCGCAACTCCACCACGGCATTTTTAATTTGTTCGGCGCCCTGCTCAATCAGATCAGCCATTTTTTGAATGCCCTGGTCGTTGGGATTTACTTTATAAAAATTAATTTTTTTGGCAGAAGAATAAATATAATCGGCAATATCATCCAGTGCTGATGCCAGGTAGTGAATATCCTCCCTGTCAAACGGTGTTATAAAATTGCGGCCAAGTTCAGTGAATATGCGGTGTGTAAAATCATCGTTTACATGTTCCAGGTCTTCCATTTTTGAAATAAGCGCTGCACGTTTATCAAAATCAGGTTCAGCCACCACATCTTTCATCAATTTGCCCATTTGGGCCACCGTAGCAGCCACTTCTTCAAACAAGGAGTAAAAAACCCTGTCTTTCGGCATAAAAATCTTTAAAAACGAATTGGCCATACAATGAAATTTGGGCAAAAATAGCCTGTTTGGACTGGGTTTCGGGTAATTACGGTTTGGTAATAATTTCTTAACATAGAAAAGGTTTTTCAATAGTTTTGATGCTTATAACTGCTACTTACAATGGGAAAAAAGATGCTCTTTATTGTTTTGGTTCTTTTGGCTGCCACAAGGGCAGAGAGCCAATTTTTGATGGATATGATAGATACCAGTAAAGATGTGGGCAAAAGTCTTTTTTCGATGTATAAAAGCTATAACCATATCCGAATCAGCGGTTATATTCAGCCGCAGTTTCAGCTGGCAGCTACAAAGGGCCAGTCCAGCTACGACGGGGGCGATTTTCCGGCCCATGTAAACAACCGGTTTAGCCTGCGCCGTGGCCGTTTACGTTTTGATTATGCCCGTTATAATAAAGACAACCACCCGGTGCTGCAATTTGTCTTTCAGTTCGACGGTACGGAAAGAGGGGTTTTTATACGTGATTTCTGGGGAAGGGTTTTTGAAAGCAGGTGGCAGCTTTTTTCGTTTACTGCGGGTATGTTTGCCCGGCCTTTTGGATATGAACTCAACCTGGGTTCTCCCGATCGCGAATCGCCGGAACGTGGCAGAATGTCGCAAATTTTAATGAAAACCGAGCGCGACCTGGGGGCTATGGTGTCTTTTGAGCCAAGAAGGGCGGACAACGCGCTCCGCCATTTTAAATTGGACCTCGGTATTTTCAACGGACCGGGACTGGCAGCAACATCAGATTATGATTCTTATAAAGACATTATTGCCCGGGCGTCGCTGAAGCCTGTGCATATTGGCAACCGCTTCATCATTTCGGGCGGACTTTCTTACCTCAATGGCGGTTTTCTACAGAATACCAGATACATCTATCGTACAGCGGCAACCGGCGGCATCAAAACCTATGTATTGGATTCTTCGCTGGGGAATATTGATACAAAAGCCCCCCGTAAATACAGCGGTGCCGATGTACAGATAAAATTTAAACACAATGCAGGATTTACGGAGTTAAGGGCAGAATACTGGTTTGGAACGCAAACCGCGGTAGCCGCCACCACGGAAACACCAGCCAGCCTGCTGAATGAACCTTCATACACACGCAAATTCAATGGAGCTTTCTTTTACCTGCTGCATAATATTTTTAATACCCGTCACCAGCTGGGCGTTAAATACGACTGGTATGATCCCAATACCGGCGTAACAGGTAAGGACATAGGAAAACAAGGCACCAACCTCAACAGTACCGATATTAAATACAATACACTCGGATTCGGCTACAACTATTATATCAATGAAAACCTGCGGCTGCTCCTTTGGTACGAAATATTAACAAATGAGAAAACCGGGCTGACCGCTTACCAGTCAGACCTTAAAGACAACCTGCTGACCTGCCGCCTGCAATTTCGGTTTTGAGTTTTTTTGGTAATAATTGCATAAACATGCCATCATATTACGCTAACAAAGCAATTATACTTTTGCCCTGGTTTTATCAGATGTTGTAAAACAATGGTTTAATTAAGGCAAAAGAGCAGTATTTTCTCATGCAGTCCCGCCCCGGTTTCTACCGGGGCGTTTTTTTGATGTAGATAAACAAAAATTCCGCAAAGCAAACTCCCAAATACCTGCAAAACTTAACATTGTGCCCTGTTAACTTTCCATTATATTTAAGTAATAATATTTTGTCACTAAAAGAATCAATATATGAGTGGTACAGATAAACCAGCAATCGTAAAAAAAATAACCAGGAAAGAAGCAAGAAAAGCCGTATTTGAAAAAATGTCTGGCGCCCTGGACGAATACAAAAGCAAGCTGGATAAAAAGAAATTCGAAAGCAATCTTAAAAAGGCCAGTAAAATTTTTGCTGCTGACCTGGTAAAAGCGTTTAAGAAAGATCGCAAGAGCAAAAGAAAAATAAAAGATGCCGGTATAAAGGCTGTCGGAAACAAATAACGCATTCTTCTAACCTGCGGGTTCTTAAAAGCTATCATACATGTTATGGTAGCTTTTTTTGTTATGGTAGTTTTTATTGCTGCACTAATCGTAACCATGGGCGGGTTTTCTGATTTAACAGTTACTAACACATTATTAAATTATTACTATAACATTATCGTGTGGTTATATTGTACCGTGCGGAGTTATCGCTGTTGCCTCATCGTTAGATTTGCTGCTTGTATTGAAAAACATATACATGGAAATGTTTATGTTTTCATGATGGTTAATTTTTCACCCATTTAAAGTTTAGCCAAAACATTTTAGTAAATTACGAATAACCAAAATTACTGCCATGATCTACCTGACCACGTTCTTACGAAGGACAATGCTATTTCTATGCCTGCTGGCCCCGGCGCTGGCAGAAGCGCAAAAACCAGTAACAGGCCGCATTCTCTCCGGCGAAGATCAAAAACCTGTTGTAGGTGCTACCGTTAAAGTAAAAGGCAGCAATGCAATTACGAGTACAAATGAAAACGGCGATTTTTCCATCAGCGCGAAAGAAACGGATGTACTTATTATTACCAACGTTGGCTTTGCCAGTCGTGAAGTAAAAGCTTCCGGTAACCTAAGCGGGTTGTTTTTAGCAACAGACGCACGGGGCCTGAGCGAAGTTGTAGTAACGGCGCTGGGCATAAAGAAAGAAGCCAAACGCATCGGTTATTCAGTACAGGAAGTAAAAGGATCGGATCTGTTGAAAGCCCGCGAGTCTAATCCGGTTAACAGCCTGGTGGGTAAAGTAGCCGGGTTAAATGTGGGTATCAATGCAGAGGTATTAGCCAGTCCCACCGTATTGCTCCGTGGTTCGCCCCTCACCTTTTACGTAGTAGATGGTATACCTGTAAACTCAGATACATGGAATATTAGTCCGGACGATATTGAAACGTATTCAGTGCTGAAAGGGCCTACAGCCGCTGCATTGTATGGCAGCCGCGGTATTAACGGCGCTATCATGATTACTACCAAACGTGGTAAAAAAAATACCAGGGGGTTTACGGTAGAAATAAACAGCAGTACGCAAATCAACAAAGGTTTTATTGCCATTCCGAAAGTGCAGAACGAATATGGTGGTGGCGATAACCAGCAATATGCTTTTGGTGATTATAACAGCAATGGCACCGGTTCAGGAAAAAATGACAAGGACTATGATGTATGGGGCCCGAAGCTGGATGCAGGTTTGCTGTTGCCCCAATATGATGGGCCGTATGATCCTACTAAAACGTATACCACTACTTTTTTAGATGGTTCCAAATTCTTTGGAAACATTATGCCCACGCCATGGGTATCGCGTGGCAAAGACAATCTCAGTAATTTTTTACAGGCCGGTCTGCTTACCACCAATAATATTAATTTTTCTTCTATATCGGACAGGGCCAATGTGCGCATGTCTGTCTCTAACGGTTACCAGCGTGGCATTACTCCCAATACCAGTTTAAATACCATCAACTTAAATTTGTTCGGCAGTTATGATGTAAGCGAAAAATTTAAAGTGGAAGGCAATATTAATTATAACCGCCAGTTTACAAAAAATATACCGGATGCCAACTACGGGCCCAATAGTATAATATACGATGTTGATATCTGGACGGGTGCAGACTGGAACGTAATGGATCCCAATATCAGGAATTACTGGCAGCCCGGCAAGGAAGGCGTACAATCGAACTTCGTTGAGTACAAACGCTACCAGAACCCCTGGTTTATGAGTTATGAATGGCTGAGGGCACATTACAAAAATGATTTGTATGGATGGCTGGCGTTCACTTATAAATTCAATAAGAATCTCGATTTGATGGTTCGCAGCAATGTAACCACTTATAATATTTTAAGAACGGAGAAAGAGCCGTTCTCTGCCCACCCCTATGGCGATGAACACAATCATGGCAATTACCGCGAAGACCGCCGTGATCTTTGGGAAAACAATACGGAAGTTTTATTAAGATACAATAAAGAAAACCTGGCCAACACAGGCTTTTCGCTGAGCGCATTTGGTGGTGGCTCCATGCGTAATATGAAATATACTTCCAGTTATGTTAGTACAGATCAGCTGATAGTTCCCAACGTATATACATTTGCGAATACCTCAAAACCTATTCGTGCCTATTCATTTGGCTCGAACCTGATAACACTCAGCGCATATTATTCTGTTGACCTTACATACAAAAAATATTTTACCATTGCAACAACAGGCCGTGTAGATAAAACTTCGGCATTGCCATCGGGAAAGAATGCCTATTTCTACCCGTCTGTTTCATTAAGTTCAGCCATTTCAGATTATATCACCATGCCTAAAGCCATTACCTTCCTGAAGGTAAGGGGCAGCTACACCAATGTAAAAGACGGGGGTACCAAGACCTACGCGGGTGCAGCATTCCAGGATTTGGGCGCCGGCAGCCCGCTGGGTTATGGAAATAGTTATTATACACCTTACGATGGCCCCTCTTATAAGCTTGCCCAGCCTGCATATACTACCTCACCGGTTTATAATAATGTAACCGGAGCATATGCACCACCTTATGCCATTGACCCCGGTATTAAACCATCTTCGAGGAGCAATTATGAATTTGGTATGGATATCCGCTTCCTGCAGAACCGGCTCGGTGTAAGTGCTACCTACTTCCAGTACAAAGACGGACCGGTTATCACCAATCAGTCAATATCTGAAGCGAGCGGTCTAAATTCATTCGTAACCACCGGTCTGACTACCCGCAGAACCGGCGCAGAAATTTCGCTGACAGGTGTGCCATTGCAGATGAAGGGATTCCGTTGGGATGTACTGGTAAACTGGGCAACCTATAAAGAAGTGTTTGCAAAATTTGCTGGTGGTGCTACTGAGCTGGGCAACAGTACAGGTTATCCGTATAAAATAGGAGACAGGGTAGACCAGCTCTATGGTGCTTATGAAGCGTTGACACCAGATGGTAAGGTAATACATGATGAAAGCGGGTTCCCGATCTTCCTTCCCAAATCTCAATACCTGGGACATGCAGACCCGGACTGGTCGTGGGGCATTTATAATAAGTTTTCATACAAATCATTCAGTTTTGCTTTCCAGTTTGATGGAATGGTGGGCGGCACATTGCAGGATTATGTATTGCGCAAGCTTACGGAGGGCGGACGCGGAGCTAATACAAACACTGGCAAAATTGGCGAAGCCCGTTTGTATGAATCCAAACACTGGGGCGATCCAGGCTATGCAGGCGCCGTTGATGCCGGCGGCATTCCTATACTGGGAGGTGACGGAGTACAGGTAGCGGGCGGCAGCAGCCTTATTAATTATGACCCTACCACGGGCGTTATTACCAATGGAAAGACACTTACCTACAAACAAAATAAAACAGCACCGTTCTGGATACAGGATTATGTGAGCAGTTTCTACAACGATCCGCAGCACACTATGGTAAGTAAGACCTATGCCAAGCTGCGCGAAGTAGTACTTACCTATTCACTGCCTGCAAAACTTTTTACCAAAACTTTTATAAGCAAAATTGATGTTTCACTGGTTGGAAGAAACCTGTTGTATTTCTTTCCGTCGGAATTTCACGATATAGATGTTGACCAGTATCCGGGCCGCGACCAGTTTAATACCATCAGGAGAGAAAACAACCTGCAGACACCTACAACCAGGAGTTATGGGTTTAATATCAACGTTGTTTTTTAAAACCATTATCTCAAACAAAAATCTTTTGTATGAAATCTTTAAGCTATAAAATACTGTTAGGGTTCAGCGGCCTGGTGCTTTTTGCCAGTTGCAATAAAAAATTTGAAGACAATGCAACGAATAACAACCTGCCGCTCACCGTGCCGCCGGGAGTTATACTGCGCGGCGTACTCGGCGAACTGGTGGTATTCCCGGGCGGCAACGAAGACAAGGCCGGCCAGTACATTGCATCCAACTATACTTATTACGGAGATAACAAATACTGGAATGGCAGCGCCGGATTAAATTATGGGACACTCAGAAATGTAGTAGCCATGGAAAACACCGCTGCGGGTTTAACAAAAACCAGTAACAACCCTTACCATGCACTGGGGTTATTTTTGCGGGCTTCCTTGTTTGTGGATATGAGCGAAAAAGTAGGCGATCTGCCAATGACGGAAGCATTGGCCGGCCTGGGCAACATTGCACCCAAATACAACACACAGAAAGAAATATTTAAACAATCACTGGTATGGCTCGATTCTTCCAATATCATTCTCACCGGTCTGCTGGCAAACGGCTTTTTGGAATTTTCGGGCGACTTTTACTTTAACCCAAGCGACAATGCCAGCAGTGCGCGCGCGGCATTGGTGCAGTGGCAAAAAGTAGTGAACAGTTATCGCCTGCGCGTATTAATTGAACTGAGCAAGAAAGCTGTTACAGATGCCGATCTCAATATAAAAAGCCAGTTTAATGATATCGTAACCAACCCCGGCAAATACCCACTTTTTAGCAGCAATGCAGATAACCTGCAATATGTATACAATGACAAATACAATTATTATCCAGACAATGCTACCAACTATGGTAACAATGCCGGGCGTTTAAACATGGGTGGTACATTTCTGAACACATTAAGTTCATTAAATGATTTGCGTGTGATGGTATTGGCCGAACCTGCCCGTGGTCTGGGTTTTGCCGACACAGATTACAGGTCTTATGTTGGTGCTCCACTGGGTGCCGACCTGAGTTTTCTGGCTACGGAATCAGGCGCCGGAAGATTATCTCTTTATAATTACAATCATTATTATTCCGGGCTTACCGGAGAGCCAACTTTTATAGTAAGCTATCCAGAGGTTTGCTTTAGCATTGCAGAAGCCATTAATCGTGGCTGGACCGCCGGCAGTGCTGATGCATGGTATCAAAAAGGGGTGAAATCAATGTTCGATTTTTATGGTATAAAAGATGGCGACAACCAGGTAGTATTGCGGAAAGCAGATGGTACAGCCAACCTCAGTTACACCGTTCCATTCAGTTTTGCAGCTTATTTCAACCAGCCGGCTGTAAAATATAAAGGAGATAACATCGATGGTCTTGCACAGATACTTACCCAGAAATACCTGGCGTATGCACGCAATTCGGGTTTGCAGGGGTATTACCAATGGCGCAGAACAGGTATACCGGTTTTCAATACCGGTGCCGGTACGGGTAATGGTGGTGTTATTCCCAAAAGATTTCAATACCCCACCAACGAGGCAAGTGTAAATGCGGTGAACCTGAAGGCTGCTGTTCAGAGCCAGTACGGAGGCAATGATGATATCAATGCCCTGATGTGGCTGATAAAATAAACAGCTACTGGTTATAGTATCTAAACAGTTCTTATTTTTAAGGCGGAACAGAATAGTGTTCCGCCTTTTTTTAAATAATATTTATGAAACAAGCGCTGATCATTTTCTTTTGTCTCGCCACCGCAACAGCTATGTATGCCCAGCGCAAAACGGAAAATATTATAATTGTAACAATGGATGGTATGCGCTGGCAGGAAGTGTTTGGTGGTGCAGACGATGTGCTGGCCGGAGACAGCGTATTTAACCACGACATAGATGGTATCAAAAAGAAATTCGGTGCAGCATCTGCAGCAGAAAAAAGACAGAAGCTTTTTCCTTTTTTCTGGACAACAATAGCGGCGGAAGGTCAGCTTTATGGTAACCGCAAATACGGTAACAATTTAGACAACGCCAATCCTTACTGGTTTTCTTACCCTGGCTACAACGAAATTTTTACGGGTTATCCTGATACTGCCATCAACTCAAACGACAAAGTACTGAACCCCAATGAGAATGTGCTGGAATTCATCGGCAAACAAAAGGGATATGCCGGCAAAATTGCGGCGTTTACTACCTGGGATGTGTTTCCTTTTATACTTAACAGTAAAAGAAACGGCATTTATGTAAATGCAGATGTGGATACCATTGCATTGCCTGCGCCCGGCCTGCAGCTTATCAATGATATGCAGTTTCTAACCACCCGGCCAATTGGTGTAAGGCCCGATATATTAACGTATATGGCCGGAAGGGAATACCTGAAAGCATATAAACCCAAACTGCTGTATATTGCTTTTGATGAGACAGATGACTTTGCACACGGCGGCATGTATGATCAATACCTGGGAAGCGCGCATGCAGAGGATGCCATGATTGGAGATTTGTGGAAAACAATCCAGCAGATTCCGCAATACAAAGGAAAAACAACCCTGATAGTAACCTGTGATCATGGCCGGGGAGATAAAATCAAATCAAACTGGCGGCACCATGGAAGCAAAATAGAAGATGCGCATGAATTGTGGTTGGCGGTTATTGGTCCGGATACGCCTCCTCTGGGTGAATTAAAGTTGCAGGGGCAGTTATACCAGAAGCAGATTGCGGCCACCATTGCACAATTGCTTGGGTTTTCTTTTACGTCCAACCATCCTGTGGCAGAGCCCATCACAAATATTTATAAAAAATAATTGTATGCAGGCAAAAGAAATTGAAAAGGTTGTAACAGGCATCTTTGATTTGTATGATAAACACGGCGCAGCAGAATATGCCGGTGAAAAAGTATCGCAATTAGAACATATGGTGCAGGCTGCACAACTGGCCATGGAAGGTGGTTTTGATGATGAAGTGGTACTGGCTGCCTTTTTACATGATGTAGGGCACTTGTTACCCATACACGACGTGAGCGAATCAATGGATGGATACGGAATGATGGATCATGAAAAAGTAGGCGCGCAGTATTTGCGGAAACAGGGATTTTCTGAACGCCTTTGTAAATTGATTGCATCTCACGTAAACGCAAAACGGTACCTCACCTGGAAATATCCCGAATACTACCACCAGCTTTCAGACGCCAGTAAGAAAACGCTGGAATACCAGGGTGGCAGAATGGAAGAAACGGAAGCAAAAGCCTTTGAGGCCGATCCTTTATTTGACTTGTATATAAAAATGCGCCGCTGGGATGAAGCCGCTAAAATAGAAAATCAACCGGTACCCGATATCAATATTTTTAAACAAAAAACCATCGAACATTTGGGGAGAGCTGTTAGCTATTAGCTATTAGCTGTGAGGCGTGTGGTTTGTGGTGTGTGGTATGTGGTATGTGGTATGTGGTATGTATGTGGTGGATTTTAAAAAGTACTAAATTTATTGATAAAAAGCACGCTGTGGTCACTTATCAGCGCAAAATTGCTAACAGCTTATAGATAACAGTTAATAGCTATTAGGCGTGAGGTCCAAAATCTTGATCTTGAAAATTACAATGATTTTTAATAAAAAAAAGAATTTCATCTGCACGCAAGTTACCTATTTGCAAAATGCATTTTTTTGCTAACAGCTAACAGCTAACAGCTAACAGCTAACAGCTAACGGCTAATAGCTCTTAGCCGTAAAGTTCCGCAATGGTCTCCTCTGCCAGACCTGCGCTGCCGGTCATGCCCTTGCCACCAATGGCAGTTACTACATGAATATTACCGGCCACTTCCTTTTTAAATACATCATGGCTTTTGCTTTGTCCGTAGTAGCCATTCCAGTATGCGGCCATTTGCCAGCTGGGCAGATCAAATATCCGTTTTGCCTCTTCAATAATAATGTTGTTGATCTCCTGGTTTATTTCAAATCCCAGTTTGTCCTGTTCTTTTGCATTGGCGTATTCATGAGAATCGCCGATGATGATGCTTCCGTCTGTTGCCTGTTTAAAAAGGATATGGATGCCCCATTTTTTACAACGGGCATCAATTTCGCCGGCCTTTAAGGTTTGCCAGGAAGGACATTCCCGGAAACTCTCATACCTGCGTATACTCAATCCCGTGAGTACAGAACCCTTCAGCTCATATCCATGCTGGGGTACCGTTTTCATCATTTGCAGTTTGGATACTTCAATATCACTTTCAAAAAACACCTGTGGATAGAGGTTGCGAAAGTCGCGTCCATTGCAGATAATTACTTTGTTGCTGGTATAAGCCCTGCCCAGATGGTCTTCCGTTATGCATTTGCCGTTCACATAATCGCAAAAGCCCACGAGCGTATCTGGCTGATAGGTGAGGGAGAGCTGCTCCCGCATATACGCAATAAGGCGGTGTATCATCTTACCCGGCTCAACAGTAATTTCTTGCGGGAAGAATATGCCGCCCTTGCAATAATCTTTTTTTAAACCGGGATAATTTTCCAGGCAGTCCTGTTGGTTCAGCAGCTGCGAAGTATAGTTTTCGCTTTGATTGATATCTTTTAACTCATTGATAAGCGTTAACTCCGTTTCATCGGAGGCAATGTATACAGAACCATGCCTGCGTACGGTGATATCAAATTTATTTTGGAGCGATTGATAGATCTCCAGGCTTCTTCTTCCATATTGCTGCCATTTACCGCGGCTCATTCCCGAAGGCACTACCTGTCCGAAATTGCGTACAGTGGCTTCCTGTGGCTGAGAATCTTTTTCGAGCAACAAAACGCGGAGGCCTTTTTTACAGGCATGATAAGCGTGAAAGCTGCCCAGTGCACCGGCGCCCACAACTACCAGGTCATAATGAGTTGACTGCATATATTCAGGCTGTGGTTGAATTGATTGTTTTGTATTTCCTTTTGAAGTATAACCATGAAACAGTGATACTGATAAGGCCAATAATACCCAGAATAAAGCTGATGGCTAAAAAATAATTGAGCCAGTTCAGACGGGCGTTTAATATCTCTTTGTTTACAATGATAAAACAGCTGCCGAGATAGCCAATGGAATCCATAAAATAAAAAAAGAAGCCAATATTGCCTTTTATTTTAAAGGCCGCAATAAACCGGTCAAGGAAAAGACATTGCAGTGTATTGTAACATACATATACGCCCACTGTATTTAATACCAGGTTTACAATCGGATCAAACATTTGCCGGTAAAGGAACCATGCCGAGAGCAATATGGTAACGAGTCCGCAACCAATGGCAATATGGTGGGCGGTAATACTTTTAAAATGATTGCGGAATGTAGTCAGCAGTAACAACAACAGCAACACAATAATTGCAGCCACTGTTTCCATCTGGGCAAAAATGGAGGGTTTGAAAGACGGTTTCACTACCCGCAATATTTCAACGGCATAATTATCTTTTACATCTCTCAGGATGGTGAGCAGCAGGTTAATAACGGTAATGGCTACCAGCCCGGTGAGAAATTTTGTAAAAAGGGCAATCCTTTCCTTGCCATTGAGTGTAACCCTTTCTCCGCGGCTGGCAGTTTCTTCAACAGAGGGAGGCGGTATTTTTGTAAGCATCCACACGGCAAGCAGCAACAGCGGAATATATAGCAGGCCCGTCACGAAAGGCGTATAGATCTCCGGCACTTTCCAGGTTTCGATGCTAACGCGGCTGAGGCTTTTGGCTATACCGGAACTAAAAATAAAATTGGTGCTGAGTATCAGCGCAAGCATATCCGTAAATTTTTTTCCTTCGATAAAACTGAATACCAGGCCCCAGATAAGGCCCAGCGATAGTCCGTTGGTAAACAGGAAAAAAACATTGAAAGGTTTGGGAACCAGTGCCAGCAACAGTAGACTTATATGAGAGGCGCCAATTAATGCGAGAATATAAAATGCGCGCTTTGATTTGTTGACTTCAGAAATAAACTTAATGCCAATAAATTTGGCTGTCATATAACCAAATACCTGTGCAACAACCAGGGCAGATTTGAACGAGATACCAAAAGCCCTTTCGCCATCGAAAGTAGTGGCGCTGAACGGTTTTCTGAAACCATACATACAAAAATAGGTAGCAAAGCTGGCGAAAGCCGCCCAGGCAAATAATGAATAGGGCGTTTTTATAGCGGGTTTTTGAATAGCGGCAGTCAGCATCAGCGCAATGTATTGGTATCTGTAAAATATACAAATACTATTGCATTAAATAATCAATAAGTTTCAGGGTGTGCTGGTTTTTTTTGTTTCCAGTGTAAAGCCTACGGAGGTACCAATATCGGGCGTACTGCGTACATGAATGGACTGGTCATGCGCTTCAATGATGTGTTTGCAGATGGCAAGTCCAAGCCCGGTGCCGCCTTTATCGCGGCTCCTGGCTGCATCGGTTCTGTAAAAGCGTTCAAATATGCGCGACAAATGCTCTTCTTCAATTCCGATGCCATCGTCACTGATTTCTGTAAGTACGTGTTCCTCGTCTGTTCTGTATATGCTGGCAACAATATTGCCATCTGTTTTACCATATTTAAAGGAGTTCTCCGCAAGGTTTATCAATACCTGCCGTATTTTTTCCTTATCAGCAAAAACAACTACGGGTGCTTCGCAGCCTTTTTTGATGCTGCAGGTAATCTGTTTCTGAACCATTTTTATAGACAGTGATTCAAATACTTCTTTTATAAGGTCCTGGATAACAAAATTCTGTTTGTAGAGCAATTGCTCACCGCTTTCCAGTTTTGAAATTTCATCGAGGTCGTTCATCAGGTTTACCAGCCGGTCTATATTGCGGCTGGCGTTTTCCAGGAATTTTTTCCTGATTTCTGGTTGCTCCATGGCACCGTCCAGCAGGGTGTCTACATAACCCTGGATGGCAAAAATGGGTGTCTTGAATTCATGTGCCAGGTTCTGAAGGAATTCCTTCCGGTAAATTTCGTTTTCTTTTAAAATTTCAATTTCCGCCTTGCGCTGTTCTGCCCATTTCTCAACGTCCTGACTTACTTCGTCAATACTTTTTTTGGGTAGTATGTATTTATAATAAGTTTCTTCTTTCCTGCTTGCTTTTGTCTGGTAGATATATTTATAGATAAGTTTTATGCGCCGGTAAATAAATTCTTGCAGCAAAAAATTGATGAGCGAGTAGGAGATGACAAACAGCACCGCCAGTGTGATCAGCGCAATCCACCAACTGTTTATAAAAATGAAATTAGCCAACGCTACCAGTACAGAAATAGACAGGGCGTTTACAGCGGCGACCTGGCGGGGTGAAAGGTTTTTAAAATCCATGCGAAGCTCCGGTTTACTTATTGCGGGCTAAAGATAAAGTATTTAGCAGGGAGTATACTGTATGCAGGCTTAGTTCTGACAAGGCGTTATAAATTGAATTTGTAGCCAACGCCTTTTACCGTGGTAATGCAATCCAGATCTAATTTCTGGCGTATTTTCCGGATGTGTACGTCAATAGTGCGGTCTCCCACAATAACATCGTTGCCCCAAACCTGGTTTAGTATTTCATTGCGTAAAAACACACGGCCCGGCCGGGCTGCCAGCAGGTACAGGAGCTCAAACTCTTTTTTTGCCAGCGTCATTTCTTCATTGTTTACCTTAACAATGTATTGCTGCGGGTCTATCAGAAGGTTATCAAACTGCAGGCTGTTGTTGCTTTCGTCGCCGGTTTTGTTTACACGCCTGAAAAGTGCATTTACGCGGCTTACCAGTACTTTGGTGCTGATGGGCTTGCTTACATAATCATCCGCACCGGTATCAAGACCCTTTATTTGCGAAGATTCATCGCTCAGCGCCGTCAGGAAAATTATCAGGGTCTCTTTAAATGCAGGCTGGGTGCGCAGGATAGTACATACTTCCACTCCGGTTTTCTTCGGCATCATGATATCCAGTATGATTAAATCGGGCTTAACCTGTTTGGCCTTTGTGAGTGCATCATCTCCATCCTTTGCAGTATATACCTCGTAACCCTCCTGTTTAAGGTTATAATGTACAATTTCCAGTATATCCGGTTCATCATCTGCTATCAGTATTTTCTTTCCCTTACTTTCCATTAGTACCGATAATTTGCGCAAACCTACTTTAATTGGCTATTACGGGAAAATGATAATATTAAGTTTACAATTTCTTAATACTGTATATGTGAGAAACAAGCCGCAAATACAATCAATGCCTTTTTTTGTTCACCGTCATGCCCGGTGATGCAATTGCGCAAAAAAGCAGCTTAAAAGGTTCGGTTTCCGGATTTTACCGGGCACCACTTTTTTTCAGGGTTAAGCCAATACAAACACAATTTTCCCGTTTTGTGCAGCGGATTGGTAGTATTTTTGCCCTTAGACCTGATAACAGACCTTATGCAAAAAGTTTTACTTGCTTACCTAATGTTCATGGGATGCGTTTTGTTTGTTCAGGCACAACCTCCTGCCTTCAGGTTTGTGCCCGATAAGGGACGCGTGTTGTTTCATGATAAAGTGGATGCCCAGCAGCAACGCATCAAAGACATGGATGGTAAAAAAGATGATGCCATCACCCTTTCAAAAGATAATACCGTAAACGGCCAGGTAGAATATGCCATACTGGACCGTGTGGACGAGTTGCAGCAAAAAATTGAACAGGATTCCACGTTATCGCATTCGGGCAAAGTAAAATACATACTCGGATTGGAAACACTGTTAAACGGTTATCGTACCAATGTCCTGAAAAGAGATTTCCCCATTTACATAGCAGCAGACCTGGTGAACGCATACGAAAAGGCGATGGCGCTCGATATAAAAAAGGAAAGTATTGAGCCAATTGTGGTTGCCGGCAGTTATGCAGTTGGAAAGATACTGGTGGAATGTTTTAAATTTCCCGAAAATGCGGGTGTAAAACCGTCGGGGCCCATCCTCACCGAAAAATATATACAACTTCACCCGGAAGAGACATTGAATGTGTTGCAACGCAATACCGATCTTCCCTCTGCAGATAGTTTATTGATTGTGGCTGCTCACCACGACCTCAGGAAATTTTACAATTATGCCGCGGTAGGCGACAGGCTGGGAGCGCGCATCAGGGCACTCAACGATCCTTTCGTGCACACCATTGCAAAAATGGCGGTGAGCAAAAGCGGCCAGTTGTATTTTCCTTTTTTTGATTTACTGGCCACCAATAAAATCAGTTTTGATGATATCGATAAAATAAAAAATGATAACCTGGCCTATTACCGGCTGCTGGTTAAAACAAGGATTGATTTTGCGGCCAGAATGATGGTGCCGGTAAAAGACACACCCATGGAGATGCAATCGCTCACCAAAATGCTGAGCAATAAAGCCATAGAGGTATTTGTCAATGAAATCAACGGACTGCATGATCAGCCGGATGCCGTACGATTTAAATGCCTGGAACCTTTAACACCTCAGGAACTTTACTACCTGTGTGTAGTAAGCGAAGATGTTATTTATACCAGCAGTTACCTGGGTGTGTACAGGCGCATTTTTGAAAAAATGAAAAACCCGCGCGGTGACAGCCTTATACTGAGCGTAAAAGCAGATTATTTCCGCAAGTTTATAAAAATGTCCGCAGCCTACAATACGCTGGATACGCTGCTGAAATCAATGCCGGCCGATAATGCCACTTCTTTAATGAAAGCATTTATGATTGGCCTTGAAAAATCCACCACCAGCGCCACGGTAGAAGATGCAGTGGATGTAGCGGATTCCTACAGCAGTATCGTGGAAAAAAATACTAGCCTCGCAGAATTCATGCTGGATGAAGCCAACTGGAATTACCAGCGTTGTGTGAGAAACAATGATAAAAATGGTATGGTGGTATACCGCCTGGAGAAAACGCTGTTTGAATCGGCAGATACTACCAAAAAAATAAATCTTTCACAGGAATTGGGTATTCCGCCCATTTACTCGGTAGATTATAATAGTTTAACGGGCGATAGCGGCAGGGTGGTGCAGGAAGTTTTCTTTTATGGCGATGAAGACAAGGACGGTCAGAATTCTTATGCCAATTTCAAAGCCCTTTTTGCGGGTAAACCCGAATGGAAAATGGCAGAAAACGAAAACTGGCTGAGTATAAAATCGGTAAAGGGCAAACCGGTATGGATATTTGCAAACAGGCCCTTGTACGGCCCGGATGATCCTGATGCAAAGGCACAGGAAAAATTGAATGCTTACCTGGACGCGCAGCACCTGAAACCCACTATATTCATACACCGCGGCCATAGCTACCATGTAAAATATTCACTTGCATATATACAACCTTCGGCGCGTATTGTCATCCTGGGTTCCTGCGGCGGTTATAACAATTTAAATGAAGTGCTTACCATCAGTGGCGATGCGCATATTATTTCTTCCAAACAAGTGGGTACAAAAACGGTGAATGAGCCTATTCTGAAAGCCATTAACAATATCTTGCTGAACGGTCATAATATCGACTGGCTGCCCATGTGGAAAGATCTGGGTAAACAGTTCCTTGGCGATTCCCGCGAAAAGTTCGAAGATTATATTCCGCCTTATAAAAACCTGGGCGCCATTTTTATAAAAGCTTACCGCAAAGCGATGGTGGAATTGTGATAAATGTGACAATTGTGCAAATGTGACGTAAATAAAAGGTCAAATCTGATCGCTCGTGACGTTCATCACATTTTTCAATTATATCAAGGTTTACACGTTTATTTTTACAGTATATGTCAGACCAGCAGCCAAGGAAAAAAATATTCGATTTTGCATTACTAAAAAGGGTATTCCGTTTTGCCGGGCCTTATAAAAAGAAGTTCTATATTTCTTTGTCACTCGCTGTCCTGCTGGCAGTATTTGCCCCCATCCGTCCGTATCTTGTACAACTCACCATCAATAATTATGTAAAGGGCGGTTCAGCCGTTCCTGCAGCGGACCGCAATCATTTTATGGAGATGGTGGTTACCATTACTATCATTCAGATTGTGCTGTTACTGGCAGAAAGCGTAGTGAGGTTTTATTTTTCTTACATCACTGCATGGCTTGGACAAAACGTTGTAAAAGACATGCGGGTGCAGGTATATAATAAAATCCTGGGGCTTAATCTCTCACAATTCGATAAAACGCCCATTGGTACCCTTACCACGCGCACCATCAATGATATTGAATCCATCAATGATATTTTTTCGGATGGACTGATTCCTATTATTGCCGACCTGCTTTCCATTATTTCAGTATTGGTGGTAATGTTTATGGTTGACTGGCAACTTTCGCTGATCTGCCTGGCGCCATTTCCGGTGCTTATAGTGGCCACGTATTTTTTTAAGGAAGCAGTCAATAAATCATTTATCCGGGTACGCAATGCAGTTGCAGCACTGAATGCATTTGTGCAGGAGCATATAACGGGCATGCATGTATTGCAGGCATTTGCTTCGGAAGAACGGGAAGCGGCCAAATTTACAAGAATCAACAGGGACCACCGCAATGCCAATATCAATGCCATTTTTGCCTATTCAATTTTCTTTCCGGTGGTGGAAATTGTGCTGGCGGTATCTACCAGTTTGCTGATTTGGTGGGCAGCCAGTGAAGCGCATCTGCTGAAAGAAAGTAACCCTGCTGCCGCCGGCGAAATGGTGGGTAAAATGATTTCTTTCTTTTTATTCCTGAACCTTTTGTTCCGGCCGTTGCGGGTGATAGCAGATAAATTCAATGTGCTGCAAATGGGCATGATTGCCGGTGAACGGGTTTTTAAAGTACTCGATAATCCAGACTTCATTCCGGATACGGCGAGGGGTGATTATGCGCCTGCTACGGTAAAAGGAAAAATTGAATTTGATAAAGTTTATTTTGCGTATACAGATGACCGGTATGTGCTGAAAAATATCTCATTTACCATACAGCCGGGAGAAACCCTGGCCATTGTAGGTCATACCGGCAGTGGAAAAACGTCTGTTATCAGTCTGCTCAACCGGTTGTACCATATTCAGAAAGGCACAATCGAAATTGACGGAGTTAATATTGAACAATATAACCTGGATACGCTCCGGGGCCGTATTGGCATTGTTTTGCAGGATGTATTTCTTTTTTCCGGGTCCGTTATTGATAATATTACGCTGCGCAATACCAGTATCACCCGTGAGCGGGTGGTGGAAGCCGCCAGGCTGATTGGCATGCACGATTTTATTATGGAGCTGCCGGGAGGCTACGATTACAATGTAATGGAAAGGGGCGCCACGCTTTCACTGGGTCAGCGGCAGTTATTGTCATTTATCAGGGCGCTGCTGTACGATCCTTCCATTCTGGTACTGGATGAAGCCACTTCTTCTGTTGATACTTCCAGTGAGCAACTCATTCAAAGGGCCATTGATAAACTAATTGCCGGCAGAACTTCCATTGTAATTGCCCACCGGTTGTCTACCATCCGGAAGGCCAATAAAATCATTGTGCTAGACAAAGGCGAGATCATAGAAATGGGCAGCCACGACGAGTTGCTGAAACAGGATGGTTTTTATGCCCGCCTGTACGAAATGCAGTTTGAAAAAAAGACGGTTTCCGCCTTGTAAAATTGTCATTCGGGATTATCAGAAAGTCAACGTCTTTTTGAAATCGGTGCTATACCAAACCAGGCGGAGAATATGGATGAAATAAAGCCTGCAGTAAGCATAGCTCACCCCCGCGGACGCACAGTTGCCGGAGCCAATACCCTCAAAAGGACTTAAAACCTTAGCACCTAAAACCAACCACACAAATACCCTCAAAAGAACTTAACACTTAACACTTAAAACTTACAACTCCCTCTCCAAATTCGGCCTATCTTTTTTCGGATCGTTTTCGGTTTTTAAACCCCGCCTCCTTATCTTTGCGCCAAATTTAGCAACCAGTATGTTTCAAAACAGCCTCAAATCCTTATTGGCAGCGGTTTTCAGCTTATTTTTCCTGTTTATTTTCAACACTGCTTTTTCGCAGCCGGAAGGCCATCATAAGGAGGAAAAAAAAGGCTTTAATGCCAAGGAAATTATTTTCGGGCACGTTTTGAACAATCATGATTTTCACGTGCTGGATATCGTGAAAGAAAATGGCGAAAAAAAGCCGGTTTCTCTTCCATTACCCGTTATCCTGTATTCAAAACAAAGGGGGCTGGATGTATTTATGTCGTCTAAATTTCATCATGGAGAAGAGAACCATCTTAATTACATGATGCTCACCGATGAAAAGATTGAGGCGCTTGAGCTGGAGCCCAATAAATACAATGCCCAGGATATTGTTGCCGTAAATGAAGCTGGTGCCATTGATGAGTCTGTGAGGGTATATGATCTTTCACTTACCCGCAACGTGGTACAGATGCTGCTGGCACTTATATTTTTTACCTGGATAATGCTCAGCATTGCTAAAAAATACAAAATGGGCCAGGGTGTAACAATAGCCCCGAAAGGCGCCCAGGGTTTGCTGGAACCGGTAATTATTTTTGTACGGGATGAGGTGGCCAAGCCCAACCTGGGCAAACGGTATGTAAAATACCTCCCCTTTTTGCTCACCATTTTCTTTTTTATACTGATCAACAATCTTTTCGGATTGATACCTGGTTCGGCCAATGTAACCGGCAATATCGCCTTTACTGCCGTGCTGGGCGTCATTGCCTTTATTGTAATTATGTTCAGTACCAACGGTCATTACTGGATGCATATTTTTAACCCGCCGGGCGTGCCGCTGGGTGTAAAATTCATCCTGGTGCCGGTTGAGTTTATCAGTGTATTCATAAAGCCTTTTGCCCTTATTATCCGTTTGTTTGCGAATATGGTGGCGGGGCATATCATCATCATTTGCCTGATCTCCCTGATTTTTATTTTTGGAAACATGAGTGCCGCGGCAGGATGGGGAACCGCGCCTTTCTCGCTTGCCTTCACCATATTTATTTATTTTATTGAAGTGCTGGTGGCGTTTTTACAGGCCTTTATCTTTACCATGCTTACCGCGGTATTTATTGGGCAGGCCATGGAAGGAGACCACGATCATGATCACCATGAACATGAAAACGGATTGCCGGATGTTCCTGTAATGGTATAAACTGTTTTTTTTCACTAAACATAAAGTCACAATTATGGATTTAATGACTGTTCTTCTTAGTACGCCTTTGGGTAATGCCGGTGGTGCCGTTGGCGCCGGACTTGCAGCTGTTGGTGCAGGTATTGGTATTGGCCAGATCGGTAAAGGTGCAGTAGAAGCTATTGCCCGTCAGCCGGAAGCGTCTAACGACATCAGGGCCAACATGATTCTTACAGCAGCGCTTGTAGAAGGAGCTGCCCTGTTTGCTATCATCGTAGGCTTTTTGGCAATGGTATTGTAATAGCATTGCACAAAACGAACAACTGCATCCAAAGCAAAGGGCGGAGGATGCAGTTATTACTGCCCGGTGAAAAATTTACAGGAGATATCGGAAACGTTCAAACACAAATAGGTTATGAAATTACTTCTTCCCGAATTCGGATTATTGATATGGACTTTAGTAGCCTTCCTGGTGGTGTTTTTCATTTTGAAAAAATTTGCCTGGCCCGCTATCGTAAAAGGACTTGCAGACAGGGAGAAATCCATTGCTGATTCTTTGTCAACTGCAGAGAGAGTGAGACAGGAAATGATGCAGTTAAAAAGCGATAACGAGGCACTGCTGGTAAAAGCGCGCGAAGAAAGGGCATTGCTCATCAGGGATGCCAAGGAAGTATCAGATAAAATGATAACTGAAGCAAAAGATAAAGCCAGGACCGAGTACGACCGCATTGTTTCGGATGCACAGTCCACCATCAACCAGCAGAAAATGGCTGCCATTACCGACCTGAAAAACCAGGTAGGTAATCTGGTAATAGAAATTTCTGAAAAAGTATTGCGCAGGGAACTGGGTAATAAAACAGAGCAGGAGAAATACATTAAAGAACTGGCCGACGAAGTAAAACTTAACTAAGAAAGCTGTTAGCTTTTAGCTGTTAGCTGTTAGTACAGTATCGCGGCTATCAATTGCTAACGGCTAATAGCTAACAGCTAAAAGCTTAAAAATGCCCAATCCACGTTTAGCAGGCAGGTACGCAAAAAGTTTGGTTGATCTGGCCATAGAACAGAATCAGCTGGAAACCGTATACAAAGACATGCAATTTCTGCAGGCCGTTTGTAAAAGCAGTCCCGAACTGGTAAGCGTTCTGCGCAGCCCCGTTATTAAAGGCGATAAAAAGCAACAGATACTTACCGCCATTACTGATGGTAAGATAAGCGCAATGACGGCTCTGTTCAATAAATTACTGATTAGCAAAACCCGCGAAGAATATATTCCGGAAATCATTACTTCATTCATTGGCCAATATAATGAAATGAAAGGTATTCATAGAGTAAAATTAACAACCGCCACACCCATCAGCGAAGAATTAAAGCAAACCATTGTTGCTAAAATGAAAGCCGAAACAAGTTTGCAGAATATAGAACTGGAAACAGCGGTGAAAGAAGAACTGATTGGAGGTTTTGTGCTGGAGTTCAACAATAACCTGGTAGACGCCAGCATAGAAAGGGATTTAAGGGATATCAAGAAACAGTTCAGCCAGAATGTCTATATACAGCAGATACGCTAAACTGGCTCACGGGTAGTGCCGGCAAAAATTGAATACAAACAGGTTCTTTATATTTTTTTAAACATCCGGCTGAAGCCGGCGATAAATAAAAAAACATGGCAGAGATTAAACCAGATGAAATATCTGCGATACTGCGCCAGCAACTGGGCAATTTTAATGCAGGCGCTGAACTGGAAGAAGTAGGTACCGTATTACAGGTGGGTGATGGTATTGCCCGTGTGTATGGCCTTAACAATGTACGTTCCGGAGAACTGGTAGAGTTTGAGAACGGTGTAAAAGCAATTGCCCTTAACCTGGAGGAAGACAACGTGGGTGTGGTACTGATGGGTGATAGTGGTGGAATTAAAGAAGGCGCTAAAGTGCGCAGAACCGGTAAGATTGCGTCTATCCGTGTAGGTGATGGCCTTGCCGGACGCGTTATTAATATGCTGGGTGAACCGATAGATGGTAAAGGACCCATTACCGGTGAACTGTATGAAATGCCACTGGAGCGCAAAGCCCCGGGCGTTATCTTCCGCGAGCCGGTAAAAGAGCCGTTGCAAACCGGTATCAAAGCCATCGACGCCATGATTCCTATCGGCCGTGGTCAACGTGAGCTGGTAATCGGCGACCGCCAGACCGGTAAAACAGCCATATGTGTTGATACCATTATCAATCAGAAAGAATTTCATGCAGCGGGTAAAACCGTTTACTGTATTTATGTAGCCATCGGGCAGAAAGCCTCTACCATTGCAGGTGTTATGAAAGTGCTGGAAGAAAATGGTGCAATGGCCTATACTACCATTGTGGCTGCTTCTGCTTCCGACCCCGCGCCACAGCAGTTCTATGCACCTTTTGCTGGTGCAGCTCTTGGAGAATTCTTCCGTGATACCGGACGCCCTGCGCTGATCATTTATGATGATTTGTCTAAACAGGCCGTTGCTTACCGCGAAGTATCATTGCTCTTGCGCCGTCCGCCGGGTCGTGAAGCATATCCCGGAGACGTATTTTACCTGCACAGCCGTTTGCTGGAAAGAGCTGCAAAAGTTATTTCCAAAGATGATGTTGCCAAAAAAATGAATGATTTGCCCGAGTCTATCAGGCATCTTGTAAAAGGTGGCGGTTCTTTAACAGCCCTGCCCATCATTGAAACACAGGCGGGCGATGTATCTGCCTATATTCCTACCAATGTTATCTCTATTACAGACGGCCAGATATTCCTGGAAGGTAACCTGTTCAATGCCGGTATACGCCCTGCAATTAACGTAGGTATTTCCGTTAGCCGTGTAGGTGGTAATGCGCAGATTAAATCAATGAAAAAAGTTGCCGGTACATTAAAACTGGACCAGGCACTTTACCGCGAGCTGGAAGCTTTCTCTAAATTTGGGGGAGACCTGGATGCAGCAACCAAGAACGTAATTGACAAGGGTGCGCGCAATGTGGAAATATTAAAGCAGTTACAGTATTCTCCCATGTCTGTAGAAAAACAGGTGGCTATTATTTACCTGGGTACACAGGGTCTGCTGAGAGATGTGGCGGTAAAAAATGTCAAGGCGTTTGAAGAACATTTTCTTGTTGAAATGGAAAACAAGCTGCCCGAAGTACTGGCAGATTTCAAGAAAGGAAACCTGACCGATGATAACCTCAAACGCATGACCGACCTTGCAAAGAATGTTATCCCGGCTTATAAATAAGTGATTTACAGATCGATTTTTACAAAAAGCGGACCAGCAACGGTCCGTTTTTCTGTTTTCAGTAAACGCTGTTTTCAGGCCGTTGAACGAAGCATCCGGTTATCCCGGCGAAAAAAAATGAATAATTTTTTTTGAAACACTTGCATCTTCGGAAAATACGGTTAATCTTTGTGTCATCGGGTTACGCACCCGGATAACCCTAGTCCCAATTCCTCCAGAATACCGTACCCAATCTCCTCCAAAGTAAAATTTACCTGTTTCAAATAATTCTCCAATTCTTCCTGGAAAAGTCGTTCTGATTTTCTTCCAATGCCTGTGGCCGTACAACTTATTCTTACCCTTTTAAAACGTATTTATGAAACTTTTGTACCCCACTCCCAAGTTCACTCAATTCGTTCTTTCCATTGTAAAAGTGATGCTGGCAGCCTGTTTACTGATTGCTGCAGGTTATTCAGTTGCCAATGCGCAACAGACATCACAGGAACTGGTTTTTCAGAATCCGGTATTGGTATCCGGAACTTCAGGAACCAACAATGCCACCTACCGCTTCAGCACTGTGTTAACCGGCGTAGATGCACTTGTAAAAATTAATGACCGCTCTTCCTCTTTGGTAAAGCTGGTTTCGATAGACCTCGATAATACTGGTTTTAATAAAGCATTTCAGCCACAGGTTACATACGGTAATAATACTACGCCTTCAGGCAATACGGAATGGTGGATGGAGTTTAACATTGACTTTGTTATTGCCAACACAACCATACCGGTACCTGTTGCTGCATTTAACCTGTCAGGACTTGATATAGACGGCAACAATGATAAAATCAGTGAATACGCATCTTTTTATGGCTTAAATTCTTTCCTCCTGGAAAGCACATCAACACTGGTTCCATCAGTGATAAAGGAAAATGTGAATGGCAATTTGCTGACCGTGGGCGAACGTTTTGACGGACCTGTTGCAAACTATTCAAATATTGACACGCTGGCTACCACAGTAATGGTAACCAATACTTACCTGGCCACCAGTTCATTCAGGATGCGTGCAGGTGCAAAAAGCACCGGGGTAAGCGGCGCCGCAGACAGAATGTATTCTTTCTGGTTTAAGACTTTTAATTACAGTTCTACAGTAACGCAGCTGCTGCCTGTAACCCTTGTAAACTTTACTGCAGCATATACTAACAGTGCAGTAGCGTTGAAGTGGACTACTACCTCAGAGAAAAATTCAAGTCATTTTATCATAGAAAGAAGTTTTGATGGCCAGGAATATTCTGAAATAGCCATGGTGTTTGCAGCCGGTAACAGTGATATCAGCACCAATTACAGTTACAACGATAAAGTTCCTTCGGGCAACAGTGGAGTAATATATTATCGTCTTAAAATGACTGATATGGATGGTCGCAACAAAACATCTGATGTAAGGATTGTGAGGGTTGGCAAAACAAACGATGCAGTAAAAATTATCGCCTACCCTAACCCGGTAGTAACCGATGTAAGGGTTACAGTTCCGCAGAGCTGGCAGGGTAAGACGCTCAGCTACCAGTTAACAAACACAAACGGACAAATTATTAAATCATACACTGTGCAGTATGCCAGTCAGACAGAAGTAATTGCCATGTCGCAGGTACCCCCCGGCATGTATGTGGTGAGAGTTATCAACGGAAATGAAACAGCTGTTCAATCTGTAGTTAAATCAAACAAGTAAGATTTTAGTTTTAAAGGGTACGATCAACAACGCCCTGTTTTTCTAAACGGGGCTTATTTTAAAAGAATGGCCGGTTTCCGGCACACAGATATTCGGAACGATTTATTTTAAAGGGTACGATCAACAACGCCGGGCATTTCTATGCCTGGCTTTTTTTATGCCCGGAAGGGCTGCGACTAACCTTTCTTCCCTGTATCTAACCGAATAAACACATTACCGGCAGGCTGCTCACAAAAAGCCCCCTCAATTTTGGTTTATATTATAAACTACTTTATGTTTGTAAAAATTAGCTGTCGTGAAACCATTTTTCCTTTTCCTGAACCTTATCCTTTTGTATTCTGCCGGCATGTCGCAGGTGATTGTATCCGGCAAAGTAAGAGACAACAAAGGGCGTCCCCTGCCAGGCGTAAGCATCGCCATAAAAGATTCTTATGATGGCGGCACCACCGATTCTACGGGTAAATTCCAGTTTAAAACCACTGAAAAAGGCGCACACCTGGTTACCGCCAGTTCCATCGGTTTCAGGGCCTTTGAGCAGCCCATAACCCTTGCGGGAGCGCCCGTGACAATCGATATCCAGTTGCGGGAAGAGCCCAACGAATTAAAGGCGGTGACCATTACTGCAGGCTCGTTTGCTGCGGGCGATTCAAAAAGAGGTGCTGTAATGAGTTCGCTGGATATTGCCACCACAGCGGGCTCCAATGCAGATATTACTGCAGCCCTTAAAACCCTGCCAGGTGCCCAGCAGGTGGGCGAACAGGAGGGTCTTTTTGTTCGTGGCGGCGCTGGTTATGAGGCCAAACAATATATTGATGGAACGCTGGTCAACAACCCTTATAATACCAGCGTGCCCGATATAGCGCAGCGGGGCCGTTTTTCGCCCTTTTTATTCAAAGGCACTGTTTTCAGCACAGGCGGCTACTCTGCCTTATATGGACAGGCCCTGTCTTCGGTTTTATTGCTGGAATCAATTGATTTGCCCGAAAAATCGGAAGTAGACGCGTCTATTTCACCCCTTTTCGTGGGCCTGGGCACCCAACAACTGGCAAAAGATAAAAAATCTTCCTGGGGTATTAATTATGGCTACACCAATGTAGGACTGTATTTTAAAGCGGTTAAGCAATCCCCGGACTATTTCAGGATTCCACAATTTCATTCTCTGGACGCCAACTTTCGGGTAAAAACAAAGCGTGGCGGTATGATAAAATATTATACCACGCTCGCTCACAGCACGCTTGGTTTGCGGAGGCCAGATATAGACAGTTCCTATTTAAAAAATGCCTTTGATCTGAAAAACTATAACTGGTACAATAACCTGAGCTGGAGAGAATACCTGGGTAAGGGTTGGAAAATGACGCTGGGCGGCGGTTACAGTACCAATAAAGATAATATCGTGCTGCAGGTTCAGGATGCAGCTAACCAGCAGCGTTATTTTAACAATGGTGTTTACTGGATGCAGGGTAAAAATCTGCGGTTGTTGAACCGCCAGGACCTTGCACAGGTAAAAACTATGTTCGATAAAAAACTGGGCGCCATCAGTTCCATCCGTTTTGGAGGCGAATACCAGTATGGTTATAATACCACAAAAGTGAATGATACCCTGCATAAACTGGTTGATAATTATTCCGCCGCATTTGTTGAATCAGATATTTACATCACCAATGCGCTGGCGGCTAAAATAGGCGTGCGGGGAGAATATACATCTGCCATTCAAAAAGCAAACCTGGCGCCCCGGGTATCACTGGCTTATAAGACCGGTAAAGACGGGCAGGTATCACTGGCCTATGGTATATTTTACCAGAAGCCAGAAAACACGCAACTGTTTTATACCGGCAACCTGGGCTTTACCAAAGCCACCCACTATATTATTAATTACCAGAAAATGACCAAAGACCGGGTGTTCAGGGTAGAGGCATATTATAAAAAATATGAGGAGCTCGTAAAAACAATTCCCAATTCATACTATTATTCTGATTACAATAATTCCGGTAACGGGTACGCAAAAGGTATTGAACTGTTCTGGAGAGATAAAAAACTGATCAAAGATTTTGACTACTGGATTAGCTATTCATACCTGGATACCAAACGTAATTACCTCAATTTTACCGAATCACTGAAACCCAATTTTGCGGCTACGCATACGGCATCACTGGTTATGAAACGGTTCTTCACAAAAATGAAAACAGGATTCAATTTTACGTACAGCTATGCAACGGGAAGACCCTACTACAATTTCCAGGTGAACAGCGGTAATAAGTTTTATATAGCTGACCAGGGCGAGACAAAAGATTTTCATACCCTGAACTTCAGCATGGAGTACGTTCCAACTATTGGCAAAGCCAATGCAAAAGGTTTTGTGGTGTGGTTTGCCAGCATAAGTAATATACTGGGATACAACCCGGTGTATGGGTATAACTATTCTTACAATGGTGCCATAAAACAACCCATAACGAATACATCCAACCGGTTTTATTTTGTTGGATGCTTTATCAGCTGGGGCGTAGACAGAACACAGGATGCAATCAATAATAATTTATAATCAATTACCATCAATCTAAAATTGTCATTTATGAAAAGGTGTATGCTTTCTCTTCTTTTTTGCGGCCTGGTGCTGGCCTCGATGGCGCAGAGCGATAAATATGTTGCAGTGATGCAGAAAAATATTGCTGCCCTGGATGCAGCAAAGTCAGTCGGTGATCTGCAGGATGTTGCCGCCTCCTTTGAAAGGGTAGGCGATGCTGAAAAAACACAATGGCTGCCTTATTACTATGCAGCATTGGCCCAAACCTGGATAGGGTGGAGGCCCGAGGTAAAAGATAAAGACGCCAATGCAGAACAAATTAAAAAATTTCTGGCGAAGGCGGAAGCCATCGAAAAAAATGCTGAATTGTATGCCGTGGAAAATATGGTAGCTACCCAGCAAATGATGGTGGACCCGCAAAACCGCTGGCAAACCAATGGCATGGAAGCCGGTGCAGCATTGCAGAATGGCCTGAAGCTGGATCCCAATAACCCGCGTTTAAATTATTTACAGGGAGAAAGCCTGTTTGGAACGCCTCCGCAGTTCGGCGGTGGAAAAGACAAGGCAAAACCGGTTTTTGAAAAAGCCATTGCGCTTTTTAAATCGGCCCAGCCAAAGCCTTTGTATCCCACCTGGGGCCAGAAACAGGCAGAAGATAAACTGGCCCAGTGCCAGTAAAAAGAATATGTTTTGTACCTGTAATAATGTAATTAAAATGTGAATTGTGTTGCCGCCAACAGCGTCAGCACAATTCTATATTTGATATAAATTGGTCTTTTATGGACGAAGAAAATATTTCACAGCAGCAAAGCCTCGCGATCATTGAATCAATGATAAATAAGGCAAAAAACCAATTCAGCGAGAATGGGTTTACTTATTTATTATGGGGCTGGGTAATATTGGTGTGCAGTGTATCGCAGTTTATACTGCAGTACCTTATGCACTATCCAAGGCATTACCTGGTGTGGATGTTAACCTGGCTGGCAGCCCTGGTACAGGTAATTGATTCTGTAAAAGGAAAAAAAAAGAAATTGGTAAAAACTTATACCGATCAGATCATGGGTTTTGTATGGCTGGCATTTGTAGTGATGATGCTGCTCACAGGTTTGCTGGTGGGTAAAGCGCTGGGGCCGGGGCAGGTATATGTTGGCAACATCATCATTCTTATCTTATATGGTATGCCTACGCTGCTGTCGGGAATTATCCTGAAATTCAAGCCCCTGGTCATAGGTGGAACCGGATGCTGGATACTGGCAATTTTGGCAAATTTTATACCGCATGAGTTTATTGTTTTACTGATTGCAGCAGCTGTTATTATTGCGTGGATTATACCCGGTTTTTTGTTACGCAGCCGTTACAAAAGACAATATTTTGCAGCAGCGATTAAATAGTTATTTCATTGTTTAAAGAACTGGATCCCATATTGCATTCTCAGTTACGGCTGGCCGTAGTCTCACTCCTGATAAGTGTGGAGGAGGCGGAGTTCACTTTTATAAAAGAGAAAACCAATGCCACTGCGGGCAACCTGAGTGTTCAGTTAAACAAACTGAAAGAAGCCGGTTATATAGATGTTGCCAAACAGTTTAAAGACAACTACCCGCAAACCACCTGCAGAATTACACCCGCCGGCATAGCTGCGTTCGATGTATACGTAAAAAACCTGCAGACATATTTCAGGCAGTAACTGCCGGCGCTGTAACTGCAGGCAATATATTCCTGCAACCTGCATAAAAAAATAAACCCCCCGCTGCCGGGGGGTTATTTTTTACCTCTGTTGAAACCTTTATCGTTTAATTTTTTATCAGTTTTACATTCATCCTTTCATTGCTGTTTACTATCACTTCAAGGAAATATACGCCGGGTTTAAGTCCGCTTGTTCCTTCGAGGCGCAGATTGTTGGTACCATTGCTGCCGCGTGTAGTTTTCCGCATTATTTCCATGCCTACGCTATTGGCTACTTTTAATACGATGTAGGCATTTTCATTGAGCTGTACATTTACCCTGATATCATTGATGGCCGGGTTAGGTGTAACGCTCAGTGATTGCAGCGTTTTGGTACGGTAAACCCGAACCACCAGTGATTTGGTGTAAGATGATTTTCCGTTAACATCAACTTGTTTTAACCTGTAATAAACATCGTTCTTGTTAAGAACATTCTTGCTAACATCATCACTGAACTGGTAATCATGCTTGCCTGAAGAATTGCCAAGGCCTTTAACGCTGCCCACTTTTTGGAAATTGACACCATCAGTACTGCGTTCAACTTCATAACGATCATTGTTCAGCTCAAATGTAGATGTCCATCTCAGGTTCACCTTATCATCCTGGTATACTGCTCCGAAATCAACCAGTGTAACTGGTAATGCACCTTGTCCCTGGAACGTAATTAATACGGTAGCGGGGTCTGAGCAAAGTGGCTGTATATCACAAACGATATAAGTAAAGCTGGTTGTTAAACCGGCAAAGCCAGCATTGGGAGTAAAGGTAAAATGGCCGTCGGGTGCAAGAACCACATTTCCATCGGGCGAATTGGTAACCAGCGTTGCTGACAGCGCATTGTTTTCCGGATCCGAATCGTTGGGCAGTACATCGCCGCTGGCAGTACGGTTGGCGTTACCACCAATATAATCGTCTACAGCTACCGGTGGCTGATTGCAACCTCCTGCAAAACAGGTGGGCGCGCCCAGACTTAGTTCGTCAATAGCTATGCGGTTTTCGCCGCCATCTCCCGCAAAATTGATATAAATCTTGTAGCAACCTGAACCGGCGGCAGGCAAAGTAGCATTGTACGTGTAAACATTGGTGTTATTTCTACCGGTAAGTTCCACGCTGTCCAGCCTGCTGATAATATTGTTATTAATATCGGTGGAATATATTTTCAGCCAGCGGCGGTCTGTAACCATTGCACTGAATTTATATTTAAAAGAAACCGTAATGTTACCACTTAATGATAGTTGCGGTGATAAAATACCTGCAATCTGGCCAGGGGTTGCAGACGGTCCGGAAACCATAGCGCCATCACCTTCAATGGCAGGGTCCCAACCACCATTGTTGATGTCAAAATCATGGAATTGCCAGCAATGCGACTGTAAATAAGCTTTTACTTGAGAAAGATCGGCGTCCGGGCGGCTGTTGAAATTTTCGTTGGTTTGAGCAAATGATCCCGAAACTGCCAGAGCTGCTGCGAATAAAGTAATGATACGTTTCATTTTTTGTACGTTTCAGAAGGTTAACAATAATAAACCGGCACAGGTTAGATGCTAGCACAGCATCATGAAGGTATTTCGCAGGAGGGACAAGCTTATGTTGAAAAATGTCAATCTTATTTGTGGAGGTTTTTTAGGAGGATGTGCAATGCACAGCAATTGGAAATAAGACAGTTGTTTTTATAGGTAGATCGGCAGAAAAGGAGTCTTTAGGGAATTGGTTGCAGGCTTCATACATTTGCTGCGGGAGTGGATTTTCGAAGGATGCGGGAGTAAATGTAGTCACTGCATTTGAAGTATGCAAGGAATTGGGTAGTTTTTTTTTACACTATCCGGCCTGTACCACTTTTGGGGTATTTGCTAAGTAAATAGAAACAACTACAGTATCCGGTTAGCCGCTGATAACATTTCCTTGTTTTTAACATGTAAATATTTTATGCCAGGTGATTTGCCAGTAACTTGCAAATACTATTTAAGTCATGGATGTTATTAACGTATCCCATCTAAGTAAACAATTCGGCGATTTTAACGCAGTAACGGACCTTTCATTTACCGTTCAGGAAGCAGATGTATATGGCTTTTTAGGGCAGAACGGCGCCGGAAAATCTACCACTATCCGCATGTTGCTTACGCTAATCGCACCATCGGCGGGCGAAATAGAATTGTTTGGCATGAATCTGCGAACCCACCGCAAGGAAATACTCGGCCAGGTAGGCGCAGTTATTGAAAGACCTGATTTATATAAATATTTATCTGCATATGAAAACCTGCTGTTGTTTGCAAAAATGAGTGGTATGCGCATACAACGCAAACAATTAATGGAACAGCTGGAAATGGTGGGATTGGCAGAAAGGGCAGGCAGTAAAGTGAGAACCTATTCACAGGGTATGAAGCAACGGTTGGGCATTGCCATAGCCCTTATTCATAACCCGCAACTGGTTATTCTTGATGAACCGGTAAACGGACTGGACCCCCAGGGTATTGCAGACATGCGAAACCTGATAATGCATTTAAGCAGGCACCTGAAAAAAACAGTCATGGTATCGTCTCACCTTCTCAACGAAATGGAACAGATAGCCACCCGGATGCTGATTATTGATAAGGGGAAAAAAATTATTGAAGGGAGCGTAAACGAATTATTCGATCCCGCCAAAACAGTGGTGGAAATAGAAACGGCAGCAGCCGCAACCGCTGCAGAGAAAATAAAGCAAAGCCCGTGGGCAGGTTATCTGCAGCAGGTAAACGAAGGTCAGCTGGTTTTGCAGGTGCATAAAAACCAACTGGCGCAATTGAATAAAGATTTAGTGGCAATGGGTATTGAAGTAACAGGATTCAAACCCGGCAATTCACTCGAAAAATATTTTTTATCCCTAACAGGTACCAACCAGCATGTGGCAGCTTTTACAAATTGAACTCTTTAAAATATTCCGTAAACCCAGAACGTATATCAGCTTTGGTGCAATAGCTGCCATGGTGCTGATAGTGCAGGTGGCACTCAAGTTCGATGGTCAGTCTTATATTGAATTTATACTGGGTAGCCTGAAAGATACACTTGATATACCCTATGGAACCATCCTGAACGGGTATTTTGTTTGTTTTGTAATTCTTAACCTGTTACTGATACATATTCCACTGCTGATTGCATTGGTGGCTGGAGATGAAATAGCCGGTGAGGCCAACATGGGTACATTGCGGCTGCTTGTATCCAAACCGGTAAGCCGCACGCAGCTCATGATATCCAAATTTGCCGCAACCGTTGTCTACACAGCCCTGTTGCTGGCCTGGATGGCCCTGCTATCGCTGGCGCTGAGCATTGCTTTATTTGGAACCAATGACCTGATTGTGGCCAGGAGCAATGCCATAGAAATTATCAGCCGCAATGATGTAATGTGGCGCTACCTCGCCGCATTTGCGTACGCAACCGTGGCCCTTACAACTGTTGCAGCGCTCGCTTTTTTACTATCTGTATTTGCAGACAACTCTATCGGGCCCATTGTGTCAACCATCAGCATTGTTATTGTGTTTACTATATTGTCTGAATTGCAGATACCGCTGTACGACCGAACCGTAAAGCCCTGGCTTTTTACCTCTCATATGCTGGGGTGGAAGGGTTTTTTTTACCTGAAGACCGATGCGGGCGGCACCAGTATAGCCGGCAGCATTGAAAATTTGCCGGCTGTATTAAGAAGCATGGGTATTTTGCTGGCATACATTATTTTGTTTACGGGCTCCGCCATGGTAATTTTTAAAAGAAAAGATATTCTTAGTTAACCGACCCTGTATATTATGCGCAGAATTTTTATATGCCTGTTTTTTTTAGTTGCGGCTGCAACCGGCATTCATGCCCAGGATGCGACATCATTATTGCAAAAAGTAAAAGCTAAACTGGAAAAGGTCAATGATTATGAGGCCAGCGGAGAAATGAAAACCAGTGTAAGTTTTATGAAAGTGCCGGCTGCACAAGTAAAAGTATATTTTAAAAAGCCGGGCAAGATAAAAATCAAAAATGAGAAAGGTATTTCGCTGGTGCCCAAAGGAACGGTAAGCATAAGCCTTAATAACCTGCTCACCGGACAGTACCAGGCCCTGGATGGCGGCAGCGACAATATAAACGGGCTGCCGGTTAAAGTGGTAAAATTATTACCACTCGATGAAAATGGTGAAGTGGTGCTTTCCAAATTGTACATCGATGAAAAAAACCTGCTTATTCTCCGATCTAAAACCACCACGCGTGAAAGCGGCACCAATGAACTGGAAATGAGTTATGGAAAATTTGCCGGTTACGCGCTGCCAGACAAAATCATATTCACGTTTAATACCCAGGATTATAAATTGCCCAAAGGTGTTACGTTCGATTATGACGATGGCAGTCCGAAAAAGAAGGAAGCAACTACTTCACAGGCCCAACGTGGCAAAATAGAAATTACCTACAGCGATTATATTATCAATAAGGGTATTGCAGACAGCATCTTTCAATAGAGTATGGAGATTATAGTATAGAGTATACAGATAATAGTATAGAGACGAGACGTGTAAAGTATTCAGATAATAGTATACAGATGAGATGCGTAAAGTATTCAGTTACTATAATCAATACATTGACAATACATCAAAGCGACTAAAGAAACATTTGCACCAGGCTCTTTTTCCTTTGTTCTCTTAGCCTTCCAGCTCAATATCAATTTTTTCATCTTCAGCGCCGGCGAGTATTTTATCTTTCATGCGCTTCAGTGGGTTTCTGTGGTATTCTTCGTATTCGCTGCGTTGTTTGATGATTTCAACACAGGCAAAGATGGCAGCGATGAAAGAAGCAGTATCCGCTTTGTTCTTTCCGGCAATATCAAAAGCGGTGCCATGGTCCGGAGAAGTTCTTACGCCCAGCAGCCCGGCGGTGTAATTAACACCTTCGCCCAATGCCAGTGATTTGAAAGGGATCAGCCCCTGGTCGTGGTACATGGCCAGTACCGCATCAAATTTTTCATGCTGTCCGCGTGCAAAAAATGCATCGGCACTATAAGGGCCAAATACAATTACATTGCTGTTGCTTTGTTTAAAATCTTTTATGGCGGGTTTAATAATTTCTTCTTCCTCTTTTCCTACCAGCCCCTCATCGCCGGCATGCGGGTTTAAGCCAAGCACGGCGATTTTTGGTTTATCAATACCAAAATCCTTTTGAAGGCTTTCTTTTAAAATGGCCAACTTGGAAATGATGATGTCGCGGGTGATATATTTTGTTGCATCGGCAAGTGGCACATGTTCGGTTACCAGGCCTACCTTCATATTTTCCGCTACCATCAGCATCAGTACATCTTTGGCGCCGAATAAATTTTTGAGGTAAGGTGTATGACCGGTATAGTTAAACTCTGCCGATTGTGAATTCTTTTTATGAATAGGAGCGGTTACCAGTCCGTCAATCTTTTTTTCTTTTAAAGCATTGCCTGCTGCAGTCAGTGATTTGATGGCATAGATACCACCTGTATCATTCAGCGTACCGGGGTTGACGGCAATTTCTTCTTCCCAACAATTAACAACGGTAACCTGTTTGGGACTTACCCGGTTGAGCTCGCGGGTATTCTGGTAGTTAAAGTTCATCTCCGGCACCGATTTCCGGTAAAAATTAATGACTTTATTGGAAGCGAAAACCACTGGCGTACACAATTCAAGCAGGCGGTTGTCTGTCAGTGACTTTATGATAAGTTCTATACCGATTCCATTGATATCGCCGCAGGAAATACCAATAATGGGTCTTGTTTGTACCGGGCCTGGTTGCTGCATACGTTTTAATTTGCAATGTTGTCAAAGTTAGGGAAAAAGCTGTTAGCTATTAGCTGTTAGTGCTTTTACCGAAAATGGAGACTGGCTGATTGATACGATGCGTGCAGGCTTGCCGCTAACAGCTAACAGCTAACGGCTAAGAGCTGTTGTATCCGTAAGCGTTAGCAGGAATGCTTTTAACGATTTTTTTTCTGCGGGTGTAAGCAGCAGTTTATCGGGTGGTAAGGTTTGATTGGGCAGGTGCAGTCCCAACCCCTGGCCGCCGCCTTTGTCATAAAAATCGATTACCTGCTCAAGCGTCTGGTAAACGCCATTGTGCATATAAGGCGCAGAAAGAGCAATATTGCGTAAGGTGGGTGTTTTAAAAGCATGGTTGAAGAAATCAACCTTTAATGAAATAATCCGGCCCGGGTCTTTGTCGAGTACCGGGTGCACAGGATCCCTGCTGGCAGGAACGCCAATCACTTCAGATTCCTGGTAATAATAGGTGGGTGGTTTCGACCCGTTGAACAACGGTACATAATGACAGGTTGCACATTTTGCTTTGCCCATAAACAAATTAAAGCCGCTGATTTCGGTAGCGGTCATTTTATTCTGCTGGCCGCGCATGTATTGATCGAACCGCGAATTATAGCTGATCAGGGTTCGTATATACATGGCAATGGCATTGGCTATCTTATGGTCAGTAACACCAGAATCAGCAGAGGGATATGCTTCTTTAAACAATTGTACATAATCGGCTCTGCTGTTTAGTTTTTCGGCAGCTTTATCGGCGCCGCTGTTCATTTCTTTTTCATTGCTGAGAACTTCCATTACCACATCATCCAGTTTTTTCTGCCTGCTGTCGTAAAAAAGATTCATTTGTAAAGATGCATTCCATAAAGAGGGGGTATTCCTGGGCAACAGACCATGTTCATCCATCTGAAGTGCTTTGGGCAAACCATCTGTAAATGATTTACCGGGCTGATGACAACCGGCGCAAGCTCTTTTACCATTGGCGGAAAGCAGGGGGTCATAAAATATTTTTTTACCCAGCTTCACCCGCACATCGTTGATGGTGTCATCGTTCAGGTACCGGCTGGTGTTAAGACTGCTTTCGTTGAACAGGTTGCTTGTTTTGCGGATAAGTGCGTAGCGCGTTGGGTTGTCGGTAAAACCGCAGGCTGTTTTTGCCTTGCCAATCAATGTACAAAGCGGGTTCAGGTAGCGGGTTATAAAATCTGCCCTGTTAAACTGGTTAAAGCTCACCGGTTGGCCGAGATATGTTTTTGCATCATTCAGTAAGCGCGTGATCTGGTCGTAATCCGTTTCGCCGGCAGCTTTTATTTCATCTTCATAAACCGATATTACAAACGATATGCTGTTGAGCGATGCGCTTGCTTCGGGTAATGAAATTTGTGCAATAGGAGAATCAAATCCGCTGATACCCAGTGCCAGTATGCGGTACAGTTCTTCCATGACTGCATCGAGGCCAAAATCTTCCGGATCAAACAGGTTGTTGTTGCCGGATAGCCCGTTTGAAACGCCCAGCAGTTTATTTGTATAACGAAGCAGTTCTTTTTTATTTTTTCGCTGGTATTGCGGGTAAATAAATGTTTCTATCATCTGGAAGCCCTGCGGTTCCTGGTACGCAGTAGGATCTTCTTCTTCAATAAAATTAACAGCCAGTCCATTAAATTTGGCAACGTCAAGTTCAAAGTAATATTCAAGAAACATTTCCATTTCCTTATACGCCATTCTTGCCTGGAAAAATTTTTCCTGTATGTTTTTTTGAGGCTGATCTGTTTCCACCGATTTTTTCAGCCCGGCTATTTTTTGGGAAAGCGTTTCGAAATGGGCGTTATAGTAATTTTTTATTTTATCATGGGGTGTTAATGCAGGTAATGTTAAAAAGGACAGCAGCACCACACTGCAGCAAATTATTACGATGATGGATATCTTTTTTTTCATTCCTGTAGTCAGGTGGTTTTACAGATGCTGTTATAACGGTTGCCCGGGGTATGTATTATGTAAAACTACAAATCCCTTTTGTTTAAAGGGATTTGTAGTTTTATAAGGCCGGCTTTGTTTATTTCACCAGTATTTTTTCCGTGATTTTTGTTCCGTCCTGTGATTCTGCGCTAACAATGTAAACGCCTCCCGGGAGGTTAAATCGCAAGGGGGTGTTACCGGATTGCGCCTGCAATTGTGTGCTGTATACTTCTGCACCGCCGGCGCTGTACACTTTTATTTTGATGGTTTGTCTTTTGGTGCTTTGTATTACGGTATTTACTTCATTGTTGATGGCCGGGTTGGGCTGAATGGTAAGGGAGAGCGATTTACCGGCATTGTTGGTAACGGATTTGATGCCTGCTATTTTTTTATCGCCGTCTTTATCGGTTGCAATCAACCGGTAGTAGCTGGTACCGGGCAATGGGTCGGTATCAATAAACTCGTAATTGGTGGGTGTATTGGAATCGCCTTTTCCGGAGATAATCATGATCATTTCATAATCGCGCCCGTTGGCAGACCTTTCAATGGTAAAATAATCGCTGTTGACTTCCTGTGTGGTGGTCCAGTCTACAAATACTTTTTTATTTTTTAGTGTGGCGTTGTAATTGATAACGGAAACGGCCAGAGCAGAAGTTACCTGTAGCTGAAAGGTATCTGCCATACACGTGATTTTAGGAGCGAGGCTATCGTTTACATAATAGGTAAAGGTTCCGGTAGTAGATGGTGTAACGGCCAGTGTGCGGCTGGTGGCGGTGGTGGTAGCAGGTAGGGTGTACCAGTTGTATCCCCCAATCCAGGAAGCGCTTAAGCTGGCTGCGGTGTTTACGGTGGTGTTTACCACGGTTTTTTTATTAACGCCCTTCATGATGGTAAAGCGGTCCCTGACGGTACCACTGTTGCCTACAAATTTTGCATCCAGGCGGTTGTCCTGTACTTCCAGGAACAGTGCGCCTGTTTCGCCACCGGTACTGGTACTCTGGTTGCGGGTATAAAATACAGGATAGGTATTGCCGGAGCCTGAACCAATCTGTCCTGCAGAACCGGCCACTACGTATACGGTACCGTGTTTATAGGTGGAGTCGATGGTAAAGTAAGGGCAGGAAGAATTGGCGGCACTGGTATCAGCGGAAGCCAGATTGGAAGGAATGGTACCGTCATAACGTGCATTGGAACTGCTGATTTTGGTACCTGCGCCTGCTGCAGCGGTATTGAAGGGGGTGGAAAGTCCGGTATGGTCTTTCACCAGGAAACTTCTTTCATACACATGGCTATGGCCGGCCAGCACCACATCTACGCCAAACCTTTCCAGGATGGGGATGATGCGCTGCCTGATAGCCTGGAGGTCAGATTCCACGGCATTGTTATCGGTTCTGTGCGAGCCATTGGTATAAGGAGGATGGTGCATACAGACAACCGTCCATTTATGTGTACCTGCGTTGGCTGCCAGGTCTGCTTTTAACCAGAGTGCCTGCTGGCTGCCGGTAGCGGCGGTGGTATCATCATACAAATGTTTTCCACCATCTATGCCATAGGTATCCAGCATCACAAAATGGATATTGCCATAATTGAACGAGTAATAATGTTCGGTACCGGAAGACAGACCACCCGACTGGGCGGCATCGGGTACTGTAAAGATGCTGAAATAGGGAATATTGTGATCAATAGCCCTTGCGCCGGTATTCGCGTATTCATGGTTACCGGGTACCGGGAAGACCACATGGTTGTCAAAAATATTGTTGTTATAAATATTAAAGAAGCCGGTATTGTGTTCAGTTTCCAGGCCTGCATTGTAAGCATTGTCACCCAGCATGATGGCGAGCTCCGAATTGGTGGCGCCGTTCTTCAGTTTGAGGTAGCTATCACGCGAACCTTTCTGCAAAGAGGAGCCGGTACCCGGGTCTCCGAAAACACCGATGCGTATTTTACGGGTGGTGGAAGCCGGCGGTGAGGTAGTAAAATAATTGCGGTAACTGCCTTTTACAATAGACGTGGCCGAACCGATGGCATAATAATATTTTGTATCGGGCGTAAGGCCGGGAATACGCAGTTCATGATCGGTAACTGCAGTGTTATCCGAAATGGTTGAAGTCAGCGCATTTTCAGATGAACCGTATTTCAACCGGGAGGTGGTTGCCGTGGCGGTTGACCAGCGTACTGTTACCGCATTGCCGCTTACCATTTGTAACATAGGCCCCCGGAAAACAGTTGGTTCTGTTGTACCCGCATTTGCTACCAGTTCCATATCAAAAGTTATATCGGTACTGGTGCTGCTGGTCTGGTGCAATTCCACTGCAATAATATTAGCGCCCTCCACAAATGCTGTGGTAGGAATTGTAAAAGGAACAATTGTTTGTCCGTCGTCTGTTGCGCTGGTGGCCGTAGTGGTAGACGTAAGTGTACCGGTGGGCAGCAGATCTCTTACTACTTCTGTTCCGTTTACATAAATGGCAATGCCGTCATCACGGTAAGCATTAATTGTAAATGATGAGTAGCCGCTAAGGCCGGTTATGGTAAATGACTTCCGGAAATACGTGGTAATAAATTTAGTTCCGCACGATGGTGCCGCGGTTTCCGCAGCGGGATAATTGGATGGAGGGCAACCGGAATATACGATGGTTGATACGGCGTCTCCGTATCCAAATTTGCCGTTACCTGTCTTCCAGGAAGGTTCTGCAAATGCGATATCGCGCCAGTCGGCAGAGCCAGACCCGGTTGGGGCGGCAACGCCGTTGTCAATATATTTCCAGGCCGAGGAGAAATTAAAAACGTTGCCACCACCGGGCTTGGCAACCAGTTCAAGATCGAAAGTCAGGTCTGAGCTGCTTGCAGACGACTGGTGAAGTTCTACGGCTATCTGGTTATTGCCATTTACAAAACCGGCAGTAGATATATCAAATGTAATAATAGCATTACCATTTTCTGCTGCTGCGGCAGATGCCAGGGTAGAACTGGTGGGGGTGCCCGCAGGCATATTGCTGCGTGCTATTTCGGTGCCGTTTACATAAATGACTGCACCATCATCCAGGTAAGTATTCAGCCGGATGCCTCCATATAGCGAGGGGTCAATGTTTACAACTGATCTGAAATAGGTAGTAATATATTTGCTGTTCGGATTGCCGCCAAAGCTTACGGTAGTACGTTCTTTACCATCTCCGTAACCCAGCTCCGCCTGTCCGCTGTTCCAGGCGGCGTCATTAAAAGCAATATTCCGCCAGTCGGCTGCTCCCGAACCGGTGGGTGCCGCGACACCATTGTCAAGATATTTCCAGGTAGTGCCGAACTTAACATAAGTGGTATCGGCCATTGCATGATTACTGATGGCGCAAACAAAAATAATAGCCAGCAGGCAAGCGCAGTTTTTTGTGAATTTCATCGGTATTGGTTAAATTGGATTAGGTGTTTATGCTTAGAATTATAATTGCTAATTCAGGAATTCTTCTATGCATACAAAAGAGCGTCCTGCATCTTCTTCCTCTTTTATAAAAGCCCGCCCACTGCGCAAATCCACCTGATTTTTACATTAGCCTTTCTAAACAAGCACTAATGTATAAAAAATACCCTAGGCTTCATATAGTTAAAACCTAAGTATAAATAACTATAACGCAATTAAATAACGTTTAGTAGCGTTTACAGTAAAAATATTATTATTTATTTTTTCATGGGCTAAGTGCTGTTCTGATATTCTTATAAAACCACCGTGTGTAATATTGGTTAAAGGTGTATTCTTTAACTGATCAATGCCGGACAATAACCCGAAAATCGTATGAAAAAGCGCTTCTCTTTGCTTACTGGCATTGCCTGTATTGTATTAATACAACAAACGATGCTGGCACAGGTAATCAGGCCTTTTACACCGCGCTATACCAATACCTCGGTTCGCGGTAATATCAAATTTGTTTCCAACAATATAATTACAACCGCGGGAGGCGTTACCAATGAAACCCCACCCGGCGGTACCGGCACCAATAACAACGGGGCAGGCGTTAACCTGGATATTGATAACCCACCGGCTACCAGTTTCTTTTCTTATAATGCGCCGTGGAAATACCTGGATAATGGCAGCAACCAGGGAACTGCCTGGATTCCGGCTGCCTTCAGCGATATAACCTGGAAAACCGCCAATGGCAAATTCGGTTATGGAGATCCGGTGACCACCGTGGTTTATTCCGGTTGCCCGCCCTCTAATTACCCGGCCGCTGAAAATCCTGCTCCCGCCTGCGGATCAAAATATATCACTACCTATTTCAGGAAGACAATAACTATCCCCAACCCGGCATTGTTCAGCAATTTTATTATGAATATGTATCGCGATGATGGCATCGTGGTCTATGTAAACGGGGTGGAAGTATTGCGCGATAATATGCCCTTAGGCGCTATTACAAACACCACGCTGGCACCTGCAGCGGCAGCAGATGACGGCCAGTCCATTAATGCATTTACCATTAGCAGTTCCGCATTTTCTGCAGGCAGTAATACCATTGCGGTAGAAGTTCACCAGAATGGCGCCGGTAGTACAGACTTAACTTTTGGAATGGAATTGCTGGGCATACCTGCGAATAATACCTGGAACTCCACCAGTTCGGATCTTGCATTAAGCAGTTGCAGCGAAGTATTATGGGCGGGCCTTTACTGGGGTGCTTCACTCGGAAACAGTGCCGATGTAAGCTGGCGGGTGGGCTACGATACGGTATTGCTGAAAGTGCCCGGCGCCGCCACTTATGCAAAAGTGGTTTCCGCACAAACCGATTTTCACAACTTCAATGTAGGATCTAATCATAATGGTTATACATCATTTGCCAATGTAACGTCTCTTATCAATACACTCAACGCAAATGGAACGTATACCGTTGGCAATGTAGTGGTGCCTGTTTCTACCGGGCTTAATAACCAGGCTGCCGGATGGACGCTGGTGATTGCGTATAAAAACAGTATTGAAATTCCCAGGAACCTCGTGGTTTTTGATGGGTTTAGCATAGTAGGAACCGGTACGCAAAGCGATATTCCCATCGGCGGATTTGTAACGCCACTAACCGGCCCCGTTAGTTGTGAACTGGGCGCCGTTTGTTACGATGGAGACAGGGTGAGCAGTGATGGGTTCTTCTTTAAAAAGGATTCCTCCGCGGCAGGTGTGTATACCGACCTTACACCCAACGGTACCAGCAATGCCAGTGATATGTGGAACAGTACCATTTCATATATGGGTGCCAATGTAACTACACGCAACCCTGCACATGCCAATACACTGGGCTACGATGCAGATATGCTGTTGTTGCCCAATGGCGGTAATTCTGTGCTGGGTAATAATATTACGTCGGCGCGCATCCGTATAAGTTCTCCGGCTTCCGGTGGCGAAAATTTTTTCCTGCAGGTGGTAAGCTCGGCCATCTCTGTGGCCAACCCCAGTTTTTATATGGTAAAAACAGCTGCGGATTTAAGCGGTGGTTCCTGGTTGCCGGGCGATAGTCTTCAGTATAAAGTTTATACGCTCAACAATGCCACGGATACAAGTGTCAATACCGTAATCATTGATACACTGCCCACCAACGTAAATTATAAACCAGGCAGTCTTGCCATCAACAATATTGCTAAAACAGATGCAGCAGGTGATGATGAAGCAGAATATGACGCCATTGCAAGAAGGGTTATTTTCCGTATTGGTACAGGCGCAAATGCGGTAAACGGCGGGCAGGTAATTATGAACAAACTGGATTCGGTGAGTTTTAAAGTAAATGCCACCGATATTTGTCAGATAATAGCATGCAATGCAGTAGCGACCAACCAGGCCCGTATTGATTATACCGGCAAGAATTCGCTGCAGTCGCTGTTTGATCACAGCGGTTATTTACTGGCAGGTTGTTTTGTAGAAGGTCCTATTACCAATACCATTACCGGCACCTGTGTATCAAGGGGAGATTCCTCACTGGTTAACCTGTGCCCTGCCTTATTTGTTACCCTTCCTGCCACATTGTATACCGGATACACTTTTTACAGGGCATTACCATTTATACCAGCCAACCAGTTTAACACAGCAACACCCATTACAGCGGGCAGCACATATTATGCATTCTGGAGTTCGGGTACAGGTTGCTATGATACAGTGCGCTTCAATGTATTATTGCAGCCCTGTCCGGATATTGATGACGATAACGATGGTATACCCGATTACGTGGAGAGCAATGGCGCCGATGCTTTCGGGGATAACGACAGTGACGGGATACCCAATTTTACAGACGCCAGCTACCCGGGATTTATTGATAGTAACAATGATGGCGTAAATGACCAGTTCGATACAGACCTGGACGGCATTCCCAATCAATTGGATCCCGACAGCGATAACGACGGCATTCCCGATGTGGTGGAAGCCGGTGGGGTGGATGCAGATGGAGATGGCTGGATCGATAATTATACAGATACCGACAACGATGGTTTGTCACAGAACGTAGATGCAAATAATACAGGCCAGGCCGGTTCCGGTAATGGACTCGGACTTCGTGATACCGACGGCGATGGTGTTGCAGACTATATAGACCTTGACAGCGACAACGACGGCATACCCGATGTGCTGGAAGCGGGCGGCACCGATGCAAACAACGATGGAATGATTGACGGTTTTGCAGACAGCGATGCAGACGGTTATTCAGACAATATAGACGGCGATGTGGGCAATGACGGCACGCCGGAAAACAGCGCGGGTGCGCTGCTGAAAACAGGTGCAGACATCAATAACGATGGCCGCGCAGATTCTTATCCGTTCATAAATATGGACCGCGACAGCAAACCCAATCCCTATGATCTGGACAGCGACGGCGATGGCATCACCGATGTCAGGGAAGCGGGTTTTGTGGATGCAGACAGCAACGGCAAAGCAGATGGGGTAACCGGTAGCAATGGATGGAACAGCACCATTGACGCATTGCCGGTGATAACATTGCTAAACTCAGATGGAAGCGGCAACCCCGATTTCCTGGATATAGATGCCGACAATGACGGTATACCCGATGAAGTAGAAGGGATAGCCACCTCCAGTTACCTGTTTCCTGCATATGCAGACAGCGATGGCGATGGTATAGACAATGCATATGATAATATTGTTGGATTTGGTGGCAATGGCATCACCCCCAACGACCAGGATGGCGATGGCATCCCTGATTACCGCGATACCGATACCGATGGCGATGGTATGACAGATATCATTGAAGGCAATGATTTGAATGGCAACTGTAAACCCGATGATGTTGTTACCTTAACGGGCATTGATACAGATGGTGACGGACTGGACGATCGCTTCGATGCCGACAACAGTTCACCGCGTGCCACCTCGGCGCGTATGGGAACAGGCGGAAGCATCACCGGCGACCCTACACCAGGCTCTATTACTACGGTACAGAAATGCAGTTCCTCTACCGAAAGAGACTGGCGCTACCAGCCCTATATACTGCCGCTTGACTTTTTAGAAGTTACCGGCGTACTGTCCAACCAATCGGTAAGATTAAACTGGACGGTTACCTGCGACCGGAGCATTGATTATTTTGAAATAGAGCGCAGTACCAATGGAACAAGCTTTACCAAAATACTGGAAGTAGCGGGCGTAAGCGGTCCGAGTACAGCGCGGTTATTTACAGCGGCGGATAACCAGGTAACGGATTTGTCGGGGGCATGGTACTACCGCATTCGCGCAGTAAGCAAAAACACCCCCGGTAAACTGAGCGCCGTAATAGTGATAAGAACAAAAACAAAAAATAAAATTACCATTTCTCCCAATCCCGCAAATGATATTGCAAGAATAAGTTTAACGGCTGCAGCTCCTTCAACAGCCCGGATATATGTGCTGGACGCTACCGGTAAGCAGGTCTTGCAACAATCTCAAAGCGTGTACAAGGGGGTTAACAATTTTCAATTGACAGGCACCGGCAATTTACAGCAGGGCGTGTATGTGGTACAGTTACTTGTACAGGATGAAATATTTAATGAAAAACTGATCATCCGTCATTAAATACTCCGCGGATGAAACAGGAATAAATTGCAATCTATACAACAACCCTTTCCGTAAAGGAAGGGGTTGTTCGTTTTCAGGCCTGCAGGACTGTTCAGTTATACTACTTTATTAATCGCCATAACAACTGTCCATTGTAATAATAATAAGTGAGCCGGGAAACAATGTGCCGGCAGCTGTTTATTACCGGTGCCGGCAGATTGGATTTTCATGCGGGTATTTTCAGCAATTGAAACGAAGGATGGTTTAATATGATGCCCGCCATTTTTATATTACCGGAATGCCTTTGCCGGTTACTTCTAACGGGTTATTTCTCCGGATAATCTTCATTATAATAATTCCGGCCCCGCCCCGCCAGAGATTAAAAAAGAAAACATGATTGTAATTATATAAGCATCTGGATAATGCCGGGGCCTTTGCGTAAAAAAATACCGGGCTTTCCCGGACCCTTATTAAAAAAATAATTTGGTTGTTATTGTTTGTAAGGCTGGTGCCGGCGGTGCGGGTACAGGCATGTTGCTATACAATATTTATACAGGTAAATATGATTTCTGTCATCTGCATTGCTGGCATCGTATTCCAATTAAAAATCCCTTTGCCATTTGACAAAGGGATTTTAATATTTTACCTGTGCTTCCGAAAAGAACCAGTTTTATTTTACGAGGATCTTTTCATTCATTTTTGTTCCGTCCTGTGATTCTGCGCTAACAATGTAAACACCCGCCGGAAGGTTAAATCGCAAGGGGGTGTTACCGGATTGCGCCTGCAATTGTGTGCTGTATACTTCTGCACCGCCGGCGCTGTACACTTTTATTTTGATGGTTTGT